>Ga0207849_100017_pt1 | contig 391319 bp, 334 predicted proteins | sample TtaePargueraPR_12_FD_187277 | JGI IMG/M metagenome (GOLD analysis project Ga0207849, IMG submission 187277) | Aerobic enrichment media microbial communities from Bioluminiscent Bay, La Parguera, Puerto Rico - Tt and P2 (4) (SPAdes) | ecosystem: Environmental > Aquatic > Marine > Unclassified ... | reverse complement strand
TTTATGCTAGAACTTGGATAAATAGAAATTTGATTGAAAATTAAAAGCTAAATTTTAAAGTTCATCGTGTTTTTAGATATGAAAATTCCAGGAAATTAAATTTAGGGTTGACTTGCGGATTTTAGGACCCATCGGTACCGCAAAAAATTCAACTTATAACCTCTAAAACTACTTCAGCAACTTCATTACAAGACTTATTAAAAACAATACAATAAAGATGTAAAAAATAATTTTTGCAATTCCTGCAGCTCCGGCGGCGATTCCACCAAAGCCAAAAATGGCTGCTATTAATGCAATCACTAAAAAAATAACTACCCAACGTAACATAATCTTTAATTTTAATGGTTTCTATTTAATTAGAAAAAATAATACCGATAATTAAAAAACAGCATTGTGTTGATTTACATACTACTATAATTCGGGAAACTTAAAAACTGTTTCTATTTTTACTTACATCTGTAAATAAAACTACCCATTTAATTAATTTCAAATTAAACTTAAAGGGCTAACTTGGCTAATTAATAATTAAAGATGGTTATGGAAGAACTAAAACCAGAAGGCAGTTTACTTAAAACACTGATTAAATACTTTTTACAAGGGTTATTTTACATTGTTCCAACGGCTGTTACCATTTATGTTATTTACTACTTGGTAGTAATGCTAGATAATTTAATTCCACTTGAAATTCCGGGTTTAGGTATTTTGTTTATTCTCCTATCGGTTACTCTAATTGGCTTTTTGGGCAGTCACTTTTTCTTTACCTACTTTAAGCCTTTTGAAAGAACCATTGAAAAAACACCTCTGATTAAAATTATTTATACCTCTATGAAGGACTTAATGAATGCCTTTGTAGGAAAAAAACAACAATTTAAACGTCCGGTTTTGGTGAAAATGGACAGCCAATCAGATGCTGAACGCTTGGGCTTTATTACCAAAGACAATTTAAATGAATTGGGAATTGAAGGAAACAAAGTGGCTGTTTACTTGCCTTTTTCTTATGCCATTAGCGGTCAGGTTTATATTGTTCCCACAAAAAATGTAACTCCAATTAATGCTTCATCGGCAGATGTGATGAAACTAATTATCTCCGGAGGCGTTACATCTGTAGAACAACTCAATCAAACAACTAAAAATAATAACGATGAAAAAATGGAATAGAATCATTCTTTTTACCTTACTATTAGGTTTAGGATTTACTGCTCAGGCTCAAAAAGGTGTTGAAATTACGGAAAGTACGGAAGAAATAAACGATGTGAATGGCAATGCTCTTCGCACGATTATTAATCGCGCCGACGAAAAAACCATAAGCAAAGAATGGAAAAAATTAATGAAAAGCTACAAAGCTTCAGTTAAAACCAAGGGCAATGAAGTTCATGCAACAGAAGTGATGGTTTCTTCAATTAACGAATTTCCCATTCAGGTTTTTGCTGAAATTAATGAAGTTAATGATGCTCAAATGGAACTTAAAGTAATCTTTATGAATGGCGATCGAAGTATTTCATCTTCATCTGATATTTCCGGCTATACGGCTGCTAAAAAAATTGTAGAAGAATTCGCCTATGAAATTTCCAATGAAGCTACTTCTGCTTTTTTTGAAAATGAAGAAGCTAAATTAGAAGACCTAGATAGCAAATTGGAGGATCTGAAAAAAGAAAAAGAAAAAGCTGAAAACGAAATCAAAGAGGCAAAAGAGCTAATTAATGAGCGTGAATACGATTTAAAAGAAAACGAAAAAAAGAGAGAAGAAACCCTTAAAAGTATTGAAGCACAAAAACAAGCCGTAAAAAATGCAAAAAAAGAATTGGAACAATTTAAGTAGTTTAATCCTTGTAACATTATTATTATTTACAATTGCTTGTGAAACCCCTAAGAAGGAAATACCCCCTTCGATAAAGCAAGGTGTTTGGAGAATGCAAATGGATTTAGGTGAAGTAAAATTGCCCTTTAATTTTACCATTGATAAAAAGCAAAATGACTGGGAAATGGTCATCATTAATGCTGAAGAACGCATTAACATTAACTCCATTCAGCAAAAAAATGATTCTCTTTTTATTGACTTACCGATTTACGAATCTGTTTTTGAATTGAAGATTGAAGACTCTACTAAATTGAGTGGATTATGGAGAAACTTATATAAAAGTGAAGATTATACCATTCCTGTTGAAGCTAACTTTGGTGATGCTTTTCGATTTACTGCTGCTAAAGAAGATTTAATGAAAGACATTAGCGGAAAGTATGAAGCAACCTTAAAACCCAATACAGAAAATGCTCGAAAAGCCATTGCTCTTTTTAAGCAGAATGGCAATAAACTTAGTGGAACTTTTGTAACAGAAACCGGTGATTATCGTCATTTGGATGGCAATTTTGTGAATGATTCTCTGTTTCTATCCACCTTCGATGGCTTTAGCGCTTACGTTTTTATAGCCGAAAATCAAGATTCCATAATCAAAGGAAAATACTATTCAGGGAACCACTTTTCTGACAATTGGGAGGCTTTTAAAAATGAAGATTTTGAATTGGCAAACCCTGACTCTTTGACTTTTATTAAAGAAGGCTATGAAGGTTTGTCGTTTTCTTTTCCGAATGCGGATGGTGAAATGATGTCCTTAGAGGATGATCGTTTTAAAAACAAAGTGGTGATCGTTCAAATTATGGGATCTTGGTGTCCTAATTGCCTAGATGAAACCAGATATTTAGCCGACTTTCACAACAAATACCAAAAAGATGGTTTAGAAGTAATCGCTTTGGCATTTGAACGCACTAAATCAGAAGAGAAGGCCTTTGAGAATGTGGGTGAATTAAAAGAACGCACAGGCGCTAATTATCCCTTTTTACTGGCTTCTTGGGAGCGAAAAGCAAATGCCGCGGAAAAACTACCGATGTTAAATCACATCATGTCATTTCCCACGGCTATTTATCTAAATCGCAAAGGCGATGTTGTTAAAATCCACACCGGTTTTTACGGCCCCGGTACGGGTGAAATGTATGAGAAATTCAGCCGAGAAACTGAAGCTTTTGTAAGTGCTTTGTTGGAAGAGTGAAAAAATACAAGAAGCGAAAAAAACAACCGAAGACGTTCATCCTGAGATACGTCTCAGGATCTGTAGCTACTCTATAAATTTCATTAAGAGTAATTCCCAAGCTTGTTACAGATGTTAAACCAAGTTCAACATGACACGACTCCAAAAGTAATTTACGTTAAACTTTTTAGTTATTAATCATTGGTAATTAGGAGTCAAATATATCTAACAGCGCAAGCGGTCTTTATTCTATACTTTTACTCTTTAACTAAAGAACTAAAGCCTTCTTCAGATATAACAAACTATTTATTGTTTAAACATTAAGAATTTAAGGTAGATTAAGGACTTCATTAAGATTAATTAAAAAGAAAACTTAATGCTAAATTTTCTAAATTTCTTAATGAGCTTAATGTTTCAAAAAAATCAGTTAGAGCGTTTCAAATCGAAGCGTTCACAGTTATTTAAACTTTTATCTTTAATCCTTCGTCCTTAATCCGCTTGTTTCTCATTCAACTGAATCCTTTCATCTCTATTCGCAATTTCCCAAGCGGTTAAAAAGATTAATTTGGTTATGCGTGCTGTTTTATCAAAGTCAATTTTCTCAACCGTATCAGATGGTCGGTGATAATCTTCATGTACACCGCTAAAATAAAATATTACCGGAACATTGTTTTTCGCAAAATTGTAATGATCTGATCGATAATAAAAACGATTTGGATCGTCCTCTGCATTGTAAGTGTAGTCCAAACCTATATTCATATAAGTTTCATTCACTTTTTCACTCAACTTATGTAAATCATCACTCAGCTTATCAGATCCAATTAAATAAACATAGTTGCTGTCATTTTTGTGAGCATTATCATAGCGGCCAATCATATCAACATTTAAGTTAGTCACCGTATTTTCCAATGGAAAAACAGGATTATTCACATAAAAACTAGAACCTAAAAGTCCTTTTTCCTCACCGGAAACAGCCATAATTACAATACTTCGTTTCGGTCGAAAACCATCATCTGCTGCTTGTTTAAATGCTTGTGCCATCTCCAATAAAGCTGCAGTTCCGGTTCCATTGTCATCAGCACCATTGTATACCATAGAGTCTTTCACTCCCAAATGATCGTAATGAGCAGTTAAAATAATTACTTCTTCGGGCTTTTCAGCTCCTCTAATAAAAGCCATTACATTTTCACCACCCAATCTCTTATTGGGTTTATTAATGGTTAATTCAATAGTTTCACTAAAGCTATCTTTCTTTTGAACTCCCTTTTTCTTCAACTTTTTAAACTTGACCTTTCCTTCTTTCAAAAGAGATTCAGCCATTTTTTCACTTATTCTAAAGGTATAAAACTGTTGCTCATTTGCCAACTCTCCATCAAATAATTCCGTTCTTGGTTTTTCATAGTAGTGAGCATATTTTTCTAGATGTTTTTCTAAATTCTCATCTAAATAAAAAACAGCAGCAGCCCCTTTTTCTTTGGCTAATTTAATTTTATCCTTAACTGTCCACTCCTTTTCCAGCTTAACTTCCTTTGGTTTTTCATTCCAAAGCAAAACTGCTTTTCCTTTTACATCTATTGATTCATAACTATTCAACGACTCCTCTTCTACTCCATAACCCACAAAAACCAATTCTAATTTTTTTGTCTGATTATTAACCACTGAAGGTTTCATAATAAAGTCTTCTTGGAGGTAAAAAGCATTTCCGTTTACCTTTACTTCCACTCCATTATTTTCTTGCTCAACCAAAGAAAACCACTGAATGTATTCATTTCCTCTATAGTCGGGAATTCTATACTTAATAAACTCATTGCGAATGTAATTTCTAGCTAACTGTTGACCTTTTTCTCCGGTTTCTCTACCCTCAAACTCATCAGAAGCTAAAATATTAATATGGTATTTTATCTCTTTTGCTTTAATTGTTTTAGCATATTTCCAAGCAGTTGAATCAAAGCTTTGCGCAAATGAGTTAATACTAAAACCTAAAATTGCTAATACAAAAATTATTTTCTTTAAATCAAACATAATCTATTATTAATATTACTTTACAGCTATTTTATCTACTCTTCTTTGGTGTCTTCCTCCTTCAAATTCATTATTTAAAAAAGCATCAACACATTTAATAGCAGTTTCAACATTAATAAATCTTGCCGGCAATGCTAACACATTTGCATCATTATGCTGACGTGCCAAAGCAGCCAGCTCTTCGTTCCAACAAAGTGCAGATCGAATGGCTTGATGCTTATTTACTGTCATATTAATTCCGTTACCACTTCCGCAAATTACAATTCCTAAATCATTCTCCCCTTTTTCAACACTTACTGCTAAAGGGTGAGCAATATCAGGATAATCGCAACTTTCCTCATTTTTCGTTCCAAAATCTACAAGATTGTGCCCGGCGGCTGAAATGTGCTTTTTTAAAGTCTCTTTTAATTGATAACCGGCATGGTCACCTCCAATGGCAATTTTCATATAATTTATTTTTAATGTTTGTTTTTCAGTATATTAAATAAAATAATTTATTTGAACAATTTTGTTTGTAAACTGTTTATATCTCTTGTTAATTACTTTTTTAAAAAACTCACAACTTCTAAAAAGAATAGTTGTGCAATCCGAATTTTTTTCCAATCCAAATCAAAAACGAAATTAAACCTATTTTAAAGATTGATTTCTCATCGACTTGTTAACATCAACTAAACGTTTTTTAAGATTAAGTTTACTTATTTTTATCAGCATTCACTGCTTTTAACAAATTGTTAATTACTTTAAAGAAGTATATAATATCAATTCTTTACACTAAATTTAACTGTTAATAGTTTGTTATATTTATTTAATAACTGAGGTGCGCAACAAAATGCTGATTTTTGTTTTAACAGAATTAACGCCCTAATAGTAATAACATCTTTTTTTAAAATTTTTTTAAAGATTATATTTTATAATATATCATGTTGATAAAGTTCAACTTTTTATTTTTTTCACTTTTGTTTCCTTTCACTTTTGTGTTGGGTCAAACGATCGATTCTTCCGCCGAGAATTACAAAGCCTATTATTACGAAAATGGTCAAATTTCTAGTGAAGGATATTTGGAAGATGGCAAACCAAATGGTTATTGGATTACTTATTATCCCAATCAATTACGCGAATCTGAAGGAAATCGAATAAACTTTCAATTAAATGGCGAATGGAAATTTTACCGCGAAAATGGTGATTTAAAAACAATTATTCCTTATAAGTCAGGAGTTAAAGATGGAAAAGTTTTACACTATGAAAATTGTGTTTTAGTAAAAGTAGAACCCTTTGTTGATGGAAAAAAAGAAGGTTTACAAATTGAATATCATGAAGATAGTACTCATCAAATTAAATTAACAACACCTTTTGAAAATAATGTTGAAAACGGTGTGGCTTATCGCTATGCTAAGGATGATCGCTTAATAGAGCTGATTACTTATAAAAACGGATTTGTTGCCAATCGTGAAAAAATTAATAAAATAGATGATCAAGGAAGAAAACAAGGAATTTGGAAAACTTACTTTCCTAATATGCGCCTTGAAACAGAGAGAAGATATAAAGATGATTTACTGAATGGATATGTAAAGTATTATAATTCAGATGGAAAATTAGAAAAAGCTGAGCTTTACATAGATGGTATAAAGCAAGAAGGTGAAGACAATGAAGCCGATTTTACCATTCAAAATACTTATCATGAAAATGGAGAGGTTAAAGAAATGACCAGCTATAATATGGCCGGTAAAAAAGATGGAATAAGTAAAAGTTTTAATAATGCAGGCGAGATTGAAGAAGCCGCTTTTTATCAAAATGGGTACCTTATTTCAAAAGGTGGAATTATAGATGCTGAAGGTTTGTTTCAAGGAGAATGGAAATATTATTACCTTGATGGAAACTTAAAAAGTAAAGGAGAATACAAAGACGGGAAAAAGTACGGTAAATGGACTTATTATTTTACTAATGGACAAGTAGAGCAAGAAGGCTATTTTGACAAAAATGGAAATTATACCGGAGAGTGGAAATGGTATTATGAAAATGGAAGTTTATTGCGGAAAGAAGAATACAGAAGAGGTAAAAGAGAAGGTTTTTTAGAAGAATATTCAATTGATGGAGATTTAATTACAAAAGGAGAGTATTTTGACGGAGAAAAAGAAGGACCTTGGTTTTATCAATTGAATGATCATAAGGAAGAAGGTGAATACCGCTATGGTTATCGAAATGGAGAATGGATTCATCATCATTTAAACGGTAAAATTTCTTTTGAAGGAAATTACATTGATGGTGAACCTGACGGGAAACATAAATACTACAATGAAGAAGGTATTTTAATAAAAGAAGAAAATTATCGTTATGGAGAAAAACACGGCAAATGGAAGTGGTATGATTCTTTTGGAGTTGAGACAACTACTATGCATTATAAAGATGGAGAATTAAAAAAAGTTGACGGTAAAAGAGTCAATTTTTCTAAGAATTAGCTCTATTTATTGGCTTCTTAATATCTTTACTCGATGCCAATTCAAACAAATACTATTAAACGAAAATTTATTTCTTCTATTAATCTTCTTCGTCTTGAATTAATTATAGGTTTTTTTGTAGTTAATTTTTTTGGTTTACTCTATTCAGAATTAGGTCATGTAGGTTTTTCTTTAAGTACTACTTTTTCACTTTCTCTGCTATATTTATTGGTTTTTATAGCATCTTTAATTTTTAATTTAGAAAGAAAAAAAATTAAAACACTGCTTTTAATTCTCTATGATTTGTCTCTTTTGTTTGTAATTTGGATTTGCTTTCAAAATAATTTTAAAACAGAGTATGTTTTTTCCTTTTTATTTATTTATACCTTTTTTGTTTTTTCGCAAGATAGAATAAAACAATTTTTATATACTAATTTATTTATATTTAGTTTATTATTAGCTTCTGTATGGATAAAAAGAGATGCAATTGATTTTTCTATTTCTATTTTATTGTTTTCCTTTTCAGTTATTTTTCTTACCGGTTTTGCGATTACTTATTCAAGAAGCGTTTCTAAAAGAAAATTAATAAGCAGAAAAAATTTACTCAATCATATATTTAACCAATCTTCTGATGGTTTGATTCTGGTAGATAAAAACAGCTTAAAAATTATTGAGTTAAATCAAAAAGCAGTTCTAATATTTAATTTAAACGACCGCAAAAATCTTCTTGGAAAAAGCATTGAAGAGCTAAAACTTCCTTCGAGAAAAATAAAAGATTACATAGGAAAAGATACAATTCAAACTATTGAATTAGAAGATAAAAGGATATTAAATCTTTCTTCAAAATCCATAGAATATATTAACAATGATTTTTGGTTAATCGATATTAAAGAGTACAAAGGTTTAAATGAACTAAACCTTTCAGCAGAATTTGATCGTCTACGCTCAGCTTCTGAAGACAATTACAAGTATTTATTTGAGCAAAGTTCTTCCATGATCTGCATTATTAACAAAGAAGGAAAGATTATAGATGTTAATTCAACATTATGTGAAACAGTTAATTATACTAAAAATGAACTGTTAGATAAAAAGTACAGTTTTTTAAATTTTACAGAAATTGAAAACAGAGAAATAATAAACCGAAATGCTTGGGATGGACAAAATCAAGTTTTTGAAAAATCTATTAGAAGTAAAGAAGGTAAAGTCATTGAAATAGAAACAATTCTTCGAAAAGGAAAGTATTTAGGTGAAGAGGTTTTAATAAGTAATTCAAGGGATATTTCAAAACGTAAAGAGCTTGAACGAAGAGTTCAGTTTAATTTAAAACGGTATACTACTCTTTTTGAGTTATCTCCCATTGGTATAGTTGTAACGGACTTAGATGGAAATATACTAAGTTGTAATCAATCTTTCAGCCGAATGGTGGAATACGATGTGAATGAAATTAAAAACTTAAATGTTAATGATATAACTTTTAAAGAAGACATGAAGGTGAACTTAAATCTTCGCAAAAAATTAGTGGAAGGTGAAGTTCAGTTTTTAGAAATGGAAAAACGTTATTTAAGCAAGAATAAAAATGAAGTACATGTATTATTAAAATCTGTTATTCAAAAAGATGAAGATAATAATGCTCAATCAATTTTATCGCAAGTAGTTGACATTACAGACATAAAAAACACGCAAAAAAAATTAGAAGTTTCGGAGAAAAGTTATCGCGATTTGTTCGATAACTCTTATGATTTACTTTACATTTTAAATAAAAAGAATGAGTTTATTGATGTGAACAAAGCCGTAATTGAAAAATATGGCTTTTCAAAAGAAGAAATAATTGGTCAAACTCCACATTTGTTTAGCGCTCCTGATTTAAATGATTTAGAAATAGTTAAAAATTTATTAAAAAAAGCTCACAGTGGTGAAGAGCAAAGTTTACTGTGGTGGAGTAAGAAGAAAAATGGTGAAGTTTTTCCAAAAGATCTAAACCTTAAAAGGGTTTTTTATCATGGTGAAGAAGTTTTAATGGCTAGTGGTAGAGATATTTCAGACTCCTACAATTACGAACGTAAATTAGAAGAAAAAGAAAAACGATATCGCGATTTATTTGAGCGAAATTTAGCAGGAGTTTACAGAACAACTTATGATGGTAAATTATTGGAATGCAATAATTCATTTGCAAAAATTTTAGGATTTAAAGATAAAAATGAAATTCAAAAAGAGGCGAATGCAAAAGATTTTTACGTTTATAAAAAAGAAAGGGATGATTTATTGCATGAGCTAAAAATAAAAAAGCACATTAAGGGAAATAAAATTCACTTAAAGCGTAAGAATGGTATAGAAATAACTGCTTTATTAAATGTTTCTGCCATTTATGATGCCAATCAAAACTTTAGTTATTTCGAAGGAAGTTTAATTGATATTACTGAACTCGATCGCGCACAAAAACTTTTAAAAGAAAGTCAAGAAAAATATAGAAAACTTATTGATAATGCCGTCTTTGGCGTATTGATATTTTATGAAAATAAAAATATATTTTCCAACGACAAAGCCAAAGAAATATTAAACTTTAGAGATGATGAAACCGTTTTTGGAATTAATCAAAATCAGTTAATTCGAAAGTCTGATGAAGTTAATTTTTTGGAAATGCTTCAATCTCTAGAAAATGGAGAAGAGCTGCCTTTTGTTGAAATGAAAATGAAAGGAAAAGAAGGTTTAGTAGTTGATGTAGAGTTAAAAGCAAGTAAAGTAAATTTTGAAAATAAAGAGTGTTTGTTGATTTCATTCATTGATATCACCGACCGTAAAAAAGTGGAAAGAGTTCAAGCAAAAGCTCGCTCTGCAGAAACATTTAACAAAATTCTCCAAGCTGAACTTAAAGAGAAAGAGAAAGCTCAAAAACGCTTGGTTGATGCGCAGTCTTATACAGAGGGAATTATTCAAAGTTCTTTGGATATGATTTTTACTACCGACATTAATGCAAGATTTAACAAACTAAATAATGCTGCGGTAAAAGAATTAAGAATTGACAATAAAGATGCTGAAAAACAATTAATTGATATAATTTTTAAAGATAAAGAAGAAGTTAAAAGCGTATTGTTCAGCTTAGAAAAAAATAAAACTTTTAGTGGAGAAGTGCAGTTGCTAAGAGCAGATCAAACTACTTTTCCTGCTTATTTATCATTGAGTTATTTGTACAACTCCGACGAAGTGATATTAGGTATAATGGGCGTTGGTAGAGATATTAGCATTATAAAACAAAAGGAAATTGAAATTAAGCAACAAGCGGCTAAATTAAATGCCATTATCGAAAGCAGTTCTCATTTCTTTTTTACAGTAAATAGAGATTATTTTATTACTTCATACAATCATGTATTTCAATCAGATGTAGTTAATAATATTGGAAAACATATTTCTGAAGAAATTCATTTTTTTGAAATTTTCCCCAATTATTTAAAAGAAGAATACGAAGCTCTTAGTGCATTTTGGACAGAAAAATTTAATCAAAGCTTTCATGGAAAATCAATCAATTTTGAAATTAAACGTAAAGATTTAGATGGAAATATTTACTACAGAGAGTTCTATTTAAATCCCATTTATAATGATAATGAAGAAGTTGTAGAAGTTTCCGGAATTGGTCATGATATAACAGATAAAAAGCAATCTGAGAAGAAACTTAGAAATTCACTAAGAGAAAAAGATGTTTTATTAAAAGAGGTTCATCATAGAGTAAAAAATAACATGCAGGTTATTTCCAGTATTTTGAACTTACAAACAGCTTATGTTGAAGATGAAGGCGTTTTAGATATTTTGAGAGAGAGCCAGAACCGAATTAAGTCTATGGCGATTATTCACGAAAAGTTATATAGAACAAAGGATTTCTCTTTGATTAAGTTTTCTGAGTATGTTCAGCATTTATCGCAAAATTTAGTGGATACCTATGAGCTTTCTTCAACTGATATTAAGTTAAATTATAATTTAGATGAAGTTTTTTTAAATATCGATAGTGCAATCCCTTGCGGACTAATTATAAATGAATTAATTTCGAACTCTTTAAAATATGCATTTGTAAATAAAAGTAATGGTGTAATTTTCATAGATTTGCATCAAAATTCGAATGAAGTTACACTACGAATAGGAGATAACGGAATCGGTTTTCCGAATGATATAGATTATAAAAATACAGATTCTCTCGGTTTACAATTAGTTAACACATTAGTTGAACAGTTAGAGGGAAACATCGCGTTGGATAATAGCAGAGGGGCAACATTCACCATTAAGTTTAAGATAAAAGATTCGAAAGATGTCTAAAAAGAAAATTCTAGTTGTTGAAGACGAAGCTATTGTAGCTAAAGACATTTCCGTTTGTTTGAATAAAATTGGATATGATGTACTTCAAACATTTGCCCGAGCCGAAAAAGCTTTGGATTACTTGAGCAGTGATTTAGACAAGCCTGACTTAATTTTAATGGACATTATGTTGGCCGGCGATGTTTCAGGAATTGAAGCTTCTGCGGTTATTAAAGACAAATACGATATTCCGGTTGTATTTTTAACGGCTTATGCCGATGAAAAAACCATTAGCAAAGCTAAAGTTACTGAACCTTATGGTTATGTAATTAAGCCTTTTAAAGAGATTGATTTGCGTACAAGTATTGAAATGGCGCTCTATAAATTTAAAAAGGAAAAAGAAAAGTTAGCCGGCATAGAAACTTCTCAGTTTAATCATCAATCAGCTATTTCTAAAGAATTTATTTACGTTAAATCAAACTCTAAACTCGTTAAAGTTCAAAATATCAACATCTTTTTTGTGGAAGCACTTAAAGATTACGTAATTATTCACACCAAAGACGAGAAGTTTACTATTCACTCTACCATGAAGGACATTGAGAAAAAACTACCTTCAGATATGTTTATGCGGGTACACCGTTCTTATATTTTGAACTTAAAGAAAATCAAATCAATCGATAGTAACATTGTTCTTTTAGAAGATACAGAAAAAAAAGTACCGATTGGCGGCTCCTACCGCGATGATTTATTTAAAAGGTTGAATTTAGCTTAGTAAAATCGTTCAATCGAATATTCTTTAGGAATATTCTTCCCCGCTTCCATCAAATCCACCATTTCAGTTGCTAGTTTAGGTGCCATAAAGCAGCCGCGAGAGCCTAAACCATTAAAAATGTACTGGTTTTCACTATTTTCACACTTTCCCATTATGGGTCTTCGGTCTAAAATTGCGGGTCGAATACCACTTTCATGTTCTACTACAGTATAGTTAGCTTTGGTTATTTTTTCCAATTGTTTTTTTAATTCATTCGCCATTTTTTCAGAGGGCTTTTTATCGGTAAAATCCCTGTCGTATGTTGCACCAACTTTAAATTTATTTTCTCCTATTGGCAATATGAAAGCTTGTTTTTTTAGCATTTCATCAGTTTCCAATTCTTTGGATTCTATGGTAATTAAATCGCCTTTGTTTCTTCTTAGCGGGACTTTTTCAAATGCAGGGTTATTTATTGCAGCCGAACCTTCACAAAAAACGATATTTTTAAACTCAATCGATTGATAGTTATTTTTTTTAATTGATGAATAGTCAATTTTTTCTTCTAATAAGTGATTGTTGTTCTTTAAAAAAGATCTGAAACTCTCCAAAAAAACCTTGGTGTCTAACCAAGCTGTTTGCTTTACTTTTCCCAAATAATAATTGGCTGAAGGATGAATGGATGGAGGAGCTTTGATCAGTTCTTCCTCCATAAAGTCCTGCAATGAAGCTTTTTTAATTCTATGCTGCCAAAAGCTTTTTTCATCTTCTGATTCAATTAATTTGAACAAAGGAAGCTCATAGAAAAATTTTTTATTCAAAAAATCTTCCATTTCTCGATAAAATCTTCGGTTAAAATCAATGAACTCTTGTGCTCGCCATGTTAAGGTAAATCTTTTTAAAACCAATGGGTTCATCACACCTGCAGCCACATAAGTAGAGGAGTTTTTTAATCCTGAGTCAATCACCACAAATGTTTTATTTTGCTTGTAAAGCCGGTAGGCTAAAATACTTCCGGCAATCCCTTGACCAACGATTAAATAATCCACTTTTTGCTCCATTTTACAAAGTTATGCTTTAAATGGAATCAAGACCGTTGTGCGTTAGAGATAGTTGATTACTAATTACCAATGATTAATAACTAAATAGTTTAACGTAAATTACCTAATCTCGCAAAGCGAGAAAGTTTCAAGGTTTCATATTTCCCTTTTCATGTTTTAAATGACTAATTTTGCTTCAAAATAAGGCCTTATGAACGAAGTTATTTATCAAGCTGCTATTGGTCCACAGCAAATTATTTTAATTGCTGTCATTTTAATTTTATTGTTCGGAGCGAAAAAAATTCCTGAACTAATGAAAGGCGTTGGTAAGGGCATTAAAGAATTTAAAGATGCCACCAATGAAGATGAAGACAAAAGCAAAGAAGAAGTAAACAAGAAAAAGTAAAAACCTTTTCCTTTTGAAAGATTATCGTTCCCTCCAAGCAGTACAAGCGGATTTATTTTCCAGAGAAATTAATTGTGTTCAATTGACGAGTGAGTATTTAAAACGCATTCGCGAGAATGAGCAGTTGAATATTTTTTTAGAAACTTTTGAAGATTCGGCATTAAATAAAGCCAAAGAAGTGGATGAAAAAATTGCTAATAAACAAGCAGGAAAGCTGGCGGGAATGGTTATTTCCATTAAAGATAACATTTGCTATAAAGGGCATAAAGTATCAGCTTCTTCTAAAATTCTAGAAGGTTTTGAGTCACTTTACAGTGCCACAGTAGTTGAGCGTTTATTGGCAGAAGATGCCATTATCATTGGTCGTACAAATTGCGATGAATTTGCTATGGGGAGTTCTAATGAAAACTCTGCTTACGGCGCAGTTAAACATCCCAACATAGAAAACAAAGTTCCCGGGGGTTCCAGTGGAGGAGCTGCCGCATCAGTAGCCGCCGGAATGTGTTTGGCATCACTCGGTTCAGATACCGGAGGATCTATTCGTCAACCGGCTTCCTTTTGTGGGAATATTGGACTAAAACCAACTTATGGGAGAATTTCTCGCCATGGATTAATTGCTTATGCTTCTTCTTTTGATCAAATAGGACCATTTACGAATTGTATTGAAGATAGCGCTTTACTTTTAGAAGTAATGGCAGGAAAAGATGACTATGACAGCACGCTAAGTGCTCGTGAAGTACCTGCATACAGCAAAACAATAAACAAATCAACTTCAGATAAAAAGAGAATTGCTTATTTAGATTGTTATGTTGAGCATGAAGGCTTAAATGAAGAAGTAAAGAACAGAACAGTAGAAATTATTAAAAGCTTAGAAGCGGAAGGACATACTGTTGAGAAAATATCTTTTGATTTATTGGATCAATTAGTTCCTGCATACTATGTACTAACAACTGCTGAAGCTTCTTCAAATTTAGCGCGTTACGATGGCGTTCATTTTGGCTATCGCAGTCCAAATGCTACTGATTTATTGTCGACTTATGTAAAGTCTAGAAGCGAAGGTTTCGGACCGGAAGTTAAAAGGCGAATTATGCTGGGAACTTACGTTTTGAGCGCAGGTTATTATGATGCGTATTATTCTAAAGCTCAGAAAGTAAGAAGAATAGTAAAAGAGCAAACAAGAAAAGTCTTGGCCGACTATGACTTTATCATTTCACCCACTACACCACACCCAGCTTTTGATTTGAACTCACAAGTTGATGATCCGATTAAAATGTATTTGGAAGATATTTTTACCGTTCAAGCTAATATTGCAGGATTGCCCGCAATTTCATTGCCTTTGGGTGAAACCAATGAAAAACATCCTTTTGGAATTCAATTGATGGCAGATCTATTTCAAGAAGAGAAATTGCTGTCTTTTTCAAAACAGTTAATGAACAAATATTCGTTGAAAAAAGTAGAAGCCTAACTTATCTTTTTTCCTTTTTTTAAAGAATTTCGTTGGTAAGCAACACTTTTGTTTACATTTCGTTGTATTATCTAAAAATTAGAATAGATGAATTTTAAATCACTTTATATATTAGTTGCTTTAGCATTGAGTTCAAGCATTTCTTTTGCTTCTGAAACAAAAAGCTCCGATACCACAAAGCAATATGAAATTGCAGCGGATGACCAAGTGCTCAGCATGATTGATAGCGCTATGGCAAATAGTTTTTTCAATCATTATCGAATTGATGCCTTAGACAGTACGTTTTTATTAGCAAACCAGATTCCGGCAGATAGCATACTTCCTCTTTACGATTCTATTTTAGAAGCAAGGCTAAATAAACTGAATGCGGCTACTCCAATTGAAATAGAATACAATCAATATGTTAAAGCATTTATTAACTTGTATATTAACAAGAAACGAGATTTAAGTTCAATTGTTTTAGGTATTGCTCCGCGCTATTTTCCCATGTTTGAGGAAGTTTTAGATCGTTACAACATGCCTTTAGAGTTAAAGTATTTGGCAATTGTTGAATCGGCTTTAAATCCATCGGCACAGTCTTGGGTGGGGGCTAAAGGTTTGTGGCAGTTTATGTACAGAACCGGAAAAATGTACGATTTGCAAGTTACTTCGTTTTATGATGAAAGAATGGATCCCTATAAATCGACTGTAGCTGCTTGCAATTATATGATGGATTTGTATAAAATGTACGATGATTGGAATTTGGTTTTGGCTGCTTACAATAGTGGTCCAGGTAATGTAAACAAAGCAATTAGGCGTTCGGGAGGACATAAAGATTATTGGAAAATTCGTCCGTTTTTGCCCAGAGAAACCAGAGGTTATGTGCCGGCATTTATTGCTGTAAATTACATGATGACTTATGCCGAAGAACACCATATTTACCCTAGAATGGCACCTTTAACGAATACTTTAGTGGATACTGTTCATATTAAAAGGAGTATGAGTTTAGCTCAAATCTCTAATTACATTGATGTTTCAGAATCGCTTTTAGCAGAACTCAATCCTATGTATAAATTAAAGTTTATACCTGAGTCTATAGAGGATAAAACACTTTGTTTGCCCATTGATAAAATTGGTTTGTTTTTGGTGAATGAAAAAGCCATTTATGCCGATATGAGAAGAATTGAAATAGCAGATAGTATAGCGGGAAAAGAAAAGGAAAATCAAGTACCTGAAATGTTTGTTCACTATGTTAGAAGTGGTGAGTTTTTAGGTTATATAGCTAATAAATATCGTTGTTCAGTGAGGGATTTAATGGCTTGGAATAATCTTCGATCAAGTCGATTAGATGTAGGTGATCGACTGGTAATATATTCTAAGAGTGCCGCTCAACCTGCGAATGTAGCATCTAAACCTGCCGAAGAAAAGAAAGATGAAAGCATAGCTGAGGCTACTCCTAAAGCAGATGGAAAGTATCAAATTCATGTTGTTCGTTCCGGAGATACTTTGTGGGATATTGCCAAGCAATACAATAACACCAGCGTAAATGAGTTAAAAAAATTGAATAGTAACTTAGATTTTCGCAGACTTAAACCGGGAATGCAGGTAAAGGTTAAAGAAATAGGATAATTATGATTTTAAAAAGAACTTTTCCAATCGTTTTTTTAATTGCTTTTTTGAGTGCATGTGTAAAAGATGGTTCAAAATCATCTGAAAAAGTGCTTCCAACAAGTTCTGGAAAATATGGTGAAGTTCTGGTAGTAGTAGATTCTACTTATGAAAATAGAAAAACCGGAGCTGTTTTAGAAACTATTTTTTTTAAGGGAGTAGAGGGCTTACCTCAAAAAGAGCCGATGTTTAGAATGTCTACGGTTGCGCCCAGAGACTTTAAGTCCATTTTAAAAAGAAGTCGCAATTTAGTCCGCATCACCATTGCTGATCATCGTGAAAGTCAAATAAAAGTAGAAAGTGATGTTTGGGCAAAGGATCAATTATTAATTCAGTTGTTTGCACCCAATGATGAGGAAGCTGCTCGAATTTTGGAAAAGAACAAGCAAAATATTCGAGACTACTTTAATGAAAAAGAAATAGAGCGCTTACAAGCTCAGTTTTCCATTAAACCGAATAAAGATATAGCCAAGCAAATTTTAAAGCGTTTTGACGTTTCTATTGTCGTTCCTCCGGCATTTGTAATGATGGATACAAGTGGGAATGGATTGTGGTTACAAAAACAAAAGCAAGTAGGGGAGCATGAAATATTACAAGGAATTATGATTTATGAAGTACCTTATACATCTGATTCTACTTTCTCAGCGAATGAAATGGTTTTGAGTAGAGATTATTTCACAAAAAGTCACATTCAAGGTGTACGTGACAGTTCTTACATGACAGTTTACAGAGACTATAAGTTGATGCCAAAAGAGATAAACTTAAATGGTAAGTATGCTGTCGAGTACAGAGGTCTTTGGAATATGAAAAATGATTTTATGGGAGGTCCTTTTGTTCATTATACCATTGTTGACGAAAAGCGAAACAGAGTTCTTCACATAGATGGATTTGTATATGCTCCTAAGTTTAACAAAAGAGAATACGTTAGAGAACTAGATGCTATTCTAAAAACTTTTGAAATTATTTCAGCTCAAAAAGCACAAAATTAGTTTTCAAAATCGTTTTGGTCAACGACCTTGAGCTTACTTCCTACAAAAATAGAAATAACACCCATTATAATAGCAAAGTAGCCTACCAATTCGTAGTTCTGAAGCAGTCCATTAGCATCTTCGGTAATTATTAATCCGGCTATATATGCTGCAAAGCCATTTGTCATTTGCCTGCTAGCAGAGTTAAAGCTCATAAAACTTCCTCTGTTTTTTGGTTTAACCGATGAAGTAACCATGGTTGTTGATGGAATCATTCGTCCAGCACCAAAAATAAAAAATAGAGTGGTAACTAGGAGTACTAAAGCAATTGGAGTTTCTCCCATTTGTGTGATAAAAAAAACAGGAATAGAAGCCATTAATACTGTTATGGCAAATACTTTTTGCCGACCATAGCGATCGGCAAGCTTACCTATCAAAGGCGAAGTAAAAATTGTTAATGCCCCGCCAATTAGATAAATATAGCTCAATTGCTCTTCTGTGAAACCTACATTAGCCACCATATATGGACTAATAAAAGGTACTATGCTAAAGTGACTTAACATGATTATCACTCCAAAACCTAAAGCCAATAATTGATTTTTGTTCTTAAAAACTTTAGAAATAATTTCAATCGGGTTTTCGCGATCCTCTTTTGAATCAATATGAGCGTTAATTTTAGGTATGTAAAAGTAAATGGGAACTAGGGCAGTTAAAGCTAAACCTCCCAATACAAAAAATGGAAAATGCCAATCAGATAAAGTGGCCAAATATAAACCAATTGGAACACCAATCACAGAAGCTAATGAAAACGAAGCCATGATTATTCCCATGGCTGAAGCCCTTCTTTCATTAGGAATTACATCACCTACAATGGCTAATATTAAAGCACCTAAAATACCACCAAAAGCACCTGTGAATGCTCTAGTAAATAGTAGCATACCGTAATTTGTTGAAAAGCCACAAGCTAGCGTTCCTAAAGCGAAGCCTAAAGCAATTATTAATAACGATTGTTTTCGGTCAAATCGATCAATAAAAAAAGCGCCGATAAATCCGAATATACCTGCACTAAAAGTATATGCAGAAACTAAAAGTGCAAATTGTGAAGGTTTGATTGAAAAAGCATCCATTAGTTGCGGACCTAATGGCATTAGAATCATAAAGTCAGTAATGTGAGAAAACTGTATGACTGCCAGAGTGTATAATAATGCTTTTTCTTTTTTCATTTGTTATTTTAAGAGAATACGACTTCCATCACTTCTCTGCTTTTAATATGATCTAGTCCTCCTAAGTGTAGATTGTAAAAAGCAATTAGAATATCAAGAATTTGACTAACCTTAGTTTTATTTATTTTTTCATCATCGCAAAAGTAGTTTTTTAATAATTCAAGCTTTAAACCGTCTATGTAATCTCCATGCTGTGGAAGTTGATTCGTTAAAGAAGCATCTCTAAGATCAAAGTATTGACCTTCTTCGCAAAAGTTTGGTTTAATTCCTAAATATGCGCTTATTTCATATAAGAAGTTGATATGAAAATACTTTAGACCACTCTTTGTTTGATTTAATTCATCAATTTTAGTTTTAAGAAATGAATAAAGGTCTAGGTTTATTTCCTCTTCAGCTATTAATTTATTAAGTACTTCAGCCAAGAAAAACTTAATTGCTGAAATGCCAACATGATTTCCGATTTCAATATTCTTATTATGATAGCTAACTTCTTTTAAGCGATGGAGGTTTTGCTTTTCTTTATAGTAAATGATGACACTTATAACATTTAATGCACTAAAATAACTCTTAGTTTTCTTTCCTTTTTTTCCTCCGGAAGCGGCTATTAAGCTTAGGATTCCATAATCTTGAGTGTAAACTCTTATTATATGTGATGAGTCGCCATACTTTATTGTTTTAAGGACAATGGCTTCTGTTTGAGTAATCATTTATTTCAAGAATAGTACTTTGCCTATTTGTGTATTTAAGTTGCCAAATTCATCTTCAGCACTATTAAATATAAGGTATACACCACTGCTAACTTTTTCATTGTTAAAATTTGTTCCATTCCATATAGCTTGTCCACCTTCTGTGATTATTTCGTTTACTAATGTGCCATTTATATCTGTAATCTTAACAGTTGTGTTATCCATTAAACCCTTTATAGCAATTGGACCGTTGTAGTTGGACTGAACCGGGTTTGGGTAAATTACTACATCGCTAAAGTCATCCGAGCCTGCAATTACTTCACTTTTGTATGAGACAATTCCAATAGAAGTGCCAAAGTATACTTCTCCCGTAACTTCATCAAAAGCAATTGTTTTTATATTGTTAGAAATTAAAGGACTATTCTCCTCAGTAAAGTGTAGAACTTCTTCTTTGGCATCTTCAGATAATAAATATACACCATTTCCTTCTGTAGCAATCCATTTTCTATTAGCTCCATCAATTTCAATATCATTAATTGCAGCTCCTTCAAGTACTACTTCATTGTTATTTCCATCATTTACAATTACTTCTTCAAAGTCCTTGTTATCTGCCTCAAAAATATTATCAGGATTGTAATTTACAACTAAGCCAGATGAAGTACCTACCCAAAGCTGTCCACTTAAGTCTATTTCCATTGTAATTCCACGACTACCAGGTAGGTTGCCACTTCCTTCTTCCTGTGTTAAAAAGCCATATTTGTCATCATTTTTATTTTGGAGAGTATTATTATCATCGAAAACTAAAATATTATTAGATAATGGCATTGCCACCCATTTTATACCGGAAGGTGAAATAACTAACTCAGTGAGTCGGTCTTCATTTTCTACGCTTCTTTCAACTGGATCTGTCAATTCGTAACTAATCCAACTTCCATCGGCAGTTCTTACAAACAGTGCTGATGGTACGTGGGTATTTACACCCCATAAGTTCCCTTGTTCGTCATATTCTACATCACTAACACCTGTCCATCCGTTAATTGAAGCTCTCTCTTTAATAACTGAGTTGCTTTTATCCCATTTAGTGAAAGTATTGCCATCTGTCATTTCAAATAATCCATAACTCCAAGTACAGACAAAAACATGCTTAGGGTTATCAGGTTTAGTTTCTACAGAAATTGGATCATAAACATTTTGTAATGTCGGAGTGTTGAAATTATTGTAGTTAACCCACTTACCGTTTTCATATAAATTTAAATTAATGTACTTAAAAGAATTATTTATTCCAAAGTCATAACCTCCTCCTATTGTCCATATTACACCATTTGTTGCAGTTATTTTAAAAACTTCATTATTTGCAGGACCTATTGGTTTTATATTCTTGCTATTAGCCCCATTGTTTAGGTATTCTATAAGGGGTGTAAATGTGTTTAGAATGTAGGTCTTATTATCTGATTTTGTTATTCCAATTAATCCATTACCGTATATGCCGTAATTCACAACACTATTAAGGTTTGAGTCTAGTATTCTCAATGAGTTGTTCTCATTTACTATTAGAAGTTCATTGTTTACAACTCTAAATATTTTATTCTTATTCCCAGATATAGAGTTAATTGTTTCAGTAGTTAAATCTTCTTTTAGTTCATAAAAAATATCATTGTTGTTAGCATCTTTTATATTGAATATAATTTTATTGTTTATTTCGATAAAGGTTTCTATACTGGAGCCAGAGTGTGAGTTTAATTTTGACCAATTGTTAAAATCCAGTAAATTGGTACTTTGATCTCCATAAAAGATTCCTTCATTAGTTGCAGCAATAATATAGTTATTTAGTATAGCTGTAGCGTTAATTACTTTATTTGTTGTACTTCCTCCCAAGCTATAACTAGAGCTTATTTCGTTTTTTCTAGTATCAACTACAACTATTCCAAACGAAAATGACAAATATGCCATCTCATTTTTAAAGTAGATGCTGTTTAATGTTTTATTACTTATTGTTGTACTGTTTTTAATATATGGGAGAGTGTATACATCGTTGTTCCTATATAAATCGATGTTCCCACTATTGTATATTATTATTAAAACTTTAGTTGCTTTGTTATATCCTACTTTTTGAATACTAACTTCCGAAAGTCCATTAATTTTATTTTTCCTTAGAATTGAAAAATCTTCGGTGTTATAAATAAATAATCCTGAATTTGTTCCACAAAATATATTTTTACCATCAGTATCTATCGATGTTCCTCTTGAATAAGACAAATGATCAGTCCAACTACCAATAGCTTTGTTTTGTGAAAAACCAAAAATTGTTGATAGTTGAATTATTGAGAGTACTAATAGCTTCTTCATGCTGTTTATTTAGATAACATAACAAATATACTTCTGTTTTTATTGCCTAAAATTAGGAGTATATTTGCAAAAAATTGGCTCCGTAGTTCAACTGGATAGAATATCAGATTTCGGCTCTGAGGGTTGAGGGTTCGAATCCTTCCGGAGTCACTTAGGTAAATCGCATTAGCGGTCTTTTTTTATTAGGAAGCTTGAAAAGCCTAAAAATTCATTTATTTTTAAAACTGCTTATTCTTTTTATTAAGTAGTTGAATATGAGTTAATAAGCAACAAGCTTTTTAGCTACTTTCTAATACTATATCTATGGTTGTATGTACTGATTTGTTGTTTGTATGTAATATTTGCTTATAGTTCTTTAAATTGCCTTAAAGTTTAGTTTTTTCTTAAAATATAAATTTGTGAGGAGTATTTTGCTTTTTTTGCAATTTGATTTGACTTTAATCCAGTAAGGAACACTGATGTTAAGTTTCCTTTATCATTCTTATATTTTTCACCAAGCAGACTAACGTATAAGCTGTCGAATTTCATTGTAGTGTTTTTTCCAGTTTAAGTTCATTTGCCTCAAATAGAGTTTTAATATCATTTTTTGTAAAGTGATATAAATGTCTTGGTACATCATAAGTTGCCCAATACTCTTTTTTTTACTCTTTCATCTAGATTATATACATGTTTTAGCACATGCCACATACTTATTAGATTAAACTTTTCTACATTATACTCCTTTAGTTTTCCTCAGTATGTATTTCTAGATTATAGTTTTTTATAGCAAATTGCCTTGCATTCTATGAAGGCTCTATTCCTTCTACTTCAAAATCTTCATCTTTACAAACTTTTAAAAACTCCCTTGTTCCGCTTCCAATGTCTAGTGTTTTTTACCACTTGTCAGACTTTGTAGCAACCTTAGTTTTATATTACGAACACTTTGGTAAAGGGTGTTTACTATTTCTTTTGATGTACTTGAATGAGAAATATAATCTCCCGACTCGTAATATTTGCCAATTTCATCTTCTAGTGGTATTGGGTTAGTAAAATGAAAATTACATTTTTTAAAGCTTACAATTGCAAATTTGTCTTTACTAACTATGTAATCTTTACACTCCATCACTTTTTTAAACAATGTGGTATTTCATATCGGACAACTATCGTATTTCTTCATTAATTTAAAAATTGTTTCACGTGGAACATTGTTTTTATCTTCCAAAATGGATTAGTAAAACAGATATGTCTGCTGGAGAAACACCACTAATTCTTGATGCTTGTCCTATTGTTTCTGGTTTAATTTTAGTCAGCTTTTCTCTTGCTTCAGATGAGATAGATTTTAATTTTGTATAGTCAAAATCTCTATGAATAATTACATCTTCTAATCTGTTCATTTTGTCAGCCATTTCCTTTTCTCTTTGGATATAGCCGTCGTATTTGATTTTAATTTCTGCCTGTTGTAGGCATTCGTCGTCATAGTTTCCTAAATCAAAACTGTTGAAGTTTTCATTATTTCTTATGTCATTAAGAGAAACCTGTGGTCTTGAAATAATAGAAGAAAGTTTTACCTTTTGCTTAATCGGACTTGTTCCGGCTTTTTCTAAATATGGGTTGGCTATCTCTGGTTCAATGCTGCTTTCTGATAGCATTTTTAGTATGTTCTCTGTTTGGTTTTGTTTAAACTCTACTGCTTTTAATCTTTCATCAGAAGCTAAACCAACTGCGTGTGAAAGTGGAGTTAATCGAATATCAGCATTATCTTGTCTTAATAGAATTCTATACTCTGCTCTTGATGTAAACATTCGATAAGGCTCTTTTGTGCCTTTTGTAATCAAATCATCAATTAAAACACCAATATAAGATTGGTCTCTCCTTAATACTAATGATTCTTTTTCTTGCACTTTTAAAGATGCATTTAGACCTGCCATTAATCCTTGTCCTGCCGCTTCTTCATAGCCTGTGGTTCCGTTAATTTGTCCGGCAAAATATAAGTTTTCAACCAACTTAGTTTCTAAAGTGTGCTTAAGTTGAGTAGGGGGGAAGTAATCGTATTCTATAGCATAACCTGGTCTAAAAAGTTTTACATTTTCAAACCCAGGTATTTCTTTTATAGCTTTCATTTGCACATCCATTGGTAAGGATGTAGAAAACCCATTAACATAAATTTCTACAGTATTCCAACCTTCCGGCTCAACAAATATTTGGTGTCGGTCTCTTTCTGAAAAGCGTTCAATCTTTTCTTCAATTGATGGACAATATCTAGGTCCGGTCCCTTCAATTGAACCGCTAAACATTGGTGAACGATCTAATCCAGAACGAAGAATTTCATGAACTGTTGGGTTTGTGTAGGTGATGTAACAGCTCTTTTGCTTTTCAAGCTTTTTTGTATTTGTAAACGAAAATTTTGATGGATTTTCATCTCCTTTTTGCTCTTCCATTTTGGAATAATCCAAAGATCGAGAATCTACTCTTGGAGGTGTTCCTGTTTTCATTCTTCCATGATCAAACCCAAGTTGTATTAACTGTTCTGTTATTCCTTTTGAGTTTCTTTCTCCTGCTCGTCCTCCACCAAAGTTTTTGTCTCCAACATGAATAAGTCCGTTTAAAAAGGTTCCTGCTGTTAAAACAACGGATTTGGTTTTTATTTCTAACCCTAAACTGGTTATTACTCCCTCAACCTTGCCATTTTTTACGATTACATTGTTAACAGTGTCTTGCCAAAAATCAACATTGGGAGTTTGTTCTAACATTAGTCTCCATTCTTGGGCAAAGAGCCATCTGTCACTTTGAACTCTTGGGCTCCACATTGCTGGTCCTTTAGAAAGGTTCAGCATTCTAAATTGTATTGCCGTTTTGTCGGCTACAATTCCGCTGTAACCACCCATTGCGTCAATTTCTCTAACTATTTGTCCTTTTGCTACGCCGCCCATTGCCGGGTTGCATGACATTTGCGCAATTGTACCCATATTCATGGTTACAAGTAGTACTGAAGCGCCGGAGTTAGCAGCTGCTGCTGTTGCTTCACATCCTGCGTGTCCGCCACCCACTACAATTACATCGTATTCTTTTAGCATTTTAGCCTCCTTGTTTCACGTGGAACAAATTGTTGTTCCTATTTGTTTTCGGGCTGCAAAGTTAGGTAAAAATCTTCTTTCTGCCTGATTTCTTGGGCGTCTGAAGGTGTTTTGTCATCGTAGCCAACTAAGTGTAGCACTCCGTGAATTATAACACGGTGTAATTCCTCTGAAAAGGGTACGTCAAAACTGTTGGCGTTGTCCTTAATGCGGTCTATGCTGATAAAAATGTCGCCGGAAATAACATTGTCTTCTACGTAATTAAATGTGATAATGTCAGTGAATGTGTCGTGATTTAAGTGACTTTGATTTATCTCAAGTAAATAGTCATCTGAACAAAAAATAAAGTTGAGTTCTCCGCAACTTTTATTTTCATTTGAAATGCATTCTAAAATCCATTTTTTTGTTTTCAAAGGATCCGATAATTCAAAGTCGGTATCCTCATTGTGAAAGTAAATTAAATCCAATTTTTTATTTGTAAAATGTGAGTTTTACTATTCTTCCTTCTTCTTCAAAGCTTACTTCATCAGATAAGTTTTTCATAATAAATATTCCTCTTCCATCCGGCTTTTCGATGTTTTCCGGTAGCGTTGGGTCGGGAACATTTTCATAGTCGAAGCCGATGCCTTGGTCTATTACAGTAATGCAAAATTCAGCATCAGAAAACTCAAAATGCAAATCAATCATTTTGCTTTTATCCATCTTATTTCCGTGCTTTATAGCATTGTTTACGGCTTCAGTTGTTGCAATAAGCAAATTGGCGTAAATCTCTTCCGGAATTTTGTGCTTTTCTTTTAGTTTATCAATCAATTGTTCTACCCTAGCCATGCTAGAAAGCTCTGAAGGAAGTTGATGTTTTTCGATTGCTAACGACATCATGGGTTTATCTGATTAAAGTATTCGGTTACTTTTGACTTATAAAAATTGTTGAAAGAAGGAGGAAGTGTTTTTAATAATTCGATCTCACTTTCTTTCCGACTATTATACTCAAAAAAGGATTTTGGGTTACGAGAAAATTCATCCGTAAATTCAATGGCTTCTCTTTTCTCATCCTTTTCTCTTTCCCTTTCGGCTTTTTCTGATTGCAAAAGACGTGTTAAAATTTCTTGTTGACGTAAAATCGTTTCATTGGTGATTTGTTTATTCACTAAATCAGTTTCGGTTTGCTCCATCATTTCTTGAAGTTTTTCCAAACTTCCGCCGCCACCTTGTCCTTTTTCTAACTCTTCTTGCATTTGTTGAATAGCTTTGCGAATGGCAGCTTGTTTGGCAGCCATTTGAGCCAACTGTTTACTCATTCCACCTTGTCCGCCCGGCATTCCCTCACCGGGCTTTTCGCCTTTCTTGCCTCCCGGTTCTTGTCCTTGTTCCATGGCTTTTTTCAATTGCTCCATTTGCTTGTTCAACTGTTGTTGCAAGCTTTTCATATTGCCCATATTGTTACCGGGTTTTCCTCCTGGCTTGCTTCCCGGTTTTTTACATTGCCCTTTGCTTTGCATCATGGCTTGCATTTGCTGCTGCATTTGTTGCATTGCTTCGTCTAATAATAATGCAAGGTTATTTAAAGAAGTCATAGCGTACTGTTGACGATTATTGGCCATGGCAGTGTTTCTTTCTGCCAATTGCTCTACCGCCTTTTGCATATTGTTCTTTATGTTGCTCATTTCTCGATTCACGATTCCTTCCAACTGAATTACTCTTTTGCTAAGGGCAAATAAAGAGTCCTCAATTACTTTTGAATCATCTTGTAACTTGTTTTGCTCTTGAGCTAGTTCAACATATTTAGGGTCGTTTATGTTTGTCGATTTTAAGTTTTTCATTAATTCTTCCTGACTGAATGAAAGATCAATTAAGTTCTCAAGTAATTGACGCAAATCTTCTAAATTTTCTGCTTGCTGCGCAGACTGCATCTGCATTTGCATTGCTTCCATTTGTTCAGAGAGTTCTTGCATCCCATCTTCAGAGTCTTGCTGTTTTTCACCGGCTTTTTGTTCGTTCATTTTAGAAAGCTCTTCAGCACTTTCCTTCATGTCTTTCTTAATTTGATCTTCTAGGCTTTCTGTATCCGGCATTTCATTAGGCTCTTCAAGCTCTTGGTTTTTTTTCTCTAGCTCATCCAATTTTTCACTCAATTCATCCATTTCTTTGTTGAGTTCTTCTTGTTTATCTTTGAGCTTTTCTTTCTCTTCTTTTTTCTTAGCTGCTAAGGTTTCTTCCTTCAGGTTTTTTTGTTTTTCGTTTAGTTCATCTACTTTTTTCTTCACATCATCCAACTGCTTTTCAAACTCCAGCTGTTTGAAAAGCTCCAAGTTTCTGTCGAGCTCTTTTTCCATGTCTTCATTGCTCAGCTCAATTTTTTCCAATTGTTTTTGAAGTTGATCTTTTTGGAGTTTTTCCATCATTTTCTCCATTTCCTTCATCATTTCTTTCATCTCTTCCGTCATCACATTTTCCATCAGCTTCTCTAACTGCTTTTGCTTTTCAAGCAAACTTTCATCTATCTGCTGGTACTCCTTTTGCAATTGATTTTTCTGACGGTTTTCTTCTTTGAGTTGCTGCATATTTTTTTGAAGCTGTTGGTGTTTTTTCATCAAGTCTTCTAACTTCTTTTTTTCTTGATAGCCCAATTGCTTCTTGTTTAACATGCTTTGTTTCAGTTCCTCTAAGTCTCGTTTAATTTCCTGAGAGAGTTCGATGTTTTCTTTTAAGTCATCTTTAATTTTATTATTGCTACTGTCTTCTTTTTCAGCTAATTCGTCTTTAGAAGGGGCTTTGAAAACTAATGTCTGAGTACGAGCAGACTTGCTTCCATTTACTCCGTCATTGTCCCATACTTGAAAATAATACTCTACTTGATCACCACTTTTAAGTTCAAATTGATTCAAATTTAAGCTGTGGTAAAAGTCACTTTGAGGTAGGTTTTTATTGATGGGTAATTGAACAATATTTTCCATTCCCACAGAATCATTTGCTCCTAAAAATCGGCTTCGAAATTCTAATCTACTAAAGCCATAGTCATCTTTAACTAGCCCCTTAAAATAAATGATTTTAGAAGAATTACTATCGGTTCTACTTTCAACTTCTATACTAGGTCTTAAATCTTGAATCACCTCAACTTTGTAATTCGCCGTATCTGAGTTAATAAATTGATTGTAGGCATTTACTGAATAATAGCTATTATTGAATAGTTGTTTGCTAAACTGATATTCATTTTCGGCAATTCGATCGACTTGATAGCTGCTGTCTCTTAAATAAAAATAGATACCATCCGTATTTTCAGCAATAAAGTTCCATTTTACTTCAGTGCCTTCAGGAATTGTCAAGTCGCCTTTATCGCTAATTGTTTCATCTTTTTTTCCAAGGTAATTAGGATAGTCGAGCGAAATAATAAAGTTTTTTATACCTGCTTTTGGAACAACGTCGACTTCGTAATTTTTTGAATTGTATATCCCGTCACTCAAATAAAAAGTAATGTTATCGTCTAAATTGTTGAAGCTAAATGAAAATTGATTTTTTGCATTTTTGCTCATTAAAAATTCTTGCCCCTCAAAGTGAACTTTCATTTGGTTGGGGATTTCTTCACCTTCAATTCTAACTTTTAACTTAAAGTCTTCATTTTTAAAGGTAGATAGTTTTTGGTTTTCCAGAATGATTTGATAAGGGGCAAGAGGAATAAATTCAATATTATGAGCCACCAATCTATTTGTGCTATCCGAAACAATTTGTGGAGAAATTGCTAACAAAAGAGCAATAACCGCCGCCGGTGGAATTAAGTATTTGAGGTATTTTTTGTTTTCGCCTAAGTTCACAGCTAGCTGAAAAGGAACCGGTTTTAATTGATTAATTTTTTGGTTAATTCCAGACTCAATTAAATCAGAAGAGCTTTGTTCTGAAAGCTTTTTTAACTGAAGAACATTGTACAGCTTATCGTCGATTTCAGTAAAGTGCTTGCCAATAATTTGTGAAGCTTGCTCGTGAGAAATTCGCTTACCAATTGACAGAATTTGACTAATCGGATAAATTACCCAGAGTAAAAGAGCAATTGACAAAACACTCAAACTACCATAAAAAAGCACCGTTCTTGTTGTCGTGTTGAATTTTCCAAAATGCTCTAAAAGAACTAACAAAATAAAAGTTGCCAGAGCTAAACTGCCGAAATAAATGGCTCCTCGAATCAGTTTATTGAAATAATATTTTCGAATAAACTCATCCAGTTTTTGAATCAGCAAATGATAGTTTTCCTTTTTCATAAATCTTCTCCTTCAACTCAGGAATTGAGGGCTTGAAAGTTAAGCATTTTTAAAGCGTTGTCCATCGAATTAAGTTGCCTAAGGGCAGTTTTAATTTTTGTTTAGACTTTAGCGCTAATGTCGTTGCTTCATAAGATTTTGGGCAAGCCGGCATTTCGTTTAAAATAGCCTTTAAATCATCCATTTTCATCTTTGGGGAATAGGTGTTTAAAATAAAAAAATGTTTTTGAGGATTTAAAAGTCGACTCACATTTTTTAAAAGTGGGCTTATGTCATTTTCTAACTTCCATTTTTCCTTTTTTGCACCATATCCAAAAGCAGGAGGATCCATAATTACGCCATTAAATTGATCGCCCCGACGAACAGCTTTTTCCACAAATTTGGCGGCATCTTCTAAAATCCATCGAATGTTGTCTACTTTATTTTTTTCTGCATTGCTTCTTCCCCAATTAAGGACTTGCTTTACAGAATCAACATTGGTTACTTCAGCTCCACATTTTGCGGCTACAACGCTTGCAGCTCCGGTGTAAGCAAAAAGGTTAAGCACTTTGGCGGGCTTATTTAGCTTTCTCAACTGTTCAACAATAAAATCCCAATTGGCAACTTGTTCCGGAAAAATCCCTATGTGCTTAAAGTTGGTTAATTGCAAGTTAAACTGTAGTTGAAAGTCATTTTGATAAACTATTTCCCACTCTTTAAGTGCATCTTTATTACTTTTCCACTCTCCTTTTTTCCCTTTTTCTTCAAAAAAATACCAATCGGCTTTTTCCCATTCTTTTTTAGGAAGTTTTGCTGTCCACTTTGCTTCCACCTCCGGGCGATTTAATATTAGCTTGCCAAATCGCTCTAACTTGCGCTGATTTCCACAATCTAACAGCTCGTAATCTAAATGATTAGAAGGGAAAGTGAACATTTTAGTAGTTGTAATATCGCTTTTTGACCTATTTGCTCTCATTTCCTGCAAACTTAGGGAAAAGAAAGGCTGATAAGTTTTACCTTTGTGCCCTCGAAATTAAAAGAAGACAATTGAGCATGGACAGAAAAGTGAGAGTAAGGTTTGCCCCAAGTCCTACGGGACCTTTGCACATGGGTGGAGTTAGAACTGCTTTGTACAACTATTTATTTGCCAAAAAGCACAATGGAGATTTCATTTTGCGAATTGAAGATACTGATCAAACTCGTTACGTTGAAGGTGCTGAAGAGTACATCGCAGAATCATTAAAGTGGTGCGGAATTTTGCCTAACGAAGGACAAGGTTATGGAGGAGAATATGGTCCTTACCGACAGTCTGAGCGAAAAGAAAAAGACATTTATAGAAAATATGCACAACAATTAGTTGATGAAGGAAAGGCCTACTATGCTTTTGATACTCCAGAAGAGTTGGAGCAAATGCGGGAAGATTTGAAAAAAGCTGGTGTGGCTGCCCCTCAATACAATGCGATTACCAGAGGTAGAATGAAAAACTCCATTTCGCTTTCAGCAGAGGAAGTTGAAAAGCGCATGCAAAATGGAGAGCCTTATGTGATTAGAATTAAGATTCCACGAAACGAAGATATTAAGTTTAAAGATATGGTTCGTGGATGGGTGCAAGTGCATTCTTCCAACTTAGATGATAAAGTTTTATTTAAGTCTGACGGTATGCCGACTTATCACTTAGCCAATATAGTAGATGACCATTTAATGGAAATTTCGCATGTTATTCGTGGAGAAGAGTGGTTGCCATCAGCGCCATTGCACGTTTTACTTTACGAAGCGTTTGGCTGGGAAGACAGTCGTCCTGAGTTTGCTCATTTACCATTATTGCTTAAGCCCGATGGGAATGGTAAACTAAGTAAAAGAGATGGAGATCGCCTAGGCTTTCCGGTTTTTCCTTTGGAGTGGAAAGATCCTTCCTCTGGAGAGGTTTCATCAGGATACAGAGAAAAAGGATACTTTCCCGAGGCTTTTGTGAATATTTTAGCCCTTTTAGGATGGAATCCGGGAACGAATCAAGAAATCTTCAGTTTAGACGAATTGGTGGAGTCCTTCTCTATTGAAAGAGTGGGGAAAGCCGGAGCTAAATACGATCCTGAAAAAGCTCGTTGGTTTAATCAGCAGTATTTGCGCGCCAAAAATGATCGAGAAATTGCCGAAAACTTGATGAAGTTTGAAGAAAGCAAAGCGATAATTGGAGATAAAAATATTGAGTTTTTGACTTCAGTTTGTGGTTTAATGAAAGAGCGTGCGACCTTTTTGAAGGATATTCCCAAAGAAGGCTTTTACTTTTTTGAAGCTCCAAGCGAGTACGATGAAAAAACCATCAAGAAAAAGTGGAAAGAAGATAGCGCTGACTTAATGACGGAATGGAAATCTCGCATGGAAAACATGAGTAGCTTTGACCAAGATACTATAGAGCAAGAGTTTAAAGCATTTTTAGATGAGAAGGAGATGGGAATTGGAAAAGTACTTCCTCTTTTTAGAGTTCTTTTAACCGGTCAAGGTATGGGACCATCTATGTTTGCTATTGCTTCATTGTTGGGGAAAGAAGAAAGTTTAAAGCGCATTGAAAAGGGCATTCAAAAATTGAACTAATGCATAAAATAGCGCTTGAAGATGTAATTTTTTACGCACATCATGGCCTTTTTGACGAAGAAACCATTGTTGGTGGAAGGTTTGAGGTGAATTTGGCGGTAGAAACAGACTTTTCATTGGCTGCCGATGAAGATAAAATTGAAGGAACAGTCAATTACGTAGCACTTTACGATTTGGTGAAAGAAGAAGTGGAAAAGCCCTCCAAACTCATCGAACATTTAGCCGGGCGAATAGTAAAACGCATTAAAAATGAGTTTGCCGAAGTGCAAAAGGTGCACATCAAAATCAGCAAGCTCAATCCGCCTATATCCGGGGAAGTTGGGAGAGTGAGTGTGGAGATGGAGGGATAGATTTTTGGACAATATTGCATTTCGATTGCAATATTGTCCAATTTATGTATTTATTATAAGCAACAATTAGAAGATAATTTTTGTCTAAGGTTGTATGAAGTGGTCTAATTTTGCTTTCTTTTTATCTGTTGTCCTCTTATTAGGGGTATTCTGTGAGACACAAGCCCAAGAGAAATCAAGTTCTATCGTGATTGAAGGTGTGGTTGCGGACTCTTCAAGCGATGAAAAGCTCGCCTTTGCAACTGTCTATAACAGAACAAGCAATAAAGCGACTATTACAAATGAAGAAGGGTATTTTCAGCTAAGCATTGAGTCCTTTCAAGACTCAGTGGTCATCTCTTACATTGGCTATAAAAGTCAAACTCTAACCTTAATGCCAAACAAAAGAAGTTATCAAGTAGCGTTAGAGCCCACTTCTTTTGACTTGAAGGCTGTTACGATCAAGCCAAGAGATTACAGTTATTTGTTTGACTTAATTCAGGCGTGTAAAGAAAAGAGAAATACAGAAAGAGTAACGGCTAAAGCTTATTATCAGCTTAAAAGTTACACCGGTGGAAATCAAATTGAGTTAGTGGAAAGTTTTTATAATGCCAGAATTAAAGGCTATGACCTGTTGAGCTTAGAGTTGAAATCCGGAAGAGTGGGCTTAAGGGAGCACAACCATACATTTTTTGGCTCTCTGGAAAGTTCAAAACCAATATACAAGCATAAGTTGTTTATGACTTCAGAGTACTTTCCAACGAACCCGTTGGAGTTAAAAGTTAAAAAAGCAGAGCGGAAATTTCACATTGACCTCATACAAAATTATCAAGATGAAGCTAACGACTCGGTTTATGTCGTGTTCTTATATCCGAAAAAAAACAGGGAAAATAACTTTAGCTGCAAACTTTGGATTAATGCAACTGACACCATTATTCAAAAAGTAGAGTTTGAAGGAATAAACCTCTCAGCTTATCCTATAATGCCAATATATAAGTTTGATGAACTAACAAAAAAGAGGCTGAAAATGACCAAAACGTTTACTCAAAATGAGCATGGCGTTTTTTTTGAACATGTTGATTTTCAATATGATTTTATATACAATAAGTCGGGAGACAGCTCATACCGGGTGAATACAGAAGTTGTATTGTTTACTTATGATCATGAGAACCCTTTTATTTTGCCAAAATATGGTATTACGACAAAAGGGCTCACTGATTATCAGATTATAGGAGCCCTGCCGTACAATCATTTTTTTTGGAATGAGAACGATGAACTGCAATTACATGACACGACAAACAAGAATCAGAAGTTTTTGAATCATCCCAATACAATAACGAATCAAAACTTTAAAGACAAACATTCTAAACTAAGTGGTTTGTTTAGCTACCCTTCCTATTTCTGGAGTAAAAGTCGATTTGCATTTAAAACGTTAGAAAAAAATACTGATTTTATTCATTCGAGAGAAAACCCTTACTATAAGTTAAACTGTGGAATATATTTGGATTACAATAAGTATAATGATTCTATAAACCTGTTAAGTAAGTCTATTTTTGATGGTTTTCGAAGTTATTATTTGTTCTATATTGATGAGACGGCAAACTGTTTTTTTAATATGTACTTCGATTTGTATGAACGTGAGCGAATGGGGTTTATTCAAGACTTATCTGTGGAATCATTAACACAAAATAGAATTGATTCAGTGTATTCTAAAACGCTAGAAGAAATTAGAAAAACGGTTGAGCAATTTGATTCAGAAGTAGAGCGAGGTAGAAATTTTGAAAACTTTAAAAGGTGGAACAGTTATATAAAAGAAAGCATTGATATAGATAATATTAAGACATTTGGACTTTCTAAAAATTGAAAAACCGTCAAAGTTAATAGAACACTTAATGTCAATCCCGTCATGCTTCTTGGCTCTTTTTTCTTGCTTCTGAAAAATTAAAACTACCCCATCTCTTCAGCTAACTCTTCCGTCATTTCCATATTGTGAAAAACGGTGTTTACATCATCGTCTTCTTCAAATTTCTCAATAATGTTCAATACCTTTTTGCCGTCTTCTAAGTCCAGTTTAGTAGTTGATTTTGGAATTCGTTGCAACTCCTGACTTTCAGGCTCAATTTGCATTTCTTCTAATTTCTTTTGCATGCTTCCAAAGTCTTCGAATGAGGTGTATACCATAACAAAATCTTCGTCTTTTTCAACATCTTCAGCACCGCCGTCAATTAATTCCATTTCAAACTCATCCATGTCTTTACCTTCTAAAGCAGAAGTAGGAATGGTAAAAACTCCCTTTCGGTCGAAGATAAATTCTAGGGACCCGTTTGTTCCCAAGCTGCCTCCGTATTTATTAAAAATTGCTCTAACATTAGCCACCGTTCGATTGATGTTGTCGGTTGTAGCTTCTACAAAAAGAGCAATACCGGCAGGCCCATAACCTTCGTAGGTTACTTCTTGATAGCTTTCACTGTCTTTATCAGAAGCCTTTTTAATTGCTCGATTAATGTTGTCCTTAGGCATGTTTACTCCTTTGGCATTGGCTATAGCCAAGCGCAAACGTGGATTAGTGTCCGGATCAGGTCCTCCGCCTTCTTTTACCGCAATAGCAATTTCCTTTAAAATTCGTGTAAAAATCTTTGCTCTCTTTGCATCTTGAGCGCCTTTTCTGCGCTTAATGTTTGCCCATTTACTATGTCCTGCCATAAGTTTGCTGTTTGTATTGCAAAAATAAGAAAGGGGATTGAAAAAGTTGAAAATAAAAAAATCCGCAGCCCGATAAAGCTGCGGATAAAAGATCCTACTGTAGTTTTGGTTTGGCTTTAAAACGATACGAGAGAAATGCCAACTGTAAAAGGATAGAGTTCAGGACCTTTATCTTTTTCAAAAATGGGTGTTAAACTGTATGCTGCAAAAAGGGTAAAATCTCCGTAGCCGATTCTCGCAACAGCACTAAAGCGAAAAGGGTTCATGTTAAAATCCGTGCGGTTTTTCACTTTGTAGTCTTCCCCATTCCGACTGAATATTTGCTTGGTTTTTGAACCCACTCTATAACTTGCCATTCCACCAATGGCTAAGTGAAAAGAGTTCTTAGCTGTTTTACCAATATTGGTTTCCAGCATTAAAGGAAGGTTAAGCATGGTACTTCTAAACTTGTTTTTTTCGATATTCTTTGTTCCATCTGTTATTCCAAAAGTGCTGTCTTTGTCACTAAAAACCGTATAGTCTCTATCTAAGTCATAGGAGTTAAATTCAAAACCTAAACCTGTAGAAAAGCCAATTTTCTCCTGAACCACCGGAATATAATATTCCATAAAGTTAATGGCTACTGAAATTGACTTGGCATAGTTTAAGTCCATAAACTCACCTTCTTTTTGTAAGTCTACGCTATTAGCAGGACTTAAAAAACCATTAATTCCCAGATCAATTCCGGCAAAATGATTCCAACGATCTTTAGGTTCGCATTTCTCCTTTTTAGTTGTGTCACTTTCAGTACTTATTACAATTACTTTACTGTTCCCCCATCTAAAAGTATTGGTATCTCCTTCAGTAAAAACTCCTTTTTTCACCACGACGGCTGTACTATCTGTTTGCGCACTTGTGGCTAAAAAAGCAACGATAAATCCAAATGCTATAATTCCTTTTTTCATTTTTTAATTTGTTAGTGTTTGTAGGTGTGACGAACAACTGTTTGAAAAGTTACAATTCTTCTTATTTACTTCTACTAAAGCTAAAATTTCCAATGTTTATAGCAAAGTAGCTTTTGTCTTCATTTTTATTTTTTTCCACTTTTACCTTCAATTTTTCTTCGCCAAAAGAACTGACTTGATGTGCAATTAAGTCGCCAATGCTTTTGTTTTTGAGTAACTCTTTCTGAACCATCGCTTGTGCAAACTCCAGAGCGGTTGGAACCTCTTCGGTTTGACTTTTCGTCTTAACAGCTACTTGTAAAGTTTTTGGGGTTTTTGATTTTAAATCAGCTTTTATGGCATTTGCCCTTAGTGGTTTTACTTCCATTTGAGCCAAGTCTAAACTAGCTTCTCGCAATTTATATTTGACTTGATTCTCTTTAATTGATTCCGCTTTATTTGTCTGTTTTTTCACTTTGCTTGTAGTTTGCTTTTCGCGAACGATTAAGTTAGCTGAAAGCAAACCCTCTTCAGTTGCTTGTTCATGATTTAATTCCCAACTCAACAATTGCGGTTGATAAGATTGTTCTGCCTGCGGACTGTTGAGCAAGAAAATAGCCAAAGCAGCGGCGGCGGCAGCTGAAAAATAACTTTTCCAACTAAAAAGAGGAAGCACTCTCTTTTTGAGATTTTCCTTTTTAGGATAAACAATTTCAGGAGCCTTGAGCTTGGTTTTTTGGAAAATTGCCAATTCGTTAATCAAATTGGAGTCAGCTTTTAACTGATTCTCTAATTGGAGTTTTTCATCTTTTGTTAGAACTCCTTCTGCTTCAGCAATGCACAAATATTCCTTTTGCAATAAAGTGGTTTCTTCATTTCTAATGAGCTTAGATTTGTTAAAAGTATATTCTTCATCTTCTTCCAGGTAAAAAAGCTTCATTTCATCCAATTCAACCTTTAAATCCGGATGCTTAGCTAAAAACAAATACAGCTCCTCTTCTTGAGCCTTTGAGAGATTTCCCTCTAAAAAGTCCAAAAAGTAGGCTTCGTAATTATGTTGATGAATAGGCTGCATTAGATTACTTTTTCAATACTTACTAAATAGTCTTTTAAAGCCTTACGTGCTCTAAAAATGTACACTTTTACCTGCGACATGCTTAAATTGGCAATTTCTCCAATTTCTTTATAATCGTAGCCTTCGTAGTCGCGCAACAAAACCAAACTTCGTTGAAGTTCCGGCAAGCGATTGAGCGCCTCTTCCAAAACGTCGTTTAAATCGCTTTCAACTTGATGTTGAAACAAGCTGTTTTCCTGCACTTCATTCCAATTTCCTTGCTTTTTTTCTCTTCGTATACTGTCAATCATACAACGATAAGCAGTCGTAAATAAATAAGATTTCGCTTTTGCGCCATCTACCTCCTCTCTTTTATGCCAAACTTTTTCAAATGCATCTTGCACTATGTCTTTTGCTTTCTCCTCATCGTGAAGATTTTTCAAGACAAAGCGATACACATTATCGGCATAATTAGAAACGCTATAATTGTACTCTTTTACAGTCATTCGGCTTTAAACTGTTGGTATGACGGCTAGCTTAGCTTATTTGTTACTAGCAAACTTAAATTTATTTTTCATAGAAATGTATTTAACTGAATTTCAGATTTCTGAAACGCACTGCAATTTGTTTTAAACACTTTAATATTCAGTACTTTTGCATTTTAAAATATAGCAGTATGAGCAAGTTCAAAGGCGATCGAAAAAAGCCATTTATCCGCAAAGAAAAAGAAGAGGGAGACAAAAAAGGAAAGCGACCTGCTAAAAAGAACTTTGGAAAGAAACCATTTTTCAAAAAGAAGGACGAAAAAGCAGAAAAAAAGACTTTTGCAGATGAAGGGAAGATTCGTCTAAATCGCTATTTGGCGAATGCCGGAATATGTTCTCGGAGAGAAGCCGATAAATTAATTGAATCAGGAGTGGTTCAAATTAACGGCAAAGTAGTTACTGAACTTGGAACAAAAGTTGAACCGGGAGATACTGTACATTACGGAGGCGAATTAATTAGTGGAGAAAAGAAGCAATATGTGCTTTTAAATAAGCCAAAAGATTACATCACCACCATGGATGATCCGCAAAAGCGAAGAACGGTCATGGAGTTAGTTCAGAAAGCTTGTAAAGAACGCATTTATCCCGTAGGAAGGCTAGATCGCGCAACTTCAGGCTTGTTGCTTTTAACCAACGATGGTCAGTTAACCAAAAGATTAACTCACCCGAGCAGCAATGTGAGAAAAGTATACCAAGTAACTTTAGATAAAAACGTAAACCAAAACCACATGATTCAACTGGTGGAAGGTGTTGAGTTGGAAGATGGTGTTTCTACAGCCGACAAGGCTTTTTATTCAAAGGATGGCGATAAATCGCAAATTATTTTAGAGTTACATTCCGGTAAAAACCGAATTATTCGCCGAATGATGGAGGCTTTGGGCTATAAAGTAAGTAAGCTGGATCGAACGCAATTTGCAGGATTGACAAAAAAAGATTTACCCCGCGGTAGGTTTAGACATTTAAGTGAAAAAGAAGTAGGTTTGCTGCACAGAGTAGCGGGCATGAGCCCACAACAATAAATTTGGCTTTACGTTTCTAAGCTATGATTCGATTTCTCCGCAAATTATTCCTTAGCTTATTCATACTACTTCTGCTTGTTGTTAGTGGTAGCTGGTTGGCTATTCACTATTACGGAGACGATATTAAACAATTGGTTGTTCAGTCGCTAAACGAACAATTACGCACTAAAGTTGATGTAAAAAATGTAGATATTAGTTTTTGGAAGAACTTTCCAAAAGCCTCTGTTTTATTTGAAGATGCTATAGTTTATGCAGTAGACAGCGAAGATGATACGTTGATACAAGCCGAAGTAATTGCCGCCGGATTTAACTTAATTGAGGTGTATCGCAATGAGTATAAACTAAGCGGACTACTGATTGAGAACGGAAGTTGCCGCATGAAAATTGACCATAGCGGTAAAGCCAATTACATTTTTTGGGAGGAGAGTTCTTCAGATTCGAGCTCAAACTTTTCTATCGACTTACAAGAAGTTGAACTCAAGAACATCAATTACCATTATTTTCATCAGGCTAAGGATATTGAAGTTCAGTTTTTTGCAGAAGAAGCAAAGCTAAAGGGAAACTTTGCTGAAAACACCTTTACACTTCAACTTAAAAGCACGCTCAAAAACAGTTTGATTAGAAATGCAGATTTTACTTTTGTAAAAGACAGAACACTATTTGTTTACAGCGAGGGATTAGTGGACAGTAAAGCGGCTAAAATTGAATTTTCGGATGCTAATTTAGGTGTTGAGGGAATGAACTTTGCTTTAAAAGGGAGTATTTCTTATGGAGACGATCCACGTTTACAATTGGATTTGAGCAGCGGAAATACCGATTTAGAAAAAGCCATACAACTCTTGCCTCCCAAAATTAAAAAGTCTTTTGAGGCTTATAAAATTAGTGGTAAAACTGAAATCAGCGGCAGCATTAACGGACCACTTTCTGCCATTGAGCAACCTTCTTATCAATTTAACTTTTCCATTAAAGATGGTCAATTTAAAGACGATAACAATCAAATTACTTTTTCAAAATCTACCTTAAAGGGCAGCATTTCAAATGGAGCAGCTAATAAAGCAGAAAGTAGTCAAATTCAATTAGATTGGTTTAGCACAGAACTCAATAAAGGATTAATTGAAGGAAAGTTAAGCTTAGAAAACTTTGTTCAACCAAATTATACTTTTAATGGAAAAATGCAGCTTAAACTCGCAGATGCTGTAGCCTTATTTAAGTGGGAGGAGATTAAAAAACCGGAAGGCAACATTACAGCAACTGTTCAACTTTCGGGAAGTTTAGAAAGCACGGAAAAGTATACCTTAAGAGACTGGAAGCGCTCGAAGGTTGGCGGTAAAATTCAACTACAAAATCTTGCTTTTTACTATAGCAACGGACCACAGCATTTTAATAAAATTAATGCACGCTTTAGTTTAAAAAACAACAATGTTGAAGTACAATCGCTGAAAGCTTCTGTAAATGAAAGTAGTATTGAGATAAAGGGGGAATTCAACAACTTGGTAGGCTATTTACTGGAAGATGACGAAAACATTATGGTTGATGCCGATCTTCAAAGTCCTTCAATTATGCTAGAAGATTTTTTGATGGCAAAACAAAACAGTGACAGTACAGCATTTCAATTGGATATTTCTCCTCGCTTAACAATATATTTAGATGCTAAAATTGGGGCGTTAAGCTTTAAGCGATTTAAGCTTAAAAACCTCAGCGGACAGTTTGTGGTAAGAAATGAACAGATTGATGCACGTAACTTGAGCTTTTTATCGCAAGAAGGAGAGGTTGAAGGGGATTTATTTATTCGAGAAAGAGGAAATCAGCTCAATACATTTGCGCAAGTTGAAGTAAAATCAATTAACATAAAATCATTGTTTTGGAGTTTTGAAAACTTCGGGCAAAATACAATTGGTTCTGAAAACTTAAAAGGCACAGCTAGTGCAAGTATTGATTATGCTTGCGTATGGTCGAAAGATTTAAAAGCTGACTTAACTACCTTAAAAGTAGAAAGCAACTTTTTTATTGAAAATGGTGAGCTGATTAATTTTAAACCCTTAGAAAGTTTATCGAAATATGTTGAGCTGGAAGAGTTGAAGCACATTCGGTTTAAAAACCTTAGCAATCAGCTTTTAATAAAAGATCGTCAAATTTTTATTCCCCGTTTTGATGTAAACTCTTCTGCTTTAAATTTGAGTTTAGAAGGCAAGCATAGTTTTGATAATGAGATTGATTATAAGTTTACTTTGCTTTTAAATGAGATTCTCGGAAGAAAAGCCAAAAAACCAAAAAGCAATGAATTTGGCTATGTTGAAGAAGATGGCTTAGGCAGAACAAAGTTGTTTTTAAAAATGAGCGGAACTGTTGAAAATCCTCAGATCAGCTACGATAAGGAGCAGCTTAAAACGCATATAAAAACCACCATCCAAAAAGAGAAAAACGAAGTAAAACAGCTGTTGAATGAAGAGTTTGGCTTGTTTAAAAAAGATAGTTTAGTGAATAAAAATGAGCCTAAAAAGCAATCCGAAAGTCCATTTTCTATAGAGTGGGATGAAACAGACGAAGAAAGTAGCGAAAAGGAGGAAGCAGCTAATCCGACTGAAAAAAGAGAAACAGAAGAGAAGAAAAAAGAGAAAAAGAGTAGATTTGGGAAATTTATTGATAAAATTGCAGAGCCCAACGAGGAAGAATATGTTGAGCCGGATGAGAAAGAATAATCTTTTTCGCAACCAATAAAGCCCGGAAGCCGTCTAAAAAGCAAAGTAATTAGGAGAGGATTTTGAACATTTATTCAAAAAAGCAGCGTTGGAAGTTTGCCTTGGCCATAGTGGCGGCAATCATAGTTTTTGTATCACTTTGGTACACAAACGTGCTTGTTCGCGAAATTGCCGATGAGGAAAAGAACAAAGCTAAAGCTTGGGCAGAAGCCATTCAGCGTAAAGCTGAGCTGGTGAGTTATACCCAAGACCTTTTCGAAAAACTATCTGAGGAAGAGCGTAAAAAAGTCGAGATTTGGGCAGAAGCCACAGGAAGTGTCATTAATGCTCCTGATGAAAACTTAGAGCTCTACACCAAAATCATTAATTCGAATTCGACGATTCCTATTATTCTTAAAAACGACAATGACAAGATTATTACTCATAGAAACTTAGATGAAGAAAAGGCAAAGGATACTGCATATATCTTAAAGCGTTTAGAAATAATGAAGGCCAAAAATGATCCGGTAGAAATCAATTATTTTGGCGATCAAAAGAGTTTAATTTACTACGATGAAAGCACCATTTACTCTGAGCTTAGAGAAGTATTAGATCAACAAATTGAGTCTTTTAACAAGGATATTGTCACCAATTCAGCATCGGTTCCGGTAATTTACACCGACAGCAGTCAGCAAAAAGTGTTGGCTTATGGAAATATTGATGAGGATAAAATTGAAAGCGTAGGCTATATCACTCAATTAATTGAAAAAATGCGCACCGTTAATCCACCAATAAGGGTGACACTTGGCGATGATAAAGTGCGTTATATTTTTTACGATGAATCCCCTTTACTTGCGCAATTGAAGTATTATCCATTTGTGCAATTGGGCGTTATTGGCTTGTTTTTGCTAATCGCTTACTATTTATTCAGTACCGCTAGAAATGCAGAACAAAATCAAGTTTGGGTGGGAATGGCTAAAGAAACTGCTCATCAGCTGGGAACTCCACTTTCATCACTTTTAGCGTGGATTGAAGTACTGAAAAGTAAAAATGTTGATGAACAAACACTCTCCGAAATCAAGAGAGACTTGGGGCGACTGGAGACCGTTACCGAGCGCTTTTCAAAAATTGGCGCTGCTCCAAAACTAGAGCAAAATGATGTAAACAAGGTCATTGAAAGCACCTTAAAGTATTTAAAAACAAGACTTTCAAAAAAAGTCACCTTTAATCATACCACCACCAATGGAAATAAAGTAATGGCTTGTGTGAATGTTCCTCTATTGGAATGGGTATTGGAAAACATTGTTAAGAATGCTGTTGATGCCATTAGTGGAGAAGGAAAAGTGGATATTCACGTAACCGATCAATCACAGTTTGTTTATATTGATATAAGCGACAACGGCAAAGGAATTCCCAAGGGAGCACGCAAAACCGTATTTCAGCCCGGCTATACTACCAAAAAACGTGGCTGGGGCTTAGGTTTGTCACTTACCAAAAGAATAATTGAAAATTACCATTCAGGGAAAGTCTTTGTAAAGCAGTCTGAAGTGGGTGAAGGGACCACCTTTAGAATCGTATTGAATAAAGTTGCCTAGATGGCGGGGATTTACATTCATATTCCTTTTTGCAAGCAGGCTTGTAGTTACTGCAACTTTCATTTCTCCACTCAACTATCCAGAAAAAGAGAGTTAGTCGATTGTTTAATCATTGAACTTGAGAAAAGAAAAGGCTATTTAGCCGGAGAAAAAATTGAGAGCATCTACTTTGGAGGGGGAACACCATCTTTGTTGGAAGAAGGTGACTTAAAAGCCATTTTTCAACAGATTAGTCAACTTTATACTGTTGTTGATTCAGCGGAAATTACTTTAGAAGCCAATCCGGATGATTTGAATCGCGAGAAACTGAAATCCTTAAAAAATACTCCCATAAATCGCTTGAGCATTGGGGTACAGTCATTTTTTGATGAAGATTTGAGATTGATGAACAGGGCCCATGCAGCACAGGAAGCAATTGACAGCATTAAATATGCGCAAGACTTTGGTTTCGAGCAATTAAACATTGATTTAATCTTTGGCAGCCAAACCACTACTGATGAAATGTGGCTAGCCAATTTAGAGCAGTTTAAGGCGCTTTCTATTCCGCATTTATCGGCTTATTCGCTTACGGTGGAAGAAAAAACGGTTTTGTCGCACAAAATAAAAAGCGGTAAAATTGAAGCGGTAGATGAAGAGAAAAACTACAGGCAATATATTTTATTACAGGAATTTATCGAACAAAACGGTTTTGAACAATACGAGTTATCAAATTATTGTAAATCTGAAAACTATGCCAAGCACAATACGTCCTATTGGCAAGGAAAATCTTATTTAGGGATTGGACCATCAGCTCACTCCTACAACGGAAGTAGCCGACAGTGGAATATCAACAACAACATTAAATACATTCAAGCTATAAAAAGTAGCGAAAACTACTTTGAGGTAGAAGAATTAAGTGAAATTGACCGCTATCACGACTATCTAATTACCGCTTTACGCACAAAATGGGGCATAGATTTTAAGGAAATTGATGCTTTTTCAGAAAAATTATCCGATCATTTTTACAGTCAAATTAAGCAATTAAACTTCCCTGGTATAATTCATGACAAGTTAGGATTGTCGGTAGACTCAGCCCATTTGTTTCAGTCTGATGAGGTAGTGAGGGAATTGATGATTGGGTGAGTGTTGGATTACTTTAAGTAAATATAAGTAGGTTAAAACACCGAAAGAAGGAAATTATTTTACTATTATTGCCCGAAACTAATTTTAACTTTTTTTTAAATTTTACTTATTATGAAGAAGTATTCACTTTTTTTATTTGTTTTTATAATCGCAGCCATCAGTTCGGTGCAAGCCCAAGATACTAAATGGGGATTAAAAGGAGGCTTAAACTCTGCAAGCTTTAGTGGAGATGATTCAGACGGCTTTGGAGATGCAAAGTCTAGTTTTTTGATTGGAGCAGTTTACGATTATACTTTTACACATAGAATCGGGGTGCAAGTTGATATAATGTATACGAACACCATCTTAGAAAACAAAAATAGTGGTGATAGTAGTGAGTTAAATATGACTTACATGAATATACCTATCGTTTTTAAATATTATTTTACTCAAAACATAAATGTTTTTGCCGGTCCTGAGTTTGGAGTGCTTGCTAGAGCTTCTTACAATGGAGGGGACGATGCATCAGAAATGTTTACTATTGGAAAACTTAGAGCGGTTGCCGGTGCTCAGTATAAACTTGACATGGGGTTAATCTTTGATTTAAGATATGCTCTGGGCTTAACTTCAATAGGTGCAGACATGGAGTATTATCAAGGAACAGATTTAGTTACTGAATCTTTTGATATTAAATATAGTGCTTTACAAATTAGTGTTGGCTACTTATTTTAAAAACCTATTCTAGATATGAAAAAATTATCAAGTTTACTGCTTGTTGTGTTTTTAGCTTTAAACGTAACGGCGAAGGTTCGTTATCAGAAAGTTGAAATTATAACAGATGAAAGAAATGAAGTGTATATTAATGGAGAAATTGCCTACCCTGAAAAGGGAAAGTATTTAATCCCTAGAACACAAGAAACTCATTTAATTACCGTAAAGAGAGATGGTTACAAAGACGCATCAATTTGTGCAGTACCTTATGCCGGAAATGGCTATACTTATCCATCTGAGTATGAGGTGGGCTTAGATATGATAAAGTTGCCTGAGAAGCTAAATGGTGCTAAAAATCTAAGGGTTAGCAAGGTGTCTGTTGACTTAGAAAATTCAACTAATAAAATTAGACTGTTTGATGACTACAGTGACTTCATTAAAAAGGCAGATAAGATAGAAGCAGTAGAGAACCCAAAAGAAGAGGAAGTAAAATATGAAAACTCAATATTCTCATATAAACTAAACGACTTTTTGAAAGATAATGGTTTTATAGATACATCTGATAAAGTATTGAAGAATGGGTTTTTAAACAACTTAATTACTACTGTAAATATAATAGATTATACTTATCACAGAGCTCCGGCACATTCTTACTATGATTACGGTGGAATGATTTACACAGACATAGAAGCAGAGTGGATTTTAACTAATATTTACGGAGAAGAGATCTATAAATATAAAAGCATTAGTACATCTGATCAACTTGGCTATCAAAAAAACAATAAAATTGATGAAAGCTCAAAAGCTTCGATTTCTGATGCCTTGACAAAGGGATTGATTGACTTTATGAATCAACAAGAGGTTGTTGAAGCTCTAAAAGATAACTCCCTGGAGTTAAGTGAGTCGGAATTTGAGCTTATTAAATTAACAGCTGCTTCAGAAAAAGTATCGTCACTTTCAGATGCAATTAAGTCATCAGTTACCATTAAAACAGACGATAGTCATGGGAGTGGCTTTTTCGTAAGTTCGAATGGTCATGTAGTAACCAACTATCATGTTATTAGTCAAAAGGATGAAGTAAAGGTAATTTTGAATGATAGAAGCGAGTTTGTTGCTGAGGTAGTTAGGGTAAGTAAGATTCATGATTTAGCATTGTTAAAGATTGATAAGGAGGGAACTAAGTCTTTTGAGATAAAAAAATCAAAAGACATTCCACTTGCTGCTGATATTTTTGCAGTAGGAACGCCTAAAGCAGAAGACCTTTCTCAAACGGTGTCTAAAGGAATCATTTCAGGAGTTAGGGAAACTGATCAAAGCTCTAACTTAATTCAAATCGATGCAAGTATCAACTCCGGAAATAGCGGTGGAGCTATAATTAATAAAGAAGGCCTTGTTTTAGGTGTTGTTAGCTCTAAAATATTTGGTTTTGGCGTAGAAGGAATTGCTTTTGGAATACCTTCTTATGAACTTTTTGATCGATTAAAAATCTCTTACTAGAATTATTTAAAATTAATAGAATGAAGAAATTACTATATATACTCACGATTAGTGTGTTTTTTTCAAGTTGTGCTTCCGTTTTTGCTCCTGCAAAACAAAAAGTGACTGTTACCAAGCCTAAGGGCTCAGAAGTGCTTGTAAACGATAAAAAGCCAACAATAAAAAAGGGAAAGTATGTGCTGAGTAAAAAACAAAGAGCCACTCAGTTTAAAGTATCTAAAGAAGGTTATAAAGACCAGTATCAAGTTTTTGGAACATACAAGCCACATATTTTAAGATATGTTTTAGGTATTCCATTTAGTGTGATCACATTTGGGTATTCCTACTTTTTAGATCATGGGGTTAAGGCTAAAAACTATGACAAGGAAATCGAACTAGGCGATAAACTAATACCAATTCCCAATAAAAGCAATCAGCACAAAGAGATACAAATTAACAATGTAAGTGCAAATATTTCATCTGAAAACATTAAACAGCGATATTTTAGCTCTTTTAAAAGGTATTACAAAAGGAATGAAAAAGAAGAAGAGGAATCTATTGAAAACATAGAGAGCATTGATGTAGAAAACACAATCTTCACTAATTCGTTGAATGAAATCTTAAAAGAAAGTGGCTACATTGATACATCAAATAAAGCTTTAAAAAATAGTTATGCAAATAATTTGTATTTAAATGCTAAGCTGAGTGGAGTAACTTTTCATTATGTATATCAACTCGGCTTTAGGATGATTTACACTGACTTAACAATAGACTGGGAAGTTTTGGATTATTATAAAAAACCAGTTTATAGCTTGACTACTACAGAGTCTTCAGGAGAGTTTATGCCTTATGATGGTCAAGATGTAGATGAGTTAATTAACCTATCTGTTAACGATGCAGTTGAGGTAAGTTTATTGAAATTTTTAAATAAAAATAAAGTTCAAGAGCTATTATCAGATCAATCTGTAGCGGAAGAAGAAAAAAATTTCGAACCAATTGAGCTTCCTGCTTCTTCTAATCATGTAAATGACATTAGTGAGGCCTTGAAGTCATCTGTAACAATAAAGTCAAATTCCGGGCATGGTAGTGGGTTTGTAGTTAGTCCAGATGGACATATTATAACCTCTTATTATGTAGTGGCTGATACAAACGACCTAAAAGTTGTATTGAATAATGGAGAGGAGTATGATGCAAATATTGTTAGAGTAAGTAAGGTTAATAACTTAGCCTTAGTTAAAATTGATAAAAGCAATTTAACTCCTTTTAGTTTTGATGATTCAGAAGAAATTGAAATTGGGCAAACTATTTATGCTGTTGGTACTCCTAATAGTACAAGTTTATCACAGTCTATTTCAAAAGGAATTATTTCCGGTGTTAGAACAAATGATGCTGAAACAAGAGTTATTCAAACTGACGTTAGCATTAACAGAGGAAATAATGGTGGAGCTATCATCGATGAAAACGGTGTAGTTGTAGGTATGGTTAGCTCAAAACTTGTTGGAAGTAGTGTTGAAGGTGTAGCATTTGGTATTCCTTCAATGGAAATTTTTAAAATTTTAAAACTTAATTAGTAGAACATACATTCAAACGAAAGTGGCTGCAGTTTTCTGTAGCCACTTTTTTTATTTTTAATATCAATATTCTATCTTTATAGAATACTTTGTTACTACCTCCCCTCAATCAACTGATTCGTTAATCGCAACAACTCAGTTTCCGTACTTTTAATGGTAAATTGAACTGCCAACAATCGTTCTTGGGCGGCCAATGTGCTTAGCTGAATTTCTCTTAAATCAATGGCAGACAATCCGCCTAATTCGTAGTTTTCTAATGCAAATTCGAGGTTTTTCTCAGCTGTTTTTACATTCATTTGCTCCATTTTAAGCAATTCTAAATACTTGCTGTAGGCATAATATTGATTTAAAAACGCTTCCTCTAAAGTAGCTTTCTCTTGCTCATAAGCAGTTTGCGACTGCTCAATTTGAATTTTGTTAATTTGCTCGTTACGTTTTAGTTGAAATCCATTGAAAATAGGTATGCTAATCGTTGCCCCATAATTTATTCCATCAGTTTGGTTGTTGCGAACAAAGCCGGCTTCCGACTCAGCTTCATTGTAGGCATATCTACCACTTACAGCAATCTTTGGCAGTCGGTCGGCAAAGGTTTCTTTTTTCTCTAAAACCGCAATGCTAATGTTCTGCTCATAAGCTTTTAAGTTGGGATTTTCTTCCAGCTTTTGTTTTAAGTCTTCTTCACTCAGTTCACTTCCTAAAGTAATGCTGTCTGCTACAACAAAGTCCGTAAAAGTCTCTCTACCCAATAACCGATTTAACCTTTTTTTCAAGGAATTAAGCGTAATTTCTTGCTCAAGAAGCGCAGAACGATCAGCACTAAGGTCTACCTCAGCTTGAAGAATTTCCAGCTTTGAACCGGCACCACTTGCCTCTCTGGCCTTACTCAACTTTAGCCGCTCTTCCGAAACTTTTAATTGCTCCTCATAAAGTGCTAGAGTTTTTTGCTCTGCAGTTATTTGATAATAGGTGTTGATAATATCGGCAATGCTGTTGTTTATATTCGCCTGTAAATCATATCGTGCAGCTTTTTCTAGTGCTTCAAATTTGTTTTTGGAAATAAACATTTTAGTCCCGTCGAAAATATACCAGTTTAACCCCACACCTAAGTTTAAGTTAGATGATATTGCGCCATCTCGATTTACATTTGTTCCGTCTGCAAAGCTCAAAGTGGTATTTTCTCGACTGCGATCATAATTTCCGTCTGCGGCAATTTCCGGTAAAAAACCGGCATTTCCAATGCTGTTTTCAATTTCAGTAATGGCAACATTTTGCTTAGAAAGCTGAATGTCGTAATTGTTTTCTAAGCCAATTTGTATGGCTTTATCTAAGCTCAAGCTTTCCTGTGCTCGTAATGAACCATGCATTAAACTAAAAAGCACTGCAAGGACTGTAAAAGTTTGTTTTATTTTATTCATCGTCCACATTGCTTACGTATTTTTTTTCAGAGGAAATAAAGGTATAAATAGTTGGGATAACGTAAAGCGTTAAAATGGTTGAAAAAATCAAACCACCAATCACAACAATACCCATAGAAACTCTACTTTCTGAACCGGCTCCTAAAGCAAGGGCAATGGGCAATGTACCCAAGACAGTAGAAAGCGAGGTCATTAAAATTGGCCTAAACCTCGAAGCTGATGCATCTAAAATGGATTCTGTTTGATTCAAACCATCTGCTTTGCGTTGATTGGCAAATTCAACAATCAAAATACCGTTTTTAGTTACCAGACCAATTAACATAATCATTCCAATTTGGCTAAAGATATTTAAGGTTTCACCAAAAAAGTAAAGTGAACCCAATGCTCCTGCCAAGGCAAGTGGAACGGTAAACATGATAATTAACGGATCTCTAAAGCTCTCAAATTGTGCCGAAAGCACTAAATAGATAATGATTAAAGCCAGTAAAAAGGCAAAATAAATAGAAGAAGAGCTTTCTTCAAATTCCTTTGATGTACCTGCCAAAGCAGTTGAAAAAGATGAACTCAAAGTGCCTGAAGATATGCGATTCATTTCTTCTATGCCATCACCCAAAGTATAACCATTCGCTAAATCTGCGGAAACTGTTGCAGATACATAGCGGTTGTATCGATACAATTGTGGTGGGGTTGCTTGTTCAGTAAGATTGACCAAATTTTCTAAAGCAATCATATCACCTTGATCGTTTCTCACATAAATATTGGTTAAATCTGAGGGCTCATCTCTATAATAGCGATCAAGTTGACCAATTACCTGGTACTGCTTACCATTCATAATGAAAAAGTCGAAACGCTGACCACTTAAAGTTAATTGGAGTGTTTGTGCAATATTTTGAACAGAAACGCCCATTGCCAAAGCTTTTTCTCTATCAATGGTTACTTTTAATTCCGGCTTGTTGAATTTCAAGTCTAAATCAACAATGGAAAAAACCTCACTTTGGGCTGCTTTTTTCATAAACTCAGGCAGTATTTCCTTGAGTTTTTCTAAGTTAGGTGCTTGAATAACATATTGAACCGGTAATCCACCACGACTATCCCCAATTGTTTGTTCCTGAGCAACAAAAGCTCTACCTTCCGGAAGTGATTTTAAATCTTGTGTTAACAGTGAGGCAATTTCTTGTTGACTTCTTTTGCGTTCATCAGAAGGAGTTAACCTCAAGCGAACAAAACCCGAGTTTACCGATGAAGAAGCACCAAAGCCGGGAGAAGTAACGCTGATAATTCCGTCTGCCTCGGGAATTTCATCTTGAATTAATGCCACCATTTTATCCATGTAACGCGACATAAAATCATAAGTTGAACCTTCAGGTGCTGATACCACCACTCGTAAGTTTCCTCGATCTTCCAAAGGGGCTAATTCAGAACTTAAATTTGCTCCAAAAATGTAAATCAGTCCAAACGATAGAATCATAATCGTGATTCCCACCCATCTGTTTTTTAGAAAAATGTCTAAACTACTTCTATATTTTGCAGTTAGCTTATTGTAAAAGCTTTCGGTAGCAACATAAAAAGGAGTTCTTTTTTTCTGTTTTTTCAAGAGATTCGCCGAAAGCATTGGCGTAAGCGTTAAAGCCACAAAAGAGGAAATAATAACTGCTCCGGCAATTACTACTCCAAACTCTCTAAACAAACGCCCTGTTACCCCCTCTAGAAAGATGACAGGCATAAACACCGCAGCTAAAGCTAAAGTTGTAGCAATTACCGCAAAAAAGATTTCAGCAGCTCCTTCTTTTGCCGCTTTCCGCGAAGACATACCGGCTTCAATTTTACTGTATATGTTTTCAAGCACAACAATGGCATCATCAACCACTAAACCAATAGCTAATACTAAGCCTAAGAGTGTTAATACATTTATGGAGAATTCGGCAATATACATGACGAAAAAGGATCCAATCAATGCGATTGGAATCACAATAACCGGAATAATGGTTGACCGCCAGTCTCTTAAAAAAAGAAAAATTACCAGAATTACCATGAAGAAGGCCAAATAAATGGTTTGCTTTACCTCTTCAATAGAATCTCGGATGTATTCCGTTGTGTCAAAGCCGATACCTGTTTCTATGTCTTCCGGAAGGTCTTTTTTTATCTGTTCTAGGCGACGGTAAAACTCATCTGCAATTTCAATGTGATTTGAGTTGGGCTGAGGAACAATTGCATTACCCACCATGGGAATTCCGTCACGCTTAAGACTTGTTCTTTCATTTTCAGGACCAAGAATAGCGTAGCCAACATCTTTTAGAAGTACTAATCGATCATCACTTTCTTTAATGACCAACTCATTAAACTCTTCGGGCGTAGTTAAGCGACCGATGGTTCTAACACTCAACTCTACGTTTCTGCCTTCAATTCTACCGGTAGGCAGCTCAATGTTTTGTTCTAAGAGCGCATTGCGCACATCCATTGGCGTAATTTTATAGGCAGCCATTTTCGCCGGATCTAGCCACAAACGCATGGAATACTTTTTCTCTCCCCAAATGCGAATTTCACTCACCCCAGGAATGGTCTGTAGACGTTCTTTAAAGTCGCGTTCGGCAATTTCTGTAAGCTCTAAAAGTGATCGTTTATCGGATTTAATGTTTAGGAAAATGATCGGTCGGGAGTCGGCATCAGCCTTAGAAACAACCGGCGGATCGGCATCCTCAGGCAAATCTCTTACCGCTTGGGAAACTTTATCACGCACATCGTTGGCGGCATTGTCTAAGTCGGAACTTAAATCAAATTCCACAGTAATCGTACTTCTTCCGTCTCTACTTACGGAAGTCAGCGTTTTAATCCCTTCAATTCCGTTAATAGATTCTTCGAGGGGTTCGGTAATTTGCGTTTCAATTACATCGGCATTTGCTCCTGTATAAGTGGTGGAAACAGTTACCTTCGGCGGATCGACACTGGGATACTCACGAACACCTAAAAAGTTCCAGCCAATTACTCCAAAAAGTAAAATAACTAGACTAAAAACCGTTGCCAGAACGGGACGACGTATGCTGATAGAAGATAAACTCATTCTGTCGCCGAATTTTGATAAGCCATATCAATTCTTGTTCTTACCTCTATCCCTTCACGAATCTGCATCAGCCCGGTCGTCACTAAAGTATCTCCGGCATTTATTCCTGAAAGTATTTGGATTTTATCCGCATTGCGAATGCCGGTTTTTACATCTGTACTTTTTACTTTTCCATCTTTCACTATAAAAACCTTACTTCCTTCCATATCGGGAATAATGGATTGATTAGGAACAACTATGGAATTGTCAAAATCCTCTGTTTCATAATAAACATCTACAAAAGCACCCGGCAGCAATTGTTGGTTGCTGTTGTGAAATTTTGCACGGGCAATTATGGTTCTACTCTCCGGATCTATTTGCGGCTCAACTGCATAAACTAAGGCTTTTTGGAGTTTGGAGTTGTTAGGAGATTTAAAGGCGATACTGTCACCTTGTTTAATCAAGTCTGCATATTTCTCCGATAAGCTAAATTCAATTTTGATAGGGCTTAGTTCCACTAGATTGGCAAATGGAGTGTTCGCTGCTAAATAGTCACCCTTACTAAGTTGGCGTAAGCCAATAATGCCGTCAAAAGGTGCATATACTTTTGTTTTTGCTATTTCTGCTTGTAGTTTTTGTTCTGAAGCAGACAGTTCATCAAAGTTGGCTTGTGCTTGATCAACCATTTCCTGACTTATTCCTTCTGCTTCGTATAGTTTTTTTGTTCGTTCCAATTGGGTTTTAGAAAGCTGTTTACGCGCTTGAATTTCTTTTAGCTCACCAACTAAGTCTGCATTAAAAACCGTCAACAATAAACGACCTTTCTTAACAAAAGTGCCTTCTTCAAAATTCAACTCTTGAACTGTTCCTCCCACTTGAGTAGTCAATTCAGCCGACTCATTGGCCATTAAGTTGCCAATGCTTTTTACCTTTTTTGCCAAAGGAGTTTTTTCAGCTACTATCACTTCAACCAATATTGCAGCTTGAGATGCTGCATTTTGCTCTTTTTTCTTTTCTTCACTCTTACAAGCAAACAAACTGAAGAGCAATAGAATTGGCAATATTTTTAAGCTCATGATTTTTAGATCAAAAATGAAGAAAGTCAAAATTACGATAAAGAATATCTAGTCTTATTATTATTAACAAGCATTAGGTTTTGTTTAATAATTTGAAATTGCATTATTTACAACTGTATTTGTTTTATGAAAATACCGAAGCTTCCGGTTTGTTTTGCAGGATATCCTCAATTTTTTCCATTACTTCATCGGTCAATTTATCTAAATCATCAATGGTGGTAAGGGTTTCTTTGAGTTGATCTTTCTTAGAAGCACCTAAAATAGCTGTACTCACATTTTCGTTTTTGAGCGTCCATGCAATGGCAAGTTTAGGCATGGTAGTGCCAATTTCTTTAGCCAGCTTTGTAAGTTCTTTTACTTTAGCTAATTTCTCTTCTACTAAGTTTACGTCTTTCAACCATTCCAATCCTTCCATGGAGAGACGTGTTTTTTCGGGCATACCGTCATTGTATTTTCCCGTTAAAATTCCGGAAGCTAATGGCGACCAGATGGTAGTTCCCAGGCCAACAGTTTTATAGATTTGGCTAAACTCCAATTCTACCTTATTTCGATGCAGCATATTGTACTGCGGCTGCTCCATGGTTGGGCCGATGAGGTTGTATTGCTTGGCGACCATGTGTGCTTCCATAATTTCTTGAGCGCTCCACTCCGAAGTTCCCCAATACAATATTTTACCTTGCTGAATAAGGTTATGCATCGTCCAAACGGTTTCTTCAATGGGTGTTTCCTTATCAGGACGGTGACAGTAAAACAAATCTAAATAATCAACTTGTAAGCGTTTTAAAGCAGCTTCGCAGGCCTCTACCAAGTGTTTTCTGCTCAAGCCTCTTTGGGTGGGAAGTTTGCCACCATCTCCAAAGAACGCTTTGGAAGATAAAATATAAGAATCTCTGCGCCAATCTCTGTTCTTGAGAATTTTTCCCATTACACGCTCCGACTCTCCTTGAGCATATATTTCCGCATTATCGAAGAAATTAACTCCACTATCATAAGCCAAATCCATCAATTCTTCGGCAATGTTGTTTTTAATTTGCTTTCCAAAAGTCAACCAAGAACCTAATGAAAGCCTGCTCACTTTTAAACCTGATTTTCCTAAATTCTTATACTCCATAATTCTTCTTTGTTTTTGCTTAAAGATAACTGAAAAATGGGAGAATTGTTTAAAAACACTCCGAATTACTTTTTGCCGAACGATCTCCAATACCTTATCTTTGCTGAAAAAGGAAAATATGGCAAGCGATAAATTTGATTCACAAAAAGCACCGGAGCCCGTTGGTGCTTATCCTCATGCGAGAAGAGTTGGAAACCTTTTGTTTTTGTCGGGCGTGGGACCACGTGAACGAGGAACCAAAAAAATTCCCGGTGTGGACTTAGACGAGGATGGAAATATTATTACTTACGACATAGAGAAACAGTGTATTTCTGTTTTTAACAATGTGAAAACCATTGTTGAAGAAGCCGGTGCTAAGTGGGAAAATGTAGTTGATGTAACCGTTTTTCTCACAAACATGAAAGACGACTTTAAAACCTACAATCGCTTGTACGCCGAGTTTTTTAAGGACAATCAGCCGTGTCGTACAACTATAGAAATTAGCAGCTTACCTACACCAATTGCCATAGAGTTGAAGGTGATTGCGACCATTGACTAATGCGATTTTTATCCCTCTTCTGCTTCTCTTTATTGTTTTTTAGCTTGTCAGCTCAAAACTGGCAGCAGCTAAACGACTACCCCTCAAGTGGAGTAGATGATGGAACTGCTTTTGTAATTGGTGACAAAGCTTACTGTGGTAGCGGAATAGTTGATTGGTTTGCCTCTCAGAGAAACTTTTATGCTTTTGATTTAAATACAGAAAGTTGGACTGCAATTGTTTCTTTGCCTCAAGGTAAGGAAAGACAATATGCCAACGGCTTTGCTTCAGATTCATTTGGCTATGTCTTTGGCGGTTACAACGGCAATTTTCTAAACGATCTGTGGCGCTATGATCCGCACAACGATCAATGGCAAGAAATGACACCTCTGCCCGACAGCGGAAGAAGTGGAGCAGCTTGTTTTGTAATTGATAGTATGGCATACATTATTGGAGGAAAAAACGACAGCTCACAAGCACTAAGCGAAGTTTGGGCTTACAATATGAACAATGACAGTTGGCAGCGCAAAAGCGATCTGTTTTTTGGTACGCGCTGGCGTTCGGCGGCAACTTCAAACGACAGTTTGGGGTTTTTGGCTTTTGGAATGGACGATACTTTGCGTTATTGCCCGGAGATTTACGAATATAACCCTCAAACTGACAGTTGGACAAAGTTGAGCGACTTCCCTCAAGGAGGAAGAAATTATGTAAAAATGCACTTGATTAACGGCAAACTAGTCGCTTTTGGCGGAGAAGACAGCAGCAATACTTTTCTTAATGAACTTTGGAGCTATGATTTACAATCCAACAGTTGGGAAGAATTGAACCCGCTGCCGGAAGTAGGGCGTAGAGGTGGAATGAGTTTTCAATTTCAAAATGCGTTTTATTATACAACCGGCTTAATTAAAAACGAGGGACGTACAACAGAAAGTTGGAAATATGAAGAACCAACTTCATTGAGAGAAAGCGCTTGGGTGCCAAAAATTAAACTTTATCCAAACCCTTTACAATCTGTGTTAACAATTGAGCATCCTGAATTAAAGGCTGCCGAAAAATGGGAGTTTGAATTAATTGACAGCAAAGGCTTGTTACTTAAAAATCAACAGATGTATGGATCAATCACGCGAATTCAAATGGAGAATCTTTCGCAAGGCGTGTATTTTTTAATTATTCGAAGTGAAAAAGGGAATTTTTGGGAAAAAGCTCTAAAAATTGACTAACACCAATTTAGATAAGTTTTCTGCTTAAAGTAAAGGTATTTTGAATTTGAAGAAGGCTAAAAATTGAGCTAAGGAGTCACCAATACCGTTTTCTTTTTTAATTGCGCATCGGCATGGTTCCATGAAGAATTACTGTACTTATTGATTCGTTCCAAGTAATTTGATGTCTTGTATTCCAATTGTTCTTCAAAGTAATTAATGTCAACATAGTGCAGCCATCGTTCTTTATTTTTTCTGTTGAGATGAGCCTTCATTTGATCTTCAACGATATCCAAATTTTTAAAAAGAATCGGATAAACTGTTGGAGATAGCTGCAAGTAATAATCCACATCGATTTCTCCGGGATTGTCGTGTTTCAAGTTATGTGTTACTATTACTCTATCCCAGTGCAAGCAGCTCATTAATACTAGCGTGAAAAGGATAAACCAGCCGTTTATGCGCAACAAAAAAGCTGTGGTTTTTTGCTTATTCACCTTTATGAATAAAGTTACTAAACCAAAAACAACCATCGTCAAAAAAATAATCACACCTATGCGTTTGCCTGCCAAGCCGTGATAATCGATATAATGGTAGTTTCTCAAAAAAACAGAGATGGTTAAAACAGTGTTTTGAATAATCCAAAGCTTTCCTAGAATGATCAGGCTTTTGTTTTTAGGAAAAAAATTCAAACTTCCTCTAAAGAAATAAAGAACGATACCAATAGAAATTAAAATACTGACAATTAACAAATAAGTTCCTTCGTGAACAAACTGCTTTAAGTTAAAGTCAAGTGGCACTTCAAAGCCAAACCAAACCCACTGAATGTCGATGATATTAACTACCAAAAGCAGAAGGTTTAAAGCTGAAAGGACTAGCAATCCAATTTTATGTTCAGCTAAAAGATCTGCTAACAAGCTGCTTTTAGAAGCAGATGGATGAAGCTTAACTTTCCTTTTGGAACGCATTAAATCATTTTCCTCTTGAACAAAGGGAGAGAGTTTAATGTGCTTATTTTTTAGCGCAAGGGTAATGAAAGAGAAACCAAACACCAAGAAGATAAAGTGCCCAAAACTAAAGTTGGCAAAAAGCTTAATTACAAATTGTGTAAAAGATTGAGTGAGCTCTTCAAATTTAGGATTGGCATTTTTATAAATTATGAAAAAGAGAAAAACCAAAAGCAATGGAATTATTCCAAGTTTAAAAAATTTAAAGAAAAAGTTAAGAAATGGGTTATTTGACTTTTGCTCATTTATTGATTGAAAGTAAGCAATGGGCTGACTAAAATAATTTAAAACAAATCCCATAAACCCTTCCCAAACAGTAGTTAGCCTTGTCTGTTTAACAAAACCCAAAAAAATCATCGTAGAAATTAGGTGCATGCTGATGCTCAAACCACTATTATGCCAAATAACCATCAAGCCGCTGATGAGCATAGCAGTAAAGGCAAAAAGTACCTCTTTGTTAAATGACTGCTTGGCTCTTTGAATACTAATTCCACTTAAAAGCAAGGAAAAATACAGTAGATTCTGACCGATTCCTTCTTCCCAAAATAAAACGTCAAAAAGGAACAGTAAAATAATCAGTTCAGCGATCAAAAAGAGTTTCTTCATTTGGCATAATTTGCCGAAAGAACGAATAGCAAGCTCATTATATTGCTTTCACCCTACTTCATCAGCCAAGCGGGATTCTTGCTTAAAATTTCACCAAATACCGCACAACTCTCTTCATGCGAACCTTTTAAGTAGCCGCAGCTCATTAAAAACTCATTGCAGATTTCGCCACCAACAAACTTAAAGTGCTTTTTAAAAAGCTTTACCCAATCCTTTATTTCTAGAGGGTGATGGTGATTGAGCCAATCTTTAAAAGAACCAAAGTCATCTTGAATTTTAAGTATTTCTTGAGCATTGTGTATGGCCGCATTTACTTTCAACTTGTTTCGAATAATTCCTGCATCTGATAGTAGTCTTTCTCTATCTTCTTTGGTATAATTAGCCACTTTGTTGATTTCAAAATTGCTATAGGCTTTTCTAAAGTGTTCTTGTTTTTTTAAAATAGTTAACCAGTTTAATCCGGCTTGGTTAATTTCTAAAATCAATCGACCAAATAATTCATTGTCGTTTGTTATTGGAAAACCATAAGCTTGATCGTGATACTCTTTGTGCAATGGATGAGCGCTTTCTTCTTGAACGTATTGACAGTAACTCATGGTAAAATAGATTGGTTGTGTAAATATATAAATATTAGTTTTTTAAATCATCTCCATAACGGCTTTCAGCATTTCCTTTTGCTCGGCTTTCAATTCAATCTTGTAATCTTGAATTTCTACATCAGTTTTATAGAGTGGAATTTGTGCTACCACTTTTGCTTCTAAAGCCTTGAGAGAAGCAATTAAGGAGTTCATTGCATACTTTCCTCTTGGCTCATGAGGTGTAAAGGTAATGGCGACTACCTTTTTCCTGGAAAACTCTCCTGATGCAGTGCACCATTCAATCAAGTTTTTGAGCACAGCAGGAATGTTGTGTGTATATTCAGGAGTAGCTAGAAAAATAGCATCCGCAGTAATTATCTTTTTCTTGAGCGACTCTATGTTTGTGGGTGTATTCGATTTTAACTTTTGAGGAGTGAATAATTCCCATTCATAAAGCCCTTGATAAACTTCCATTTCATGCTGTTTTTTAACTAGTTCAGCGATGGATTTTAACAAAAAATAATTGCTGCTGTTGGGAGAAGCGGAAGCGGAAATAAAGAGGATGTTCATGCTGTGACTTATTTCATTTCGACTCATACAAATCAATCCACTCATTTACAGTCATCTTCTTTACGAGCTCTTCAATCAAGTTATATGGAATATCATTTATTCGCTTGAAGCGAATACAGCTTTTTCCCATATCAAGCTTATATTTAGAGTGTTTTGGGTATTCTTCAACAAACCATTCGTAGAGTTTTTTATCGGCATAAATACCCATGTGGTAAAGTGCTACAAAGTTTTTTTGAGATGCAATGCTCATGAAGGGTAAAGGCAATTTTGGATCGGAATGGTAGCCTTTCGGGTAAATTTCATGTGGAATCACATAACCTATCATTCCGTAATTAATTGTTTCTGAAAACCCTTTGGGAATGTTTTCAACAATAAGTTTTCTAAGCTTTTTTATTACAACTTGTCTTTCTTCAGGAAGTTGATCAATATACTCTTCAGGGTGACTTGCCTTATATTGCATAAACTGTTTTTAGCAAATTTACCTTTATTCTTTCAGCGCTTCAATTTGCTTTAACACATCTTCTGCTTCTGCCATTTTTAGGTCACTTGCCTTGCGGTTACTTTTTGAAAGTTGATGAGCCTCACTCAAAAGTTTACGGTATTTTTTCTGCAACTTCTCCTTTGGGCTTTTCTTTTTAAATAATCCGAACATATCTTTTTAAGAGTAAGAACAGTATTGATGGTATAAAGTTTTAATATTCTTCGTACCAACTGAATTGATTGTCTACAATTACTTGCTTTTTTTCTTTAATAAAAGATAGTAGTGCTTTTGCTGCTGGACTATGCATTTTTCCTTTGGACCAAATTAACTGCCAATCTGTAATTATGGGCATTTTTTTAAGCGGAATAATTTTTAATTGGCCGTTAATTAATTCGTTCTTTATTCCAATCAAAGGCATTATAGAATAACCCAAACCGGCTAAAACTGCCTGCTTAACAGCTTCGTTAGATGTTAATTCCAGCTTTTTTATACTAGGAATTTGATTGTCCTGTAAAAAAGCTTCCATGCTTTGACGTGTGCCTGATCCCTTTTCTCTATAAATTAAGGGCAGTTTTTCAAAGAGCTTTTTCATGTTCTTTTGTTTTGGTGGGTTAAGTTTAGAAGAACACACCAAATAAAGTTTGTTTTGAAGTAGTTTTATCCCTTCTACTTTAGGGCTTTTGGGTAAAATGGAAACCAATGAAAAGTCAACTTCGTTTAACTTCAAACTCTCTACAACTTTACTTTTATTAGTAACATCCATATTGAGTTCAACTCCAGGGTTTTCACTTAAAAAATCACTTAAAAAGTAGGGCATAACATACTTTCCGGTTGAAACAATGGTTAAGTTTAGTTTACCCACCAAACTTCCTTTGTAAGCTAGGCTCTTATAGTTAATTTCATTGGCTTGTTCTATAATTTTTGTTGCTGCTTCCGCTACTTCTTGACCAAAATCGGTTACATAAACTTGCTTTCCTACAATTTCAATAAGCGGTATTTCAAATTGATTTTGAAAATTTTTTAACTGAATTGACACCGCAGGTTGGGTTAAATGAAGCTCTTCGGAAGCTTTTGTAATGCTTTTATTTTCAACAACCTTAACAAATACTCGAAGCTGGTTTAAAGTATAATTCATAACGATATTTTATAAAAATCATTACAAATATAAATTATTATTAATGATTTTGTGCACTTAGTTTTGAGCCGAATTTTAAAACTCAATAAAAGTGAAACGTATAACAATTGCCAAAGGAGATGGAATAGGTCCTGAGATAATGGATGCTACATTACAACTTTTAAAAGCTGCCGGAGCTGAGCTGGCTTATGATGAAGTAAAAATTGGAGAAGAGGTTTATCTCTCCGGAAATACTTCGGGAATAACTAAGGATGCTTGGGAGAAAATAAGACAAAACAAAGTTTTTTTGAAAGCTCCCATTACAACACCTCAAGGTGGCGGTTACAAAAGTTTGAATGTAACTGCACGAAAAAGCTTGGGATTGTTTGCTAATGTTAGGCCCTGCAGAAGCTATCATCCTTATGTGCAATCAAAACACCCGCAATTAGATATTGTGGTTGTTCGAGAAAACGAAGAAGATTTATACGCCGGAATTGAGCATCAGCAAACGGCTGAGGTTGTTCAATGTTTAAAACTTATAAGTCGTCCCGGATGCGAAAAAATAATACGCTACGCTTTTGAGTATGCTGTAAAAAACAATCGAAAAAAGGTCACTTGCCTTTCAAAAGACAATATTATGAAACAGACAGATGGTTTGTTTCACCGTGTGTTTGATGAAATTTCAAAAGACTACCCGACCATTCAAAGTGAACACATGATAGTAGACATTGGAATGGCAAAAGTGGCTGACTCTCCCGAGGATTTTGATGTAATTGTAACCTCAAACTTATATGGGGATATTGTTTCTGATGTTGTTGCTCAAATTGCCGGATCAGTTGGAATGGCAGGCTCTTTTAACTTAGGAGAACATGCTGTGATGTTTGAAGCAATTCACGGATCTGCGCCGGATATTGCCGGTAAAAATATGGCTAACCCTTCAGCATTAATCCAGGCAGCAGTTTTGATGCTTTGTCATATAGGACAGCCAAAAGTAGCTGAGAAAATTCAAAACGCTTGGTTAAAAACACTGGAAGACGGAATTCACACAGCTGACATATACAAAGAAGAATTAAGTTCAAAATTGGCAAGTACGCAAGAGTTTACTGAATCAATAATTATGCGACTTGGGCAAATACCAAAAAAGCTGAAAGCAGTGAGCTATGAAAATAGTGCTCCCATTGAGTTAAAACCATACCATCGGAAAGAGGTTCAAAAGCAAGAAAAAAGTTTAAAAGGAGTTGACATTTTTGTTGATAATATGGGAATTAAAGCAGATGATTTAGCTGTTGAACTTAAAAAAATGGAAGGCGATTTTGCAAGCTTAAACATGATTACCAATAGAGGGGTGAAAGTGTGGCCGAATGGTTTTGAGGAAACCTATTGTACAGATCACTGGCGCTGTAGATTCTTAGCCAAAAACAAGGAGCAAATGAGCAAAGAAGAATTAATAAAACTCCTGCAAAATGCTGTTAAGGAAAAAATTGATGTAATAAAAACTGAAAACCTATACACTTTTAATGGAGAGACTGCATATTCACTAGGTCAAGGACAATAAACTTACAAAACTAAAAACTATGAAAACACTAGAAAAAAGAGAAACTATTAACCTTATCGATGGAGTATTTGATCGAAAAGAAGCAAAAGAAGTGATTTATACTTTGTTTTCCGATAAAATTAAGTTTCATCAAAATCGCTTATTTCATCTTGAAGAAAAGTACGGTAAAGTAGATGAGCGTTCAAAGGAAAGAGTTAAAGTTCTAAAGCAAAACAGAGAAAATTTCATACAGCTTTTAGATGAGCTAGATGACTTTTCTAAATTATTTAAGATTAATTGTAACATTAATATTGAGCTGGTAGATGAACTTTAATTTGCTGATTGAAAACTTAAGTAATCCGGCACTGTTATTTTTCCTTTTTGGAATACTTGCAGTTTACTTAAAGAGCGATTTACAAATTCCGGAAAGCTCATCTAAGTTCATTTCTATTTATTTACTTTTTAGTATTGGTTTTAAAGGTGGACAGGAACTAGCGCATCAAACTATTGATCAAGAAGTCATATTTACCGTTTTGTTAGGTGTTGCGGTTTCTGTCCTTATTCCAATCTATAGTTTTTTTATCGTTAAAACCAGGCTTAGTATTTATGATTCCGTAGCAATAGCAGCTGCCTATGGTTCTATTTCAGCAGTTACATTTGTAACGGCAGTTAGTTTTATTGAATTACACGGAATGGTGGTAAAAGGGCACATGGTGGCATTAATGGCTATAATGGAAGTTCCTGCCATTGTTACAGCTCTAATTCTATTGAGCATATACAATAAAAAAGCAAAAGACAGCTTAAAACCAATTGAAAGCCTCAAACATAGCTTGACAAATGGAAGTGTACTACTAATCTTAGGGAGTTTGTTGATTGGCTATGTGGCCACCGAAGAACAAGCCCAAGGCATTGCTCCATTTACAACTGATATTTTTAAAGGGTTTCTAGCCGTCTTTTTGTTAGACATGGGAATTAGTAGTGGCAAGAAATTAAACTCATTTATCAAAGAAGGAGGGTTTAGTTTGGCTTTTGCAATCATTACTCCTCTATTTAATGGAAGTGTTATTGCTTACTTATCTTCGGCTGTAACTGATGACATTTCAAGTAGATTTATGTTGGCAGTATTGGCAGCAAGTGCTTCTTACATTGCTGTTCCTGCTGCCATGAAAATAGCTGTACCAAAAGCTAATCCGGCTTTGTTTTTGCCAATGGCGCTAGCCGTTACATTCCCGGTGAATGTAACGCTTGGCTTGCCTTTATTTATGAGTATTGTTGAGATGTAATTTACAAACAGCCGGTTCTACCTCCATCTACCGGCACATTTATTCCGTTGATGTAAGATGCCGCCGGTGAAGCTAAAAAAGCTGCCGCCGCGGCAACTTCTTCTGGTTGCGCTACTCGCTTCATAGGTACTTGCGCTTCCATTGCTTTCATGGCCTCTTCTTCCGTTTTGCCGGTTTTTTTGGCTTTGTTAGCCACAATTGAACTCAACCTTTCTGTTGCTGTAGCTCCCGGAAGCACATTGTTTACCGTAATCCCATAGGCTCCTAGTTCATTCGCCATGGTTTTCGACCAATTGGCTACCGCTCCTCTAACAGTATTTGATACGCCTAAACCATTCAAGGGCTGTTTAACAGAAGTGGAAATAATATTAATAATTCTACCATAACCACTTTCAATCATTCCTTCTTTTAATCCTTGTACAAGTGCATGGTTGCATAGCAAGTGCATTTCAAAGGCAGATTTAAAGGCATCTATTTCAGCATCAACAATCGGTCCGCCGGGAGGCCCTCCGGTGTTGTTAATTAAAATGTTTACTGTTTTATTGATACTTGCAACGGCTTTTTTAACATTCTCTACAGATGAAAAGTCAGCAACTACATAAGTGTGTGCTTGATTTCCTGTTTTACTCAAATCCTCAACACACTTTTTGAGTTTTTCTTCATTGCGCGCCATTAAAATAACATTTGCTCCCATTTCTGCTAATTCAGTTGTAATTGCATTGCCAATTCCGGCAGTACTTCCACAAACTAAAGCAGTTTTTCCACTTAAATCTAAATTCATATCTCCATTTTTTCAACTTCGAAATTAGTGAAATATTTAAGGTTTTGGAAGCGGAGCTCTTTTGGTGCACTTATCTCTTTTCTTGTTAACTCATACCCGCACTCCCATCAAGCAAACATCATCTACTTGTTCATTTCTGCCTTTCCACTTTAGAAAGTACTCTTTCAAGAGTTGTTTCTGTGTTTCTTCTTCTAATGAACTTATGCTAATCAAGAAGGATTTTAGCTTTTTAGCCATTAATTTTTTGCCTTTACTTCCTCCAAATTGGTCGGCGTAACCATCCGTGCTCATATAAATCATATCTCCTTCTTCTACCATTATTTCAAACTGCTGAATACCTCTACTTTTTATGCTGTTTAAAGTGCCTAAAGTAAATTTGTTAGTTTGCAATTCATACAGATAATAATCCCCTTCTTCTAGCAATTTAAATTGAACATTTTCAGTATTCAAAATCCTTTTCTTTTTATGTCGAACTAAATAAATAGGTCGATTAGCACCTGCATATTGAAACTGCATTATACTTCTGTTTAGCTTCCCAATCGCTAACTCCATCCCGTCTTTTGTATGCTCTTCAAAGCGGTTGTTGTAATACTTTAAAGCAGTATAAATGTAATTGTTAGCATCTTGAAGAAGTTCAGCCATTTCTTTTCGCTTTTTGTTTACCATAGCATGGTCGATGGCTTGAGTGGCTAAAACACTCATAAATGCTCCCGGTACTCCATGACCTGTACAATCAATTACCGAAAAGACACTTTCTTTACCTTTTCTCGTTTTTAGTCGTTTGGTGTAGTAAATGTCTCCACTTACGATGTCTTTTGGAGCAAAATAAACAAAGCCCTTTTCTATTTGCTTTTGAAAAGTAGCACTGTTGGGCAAGAGTGCTTCTTGAATTCTACTAGCGTACTTTATCCCGTCAACCAAATCTTTATTTTGTTGTTCACTTTCTTCCTTTTTTTGCTGCAGCAGAATCTTTTGCTTTTCCAGTTTCTCTTTTTGTAGTTGAATCTCGATTGTTTTTTCATCAACTTTCTCTTTAAAGAGTTCAAGGTAGTTGATAATTTCAGTTTCCATCCGTAGAATGTTGTTCCAAAGCAAGCCTACCTCATCTTCTCGCTTTTGTTGAGGCATTGTCATCCGCGCTGTAAAGTTGGTATTGACAAAATAATTGATGTGTCTGCTGAGTGAAGTAATTCGCTTACTCAATTTATTGGCGAGCTGATAACAGAATAATAAGCCAAAAAATAAAAAGAGTACCCAAAAAGTGATCAGTGAAAATTGCAAACGCTCATTCAAGGCTGACTGATGAATTAGTGCATTTTTCTTGCTCTTTTCTACCAACTTTTGAATCTCAAACACCTCCCGGTTCAAAGCACCTTTTAATGCGCTGTTCGTTTTTAAACCAATTTTTTGCTCGTAATCAGCTAGTTCTTGAAATAATGTCGAATAGTTTTTTAATAACTCAAGCTCTTTATCCAAAGCTTCGGTTTGTGGTATACTATTTAATCGTTTAAGGTTTTTTTCTACGAGCTTTTTATGCTTTTTAATATAAGCGCTATCCTGACGAAGAATATAGTCTTTTTCGTGCCTCCTTAAACTCAATACCTCCTGAATTGGAATGTACTTAGCCTGCTCCAATTGATGGATCAAATGCCGCATTTTGCCTTCCAGTCCTTGGTTTTTAAACCCTCTGTATTGTATGGCATCAACCGTTTTTGAAAACAGCGAATCAAAGCGTATAAGCGATTTTTTTAGTTGAGCTATATTATTTTCATTTTCGACTTTTAATTGCTTGCTTCCCTTCAGTTTTTGCAATTGACTTACAATTTGCTCATAAAGCAAATTGTATTCCGCTATGAATGAACTTTCCCCTTGAATAAAGAAATCTTCATTCAGGGTTTCAAAATTGAAAAAGTTCTCTTGCTCTTTAAATGCTTTTAGGAGCAGATTTTCAACCTCTACAAAGGCTTGCGTTGTTTTTTCAATTTCAGTTTTTTGCTTGTAATAATAGGCCGTAAAAACAGCCGAAAGTGAGCTAATGAGCACAAAAGCAGCAAAAATGACAAAGAGCTGACTTTTGAGGCTTTTAAAATGTTTTTTCATCCACACAAAAGTCCCACCCCTAAGTCAAATCAATGTGGCTTTAGTGTTAAGTAAAATTGAACTTCCCTAAAGTGGTAATTATTGGCGATGAAAGATTGTTGTTACAGGACAAAAGAGCATAAAGCGCTCTTTTTTAATAATTATGGTTAATTGCGATGAACTTATACATTCTTACTCCACATAACTCAATTTCAACATATTTGACTGCCCTTTTTCATTAATTGGCATACTGGCTATGTTAATAATCAAGTCTTTCTCTTTTAAGAAATTATTCTTTTTAAGCAAGTATTTAATGTCGGCAATGGTGTGGTCGGTGCTCACAAATTTATCATAGTAAAAGCCTTGTACTCCCCAAACTAAACTCAATTTGTTTAATAAATCGTGGTTGCCTGTAAAAGCAAAAATACCCGCTTTGGGTCTAAAGCTCGAAATTTTAAATGCCGTATAACCGGAGTGCGTCATGGTAACAATGGCTTTGGCATCAGTTCGCAAGGAAAGTCGGCAGGCATTATAGCAAATAGAGTCTGAAATAAATCGCTCTTCCACATCCATTTCCGGTGGAAATTCGTGATGGTAAATTCCTTCAGTTTCCTCAATTTGCAAAATAATTTTACTCATGGTTTGAATCACCTGAACAGGGTATTTCCCCACCGAAGTTTCAGCGCTCAACATTACTGCATCTGCTCCATCTAATACGGCATTGGCAACGTCATTCACTTCAGCTCTTGTAGGGCTTATGTTGGTAATCATACTTTCCATCATTTGAGTGGCAATAATTACCGGCTTAGCAGCGCGTAAACATTTGCGCACAATTTCTTTTTGCAAAAGCGGCACTTTTTCCATGGGTACCTCAACGCCTAAATCTCCACGAGCCACCATTATAGCATCTGTCTCTTCAATGATCTCGTCAATATCGTCAATAGCTTCCGGCTTTTCAATCTTAGCAATTACTCTTGCTGACTTTCCTTCAGCTCTAATCAAGTGCTTCAACTCAATTAAATCTCGAGCGTTTCGTACAAAAGACAAACCAACCCATTCTACGCCAAGTTTAAGCGCAAACTTCAAATCTTTTAAATCCTTTTCAGTTAAGCAAGGCAAACTAATCTTTGTGTTCGGCAAATTCACTCCTTTGTTAGAAGAAAGTTTGCCGCCATTTAAAAATCGTGCTTTAACCTTTCCTTTCTTGTCGGTATGAATTATTTCTAAGGCCAATTTACCGTCGTCAATTAAAATACGTTCCCCCACCTTCACATCTTGAGCAAAACTCTCATAGCTCATGTAAACGGCTTTTTCATCGCCGACCATTTCTTCGTTAGAAAACAGTATTTCAATGCCTTCACTTACTTCAACAGTGCCTCCTTTAATCTCTCCGATGCGAATTTTTGGTCCTTGTAAATCGGCTAAAATAGCAGTATGAATCTGTTTTTCTTTATTGATTTCTCTAACCTTGGCAATGATTTTTTCGTGATCCTCGTGGCTACCGTGCGAAAAATTAATACGAATTACATTCACCCCTTCTCTAATAATGTTTTCTAGCACACTTTTTTCAGAAGTTGCCGGGCCTACTGTGGCTACTATTTTTGTCTTTTTTTGATTGTACATTTTACCTTAAAAAATTAAGTTCTTTCTAGATTTTAATTGCTCTACCTCAATGGGGTATGCAGTTAAAATGTTTTTTATCTTATGCAGCTTTTCGCTGATTTCATTCAATTGTTCAGTTTTTATATTGCCCTTGATCAACAATAAAAAGTCACACTTCTCTTCCGGTACTAATCTACCTGAATCGCCTCTATTGCTAATCAAATAATATTCTATGTAATTATCTTCATCGATAAATGAATAAAAAGAATAGTATTGAGCAACTCCTTTGGCAATTACCTCATAGTCTTTTTCTTTTACAAAATCGAAATGAAGTGCTTCATTCACCTCCCAACAAAGGCGGTAATCTTTTACATGACAATTGATTCCAATTAGCTTAAAACTAAAGTCTTCTTCAAGTTCAAGGGTTAGTTTTGCCATACATGAATAACTCAATCTTCAAAGATAAGCATTGATTTTAAATCAGAAATATGAAACATTGAAACTGTCTCGCTGTCGCGAGATTAGGTTCTTTATTCGCCAGCATTTGCAGGAAAATTTTGCTTTTAGCGTGCTTTGAGCCTTCTTGACGAACCTTCGCAGTTAAAAAAATGCATCCTTTAACAAATTGAATCCGCGAAAATCTGCCGAATCAGCGATATCCCTGCTTGCAGTAGGCAAGAGCATTCTACATTTCAACCCCCTTTTGTACCGATGGCAATCGGCACAAGTCCGCCAAAAGTTACATCAGTTCTCTTCATTTTATCCGGGCACTTAAGTACCCGGCTGTTAGGTATCGCCCTTTTTAGGCTTTGGAAAACAGGAAAGTTTAAAGATAAAGCCTTGAACATTAATTCTTTATATTTTATCCAGCTCACTCTCTTCTCTAACAGCGCAGCGATCTTGCGTCTTGACTCTAAAAGAAATTAAATTCGTTTGCTCTGATTTACTCCTACTCCACTGACAATTGATGGAAAAAGTCCTTTGCTGCTTCTTGTTCCGCTCTTTTCTTTGAGCGTTCTTCGGTGGTTGACCTCTTTTTATTATTGATGTACAATTCACAGCGAAATGTATTGTACTTACCGCGATTAACTTCCGTTATTTTGTATTCGTAAGCGGCTTTATTTTTCTGAACCCACTCAACCAATTTACTTTTAAAATCTGTTTCCTCTTCAATTAATCGATCTACATCTACATAGTCAATAATCACTTTTTCCAGCACAAACTTTCGGCAAGTTTTGTAGCCTCTATCTAAATAAATTGCTCCAATTAATGCTTCAAAAGCATCGCCAAATATAGATTTTGAGCGATTAACGTCAGCGGAGGTTTCTAAAAAAGTATCCAGGCCAATATCTACACTCAACTGGTTTAAAAAATGCCTACTTACCAATTTAGAGCGCACCTTCGTTAAAAAGCCTTCCTCTTCATAAGGGAAGCGATTAAAAAAATATTCGGCAACAATTGCACCTAAAATGGCATCGCCTAAAAACTCAAGGCGCTCATTGCTCACCTCAAATTTCTCTGATTCATTGACAATCGATTTATGCGTAAAAGCCTGCTCGTAAAGCGATAAGTTCTTGGGTTTAAATCCCAAAATTGCTTTCAAGGTTTTTTGCTTGCTGGTATTAGGAAGCAAATAATATCGAATGCCTCTAAACAGGCTCAATTTTATGCTTTTTTGAAAATTGCCGAAGCATTATGACCACCAAAGCCAAAAGTATTGCTCAATGCCGCACGAACCTCTCTTTTTTGTGCCTTATTGAAGGTAAAATTCAATTTAGGATCAAAAGCTTCATCATCGGTAAAGTGATTGATGGTAGGCGGTACAATATCATTTTTAACCGCCAAAATTGAGGCAATAGACTCAATAATTCCCGCAGCACCTAACAAGTGTCCGGTCATTGACTTGGTAGAGCTAATGTTCAATTTGTAAGCATTTTCTCCAAAAACCTCTTTAATGGCTTTGGCTTCTGCAACATCTCCTAATGGAGTTGAGGTACCGTGAACATTAATGTAGTCAATGTCTTCAGCGCTTAAGCCAGCATCTTGCAATGCGTTTTTCATTACTTTAATAGCTCCTAATCCTTCGGGATGTGGAGCAGTAATGTGGTGTGCATCAGCAGAAAGTCCGCTGCCAATTACTTCAGCATAAATTTTAGCACCTCTGGCTTTAGCGTGTTCGTACTCTTCTAAAATTAAAGCACCTCCACCTTCGCCAAGAACAAAACCATCGCGGTCTTTATCGAAAGGGCGAGAAGCTGTTGAAGGATCCTCATTTCGCTTAGAAAGTGCTTGCAATGCATTAAAACCACCAATTCCTGCTTCGCTAACTGCTGCTTCAGAACCTCCGGTTACGCAAAGATCCATTTTACCTAAGCGAATGTAAGTCATGGCATCAATGATTGCATTGGTACTGGATGCGCATGCAGAAACAGTAGTGAAGTTCGGTCCTCTTAATCCGTACTTCATAGAAATATGACCCGGAGCAATGTCCGCAATCATTTTAGGAATAAAAAATGGGCTAAACCGAGGAGTGCCATCGCCATTAGCAAAATTGATGCACTCTTCTTGAAAAGTTTGCAATCCACCAATGCCTGCTCCCCAAATAACGCCAAAACGATCTAAGTCAACTTTCTCTAAATTGACAGCAGAATCATTCATGGCCTCTTCAGAAGAAATGAGGGCATACTGGGCAAATAAATCGAGCTTTCTTACTTCCTTTCGGTCAAAGTAATTAAGAGGATCATATTTTTTAACTTCACAAGCAAACTGCGTTTTAAACTTAGAAGCATCAAACTGAGTAATGGGGGCAGCACCGCTGACCCCATCAATCAAGTTTTTCCAATATTCCTCTACATTATTTCCTAAAGGAGTAATGGCGCCAATGCCGGTTACAACTACTCTCTTTAACTCCATTTACAGAGGGTTTTTATTTTGTGTTTTCTTCAATATAGCTGATTGCGTCACCTACTGTTCCAATCTTCTCAGCTTGATCGTCTGGAATAGCAATGTTAAATTCTTTTTCGAATTCCATGATTAGTTCTACCGTATCTAAAGAATCGGCACCTAAATCATTGGTGAAACTTGCTTCCGGAGTTACTTCGCTTTCTTCAACTCCTAATTTGTCTACAATAATTGCTTTTACTCTTGATGCTGTATCTGCCATCTTGATTTATTTTAAGTTTTAGTTTGCAAAGAAAATTGATATTACGTCAATATCAAAATTTATTTTTCGCTTCTCTGCTTCAAAATTTATTTCAGTTTCAAATATAGCTTTTTATTACTTAAGTTATCGAACATCAGAAATCTATTATTCGATAAAACATCTCTCTTGTCGCTTCACTTTCCATTAATCGACTTTATTTGCTAAGTGTGAAGATAGCTTAATACCTCCAAATTTTGCAGATTTTTTCAAATTTAGCTGACTGCATTTCATTTTTCATGCTGTTTTTGGATTTAAAACTCACTACCTTTGACCTTCAAATTTTAGTATGAAGAATATTGCCATTTTTGCTTCCGGAACCGGCTCTAATGCTGTTAGACTCTATCAGTACTTTGCTGAAAAAAAAGCTGAAATAAATGTAGCACTTCTGGTTTGCAACAAAGCAGAGGCAGCAGTAGTTCAAAAAATGCAAAGTTTAAATGTTCCGGTTTATATCCTTTCCAATAAAGAAATCGAAAGCGGCAAAGGCTTGCTGAAAAAGTTAGCGGAATACAAGATCGATTGGATTGTACTCGCCGGCTTTTTGAGAAAAATTCCCGATCTGATTATTAAAGACTACAAGAATAAAATCATTAATATTCACCCTTCACTTCTTCCCAAATACGGGGGTAAGGGAATGTACGGCATGAATGTGCATAAGGCTGTAGTTGAAAACAAAGAGAAAGAAAGCGGAATTAGTATTCACTTGGTGAACGAAGTTTACGATAATGGGAAAATTCTTTTTCAAAAAAGTTGTGCACTTTCACCAAAGGATTTAGCGGAAGATGTTGCTAAAAAAGTACAACAATTAGAACACGAATATTTTCCAAAAATAGTGGAAGAAACTATTAATCAATCAGCGAATGAAAATTAAATACGACAGCAAGGAAAAGCAGTTGCGCTACGACAAAGCCTATTTAAAAATGGCTTTGGAGTGGGCAAAATTATCTCATTGCAAGCGCAAGCAAGTAGGTGCTTTGTTGGTAAAAGACAGCATGATTATTTCCGATGGTTATAATGGTGCACCCACAGGTTTCGACAATTGCTGTGAAGATGAAAATGAAAAAACGCTTTGGTATGTGCTACATGCTGAAGCCAACGCCATTATGAAAGTTGCCAAATCGACGAACAATTCTGAGGGTGCAACGCTTTATATTACACTCTCTCCTTGCAAGGAATGTAGTAAATTGGTTTTACAAGCCGGGATTAAAAGAGTAGTTTACTACAAAGGATACAAAGATGATGAAGGTTTGAAATTTTTGGAAAAAGCCGGCGTTGAAATAGAACACATTACTGAGGTGTAGATTAGCGAAAATTTTCATCTCTTATAAAAAGAAAAGAATTAATGAAAAATAAATACGCAATATACGTTTGGATGCCTTTACTCATCGCCATCTTTTTGGCAATAGGCATATACTTAGGTAAGCAAATGGCTTCTCAGCCAAATGCTGCGGTTATGTTTCCAAGGCAACAAACACTAACGGAGAACGATAAAATTCACCAAGTAATTGAATACATTAAAAGTGACTATGTTGATACGGTTTTAGAAAAGGATATCGTTGAAGAAACCATCAACGAAATTTTACAAAATCTGGATCCTCACTCCTACTACATTCCAAAACAAGATTATCATGCTGTAAACGATCCCTTAGAGGGAAATTTTGAAGGCATTGGTATTGAGTTCAGAATTCAGGATGATACGGTAACAGTTGTTCGAGCCTTGGGTGGAGGTCCCTCTGAAAAGTTGGGAATTATGGCAGGCGACCGAATTGTTGAAGTAGAAGGCGAAGACATTACCGGAAACAAAATTGACAATCAAAAGGTGGTTAAACTACTGAAGGGACCAAAAGGCTCCACGGTAAACATTAAGATTAAACGAAAAAAACAGAAGGAGCTTTTAGATTTTGCCATTCAGCGCGATGAAATTCCTATTTACAGCTTAGAGGCTGATTATATGTTGACAGATAAAATCGGCTATATTAAAATTTCTCGATTTGCCAGGGAGACTTACCAAGAATTTATGGAGGCCGTTAAGCGATTGAAAAAAGAAGGCATGCAAAAGCTCGTTTTGGATTTGAGAAACAATGGCGGTGGATTTTTGCAATCGGCCATAAAAATTGCCGATGAATTTTTAGATGAAGATCAATTAATTGTTTACACAGAAGGTAAATCTAGAAAGAGAAATGACTTTTACGCCACGAAGAAAGGGGAGCTACAAGGTGCAGAAGTTGCTATTTTAATCAATGAAAACTCAGCTTCGGCGAGTGAGATTTTAGCAGGAGCACTTCAAGATAACGACATGGGCTATATCGTCGGTCGGCGCTCTTTTGGCAAAGGATTGGTACAAGAGGGCGTGCAATGGCCGGACGGTTCAGCTATGCGATTAACAGTTGCCAGATATTACACGCCCACCGGTAGAAGCATTCAAAAGCCTTATGAAAATGGAGTAAATGCTTATCACAGCGAATCTTACGAGCGTTATCAAAATGGAGAGTTGTTGTCATTAGACAGCATCGACTTTCCGGATTCGTTGAAATACATTACCAAAGGCGGCAAGGTGGTTTACGGCGGCGGCGGAATTATGCCTGATTACTTTGTTCCGGTAGACACTTCTAATACCTCTGTTTATTTTGGAAAACTGAACTATCAAGGCATTTTTTACCTTTACGGATTTCGATATGTTGATAGTCAGCGTAAAACTTTAAAGAGCAATTACGATGAAAAGGAGTTTATTGAAAACTTTAGACTCACAACTTCTGATATGCAAGCTTTTTACGATTTTGCTGAGGAGAAAAGAATCGATTATGACGAAGAAGGAGCTAAAGTTTCTTCAGAGCTAATTCGCAATCGCTTAAAGGCAGTAATTGGCAGAAACTTATTTGGCGACAAAGTGTTTTACCAGATCGTGAATCAAATGGATGAAACGGTGGAGAAAGCAGAAGAGCTTTTGAGTGAGGAGGAGAGTTAAATATTGATATAAAGGAAAGTAGATAACGCTTCGATGAAACTCAGCACAGCGCGCTGATTTTTTATGATTAGCACAGATTAATATCTGCGAATATCCGCTTAATCTGTATTCTATCCAATTTTTATGAAACGCGGATTGGAACCTGCGAATTTTTGCTAAACCCCTATCTGTTAAAAAGGAGAGTGCGTTATCCCTGTTCTTTATTTACAATCTCTTCTACAATCTCCAGATAATCAATTAAATCTTTTGGAATAATTGCGCCAACCTCAGGGTCGCGTTTGTGTCCTAATCGAACAAATACCACATCCCATTCAGGAATGCTGACAATATACTGACCTTGAATTCCTCTAGCGTAGTGAAAAGAGATTTTTTTGTGCTTGCCCAGCCACCAGTGCAATCCATAGTGCTTGATTGACTTTCCATCTTCATCCTTAATGTTTACAGGTTGAATAGAGTTTTCATAATAGGCTAACTCAATCAAGTTATTGTTTAGCCATTTTCCTGAGTCGAGCATTAATTGACCAACTCTCGCAAAATCTCTGGCATTACTGTAAAAACAGCAAAAAGCTCTTTCGGTTCCACCGGCTTCATTTAATGTCCAAAGTGCTTTTTCTTCAGCACCAATTTTTTGCCAAAAGTGATTGCTAAAATAGTCAGACAGTGACATGCCACAGGCTTTTTGAATGATAAAAGATAACAGTAAAGTATTACCACCTTGGTATTTCCATACTTTCCCCGGCTCGTGAACAATTGGTTTATTTACTGTTAATTCGTAAAGATCGTCGCCATAGTAAGTTTTGGCCATAAAGCCAAAAGGGTTGTTGTAATCTTCGCCAAAATCAATTCCGGAGCTCATTTGCAATAAATGTTGAATGCTGATTTTAGCTTTCTTTCCATTGGAAAATTCAGGTATAAAGTCGCCCACTTTTTGATGAACACTTTCTATTTTGCCCTCTTTAATAGCAGCACCAATTGCTAAAGCAGTGAAACTTTTAGCTACTGAAAAGGAGTTTGTTAAACTGCTTTCGTCGTAATTATTCCAATACTTTTCAAATAAAATGGAATCAGATTGTATAATTAAAAATGCGACCGTTTCCCAATCATTAATTATTTTAGATTGTTCGTCACTTAATTGAAAGTGATTGTAGTTTTTACTGAAACCCCAAAGTTGAGGTGTAGCAGTTTCAACTTTTCGATTTTCAAATTTTTTGTAATCATTTATTGTAGGGCCCTTTTTGCCAACTAAATAGGTGCTTCTTACTGCTTTAATAAGATGACTATTACCGCTAATCCACAAACCACCTGCAACAAGTAAGATTGCTAATATGAATGAAAAAAGAAAACGCAAAATGAATCTTACAATAGACATGGTTTTAAGTTTGTGAGTTGCGCTCATTAATACTTACAACAAATAGAGCTAGGTTAATCCAACTCAACAAGCATCTCTTTCAATCCGGTAATAACGTCAACTTCTACGGCATCAATCTGTTTTTTCTCAGCCAAGAAATAAGAAACCCAATCACCTAAGTGAATTAAGTATAGAGCACGCTCAATTGATGAGTCTCCTTTAGTGTAAACTTCATTTATTGAAGAAGCATATTTTTCAATAATTTCTTTACTGTACTCAATTCGTTCTTGATTGCGGTAAAAATCAGCTTCGCTGCGGAAAAGAACAACTGCTAAGTCTTTGTTTTTTGTTCTCCAGCCGACTAATTCATTGTGATTCATTTCAGGAATAACATGATGCCAGCAGAGCATTTTAGCATTTTCGTTAATCTGTTGTCGGAAACGAACACAAACGCCATCTAAGCTAGATTCTCCATAAATTACAGGGAGTTTTCCGTAGAGTTTTTCACTAAGTTTTGTTGCTTCATTTTGAATGTTGCTTTCCTCTTGATTAATTAAGTCAATGGCAGATTGAATTTGTTTACTTTTAGATTGAATCAAGCCGTATTTTTCAAAAACGAAGAACAATTGTGGAAATGACAATCCAAAAGCTGCTCTTGGTGGCAATCCACCGGGAATTTGTATGATGTTTTTTCCTTCTTCTTTGGCAATTTTAGCAAACTTTCCGCCAGAAGTAATAATGGCAATTTCAGCACCTTTTTCTTCAGCTTGAGCATACATGCTTAGTGTTTCTTCAGTATTACCTGAATAAGAACAACAAATCACCAAGCTATTCTCACTTACAAAAGCCGGAAGCGTATAATCTTTATTTACCAGTATAGGGTTTTTACACTCATCGCTAATCAATTGACTAATAATTGTGCCGCCAATTCCGGAGCCACCTAATCCACAAATCAATACATTGTCAATTTTGTTTTTTGTGGCATTAAATTTAGCCGAACTTCCAATGGTAATTGCTTGCTCTAAGTGCTTGGTAAAGTCTGTGATTAGCTGCTTCATCATACTGAAAAAATTTGAAATGCAAATAAAAGCAAAATTCTTAGATGGTTGATGAAAGTCAACTAGATTCTAAATTGCTTATAGTTTGAAGTTTTTTAGAGAAGAAAGAGTCAAGAATCAAGGTTGCTTCGCTGTTAGAGAAGAGAGTGAGTTGAAGAAAAGATGAAGGACTAAGGTTCAAGGCTTTCTCTTTCAACTTTCCTGTTTTCCAAAGCCCAGAAAGGGCGATACCTAACAGCGGGTACTTAAGTGCCCGGATAAAATGAAGAGAACTGATGTAACTTTTGGCGGACTTGTGCCGATTGCCATCGGTACAAAAGGGGGTTAAAATATAGAACGCTCTTGCCTACTGCAAGCAGGGATATCGCTGATTCGGCAGACTTTTGCGGATTTAATTCGTTCCTATTCTTTATTTTGGATAAATTACTTTTTAACCGCAAATACACATTTATAAATCCTTAATGAAAAACGATCATGCTATTTTAAGGAAGCACAAAACACAAACTTGACATTTGTAATTTGACATTACATTCGGTTCAATAGAATAATAATTATTTTTGCCCTCCCAATTTACAAAAGCATGAAGCAAATTAAGGAATACAATTTCAGTGGAAAACGAGTGTTAGTTCGTTTGGACTTAAACGTTCCTTTAAACGATACTTTTGAAGTAACCGACACTACTCGTATAGATGCGGCAGTGCCTACAATTTTAAAAATTGTGAACGATGGAGGTGCAGCTATTTTAATGTCGCACCTGGGCAGGCCAAAAGGTGAGAGAAATGGGAAATATTCTTTAAAACATGTGGTTAATGCCCTCTCTCAGAAATTAGGCAAGGAAGTAAAATTTGTTTCCGATTGCATAGGCGAAGAGGTACAGCAAGCAGCAGCAACCTTAGATGCCGGAGAGATTTTATTGTTGGAAAACCTTCGATTTCACAAAGCAGAAACAGAAGGAGATGCGGGTTTTGCTAAAAAGTTAGCCGACTTAGCTGATGTTTATGTAAATGACGCTTTTGGAACGGCTCACAGAGCTCATGCTTCCACTTCCATTGTTGCTTCTTTTTTTGGAGAAGAGAAAATGTTTGGTTTTGTAATTGAAAAGGAATTGGCAGCGGTTGAAAAAGTAACTGAGCACAATGAACGTCCGTTTACTGCAATTATGGGTGGAGCAAAGATTTCCGATAAGATATTACTCATCGAAAAAATGCTCGATAAAGTAGACAACTTAATTATTGGCGGAGGAATGAGCTACACTTTCTTTAAAGCCATGGGCGGAAAAGTAGGCAACTCTTTGGTGGAAGAAGACAAACTAAACTTGGCGAAAACAATATTAAAATTGGCAAAAGAGAAAGAAGTGAATTTGTTTTTACCTACAGATTCAAAAGTAGCAGACAACTTTAATAATGAAGCCAACACTGAATTAGCCGACAATATGGATATTCCTGATGGCTTTATGGGCTTAGACATTGGGCCAAAAGCTGTTGAAGAGTTTGGCAATATTATTAGAAAGTCGAAAACCATTCTATGGAACGGACCAATGGGCGTTTTTGAAATGTCGAACTTCTCCTACGGAACCAAAGAAGTGGCACAAGCTATTGCCGATGCTACAGCTGATGGCGCTTACTCATTAATCGGCGGTGGAGATTCTGCAGCGGCTATTAATCAACTAAATTTTACAGATAAGGTTAGTTATATCTCAACAGGCGGAGGCGCATTACTGGAGTATTTAGAAGGCAAGAAACTTCCGGGGATTGCTGCGATAATGGATTGATGTATTTCAACTTTGCCAAAGTTGGAGTACAAGAAAGTTAACTTTGGCAAAGAAAATTCCAAGTTAAAATTCCTCTTTATCCCCGATAGGAACCTTTTCCAGCAACTCACTCCCCTCCTGATTAATTTTTTCCAAAGAAAACTCTTCCAACAAAGGAGCAACCGGCTTTGTAATCCACATAATGGGTTGATAAAGCATTGATTCTTCTTTTAAGTTCTTTTCAGAGAATTTAAAGTTTTGATTGAGATTTTCATAAAAGTAAAGCAGTATACTCAACATTAAAGCGTACTTCAAGGTTCCAAAGAGCATTCCTAACAAGCGGTTTACTAATCCCAAAGCAACCATTTTTAGCATTTTGCTTAGCAACCTAGCCAATAAAAAAACTCCAATAACAATTAAAATAAAAGTAAATATAAAGCTGATTAAGCCAAGCCATTCTTGGGGTATGTCGACGTATTGTACCAGTAATTCTCCTGTAAAATCAGAAAATTTAATTGCACCAAAAATACCTAAGGCTAAGGCAACAAAAGTAGCCACTTCCAACACCAAGCCTTTCTTAAAGCCCATAAATGCTCCCCAAATTAAAGGGATTGCTAAAATGAAATCGATGTATTGCATTCAATAAATTTGACTGCTAAACTATCATTAATTTTGTTTTCTATGGAAATAGAGTTTCAAAAAAAGTGGGACGACTTAAAAAGGCGCTTAGATCAGCGTTTTGAAGACGATTTGGATGTGCAGGCGATTTTGTTTTTAATCGGTTTGCAGGAGCTGGGCAAGAAAGTTGAAAAACTTTCAAAAGATCAAAAAGTAGATGTAATGCATGTAGCGGTTTGTGCTATTCTTGAGCCTTACGGCTATTACGAATATGAAGGTCGCGATAAAGACGATTGGCCTCACTGGAAGTCTGCCAAGCAATTGCCTCGCTTAAATCAAAGAGAGCAAGAAATGTTAATGAAACAAGGAATTATCGAGTACTTGGAGGAAAATTCAACCTTTGCTTAGTAGATAACCAGCTTTCGCTCAATTAAGTTATCATCATCAAGGCTACGCTCAGTTTCCAATAAAACTGAAGTTGAGTCTTCGATGATATCGCTATTTCGATTTTTGTAGAGCGCAACATCCACTAAAACGGTGTTTTCAAACTTAAATTTTATCGTACCATATCTATCAGTAGCACCTGAATCAACCACTTGTGCGTTTAGAATTCCTTGATTGGCTCCATCTACGGAAACTTCAACCCAAGCACCGGGAATCCGATTGTTGTAACCATCAACAACTGTAACCAATAAAGTAGGTCCAACATCTTTTTTACAAGCTATAAATGGCATTGCCAAGAGTGCCCAAAAGCACAGTTTTAGCCCGATATTTTGTATACTTTTGCCCATAGATTCTTTAAAGGTAATCACAAACATAACTATATTTTGAAAAAGTTAGTATTTATAATTGCTGCATTTTTCGCATTATTTAGCTATGAGCTTCATGCTCAGCAAAAAGTTTTAATTCAAACTAGCGTTGGCGATATTGTTGTTTTGCTTTACGACGAAACTCCGGAGCATAAAGCTAATTTTATCAAATTGGCAAAAGAAGGCTTTTACGATTCTACTCTTTTTCATCGGGTAATTAAAGATTTTATGATTCAAGGTGGGGATCCACTTTCCAAGCCGTCAAAAAACAGTTCGGTTTTAGGAAATGGCGGTCCGGGTTATACACTCCCAGCTGAAATTGACAATCAATTTATACACAAGAAAGGTGCTTTAGCTGCTGCTCGACAAGGTGATCAATCAAACCCAGAACGCAGAAGCTCAGGTTCTCAGTTTTACATTGTTGAAGGGAGAAAATATCCTTCACAATACATGAATCGCTTTGCAGAAACTAGGGGAGAACCTTATACAGAAGAACAGTTAAATGTTTATGAAACTTTAGGAGGTACACCTCACTTAGATGGTCAATATACCGTTTTTGGGGAAGTATTGTCGGGCTTAAATGTAGTTGATAATATTTCAGTAATGGAAACCGACAGCAATGACCGTCCGAAAGAAGATGTTTATATTATTAAAATGAAGTTGTTGAACTAATGTTAGAACAAGCAAAATCGCTTTTAGAAGAAACGAAAAATTTCACAGCAAAAAGTGTGGAAGAAGTAGAGGCTTTCCGAATTCGAGTTTTGGGGAGCAAAGGGGAATTGAAGAAACTTTTTGCAGAGTTTAAAAGCATTCCCAACGAAGATAAAAAAGAATATGGTGCAGTTTTAAACCAATTAAAAGAGGCTGCTCAAGATCGAGTAAATGAATTAAAGGTTGCATTAGCGGATGTTGTTTCATCAACAGATGACAAAATGGATTTAAGTCGTCCAGTGAATACAGAGTTAGGCAGCAGACATCCCATTTCTATTGTCAAAAATCAAATCATTGAAATTTTTAACCGCATTGGTTATCAAATTTCAGAAGGACCTGAAATTGAAGACGACTGGCATAATTTCACTGCCTTAAATTTTCCTCCGGAACATCCGGCTCGCGACATGCAGGATACTTTTTTTGTGGCTAAAAATCCGGATATAGCATTACGCACACACACCTCCTCAGTTCAGGTGAGAGTAATGGAAAACAACCAGCCGCCCATTCGAACAATTTCTCCGGGTAGAGTTTATAGAAACGAAGCCATTTCTGCTCGAGCGCATTGTTTCTTTCACCAAATTGAAGGATTATACATTGATAAAAATGTCTCCTTCGCCGATCTAAAACAGACCTTACTTTACTTTGCGAAGGAGGTTTTTGGAGAGAAGACCAAAATCCGTTTACGCCCTTCCTATTTTCCTTTTACAGAGCCTAGTGCAGAAATGGATGTTTCTTGTAGCATTTGTAGTGGTAAAGGCTGTAATGTTTGTAAGTACACTGGTTTCTTGGAAATTTTAGGTTGCGGCATGGTAGATCCAAATGTGTTGGAAAACTGCGGAATTGACTCCAAAGTATACAGTGGATTTGCTTTTGGAATGGGCGTTGAGCGCATTGCTCAGTTAAAGTACAATGTGAATGACTTGCGACTATACTCTGAAAATGACAAAGAGTTTTTAAGTCAGTTTAAGGCTGAGATATAATCTTCATTATTTAAAACAAAAGAAAAAGGGGCTGTATATTGATACAACCCCTTTTTAGTTTTTAATTTATGCTTATTTCTAAAGCTTCCAATCGTATTGATTGATTTCAGTTAGACAATGATTCAGCATTTTAATTGAAGCAGTGATGTCTTCTTTGTGTGCCATTTCAATTACTTGATGCAAATGACGTGTTGGAATAGAGATGGCTCCGGAAATTGCTCCACCATCGTTCATTCTTTGAATTCCGGCAGTATCCGTTCCTCCGGCAGGAAGAATTTCAGACTGCCACTTAATATTATTCTTCTCAGCGGTTTGTTTCATATAGTTAACCATGCGGTAATCACAAATGGTAGAAGCGTCCATTATTTTTATGGCAGTTCCGCCACCGAGGCAAGTAATTTTTTCATGTGGTTTAGCTCCCGGCAAGTCGTAAGCCACAGTAGTATCTAGTCCAAAACCAAAATCCGGTTGTATGTCCATTGAAGAAACATTTGCTCCGCGAATTCCCACTTCTTCTTGAACAGTAAAAACACCGTAAATATCATAAGGCACTTCTTTGTTTTTTAAAGCACGAAGTGTTTCAATAAGAATAAATACAGAAACGCGATTATCAATGGATTTGCAATTTACGCAATCGCCCATTTCAATTAATTCGCTATAGCGAGTAATCGGATCACCAACAGAAACAAGTTGATCTACCTCCTCTTTTGGCATTCCTAAATCAATAAAATAGTCTGATATTTTTGGATTGTTTTTTCGTTCCTCAGGGCTCATTACGTGAATGGGTTTAGTTCCCATTACGCCCATTACATCTTCCTTACCATGAATAATTACACGCTGAGCGGTTAAGGTTTTTGGATCAAAACCACCTAATGTATGAAACCTTACAAAGCCTTGATCATCAACATGAGTAACGATGAAGCCAATTTCATCCATGTGTGCTCCAACCATTACCTTTTTAGGCTCTTTTCCTTTTTTTATGGCATATACATTGCCCATATTATTGGTGCGAACTTCGTCAACGAGCGGAGTCACTTCTTTAATCACGAAGTCTCTTATTCTTTTTTCATATCCCGGAGCACCGGCAATTTCACAAATTTCTTTTAAAAGTGGTACATTTAATTCCATACACTTGTCGTATTAAAATGCTAAAGTACGGATATTTAGAATAAATTATACAAACCTTGAATATTTGAGTTTTAAGTAAGTATTTAAAATTTTCCCAATCCGGATTATCTTGCTAACTTAGGGCTTCAATTTAAAAATGTGGAAACATGGCTGTGAGAAGACCTTTTAACTTTAAACAATGGATTGACGAACACCGACATCTGTTAAAACCACCGGTAGGCAACAAACAGGTTTACGAATCTGATGATTTTATTATCATGGTTGTTGGAGGCCCTAATGCCCGAAAGGATTATCATTATAACGAAGGGGAAGAGTTTTTCTATCAATTGGAAGGAGAAATAAAAGTTAAAATACAAGAAGACGGTAAAGCCGTGGAGGTTCCCATTAAAGAGGGGGAAGTCTTTTTGTTGCCGGCTAAGGTTCCGCACTCACCTATTCGATCAGAGAATTCTGTTGGTTTAGTTATTGAATTGAAAAGAACTCAAGGAGAAAAAGACGGACTGCTTTGGTTTTGCGAAAATTGCAATCATAAACTTTTCGAAGAATATTTTCCTTTAAACAGCATTGAAAAAGACTTTTTACCGGTTTTTAAGAAGTTCTACACCTCCGAAGAGTTAAGAACTTGTGCAAAATGTGGAACGGTAATGGAAGCAGACGAAAGATTTGTATAACAGTAAACAAGCATTCAATCAATGCGAATAAACGGACACGGACATATTCTGCCTGAGCCTTCTCAAGTGCCTCAATTCATGAAAGATAAAAAACTTTTTTGGATTGATGATGATAAGAAGTTTATGCGCCAAGGAGATTGGTCAAGACCCATCACTGATCCTAGCTTTTTTCTTAAAGAGAAATTGGAGTGGATGGATCAAAATAAGATTGATCATGGAGTAATGCTTTGCTTATCTCAATTGTATTGTAATGGTTGGGAAAAACAAGACTGTGCAGATGGAATCCGCTTCCAAAACGATTACAATGCTTCTGTTCAGGCCGACTATCCGGATAAATTTACTTGTGGATTTGTCGTTCAGCCCCTTTATATAGATCAAGCCCTGGCAGAAATCGAGCGATGCGTAAATGAGCTCAACTTAAGAATTCTATGTTTGCCTACTCACTTCTTAAACGCAGAAGGAGAATGGCTTTCTGTTGCCGAAGCTGATGTTGATCCCATTTATGAATTAGCAAATAAATATAATCTGGCAGTTCAAATTCACCCTTACGATGGAGAGAAAATGATCGCCTTAAAAAATCAGTATTGGAGGTTTCATTTAGTGTGGATGATGGCTCAGTGCGCAGACACAATTCACCTTTTTACTTTACGTGACTTGCCAAACAAATACCCCAGTATTCGCACCAGTTTTGCTCATGGAGGAATGTTGGGGGTAGCGAACTACGGAAGAAGAATTCAAGGGTTTGATGGGCGTCCTGATATCTTTAAAGGCTTTGAAGATCCCAGAAAAACTTTAGGACATCAAAATATATATTACGACACCCTAGTTCACGACTCTTATACTTTAGAACTACTCAAAAAACGGGTAGGAGCCAGCCAAATTATTATGGGCTTAGACGACCCTTATCCTTTAGGAGAAATGAAAGGCGTAGGAACCTCTTACCCCGGACGAGTTGTTGACTATGCAGTGGAAACCGGAATACTAAGTGAACAAGAAGGGAAAGATATTTGGCACAAAAATGTGTTAGCTTGGTTGGGGAAGGATATTTCGAATTATCGCAAGTAATAAAGCAGGTACACTTGTACTAAGTTAGCTTTACCAACAATAACTCCCGGATTTTGGACATTAGGATCCTGACTACTTTGAGCAGAAGTGTTTTTAGTTGATTTTTGCCAATTCTCATAATTAAGACCTTGGTAAAAGAAGTCATTAACCCAACGACTGCCTAAGCGTAGTTTCTTGGATAGACTGTAGTTTAAATCGATAAGTCCAGCTAAAGAAGAGCTATTGCCATCATTTTCGCTCAACGTCTTTCCTTCTTTAAGTTGCTTGGCAGAAAATAAAATGGAATATTGAACGCCAAGATTTAGGTTGAACTTCTTGAATTGATACCCAAAAAGCAAAGGGATGTCGAGGTAGTTCATTTTTAGTGAGCTGTATTCCCATTTTGTGCCTTTTATCGAATAATTAAGCTCGATCTGAGAACGCCAATTCTCCTTTAATGTTAGTTGATAAACAGCCCCTAAGTGATAACTATGAAAACCGTCAGTAGCTGAATAATTTTTTTGAGTTGAGTGATTATAACCGGCTTTTACTCCGGCTTTTGTCTGAGCATTTAATTGAAGAGATAAAATTAGAGTAAGCGAACTTAAAGTGCTTGAAATTAATTTTTTCAATGCGTTTTTTGTGCAAATATACCCTTTGTTTCAATTTGAAACCCTTGTCTCTCTATGTTTACGAACAGTTTTGTTAATTCCGTCAATTTAACAACTATATTTTGAATATTTGTGTCAATTAAGTGACTGAATTTTAAAAAATATGAAGCGATAGATATTAAAAAGCTTAACAGGATGCAGAGTTCAATACAGTTAATAATGGAATTATAAAAACTGGTTGCTATCATAAAACAAAAATTTCTGCAACTACTTATTAATAATTCAAACAAATATTGTTGCTTTGTCAAAAAGATAATCATGAAAAAGATCAGTGTTATTTACGGACTTATTGGAGGCTTAATTGTCTCAGCATTTATGGCTTTAACCATTCCAAATATGGATGCAGATACCGATATGACGCAAAGCATGTTTATGGGCTTTGCTAGTATGATTGTTGCTTTGAGTACTGTTTTCTTAGGCATAAAAAAATACCGTGATGTATATTTAAATGGAGTAATTTCTTTTGGAAAAGCTTTTTTAATCGGTCTATATATTTCACTGATTGCTTCCACTATGTATGTGCTCACTTGGATGGTCATTTCAGATTTGTATATGCCCAACTTTATGGAAAATTATGTAGAAGCTCAATTAAATGCTTTTGAGCAAACAGCTGCAACTGAAGAAGAAATAAGTCAGAAGCGAGAAGAGTTAAACGCAATGGCAGAAAGCTACAAAAATCCGGTAATAAAAGCACTATATACTTATATGGAAATTTTTCCGGTAGGCTTAATAATCACTTTGATTTCTTCGCTAATATTAAAAAGAAAGCCCCGCTAAAACATCCATTTTTAGGAATTTCAATTTCTTGAAAAATTAAAGCTCGTTAAGTCATGCTTTTAATAATTTTACAAGCACACTAAACGAACAAAAAATGCTTCATTCCATTAAAGATTTTTATCAAAGAAACCCTCTAACTGTCATTTTAATAGTAGGCTTAAGCCTACGACTGATCGCAGCCGTTTTTTCTAAAGGCTATGCCATGACAGATGATCATTTTAAGATTATTGCTGAAGCCTCTTATGAAGTTCACGATAAAAAATCTACCTTTTGGACACCCGGTTACAGAGAAGATAAAGCAAGTAAGAGAAGCATGCTTTACCCTTATGCAAACTACCTATTCTTGGAGGCAATGTATGCAGTAGATGTCAAAGACCCTCAAACGATTATGTTCATTAATCGCTTGATACATGCTCTTTTCTCTATGCTTATTATTGTGTTTACATACCTCACCACCAAACTCTTTGCTTCAGAAAAAATGGCTCTTATGGCAGCCTGGATTGCAGCAATATTTTGGTTTTTACCCATGATGAGTGTGCGAAATTTAATCGAAATTGTTTGCATTCCATTTTTAATGGCAGGCGCTTACCTTATTATCAAAGCCTATTTGCATAACGGAGCATTAAAACTCTTCTTTTGGGGTGGAGTACTGCTGAGCTTTGCATTTACTATTCGTTACCAAACAGCTGCCTTTTCCGCAGGTTTAGGTTTGTACTTGATGTTTAACAACAAATGGAAGGAAGTTTTGCTAATTATCCTTGGCGGAATTTTACCATTAATCCCCAATCACTTGGTTTTAGAAACCTTGATGTACGACTTTGGTCCTTTTGAAAAGTTATTTAATTACTTAGGCTTTAATGTTGCGCATGCTAAGTCCTATGTTACCGGACCGTGGTATAATTTTGTTGTTTTATTCTTGGGGATTTTTATACCCCCTTTCAGCTTTATACTTGCTAGAGGTGTTGTTCGTTCGTGGAAAAAGCACCTAATATTATTGCTTCCATTTTTGCTTTTTATCGTTTTCCATTCCGTTTTTCCCGGAAAGCAAGAGCGATTTATTTTGCCTGTATTAATGTACTTCCCAATTATCGGATTAATTGGCTATGAAGACCTAAAGGAAAATAGTAGTTGGTTTAAAAAACACCCTAAGTTTTTTAGAAACTCTTGGAGAGCTTTCTTGGTAGTTAATATCATACTGCTCATTCCAATTACACTAACTTACTCTAAAAAATCAAGAGTAGAAGCCATGTATTATTTAGCTGACAAACCACAAGAAGAGAAGAATGTACTGCTTTTTATGGCAGGAAGAATAAATGACGTTAACCTAATGCCCGTTTTTTATTCTAACTATGAGTATTACCCAACTTATTACAAGGTGGGAAATATGCAAGACTTAGACACGGTAATGACTACTTTGCAAGCTAAATCTTTTGATCGCTACCCCGATTATGTTTTTATTGTAGAACACGATGAAAAAGAGAAACAAATTCAAAAGCTCGGAGATATTATGGAGTTAGAATTTGAAACTACTATTGAAGCCGGATTTATAGATAAATTGATGCATTGGCTAAACCCGAGAAATAAGAACTACGATATTCATGTTTATAAAGCAGAACCAAAGACCTCATAGGTCACTAAACCTGCTACATTTAACAGCAATATAAATTTACTGTAAAACAACAACTTAATTTGATTAACATTTTTTAATAAAATAGTTTTATTAAATTAAAAATCGAATGACTTGTTTAGCTAATTTTGCGCCCGCAAATTTAGAGCAGTAAATTATACAAAATGAAAAATATATCACTAACATTAAAAACACTGGTTTTTAGTTCACTTATGTTCGCTTCTGTGTGGAGTTTCGGACAGTGTAAAACCTTCGTGAAACAAGTCGATTTTTCTGCACTAAATGCCTTTGAGTACTGTGGAGAAGTAAAAGTTGCTGAAATGTATTCCAACAGTCAGGCTGAAGTAAAGCAAAAAATGGAATCCAATAAGAGGTATAGAATTTTAGCTGACGCACAGGACTACTTAGGTGAAGTTCAACTTAGCGTAGTCAACCAAAAAGGAGATACGGTTTCGATTGAAGTAAATGCAAATAATCAGAGATATTGGGAGATTATCAATAATAATAATAAAGGCAAAGTTGAAATTCAACTGAGCTTTAACGAAAAAGCAAACAATGGAATGAACACAACCGGTTGCGTTGTTTTAGCAGTTGGCGAAATGGAAAACGACAATTTAGTAAAGAAATAAAAACATGCAGTGGTCAAACTGAGAAATTGACCATTAGCGATTCAACAATTTTGATGAGGCGTTAATTCCCTTTTTCGTTGAACAGAATTTAGAATCATTTTCATCTCATAGATTAGTAATTTTTTGGTTAGTTTCAGGAAAGCCGCTCATAAAGAGTGGCTTTCTTGTTTTTATGTGTAAAATACTTATACTTAATATTACCTTAACCAATTCTCCTTTATTTTAACGATTCTATAAAGTGAAGCTAATACTATAAGCTTTTCTTTCTCACGACTTTTGCGGCGAAAATTATAACCTAAATTAAAAGTGATGACAACTAAAAAAACAATGAAAACAATCTTTACCCTTTGTGCATTCATGACTTTCTCAAACTTGTGTTTTGGGCAGTGCAAAAACTTCATCAAGAATGTCGACTTTTCGCCCTTACAATCGTTTGAGTATTGTAGTGAAGTGAAAGTTGCCCAAATGAATTCAAGCAGTAAGGCAGAAATAAAACAAAAACTGGAAACCAATAAACGCTACCGGATTTTAGCAGATGCGCAAAGTCATATTGGCGAAATACAGCTCAATGTTGTCAATCAAAAAGGAGACACAGTTTCCATTGAGGTTAAAACGAATGAAAATCGCTATTGGGAGATCATGAACGACCAAAATGAAAGAGTAGAAATTCAAATGTATTTTACAAAAACATCAACTACCGGAATAAATACTGCCGGTTGCGTAGTTTTAGCCATTGGCGAAATGGAAAACAGCAATTTAGTAGAAAAGTAAACCACTAGCGTTTTACTAGGCCGCTTTGTAAATTATATTTACTTTCTGCGGCGAAAAATTGCAATTTTTACCTTCAATTACTACATGCCAAGACCCCTCAATCGGTTTTACAAAATGACAATATTGATCTTTCACCTCTACTTTTAATGCATTGTAAGCTTCGTTTTTCCGGTAGGCATTAAAATTCTCCTCATCCAACAAAATCACTTCGTATTCATTAGGCAATTCAATGCCAATAAAGCCCGGATAACTTCCTCTAATTTTATGATGTATACTATTCATTTTGCTAATTATTTTAGGATTTCTTATTTTTACCATTCAAATATACTATATTTTTTAGTTTACTAAATATTTTAGCAAATGAATTTCTTTGCCGACAACCTTAAATTTTTACGCAAACAAAAAAAACTTACCCAGTCAGACTTTGCTAAAAAGGTCGGCATTAATCGTCCGAAAGTGGGGTCCTACGAAGAAGGAAGAGCCGAACCCAATATGGAAACACTACAAAACATCTCCCATTTTTTTAAAATTAGAATGGATGATTTGGTGGAGGTAAATTTAGCTGAAAACGACAATCAGCTGAGAAAAGACATTAGCGGAAAAGGCTTGCGTATTTTGCCTATTGTGGTGGATGAAAACGACAAAGAAAAAGTCAGTTTAGTTCCCGCCAAAGCTGCTGCAGGTTACCTCAACGGTTATGCCGATCCGGAGTTTATAGAACAATTGCCGGCTTTTAATCTCCCCTTGCAAGAAACGCAAAATGGAACTTATCGCCTTTTTCAAATTAAAGGCGATAGCATGTTACCGATACCTTCTTCCAGCTACATCATTGGACAATATCTAGATAACTGGCAAACAATAAAAGACAATAGTTGCTATGTTTTTGTTACTGAAAGTGAAGGAATTGTATATAAAAGAGCCATTAATAAAGTTGAAGAAAGCCAAAGCTTTGAACTCCACTCTGACAATAAGAATTACGAACCATTTTCCGTAAATGCGGAAGATGTAATGGAAGTGTGGGAGGCCAAAGGTTATTTGACTTTTGATTTGCCTACAAGCGACTATTCAGCACTTTCCGTAAATCAGTTATCAGAAGTTGTTATGCAATTAAAAGGAGAGGTAGAACGATTAAAGGATAAATAAAACAAATATTTATCTTCGCTGTGTGAAAGCCAACATCCTACATCAAGCTTATCCTTTTAATACTTCATGGCGCAAAGAAATAATCGGTGCCAGTTTATTCGGACTTTTCATTTTTTTGTTTTTGCTGCTTTTTCAACCTTTTGGTTTGCAGAACTACGAAAGTGAACACAAAGTCAGGCAATTGCTCTCTTATGGATTAATTACAACTGCTAGCATGCTTTTCAGCAGCTTTATTTTTAGGATTTTTTTCTCAAAGTGGTACAGCAAAAAAACGTGGACAGTTGGAAAAAATATAGTCTACACTTTATGGGTGTTTTTCTTGATTGGTTTCGTCAACTTACTCTATTCCGTTTACTTGGGTTTTTTGCCGCTTACGCTAAAAGGCTTTCTCAACTATCAAGGAATAACACTGCTCATCGGTTCTTTTCCGGTTGTCATAAGCACACTCATTGTATACCAAAACCGATTAAAGTCAGCTTTAAAAGCAGCCAATACTCTTAACCAAAGCATTAGTGTCGAAAACACTTTGAAGGATGAAACGATCTCAATTCCGTCCAAAAATAAATCGGAACAAGTTGAACTTAAGTTGAATCAGTTGCTTTTTATCAAGTCCGTTGAGAATTACGTGGAAGTTCATGTTGAGAGTGAAAGTGGGTTAAAGAAACACATTTTACGTAACACTTTAAAAGAAGTTGATAATGCTTTAGAAGCGTACTCGAAAATTAAACGCTGCCATAGAAGTTACTTGGTCAACCTTAAAAAAGTAGCTTCATTTTCCGGCAATGCTCAAGGCTTGAGTCTACAACTGAAAGGAATGCAAACTGAAGAAATTCCCGTTTCCAGATCTTATGTAGCAGAGATGAAAAAGGTGTTGTAATGATCAATCTAAATATCCGGCTACTACAGCTGTTTTCTTATACACTTTCTGCTCTCCATTTGGGTTGAATACCTCAAAATAGATGACATAAACTCCAATTCTTGCCTTATTGTTATCTTCTGTTATTCCATCCCACTTAAAAGTACCGCTTTTAGCGAGTAGCTCATTTTTAATCAACTCCTTAATCAATCGCCCTTGTCGATCGTAGATTTTTACATTGGCCACGTTCCCGGACTCAGGAAATTGATAATTAATATTGAGCCAATCCTGATAGCCATCGTTATCGGGAGAAAAAGTTTCAGGATCAAGATTAACAGTGCCTTTGAAATTAGTGCTTAAAGAGTACTGAGAGTTTTGATAGCCCGGTGTGGCATAGTTTACCGATTTTGCTGCCGAATGAAAGTTGCTTTGATCCTCAGAAGGTAGGTGAGGATTAATTCGCTCTAAAGAAACACCTTTTACATCACGCAACAGTTCAAAATGCATATCTTCATGGTAGCTAATTTGGTCAATTTGTTTTCCTTTTTCATTCAGAGTATATGGAATTCCATCGTCATTGTTAAAAGAGGACATTGAACTCACTTCCAGTAAACGATCCATTTGAGCAGCCGGATATTCTTGCTGAGTGCTTGAACCGTCAGTCGTAATAAATACGTACTCTTTGGGAAAAATTAAATACGGCTCTTCAGTAATCACATTTATCTGCTCATTATCTCTATTGCCCAATTTCCAGTTTTGAAGACTAATAATTTTATCCGAACGATTGTACAATTCTACAAAGTCACTTCCTCCGGTACGAGGATTAAACAATATTTCATTGATTACAAGATCAAATTCATTAGCTGTTTCTGGGAGTGCGAAGACATACTTTGTGTTATCTGCAATTTTATTGCCTGAGCAATCTGTTATGTTTTCAATAGTCATATTTACAAATTCACCTGAGTCTAAAGCCGAATTTAGCAGAATGATAAAGGAGTTCAGATTAAGTTCATCAAACAATATTGTATCTACTTCATTATTATTAGAGAAGTTGAAGTCAAAAAAGTCAACTGAAGTAGAGTCAATTCCTTTGTTAAAAACAAGCTTTAAGCTATCTTCAGAGTAAACCAATACATCTTTTAAAATAGGTTGGGTAATGTCTGGGCTTAGGTCTAAAACAGAATTTTGCTTTCCAGGTGTTCCTCCAGATTGGCTAACAGAAGAAGTAAAATTATATGAGCCGCTACAAGCAAGCTGTGGGTTAATTTGTTCTAAAGTCCAACCTCCATCAGATTTACTTCCATTTTTATACCAACTTTCTTCATAATTGACATAGTCAACTAATTTTCCGTTTAGGTCTCTTAAAAAGATTTCATCCCCTGAATTTACTAAGCTAGGAAAGGTGGATAATCCTTGAGTAGCCCCAAGCATCTCAAAGTCAGATTTGTGTTCACTGGGACAGATGATAATGTAGTCCCCCGGCATTAAAATACTAGATTGTAAAGTGTTGTCACTTATACTCCAATTGTTTAAGTCAAAAATTTGATCTGAAGCATTATACAGTTCAATAAATTCTGCTTCAGGCGAGCCTACAACTGGAGAAGGGTCTGCAAATATTTCATTGATGACTACATCTCTGTATACTGGAGTTCCTGATATAACTATATCAACAGAGTTGGTTGTACCTATCAAGTTCCCCGGACAATCACGAAGGCTTGTGACAGTTAAAGTATTCACCTGACTGGAATCTAAACCGTCGATTAAAGTTAACAGTACTGAGCTGTAGTTGGGTTTTAAATTAATAATCTGGTCAACTACAACAGTCGTGTTAAAGGAATAATTGGCAGAGAGAACAGAATTAGTATCTAGGCGTTCGTTAAAGTGAAGTAGGACACTGTCAGTTGAAATCACTTCAGCATTTAATAGCACAGGTGCTGTTGTATCAGGCAAAGTGTCGAATGCGGTGTTTTGAGTCCCTGGAGTTCCACCAATAGAAGCAGTAGAGGCTTTGAAGTTGTTCTTGCCAGTACAGTTTGTAAAAGGATTAATTTGCTCAATTGTCCAACCGCCATCGGTTTTGCTCTGGTCTTTATACCAACTTAAGTCGTAAGTTAATTCGTCAATCACTTGATTATTATCATCTCTGATTTGAATTAAATCACCGTCATTATTTAAAGTAGGCAAACTACTCAAGCCTAATGCAGAGCCATAATTTTGGAAATTAGCTAAATCGCTTTGTGCGCAAAGGATTAAATATTTCCCCGGGCGTAAAATGTGGGAGTTTAGTGTTGTAGTGGAGGACTCATCGCTAATGCTCCAATTTTCTAAATCAAATACTTTGTTAGAAGCATTGTATATTTCTACAAACTCAGCTTCAGCTAAGCCAAGGGAAGGTGAAAAATCAGGATAAAACTCATTGATGACTATATCTCTGTAATCAGCAGGCACAGCTTTAAAATAAAGAAAAGGGAAACTGTCTGTTTCCATAATATTATTTGACTTATCAGCAACATTTTCAACTGTTAAATAGTACTCTATCCCATTTCCAAAATTGTTGCTAAAGCTTAAGTTTACAATAGAGCTATCATTTCCCGGATAACTAACAGCAGTAGGGTTGCCAAAGCTTTTATTTACTTTGTAATTGGATGGATTTAAAGCTGTTGTTTGTTCAACTTTTTCTGAAAATGTAAGCTCTAAGGTGTTGCTGTCTAATACATTTAAATTTGAAATAGAAGGTTTTATCGTGTCTTGAAAAGCTTCTCCCTGTAAGTGAATGTTATCGAAGAAAAATTTATCAGATCGGGTAGAAGTGTAGTTGCATAAAAAGCCAAAATAGTTGCTTTGAGAGTAAGTTAAGTCAGTTGCAGTACCTTGTGAGATATAGTTATTTTTGGCTGCTGAGGTATCAATAAATAACTCCCATTCACCTAGGCTGTCTTTGGTAACTTTTATTTTTATATCCACAGGGGCAAGACCAACTGTTCCATCTGTTCCATCAATTAATTTAGTGTTGCTACTACCGTCTTGTCGATACAAGCTTACATCATCAACTGTTCCGCTTACCCCACCAATTTGTACGAAATAACCATTTACATTTTGACTTAGGTTTTGGACGTCTGAAACCAAGTAAACAGTACCATAATTGCTTCCAGAGGGGGGGAATTCCATTCGCATCCAAAATTTCCATTCGGCATTGTTGATAATGTTTGATGAAGTCACTAAAAAAGCCGGAGAACTTGCAGTAGCGTCATTTAATTGCAATTGATTGGAAGTGTTTACCTCAAACTTTGAAGTGTCGCCAAACCACTCCGGCTTAATGTTGAGGTTTCCATCAGTAAATGAATCAATAACAAATATTTGTGCTTGTGTAGCCGGAAAGTAAACCAAGCCAATTAGTAGACAAATTAAAAGGTTCTTTTTAAGCATAATGAAAGTCTTAAGGTCGTAAAGTTAGTATTTTTGCAGCCCAATTAGGTAAAGCAAAAGTTATAAAAGTGTGAATTGCCGTAAAATTTGAGCTTTGTAAGCTATATATTATCAGGCATCAGCATAGGAATGACAAAGTGATTTGTCCTTAAATACTATATTAGTAAGATGAAAGTAGCCGTAGTAGGAGCAACAGGATTGGTTGGTCAAGTAATGATTAAATTGTTAGAAGAGCGGAATTTTCCATTAAATGAATTAATTCCGGTAGCTTCTGAAAAATCTGTTGGTAAAAAGATTTCTTTTAAAGGGGAAGAAGTAGTTGTGCAAAGTGTGCAATCAGCAATTGACTTAAAACCGGAGATTGCTTTGTTTTCTGCAGGTGGTGAAACTTCTTTAGCTTATGCTGAAAAGTTTGCAGCTGCAGGAACTACAGTAATCGACAACTCTTCTGCTTGGCGCATGGATCCTACTAAAAAGTTAATTGTGCCGGAAGTAAATGCCGGAGAATTAACTAAGGAAGATAAAATCATCGCTAACCCAAATTGTTCTACCATTCAAATGGTGTTGGCATTAGCTCCAATTCACAAAAAATATGGTATTGATCGCATCGTAATATCAACTTACCAATCCATAACCGGAACAGGAGTGAAAGCTTTGGAGCAACTCAAAAATGAACAAAGTGGAAAGAGTGGAGATATGGCTTATGCATACCAAATTCACGAAAACTGCATTCCCCAATGCGATGTTTTTATGGAGAATGACTACACCAAAGAAGAGATGAAATTGGTGAATGAACCAAAGAAAATCATGGGCGACGACAGCTTAAAAATTACTGCCACCGCTGTACGTGTACCAGTGATGGGCGGTCATGCCGAATCCATTAATTTGAGTTTAAAGAATAGTTTTGAAGTAGCTGAAATTAAGGAGTTGCTTTCTAAAACTAAAGGGATTGTGGTAAAAGACAATCCGGCAAATGCCGAATATCCAATGCCGCTTTATTCAAAAGACAAAGACGAGGTGTTTGTTGGCAGAATTCGTCGAGATGAAAGTCAGGAGAATGGATTGAATTTATGGATTGTGGCAGATAATTTGAGAAAAGGAGCAGCCACAAATACCATCCAAATTGCAGAGTATTTGGTGGAGAAGGGCTTGGTTTAGAAGCTAGATTTTGGTTGTAAATTTCTAATTAGCTTGCTTTTTCATTTTTTTCTCGTACTTTAGTTTTTCTCTCAGGCATCGAAATCAGTTTTTTGATTGTCTATTACTCAATGACTATTCGGTCATAATTGCTACTGTATGGATGAAAAGAAACTAATACAAGCTTGTATTAAAGAGGACAAAAGTGCTCAAAAGGCTTTGTATGATTTGTTTTCAGCCAAAATGTATTTTGTTTGTTTACGTTACGCTCGCCACGAAGCAGAAGCACAAGATATACTTCAAGATGCTTTTATAAAAGTATTTGACAAGCTTGACAGCTTTCGTTTCAATGGTTCTTTTGAAGGTTGGGTGCGTCGCATAATGGTGAATACGGCTCTGAATTATTGCCGTAAGTCAACTTACAAGTATGAGAACATTGGCATAGAAGATTATCAGGACAAAGTAGTGAACTCAAAAGCTATAAGTCGGCTATCAGAGCAAGAGCTTTTGGGCATCATCCAACAATTGCCCGACGGTTATCGTATGGTGTTTAACTTATACATTATTGAAGGATATAGTCATAAAGAAATAGCCGAAATGCTGAGCATTTCAGAAAACACCTCTCGTTCGCAATTAGCCAAAGCGAGAAAGTGGATGCAAAATGTTTTAGAAAAATTAAAAACTAGCAACAATGTCTGATCAATTTAATGAATTCGACCAAGTGTTTCGCGACAAGTTGCGCGAACATGCTGTCTCTCCTCCGAATTCAGTTTGGGAGGAAGTATCAGCCAAGAGAAACTATGGCCATATTGTAGCCAATAGAATTACAAAATACTGGCGTACTTTAGGTACGCTTCTGCTGTTGTTGCTAGCCGGCGGTAGCTCTGCTTTACTCATTGGAGGAGATGAGGAAAAGGTGGCTATTGAGTCGACTAAAGAGGACGCGAACACTCAAAATGAATTAAGCATTATAAATCAACAATATAATTTTAAAGAAATCACATCAACAGAGAATAATAACCTTAGCACTTCAATAAACACAAGAAAGGAGAACCAATTAATTACGGATGTTAATTATGAAAGTAATACTTCAAATCAAATAGAAAACAGGGTTCCAGATGCTGAATTAATGGCTTCTATGGAGGCTGCTGCTTTTAGTCGGCCTGATTTGCAAGATAATCCTTTATTGAATATTTACATTTCTCACTTAGATGGATGGGAGAGTGCAAAGCCGGTTTCATTTGTTCGCTATGAAGAAATGGACAAAAGTGACTCTAAAGGCTTCTTTAAACTAAAAAAAGAAGCTAAGCCACTAAGAGCCGGAGAAGTTGAATACGAATATGCATTCCCAACGGTTGATAAAAAGCCTTTTAAAGAGAGAGCCTCTTTGTATATAGCATTTACTCCACAAAGCATAGGTAAATCAATGACCCCTGAATATAATGTTTCTACTGAGTATTTGCGTCAGCGGGCAAAATCAGAAACACCCAGAATGGCCTACACATTAACGGCAAATCTACACTATGAGTTGAAGAACCATAAGTTCATAGAAACGGGAATTAACTATACTCAAATATATGAAGAGATGCACTTTGAAGGAGAAAAGCGTTTCTCTAATCAGTACGACTTTTTAGAAGTTCCATTGCTATTGGGTTATGAAGCCAGAAACTCAAAATGGGGGTGGCAAATAAAAGCCGGACTTGGCTTGCAAGTGTTTAATAATTATAAAGGATACATATTAAAAGTGGTAGATGACGAAACTGCTCCTGTTGCAAGTCCACAGCCCGACGAACCTTTGTACCGCATGCGTAAAAGTGATGCTATAGTTAACATAGTAACCAACAATCACGAATTGTCTAAAAATCAAGAAAGGCATACGGTGGCAAATTTGGAGAATAAAGATGAAAACCCCTTTAAAACAGCCGGAGTAATAAATGTACATTTAGCTGCCGGTGTAACGTATTACCATAGCATTCGCACTACTTTTGTATTGACACCACACTACAGCAGAAGTGTAAATTCTATCACTAAAGGCGATGCAGGATTCCAAGAAAGAATTGGCTATATGGGAGTGAGCTTTGGGGGGCGGTTTAACTTTTAGAGAAGGAATAACGAGTCTATTTATGGAACGCAGACCACGCAGATTATTATGATGTCCGCAGATTTGATTTGGAGAAAACACACTTATTCGAATAGCTTTAATTTCAACTAATTTATATCTGTGAAAACTTGCCAAATTTGCGTTATCTGTGTTCTAATATGTGATATTGCCTTTTGTTTTATAGAAAGGATGTAAAACATTACTATGAGGTACGCAGGTTTGAATGGCTGAGAAAACTTTAATTTCTATGAATATCGATCAGCCTTTTTCCTTAATCCGGTCTTGCTTCTAGCAAGCTATTCGTCCTTAAAAAAATTTCTGTGAAAAAGTAAAATAGAAATTACGCCAATGGTGATAGCGGAATCGGCGATATTAAAAACCGGGCGGAAAAAGACAAAGTAATCACCTCCCCAAATAGGAATCCACTCCGGTAAAAAACCCTCGTAAAGCGGAAAATAAAGCATATCAACAACTCTTCCGTAGAGCAAGGGTGCATAGCCGCCTTCTTTTGGTAAAAACTCCGCTACTTGGTAGTAGCTTTCATTAAAAAGTTGACCGTAAAAAACGCTGTCGATAATGTTACCCATAGCGCCGGCAAAAATTAAGGCTCCACTCACCATAAGTCCATTGCTGGCTCCTTTTTTAGGCAAACTAAACAAGTACCAGCCGATTAGTGCAACGGCAATAATTCTGAAACTACTCAAGATCAACTTTCCATACTCTCCGGCGATTTCCAAACCGAAAGCCATGCCGTTATTCTCTGTAAAGTGAATGATAAACCAATCTCCAAGCACAGAAAATTCTTCGCCAATTTCCATATTGGTTTTAATCCAAATTTTGCTGGCTTGGTCAATAAACAAAACCGCTAATATCACTATTAGCGGCAAGGTGTATTTCGAAGAATTTTTTTCCTCCATTAGTTCATGGCTTCTTTTGCCTCAATGGAAAGAGTTGCATGTGGAACAGCTCTTAAGCGTTCTTTAGGTATCAACTTTCCGGTAACTCGACAAATACCATAAGTTTTATTGCTGATGCGGGTTAGCGCATTCTCTAAGTGTGTAATAAATTTTTCCTGACGAACTGCTAATTGAGATACTTCTTCTCTCGATAAAGTATCTGAACCATCTTCCATCATTTTAAATGAAGGCGAAGTATCGTCTGTTCCGTGATCATCCTTGTGAGACAATGAATTTCTCAATCCTTCCAAATCTGTTCTCGCCTCTTTCAACTTATCGTTGATTAATTGTCTGAATTCCTCTAACTCAGCATCTGAGTACCTTTCTTTTTCTTTCTCTGACATAATTTAATTCATTTTAAGCCAATTGCAAAGACAACTTTGTCTTTACATCGGTATCGATTTCTAATTCATGTGATTGTTCATCAACCTTCTCAACAATTTCGAGCGAAGAAGTCAATGTTTCCGAACAAATATAGTCTTTATTGTGATTGATTGCATCGTTAATTTGCTCTTGCGATTCAATTTTTAACACAATTTTGTCTGTCACCTCAAAACCTGCTTCTTTTCGGAAGTTTTGTATGCGGTTGACAATTTCTCTGGCAATGCCTTCATTTTTCAATGCATCGCTTAAAGTAATGTCTAAGGCTACAGTGTACTTCCCTTCAGAACTCACCAGCCAACCAGGAATGTCTTCTGAAGAGATTTCCACATCGCTCAATTCTAGCTGAATAGTTTTATCCTGCAAAGCCAATTCAATTCTTTCGTTGGCTTCCAATTCGGCAATTTGCTCCTGACTTAGTTGATTCACCGCTGCAGCTACTTGCTTCATTTCTTTGCCAAACTTCGGACCTAATTTCTTAAAATCTGGTTTGATCTTTTTCACCAACACGCCGGCAGTTTCTTCGAGGTACTCCAATTCTTTTACATTGACTTCCGAAAGAATCAAATCTTCCACATCTTGCAACTGACGCTTAAAGGTAGGATCTAAAATCGGCACCATCATTTTTTGCAAGGGCTGACGTACGCGAATAGACTCCTTCTTGCGTAAAGCTAAAACCATTGAAGAAAGCTTTTGAGCAATCTCCATGCGCTCTTCCAAATCTACATCAATGTTGCTTCCATTCAACTTTCCAAAATCTGCTAAATGAACCGAAGTCGATGTCTCTCTTCCGCTTACTTTGTTCAAATCCTGATACAATCGATCCATAAAAAATGGAGCAATGGGCGCACTCAATTTCGCAAGCGTTTCCAAGCAACTGTATAGCGTTTGATAGGCTGAAATCTTATCTTGGGTATAATCTCCCTTCCAGAATCTTCTTCTGCACAAGCGTACATACCAATTGCTCAAATGATCGGTGGTAAACTCCTGAATGGCTCTACCCGCTTTCGTTGGTTCGTAATCGGCAAAAGCAGCATCCACTGTTTTGATCAATGAATTTAACTTCGACAAGATCCAACGGTCAATTTCGGGTCGTTCTTCAAAAGGGATTTCCTCTTCCTGAAACTTAAAACCATCAATGTTGGCATAGAGCGCAAAAAAGTTGTAGGTGTTGTAGAGTGTTCCAAAAAATTTGCGCTGCACCTCAACAATGCCTTCCTCGTCGAACTTTAAGTTGTCCCAAGGTTGTGCATTGGTCACCATGTACCAGCGTGTAGCATCCGGACCGTATTTTTTCAAGGTCTCAAAAGGGTCAACAGCATTGCCCAATCGCTTGGACATTTTCTGTCCGTTTTTATCGAGCACCAGACCGTTGGAAACTACATTTTTATAGGCAACGGAATCAAAGCACAGAGTAGCAATGGCGTGTAAGGTAAAAAACCATCCTCGTGTTTGATCCACCCCTTCGGCGATAAAGTCCGCCGGATAGAATTTGTTCTCGTCAATCAGTTCCTTGTTTTCAAAAGGATAATGCCATTGTGCATAAGGCATGGAGCCGGAATCAAACCAAACGTCGATTAGGTCCATTTCTCGTTTCATGGGCTTGCCACTCGGCGAAACCAAAATGATCTCATCCACAAACGGACGGTGAAAATCGAAGGTATGGTAATTGTCTTCACTCATATTCCCCGGCTCAAAATCCGCCAGTGGATTTTTGTCCATCAAACCTTTTTCCACGGCTTTCTCGCATTCCGCTTTCAACTGCTCCGCCGAACCAATGCAAATCTGCTCTTCGCGGTCTTCAGTGGTCCAAATGGGGATAGGAATTCCCCAATAGCGCGAACGCGACAAGTTCCAATCTTGTAGATTTTTCAACCAATTGCCAAATCGCCCTTTTCCGGTGCTCTCCGGCTTCCAGTTTATGGTGTTGTTGTTGGCGATTAGCTTGTCTTTTACCGCCGTAGTTTTGATGAACCAAGAGTCCAAGGGAAAATACAAAACCGGCTTATCGGTTCTCCAACAGTGAGGATAGCTGTGTTCGTATTTCTGAACATCAAAGGCGCGATTAGCTTCTTTTAGTTTGATAGAGATTTCAACATCCACCGACTTTTCAGGAGCTTTTCCATCTTCGTAATATTCATTTTTTACATACATGCCGGCAAAATCGCTTACCTCATCGGTAAAGCGACCTTGGTTGTCTACCAAGTGAAGCGCTCCAATACCGTTGGCTTTAGTTACACGGAAATCGTCTGCTCCGTAAGAAGGTGCCAAGTGAACAATACCAGTACCGTCTTCGGTAGTTACAAAATCACCTAAAATCACGCGAAAAGCATCACCTTCCTCCGGTTGCTTGTAGGGCAACAATTGCTCGTAGCGCAAACCCTCCAAGCGACTGCCTTTGAATTCATCTACTATTTCGTAGGGAATATTTTTGCCGTCATTCTTGTAATCACCAAGCGATAAATCGGCATTTTTAGGATTAAACCACTTGCCCAATAATTCTTTTGCCAAGACAACCGTAATCGGTTCGTGCGTGTATTTATTGAAGGTTTTCACCTTTACATAATCAATTTTTTCACCTACTCCCAAAGCTGTATTCGAAGGTAAAGTCCATGGTGTGGTTGTCCATGCGATGAAGAACAAATCTCCGTGTAAATCATTGAACAAAAAGTCAGATTTCTCATCCTTCACTACCTTAAACATGGCCGTAGCGGAAGTGTCTTTCACATCGCGGTAGCAGCCGGGCTGATTTAACTCATGAGTGCTCAAGCCGGTTCCTGCTGCCGGAGAATAAGGCTGAATGGTGTAGCCTTTATAGATCAAGCCTTTGTCGTACAGCTTTTTCAGCAAATGCCAAACCGTCTCAATGTATTTGTTTTCGTAGGTCACATAGGGATCATCCATATCAACCCAATAGCCCATTTTTTGAGTAAGGTTGTTCCAAACGTCGGTATAGCGCATCACTGCCTCGCGACACTTTTGGTTGTATTCTTCTACAGAAATTGTTTTCCCAATGTCTTCCTTGGTAATTCCCAGTTCTTTTTCAACGCCCAATTCCACCGGCAAACCGTGCGTATCCCAGCCGGCTTTTCGTTTAACTTGAAAGCCTTTTTGGGTTTTGTAGCGACAAAAAATGTCTTTAATTGCCCTCGCCATCACATGGTGAATGCCTGGCAAACCATTGGCTGATGGCGGCCCTTCGTAAAATACAAAAGGCTCATTCCCTTTGCGGCTGCTAATACTTTGGTCGAAGATTTTATCTTTTTCCCAAAAGTCCAATATTTCATCCGCCACTTTGGGCAAATCCAACTGCTTGTATTCTTTGTACTTACTCATCTGATAATGATTCTTTAGGGGCAAAATTTAACAGGGCGCGAATTTACGAAAATTAGGGGAAAAAGGGTTTTTTTCTTTGTCTAGGCTTTCCTTCGGCTGCGTAAACTTCTTCGCTCTTTCATTGTATAGGCTTTGACTCCGCTCAGCCTGACAATGAATATCGCTCATCCCAACAAAAAGTTCACTCAGCCGGACAAAGAAAAAATACAGCTTGATCATTAACGCAATTTTTTGTCACACTGAGCGGAGTCGAAGTTTGAACAAAAAAGTTATTCAGCTTTAAATAGAAGCTTCCATTTTTACTCAGTAGACTCTCATTAGGGATGCATTTCCCACAAAAAACATTACATTAGCAATCAAATTATAAAACAAATCAAATGAAAAAAGTATTATTTGCTGCAGCCTTTGTTTTAGTGGGTTTAGTGGCTTGTGAGAATGCTGCTGATAGCAAAGAAAAAGATTCAGCTACCACTGAAGAGACAAAGGTAGATGAGTCAAAAATTGTTGAGATGGAAGAAGTTTCAACAAAGCTAGAAGAAGCAAAAAAGGAAATTGATAAAACAGCTGCAGAACTAGACAGCTTAGTAGAAAACTTATAAAATATTTTAAGATGAAAAAGATTATACAAACTGCATTAATTGCCGGAATGGTTTTGCTTGCGCCGGCTGCATGGGCTCAAGGTAAAAGTGCTGAAAAAGCTCAAAAAGAAAGCAAGCTGAAAAAAGAGCAAGCTGAAAAGAAAGGGGAAGAAGCCAAGAAAAAAGACGAGGAAATGGGCAAAAAGGCGGAAGAGAAAGCCAACAATGGCAAGGCTTACGGCAAAAACAAAGGCGAAATGGAAGGCAAAGAATTTGGCCAAAAAAGAGCGGAAGAAGCCAAAAATAAAATCGACAAAGATCAAAAAACACTAGAAGATGCGCGCCGTGAATTTGAAGATGAAAAAGACACCGTGCTTTTTGCCATTGAAGCCGCAGAAAGTAAATTAGATAAAGCACGCCAACGAATTGAATTGGCCAAGGAAAAGTTGGATGTTGAGAGAGACACCTTAAGCAAAGAAGAGGTGGCTGAAAGGGAACAAAAAATTGCAAAAGCCGAAGAAAAAATCGACGAACTGATCGACCGCATTGAAAGAGGTAGAGAGCTAATCCCTGACCGCAAGGACATCGAAGAAGATGTGGAAGAGGTTGAGGTGGAATTGGATGAATAGTTCATCTCCAACAATAGAATAAATTCTCAGTTAAAAGATGAAAAAGAGGGTTCGTAGCGCGCTACGAACCCTCTTTTTTAAACTTTCTTTTTTCTTTGATCTAAAATTTTATATTTTAGTACTGACTTTCTTTCTCTATACAAGGTATTTATGAAAAGATTCAAAGATGTAAACCTTAGAGCTCAGTGGTGGGACTATAGAAATGCAGCTGCTTATTTCATTACCATTTGTACTCAAGACCGGCAGCATTATTTTGGTGAAATTCAAGATCAAAAAATGCAGCTTTCAACCATTGGAGCTATAGCAGATGTCTTGTGGTTTGAGCTGCCCCACCGAAATCCAACAATTGAATTGGGGGAATATGTCATCATGCCTGACCACATGCATGGGATTTTGATTATAAAAGATACTGTAAAATCATCTGATGAATCTTCAGTGGGTTCGTTGCGCGCAACGAACCCACTGAAAGAGAAAAACCAAAAAATGGCTGCAATCTCTCCCAAAGCCAACTCAGTTTCAGCCATTATTCGGTCAAATAAATCGGCAGTAACAAAGCACCTCAACCGATTAGACTTGGAATTTAAATGGCAGAGCAGGTTCTATGATCATATCATAAGAGATGAAGCTGCCTTTGAAAGAATCAGCAATTACATAAAAGCAAATCCTGAGAACTGGGAAAAAAAGGAAGATGAAAGGGACAATTGATGATTTTGAACTGAGGGTTTGATTACCTATACCCATAAGCCCAAACCAATTGATCTAATTTATTTGCTAAAATAAACTTTCTGTCCCTCAGCAGTTCATCAAATTCCTGCCATCGGTTTTTCTCAAATACCAATTTAAAAAAGTCATAAAATTCAAACTTTTGAAAGCTCCACACCTTTTCATTTTTGAGATAATAAGATGCTATTCTTGAGAAATTTTCATTTTTGACATCAAGCCTTAACATTAAAAAGGCTAGAAGAAACAGCTCTCTTTGAACAAGAGTAGGAATAGAGAATTGATTATTAAAAAGATAGCTTTCGTAAATCAGCAGCTCATTTTGTGCAGCTTCAAAAAGTTGATAAGCTAAATCTCTTTCCCCTTTCACTAAAGAATGAGCCTTAGTGACAAGGCTTTGTTGATTGAAATTACTCTCATTCAAGTATTTGAAATCTAAGTAATTTACATCGAATGATTCATAAGTGAACTTGCCTAAATCCACTGTTGGAGCTAATCGGAGCTGAATAAACACCCTTCCATTTTTATCCTTTATCCAGCTTAACTTCTTGGCAAAAGGTAAATAAACTCTTGCATATTGGGAGGTTAAGATAAACTGACTTTTACTTAAAAATCGAGAAATTTTATCGTTAACTGAAGATCGATGATTCGGTCGGTAATTTTTAATGAGCTCCTCTGAAAATTCATTTTTGTCGACTACTAAAAAATCATGCTGATGATTAACAACATATTGCCTTTTGGTTAATAATGCAGGCAAAATAACTGCTCTGTGGTAAGCAGGTGTTTGCCTAAAAAGTTCTTCTGTAAAGTTAGATGAATGGTGCAAGTGATGGATTAGGTTTGAATCAAAAGTGCGACTAATCAGAATGTTGGTTTGATAGACTTTATAAGACAGAGCAAAACCAATCATTTTCTAAGAATGAAAAATTTTGTTGGTTGGTATTGTGAGATGTTATATTTTTGAACTTTAAGGGTAGTAGAGTGCTGTAAATGTACAAACTATGAAAGAGTATAAAACAATTTCATTCAAAGTTGGAAGTCGCACCTACTTTCTAAATATGAAAGAAACAGAAGAGGATAAAAAGTATTTAATTATGACAGAAAGTAGGAAGTTGAAAAATGGCGACTTTAAAAGGAATCACATTATGCTTTTTGAAGAAGGGTTTGAGGACTTTCTTGAGGCAGTTAGTCGAGCAATTAATAAACCAATGGTAAAAAGTAATAAAATTGTTGAATCAAGATTAAAGCACGCTATGGCTTATCAACCATGGACAGAGGAGGATGACCAATTACTTAGGATACTTTACTTAGAAGGAAAAACAATCGAAGAACTCATGAGTCGTTTTGAACGGAATCGCGGAGCTATCGTATCCCGAATTAAAAAAATGGGCTTGGAGTAAGGTGTTGGAATGCTTTGCTTTCAACCAAAAGCAAGCGGCAGTAATTTTTTATTACTTTAGAGGCTGATTTTTATAGTGATGAAATTCAACGAAGATACAAGAGTTAAAATACCTACCATATCGCATTTAATGCGTTTAGGATATAGCTATTTATCATTGAAAGAGGTAAACTGGGATCCTCAAACAAATATTTTCGTTGATATTTTCAAAACTCAAGTCAAAAAGTTAAATCCCAACTTGAGTGAGCAAGAAGTTTATTCGAAAGATATTAAAAACTAGAAGATAGCGATGCATCCTTCAGATTTGATCAAAAATTTTGGTTCAATTGTTTTGCCAGTTAATACTAGAATATCAATTAATCTAAAACAAAACCAAGAACTCGCTACTCTCCGCGATTGGTTGTTGCCGATGTTGATGAATGGTCAGGTAACAGTTGGGAGTGTGAGTAGAGAGCAAGAAGGAAAAACGTATGAGAATGATTTTGCGGTTGGGATTGCTGCTGAGGGGGAGAGGAATATGAATAAAAAATAATTTTAAACTTTTACTTCTTTATTTTATATACTAAATAAAGAGTGTAATTAATATGAGCGACTTAATACAAGAATTGATTCAACTTATCGATCAATATCTTGAAGAAGAAAGAAGATTAATAATTGAAAATAGAGGTAATATAATTGACTCACTATCAATAAATAATGAGGGTTAAACAATTTAAATTTTAGTACAATTGAGTGTAGTTAAAAATCAACATTTTGTCCCTCAGTCATATTTAAGAAATTTTGGTTATCTCAAAAAAAAGAAAGAGACATCGGAAATATGGTATACACATGTAAAATTTCCAAAGGGAAAAACTCATCCTACCAATATAGAAAATTTATGCAATAAGCGTTTCCTTTATGATGTCGAAAACTTTGACTTACCTGAAAAGCAGATTATAGAGAAATTCTATGGAGAAAGTATTGATGCTTATTTTCCTTTAATTACTAAGTTTTGTGAGGATGGGAAACAACAAGACTTATCACCTGAAATGCGTGAATTGATAGTGACTTGTTCCTTGAGTTTGATCTTTAGACATCCTCGTTTTATTAATAAAAACCCTGAATTTAATGACCATGATATAATTATAGAGAAAGACAACAAACAAATTAACTACAGTAAAATAAAACGTGTAAGTGCGCATTTAGAGAATTTCAAAAGATTAGTAGATTTAAGAATGAATGATGGTATAGCTGTTTCTTTTTGTGGTTTAAAAACTGAATTTATAACGAATGACAACCCTGTTTTAATAACTAACACAAGTTTTAAATTAGAGTCACACTTTGATCCTTCTAATATGCTTTATTTACCACTATCTCCTAAAATATGTATAACATTCACACCGTCTAATGACCCAGAACTTAAAGGAACTTTTCAAAAAACCTTAATGTCAAAAGACCAAGTTTATTTAATAAATCAGCGGATTGAAGACCAAAGTGAAAGAACTTTAATTGGAACCAAAAGTGGACTTGATAATTTCTTTGAAGAAAAAGAGTTTTATTCAGAAGAGAAGAATGGCTTAGAATATGAAAAACGAGCAAAAAATCACCTAAAAATTGCCGAACAAACACTTGAATATGCTAAATCAGCAACTCCTGAAGAATTAGAGAAATATATAGAGAAAAAAATAAAAGAAGATCCAAGTCTAAAAGAAAATATAGCTTACATGCAACATTACATCAGGATTAAATTTAGAAAAAAATGAACCCCTTCCAATTAACAAAAGGTCAAGCTCAAGATGCAGATCGGATATTTAACTACCTTCTATCGCAGCCTAATCAGACTGCCTATACAGCTGAAATAGGCTTAGGAGCATTTCTTACAAAAAAGAATGATGATCAAGTTAATGAATTAGTTCAATTAATTTTAGATAATCAACCCCAAGAATTAATTCGAGTAATAAAACGAGATTACGATTGGATGGTGGAAGCTACAGGTTTACTGTTAAATTTCATGCAACCAGGTGGTATGATGTGGTATTGGGAGGGGCAAATGCTAAGAGCACAGGAAAGAGCAAAACAACAAGCAGAAAAAGATCGCATTGAACGAGAAGCTTTGGAACTTGATATCGAATTAAAGAAAAATATAATTGAAGATTACCCCAAAACAAAAGCAAGGGCTACAAGAAATGAGTACGTGGCTTGGATAAGTATAATAGTAGCCATAGCAGCTATGGTTTTTCAGTTGGTGTTGGGTTAGTTTTTAGAAATAAAAAAATGGAACGTATTTTAAAATTACACGAAGCAATTGCGGTAGTTCTTTTATCCAAAGAAAATCGAACAGCAACGTTAGAGGAAATTAGTGAAGAAATTTCAGATAGGAGACTTTATTATAAAAAGGATGGCAGTTTTGCAGATCAAACCCAAATTCGATTAAGAACTCATCCAAATACAAAGGGCGGCAAAACTTATGCTCATTTATTTGAGTTTATTGAACCGAATCGAGTTAATCTAAAAAATATATAAAATGGCAAAATCTAAATCAAGAGAAATAGCAGAGATTACCATATTCGAGGCGTTTAAAATATTAAAAAATGAAGGTGGAGAATTGAGAGGTAAAGAAGTAATCGATAAAATTAGAGATAATGTCAAATTTGATGAATATGCTAAACATCGTTATGAAAAAAGTGGATATATCAGATGGGAGTCGATTTTACATTTTTACACAGTAGATTGTATTAAAGCTGGGTTTTTAAGAAAGAACAAAGGTTCTTGGATTTTAACAGATGAAGGGGAAGAAGCAATCAAACTAGGACCTGAAAAACTTCTTGACAAAGTCACTGAGAAATATAAAGAATGGGATGCTAACAGGAGAAAAGACAATAAAGAAGAAAGTGACGAAGATGAAATACTTGAAGGTGATAAAAAACAATCTCAAGAAGCCTTGCTTCAAAAATTGGAAGATGAAGCAAGCACCGGTATTAGAAATTATATTTTAAATATTAATCCATATGAATTTCAAAACTTAGTAGCTGCATTATTGGAGGGCATGGGTTATCATGTATCAGAAATTGCAGAAAGAGGTCCCGATGGAGGTATTGATGTCATTGCCTATACCGATCCACTAGGAACCAAACAACCTCGTATAATTATTCAAGTAAAGCATCGACCCAACGATTCTATTTCTTCAGACGAAATTCAGAAATTATCAGGAACACTTAAGAGAAATACAGATGTAGGAATTTTTGTAACCTCAGGTAAATTCTCAAAACCTGCAAAAAAAGAGGCTAGAGAGTCAAGAGAGCATATCGAATTAATTGACTTTGAAAGGTTTTTAGACCTATGGACAGAGTATTATTTTAAATTAAATGACGAGCAAAAGAATCTACTTCCCCTTCACCCAATTTATTTTCTTGGTTCTAATGACTGATAAACTGCTAGCAACTTCGTTAACAAACGCAAAAGAATTTATTTATAATAAAGCCGATAGAGAATTACATCTCTACCGGCTTTCTACATTTACTTCAACACCTGTTGCAGCAAAGCTGCAGCAATTGCCATTGAGACAATAACAGCAATAATGTTCAAAATACGAGCCGTATCGTCGTATACATGAATGCAGTTTTGTCCCGAGCATACTTTCGCATGTTCTTGACTATAGTATAAATTATTCATAATAATTTTTTTTAATATTAAAAAATTTCCTCACTTCGCCGGAGGGTTTGGTCTGCGAAATGCCTTACGCAGTATGGCAAATGGAAGAACAAACTGAACATCCGTCGGCATTGGGGTAACCCATGCTTTTGGCTTTAGCAACTGCTGAAACACAACTGCTATGTGGGCCTAAATCCTCATAGGAAGAAAGTTGATAATAGTAATCACAACTATCGTTATGCACTTCATTATTCCCATTCGGATTGGTGTCTGTTCTCTTATTCATTCTATAATTTCTCATTGAATAAAAGTTTTTCTGAATAAACCATTTAATACTGAGGCGTTCATTCATTATGCCCAAGAAAAAGTGGGCAACAGAAAAAACTGCTACCTTCGCAGGCGAAATAAGACCGTCACATTTTATTTCACCTAGACCGAAGCCCTTTTTCTTTCGCTTCGGTTTTTTTATTGTTTCAACTTCTTGATTAGATCATTGATCCTTTTTTCAGGAAGTCGGATATTTATTTCTTTTAGTAATTCTAATTTATCAATCGCTTTTGTATTAGATATTACACCATTTAAGTTCATTTTTTCAATCACCCAAATGCTCCCATGCACTTCAATTTTTTGATGTTCTGCCTCTTTCCTCAACCTCGCATCACAAGTAAGTAGCGGTGCACTTAAGTCTTTTGCTTTCCAAAGCAAACTTTTATCTGCAATGGAGCGATTGCGAAGCTTCGTCTTCATTAACCTTATCTGTTCTATTTCGTCTCCGTTAAATTCAATTACAGTTAATAAATTACTTCTCCTCCATTTTGCAAACTCCTCTTGCTGGTCTTGTTCTAAAATTTCATCGTATATGATTTCAGTAGTTAGGATTTCCCATTCCATGCCAAAGAACTCAGCTAACAATTGAACTTCAAACAAATCAAAGAACACACTTACGTCGGTCAGCACTAACTTCATACCAGACGATTCATCTTTTTTCGCAGTTCCCAAGAATTAATTCCTGCAAAATAAGCCGCTTCATTAATACTCAACACTTCTTTAGCCAAACCTAAATAAATGAGTCTTTCAAGCCGATTTGGCTTTTCTTTACTTAAATACTTTCCCGGCTCCATGCCCGGTTTATGGTAGCCTCTTTTTCTAAACCCAATATTGAACTTTTTGTAAACATAATCACTGATCAAACCCAACTGCTTGGCCCTACTAAAAATGGCAGAAATTGAGATTCCCCATCGTTCTTTCAGTAAAACCAACTCTTGTTCGTAAAAATGAAAGCGGTCTTTATGTAACTCTTTTCGAGCCATATCTTCTGGGTATAAAACCGCCGAAGCAAAAGCGTGACATAGTTTCTCTTGTTCTTTTTCTTTCATTTCTTCGGGAAACTGCAAGGCATGATGCGCCAATTCATGAAGCGCAGTAAATCGTTTTCTCACCATATCAGTAACCGCATTTTGATTGGAGTTCAAAGCAATTACTGGCTCATTATTAACTTTGGCTTTTAAGCCATCAAAGCCTTCCGGAGCATCCAATTCAATCACTTTGTATCCTTTATCTTCCAACATTTCCACAACATCGGGAATGGCATCATAACCTAAATCCCATTTTTTTCTAAGTTCTTTTGCTGCTAGTTCAGCAGTCTTAAAGTCTTTAACTACCGATGAAAAGTCGAAATATTCAGGAGTTAAATCTTCCCTAAGTATATCTTCCAATTCAAAATACCTTTCAAAAGCTGCTTTAGCTTTTTCTTCGATTGAAGCTTGTTGCGGTTTTGATATTTTAGTTAAAAATTTACGGTACTCAACCTCTTTTAACTTGATCTCATAGTTTGGCTGAGTAAAGAAATAATCAACTTTAACCTTTAAGGCCTTCGCTAATGCAATTAAAATTTTGCTCTCCGGTTTCATTTTACCTTGCTCATATTTATTCAATGCCTGCCTAGTAACTCCATCATCGCCAAGTAAAGCAGATAGTTCCTGTAAAGAAACTCCGGCCATCTTTCGAGCAGATGCTAGTCGATTACCAAATATATTTTCCATTTCTCTTCTCTTCATTATTTTGTTGTTTACAAATTTACTATTTTTGTTTGTATTGTCAATCAAGTTGCTTTTATATTATTAGCTACACATACACTTATGCCTCTTCTACACCTCTATACAAAAATTAAAGCTCCTATTCAAGAGATTTTCAATTTAGCAAGAAGTAATGACTTTCATATAGATTTCTTCCGCTTTCCTGAAGGTTTTCTCCAGATACCCTGACGACGCCGGTAAAAAAATGTACAAGATTTAGTAAGAATGTACAAAGGGGGTATAAAAGTAAAGTAAAAGTTTACCCAAAGACTTCCTCAAGGAGCCCTTTAAGTAAAAATATTTTCTAATTATTTAAGGTCTATTAAACAGCAAAGCTCGGTACACTTCTAAATGTATCGAGTTTCAAAAGTCTTTATTATTTTTATCCTCATGAAAACCATCCTATTCCTCTTATTATTTAGCTTCACTACCCTTTATGCACAAGACAGTACCGAAGTGCTTAGTCAAGAAGTCACCTACTTCAAAAACCCTAAAAAACAAACCAAGAAACGGAAAAAAGCGTACTTAAAGCAAGTCAATACCATTTACAAAGACAGTACACGTAAAGAAGAGATGCTGAGGTTAAGTGATGGTTCTGCTTACTACCGAAGAATATTCAAAAATGATCAGCCCATCGGAACCTGGATTGAAACAACCAATAACCAATCCGTGGAAATTAATACGGAGAAGATCAATTATTGCTTGGATAAAGATACTACGAGCCAAGAGGAAGATACTGCCTTAATTAATGAACTGGTCAATGAGATTTATACAGCTGCTGTTCAAGCTAGTCGTTTTCCCGATGTTGCCATCGCGTTAAATCTCACAGGTACTGTTTACCTCGACTTCGAACTGACACCAAACAATAAAATTGAAAACAGTTGTGTCACCAAAAGCGTGCACCCTATTCTAGATTTAGAGGCATTAAATACAATTAACGGTTTAAGGGGGTTTGACAATCCATTGGATAGAAGAATTAATTTTAAAATTCCTTTAAGGTATCGATTGAGATAAGAATTTAATCGATGCCCCTAATCCACCTCACCACCCCAATCAAAGCACCCATACAAGTCGTTTTCGACTTAGCTAGAAATATCGACTTTCACCAGAAGAGCGCTTCTAAGTCGAGAGAAAAGGCAATTGGAGGCAGAACCTCCGGCTTAATTGAGTTAGGCGAAACGGTTGTTTGGGAAGCGGTACATTTTGGGGTGAAGCAGAGGCTCAGCACTAAAATAACCGCTATGAATGCTCCAAAGTCATTTAGAGATGAAATGATTTTTGGTGCTTTTAAAAGCCTAAAACACGAACATGTTTTTATAGAGGAAGAAGGGATCACTAGCATGATTGACTTTTTTCATTTTGAAGCTCCTTGGGGTTTAATTGGTCGACTAGCCAATGTGCTTTTTTTAAAACGATACATGAGAAACTTCTTGCTCGAGCGTAATCAAGCTATAAAAACTTCAGCAGAAGAAATGACTTAACGATCAGCTGTAAATCCAAAATATCGAGTATCGCGATATGCGATATTTCCCTTTGAAAATAACTTAAGAAGTTCGCTGTAAACTAATTCTCCCTTTTTCAAAATAATCCAATATCTTTAAGCCATGAAAAAACAACTGCCATTTATTTTATCGCTTTTGATTGTTGGTTTGGGATTAATAATTGCTTGTAAAAAAGAAGAAAGCCAAGAGCCGTCAACTACCCCAGCTGAGAATGCGCGAACCCCCTTGGCCGAAATTGACAGCAGAAACTTTAAAATGGGTTTCAGCACTTGGCCCTATGGCCCGGACCTTAGCGACCAAGACAGTACTTATGAATTTATTGGCAATCATTCAGACATTTATTCCGAGCACATCGACGACCGCATACCCTGGTCGGCCTGGATGAATGGTACTGCCTTGCCGCAAGCTTTTGTTAATAATATTCAAGGGCGAAAAAACAGAAAGATCTCCAACAGTCAATTGATCCTATCGGTGAGTTTATTAAACAGCAGTAGAAATGAACTAGCCTCTGATTTCAACGACAGTGTACCGGCTTATGATTCTCTCAATCAAGCCCACATCAAAAATGCTTATTACAAGCATTTGGAGTACCTCATTCAAGAGTTGCAACCGGATTATTTGGTGGCTGCCATTGAGGTAAATGAATTGCGCATCAATACGCCCAATAAATGGTCGCAGTACAAAAAACTCATGAATAAAGTGCGGGACAGTTTGCGGCAAAACTATCCCAACCTCCCGATTTCAGAATCGGTGACTTTGCACAATTGGTACAACACTTCCATTAACGACAGTCTGAACTATTTAGTTGATTTGAGCAATTACTTGGATTCCCAGATGGATTTTGCTGCCATCAGCTTTTACCCCTTTTTCAAAGGCTTGAGAAATTCTGATCAGCTTCAACAAGCATTTGACTTTTTACACCAGCAAACTCAACTGCCCATTGGTTTTGTGGAAACTACTCAGCTCGCAGAAGATCTAATTGTTCCCGGCTTGGGCTTAAATATTCCCTCAACTGAAGCAGAACAAAATCAATACTTAAAAAGTCTGTTGATCAATGCTTATCGCCAAGAATATGAGTTTGTTATTTGGTGGGCACACCGCGATTACGAAGAACTGTGGCAAACTTTCCCTCCCGAACTGAAAGACCTTGGCAGTTTGTGGAAAGATACCGGCCTTTTGGATGAAAACGGACATTCGAGACCGGCTTATGACAGTTGGAAAGTGATTTTTATTAGATAGCTTTATGAAAGCTTAGATTTTAAAACAATTCAGCAATTTTTTTAACTTATATACCAAAGCCTTCCACAAAATTTACAATCGAAAGGCTCACTTTTTATGAAATTATATAAACGAAAAAAGGTAGAAGATGATGTTTACCTAAAAAATTGGTTCAATACAATCCGGTTGAAGCAGGCTTGGTCAGATCTCCAATTCATTGGAAGCATTCATCTTATGGGTGCCATTGTTTCATCAAAGGAAACGATATTAAGCAGAAATCAAGTGATAGCGATTTTCGAAGACAAACAAAACTTTATCTACTGCCATAAAATACCATCAACAATTAGTGGTGTTGATATACTTCACGAATATTCCATATCGCAATATGAAATATCCTTCAAGAGCTAATCAATCAAATCTGCCAACATTACTAAACCATGAATGTCGAGCATTTTAATTTTTTTGCCTTCCAGGGCAATGAGGTTTTCCTTTTTAAGGTCGGCGAGCAACCGAATCACCGCTTCAGTGGCTGTACCCACCATATTGGCAATTTCTTCGCGACTTAGTTTTACGTCAATGCAGTTGTCTTCATCTAAACCAAAAGTTTCTTTTAGCCACAAAAGCATTTCCGCTAAGCGCTGTTTAGTAGTTTTTTGCGCCATATCGGTAATTAAGCGCGAGGCATCATCCCAGTTTTTAGCTGTTAGTTCTAAGATTTTTAAACTAAAGTTGGGGTCTTCTTTAATTAGTGCAAAAAACTGCTGAGCCGGAATAAAGCAAACTGCTGAGTCTTCCAGACAATTTGCAGTAGCACTCAATGGTCGTCTACTCAACATGGAGTTGTAGCCGATAATATCGCCACCCTTAGCAAAACGCACAATCTGCTCCTTGCCGGATGGACCCATTCTGCTGAGCTTAATTTTACCTTTGTTTACACAAAACAAACCGCGAGCTATTGCTCCTTCTTTAAAAATCGTTTCGCCTTTTTTGTAGAAATCGCAACCTTTATGTTCATCCATTTGAACTAACTGGTCGGAGTTAAGACTGCAGAAAACCGATTTTTGTCGGGCGCCGCAAGTTGCGCAGCTGGGATTGTTTAGTTTTTCGCTCATAGCTAAGTGAAGTATGACAAATATCATACTTTAGAAGCAGATTTAAAAGGATTTTTGTCCTTTAACGTTTATATTCATTCTAAATTTACATTTTCTTAGTCCCTAAGCCTTTTAAAACTGGCTAAAACAAGGTAAATAAATTAAATAACGTTGAGTTGAGTACTCCCAAAAACATAAAAACACAGTGTTATCATTGTGGCGATGACTGTTTGTCTGAACAGATTATAGCCGATGACAAAAGCTTTTGTTGTCAGGGTTGTAAAACTGTTTACGAGATTTTGCAAGAAAGTGAAATGTGCGATTACTACGAGCTGGAGAAAATGCCGGGCATTAACCCCAAGTCGAAATCCTTGAGCAAATTTGAATACTTGGAACATGAAAATATTCAAGAGCAATTGTTTGACTACAAGGATGAAATCCTAGGAAAACTTCAGTTTTACATTCCTCAAATTCACTGTAGTTCTTGTTTGTGGCTACTGGAAAACCTCTATAAACTCAATCCGGCGATTCACCAGAGCAGAGTGAACTTTTTAAAGAAGGAAGTCTATATTACTTTTAACCATCAAGCGCTTTCTTTGCGAAAATTGGTAGAACTTTTAAGTAGCATTGGCTACGAACCGAGCATTACGCTTAATCAACTGAAAAGCGAGCGCAAAAAATCCATTAGTCGCCGTTTAATCTATCAAGTAGGCTTAGCGGGCTTTGCTTTTGGCAACATTATGCTGCTCAGTTTGCCGGAATATTTTGGTCTCGATCTCAGCCATTACGATGAGTTTGCACCCTGGTTTGGCTGGCTGAATTTACTACTGGCAACACCTGTAGCATTTTACAGCGGACAAGATTATTTTAAGTCGGCTTGGGTTAGCTTAAAGCGCAAGCGGCTCAACATTGACGTGCCCATTGCTTTGGGCGTTTTGGTATTGTACGTTCGCAGTGCTTATGAAATAATGAGCAGCAGCGGCGCAGGCTATTTCGACTCCTTGTGTGGCTTACTGTTTTTCTTGCTCTTGGGCAGAATTTTTCAAGAAAAAGTATATCATCAACTTTCCTTTGAAAGGGATTATCGTTCTTATTTTCCGATTTCTATTGTGCAGATGAAAGGAGGTGTAGAAAAAAGTATTCCCGTTCAGGACATTCAAAAAGGCGATCGCATTTTAATTAGAAATGGAGAACTAATTCCGGTAGATGCTTATTTGATTAAAGGAAGTGCCAAAATCGACAATAGTTTTGCCACCGGAGAGTCGGAGCCGATAGAAAAAGAAGTGGGCAGTAAAATTTTCGCCGGAGGTCGACAAATGGGAGAAGCCATAGAATTGGAGGTCATTCGTCCGCTTTCACAGAGCAAACTAACCCGACTGTGGAGTGAGCATGCCGCTGCACAAGCTCGTGAACAAAGCGACGAGCAGATTTCTTTCTCCCAACTCACCGACCAAATTTCGCAGTGGTTTACCCCCATCATTTTGCTCATTGCGCTTGTTTCGGGAATTTACCATTGGCAGTTTGGCATAGGCGCGGCCATTGAGGTGGTTTCCGCAGTACTCATTGTCGCTTGTCCTTGTGCGCTTGCATTGGCAGCTCCTTTTACTTTCGGACATGCCATGCGATTCTTAGGTCGAAAAAATTGTTATTTACGAGAAGCTTCCGTCATTGAGAATATGGCGAAGACCAGTCAAATTGTGTTTGATAAAACCGGCACTTTAACCTATAGTCAGAACCGGAAAGTAAACTATATCGGAGAGTCATTAACTAAAAAGGACGAAGAAAACATTCAATTAATTTTTCGCCAGAGTAATCACCCCTTGAGTAGAATTATTGCCAATTATTTAGCTCAAAAAGAAGATAGAAGTTTAGCAAACTTCAAAGAAATCCCCGGTAAGGGTTTGCAGGCTGAGGTGAATGGAATAAGCTATCGCTTGGGTTCTGCAAATTGGCTGGAGCAAAAAAACGAAGAAGAGGAAGAAAGTACTGTTTTTGTAGAAATTAACGGAGAAGTTAAAGGATATTTTAGCATTAACAACAGCTTTAGAAAAGGGCTAAAATCACTTTTAAAAGAGCTGAGCAAAAAGTACAAATTAGCGCTAATTTCAGGAGACCAAAGTGGACAAAAGCGCTCCTTGCAAAAGCTTTTCCCCAAAAACAGTGAGCTGCACTTTGAGCAAAACCCTGCAGATAAATTGAACTACATTAAAAGGCTACAGCAAAATGGCGAAAGCTGCATGATGGTAGGCGATGGACTTAATGATGCTGGAGCGTTGTTACAAGCTGATGTTGGCGTAAGTATAGCCGAAGATGTGAATGCCTTTTCTCCCGCTTGTGATTTGATTTTAGGTGCCGATGAGTTTGAAAAACTTCCGCGCTTTTTACAGTTTAGCCAAAGCAGCAAAAACATTGTCATCATCAGCTTTGTGATTTCATTTCTCTACAATTTAATTGGTTTGAGCTTTGCCGTACAAGGGCTTCTTTCTCCGGTTTTTGCAGCCATTCTAATGCCGGTAAGCTCCGTTACTGTAGTTGGCTTTGTGAGTTTGGCGGTTTGGTGGAAAAGTAGGGAGTTTTCATAGAGAGTTAAAAGTGCCTAAAGTACTTAAAGTTTGAAGTTTTTAGTGAGTTACTAGAAAAAACCATAAATAGTATGAAGGTTAGCAAATAATTGTAAAGAGTTTGCCTTTTCAGCTAAGCAATTTTTTAATTTTTTTAACTTATTGAAACAACTTAAATTGTTTAGCAATGAGGATCTAATTGAGCAATCGCATTTTTTACCGTCAGAAACTAGGCATTGGAACTTCCTTTATTTTGGGTAAAGAAACAGCTTATAAGGATTCCTGTTTTGTATGGGAGTTTGGTGTTTTATACAATTTTGAAGTGGGGTATGTGTTTTAGTATAAAGACAATTCCTTACTTTTATCCGATAAAAATCACTACAGATGAAAACCACACTCTTCACTTTGCTTTTTACATTGGCGACATTAAGTTATGCAGCTGAAAGCAATTGTTCAATAAGTAAAAGTTCAGTAAATAGTTCAATTTTAGATTCAACCGAAATTCAGAGTATTCCGGAAGGCATTGAAGAAACGGAACCGCATTTTGTGATTAACGGACGTAAGTTTTGGATTGTAATAGACAATAAAAGAAGTCCCGAGACCTATGATAAATCGTCTGAAATTTATCAGTATTTCAGTCAAATTCCGGAGTCTTTGTTCAGCTTTAAAGAAGGCATTTCTCACGCCACCTTTATTTATAAAGAGCAAGAAAACACCCAGGCTATAGTAGAAGTTGGAAAGTAGAAACCCCTACTCACAATCCGGACTCAAGTCATGACCTTGTGCTAAAAACTTGCCTTCTACCTTAATGGTGTCGCCGCCTTGTACAAAATTACCATCGCCTAAAACATAGCGATCAACACCCGAGTTAAATTCAAATTCAACACCAGTAAATTGAAATTCACCATATAAATCGGCATTTTCTGAAGTGCTGTTCAACTCTACTGAGCCTGAAATGGCTTTTGCTGATTTAATTACACCATTATCGTTGTAGGAGTAGTAAGCATTGATGGTAGTGTCCGTCAAGTCAATTTGATCATTCACTTGGGGCTTCACGCTGCCTAAAATATAGATGTCAACGTCAAAGGTTTTTTCTACAGAACCAGTATCCGCATAACCCATGTGAAATTTATAAAATTCCGTTGGGGAAGTACATTCTTGACTTCCATCTGAATAAACAAATGTTGCACTACCTAGCTGAATATTATTGTAGTAATCATTCTTTACACAGGAGTTGCCAATGGTTGTAAAAAGTATTTCGGATTGTTGATCAGGAAACTGAGGTAAACTTTCGCAGGAAGCTACATTGTCGTTGTCATCATTGTTTGGGGAACTTGGTGTTGGGTTGTCGTCATCATCTTCGCTGCAAGCAAAGGCAAAAACAACCAAGGGAATCAATAAGAATTTTAAAGACTTCATCGTAGAAAATTTTTGTGGTTTCTTCAAAACTAGTAATCAAGATTTGGAATCGTAAATCAATCGCCTATTATTTAGACGGTTGAGAGTAATTGATTGACTATTTAAACTAAAAACTGACAAATATCATTTTGTCTCCAAAAAATATGTTTTAGCTTTGAATGAATAATTTAAAAAATAACAATCATGCCTTTAGCAGATATTACAACCATTGAGCAGCTTAATAAAAATCTCAATCTCGGTCCCGGGTATGACGGATATATTGAGCTCGTTAATTCCATAAAGCTGCCCAAAGAAGTTTGGGAAAAACATTGTAAGTGGTCAGACGAAGAGTATACGAGAAACTGTTTAACCGCTTATGAAGGTCATGAAGTGATTTTAATGTGTTGGAAAAAAGGACAAATAGCACCCATTCATACTTATGCTCTGCAGGAAGGTTGGATAAAAGTATTGGAAGGGGAACTGGTAATAGAAACTTTCATTGTTGATCGGGAGAACAAAACAGCAGATCTAAATGACACCATATACATTAAAGCAGGTGAGTCGACCTACCTAAACGACGGAATGGGCTTTCACCGAGCATACAGTGCAGTAGACAAAACAGTGAGTTTGCATTTACATATCGAAAAAATTCAAGAGTGGGAAGAATTTGATCCGGAAAGTAAAACATTTAAAAAAGTAAAACCTCGATACGATAGCAAAACAGAATATTGTGAGTAAACAATTTTAAAACTGACATTTATCATGTTTTATACATTTTAAATAATACAATTTTGTCCTAAATTTTTTTAAATAATGAGTGTACTTATCTTACTTATTTTAGTCAGTCTAGCCGTTGCCATAGGATTTCTCATTTCCTTTATATGGTCGGTAAAAAATGGGCAATATGAGGATGATTATACACCGGCAGTTCGTATGTTGTTCGACGACAAAAAAACTTCAGAAAATCAATCAACTAATAAAAAGCAAGAAAAATCATCTAATCAATAAGTAAAACCATGCAAGTAGAAAAATTCAGCTATGACAATAACATCGTAAGGATGTTTGCAAACGCCACCATCGTTTGGGGTGTTACCGGAATGTTGGTGGGACTTTTAGTTGCCTTTCAATTTATTTTTCCGGCATTAAACTTTAATTTGGAATACACCACATTCGGTAGAATACGACCCTTACACACCAATGCGGTGATTTTTGCTTTTGTAGGCAACGGTATTTTCGCCGGGGTGTACTATTCTCTTCAGCGTTTGCTGAAAACAAGGATGTACAGCGACCTACTCAGTAAAATTAATTTCTGGGGTTGGCAGCTCATCATTCTTTCGGCAGTTATTACCTTGCCTATGGGCTACACTACCTCTAAAGAGTATGCCGAACTGGAATGGCCAATTGATATCGCTATTGCGCTTATTTGGGTAGTTTTTGGTTGGAATATGTTTGCTACGATTTTAAAGAGAAGAGAAAGACACCTTTACGTAGCTGTTTGGTTCTACATTGCCACTTTTGTTACCGTAGCTGTATTGCACATTGTCAACTCTTTTGAATTGCCAATTAGCTTTATGAAAAGTTACTCTTGGTACGCAGGAGTTCAAGACGCCTTAGTGCAATGGTGGTACGGACACAATGCCGTGGCTTTCTTTTTAACAACTCCTTATTTGGGATTAATGTATTACTTTGTGCCTAAAGCAGCCAATCGTCCGGTATTCTCTTACCGCCTTTCGATTATTCACTTCTGGGCACTGATTTTCTTATACATTTGGGCAGGTCCTCACCATTTACTTTACACTTCCTTACCGGATTGGGCGCAGTCTTTAGGCGTTGTTTTCTCTATTATGTTAATTGCTCCATCTTGGGGAGGTATGATTAATGGATTGTTGACTTTGCGTGGTGCATGGGACAAGGTTCGCGACAGTGCAGTATTAAAATTCTTTGTGGTAGCCATTACTGCTTACGGTATGTCTACTTTCGAAGGACCGATGCTATCGCTGAAAAACGTAAACGCCATCGCTCATTTTACCGATTGGATTGTTGCTCACGTTCACGTTGGTGCTTTAGGTTGGAACGGTTTCCTGACTTTTGGTATGCTTTACTTCCTTTTCCCACTATTATTTAGAACAAAATTGTATTCTGAGAAAATGGCCAACTTCCACTTCTGGATTGGCACATTAGGAATTTTATTTTACGCCATTCCGCTCTATTGGGCAGGTTTTACTCAAAGCCAAATGTGGAATGACTTTACTAACGATGGTTTCTTGCAATACCCTAACTTTTTGGAAACCGTAACCAACATTATTCCAATGTACGCTTATCGTGCCGTGGGAGGAACATTATACTTTACCGGTGTAATCGTAATGGTGGTAAACTTAGTGCTTACAGCTAAAAAAGGTTCTTTCCAAGCTAACGAAGAAGCTGAAGCCCCTGCTTTAGCTCCCGTTTACAAAAAACACAAAGGAGAGCACTGGCACCGTTGGATTGAGCGAAAGCCTACTCAACTATTAATTGGTTCTTTGATTGTTATTTTAATTGGAGGAGTGATTGAAATGGTTCCAACCTTCTTGGTAAAATCAAATGTGCCGACTATCGAAAGTGTAAAACCATACACCCCACTAGAATTACACGGTAGAGATATTTACATTGCCGAGGGTTGTAACAACTGCCACAGTCAAATGGTGCGCCCTTTCCGTTCAGAAACCGAGCGCTACGGAGAATACTCCAAAGCCGGGGAGTTTGTTTACGACCATCCATTCTTATGGGGTTCTAAGCGAACCGGACCGGATTTGGCAAGAGAAGGTACTGCCAAATTGCGTAAACCAAACTCTTGGCACTTTAAACACATGTACGATCCGCGAAGCGTTTCGCCGGGTTCCATTATGCCGGCTTACCCTTGGTTATTAGACCAAGACTACGATACCAGCATGACACCGAAAATGATTGAAGCCATGATTACGCTTGGTGTTCCTTATGAAGAAGATTATCCGCAAAGGGCGAATGAAGATGTTATGGAACAAGCGAATGAGGTAGCAGAAGACATGAGAGAAACCTTGGAAGAAGAAGGTTTCGAGGTAGCTCCGGAGCGAAAAATAGTAGCCCTTATTGCTTACTTACAACGCTTAGGAGTAGATATTGAAAAAGGTAAAACCGCAGAAAAATAAACAGCTATGCTAAAATTTATCAAACATACCATGGAGACTATTGTGGGGGTAGAAATATTCCCCATCATCTCCTTCTTAATATTCTTCATCTTCTTTGTAGGCTTATTTGTTTGGGTAGCTAAAATGCAAAAGTCAGAAATTGCTGAAGTTGCACAACTTCCACTAGATGATGAAGGAGAAGAAAACTTAATCAATTAACAACTGAAATTTATTGTTATGAAAAGAAAAATATACATCGCAGCTACAGCTTTAATGTTTTTAATTCCAGCTATTTCACAAGCAGCAGAAAAAGCTGAAAATAGCATTGCTCAAGCTAGTGGCATATCAGACACTGCACTTTTAACCTTAATGTTGAGTTTTATCGTTTTGCTTTTGCTTATAATTAATGCATTGTCAAATAGCATTAAAGGGATTAGCTATTCTACCGGAAAGCAGAAAGAAAGCAAAGGACAGACAGCAAAAAACATTGCCGTATTGGCTCTTTTATCCACTGCAGGCTTTAGCGCTCAAGCAGCGGAAACTGCAAGTACAAACCCAGGATTTATAATGAGCGATGGACTGTTTTGGTTATTAAGCTCTTTGATTGTTGTTTTAGCGTTTGTTATTTATGTATTGTTTAGGGCTTTGCAAACGTTAATTCAATTAGAAAAAGGGGAAAGTACAGTAAAAGAAACAGAAGGTGTTGTTGAAGGTATTTTAACAGACAGAGTTTCATTAGAGGAAGAAGAGGCAATTATGCTTGATCATGAATACGACGGTATTCGTGAGCTCGATAACAATCTTCCTCCTTGGTGGGTGTATATGTTCTACGCCACCATTATTTTCTCGGTTGTTTATTTGGTGCGCTTTCACATTACCGGCGACGGAAAATTAAGTATTGAAGAATACGAAGAGCAAATGGCAGAAGCTGCTGCACAAAAAGAGGAGCAAATGGCTGCCGGTGGAGAGCAAATTACAGAAGACAATGTAACTTACCTTGCCGATGCTCCGAGCATTGAAAAAGGTGCAGCCATTTACAAAGGAAACTGTGCTACTTGTCACGGACAATTAGGTGAAGGTGGTGCAGGACCAAACCTAACCGATGAATATTGGATTCACGGTGGAAGTGTAAAAGATATTTTTAGCACCATTAAGTACGGCGTTCCTGCAAAAGGAATGATTGCTTGGGAGAGTCAATTCAGCCCTGAGCAAATGCAGCAAGTTGCCAGTTACATCATGACTTTAGTGGGCACCAACCCTCCAAATCCAAAAGATCCGCAAGGAGAGCTGTATGTTCCTGAAGAGAATACTGAAGAAAGTAGCACGGATTCTACAGAAGTGGAGGAAGCGGCAACAGAAGAAGTTGAAGAAGATTCAAAAACCACTGAGAATACAGAAGCTTAAAATCGCATAGCAATGCAAAAAAAAGAGAAAGAAGAATACATGGATCAAAGTTTTCGAGACTCCATCGGCACAGTCGACGAAGAGGGGAAACGAAAATGGGTTTATCCAAAAAAACCAAAGGGAAAGCTTTACAATGCTAGAACTTGGGTGAGTGTTTTTCTTTTGGCTATTCTATTTTCAGGTCCCTTCATTCGAATCGATGGACAACCTCTATTACTTATCAATATCATTGAGCGAAAGTTTGTGATTTTCGGTCAGATTTTTTGGCCACAGGATTTCTACATTTTCGTTTTGATTATGCTGGCGGGAGTGTTGTTTATCGTGCTGTTTACGGTCGTTTTCGGTCGCTTGTTTTGTGGATGGGTATGCCCGCAAACCATTTTTATGGAAATGGTTTTTCGAAAAATTGAATACTGGATTGAAGGTGATTTTAAACATCAAAAGCGCTTGAACGACGGCCCTTGGAATGGAGAGAAAATCAGAAAAAAAGTACTGAAACACGGAATATTCTTTTTGATATCATTCATCATCTCCAACACTTTTTTAGCCTACATCATCGGCTCGGAAGCATTGATTGAAGTCATTACCGATAATCCCATGAATCACATAGGAGGTTTGGTTTCCATATTGATTTTTACAGGAGTATTTTACTGGGTTTTCTCATGGTTTAGAGAGCAGGTGTGCATTGTTGCTTGTCCTTACGGAAGGTTGCAGAGCGTGATGTTGGATCGCAACTCCATAGTTGTAGCTTACGACTATATAAGAGGAGAAATTCGAGGAAAGTTTAAAAAGAACGAAGACAGAACTCAAGCAAATAAAGGTGATTGTATTGATTGCAACCAATGTGTTGATGTTTGTCCTACCGGGATTGATATTAGAAATGGAACACAATTGGAATGTGTGAATTGTACCGCTTGTATTGATGCTTGCGACCACATGATGGAAAGCGTTGGGTTGCCCAAGGGATTAATTCGCTACGACTCCGAAGAAGGAATTGTCAATAAAGCCGCGAAGAAATTTACGCCCAGAAGTATTGGCTACAGCATTGTGCTATTATTGATTATGGGCTTAGTGAGCTTTTTGTTAATTAGCAGAACAGATGTAGATGCAAGCATTCTAAAAACACCCGGGCAGCAATATCAAAAGCGCGAAAACAATCAGGTGAGTAACCTTTATAATTATAAAATCATTAACAAAACCTTTGAAGAGATTCCGGCGGAAATTCGCATGATGGAGGGAGAAGGAGAGATTCAGTATATCGGCAATAATCAAGAGTTAATTATTCCTTCAGAATCTATGGCAGAAGGTACCTTCTTCTTGATTAGAAATATGGGCGATATTGAGGATCGAAATACTAAAGTAAGGTTGGGAATATACAGCAAAGAAGGAGAACTGTTGGATGAGGTAAAAACTTCATTCGCTGCTCCTGTTAAAAGAAAGAAATAATGAAATTTAATTGGGGCACTAAAATAGGAATTGTTTACACGGCTTTTGTCGTTTTCATTTTGGGCATGGTTTACATGGCATTTGGCGAAAAGTTCGACTTAGTAACCGAAGATTACTATGCTCAAGAAATTGCTTTTCAAGAAAAAATCGATAGTAAAAACCGACACGCTGCTTTAGACAATCAATTGAAAATAAAAGTTGAAGAAGGCAACTTAGTGCTTTACTTTCCACATGAGGAAGGCGTGAAAATTAACGGTAAAATCAACTGTTTCAGACCTTCTGACGAAAGCAAAGACTTTGTAGAAGAAGTAAAAAGCTCATCTACCAAATATTCAATTCCGCTCAAGCGGTTTGTGAAAGGCAAATACACCATAAAAGTGGATTGGAAAGTGGGTGAAAAGCACTTTTACGACGAACAAATTATAATCATCCCATAAAAAATGGAATACTGGACAGCATTATCAATCGGTTTAATCGGCAGCCTGCATTGCTTGGGCATGTGCGGACCGATTGCTTTTGCTCTCCCGCTTGATCGGAGTAATCAGTTTTCTATTTTTAGCGGCAGTTTGCTGTACAATATTGGTCGATTAATCACCTATTTTTTGTTAGGCGTTATTTTCGGTTTACTGGGTTATGGTTTTTTCTTGGCCGGATTTCAACGGTGGATTTCAATAGGTGTAGGAGTCATCATGATTTTAAGTGTTTTGCTTCCACAGATTAGTAGAAAAAGAAATTTCCAACTTCCGGCATTTAGCCTTTGGTTGGGGAAAGTAAAAGGGGAATTAGGCAAGCAACTGGGGAGAAAATCCAATGCTAATATGTTAGCTATTGGTTTGCTTAACGGCCTATTACCCTGCGGACTGGTTTATATGGGTTTGGCAGGAGCCACCGCTACGGCAACTGCGGTTTCCGGCGGAGTTTTTATGCTGTTTTTTGGCTTAGGAACACTACCATTAATGCTAGCCGTTGCCATTTTTGGTAATCAAATTAAAACAAAATTAATGTCGAAAGCCCGAAGGTTAATTCCGGCTTTAATCATACTCATTGGTAGTTTATTTATTCTTAGAGGCATGAACTTAGGTGTTCCTTACCTCAGCCCAAAAATGGACAATAAAACAGAAGTAGTCAACTGTCATTGAGCTTAAGAAAGGAGGTAATTATGTATTGGAAATCATTTAGCAGAGCAGAAATCAACCAAAAGGTTGAGGAGGCTTTAAACAAAAATGCCAGTTATGCCAAAGGGGAAGTAATGGGTACGCCTGCAACTTATTTAGATGAAGATGAGTTTTATCCGGATGCCTCTTTTTTAAAAGATGCGCCATTTTTGAGAACACTCATTGCCAATCCCAACCACATTGGATGCCATACCTTGAGCAAAGAAAGTTCTCCTATTTTTAAGGGTACACAAGCCATAGAAAAGGAGTTAATCCATATTTGTGCAGAAGAAATCTTTAAATCGCCTAAAAATGGTATTGACGGCTATGTTGCCACCGGAGGAACTGAAGCCAATATTGAAGCCATGTGGATTTACCGCAATTATTACAAAAAGGAGTATGGCGCAAAAAACAATCAAATTGGCGTAGTTTACTCTGAGGATACGCATTACTCTATTCCCAAAGGGGGAGATTTATTGGGATTAAAGTCAATTATTTTACCGGTTGACCAAGACGACAGAAGTATAAATATCAATTGCCTGGAAGAAAACATTGCCAAGGCAAAGAAAGAGGGCATTAAGTACTTTATTGTGATTTTGAATGTTTCAACTACTATGTTTGGTTCGGTAGATGAAATAGAACCTGTGGTAGAGGTTTTTGATCGAGACGAAACGGTTTTTAAACTGCATTTAGATGCCGCTTTTGGTGGATTTATTTATCCCTTTACCAACCCCAATTCGGTGCATAATTTCAACAACCCAAGGGTAAGCTCCATTTCTATTGATGCGCACAAAATGCTTCAAACACCTTACGGAACGGGAATTTTCTTGATTCGAAAAGGTTATATGCATTACGTAACCAATGATCAAGCGCAATATGTTCCGGGCTTGGATTATACCTTGTGTGGAAGCCGCAGCGGCGCCAATGCCATTGTTATTTGGATGCTTTTAATGAACTACGGTTCTGAAGGTTGGACAAAGAAAATGCAAGACATTATTGAGCGCACCGACTACGTTTGTAAGCGATTGGATGAAATGGGCGTGAAGTATTTTAGAAATCCGCACATTAATATTGTGACAATAAAAGCCAACAGCATACCTAATGGAATTGCCAAAAAATACGAATTGGTGGCTGACACCTATGAGCACATGCCCTCTTGGTGGAAAATAGTGGTAATGGATCATGTGAAATACGACCTACTGAAACGCTTTTTGGATGAGCTGGAAGGAGAATTGGCGGTTGGTTAATTTGATTGCAGCAACGTAGTGTGTACGATGCTGTGGTTAGGCTACAATGCTATGGTTAGGCAAAGAAGTAACCTTGAAGGTCTGTGTTGACTAAACTAAGAACTTTCCAATATATCCCCCGGCTGACAATCCAGAGCTTTGCATATCGCTGCTAGTGTTGAAAAACGAATGGCTTTGGCTTTGTTTTGCTTAAGTATAGAAAGGTTTACTACTGAAATACCCACTTTTTCGGATAATTCATTCAGCTTCATTTTTCGTTTGGCGAGCATTACATCCAAATTGACAGTTATCTCACTCATACAACAAAAAAAGATTGGTCTAATTGAGCTTTAAACTCTTCTAAGTTTTCAGCATTCTTGCCCCAAGAAAAAACTGCAAAAGTCAGTGAAGTAAAGTCTACTGTAGAACTCTCCCCATCATCTGAAGGGCTAACTTTAATGATAATATTTTCTGTCCAAGTAAAACCGGAAAAAGGAGTTCCTGCATTTAAAATTAATTCTCCCTCATAATAAACAATTCTATAGTCTTTGAACGATTGATAAAACTCTAGAATCTTTTCAAATAATATTTCAACCGGCAAGTCTACTTCTATCTGTTCACGAACTTTACCGTGAAGAAAACTAAATGGACTGAGAAAGTAGTGAATCATCCATCTCTTATAACGGAATATGCTACTAAAGATATATACTGAAAATAGAATCGATAATGCAACTATCCATGTATAACTTATAATAATCAAATAAAACAGTTAGTCCAACTATAACTATAATGGGGAGGAATATGTTTTTAAACGCTTTCATTGGATGTTTTGAAAGCAAAAATAACGATTATCGTTAAATATTTAACGATAATCGTTGATGGATTGTTTTTCCAGAAAGAAGGTTTTAATTTACCATGTTGGTTTTTTCCGTGTGCTTCTCCATAACTTCTTTATGGGGCTTTGTTTTTCCTTTAGCTGATTGTGCTAAACCTCTTTCAATTGAAGCTTTTTCTTCATTGCTAATTTCATCCCACCAATCGCTTTTAACTTGCTTTTTTCGATATTTCAACAAACTTTTAATTGCCTTAATTAAATCCTGGTCTTTAACTTTCATCAATTCTGTTTGGATCCAATAAACTTCTGTTTGCTAAGTCCATATTGCTTATTTTCTATTTCTAGGCGCGTACGATGCTGCTACTCACATCATTTAAAAATCACTTCAACTCGTCTGTTTTTGGCTCTGTTTTCTGCTGTGTTATTTGGAGCTATTGGCGCGTCTTGACCCTCAGAGTGAACTTCAATATCATTGATGCTGTAGCCAAATTGTCGCATGTAGTAACGAACTGCCCATGCTCTCATTAAACCTACCTCATAGTTGACTTCTTTTGTGCCCACTTCATCAGCATGTCCAATAAGTTTGAATTGCTTAATTCCTTTCTTATTAGCCTCTTTAATAAGTTCTTTTATATTATCTTGAGCTTTCTTTGTAAGCTTAATGCTATTAAAATCAAAATAAACCATTTTCTCAACATTTGCCAGTGCAGGTCTATCTTGATCTAAAACAGCCAAGTCCTTTTGACTTTTAAATCCATAAGTTCCATCACTTAATTGTGTAGGACTTTGAGTTTTGTTTCCCTGAGCATCAGTTAAATAAAGCTCTGTGTCATCATCTGTAGCATCAATAGGTTTAATTGAATAACTATTATCGAGCATTAATTTTTCGTATTTAAAAGCACCTTCATCATCTGTTAAAATGGTATCAATGGCTATTCCATTAGCATCGTAAATTACTAAGGCAGCTTGTTGAGCAGGTAGGTTTTTGTAGTTAAATTGACCATAAACCGTTTCTGTACCATATTTTTCAGGATCTATAATATTGTTGTTGGCATCTACAAAAAAGCGTTTAGTTGTTTTGGTTTTATCGTCTTGAACATAAAGTATTCCTCCAATCAATTCGGTGTCATCTGCATCTTCAAGTTTAAAAGTTAAATCGTTCTCTAAGTTGAGTTTTTTGTATGAAAATTCTCCTTTGTCGTTCGTTACAATTACCTCTACTAAATCTCCATTAGCATCAAATACTTTAATTACAGAGTTTTCTATAGGTAGTTTATTGTAAACAAACTTTCCGCTGCCACTAGACTTTTCACGAACCATTAAATCCTCTGTTCGATTTCCATTCTCATCCGTTAAATATAAGTCTACCAATTTCAGTTCCTCAGCATTTAAGCCTAGTGGAGTAAGCGTTAAATGCTCGTCGTATTTTACTTTATAGTAGTGGAATTTACCCAACTCATTGGTGTAAACCGTATCTAAAACATAACTATTTTCATCCTCTAACAAAAGCGCTTTTTGGTCTTGCGGACTTTGATCTAGCATATAAACTCCCTGAACCTTTTCGCGGTCTGCAATATCATCAGAAGCTTTAAAGTAGCCGCTCTCCGTTAGGAAGAATCGTTCTTCAGTACTACCGTCTTCATTGTTGAGATAGATTTTACCACCCAAAAACTCAGATTGGTCTTCGGCGGCAAGCTTAATCATGTAATTTTCGTCTTCTTTGAGTTTTAAATAGGAGAACTTTCCTTGTCCATCAGTTTCTACAATATCAATTAAGTTACCATCGGTGTCGTAAATTTCGAGTTTTGTTTCACTAAGTGGCAGTTGCTGAAAAAAGAACTGACCATTCATTTTCTCAGTATTTGCCATTTGATACTCACCTGTAGAAACTCCGGCATAGAAATTTTCGAAAGTAGCCTCACGATCTGAAGCAAAATATACCTCGGAGCTATCTAAAATGACAAAGTATGCTTCAAAATCTTTAGTGTTTATTGGCTCACCTAAGTTTAATGGACGCGTCCACTTTTTCCAGCTGTCGTCTAATCGCTTGCTCATAAAAATATCTGCACTTCCGTAACCTTCGTGTCCGTAGCTACTGAAATATAGAGTCTTTTTATCCTTGCTTAAAAATGGTGTGATTTCAGGTCGACTAGAATTGACATTTTCGCCCAAATGAATTAATTCCGACCATTTGTTTTCTCCTTTTTTTAAGCTAACGTATATATCTTCATTTTCATCGTTGGGTGTAGAAGACATACTAATGAGTAAAACATCTGCACTTTGATTCATTCTAAGTTCAATGTTTCTGCCGTCAAATACCAGTCCAGGAATAGTTAGTTCATCGTAGCTGTTTTCCCAACTATTGTTGCCTTTTCGCTTTAAAGAAACGACTCTTCTTGTAAAAGTATCTTCTACAAAGATGGTATTCAATAAATAAATTAACTGTCCGTCTTCAGAGGAGCCAATGACTTCATTAATTCCTTCAACTTCGCCATCTCTAAATAGGCGATAAGGTCTTTTCCAAACTTTTTTGTAAAGTTGGTTTTCATCTACTTTCTTGCTAGCCTTTAAGTCTAAGTCAGTATACCAAATGTCTTTCCCTAAAACATCGAATTCATCTCCAGATTCTTCAAAATAAGTTCTGTGAAAATATATTTCAGTTCCACCATTAAAAAAGAAAGGGAAGCTTTCTTCTGCCTCGCTGCTCAAGGATTTAACTTTTACAGCTTCCTGAAATTTTGGAAGTAAGAATTGAGCGTTTGCTAATCCGCTGAATAGGAAAAAACTAAGTAAAACTAATGTTCTTAGCATAACAAAATGGGCTTTGGTTAACTGTTTCAAATATAAACCAAAAGGATTAAAGTTTTAATGGAATTGTAAAAAAGTATAAAAAAACTTAATTAATAAGTCGAACTAATCTTTAAATACCAATTCAACTCTTCTGTTTTTTGATCTCCCTTCATCAGTATCGTTATCAGCAAGTGGTTCGCTTTCTCCTTTTCCTACAATGCTGATTCTATTTGCTGAAATGTTATTATTTTCAAGATACTTTTTAGCTGCTTTTGCTCTAAATCGAGATACTTTTAGGTTGTTGTCGGCTGTTCCAACATTGTCAGTATGACCTTCGATAAGAACATTTAAGCTTTTATCTTTTTTCATGCGCAATACGGCTTGGTCAAGTTTGTTTTTGTCTTCAGCAGAAAGCTCATAAACATTAAAGTCAAAATAAATACGAAGTACATTGCCATCAAGTTCACTAACTGTTGTTTTGGGCTGTTCATTAATGCTTTCAAACGAAAACCCTCTACTTCCTTGGTTATAGGCAACCTTTGTTCGGTTTCCATTTGCGTCAACTAAGTACAAGTCAACATCCTCTAAGTCGCTATCGTCCTTTAAATCAATAGGTAGAAGAGTGTAGTTTTTATCTTGCTTTAACTTAAAATAAGTAAAGCTGCCGTTTACATCTGTGTAAATTGTGTCAATAGGGAAACCGTTTTCATCAAGAACAACCAAAGCGGTATTGGCTACCGGAAGCTTCTCATATTTATATACACCGGTAATTTCTTCTTCTAAAACGCTAAGTTCACTTCGGTTTGATGATTCAGAGTAATTCCCATTAGCTAAATTGGTAAACCGACCAATTTTTCCTCCATTTTTATCTAAGAAATAGATTTTTCCATTGCTTAAATCCGCATTGTCAGTTGCATCCAGCTGAACTAAATACGTTTCCTCCGGATTTAATTTTGTGTAGTTAAAACGACCGTTTTCATCGGTAATAACCTCTTCAATCACATCTCCATCAGCATTTAAAATAACAAGTTTAACTCCTTCGGTTGGTAGTCCTTCGTAGTTAAATTGACCGACTACCTGATCGATTGCCATAAGGTCAGATACACCACCATCAGTGTCAGAGAATCGCCCAACTTTATTGCCTTCAGTGTCCACAAAGTAAAACTCACCTCCTGCATAATCATTTTCATCTTCAGCGGCTAATTTTACTACATAAGTTTCATCCGGGTTTAGCTTTTGGTAGCGAAAATTTCCAAATTCATCGGTTACCACTTCGTCCACTAAGTTGCCATTAGCATCGTAAACATTCAATTTTACACCTTCAGCCGGTAAATTCTTATAGGTAAACTGACCACTTACTTCGTCTAAAGCTCTCAAGTCTTCAAAACCTCCATCTACTTTGCTTTTAAAGCGAGCGATTTTGTTTCCCTTCTCATCTACAAAATAAATATCGCCACCTGCATAATCATTTTCATCTTCGGCAGCGAGTTTTACTACGTAAGTCTCGTCAGGGTTAAGTTTTTGATAGCGAAAGTTTCCAAACTCATCAGTGACTACTTCGTCCACTAAGTTGCCATCAGCATCGTAAACCTTAAGTTTTACCCCATCTGCCGGCAAGCCTTCATAAGTAAACTGACCGCTTACTTCATCTAAAACTTTTAAATCTTCAAACTCACCTTCTGATTTACTTTTAAAACGAGCCACTTTATTCCCCTTTTCATCTACAAAATAAATTTCACCACCAGCATAATCATTAGCATCCTCAGCAGCTAATTTCACTAAATAGGTTTCGTCTGAATTTAATTTTTTATACCTGAATTTGCCGTCCTCGTCAGTTTCAACTACTTCTATCAAGTTTCCATTTTCGTCGTAAACTTCAAGGTTCACGCCTTCTGCGGGTAAATTATTGTAGTTAAACTCTCCTTGTATTTCTGCTAAAACCTCATCAGAGCGACGAACTTTCTTGGTAAACTTAGTGTAATAAATATCGCTGTATCGCTGTTCTCGATTACTGACAAAGTATACCTCTTGATTATTACCCATGGTAAAATAACTCTCAAAATGTTGCGAATTAATGGGCGCACCTAGGTTTAATGGTTTTGTCCAATTTGTCCAGCTATCATCTTGTCGGTAACTTACAAAAATATCAGTTTGTCCAAAACCTTCATGACCGCTACTGGCAAAGTAAAGTGTTTTGCCGTCGTCGGCTAAATAGGGAGATGTTTCTACTAAGTTTGTATTGATTATATTTCCCAAAGACTTAACTTCTGTCCATTCCCCGTTTTGCTTTAAGCTAAAATATAAATCTTCATAAAAGGTGGTATCTGCCTGTGGCATGCTAATTAAAAGTACATTTTCTTCCGGGTTAATATAAAAAGAGTAAAACCCATTTTCAATTTCAAAACCCGGTATGTTAATTTTTTGAAGTTCACCCCAAACACCGTCTTCTCCTTTTTTGGCATAAGCCAAACCTTTGGCAATTCGCTTATAACTTTGAATAGAGTTAAAGACGTAAATGGTATTTCCATCTTTGGAAGAACCAATAACAGCGTTATTTCCGTTGTCATTTAGGTCGTTAAAAACCTTTTGCGGGCTAGCCCAACCTTCTTCTGTACGAACACTTTGATAAATTTCCTGTCCTTCACTTCTTTGTTTCATGTTACCTTCTACAAAAGTTCGGACAAAGTACATGTTCTCTCCATTTAAAAAAGGAACAGGCATACTTTCCTCTGCTTCTTCCATATTAAGCGCATTGAGCTTTTGAGGTTTTTCAAACTCAGGAATAAGGATTTGAGCTTGTATTGTTACAAACAGAAGAGAAAGAGAGATTATAAGTGAAAATCGAAAGAGTTTCATTCGTTGAGTTTTAGTAAAGAGTTAATCCAATAAAAATTTCGTGGCTTCCACCTGAGCGTTTGTTCAAATCAGAAGTGAGAAAATCATAAGCATAACCGGCATTTAAGTAATGATTAACCTGAATACCGAACATGGCCGAAACTGCATCGGTAGAACGATAACTAGCTCCCATATAGAGAAATTCTCTATAGGTAAGTAAAGCGTTTACATCAAAACTTATAGGGCTTGGATCAACTTTTTTGAGCAAAACACTTGGCGTAAGTCGGAAATCGTTGTTTAGGTCGAAGTGATAACCACCCAAAACTTGGTGTGTTAATTTTAAACTTGCCTCGTCGGTGTTGGTTCGCTGGTCTGCCAGTTCTAATTCATTTTGTAAAAGTTGGTTGGCTGCATATCCAAAAAAGAATTTTTTGGAGTAGAGGTAAACACCGCTGTTTGCGTTTAATTTGTTGCTCACATCGCCGCCAACATAAGCGTTATAAAGCGGATCATTTTCATCGAGAACTTGAGCTCTTTCTTCGTTAAATGAAAAACTATTCAATCCGGCGCTTAAACCAAAAGCAAGTGTTAATTCTTTATTGATAGGTAAATGAATGGCATAAGTTAACATAGCTTCTACTTTCCCAAAAGCACCAAATTCGTTTTTCCCCATTTTTGCACCTAGAGCATGTTTTACTTCTCCATTCGGATTTCTTTTATTAAATGTTTCATCGCCCATAGTTTGGCTTGTTCTCAAAGCTGAGCGCTCAAAGGTTTTTGGGCGATTTAGCAAAACATGACCGGTTGCATAAAAAGTTTGTGGAGCTTCTTTAATTCCAGACCATTGTTTTCTAAAACCGGTGGAAACATCGAAAAAACTTTGATTTCCGGCAGCAGCAGGATTCACCAAAAAGTGATTCTGATTCCACATGGTATACTGCTCCACTGTTTGCGCTGATAAAGATGCGGCGACAAAAAGTGTGGCAAAAATTAAGATGAACTGCTTCTTCATTGTTATTTTGATTGTATTCATGTCTTCTTATCTTAAAATTGATACTGTTCCAGACTGTGCTTCTGTTTTTCCGTTTCTGCTGGTTTCTACTACAAAGTAATAAGAACCCAATGGCAAATCTTCACCATTAAACTTACCATCCCAAGCTTTGTAATCAGAGGTGGATAAAATTTCAGAGCCAAAGCCATCGTAAATGACTACTTTGTGACTTTCAAACTGATCTAGGTTTTTAATCTCCCAAACATCGTTGTAGCCATCGTTATTTGGCGTAAATGCTGTAGGAATAGTAAGTGATTTATTTACTTGTACGTAAATAGAATCTCTGCCCTCGCAGCCATCCTCAGTAGCTGCTATAACTGTGTATAGTGTGTTTTCTGAAGGGGTGGCAAATGGATTGGCAATAGAGGCATCACTCAAACTAAATACAGGTGACCATTGATAGGTCGAAAGTGGAATGTTTGAATTAATAGAAAGTTGTACTCCATCATCTTCATAAATCTCTAAATCTTTTCCTGCATTTACAATAGGGTTATTAGAAACTTTTGCTTCAACCGTATCTGAAGAGACCGGACAACTTCCATTTGTAATTGTCCAAACTAAAAGGTTAGAGCCGTCAAAACTTCCACTATCGGCACTTAATCCATTTACTGAAGTTAGCGGGTCATTAGTATTTACAAAGTTGGCAGAACCACGGGCAACCGACCAGTTTCCTGTTCCTACTGAAGGAGTATTTGCGTTTAAGTTGCTTTCCGTTTCTTCACACAAAACAAAGTCAGTACCCGCATTGGCAACCGTTGGTTGCTCGTCATAAGTTATGATTAGGGTGTCTGAACTTGCTTGACAAACACCATTTGAAATTGTCCAAACCAGTATATTTTCACCTTGCTGTAATGCCACCATTGAGTTTGCTTGATTTGCATCAGCAAAAGCAACTCCGCTTGTAGTAGAAGACCAACTTCCATTTCCAACTATTGCTTGATTAGCATTTAATTGAATACTGTCCTCACAAATGTTTTGATTTTGTCCTGCAATGGCAATTGTAGGCTCTTCATCTCTGGTAACAGTAAAGCTACATGAGTCGAGGTTCCCATGGATGTCAGTAACTACATAAGTAATGGTCGTTTCTCCAATAGGGAAATTTCCGCCGGAAGCAATTCCCGAAGTTCTTACTACAGTAGCTACGCCACAATTGTCAGAAGCGTCGGGCTCATTATAAACAAAAGTTGAAGAACAAATTGTAGTGTCATTAATACACTGAATCAAGGGTTTTTCATCATCATTAACTGTAATGGTGAAAGTAGCTGTGTCTGTATTCATTTCTTGATCATAAGCAATGTATTGAACAGTAGTCGTTCCCACAGGAAATACTTCGCCGGAATCATAATTGCTTACTAAAGAATCCAATGTACAATTATCGCTAGCTGTTGGCGCTGTCCAGTTTACAATTGCTCCACAGTTAGCTGAATCATTTGAAACTGTAATATTGTTCGGAACGGAAGCTATTTGCGGACTTTCATTGTCAATCACCTCAACAGTAAAGCTACAAGTATCAGTGTTCATTTCGCTATCATAAGCTATGTAGGTAACTCTCGTAACTCCTACAGCGAAAGCTGAACCGCTTGTGTGTGATGCAACTAAAGAATCAAGGTTGCAATTGTCAGTAGCCGTTGGAGCTGTCCAGTTAGCAATAGCAGTACAGCTGCCTGCATCTACATTTAGTTGTATGTCAGCCGGACAAGATATAATTTGAGGAGTTAATGTATCTAAGACCGTTACTGTTGCTGTTGCAGAGTCTACATTCCCGTTTATGTCAGTGATGCTTAAGGTCACTGTTTGTGTTCCTAAATCTCCGCAAGCAAAGTTTTCTTGGTTTAGTGAATAAGTTGAAATCGAACAATTGTCGGCTGATCCATTGTCTATTTCTGTAGTTGTTATTGCCGCTTGACCATTTGCATCCAGATAAACTGTAGTGTTTTGTGTGATGACAGTTGGTTTAACAGTATCAATTACAGTTACAACAGCGGTAGCGGAATCTGTATTTCCATCATTATCGGTAGCTTTCAACCAAACGGTATTTTGTCCCACCTCAGAGCAATCAAAATTCATTGAGTCCACGCTAAGTGTAACTGAGCTACAAACATCATTACTTCCGTTGTCAACATCACTTGCCATAATCGAAGCCTGACCGTTGATGTCTAAATAAACATCGATGTTTTGAGTAATTACCGTAGGTTTAATGGTATCTATTACAGTAACAACTGCTGAGGCAGAATCTACATTACCTTCATTATCAGTTGCTCTTAGCCAAACTGTATTTTGTCCAATATTCGAACAGTTGAAGTTTGTAGAGTCAAGGCTTAATACTAAGTTTCCACAAGCATCGCTACTGCCATTGTCAATATCATTTTCGGTAATCGTAGCTTGACCGTTAGCATCTAAATAAAGGTTGATGTTTTGAGTAATCACCGTTGGTTTAACCGTGTCAATAACTGTAACAATTGCTGAGGTTGAATCCACATTTCCATTCCCATCCAATGCCTTTAACCAAATCGTATTTGATCCAATATTTGAGCAATTAAAGTTCGATGAATCTATACTTAGTGTGATTGAATTACAGTTGTCAGAACTACCATTATTAATGTCGTTTTCATTAATCGTAGCTTGACCATTTACGTCTAAATAAACATCAATATTTTGAGCAACCAGAATAGGTTTAATGGTATCGATAACAGTAACAACAGCCGAAGTAGAATCTACATTTCCATTATTATCAGAGGCTTTTAGCCATATAGTATTTGTCCCTATTTCGGAACAATCGAAATTGGTAGAATCAAGGCTTAAGTTGTTAATGCCACAAGCATCGTTACTTCCATTATCAATATTACTTGGCATTATAGAAGCTTGACCACTTGCATCCAGATAAACATCAATATCTTGAGTAATTACTGTTGGTTTTATAGTATCAATTACCGTTACTACAGCATTTGCCGAGTCAATGTTTCCATTAATATCAGAAGCATATAGAGTTACTGTATTTTGACCTACTTTAGAACAATCAAAAGAAGTTGAGTTCAACCAAATGTTAGCGATACCACAAGCATCACTGCTACCATTATCTATATCAGAGCTGTCAATACTAGCCATTCCAAACTCATCGAGGTAGACATTGATGTTTTGCGTTAAAACAGTTGGTTTGATAGTGTCAATTGTAAGTATGTTTTCTGAAGTGATGGCGGTACAGCCATTTGCGTCTGTCACAGTTATGGAATAATTCCCTTCTCCTGCAAAAAGACTGTCGTTTGTAGAGTTGTTGCTCCATAAATAAGTATAAGGAGTTGTTCCGCCACTTACGTTTGATTCAACAATTCCATCCGTTGTAGTTTGACAAGAGGCATTTTGGACCACATTTGTAGTGACAGAAAGTACAGCCGGTTCTGTTACTGTATTATTAGCAGTAGTTGTACAGCCATTATTATCGGTTATTGTTACAGAAAAATTTCCTGCTGGTAAGCCTGTAGCAGACTGAACAGTTGCTCCCATGCTCCAACTATAGGTGTAAGGAACAGTACCACCACTAGGGTTAGCTGTAACTTCTCCATCATAGGCTCCATTGCAGCTTACATTTTTGTCAACAGATACACTTGCTGTCAACTGATTTGGTTCAATTACTTCAGCAGAATCAACTAAACTACAACCATTGTTGTCGGTTACAGTAATATAATATTTTCCGGCAGTTAGAGCTGTTATAGAAGCTGTAGTAGCAGAGTTGCTCCACAAATAAGTAGTAGTTCCTGTTCCTCCAATTGCCGTAGCTGTTACACCACCATTACTGCCACCATAACAACTTACGTTAGAATCAACATTTACTGTTAAATCAAAAGAAGGTGCCGGATCTATAGTTACTGTATTGTTTGCAGAACATCCTGCAGAATCAGTAATGGTAAAGCTATAGCTTCCGGGAGCTAAGCCATTTCTTATTCTATTCGTATCTCCATCATTCCACAAGTAAGATAAATCCGACTGGCTTCCTCTGTAGGAAGAGGCATTAATAATGGCAAATCCATCGTTTGCTTCTTCACAGGCCTCATCACCTGACGCTTGTACGAAAGCAGACATAGAAGAAGTAAGGTAGTCTACATAAGCAGAAGCGGTTGTACTACATCCATTGTTGTCTAAGACAGTAACTGTATAAGTTCCTCCACTAAGACCGGTTCTGCTTTGAGTATTTGGTCCATCATTCCAAAAATATGAGTAAGGTGTAGTTCCTCCAGAAGCGTTAGCTGTTACAGCTCCATCATCATCTCCATAGCAAACTACAATTGAGTCAACAGTTACCGATGCTGTTAAAGCAGATGGTTCTGTTAAGCTTACTGTGTCTATCGCTGTACATCCGTTTCCATCTGTTACAGTTACAGAATATTGCCCTGCTTGCTTTCCAGAGATGATTGAAGTGGTTTCTGATGTACTCCATTGATAAGTATAAGGTAAAAATCCTCCGCTTGCTGTTGCAGAAACAGCTCCATCGCTTGCCCCATTACAACCAACAGAATAGGTTTCACTAGCAGTTACTACTAGGCTGTCCGGCTGGTTAATTTGTGCTGCAGCACTATAAGTACAACCGTTTGCATCAGTAACAGTAACTCCATAAGTACCAATTGGGAGATTTCCCAAACTATCAGCATCGCTATTATTATCCCAGCTGAAAGTATATGGTGCACTACCACCTAAAGGAAATATTTTTACTGCACCATCGTTTCCTCCGAAACATTTTACGTTGTATATTGAAAGCGTTGCATTTAAAGTATCCGGTTGATTTAAGTTAATCGAGGCTGTATCAGAACAACCAAGGGCATCTGTTACGGTTACAGAATAAATTCCTGCCGATGTATTCGTTAAGTTTTGAGTAGTTGAATTATTTGACCACAAGTAGGTGTAAGGAGCAGTTCCGCCTATAGTATTTAAAGTGATTTCTCCCAGTTCTCCAAAACAGTCAATTGAATCGCTGACTGTGGCAGTAGTTTGTAAAGAGTCTGCTTGAAGCACCTCAGTTGAATCAATCGCAATGCAAGAATTGCTATCTGTAATAGTTACATAATACATTCCGGCAGATAAATTATTTATGGTAGTAGTGGTATCGCCATTGCTCCAAAGTATACTGTAAGGAGTTGTTCCACCAATAATTGAAACATTAGCACTTCCATCAAAGTTTCCAAAGCAACTTACACTATCGGCAGTTGCTGTGGCGGTAAGACTGTCAGGCTCATTAACTATAAAAGTGTCAGCTACTGTACAACCCTGGCCAAATGTAATGGTTACCGTGTAAGTTCCTGCTCCAATACCGCTAATATTTTCCGTAGTATCACCAGTATTCCATAAAAAATCAGTCGGGAAAGGGAGTAGGCCTTCTTGTCCGCCTTGAAACTCCGGAAAATCATTTCCTTCTCCTTCAATTTGCAAAGGAGGTAGTTGAATATCTCCCATGCCATCTATCGTCAAGTCGGCAAACAAGGCTGCATCATTTGCACCATAGCAACTTACTGTACTGTCGAGCAAAATATTAACCGAAACTTCCGGTGGACCATAAACATAATATCCATCTGTTTCTGAGCAACCATTCAGGGCAGTAACGGTAACGGTATAAAAGCCTGTATCAACTCCTGTAATTATTTCAGTAGTGTCACCACGACTCCATTGGTAACTGAGTCCCATCCCTCCATCAGTAGATGCTCTTAGTTCTGCATCGGCAGCGCCGGGACAACTAATCCAGTCGTCTTCAACAATGCTTAAGTAGAGAGATGAAGGCTCTGTAACAGTTGCTGAATTGCTAGTTGTACAGCCATTGTTATCAGTAATCGTAACATTGTATGTGCCCGCCCAAACTCCTGTAATCGAAGCATTAGTTGCTCCATTACTCCAAGAGTAGGTGTAAGGCATAGTTCCTCCGGTTCCGCTTGCAGTTGCACCTCCATCGCTTCCTCCATTACAGCTAATATTTGAGTCAATAACAGTTGATGCCGTTAAAACGGTAGGTTCTGTAACAGTTGCTGAATTGCTAGCTGTACAACCATTATTATCAGTAATAGTAACGTTGTATGTACCTGCCCACACTCCGGTAATCGAAGCAGTAGTTGCGCTATTACTCCAAGAGTAAGTATAGGGCGGAGTTCCTCCGGTTCCGCTTGCAGTTGCACCTCCATCGCTTCCTCCATTACAACTTATATTTGAGTCAATAACAGTTGAAGCCGTTAAAGCGGTAGGTTCAGTAATAGTAGCCGAGTTTGTTGCAGTACAACCATTGTTGTCAGTAATCGTAACATTGTATGTGCCCGCCCATACTCCTGTAATCGAAGCAGTAGTTGCACTGTTACTCCAAGAGTAGGTGTAGGGCGTAGCTCCACCAGTAGCGCTTGCAGTTGCACCTCCATCGCTTCCTCCATTACAACTAACGTTAGAATTAACCACTGTTGTAGCTTGCAGCAATGGAGGTTGAAAAACTGTTGAACTTGCCGTTGCTGTACAAGCGTTTCCATCGGTAACAGTAACCGTATAGGTGCCTGCGCTTAAAAAGTTCACTGTGTTTGTAGTAGAAGTAGTGTTTGAAGTGCTGGAGCCATTGGACCAAACATAAGTGTAATTAGGGCTTCCATTCGTTGCTTGAACTGTTATGCTTCCATCTGCTGAACCATTGCAAGATAAGTTCGTTTGGGCGATGATAAAAGCGCTGAGATTACAAGCGTTATCGCCTAAAATTCTAAAGTTATCAAAAGCAAGTTCTTCGTTGGAAGAATTAGTATAACATCTAACTTTTACACTCATACTACTTCCGCTACCTGGAATGTACTTAGTAAATTCAGTAAAGTTTGTGGTTAAGATATTCCCATCTCCAATTCCATCATTACTTGTATCTTCAGCAAGTGACTTGTTATTAGTTCCGCTAGCAGTATTGTTGTTAGAGTAGAATTGAATAATAGGTTGATATGAACTGCCGTCTATGCTATACTCTACAATAATATAATCACTATGAGAATGACCTAGCATTGAATTTTCAAATGCCGCAGCTTGGTTGTTTGCAGCAAATAGTCCTTTAAAACTCAAATTAGTCTTGCCACTTATGTTAATATTTGTGTAAGTAATTTCTTGCATTTCGTTCCCTAAACCTAAATAACCATCATGGTCTTCTCCAGCCCAAAAGAATGAGCCTTCTTGCCCTGAGTAAGCAGAAAATGATAAGTCAATATCGCTGCCATTCGTTCTTTGGAAGTAAGCATAAGCAGGTAAACCTAAACCCCCGTTATTGGAAGAGGGTCTTACACCTGATAATTCAAAATTATCAGACCAAATAGTTGTTTGTGCTTGAGAGTAACTTATTATAGTTAGTAGAAGAACAGTAAAACTTAATTTTTTCATAGCATTTGAAATGAACTTAAGCATCGAATTGTAATAGATGTTAAAGTTTGCGAAATTATAACTTTTTATTTAACGCACAAACATTTAGCTTCATCGATTAAATTTCTTCGTTTGTATAATTGTTAGCGTAAAATGAAACCTTTTCAAATGAATACTTCTTTGAGTTAGTTTTTTAAAATGTAATTCGCTTAAGTTGCTATTATTTAAATACTTATTGTGGTTTTATCAGCTTGCTTATTTCCCTTACCTTTGAAAACTTCATTATAAAAAGTAAAAATGGCAGAAATAAAACCTTTTAAAAACGAAAAAATGCAGGCAGTATTCAGTGCCTTAAATTTAGAGAGAGAACATTCAGGAACTTCTACCGGCAGCAATTGGTTGCCAAATGAGGGTAAAATGATAGAGTCATATACCCCGGTAAATGGGGAGTTGATTGGAAAAGTTGCAGAAACTACCGAAAAACAATACAATGAAGTAGTAGAAAAAGCGCAATCGGCGTTTAAAGTATGGCGAAAAATGCCGGCACCTCAACGAGGCGAAATTGTTCGTCAGTTTGGCGATAAGTTAAGAGAAAAGAAGGCTGATTTAGGGATGTTGGTTTCCTATGAAATGGGAAAGTCTTACCAAGAGGGTTTGGGAGAAGTACAAGAAATGATTGACATCTGCGACTTTGCATTGGGTCAGTCGAGAATGTTGTACGGTTTTACCATGCATTCTGAGCGCCCCAACCATCGTATGTATGAACAATACCATCCACTTGGTGTAGTTGGAATCATTTCAGCTTTTAACTTTCCGGTAGCTGTTTGGGCATGGAATACTGCCTTGGCTTGGGCTTGTGGAGATGTTTGCATTTGGAAACCATCAGAAAAAACTCCTTTAACGTCTGTTGCTTGTCAGAAATTAATTGCTGATGTATTAAAAGCAAACGACCTTCCTGAAGGAATCAGTTGTATGATTTCAGGAGATTACAAAGTAGGAGAAATGATGACGAACGACAAGCGCGTTCCTTTGATTTCTGCAACTGGTAGCATTCGCATGGGTAAAATTGTCGCTCAAGCAGTGGCAAAAAGGTTAGGTAAATCGCTCTTAGAGTTAGGCGGAAACAATGCGGTAATTTTAACCGAATCCACCGACTTAAAAGCTTCTATTCCGGCTTTAGTTTTTGCGGCTGTTGGTACCTGCGGACAGCGTTGTACTTCAACTCGTCGTCTGATCATTCACGAAAGTATTTACGATAAGGTGAAAGAAAACTTAGTGAGTGCTTACAAACAAGTGAAAATTGGTGACCCATTAGATGAATCAAATCACGTAGGTCCCTTGATCGACCAAGATGCGGTAAATAATTACTTAAGCGCATTGGAAGAAGTGAAGAAAGAAGGTGGCAACGTTTTGGTTGAAGGTGGTGTTTTAGAAGGCGAAGGATATGAAGCCGGTTGTTATGTAAAACCTGCCATTGCAGAAGTAAAGAATGAATGGGAAATTGTTCAGCACGAAACTTTTGCTCCGATTTTATACATTATGAAATACAAGGAACTCGACGATGCCATTGCCATGCAAAATGGCGTTGTGCAAGGACTCTCTTCAGCCATGATGACTACCCAAATGCGCGATATGGAAAAATTCTTATCAGTTGAAGGTTCCGATTGCGGCATTGCCAACGTAAACATCGGTACTTCCGGTGCGGAAATTGGCGGTGCCTTTGGCGGTGAAAAAGAAACCGGAGGCGGTAGAGAATCCGGTTCTGATGCTTGGAAAGCTTATATGCGCAGACAAACCAATACCATTAATTATGGTACGGACTTACCATTAGCGCAAGGAATTAAATTTGAGTTGTAGGTTACGGCTAGCGCTCAAGCTGACAACTCAAGAAGAAACAAGACCCGATAGCTAGAGAAAGCTGTCGGGTTTTTCATTTCAGCCAATTCCCCAACATTTCTTTCCCATATTCACAAAGCACACTTTCCGGATGAAACTGTACGGCATGAATGGGCAAAGTATTATGGGCAACCGCCATAATGTTTCCCGACTCGTCAACAGCCGTTACTGTTAGCTTATTATCGAGATTGCTTTTCTCATCGATTACCCAGGAGTGGTAGCGTCCAACTTTAAACTGCTGTGGCAAACCTTGAAATAATAAACTAGCCGAATCAATCACTCTAATTGGAGTCGACTGCCCGTGTACCACCTCCTTGAGGTTTTTTAATTTTAAATCAAAAACTTCTGCAATGGCTTGTAAACCCAGGCAAATGCCTAAGACCTTTTTCTCGGCAACAATCTTTTTTAAGATCGGCATTAAGTTTCCGGCAGCTTGCGGCAGGTTTGGTCCGGGAGAAATGACAATGCGATCATATTGTTGCGCTTTCTCTAATGTCAGTTCATCGTTTCGCACAACTTCAACGCCTTCTTCCCACAACTCTTCCAAATAATGGTAAATATTATAAGTAAAGGAATCGTAATTGTCGATGAGGAGGATTTTGGACATGGGGGCAAATTTAAAGGAAAAGCGTTGAGGATATTGTTGTTTAAAATGATTCAACAGCTTTTTTAAATTCCCAATGTAATCAAGTGTTTTACTTTATGGTAGGATAACGCCGCTTTAATACATTTCTTCAATTCCATTTCGGGAATTTCTTGGTTTAATTGAAATATAATTGCTCGATTGCCTTCGAATTGAAATGTTTGACTAAAAACTAATTTAAACGTACTTACTAAACGACTAGAGCATTGAAAATACATAGCGTACTGTTCAGGTGTTTTCGATTTCCAATCCATTCGTAAAGTACTTCCGTTTTTGGTGACAAAACTAGGCTCTCCCCATTTCAAGCATTCTTTCAATTCCTCAATTTCATCAGCTGTTTCTATTACCATTTCTCTTAAAAATTGCATCTTTTTTCGAACAGTGTCGGGATATTTTTTGAATACCTCCTTAACCATAGTGTCAGTTTTCAAGACTAATTTTCTCATGCTTGGTAAATATTATAAGTAAAAGAATCGTAATTGTGGATAAGAAGGATTTTGGACATGGAGCAAATTTAACGGAAAACCGTTGAAACGTTTTGGGAGTTTATTTTGCTGATGAACCATGACGGAAGTCGTGGGTTGGGTTTGATTTTTAAGTTAAAACACTCCTTCCATTTGTCTTTCCCAGTTTCCTGTTTTTGATTTCAAAAGGATTCCCTTCGGGCATCCTTACGCGCTAAATAGTGCTTAAACCCAAAAAATGTGATTTCATCGCTCTTTTTTATTCCCACTATTCGCTTTTGAGCAAGCTCAACGCTCTATCGGGAATAAAAAAAGCTCATCGAAAGATGAGCTTTTTTGGGTTGAGGTCGCGAGCGGATTCGAACCGCTGTACAAGGTTTTGCAGACCTCTGCCTAACCACTCGGCCACGCGACCTTTTAAAAAGGTGGAGCAAAATTAAGCAATTCAATGCTTCTTGCAACTTAATTGTGTACTTAATTATTTAATATGCTGATAATCAGTTTTCGTTGAAAAAAGCGCAGGTTTTTACCTGCGCTTTCTATTTAAGAATTATGCTAAGTTAATCTATATGATAAACTTCTCTGATTTTTCCCAAAATGGAGTCAACATCAATTTTAAGGTCGATAATTTTTCCACTGTGAATATCAAATACCCAACCGTGAACTTTTAATCCTCTTTTTCTTGCAGCAATTTGTACTTCAGCTGTCTTTAAAACATTTACACATTGCTCCTGAACGTTTAACTCAACCAATCGCTTGTATTTTTCCTCTTCATCTGCAATAGCATCCAGCTCATCATGGTGAATACGGTAAACATCTCTAATGTTTCTCAACCAAGGGTTCAATATTCCTAAATCCACTGAGTCCATAGCCGCTTTAACGCCACCACAGTAGTAATGTCCGCAAACAATTACGTGTTTTACTTCCAGGTGTTTTACGGCATAGTTAATTACCGAAGCAGAGCTTAAGTCTAAGTTGCTAACCATATTGGCAATGTTACGATGAACAAAAACCTCTCCCGGTGCTGCGCCCATTAACTCTTCCGCTGTAACTCTACTGTCTGAGCACCCAATGTATAATAATTCGGGGCTTTGACCTTTTGAAAGGTCTTCAAAATAATTATTATCGAGGTTTAACTTTTCTTTTACCCAGTTTTCATTGTTTTCAAATACTTTATTCAAATCCATAATTTACCGTTTGTTAAATGAAGCCATAAAAATAAACATGCAAGTTTGTTTTTAAAACTTAAAGTTTCGAAAATGCAACCTTAAATTTTTACTTTTACACTCCCAAAAGAGAAAGCAAATGCAAGAGAAGATAAAAGATTTAGAGAAAAAAATTGCTGAAGCCCATAAAGGTGGTGGTGAAAAGCGAATTGAAGCACAACATGAGAAGAATAAGCTCACCGCTAGAGAGCGCATTCACTTTCTGATGGATGAAGGCTCTTTTGAAGAGATTGGCATGTTTGTAACGCATCGCAGTAATAATTTTGGTTTAGACAAAAACAAACCCTTAGGTGATGGAGTAGTTACCGGTTATGGAACCATCAACGGTCGATTGACTTATGTATTTGCCCAGGATTTTACGGTAATGGGTGGTTCTTTAGCAGAAGCTCATGCTGAAAAGATTGTAAAAATTATGGACATGGCCATGAAAAATGGTGCACCTTTAATTGGTTTAAATGATTCCGGCGGCGCTCGAATTCAAGAGGGGGTAGTTTCTTTGGGAGGATATGCCGATATTTTTTACAGAAATACACAAGCCAGTGGAGTAATTCCACAGCTTTCTGCTATTATGGGACCTTGTGCCGGTGGTGCGGTTTATTCACCAGCATTAACTGACTTCATTATGATGGTGGAGAAAACCTCATACATGTTTGTAACCGGACCGAATGTAGTGAAAACCGTAACGCATGAAGAAGTTACTTCAGAAGAGCTTGGTGGAGCATCGACGCATGCAACAAAGTCGGGTGTAACACATTTTACTTATGCCAATGAAATCGAATGTATCAATGGACTTAAAAAGTTGCTTTCTTACGTTCCACAGAACTGTGAAGAAGAACCACCTGCGATTGATTACAAGCCGGGAAATGAAGTCCGCGAAAAGTTAAATAACATCATTCCGGGTAACCCTAACCAACCTTATGATATCCGTGAGGTAATTGGAGGAACAGTTGATTCGGATTCTTTCCATGAAGTACATAAGGATTTTGCAGAAAACATTGTGGTTGGTTTTGCACGCATTGCCGGCCGTTCCATTGGAATTGTTGCCAATCAGCCAGCATTTTTAGCAGGAGTGCTTGACATTAATAGTTCAGCAAAAGGAGCACGTTTTGTTCGTTTTTGTGACGCCTTTAACATTCCACTTTTGGTATTTGAAGATGTACCGGGATTTTTGCCTGGAACTGATCAGGAGTGGAATGCCATCATCACCAATGGAGCGAAATTACTTTATGCCTTTAGCGAAGCTACTGTGCCTAGAGTAACCGTAATTACTCGTAAAGCCTACGGAGGCGCTTATGACGTGATGAATTCTAAACACATTGGCGCAGACATGAACTTTGCTTGGCCATCGGCAGAAATTGCGGTAATGGGAGCAAAAGGAGCAGCAGAGATCATCTTTAAGAAAGAAATTAAGTCTGCGGACGATCCAGAGGCGAAACTAAAGGAGAAAGAAGCGGAGTATGCTGAAATGTTTGCCAACCCATACAATGCAGCAGCAAGAGGTTATGTTGATGAGGTAATTCGTCCCGACCAAACGAGGGAAAAGTTGATCAAGGCCTTTAAAATGTTGGAGAATAAGGTAGATACTTTACCGAAGAAAAAGCACGGGAATATTCCTTTGTAAAATTAGGTTTTAGCATAAATTAAAGGGGCTGTTTTCATCATGTAAACAGCCCCTTTTTTTAACTAATTATTTAAACTAAAAGCAAATATTGTAGTGACTTAATTGATAGTGTTTATGTTACTCTTGTCTTCAAAAATGGATTAAATTATTTCCACCAAATTCGGTAATTAAAGTCAAATTCTCCGTCTCTAACATCAACAGAGTCGCCGTTTGCCCAATACTTTGAGCTAAATTCAAAAGTTCCGACAACATTATAAAAAACAGTATCATCAATTGCGCCAATAGAGTCGTATGATATAACGTTAATTTCAGAGTTTTTATCTTTGGAATAAGTGTAACCACTTTCATTGTTAAAGGTAACCACCTCATAACTAAAATTAAAACCCGGGTCTGAGTGGCTGTACATTCCTGTAATTGAATCCAGTGGGACGTAGATTGATATTTTTACAGTAGTGTCTTCATGCACCGTATTTACGGCTGTAACAGAAACAGTATTGCCTCCGCCAAAAACATTTACAGCAGCATTATTGGTCTCAACGACTTCACCATTAACGATTGCCGACATACTTCCACCCACATTTAAGTTGTTATTATTGGCTCCTGTATTAGTTGAAGTACTATTATTTGCCGGCTTAGTATCATCTTCCTCACAAGATGATAATGAGATGATTATAGCACATATAAGTACGTTAAATAAATTTATTTTAAGCATATTATGTAAGTTTAGATTTTAAAAATTTTATTTTCTTAATTCACCAACCACTACCATTCCACTCATAAGCGATAAAATCAAATGAACCATTAGATATTGAAACTGTATTGAAGTATGGTTGATAGATTTCTCCATGAAAATTAAAGGTTCCTACAATTTGATAAAAAGTAGTGTCGTTTCTCTCTCCAATTTTATCATGAGTACTAATATTAATTTCATATTCATGATCAACTTTATAATCATAATGGGCATTAGTAGAATTTACTACCTCCAGATATTCTATTTCATAGCCCTTATTATCTGATTGATTAAAAGTGCCTGTAGTTCCATTTTCTAGTGGAATTATTACGTTTAATTTGTATGTAGTGTCTGTCTTTGTAGAATCTATTCCTGTAATTCGACCTTTATTTCCTGATAATCCATATCCTGAAACTTCTACATTAGTGTAGTTGATCATTTTTCCATTGATTTCCGCAGAAATACTGCCCCCGACCTGAAAATTGTTATTTGAGTTATTACTGGTTGAATTAGTTGACGATGGATTCACATCATCCTCTTTTTTGCAAGAGGATGATGATAAAATTAAACTGCTAATTACAAGGCCTAAAAGTCTAATATTGAGTATTTTTTTCATTGCTAATAGTTTTATATTATTTATTGACCATTTTTACCGCCCCAGCAAAACTCACCACCGGCAACATTTGTAAGGGTTAAATTGGTAGCTGAGAAGTTTGGCATGGGAGGTTGATTAGTGCTTGCGCCTGTATAAGCATAATAAGCACAGTTTGGTAAATCCTTGAACTCAGTATCCTCAATTGTTAGTTTTGGATCAGCATGCATATAAATTGCTCCTGTGTTGGTAATATTTCCCACAGCAATATCCCCTTTTGCTCCTTCGATAATAGCATGTTTTATTAAGTTGTTTTCTTGCGTAAAACTGTAATAAATACCTCCCCAGTTTACTTGATTGTAACCACTTAATTTTACTGGCTCAGCGCTTGTTCCCATAATGTTTAAAGCGTAGTTGTAAGGAGGTAAGTTCCCTGCTGCTTGTAAATAGCCATTTTCTCTAAAAAGTAGTTCAGCGCCTGCTTCTATTGTTAAGAACCCATTGTCGGTAATGTGCACTCTGTCGTCTATCAAATAAGGAACTGCTAGCTTTTTCCAACTTACTGTAGATTCAATTTCATAGTAATCTTTAATTACATTTATATAGTCGAAAGCATTACCAAAAAAAGTAGAGCTGCTGTCGAATATATGAGCATTGTAAGCACATACTCTAACGGCCACTCCTTCATTTTCAGAAATAGTAAGGTTGCTTGTACTAATGGAAGAGTTTCCTCCACTAAAACCCAGCGCCAAATTACCTCCATTGCTTATTTCTACATGACTTAAGTTTAATGATGCTGAAGTGGCAACTGCAATACTTCCTTCATAAATTGGAGAGTTTTCAGTAAATTTTTTACCTGCAGCGTATTCTACTTTAACATGAGCTAGCGAATTATTGGCTTGAGAAGAAAAGAACAACCCCCTCCAATAACCTTTACCTTTTCCGGTTCCTGAAAAAACAATGGGTTTTTCTTCTGTTCCCTCTGCAATAAACGCTACATTATCGTTAACTCTTATTCCTGCATCTTGCTTAAACTCTATAACCACTCCAGGTTCAATGCGAACTTTTTTATCGCCGTTGATTTGCATAAAGCAGTCAATTATATAGTCTACCTCTTTCAGACTATCATTTTTTAACACACTATCTGTCTCAAAAAAATTACAAGGTAATACAATTGCTTCATGAGCTGTTGTGTTAGGTTTTGAAGCCGGTTCTACTTTGTCATCTTCCTCTTCACATGAGCTAAAGGCAATTAAAAATAATCCGATTAATAGAAATTGGAAGTGAAAAACACTTTTAAAACAATTCGTTGATGTCATAATAATTTTAAGTTTTGTTGGTTTTATAGCTTAATGCCATATTTTAGCGGTGGTAAACATTTTTATGAAAAAAAATGTGATATGTTTACTTTTTCAAAAGTTTTCTATTAATGGACAAGGACAATTATTACTTGGAACAGCTCAAAGAAGGAAATCAAAAAGTGCTAGATGAAATCTACTTAAGGTATAAAAATGAGTTTATCAACTTTGGCAAGAAGTATTCACAAGATGAGGAAACCTTGCTAGATGTTTTTCAGGATTGTATGATTGTTTTGTACGAAAACGTTAGAAGTAGCAAGCTTACTACCTTAAATAGTAGCTTAAAAACCTACTTGTTTTCAGTTGGGAAGTATAAGTTGTATCGTTTTAATCAAGAAAGTCAGAAAAAGAATTTAGAATGGTCAATTGAACACCAAGAAGAAACAACTCACCAGCTTTTTGAGGAAGAAATTAATGTAGAAAGAATGAAATTGATTAATAAAGCTTTTGAGCAATTAGGAAAAAAATGCAGACAACTACTCAAACTTTTTTATTACAGAGGATTTGATTTAGAAGAGATAAAAGAGGAAATGGGTTTAGAGAATAAAAATACAGTGAAAAGTCAAAAATCTAGATGCTTAAGTCATTTAAGAAAATTGACACTTAATATTTAAAGAAAATGACAACAGAGCAGTTAATAGAAGCTTACTTTTTAAATGAGCTCAATGCAACTGAAGTGGAGGAGCTTAAAAGTAGACTTTTAAAAGATCCATCTGCAAAGGCTGACTTTATCTTTCAGCTTGAGCTTTCAAAAGTGCTTCAAGAAAATGAAAAGAAAAAAATAAAGCAAAGACTTCAATTACTTGATAAAAAAGATTCTCCTCTTAAAGTAAAGTGGTGGGCAGTAGCTGCTTCAATTGCAGTTTTGTTTGTCTTGGCTTGGGTATTTAATCTTTTTACTATTAATCAACAATACGATCAACTTTATTCAGCTTATTTTCAAGCTTACCCCAATGTAATTGCTCCGATTGAGCGGTCTTCAAATGGCAATATATCAGCGCTGCAAAAAGAAGCTTTCCAACTTTATGAGAATGAAAAATACGACAAAGCTACTTTGGCATTTGAAGAGCTCTATAGTCAAGAACATGAAGAATATGCTCGTTTCTATTGGTTTATCAGCACAATGGGAAGTGAAGAATACGCCAAGGCAATTGAGTTATATAAGCAAAATGAGCAATGGGAAAAGAGTGAATTTGAATATCCTGCAAAGTGGTATGCTGCCCTAGCATATTTAAAATTAGCCAATGAAAAAGAAGCTGTTCATTTGCTTAAAGAAATCCAAGTTTCCAATCATGCATTGAGCAAAAGCGCTGAAAAATTGCTTGGGGAATTAAAGTGAATTTATTTTTTTCCAGAATAAGACAGTAAATAGAATGATTGAAAAACCAAAAATCAGCCAATAAACTAAGCTATTTGAGCTTTCTACAATTGCATTTTGATTACCTTGAACTACAAAACCCGCCCAAAAATAAGGGTGCTGATGTAGCGGATTGTTTTCTAAAAATACTCTTTTTGCCTTCGCCAAAGCAGCACTTTTTGAAGCTCCATTTTTTAAGTTCTCATAAAAGAGTTGCATTATTTGAGCTGTTTCACGATCCGGAACCGGCCACAAACTGTAAACTGAAGAGTTCGCTCCGCTATAAACTAAAGCTTGTGAGAGACTTTGCATTCCCTCTCCTGCTTTGAGCTCCCCAATTCCGGTGTTACATGCGCTTAATACGACTAATTCTGCCGGAAAGTCTAAGTTGTAAAGTTCATTAAAGCTCATTGTTTCTTCATTCTGAAAAACGAGTTTTGAGTTCTCCGACGCTTCGTCATCATAAATGGTGTGCATCGCCAGGTGGAAAATGCTGTAATTATTAGCCTGCTTTACAAAGTCTTGTTTGCTTGCATTATTGCTTAAATACAAATCTCCTCCATAACTTTCTACTATGGCTTTTGCTTCTTTTGTCGCTCCCTCAATGTTTTCTAAACGGTTGTTGTTTGCTTTTCTACTCTGGCTATAGTAGCTATCGGAGTATACTGGAGCAAATGCAGCAATTAATTTTTTGTTTTCGTTTACACTGCGCTTTGATCTGTTTGTTAAGTACCATAATGATAAAGACGGGCTATAGCTCACTTCATGATGTTGGATTAAATAATCATTGTTTTCATCAGAAACAAGTGATTCAAAAGATAAGTAGTTCAGTTTGCCATCGGGAATAACAATGAGGTGGTTACTAGAAGCTAAGTTTTCTTTAAACGGACTTATAATCAATTTGTAACAACTTTGAGCAGCAGCTACAATATCTCTATTAATTCTTTGGATTTTAGCATGATAATCAGTGATGGCTGAGTCAATTATCTTGCGATTTCCAATGGCTATTAATTCAATACTGTTTTTATTGATCAAAATAGCAAAGTACCTTTCTTTACCTTGTATATATTTAACAATTAACTCTTTATTTGTTAATTGATTTTGAATGGATGAAATGCTTATTTCATTAGAATAAAATTTATCGTAACGAGCATCGACTTGCTCAATCTCTGAGTTTATTTTATTGATTTCTAACTCCGTTTCTTCTTTCATCTTCACCAGACTTGACGAATCGGGAAATGCTTTTACTTTTTCTTTGAGCGCCAGTAGTTTTGAGAATTGCAAATTTCTCTTGTTTAGCAAGTCTGATGGAATTGCAGTAAATCGCTCTTGTTTTGCTTCAAACTCTTTTCTTAAAGTCTGACTGTTGTTTTTCTCAATTAAATCAAGCAGATTAGCGTCCAGTTTATGATTAAGTAAATGAATTGCAGTATAAATTCCTTCCTGAATCCTAATATTTAAATCGTTTAATGAAGGATTGTAATTGCCATTTTGGTAATAATAATCAAATGCCTTAGCAGCTAATTTATAAAGATGTAAGCTTAGTTCTATGTCTTCTTTATTTTGGTCGGTTTCATAAAATGAATGATAATAATCTGCCGCATTTGCTAAAGCGCGAATAATATAAATACTGTGTTGCTTAATAAAGTTTGACTCATTTAATTTAAAAAGCGAACTTTCATTAAAACTGTCCAAGTAGCTAAACGCAAGTTGAATGTATTTTTTTGAACTATCAGCTTTTCCAAACTGTTGATAATGATATGCTTTTCTAAGATTAAGCGTCATCAAGTTCTCTTGACCAATATTTGCTACTTTATTGATATTTAAAGCTTCGTCCAGGTAGTGAATAATTTCATGAAGGGAATTTTTTCTTAAATCAGCAATTTTAGAATACTCGGAATTTAAGACCATTTGATAATACAAATTGTCATATTCTTTCGCCAAATTCAAACCTAGTTGCAAGTATTTTTCTGCTCTTTCAGCTTGATTATTGTCTGATAAATAGTCAATAATGCTATGAAAACCGGAAAGTAAATGTGAAATATAAGTTTGCTGAGTAGCCTTATCTGCACTTTTAAAAAGTTGAATCAGGCGATCTAATCGGGATACTGCAGCCTCTGTTTGAAAGTCTGCTGTAAGGAAGTCAATGTGTAGCCTATGTTGATTTATCGTTTGGCTTATAGGGTGCTCTTTTTTAGAGAGAATAGAGTCTACTTGATGGAGCATTTTTTTCGCTAACTCTAAATCTCCGTATTCTAAATAGACCTTTAATAGGTTTCCATAAAGTGTTGTGAAGTAGGTGTAATCAATGTTTTTTGAGTCTTTTTCCCAATATTTTTTTGCTTTAAGTAGACAATTTAAACGAGCAGTAAAAAAGCCCATTTGTTTATAGTTAGTACTTAGATTATTGTAAGCTAGGCCTATGTCAAATAAAGGAGCATCATCTATCGACTGAAGTGCTGAAATGGAAGCTTCATACTTCTCAATCGCATCAAAATAGTTCCCGTTTTTATCTTGTAAAAAGCCTAAATCATAGATGTAATCGGCTTTTAATTTTCCTTCTAAGTGTTTGTAGAATAAAGAATAACCTTCTTCAGAGATACTTAACGCTTTTTGCCAATAACCGGAATAGGCAGCAGCGTGGTAGTAGCCGGTGTAAAGCTTCTTTAGATATGAAGAGTGCTTCTTTAGGTTTAACTGCTTGGCAATTGTTGTTGCAGTTGAGTAGGCTTCTATGGCAGCTGAATAGTTTTGATTTGTGGACTGATTTGCTCCCAAAGAATAATACATTTTACTCTTTGCTTGCAGGATAAGTGAATCTCCGTCTGCAAGAGAATTAACTACTTTTTCCCATTCATTATAAGCAGCTTCATAACTCCCTGCTTCCAGCAAACTGTCGGCTTTATAGGTAGGATTGTCGTTTAAATTGTTACCGAAGATTTTTTTAGGTAGAGCTGTTATTAAAGTAATAAAAGCTAAGGATAGAATAATGTTGTATTTCACAGTAAAAAGTTGACTAAAATCGGCAAATATATAGAATGAATTGTTTTACAAGATGAATTGATGCAATTACTACGCACTTTGCTGTATTTTAGTTGCAGAGCAATTTTTTTCTTCAAACAATTCAAATATTATTTTATTTTCGACGGATGAAAAAAGTCTACTTCGCTGCCTTAGTTCTTTGTTTTACTTTTTCAATAAAAGCTAGTCAGTTAGATAGTTTGTTGAAACGCTGGGAAAACGTTAACGACAGCGCCAAATACGACAGTTTAATCATGTTTGCGCGCGATTGTGTAATTCATAGCAAAGGAAGTGGGGCTTTGCCAATTGCTCAATATGCTTACCATCAGACATTGGATGATCAAAATTTGACTGATTTAAATGTAAAAGCGCATTTTTATTTAGCTGCAGCTTATGCTGAGATGAATGAGCAAGACAGTAGTTTACATCATTATTTATTGGTACTAAATAAAGTTGAAGGAACCAAAAATGAAGGATGGGCGCCACACATTTACAAAAACATTACCTGGTTTTTAATAGAAAAAGGAGAGTATGAGAAAGCGATTGATTACTTTTTAAAATCTTTAAAAATAGCAGAAAAAGAAAGAGATACGCTTTTAATTGGAGTTTACACTTCACAAATTGGTTATTGCTATGATCGACTAAGAGAATTTAATAAAGCGATTACTTGGCAAAAAAAGGCCTTGCCACTTTTTGCGCAAATTAAGGATTCCTCCTTGGCGGGTTTGACTTACACCAGAATTGGAATTGCCTACGATGGTTTAGAGGTTTACGATTCAGCGCACTATTACAATGGAATTGCATTAACTTATGCAGAAGCGCGAAAAGATTCAATGGATATTGGGGTGATTCTTTCCAATATAGGAAATACTTATCGCAAGCAAATGAAGCTTGAAGAAGCTTTAAAAGCAAGTACAAAAGCGCTGCAAATTAAAGAGCAACATGATGAGAAGTTTTCTCAGGGCTTAACAATTATGAACATTGGGAAGATTTACCGCGCGATGGGTGATTTTGAAAAGTCAAAGGAGTTTCTTCAAAGAGGGCTAAGAATTTCGCAAGCTGAAAACCATTTAAAGTATACATCTGAAGCTTATCATGGACTTTATGAACTGTATAGAGATTTTGATCAATACGATTCTGCTTTGCATTATTACATTGCCTATGATGAAATTGAAGACAGTCTTTACAGTGAAAAGAAGAAAGCACAAATTACCAATTTAGAGGCAAAATATGAAAATGAAAAGAAAGAGCGAATGATTGCTAATCAGAATGTTGTATTGGCAGAAAAGGAACATGAGTTGGCAATTAGACAAAGAATGATTTTTGTTCTGTTAGCAGTAGTTGGTTTGGTTCTCGGGATCTTTGCTTTTGCTTATCAACGATATAAAAACAAAAAGCAGCAAGAATTACAACAGCTTAAAATTGAGCAACAGGAGACACTTTTAGAGGCTGTTATTGAAGCACAAGAAGAAGAACGCAAGCGCATTGCCAAAGATTTACACGACGGCATTGGTCAACAACTTAGTGGTTTGAAAATGGGAACGCAAAAGTTATCAAGGGCTTTAAAAAGCAAAGATCAAGAATTGGCTAGAGAAGCAGATGAGTTGGCTAAAATTATCAGTGAAACTGCCGAAGACGCCAGAAGCTTATCGCACCAAATGATGCCACGCGCACTTATGGAAGTAGGTTTAATTGATGCTTTGGAAGATATGCTGGCAAAGAGCTTAAAGGCCGGAGGAATCAACTATCAGTTTGAGCATTTTGGGGTGAATGAACGTTTGCCTGAAAAAATTGAGATTAGTTTGTATCGAATTGCTCAAGAGTTAGTTAATAACATTATAAAGCACTCAGAAGCCACTGAAGTACAGCTGCAACTGTTCAAAAATAAAGGAGCATTAATAATGGTTGTAGAGGATAATGGAAAGGGGATTAATGTATTTCAAAATACTGATGGACATGGCTTGTTGAACATAAGAAGCCGGCTTAATTCTTTTAAAGGAGAAGTGAATCTATCTCCAAGTCCCAATAGCGGAACTTTAGCAACAGTAAGGCTGCCGATAAAGTAGCATTATAACTAAAGCAAAAGCTGCAATTCCTTGTCCATTTGCTCAAAAAGTGGTTCCCATCTGTATTTTTCAGCTGCTATTTTTCGACTGTTTTCGCTGAGTTGTTTCCAAAGAGTTTGTTCTTCAATTAATCTTAGGCATGCGGCTGCAAATTGAGTTGAACCATTTGCAATTAAAATATGCTGTTCATTTTTTAATGCCAAGCCTTCTGCTCCAACTGAGGTTGAAACCATGGGGACACCACGATAAAGCCCTTCCAAAACTTTTACTTTCATTCCACTGCCAAAGCGCAAGGGAGCAATGTATACGCGACTTTTCTTTAAATAACTTTCTAAGTCTTTCACAAAGCCTGTAAAAATTATATTGGGAAACTTTTTTGCTGCTTCGTAAATACGTTCATCTCCTTTCTTCCCCATGATGTAAAAGCGGCAGTCAGCTTGTTTTTTAATAATTTGAGGCCAAACTTCTTGAATAAACCACAGCAGAGCATCAATATTTGGTTCCCAACTTAGTGTACCCATAAAACTTAAAGCCAATTCAGTATCGCTGAATTTAAGTGGCGGAAGTTCCAGCAATTGATCGTTTCCTAAATGATAGGTACTGCGATGTTTGTCAGTTTTAAAAGCATGGCTTTTATACAGCTCAATGTCAGAAGGAGTAGAGTAAATTAAGTTAGAAGCTTTAAAAATAGCCTTTTCATATTTTTTCACTCGCTTTGCTTCAGCTTTCAGCAGCCATTTAACTAGAGGGTTCTTGGTAAGCTCTCCCATTCTTTGCCAAAGCATAAATTCTGCATTATGCGTGTGCATCACCACTTTTCCTTTGTAGTTTTTAGGAACGTATTGAAACATTTCATAGTGATCTACAACGATTAAGTCGTAATCATTGGCTACCTGATTAACTTTTTCTTGAAAACTCTTTGAGAAATTGCGAAAAACATTTAGGCAAGGAAAACCAAAATAGCTCTTAATCAGGTTGATTGGGTTACGATTAACTTCTAACTTTTGGTGTATAAATTGGGTTAATTTGATTTTTTTTTCAAACTCGGCAAGGTAGAATTCGTCTTCATCTTTCAATAGGCAAGCCAAACCTAATTGGTAGCGCTTCGATAAGTCTTCCACATACTTCCATGACTTCATGGTGCCTCCACTCTTAGGCGGATAAGGCAATTGAGTGCTTAAAAAAAGTAGAGAAGCGTTACTCATCGATGGGTTTAAAAAATCTTGGGCGAAGTTAACTAAAAACTTAAGGAGCAAAAAAGTGTAAATTCATTCTAATTTTATTCAAAAGTGATACATTTGGTGAATAATTTCTTTCAAGCATTTCTGTGAAAACCAAAATACTCATAGTTGACGATCACCAATTAGTAATCGACGGACTTTCTGCCATTGTTAAAGAGCTTAAAGAATATGAAATTGTTGGTAAAGCCTCTAACGGAAAAGAGGCTGTTTCCTTAACAGAAATGCTTTCTCCCAACTTAGTGTTAATGGACATCGATATGCCTATTATGAACGGATTAGAGGCTTGTCGAAGGATTAAAACTGAATGCCCTCAAGTGTCAGTACTCATACTTACTATGCACAATGAGCCTTCCTTAATTCGCAAAGTGATGGAAATTGGAGCCGACGGTTATGTATTAAAAAATGCTGACCGCGAAGAATTTTACAATGCTTTATGCAGTATAGCAAAAGGCAAAAAGTATTTTAGTGCTGAGGTAACTGAAAGTCTTCTCAATACTGAAGGGAAAAACAAAGCTAACTTTAACATTGACAACAATACTTTGCTTTTAGCTAAACTCACAGAAAGAGAGTTAGATGTTTTAAAACTAATTGCAGAAGGGTTTTCTAATAAAGAAATTGGAGAACACTTATTCATTTCTCACAGAACTGTAGATACCCACCGAACCAATTTGATGAAAAAGCTGGATGCTCACAATGTGGCTGCACTCATCAAATTTGCTATAAAAAATGGATTGGTGGAGTAACATTTTGCATCCTATTATCTTCTCTAGGGTATTTCACGGATACTAATTACGTTTTTTCCTCTATTTATTCACTTAGAGCCATGGGCGTACTTCGTAGAAAATTTTTTCAATGAAGGAAATGCTCCTGTATTCAATAGTACTCGAGTATTTCTTATGAAAACGAAGAAGTACTATGAACAAACAAACGACAACAGCTGAAAATCTAACTCCAAGAGAAGTGGAGGTGTTAAAGTTAATTGCAGATGGCTTTTCCAATACCCAAATTGGCAAACAGCTTTCCATCAGTCACCGAACAGTAGACACACACCGAACAAATATTCGAAACAAATTGGGCGTGCATAACCTTGCCGGAATGATCAAATACGCCTTAACCAATAAACTTATTCAATAATGAAAAAGATAATATTTTGTCTATTGACTTTTTCATCCTTGGCTTTTGTGCGAGCACAGAGCATCAACGAAGACTTTGAGAAGTGGACGGTTAAGGAAAAAGCCATTAACATTACCGGAATGGATATTTCTCCTGACGCTAATCAGCTTGCTTTGGTTTGTGGTAAGGTAAACAACAACCCTTTGATGATTTATGATATTGCTTCAAGATCTATTGTTAAGGAAATTGAAGTAAAAGCTGAGTTTGAGGGATACAATGTCTATTACTCTAAGTTGGGAAATTACCTTCTGATACAAGAAAGAAAACTGGAAACCAGCATTAAAAAAGCCAAGAAGGTAGACTATGCTGTGGTAGACTTAAATCAGGAAAAAGAAATTATTCGTTTCAAAAAAATTAGCGATGCAAAAATTTCTACAGATGAATCTAAGCTGTATGTTTTAGAAGATGAAGAGTTAAAAATTTACAGTTTACCGGAGCTAAAGGTGATTGAAAAGACAAAGCTTGATGCTGCATGTAATGCTTTAGCTATTCACCCTAATGGGAGTGAAATTGCCGTTGCTGTGAAACCGGAAAAGAAGGATTTGAAAAATGTTCCCTCATTGCGCAACAACAAAAAAGTACTAAAGAAGGCGGCAAAGTTTCGCCACATGATTGCCATTTTCGATGCTGAAAGTTTTGATAAAAAGCAGCTTGTTAATGAAGTTTATGACAATATAAACTTAATGTTTTACTCTGCCGATGGTGATAAGTTGACCTGCTTTAACGCTGCCCCAAATTCTTATGTAAATGTAATTGATGCAAATAATTACGAACCATTAAGAGAGTCTTACTTAAGTAGAACCAATAAGCAGCCGGACTATAATTACGGTTGGAATAATAAGGTTTTTGGCATAGCTACGGTTGATGAGTGGCCGGCAGTAAATATTTACGATGTAAATAGTGGTAGTATGCTCGATAGCTATGATACCAAGATGAAAATGTGGAAAAATATGAAGAAGAAAATATACAGCGGAACTAACACAAGCTTTGTGTTTTTGCCTGATCAAAGGCATGTTTTAATCGCTTATGGAAATTCACTAATTAAGTGGAAAATAAAGAAATAAATTTATTATGAAAAAGATAATTCAATTAATCAGTTTAACTTTTTTACTAAGCGGAAGTTTTCAATTAAAAGCTCAAAAAGAGTATTACAGTACTCAAGAGGAGGTGATAGAGGCTGCTTACCTTACTCTGGATCGATGGATAGAATCCGGGGAGTTCAGAGAAAATATTGAGCACCGATTGGAGAGAAATACCGGTGAAAATAAAATGAGCGGTACTTATGTGATGGATATTACCTTAAGACATAAAGGCGAGGTGGTTTCTGTAAATGTAGTGGAAAGCAATGCTGCTATTAAGCTACAGAATTATATGAAAGACTACATCAAATTACTCAAGTTCCCATTTAAGATGCCAAAAAATAAACGCTATAAGTTTCGCTATGAATTTAAATTTTAACACTAAAAAATCATCAAAACCAATTAATTATGAAAAGTAAAGTAAGAATTTTGGCGGCTGCTTTTGCCCTTAGCACGGCGGCATTTGCTCAAGAAGATATGCCCATTGCATGGGAAAAAAAGTACGAACATAAGTCGGAAAGAGTTGGAACGGGATTAGAAGGACCTAATGAAGTAAGCTACATAGCCGACGATAAAGAAATTACGGTTTATAAAACTACCGATGGTACTGTCGTTTGGACGTCTAAGTTCAAGGAGTTGGTTCCACGTTTGCGAAAAGCAGATCATTTTCAGGCATTTTGGGAATCAGATGCACTATTTGTATTTGATTATAAAACGGGCAAAGATCAATTAGCAGTTATTGATTTGAATAATGGAGAAGTGCTGTGGGAAAGCACTCGATATCAAGGTTTAGGAAGTGAAAATATCATTTATTTGCCAGAGGTAGATGCCTTCTTATTGTCACTTTCTGAATCGATTACAATGGTGAAAGCCAGAACCGGAGAAGAAGTTTGGGAAACCTCTGCCTTTAAAGGATCTGTTGCAAAATACATTTTTGCTAATGGTGATGTTGTTGCCTTTAATATGACTCCTTCAGGATTAGTCGGATTTTTTAAAGGATACAAAAATCAGATTGCAAGAATCGACCTGAGTAATGGAGACATAAAGTGGCAGTCGGCTTATGTTGGAAAACCGGAGAAAAAGGTAATTACCAAAGAGCCACTTTATGACTTAAAGTTAGAAGGAGATAAACTCTTGTTAATGCTAAACGGATTACAAGTATTTGACTTTAATACAGGAGCAGCTCTGTGGTCGGCTGCCTATGAGCAAACCCCTAAAGTGATTGGAGCACCTGCAGGGGCTCAAGCATTTGGAGTTTATGGTGCTGTTGCCAAGCCTGTAAGAGTTGGAAATGATGTTTATGTGCTTCAGTTCGATAAAAAAAGTAAGCAGTTTATTAAAAAGTACGATTACAATACCGGTAAGTTATTGTGGACTTCTCCAGAAATTAAAAAAGCTAAAGCAATCCCTAATTTATTTGTTATTGACGATAAGGTAATTGCACAGATTGGAGGAGTTGTGGAAACTCAAGCATACATAAGGCAAACTACTTCAGAGGGAACTACTGAACAGTGGATTGTTGATTTTCAAAATGTAAAACCAAACGGATTGCAAGCATTTAACACCAAAGACGGCTCATTTGCATGGGATTCTGAAAAGTTTAAAAAGGGAATTACCAACGGTTTTGCAGTAGGAAGTGATCTTTATATCTGCTCAGGGAAGGCGCTTTACTCAATAAACTACAAAGATGGAGGCGTAAATTATGAAGTAAACATAAAGAGCGATGGAGTTGGAAATGCCACTGAAATTTTACAGTACAAAGACATGATTGTAATGGTTGGTGAGAAAGGAGTTGCTACTCATAAAATGAGTGATGGTAGCCTAGTGAATAGCAATAAGTATAAAAAAGCAAAAGCAATGAAAGTAGTAGACAATATACTTTTAATGGTAACCGCCAAGAATGATTTTGCTGCATTTAATCTGGATGATTGTTCATACCTTTCATATAATGCTAAAAAAGACTCCAAACAAGAGTTGAGTGAAGACGGCAATTTTGTTTGGGCTTATGAAAAGAAAAATGTCTCAAAATTGAAAACACGTTAAGTTTTGCTTTTTTCATCGAGGCGGTTGTGGCTTTTGCTCTATCGCCTCTTTTTTATTTAAATAGCTAAGAAATGAAATTCAATTTAAGTCTACTTGGGTGCTTGTTATTTGTTTATTTTCAATTGAGTGCCCAAACTCAAATGGCTAACTTTTACTTTGAAAAAGGGAAAGAAGCCTACAACGGAAAGTTTTATCAAGAAGCAATAGATCAGCTGGAAAAAGCCTTAGAAAAAGATGCTCAACATGCAGATGCTCTTTGTTATTTGGGTTACGCTTATTATGATACACAAGAATATAATAAAGTGGTAGAAGTATACACTCTTTTACAAGAAGCTTCTCCTGATTATTGGCCATGGTACATTTATTTAAGAGCAAATGCAAAATCAGCTTTAGAGCAATTTGAATCTGCGGCAAGCGATTATGAATTGTTTTTATCAAAGTATAGTAAAACTGCCGACCGCATTCATTTTCATCATCAAGCGGCTTACAAAATGGAATATGCCAAAAAAGCTTCTGACTTACGTTTAAAAGCAAGCGAAATGAAGAGCCCACAAAACTTAAGCAAAGATGTGAATACCATTTCAGATGATATGATGCCCCAGATTAACCCAACAGGCGATCGTTTGTATTTTACTTCTTCTAGAAAAGGAGGACTTGATAATAAGGATGAAGAGGAAGAAAACGATTGGGGAGAAGATTTATACTATATTGAAAAAACAATCAATGGATGGAGCCAGGCGACTTTATTGCCGGAACCCATAAATACTTATAACAATGATGGAACATCTACTTTTTCTGCCGATGGACAACAAATGATTTATGTGAAATGCGGAGAAAAGGGAGGTATGGGCAGTTGTGATTTGTGGATGGCAAGTTTAGAGGGTACAAATTGGACAAGTCCTGAAAATATGGGTGATGTAGTAAATAGCAAATCATGGGATTCTCAACCAAGTTTATCCTCCGATGGGAATACGCTCATTTTTGTATCTGATCGAGAGGGTTCTTATTGTGGAAGTATGGATTTGTATATCAGTCGAAAGAATAAATTTGGACAATGGAGTGTGCCGGCAAATTTGAGCGAATTAAACACTCCTTTTGGAGAAAAAAGTCCCTACATTGCACCGGACGGAAAAACGTTGTATTTTGCCTCTGAGGGGCATCCCGGTTTTGGAGATTACGACATTTTTATGAGTGTTTTTGAAAATGGCAAGTGGTCAGAGCCGGTGAATTTGGGAGCTCCGTTAAATTCTTCCGGTCAGGACACTTACTTTTCTATCTCAGCAAGTGGAGAGGGTGCATATTTTGCTTCTAATCGCAGTGGCTTAGGTGGTTTGGATTTATTTTCAATTGATATTCCGGAAAAGCTCAGACCTAAGCCTTCGGTAGTTGTACGTGGAGTGGTAAAAGATGCCAAAAGCAATCAAAATATGGAAGCTTGGGTGTTGGTAGAAGATTTAAACACAGCCGAATTAATCGCCACTGCTAAGAGTAACTCTCAAAGTGGTGAATATTTAGTGGTTTTGCCTTCCGGCAGAAATTATAGTGTTTCAGCAAATAAAGAAGGTTATTTCTTTTATTCCAATAAGTTTGAAGTTCCAACCACCTCCAAGTATCAAGAAATTGAGAAAAATATTGCTTTAAAGCCAATAGAAAAGGGCGCTAGAGTTGTATTAAATAACATCTTTTTTGAAACCGGAAAAGCTACACTAACACAAGAAAGTTACATTGAATTAGCAAAAGCAGTCTCCTTGATAAATGCTAACCCTAGAATGGTAATTGAGATAGGAGGCCACACTGATAATGTGGGATCTGACGAGGCAAATATGCAGTTGTCGCATGAGCGGGCAAAATCGGTTCGCAATTACTTAGTAAAAGCAGGAATTGGTTCAGAGCGCTTAGAAGCTAAAGGGTATGGAGAAACGCAGCCGGTAGCTGATAATGAAACAGAAGAAGGCAGACAAGCGAACAGAAGAACAGAGTTTATTATTTTAGCTAATTAATGAACTGAATTTACGATTCATTGTTTTCTTACCTTAGTAGGCTAATCTAAAATTAAAAAACTATGAAAAAAGTAAGTTTATTGGCTGTCTTAGCCCTTGCGGCTTTTGTTACTTTTTCTTTCACTTTAGGTGGAGAGAAATATGAAACGCTCAAAATTGGCAAAACTGCTCCTATGCAAGATTATATGATGAACACCCCTGAAGGAGATGCATATAGTTTGGAATCTTTAGCAAAAGAAAAAGGGACGTTGATTATTTTTTCTTGCAATACCTGTCCTTTTGTGGTAGCTTGGGAAGATCGCTATCCCGAGATTGCTGAAACGGCTGAAGGGCTTAATATTGGATTTGCTTTAGTAAACTCTAATACATTAAAAAGAGAAGATGAAGATTCTCCTGAAGCAATGATGGATCACGCTGAAGAAAATGGCTATTCGGAAATACCCTACTTAATTGACCAAAACTCTCAATTGGCAAATGCCTTTGGAGCTAAAACAACGCCCCATGTATTTCTTTTTAATGCAGAAATGAAATTGGTTTATGAAGGCGCTATCGACGATAATTTTAAAGAAGCAGAAGCTGTAAAAGCAACTTATTTAAAAGATGCTTTAAACAATTTAGCAGAAGGAAAAAAGATTAATCCTCAAACGACAAAAGCCATTGGTTGTAGCATAAAGCGACCAAAAGAATAGAAAAAAAGCCGCAAAATGCGGCTTTTTTTTGTTATAAAATCTGAATGTCTGTAATGATACCTAAAACTGATTTAAATAGATGTTGAGCCATTTTTATAACAGGATGGCCATTTTCATAATTTAAGTTTGTAGCGAACTAAATGGGGCTAATGATTGAAGAAGCTCCAAAGTGAACCTTTGGAGATCACTAAAATCATCGCCATTTAGGAGTGGAAGACTTAAATTAGGGAACAGGCCTAGATTTTTTTGTTTACTTTTTTCTCCCGATAGCTATCGGGAATGGAAAAAAGTAAAGACAGAATGCTATAAACAAGGTAGTTTAATTGTTCGCTTACTAATTTAGGTAAGTAAACGGACAGTCAAAAAACATAATATTGAAACCGAAATGATTTAGTTGTATAATAATCAGTTTAGGTAAATAAACGGCTATTCATATTACTTTACGAACTGAGAAGCCAAAAGAATTTTAAATTCTTTAAATAGCCGTTTTTAACCGTTAGTAAGGGTTACTTCTGCTTTACTCCACTGAAAATCATCATTCTTTGTTCTTTTTTGGTATGTTTGTGATTGAATCTTGTATCCCATAAATAAGTAAAAAAGTACTATGTTTATGCGGATATTTATTAGTTGTGCCTAATTTAAAATGACGAAACGAATACTCATATCAATTCCAGTTATCTTAATCGTTATCGGACTGATTTATTTCAATCTTCCATTTGAAGTAACTCGGAAAGCTGACATTGATTTTGGAAATGAATTAGTGAGTAAACTTGAACAGTTTAAAAAGGAGAATAACAGACTTCCCGAAACTGATGATTGGAAAGTATTAGACGAACTAGGGTTTAAAACAGAAATGCTTGGAACCGACCCGACCTACCAAAAAATAAATCAAAAAGAGTTTGAATTGATTTATTTAGAAGGATTTGACGGTCCTTATTTATTGTATAATTCAAAATCCAATGATTGGACAATGGACTTTCCATCTCCACATCAAAAGACTAAACAACAAGACGAACTTGAAGAAAATTACCCTTGGAGCAAAAAAGTCACAGAAGTTGCTATTGACGCAATTTTGTTTTCAATAGAGAATAATAAGAAACCTGAAAACGAAAGAATTCCAAACTTTCCTTCAAATCCAAATAATGTCCCATTTACACTAACTGACTCAACAGAATTTGAAGTAGTGGGATATTCAACTATGAAAGAAGAAAATGATACTTATTGGATTAGCTTCATGCCAAAATCAGAAATGGACATTTCAGGACCGACTATTATTGTTGAAATAAATATAGAAACAGCAAAAGCAATTCAAGTTTATATGAATGCCGATGCTTAAAAGAAAAAAAACTAGGCACAACAATGGGTATAAAACATAGGGCGGACAGTGGCTTCCGCAAGTTTTCGGCACTTAGCAAGCTCAGTTTCGGGCGGACAGTTAAGTACTCCGAAATGCCCTACGTTTCATACCCGAGACCGTTAGCGGTCAGGCAAAAAAACGACCCGAGAAACAAGTCGGGTTATTTTTTGAGAAATGTATTTTAGCAGTTGCTTAAATAAACAAGTTGACTATCTTTGTGCTTATGGAAAATAATTCTTGCATAAGACAACAAGCGGACATTAAGCAAATCAACCGCTGTAAAGACCGAGTTGCAGAACTCAACGGCTCGTTTGACTATTTGTCGAACGGACTTGAATTGGCGGGTAACAACGTCAGACTGAAAATCCTATTCCTACTTTACGAAGAGAAACAACTTTGCGTTTGCGACCTGAGTGACATTCTTGGAATGACCATTTCGGCAGTTTCTCAACACCTGCGAAAACTCAAAGACCGAAAACTCATTGAAACAGAAAGGCAAGCACAGACCATTTTCTACTCGCTGACAAACGAATACAAAAACTTGCTTGAACCGTTTTTCATAATACTTGACGAAAACAAAATTTTGGTGACAATATGAAAAAGGACAATAAACTAATCGGAGCAGGACTTTTAACGGCATTCGCTGCTTCTCTATGCTGTATTACGCCAGTTTTGGCACTAATTGCAGGAACAAGCGGACTTGCTTCCTCTTTTTCGTGGCTTGAACCTTTCCGACCGTATTTAATCGGTTTGACAATTTTGGTTCTTGGTTTTGCTTGGTATCAAAAACTAAAACCGAAAAAGGAAATAGACTGTGATTGTGAAACTGATGAAAAGCCAAAATTCATTCAGAGTAAAAAGTTTTTAGGAATTGTAACAGCATTCGCAATTGTAATGCTTGCCTTTCCTTACTATGCACATATTTTCTACCCCAAGACAGAAAAACAAGTAATAGTAGTTGATAAATCAAATGTACAGACCGTTGAGTTTACTATCAGCGGAATGACTTGTGCAGGATGCGAAGAACACGTAAACCACGAAGTGAACAAACTTTCAGGAATAATCAAATCAACTGCTTCATACGAGAGTGGAAACGCAATTGTAGAGTTTGACAACTCAAAAACGAATATAGTCGAAATCGAAACAGCAATTAACGGAACAGGATATTCAGTAACAGACAAAAAGGAAAAATAAAATGGAAATAACTTTGCATTCAACAATCACCTGCCCTAACTGCGGACACAAAAAAGAAGAAACAATGCCGACAGATGCTTGCCAATACTTTTACGAGTGCGAAAACTGCAAAACTGTATTGAAACCACAACAAGGAGACTGCTGTGTTTATTGCAGTTATGGGAGCGAGAAATGTCCGCCAATTCAACAAGACAAGAAATGTTGCTGACCGAAGAAAAAAAGCCCGAACCGCTAACAATGTATATAAAAAATAGGCGAAATAGTAGTAAAATCAAGGCATTTGGCTCGTATCAATCTTTGTGCTTAACCGAAAGTTTAGTGCTTCGAAATCGCCTACTTTTCATATACTAACCGTTACCCACAAGCTAAAAAGCCAACCGCACAAACAGCACATTTGGTTTTTTTGCAAACACGAAAGCCAACGCTGAAAAAACCAAAAGAGCTGTTTACAGCCAACGTACAGAAAACAGAAAAATGCAGACAGAAGAAGAAATACTGAAAATAAAAAAAGTGAAGAACACTGCGGTTCGGACGGTAGTATTACGCCACCTTTTGGCTCAAGAAAAAGCACAATCGCTAAAAGACATTGAAAACGCATTGGCATACACGGACAGAAGTTCCATTTTTCGGACTTTAAAAACATTTGAAGAAAACAAAGTAATTCACAGTATTGAAGACGGTTCGGGAATGACTAAATATGCTGTATGTGCTGAGGGTTGCAACTGCGAGCCAAAGGATTTACATTATCATTTTTATTGCACCAATTGTAGCAAAACGCTCTGTCTAGTTGACCTTCCTATCCCGCATATTAAATTACCGGAAAACTTCAAACTGCATCAAGCCAATATGGTCGTGAAAGGCTTGTGCGACAAATGCAACAAGTAATGTTTGCAATCGAGTTGCGCTAATACCTAAATATCTTTGCACTATTCTTTACAAAAACAGAGTAGGCAAATGATAAGAACCATTTTAGCATTAATTTTTTCAATCTTTTCAATTATTTCTTTTGCTCAGACGAGTGAAATCAAAATCTCTGTTCTTGATGCAGAAAATGACGAGTCGTTAATTGGAGCAACTGTTTATTTTGAAGAATTGAGAAAAGGGGCAGTTACAAATCTTGATGGAATTGCATCTTTCACCGAAATTCCAAGTGGAAGGCACCAAATTAGAATATCCTATTTAGGCTTTCAGACAATCGAAACAACAATTGAAACTACTTCCGAAAAAACTTTTGAATTTAAATTAGAGTATGGAGGTAGAGATTTAGATGAAGTCGTAATTCAATCATCTCGCAGCACAAGAACAGTTAAAAAGATTCCAACACGCATTGAGTTTATTGGAGCGGAAGAATTAGGCGAAAAAGCAGCAATGAACCCGACCAATATTTCTATGGTTTTGCGAGAAAGCACAGGAATACAAATGCAACAAACCTCATTGAGTAGTGGAAATACAAATATCAGAATTCAAGGACTTGACGGTCGTTATACACAACTTTTAAGAGACGGATTTCCATTGTACAGTGGTTTTTCAAGTGGCTTGAGCATCCTACAAATCCCACCATTAGACCTAAGACAATTTGAAATTATCAAAGGAAGTGCATCTACCATTTATGGTGGCGGTGCAATTGCAGGATTGGTAAATATGGTTTCAAAAACACCAGATGAAGAACCCGAATTGGAAATTATGCTGACCCAAACACAAGCTTTGGGAAGTACAGGGAATATTTTCTACAGCAAACGCAATAAAAGATTTGGAGTGACACTTTATGGTTCAGGTCATTACCAAAAACAGTTTGACCCTGACAATGACGAGTTTAGTAATATTCCGTTAACAAAATCTATTTCGCTTAACCCAAAACTATTTTATTATCCGTCTGACAAAACCACATTTTGGCTTGGAATAAACGGCACGTATGATGACAGAACAGGTGGCGATATGACCGTTATCGAAAATGGGCAAAGTGGTATTCATCAATTCTCAGAAACGAATATCTCAAAACGCCTAAGTAGTCAGGCGGTTTATACAACTGAGTTTAATTCAAACAGTTCTTTAAATATTAAAAATAGTGTAGCCTTTTTTGATAGGAATTTAAGCTTGCCCAACTACGCTTTCAAAGGGACTCAAACTAACACATTTACAGAAGCATCCTACAATAAGGAAACAGCCAAGAGTAATTGGATTTTTGGTACAAACCTATACACTACCCAGTTTGATGAAGATGATTCAAGTCCCATTCAAAGAGACCAAACAGACATTACTTATGGCTTGTTTGCAAACAATATTTACGACCTTTCAGAACAATGGATTTTAGAAACAGGATTAAGAGCGGACTATGCACAAGATTGGGGCTTTTTCCCTTTGCCAAGAGTATCATTACTCTTTAAACCTGCAAATGGCTTTTCCAGTAGAATTGGCGGTGGTTTAGGTTATAAAATACCCGACATATTTACCGAAGAAGCGGAATTTAATAATTACAGAAACGTACTGCCTATTGATAAGAATAATCTTGAAGCAGAACGTTCTTATGGAGCAAATTTTGATATGAATTATACTACGATTCTATTCGATAAAATTTCTTTTTCAATCAACCAACTGTTCTACGTTACGGCAATCCAAAATGGACTATTGCTAAATAGCACCAACAATGGAAATCTACAATTTGAAAATGCAAAAGCTTCTATCCTAAGTAAAGGGACTGAAACAAATCTAAAATTTACTTACAAAGACTTTAGATGGTTCTTAAACTATGCCTTCATTGACACACGACTAAGCTATTTACCAGAAAACCCGCAGAAGCCACTAACGGCAAGACACAATGCAGGAAGCATACTGATGTACGAATCAGAGAAATGGCGTATCGGTTACGAGACTTTTTACACAGGAAAGCAAGTTTTATCCAATGGAGAGGAAACCAGAGACTTTATTACTATGGGTTTCTTGGTTATGCGAAACTTTAAATGGGTAACAACATATTTGAACTTTGAAAATTTCACTAACATACGTCAAACCAATTTTTCACCGTTAGTTTTTCCACCACAGGATAGCCCAACATTTACAGAAATCTATGCACCTACTGACGGTTTTATATTCAGTGTAGGAGTAATTATTAAACCATTTGGTAACGAAGACGAAGATTAAATGGAAAAAACACTATTTATAATTCCCAAGATGGACTGTCCATCCGAAGAAAATCTAATTCGAATGAATTTGGACGGAATTTCAAGTATTGCAAATTTGGATTTTGACATCCCGAACCGAAAACTAACCATATTTCATAACGGACAAATAGAAGAAATTGAAAAATCCATTATTGACCTAAAATTAGGCGGAAAGAGAATATCAACAGTACAAACAGACCAAACCGATTTTAATGAGAACGCAAGTCAAAAAAAACTGCTTTGGATTGTTCTTGCAATCAATTTTGCCTTTTTCGTTATCGAAATGACAACAGGCTTGATTTCTAAATCTATGGGACTTGTGGCAGATAGTTTGGATATGCTCGCTGACAGTTTCGTTTACGGAATCAGTTTATTTGCCGTTGGTGGTACGCTGACAAAGAAAAAACGGATTGCCAAAATCGCAGGATATTTTCAGATAACACTCGCAATAATTGGATTTTCAGAAGTGCTAAGACGATTCTTCGGAGCTGAAGAGCTCCCTGACTTTTGGACAATGATTATTGTTTCAATTTTAGCCCTTATCGCAAATGGAATTTGTCTATACATTCTGCAAAAGTCAAAAAGCAAAGAAGAGGCACACATGAAAGCGAGTATGATTTTTACTTCCAACGACATAATTATCAACTTAGGAGTAATTTCCGCAGGACTTTTGGTAAATTGGTTGGATTCCAATAAACCTGATTTGATAGTAGGAACAATTGTTTTTGGATTGGTAGTACAAGGTGCGTTTAGAATATTAAAATTGAGTAAGTAGTTGAAAATGCCAACGCTAAAGCCATACACATTTGCAATTCGCTCAAGCCCTGACGCAAGCCGAAAATTGCAAAAGAGTATGTCTTTGCCAACGCTGAAAGACGAACGATAAAAAGTACGATTGCCCAATCAAGTAGACAGCTCCGCCCCAAAATAGGAGCGGAGTTCGCTTTTTAATTTCCTTACTTAGTGCAGCTCAGAAATCAGATCTTTTAATTTACACTCGCAAATAGAGGATAATTTAAGAAGCCACCTCAATAGCTAAACAAAGACAGCTTCAGCAATGCTACAAACCACTTAATTCTTCTTATCTCCAAACTTGTATTGGAAGCCAACAGCAATCACATATTTGAACTGTGTTCTTGGTCCAATTTCGGGATTTCCTTCTGCATCGAGCTTTGGAGTTCCATCGGATTTGGTTTCTTGAATTTTTATATCATGATCATAAATTAAAGAAGTGGTAATTGTTGAAGTTAAGAACTTGTTGATCTTCATGCTCAGTACATTGTCCCAGTTTACATCAATATTTTGAGGCTCTTCTGAGTAATTTGAGAATAGGTCTATATTCGTTTGAAAACTAACATTCTCCATAATGTCTTTTTTGTACATCATTCTCAAGTAACCACCTACTTCTAGTCGAGTATTTTTGCCATCCTTAAGCTTAGTACTATCAGGGTTGTCACCGGCGTATTCAGCAGCTTCAACTCCATAATCACCACGGTCGGCTAAAGATTGAATACTTACAACTGTTAATTTTGCCGTTACCGGAGATATAAATACAGTTAAGTTTTCATTCGGTTTGTAGTCCATACCTAATGCGCCTAACAAGTAACCCGGAGCCATAAAGTCGGAAATTTTATCTTCTTCTGCTGCAGTTGTGTAACCGGGAGCAAACTGAGATTTAAAGTTTAAAAGAGCTGCATAATACCAGTCCTCTGTTGCTTTTTTCCCATATTTAGAGTTAAATAAAATGCGGTCGTCTGACTTAATCCAGTCGCTACCCCCTAACTGGGTTTCGCCATAGCTGAGGTTTAAGTTGTTGTCCCAAGCAGTGTTCCCTCTTTTGTAATCGGCAAATACATTTAAAAGCCCGTTAAGAGAAACAGAACTTTGACCACCGGCAGCCCAGTTTGTTAATGATACTTGTGTAAAGTTTGCGCCAAATACACCTCCGGTTTTCCAACCTTCAGTAGTGTCGTTTTCTTGAGCTCTCAAATCACTTTCTGCATCGGTTACTTGAGCATAAACTCCTAAGCCCATAAAAAGGCATAGTGCTAAAAATATGTTTTTCATAACTATCGTTTAATTTGAATGAGAAATTTAGTCTTTAATCATGTGAACATCCACTTGAGGGAATGGAATGTTGATGCCATTAGCATTAAATCGATTATAGGCCTCTTCGTTCATTTTCCAGTTTACTGCCCAGTAATCACCTGATTTCACCCAAACTCTTGCCGATAAATTCACAGAACTGTCTGCCATTTGATCTAAAACCACCATTGGTTCCGGCTCTGTTAATATGCGATCATCTTCCTTAAACAACTCCAGTAAAATCTGACGAGCCTTTTCAACATCATCCCCGTAGCCAATGCCAAAGGTCCACGCAATTCTTCTGGTAGGCTCAGTTGAGTAGTTAATTAAAGATCCGGTAGAAAGCCCACCATTAGGAATAATTACCGTTTTATTATCAGGAGTTTTAAGAATGGTATTAAAGATTTGAATTTCATGTACTGTTCCATCATAGCCTTGAGCTTCGATGTAGTCGCCTACTTTAAATGGCTTGATTATTAAGATAATTACTCCGCCTGCAAAGTTTTGTAGTGTTCCTGAAAGTGCCATACCAATGGCCAAACCGGCGGCACCCAAAATAGCCACAAAAGAAGTCATGGCAATGCCCATCATGCTTAAAACTGAAATCCCCAAAATCACTTTGAGTAACATAGAGATAATGCTAATCAAAAAGGGAGTTAAAGACTCGTCGATTTGACGTTTTTGAAAAGCTTTTTTAACAGCTTTCATCACCATCTTAATCACCCATAGTCCGATAATTAAGGTTATAATTGCACCAACTAATTTTGGACCGTAAGTCATAATAAAGTCAGTGGCCATTGAAGAGTATTTGTCAACGTTTTCCATGATTTTGATTTTTAGATTATTCGACAAAGGTAAAACAAAAGTTGAATTAAGTAGTTATCATTTTGCCATTTAAAGACAAACAATTTCATATTTATGCAAAGAGTCTTCTTACTTATTTTGTTTTTTGTTCTATTTACTCTTGTTGAGTGGTATGCCTATCAGGCGATTAAGTTTGTCACAAGAAAGCAAAAGTCAGCATTGAAAAATGGCTTAAGATGGACGTATTTAACTTTTACATTCATTTCTTTAAGCACATTCTTTGCCTATAATTTTATTGGTCACGATAGCTGGGAATGGACTTTTAGAACATTTGTCAGAGTGTTGCTATTTGTTAACTTTTTATCAAAAATATTCTTAGTTGTTTTTGTTTTTATCGATGATATTCGTCGAGGAATTAAGTGGTTAATTAGGAAGTATTCTAAGCCAAAAGAAGAAAACAATTCAAACAAAGAAGGAATCAGTCGCTCTGAGTTTTTGGCAAAAACAGGCATTATAGTCGCGGCTTTACCCGTAGTTTCTATGAGCTGGGGCGTAATTAGTGGAGCTCACGATTACAGAGTTCGGAGAATTAATTTGCCGATTAAAGGTCTACCTTCTTCATTGCATGGACTTCGTATTGCGCAGCTTTCAGACATTCATGCCGGAAGTTTTTGGAATAAAACGGCTGTTCAGGGTGGGATAGATTTATTCGAAGCAGAAAAAGTTGATCTTGCTTTCTTTACCGGAGATTTGGTAAATAATAAAGCCTCGGAAATGCGGAATTGGGGAAATGTTTTTAAGAAAATCAAAGCTCCTTTGGGGGTTTACTCTGTTCTGGGAAACCACGATTATGGCGATTATGTTGACTGGGCTTCACTTTCTGCCAAAGAAAAAAACTTGAATGAGTTGAGAACCATCCAAAAGAATATGGGGTGGCAGTTATTAGAAAATGAAAATCGCTTATTGGAGGTCGATGGGGAGAAAATTGGAATCATTGGAGTGGAGAACTGGAGTGCAAGAGGTCACTTCCCAAAATATGGAGATTTAAAAAAATCGAGTGAAGGACTGGAAGAGAGTGCGTTTAATATTTTACTATCACATGATCCATCTCACTGGCAGGCGGAGGTTTTACCTAGCTTTCCTCAAATTGATTTAACACTTTCAGGACATACTCACGGAATGCAGTTTGGCGTTGAAGTTCCCGGATTTAAGTGGAGTCCTGTACAATACTTTTACGATGAGTGGGCGGGCTTGTATAAATCCAATGAGCAATATTTGTACGTTAACAGAGGTTATGGCTACATAGGCTTCCCCGGAAGAGTAGGCATTCCACCGGAAATCACTGTAATTACTTTAGAAAAAGCATAGCGAGATTTCTGTATTTTTCGTAATTTTATATGCCTTCCTTACCAAGCCTGCATTAATAAAAATTACAAACTATGCAATTTAGCAGCATCGATTTAGAAAAAGCGCTTCGAAAAGAAAAAAGGAGAAGTATTAAAAAGGAACTCTTAGAAGAAGTTAAGGCTCAATTAGAAAGTGATTTTGAAGAAGATTGTTTGATTGAAGAACGAATTAAATCGAAGAGCAATTCAACGGCTTTTAACTTTCACTCCGGAGATTTAGAAAATGTGTTTAACCTAGATCAAATCAAAAGTATTTGTGTAAAGTACCGGCTTCGTTTTTTAGAAGCAGCGGCTTATAAAGCAGAACTTCCGGCTGAGGCTATTTTAAAAGTAAAATCGTTGGAGAAGAAGTGGGGAGTGGAGCTGAAAAACTTTAAAATTGTTGCACCACAGTCACTTTTTGAGTTAGAAGATCCGGATGCAGACCCACTTTTGTTTGCTGAATTAGGAAACAATCAATACTACTTTATTCATAAGTGGGGCAGTGATTTAAATAGCTTAAGAGCTGTAGCGGCTTTCCCTCTGCGTTCCTTTATGCATTTATTCTGGACGCTTTTAACGTTTGCCTTAATCTTTGCCGCAGTCATTCCTACGCCAACTATAGGCTTAAAGCTTTTTGTCTGGATACACTCTTTCATTGCCTTTTGTGCATTAGCTTGCGTGTATGTTTTTGGAATGCGTCAGAATTTTAGCTCGGAGAGTTGGAATAGTAAGTTTATATAGAAATTTATTCTGAATGTCCGGAATAATATTTTAAACTATTTTAAATAATATTGAATCATTTAATAAGAAGGATGGCCATTTTCATAATTTAAGAATGGAACGAACTAAATGGGGCTAATGATTGAAGAAGCTCCAAAGTGAACCTTTGGAGATCACTGAAATCATCGCCATTTAGGAGCGGAAGACTTAAATTAGGGAACAGGCCTAGATTTTTTTGTTTACTTTTTTCATCAATGGAAAAAAGTAAAGACAGACTGAGGAAAACAAAATAGTTTAGTCATTTACTAATCAATTTGATAAATAAACGGATATTCATAATTTTTTTTTAAATAATTAAATTCTGAAATTTGAATACTTATGGAAATCAATATAACATACAATCATATAATGAAGCTTATAAAGCAGCTTCCTAAATCAGAATTACTTAAACTTCAAAAAAATCTTCAGACAAAAGTGGCTTCGAAAGAAGCTAGCCAATCATTAAGAGATCTACTTTTAGAGGCACCAAACTGGTCTAATGAAGACTTAGAGAAGTATAAAGATTCAAGAGAGTTTTTTAATAATTCAAGAATAGCATGATTCTGTTAGACTCATCTATTATCATCGAATTATTTAGAAAAACTAAAAAAGAACAAACAGCTTTCTATAAATTAGTTGGAGTTTATCAATCTTTATTCATTTCATCAATTACAAATTATGAAATAGGAATTGGGAATAGAACTATTGTGCAATCAGAATATTGGAATAAGCTTAAACAAAATCTCGAGATTTTACCATTTGACGAATCGTGTTCAGAGATTGCCAAAGAAATATACTTAAATCTCTTAAATCAAAATAAAATAATCGATATTGCTGACATACTTATTGGCTCAACTGCTTTGAATTACAATTTACCCATTGCTACTTTGAATGTTAAACATTTTAGTAGAATTGAAGGACTAAAAGTAATTAACCAGTTCTAAGTACTTTAACATAATTTACATTCACTTATTTCCTTTGAAGATTACATTTGCTTAAAAAAGATGCGTTTACTCCCGGCTTTAATTCTTTGCTTTTTTTTAACCTCATTTACCTTTATCGATTCAAGTCTAAAAGGAAGTATTTCTATTGATGTTGAGGGCATTAATGATGTAAAAGGCGAGATTGGAATTTTAGTGTTTAATCAAGCCAAAGGGTTTCCTTCCGACGAAAAGAAAGCTGTTTTAAAAAAAGTGGTGCAGGTAAATTCTAAGAAGATGAACATTGAGTTGGATTCGCTTCCTTATGGGAAATATGCCATATCAATAGTTCATGATGTTAATGCCAATAAAAAGCTAGATAAAAACTTATTTGGCATTCCCGCAGAGCCTTTTGGTTTTTCTAATGTAGATAAAGTTTATTTCGGTCCTCCAAAGTTTGAAGAAGCACAAACAATGCTTTCGGCTCAAAAACAAAACATTATAATTAAGTTGATTGAGGCTTTTTGAGTTAATTCATAATAGTTAAACCGTTGAAAAGGTTACTTATCTATGGAATTTCCTCACCCACGACTGAAGTCGTGTCGGTTAAGCACTTTTTTAAAGTTCTGTCGCTCCTCCGGAGCTTATCTTTTAATCTCAATCCTTTTCTACAAAATTTTCGCTCCGATGGAGCTTAGCACAAACACTTTTATAACCTTAAGTCCCGTAGGAACGGCAGCTATGTAGAATTGATATTGAAAAGACATTTGAGCCCCCTTCGGGGCGACACATCAAAGTCGTGGGTTCGGTAGCTTTCTATTTCCCATCCGCATAGCCAAACACCTTCTTCAACAAATCAGTGGTTCTTTGTTGTGGGTTTTCTCGAATGGCTTTTTCTTCTTCCGCAATTTTTAAAAACAAACCATCCACCGCACGCTCGGTTACGTAGCGACTTAAATTAGTCTCCACTTTTTCTACCAATGGAATTTTGTTGTACTGTGTCATAATATCAGTCCAGTACTTAGTAGCATTTACTTCATCGAGTGAAGTTTGAATTTTAGGTTCAAACTTTTGGTGAAGTTGTGTCGCTGTTTTGCGTTTTAAATAATTGGTTGCTGCGGTATCTGAACCAAACAATATTCCTTTGGCATCCGCAATGCTCATTCCTCGAATAGCCTCAATAAATAAAGGCTTAGCTTCACTTACTGCGTTTTCTGCAGCTTTGTTTAAGGAAACCACTAATCGGTCTACTTCATCATTAAATCCTAAGTCTCTTAAAGTGTTTTCTACTTTTTGAGCTGAAGGTGGAAAGTAAATTTTATAGGCTTCATTACTCAAGTATCCACCTCCTTTAGCCAAGTCAACTACCCCTTGGATGGTTCCTTTTTCCAAAGCCGCTTTTAGTCCTTCTCCCATTTCAAAAGTACTTGGCTCAGTTGTTTGCTCCATGCTTGTTGGCAGTTCATTTACGATTTGATTGAGCTCGCTGCAAGCGATTAAACCACTAAAAATGAATGGTAGCGCTATGTAATTTAATTTTTTCATTGTAAAATCCAAACTAAAAGTGAGTTGATTAATGCTAATAAGATGCTGAAAATAAATGCCCATCCAAAGTTCTTAACTTTAAAACCGGAGTACATTTTGTCAATGACCATAATCATAAATGCGTCGACAAAAAGCAAGAATAAACCTAGCGTTAATATGGTTACAGGAATGGTGAGAAAAATAAAAACCGGTTTAATAAACGCATTTACTAATCCAATTAAAAGTGCTGTAATTATGGCTGTAAAAAAATTCTTTACAGAAACACCTTTTAATAAGTATGCAGTTATAAAAACAGCTAAGGCGTTAATGATGAGTTTGAGTAGAAAATTGTCCATTACTTATTGTTTGGCAATAAAGGTAGCTATTTTAAAACAATACAAACTACTCTCTTGTAATTGTCTCCTCCCAAAGCTTTTCTCCTTTTGAGCTAAATGTAATGATGGTCAGTTTTCTGTTTTTATAGTCCCCGCTAAGGCTTAGTTTGCCAAAATTTTGTGTACTTACGTGTGTTCCCTTTATTCGAAGTGTATTTCCTTCTTCTGAGGAGTCGTAGCTTTTGGAGGTTAGTGGGGATGATGTGTAATCGTAAATGCTGTTGCCGTTTTTTAAAGTAAGCTTGCTTAATTCTGTTTTGTGTCGATCGCCACTGAGGAAAATGATGTTTTTGATGCCTTCTTCTTCAATCAAATGAATGATTTTTTCCCTTTCCTCCGAGTAAGTCGCATGGTTTTCCCAAACTGCAGCCGGATTTAAAAACTGACCGCCAATTAAAACGAACTTAAAACTGGCTTTGCTGTATGCCAACGCATCAATTAACCATTGAATTTGTATTTCTCCCAAGATTTCCCTTTTGCCGGTCTTCCGATTATTCGGACTGCGATAATAGCGATTGTCTAAAAGAAAAAAGTCGACATCGTTGTATGAGAATTGAGTGGTAATGCCCGGCTTGTTATTAACTCCATAATCAGGATTTGCCCAAAAATTTTGAAAGGCATCTAAAGTTAATTTTTTACCAATGTAACTTCTATCTGCATCATTCGGGCCGTAGTCATGATCATCCCAAATAGCATAGTGGTGCATTTTTTTCCAAAGCGCTTGAAGTTCCGGCTGAGATTTAAAGTGAGTATAGCGATGAAAAATGCCGGAAAGACTCGTCCAGTCCGCTTCACGTAAGTATACATTATCTCCCAACCATAGCATTAAATCTGCATCTTGTTGAGCAATCATTTCAAAGATCTCATTGCCCGTTCCATAAGGCTCTCCCGGACGGTCGTACTTTTCTTCATTGGTATAAGCACAACTTCCTGTTATAAAACTAAAGTTAGGTGGTTCTTTGCGGTGTTGCCATAATTCTTGAGTTTTAAATGTTCCTTTAGCAGAATCTTTACTGTTTTGCAATACAATTTTATATTCATACAAGCTTCCTGCTTCTAAATAATCAGCAATTAAGTGAGCCGTAAATGCACTCTCTGCTTTTGTTTGATAGCTTTTAGTGGAAACTTCATCACTTCCCTTTTGCCACCATTGAAAGCTAATTTCCTCAGCATTTTTACTTTGAATCCAAACAGCCACTTCACGCATACTGTTGTAGCCCAACATTGGTCCTGATTGGATTTGAGCCCAACAAAATAAGGGTAAAGCAGATAAGAGAAAGAATAGATTAAGTTTGTTCATGCTTCAAAAATATAAAAAGCAACTTAAGCTAAGGTAAACGGAACATTAGCTTTTTGGTGTTTTCTGATCTAGTTCACCAGGCTCTATTTCGTCATGACTTTCAGGTAAAATGGGGCTTTCCAACTCTTCTTTTTTATCGCTTCCGTAAATAAAAGTCATATCTTCAATGGGAACTACATTTTTGCCACTTGCCACCAAGCCTACAGCCATAATTACACATGAAATGATAATGCAGTACAGTAAAATTCCCAAGTCAAAACTTTCGTTTTGGTATTCGTCGGGTATGGCAAAAAAGAGCAAAATGGTAATCAAACCTCTTGGGGCAATAAAAAGTTGAGGTAAGATATCTCTTTGAACAAATAGCTTTAAAAAGATAAAACGTATAATGTATAAGGCTGCTAAAATGCATAAACTGATCAATGCAATATCCAAATTGAGAAGACTGCTAAGTGTAATAATTACTCCAAAGGTTACAAAGAAAAATGTTCTTACTACAAAGGCAGTTTCTATGGTTACCAGGTGAAAGTCGTCCAGTATTTCTTTTACTTTTTTAGGGCGCACCCATTTTTTTAGAATTCCTTTGAAAAACAATTTGTGATTGTTTAATACTAATCCAAAAACTAAAATAATTAAGAGGGAAGAGAGGTGAAATAACTTTCCTACTGAATATAGAATTAAAAGAACGGCAATGAGCATAAATAACTTAACGTGGGAAGTCATTTTTTGGAAAATTAGCACTAAAGCGTAGCTAATAGCTACAGATAAAACTATAGTAATAAGAATGTTACTTACTACATCAAAAACGACTACTTGTGCGTTTTCAGCTTCAGCATTACCAATTAAAAAATAGAAGAACATAATCCCCAAAATATCGGAGAAAGTGCCTTCATAAACCATAAACTCCTTCTTGTTTTCCGACAAACCGCCTACAGAAGGGATAATAATAGCACTGCTCATTACTGAAAGGGGAATGGCATAAACTAAGGCAGTAAATAAGTCAGGTTCTATAAAAAAGTGAATAATGTATGCACAAGCCGCCGAAGAGGCAATCAGGCTGAGAAGTGCTACACTAAAAGATTTCCAGATGGTTGGCCATTTATCTTTGGTAAGTCTCAAATCTAAAGCTGCTTCCAGCACAATCATGATTAAACCAACAATTCCTAACAGTTCTAAAATGTTGAAAACCATATCGCCGGTAGAAAACCCCAAGAGCTTAATTCCCTGCTTAATGAGAATACCCAATAAAATGAGCATCAAAACTGATGGAATATTGGTTTTTTGCGAGATAATGTTAAAGAAATACGAGATGATTATGACAACACTAATCGCAATAATAGCTATGTAGGGATTGATTACTTCCATTTTCTCAAATTAAATTTTGAATCGCCCGCTTCATTACCCTCAGAAGGGAATAAATCGGCATAAATTTGTTGCGCTAAGATAGGGAAGTAGTTTTTAATAATGGCATTGATGTCGTTCAGCTTTCCCGGAAAGTGAGTTTTAGAAACACCGGTTGAGAGAATTTCTCCATTTTTTTGATAGAGGGTATAGTGTAGTTTAATCTCTCTTTCAAAGTCCATTTGTGCCATCTGGTGTGCTCCTTCGTATATATTTTTAATGTCTAGTTCATTCACAAATAAAAAGTACTTGTTGTTGAATTTGTAGTGCATGCTGTCGAGCATCTGAGGGTCTTTTACAACGGCTTTCATATAGCGCTCTCTATCGTCTCTTTTGGTCACTACTTGGCCATTTTCAATGCGACCTCTTTGGTAAGAGTTGTCTTCTTTCTTAATTTTTGATTTTAGCTTAGAGATCCCGTTTTTTTCTCTTGTTGCTTCCACCAGTTCATATTCTAACTTTATGTTGCTGTAAATAAAACTCAGGTCACTTTTTGCTTCTTCGTCTTCTAAGAGGTAAAAAGAACTAACATCGCATCTTTCCTGAAAAGTATAAAGAATACTTTGGTCTAATGCCGAGGTAAAACGATCGGTGATTTCTTTTACGCTTAGTTGGTTTTCAGTTGCCAACTCGCGATTAATTTCACAGAGAAACATTCTACTTTCAAAAGGAACGATTAAAAGCGACTGGTTGTTGAGGTTAATGGGAGAGTCTGAAAAACGCAGGGTTGAGTGTTGCGCCAATAAGCTGCTTCCACTTAGGAAAAGCGTAAAAAGAAAAGCACTAAAATTTCGCATCGATAAAAATTTTATCAAAAATAAGGTTGTAAATCCCTTTGCTTATTTAGCTTTAGATTAAATTAAACACAGTCTTGTGTTAACAACTATGCTTTATGAGCTTTTACTGAAACAATCGCATAATGTCGTTGCCGTTAGCCAGAATCATCAATGCCAGTAAAATGATGATGCCTGCAATTTGAGCATATTCCATTACTTTCTCACCGGGTTTTCTGCCGCTTATAATTTCAAAAATTAAGAACATTACATGTCCGCCATCTAATGCAGGAATTGGCAAAATGTTCATAATGGCTAAAATAATGGAAAGGAATGCGGTAAAACTCCAGAAACGCTGCCAATCCCATTCAGGAGAAAAGGCCTTACCAATAGTAATAAAACCACCAAGGGATTTGTAAGCCTCTGTTTCAGGATTAAAAATGAGTTTTATTTGTTTGATGTAATTCTCAAATGAGTCGTAAGCTTTCACTACCCCAGCCGGAATTGACTCAAAAAAGCCGTATTCTTTAGTAGAAAAAGTAAGTTGCTGATCAACCGGAACAACTGCAAAACCCAAGGTTCCTTTTGGAGTAACTTCAGCATTCAACTTTGTCTCAATGCCATTTCTTTCAACTGTTAACTCAATGGCATTCTCTTTATGCTTCTGTAAAGTCTTTACAACATCTTGGAAGAATGGAGTGGGCTCCCCATTTATTGCCATCAATCGATCTCCTTTTTGTAATCCTGCAGCTTCCGCTTGAGAACCTTCCACAACTTGTTCAACAATAGGCAATACAGCAGGTTCCATAAAAGCCTGTTGTTTTTTAATCATTTTGGCTACTGTACCTTCGGGAATATCAATTTGTGTTTGATTTCCATTTCTTTCTACTTCAACTGTTTGAGCTTCTTCTAATAAAATCTTAAGTTGAATATCGCTAAAGTTTTCTACTTTTTCACCGTCGACACTTAAAATTTTATCGCCGTTTTGCAAGCCAATTTGAACCGCAGAAGAGTCAGTGTAAACTCCGTATTTTAAGTTTTCTGTAGGTAAATATTGAGTTCCCCAAACAAAAAGAACCATAGCGTAGATGGCCATTCCCAAAATAACATTAACTGTAACGCCGCCGATCATTATAATTAATCGCTGCCATGCCGGTTTTGAACGGAATTCCCAAGGTTGAGGAGGCTTTTTCATTTGCTCCTTATCCATCGACTCGTCAATCATTCCGGCAATTTTCACATAGCCGCCCAATGGCAACCAGCCAATGCCGTATTCTGTTTCGCCCTTTTTTACTTTAAAAAGTGAAAACCAAGGGTCGAAGAAAAGGTAAAATTTTTCAACTTTCGTTTTAAAAAGTTTAGCCGGTATAAAGTGTCCAAGCTCGTGAAGTGCCACGAGAATCGAAAGACTAAGTATAAGTTGCGTTGCTTGAATTAATATATCCATTCAAAAAAATTATGCGGCAAAATTAAGGATTAAAGGGGGAAGAAAAATTAACGGAAGAAGTTCATCTCATCAACATACTTTGCCACCTCTTTGGGCATGTAATGTTGTACGTCTTTTCCTTCACTAATGGCTTTTCTAATAAATGAAGATGAGATTTTCATCACCGGCGCTTCCACGTAATTAACTTTAAAGTGTTGACGAAGCTCGCCGCCATCATTAGCATCTAAACGCGGATAAACGTAAAGCTCATGGTTTTTTAGGATCTCATCATGGTTTTTCCATTTGTGGAAGTGATTGAGATTATCGGCTCCCATAATCAAGGCAAAATCGTGCTGTTGGAATTTCTCCTTTAAGTAAACTAGCGTAGTGGCGGTGTAATTGGGTTGTGGTAGTTTAAACTCAATATCTGAAGCTCGAATTCGCAAATCATCGCCAATGGCTAATTTAACCAAATGTAATCGGTCAAAGTCTTGGAGCATAGATTCTTTTTGCTTAAAAGGATTTTGTGGAGTTACTACCATCCAAATCTGATCTAAGTCGGTGAATTCTACCATGTAATTGGCTATAACCATGTGACCAACATGAACCGGATTGTATGTTCCAAAAAAGAGACCTATTTTCATTTTACTTTTCTAAAAAATTTTCTACTAGCTGACTAGCTTCTTTTTTCGACTTTTCTAAATCATCATTCAAAATAATATGATCAAATTGATCTGCCGTAATTAGTTCTTGTTTTGATTTTGCCAATCGGTTTTGAATTCGTTCTTCACTGTCAGTTCCTCTGCTTCTCAACCGTTCTTCCAAAGTTTTTAAGTCAGGTGGCATTACAAAAATGGCCAAAGCCGACTCTCCAAAATATTTTTTTAAATTTAAGCCGCCAACTACATCAACATCAAAGATTACTGTTTTCCCTTCTTTCCAAATTCGCTCAATTTCACTTTTTAGCGTGCCGTAAAAGTGGTCGGCATAAACTTCCTCCCATTCTACAAAGGCGTTCTCTTGAATTTTGTTTCTAAATTCATCAATCGACAAAAAATAATAATCAACCCCATTTCGCTCTTTCCCTCTTTTTTCGCGTGTACATGCTGAAATTGAAAATTCTAAACCAAGATTTTGCGAAAGTAAATGCTTCACTAAAGTAGTTTTACCGGCACCGGAAGGCGCAGAAAAAATGATACATTTTCCTTTTACCATACGTTGAGTACTTGTTCTTTAATTTTTTCTAATTCGTCTTTCATCTGAACAACCAACTGCTGCATTTCAGCATGATTGGCTTTGGAGCCCAGTGTGTTGATTTCTCTGCCAATTTCCTGACAAATAAATCCTAATTTTTTACCCTGACCGGCTGAAGCGTCCATACTTTCAATAAAGTAATTGCAATGGGTGCGCAAGCGTACTTTTTCTTCTGAAATATCGTACTTCTCTAGATAGTAAATCATTTCTTGCTCAAATCGATCTTGATCAATTTTTTCTTTCTGACCGGCATCTTCCAGATTTTTATTCAATCGTTCTTTTACTATTTCAATGCGCTCACCTTCATAAGCTAGAGCCTTTTCCAGTAGAGAAAGGATATTATCAATATGACTTTTTAAATCATTATACAGACTTTCTCCTTCTGCCTTCCGAAACTCTATTAAAGATTCTGCTGCTGCTTGGATAATTTGCTTCACCTGGCGCCATTCTTCATCGCTTAATTCTTCCTCTTCGTTAACAATAACATCCGGCAGTCGGCTAATGCTGCTAACAAGATCACTTAAGTTTTCTCCTAACTCTTCGTGAATTTGTTTTAGCTGTTGGTAATAGTTTTTGTATACCTGAGCGTTTATTTTGTAGGCACCACTTTCTGCTTGATTCTCGTATGAAAAATAAAGTTCAGTTTTTCCCCTGCCAATCAAGTCAGAAAGTAACTTTCTGTAACTTAGTTCCTTCTCTTTAAAGCCATTGGGTAGCTTTATGCTGATGTCAGCTTGCTTGCTGTTGAGTGACTTTAATTGAACGCTGATTTTTTTTCCGCCAACTATGCCTTCGGCTTTACCAAAGCCGGTCATTGAGTGAATCATATTCTGATTTTAAAAGAGGCACAAATTTAATGATTTACCTTGGGCTTCGCTTTGCGAATACTTACCAAATAAACACCTGCAAAAATAAACACCGCTGAAATGAGCTTAACAAAGGTCAGCTCATCTTGTCCTAAAATCAAGGCAAATAGCGTGGCAATTAAAGGTTGAGAATAAATATAACTACTTACAACACTTGGGTTAAGTTGCTTTAATCCAATTATGTTAAAAAGGTAAGCAAGGAAAGTAGTACCTACGACTACAAATAGAAATGCAGACCATATTCCGGAATCAAACGTGCTCCAAACTATTTGGTTAAATTGATTAAAACCGAAAGGAAAAACAATCATAAACCCAAAAAGAAAAACCCACTTAATCACGGTAGTTGGACTGTATTTTTTCATCAATGGCTTTACTAAAACTAAATAAAAAGCATAAGAAGTGGCATTGAGAAAAATAAACAAATCACCCCAAAATGTATCTGTGCCAACGCTAAGTTTGTTTCCATGTAAGATTAAACCTGCAGCTCCTGCTAAGCCTAAAAAAATGCCGCTAATTTTTACAGGAGTTATACGCTCTCTAATAATGATTGCCGACATGATTAAAACCAAAATGGGATTGCAAGTCATTATGATAGCAGCATTTATTGGTGAAGTGAGATTTAAGCCGTAAAAAAACATGAGCTGATTTCCGGCAACACCAAACATTCCGCAAATAAAAAATAGCAAATAGTCTTTGGTTGCAATTTTCTCTTTTTTGCCAAAGGAAAAAAAGAGCCAAAATAGCGTTAAAGCACCCAAAACTCTACAGAATATAAAGCCGAAAGGAGCAATATAGTCCGGCATTACAATTTTGGCAATTGAGTAGTTTAAACCATAAATTATGTTAGCACCCAACAAGGCAAGATGAGCCCAAAGAAGCTTCTTATCCATTTAAAGCTTCTTTTAGTGCTTCAACAGTTTTGGCAGTATTGCTAATAAAAATTTGATTTTCAATGATAAAAACCGGGCGTTTTAAAAAGGTATATTCTTCTAATATGAGTTGCTTGTAGTCTTCTTCAGATAAATTTTTATCCTTTAAGCCCATGCTTTTATACTTCATCGCTCTTCTGCTAAAAAGGCTTTCGAAGCTACCGGAAAGTGATTTCATTTCTTCAATTTGGTCATCGGTAATTTTATTAGTTTTGATGTCCTGTAAAATGAAGCTTTCAGGAAGGTCTAATTGCGACAATATTTTTTTGCAAGTACTGCAAGTGGATAAGTAATAAGCTTTCTTCATTCCTTAATTTTGCAGCAAAATTAAACTGAATTTGCCAAGAATTAGTCAGTAATGTCAGAAAACCCCAAGGCGCTAAAACTTTTTTCACCCACTCGCATTGCCATTACCATTGCCATTGGTTTAGCTGTAGCAACTTATTTAGTTGTTCGAAATTTTGATATAAAGCACTTTGAAAATATTGAGTGGACTTGGTACTCTACGCTCATGATTTTTGTGGCAATAATAATGATGGCTATGCGCGACTTGGCTTATATGTATCGCATTCGCGTGCTTACGGATTATCAGATTAACTGGAGAAATAGCTTTGATACCATTATGCTTTGGGAATTTGCATCGGCGATAAGTCCTTCTATTGTTGGTGGATCAGGTGTAGCAATTTACATTGTTAATAAAGAAGGTGTTAAAATTGGCAGAAGTACAGCGGTGGTGATGACTTCAGCGCTTTTGGATGAGCTCTTTTATATTTTAACTGTACCCATGATTATTTTGGCAGTTGGTTATCAAGATTTGTTTCCGGTTCAGCTACAAAAAGAAATATTTGGAGTGACTTTAGGAACTCAAGGTATTTTCTTAGCGGGTTACTTTTTTATTGTATTTCTGACGAGTATTATTTCCTATGCCGTTTTCTTTCAGCCCAGAGGCTTTAAGTGGATTTTACTTTGGGTTTTTAAATTGCCTTTTTTACGCAAATGGCGACATGATGCCGGAGATACCGGCGATGATATTATCGTTACCTCAAAAGAGTTGAGACACAAACCCTTTATGTTTTGGGTAAAAGCTTTTGGTGCTACTTTAGTTTCATGGACAGCGCGCTACTGGGTGGTCAATTTTCTTATTTTGGCATTTGTTTCTTTAAACTTTCAAGAGCACCTAATGGTTTATGCTCGTCAGTTAGTGATGTGGGTGATTATGCTCATTAGCCCAACGCCAGGAAGTACAGGGGTAGCAGAAATTGCCTTTTCAGGATTTTTAAAGAGCTTCATTCCACTTGGTTTAGCAGGAACGTTAGCCTTGTTGTGGCGATTAGTGAGTTATTATCCCTATTTATTTATTGGTGCTGTTATTTTGCCAAAATGGATTCGCAGAACACACGTAGCTAAAGACGCTGAAGGTGCTGAAAGCAAATAAGCTTCAATGCGAAATAAGTAACTTCGTTGTTTCATTTTATCTTTTGTAAACATGCCCAAAGCAACTAAAAAAATGCGATTTGGCACTAAAGTCATTCATGCCGGAATTAAACCGGATTCTGCAACCGGAGCAGTGATGACGCCTATTTATCAGACTTCTACATATCATCAAGAGTCTCCAGGAGAACATAAAGGGTTTGTGTACTCCAGAAGTTCTAATCCAACTAGAAAAGTACTAGAGGATAACATAGCTGCTTTGGAGAATGCAAATTATGGTTTGTGCTTTGGCAGTGGTTTAGCTGCCATTGATGCGGTTTTAAAAACCTTAAAGCCAGGCGATGAAGTACTCTCGACAAATGATTTATATGGAGGTTCTTATCGTTTATTTACAAAGATTTATGAGAAGTTTTCAATTAAATTCACTTTTGTTTCCATGTCAGATACTTCAGCAATTGAGCAGTACATCAAGCAGAATACGAAATTGATTTGGGTGGAGACTCCGACTAACCCCATGATGAGTATTATTGATATTAAAGCAGTAGCTGAAATAGCAAATAAGCATGGTGTAAAATTAGTTGTCGATAATACTTTTGCTACGCCCTATTTGCAAAATCCAATGGACTTGGGCGCTGATATAGTAATGCATTCACTGACTAAGTATATGGGTGGTCATTCGGATGTAGTGATGGGAGCATTGGTTTGCAACGATCAGAAGCTTGCGGAAGAATTGTATTTTATTCAAAATAGTTCAGGAGCAATTTGCGGGCCTCAAGATAGCTTTTTAGTGCTTAGAGGAATAAAAACATTACATCTGCGAATGCAAAGGCATTCAGAAAATGGAAAGAAAATAGCTCACTTTTTAAATGGTCACCCAAAGGTGGATAAAGTGTATTGGCCGGGTTTTGAATCTCATCCAAACCATCAAATTGCCAAAAAGCAAATGCGAGATTTTGGAGGAATGATTTCCTTTAGTTTAAAAGGCGACCGCAAAGAGGATGCATTTAAGTTAATGTCCTCTTTAAGTGTGTTTACCTTAGCAGAATCTCTTGGCGGAGTTGAGTCATTAATTAGCCATCCGGCAACAATGACACATGCTGCCATTCCAAAAGAGGATAGAGAAAAAGTAGGCGTTTTAGACTCATTAATTCGATTGAGTGTTGGAGTAGAAGATTCAGATGACTTAATAGAAGATTTAGAACAAGCTTTGAATAAGGTTTAAGTTAGAAAAACGACGATAATATTTAACAAAATGAAGGTAATATATATTACAGGAACAAGCAGAGGTCTAGGAAAAGCATTGGCCGAGAAATATTTAGAAAATGGTGATTTGGTAGTAGGTATGAGTAGAAATTCTACCATAAAGCACGCCAATTATCAACACATTCCTGTCGATTTGTCGGATATAGAAAAGCTGGAGAAAATCGTTTTTCGCCCAACCGACAATGCAGAATCATACATTTTAATCAACAATGCAGGAACCTTGGGGGAAGTAAAATATGTAGGCTCAATGGATAGTTTAATGATTGCCAAAGCGGTGAACTTAAACTTAACTGCGCCAATGGTTTTGGCAAATAAATTTATGGATGCCTTATGCAACGAAAAGGCATCTAAATACGTTTTAAACATAGGCTCAGGAGCCGGTTCTTCAGCAATTGATGGTTGGAGTGTATACTGTTCTTCGAAAGCTGCCATAAATATGTTTGGAGAGGTTTTTGATAAAGAATTAATGTTAAAAGATTCAAATTGTAAAGTGCGAACTTTAGCTCCCGGTATAATTGATACGGAGATGCAAAGTGAGATAAGACAGGCGAATCGAGAACATTTTTCAGAATTAAAGCGTTTTGAAGATTATAAAAAGAACAATGATTTAAATTCGGCTTCAGAGGTAGCCGCTAAAATAATAAGTAACTTTAACCTCATTTTTAAAAACCGGGATGCTGTACAAAGCATCCGAAATTATTAGAACACAAATAAGATGAATTTATTTAAAACAACCCTTTTTTCTCTCTTATTTATCACAATTTTAGGACAATCAGCTAGCGCCCAAAACACTTCACATTGGTGTGGTACCGATCAGGCTCTAGAAGAGTATTTTCAGCAGAATCCAACGGAAAGAGCAGTTTATGATGCAGAGGTTGAGCGGTTTGCTAAGCAAATGCCAAGTGTGCAAATGAACAAGTCCAATCACAAATTGATTATTCCTTTAGTTTTTCATGTGGTTCACAGCAACGGACAAGGAAATATAACAAAAGCTCAGATTGACGATGCTGTTAGAATTTTAAATGAAGATTTTAATAAGCAAAATTCAGATACTACAATTGTAAGATCTGTCTTTGGAAACTTAATTGCCGATATGGAAATTGAGTTCAGACTCGCTCAAAAAGATCCAAATGGAAATTGTACTCAAGGAATAACAAGAACAAATGCTCCTTCTGCTTCAAACTCACCAAGTAACAGAAATGCACCAAAAAGTGTTATTAACTGGGATCCTTATAGCTATTTAAATATATGGGTTGTTAACTCGATTAGTAGCGGTAGCGGAGGAAATACCTTAGGTTTTGCTCAGTTTCCAAGTACCACCCAATCTGCTAGTACTTATGGGGTTGTAATTCGAGCAGATGAAGTTGGAATGATTGGTTCAGCAAGTTCAGCTGATGGAAGAACTTTAACCCATGAAGTAGGGCATTGTTTTAATTTGTATCATACATTTCAGAGTTCATGTGGAAACACATGTCAATTTTCAGGAGACTTTGTTTGTGATACGCCGCCACAGTTTGATGACTTGAATAATTCCTGTAGTTTGTCAAATTCTTGTTCTAACGATATTAATGGAGGGACAACTTCTAACCCTAACCCATTTACGTCTGACGTTCCTGATCAAACGGAAAATTATATGGGCTACGCAATTGGTTGTCAAGCATTGTTTACTCCCGGGCAAAAAGCTAGAGTATATGCTGCATTTAGTAGCTACACAGTAATGTCAGCCATGACCGATTCTGTTAATTTAGTTCAAACCGGAACAAACGATGGATATGTTTCACAAGCTTGTGTTCCAAATGTTGAAATCAATCAAGAAGACAAATATGCATGCGAAGGGGCACAAATCACATTTACCGATAACAGCTGGGGTGGTCCTTTAACTAATTATGAGTGGACTTTTAATGGAGGTACACCCTCAACTTCAACACAAGCATCCCCAACGGTTACTTATAATACTGCGGGTATTTATGATGTTAAATTAAAGATTTCAAATTCTGGAGGTGCTGACAGTGTTATAATGTCTGACTTTGTATATATTGGAGACTCAATTGGAGCATACTCAGGAGCAACTTATTTTGATGGTTTCGAGAATGCCGCAGGTTTTGCTAATGATTGGAACATCGTTACAACCGGAAATTTAGATTGGGCTAGAATCGCAATAGGAAATGCTAGTAGTAATGGAATTTGGTTAAATAATGGAAACTTAACCAATGGAGATGTAAGGCAGATTATTTCCCCTTCTATTCGATTAGATAATGTTAGTTCTCCTTCACTGAGCTTTGAGGTTTCCTTTAAAAGAAAATCTTCTAGTAACTCAGATGAGTTGAGATTACAGTATTCTATTGATTGTGGGAACTCTTGGAGTAGTATTCTTAATATCCCTGCTTCTCTATTAGCCTATGATAATACTTATTCAACAGGCTTGTTTTACCCTCAAAACGCAAATCAATGGAAACCTTATAATATTCCATCTAACTTTTTACCCAATAACTTGAAGAGTAGCAAAAGTGCATTATTAAGATTTGAGTTTAGAAATGGTGGTGGAAATAATGTTTACATTGATAATGTTGCAATGAATGGAGTCTTAGTAGGCTTAGATAATAATGGGTTGGCAAAAACTAATTCATTTAGTGTCTTCCCAAATCCGGCGACAAATATGTTAAATGTTGAATTAAACATTAATAATAACGCTAATCAAGCCGAAGTGTATATCTCAAATATCCTTGGTAAAAGAGTAAGAGAAGTAGTCTCAAAAAGTACATTAAAACCAAACTTGTATCGATATAATGTAGACTTGTCGGGTTTAGCTTCTGGTGTTTACTTTGTTACTATGCAGTCTGAAGAGGGTCGGAAAACTCAAAAGTTAGTGATTAAGTAATAGATAGAGTTTAGGTGCTTTTATTACAGATTAATTTGAGCCGAAGAAAGATCTCTTCGGCTCTTTTTATGATTGCCTATGAATATATAATCTTTCTATAATTCACAATCGACATTATAGCAGCAGGTAAATTTTCAAAAGGTATAATACTTGCCTTTCTCTATAGAGCAATATAGATTTTATGAAATATTTATGCGATAGTTTGTCTCGATATATCGAGTTCAAATATTATAATCGAGGTTTCCGAAAGCAAGTTGCTATTGCTCTTTAAAACCAACCAATACAGAAACACAGCCATTTCTAACTATACCTGTAGTGTTTTCTTTTTCGGGAATACTGATTGATAAAGTTAATGGTTTAGACTGGGTTACTTCAAGGTCTGTAAAAGTGGTTGTTCCTTTTAATGTGTCGCTAAAGTATACCAAGCCATTTTCATCCTTTAAGCTATAATTTAAGTTTTCTAGAAAAGGGTCAGCACAGATGATTAATCGATAAGAAAGCCCTTGGTTAAAATTAATTTTAACATCAGCCGATTCTCCGGGAATCATATAAGCACCGTTAAATTGCCCATTACTTAAATAAGGAGACAGCTCTTGTGAACAGTTGCGTTTTGTAAATCCTTTACACTGTGCATTTGCCGGATTGTAGCTTAATAAAGCTACTGTGGCAACAAAACAAACAGCAATAATCTTTTTTAAATAGTTCATGAAATAATTGAAGTTCTAATTTCTTTAACTAAATTTTTTATTTGTTCAAATGTTTTGTCGTCAATCTTAGTGTCAGACTCTCCGGTGTTTAAAACGATTTTTCCGTTTTTCTTTTCCACCTTTTGCTTGTTCTCATCTGCCTTCACATAGTTGATTTGATCAAACAGTTTTGCCAAATCTTCCATGTTTTCTCGGAGAACATTCAAAGATTCTTCATCTTCAATGCTATTTAATAATACCAGCAAACTAATTAAAGAATGTTTTTGTCCCGCAATAATCGTCCGAATGCCTTTTGAGTCGCTTTCTTTGACCTCCATTTGTGTTCCAAGATACATTCCTTCAATCCATCCTCCGATTAAAATATAAGTAGAAATGTGTTGTTGACGATGATCTTTTAAGTAAGCATCATTATCTAAGAAAAAGTCGCTAATTACCTGTAAAAGCGTATCTCTATTGTCTGCATTACTTTCAATACGACTGATAAATTCTTTTTGAAAAGTTTGACCAATGCCAATATCTTCAGCTAAAATTTGACAAGTAGTATAATATTCAATAGCATCTTCATGGTTGCCAAAAAGTCCTGCATAACTCAAGTCAGCACCATATACTCCCAAGTTTAAGGCTTTTTTAATCGTTACATTATAATTGTTTCTCGCAGCTATGCTATGGAGCTTGTCTGCTTGATAATTAATGCCTTCTTTTTTAAAAAGGTAAGTTAGCTCAATAGGAGAAGGGAGTGAGTAAAATATCTTTTTTATTTGATCTACCTTAGCCTCACTTCTTGCTTCAATTTGTTCCTTGCTTTCTTTGGTTGTTTCTTCCTGAATAGCGTCGTCCTTTTTTCTATTGTCTACTTCACTCACACAACCAAAAAGAGTAGTTGCAATTAATAAACTTATGGAAATCCGGTTGAACTGTTTTTTGAGTTTCATTGTTTTAGCGTTAATAAATTGATATTGTGTTAGTGGGCATCTAGCCAATTGTCTGCCGTATCCATTTCTACGGTTAATGGAACGATAAGTTTTACAGCATTTTCCATACTATCCTTTACGACCTCTTTCACGGCCTCAATTTCGTCATTTTTTAAGTCAAATACCAATTCATCGTGAACTTGTAATAAAAGCTTAGACCCAAATTTCTTGTTTTTAAATGATTGGTGTATATCAATCATTGCCTTTTTTATAATATCTGCTGCTGACCCTTGTATTGGTGCATTAATCGCATTTCTTTCAGCATAACCTCTTACAACTGCATTTCTTCCATTTATGTCCGGTAGGTATCGCCTTCTTTTCATAATCGTTTCTACATAACCGTGTTCTTTAGCAAAAGCGATGCTTTCATCCATATAAGACTTTATCTTAGGGTACTTTTCAAAGTAACTGTCGATAATCTCTTTCGCTTCTTTTCGTGGAATGCTCAAGCGTTGTGAAAGACCATAAGCAGATATTCCGTAAATTATTCCAAAATTGACCATTTTTGCTTTGCTCCTCATCTCTCGATCAACTTGATCTAGCTCTACTTCAAAAACTTTTGCCGCAGTTGCTGCATGAATATCCGTCCCATTTTTAAATGCCTCAATCATACTTTCGTCTTTGCTTAAAGCAGCAATGATTCTCAGTTCTATTTGTGAGTAATCGGCAGCTAAAAGCTGGAAGTTCTCATTTCTTGGAACAAATGCTGCTCTAATTTTCCGTCCTCTTTCAGTTCGAATTGGAATGTTTTGCAAGTTTGGATTAGTAGAGCTCAACCTACCGGTGGCAGCTACTGCCTGCATATAACTAGTATGAATATGCCCTGTTTTCGGATTAATTAGTTCGGGTAAACTATCGACATAAGTAGATTTTAACTTTTTTACAGAACGATATTCTAAAACTTTAGGAACTATCTCGTGCTTGTCTGCTAGTTTGTTTAAAGTTTCCTCTGAGGTGGAGTATTGTCCGGTTTTGGTTTTTTTAGCTTTGGTGTCAATTTGAAGTACATCAAATAAAATTTCACCTAATTGCTTTGGCGAGTCTACGTTGAACTTAGTGCCGGCTAATTCAATGATTTCTTTTTCTAAACTGTCTAGTTCTTTGCCCAGTTCCTTTGAAAATTTAGCTAAAGTGTCTTTGTCTAGCTTTATGCCTTCCAGCTCCATCGCAGCTAAAACATCAATTAATGGCATTTCAATTTCATCAAAGAGTTGGCGCATATCGTATTTGTCCAATTCTTTTTCAAAAATTTCCTTTAATTGAAAGGTAATGTCTGCATCTTCTCCGGCATATTCTACCACTTTTTCTACCTCAACATCTCGCATGTTACCTTGATCCTTACCTTTTTTACCAATCAAATCTTCTATCGGCATTGGACGGTAGTTTAGATAGTTTTCAGCCAAGACATCCATTTTATGTTTTTGGTCGGCTTGCAATAAATAGTGGGCAATCATAGTATCAAAAAAGCGACCTTTAATATCAATGCCGTCCTTTTTTAAAATCGCTAAATCGTATTTTAAATTGTGGGCTATAAACTCTTTCTTTTTATCTTCAAAAATGGGTTTAAACTTTTCTAACTGAGCAGTTGCTTTTTTTGTATCTTTCTCTAATGGGACATAAAAAGCCTCTCCTTTCTTAATGGAAAAAGCCAGACCAACAATTTCCGCATCAATTGAGTTTAAGCCGGTAGTTTCGGTATCAAAACAAATGCTTTTTGCTTTTTTTAATGTCTTAAGTAGTGACTCTACTTCCGTATCAGATTGAACTAATTGATAATTGTGTTCACTATTTTCTAGAGTTTTAAACTCTTGAGGACTTTGTTCTTGAACAGAAGCTTCCTCATTATTTGATGAGTTGTTATCATTCGCACTAAACAAATCCATTTGTCCATCGCTATTTGTGGTAACGGATAGTTCCTCTCCTAGAATCCTTTTGCTTAATGTTCTAAACTCCATTTCTGCAAAAACTTCTTCTAAGAGGTCTTTATTCATGGGGTCTTTTGTCAAAGCCTTTGGATCGAAATCGACCGGAGCATCGATGATAATGGTTGCTAACTTTTTTGAAAGCAAGGCTTGTTCACGGTTGTTTTCAACCTTTTCTTTCATTTTGCCTTTTAAGTCGGCTGTGTTTTCTAAAAGGTTTTCCAGACTACCATATTGTTTTAAGAATTTTTTAGCTGTTTTGTCGCCAACTCCGGGAATGCCAGGAATGTTATCTACAGCATCTCCACACATTCCCAAGTAATCGATGACTTGTAATGGGTCGTCGATGTCAAACTTTTTACATACCTCTTCAACTCCCCAAATCTCAGCTTTGTTGCCCATTCTTGCGGGCTTGTACATAAAAATATTTTCGCTTACTAGCTGACCAAAGTCTTTGTCAGGAGTCATCATATAAGTTACATAACCTTCTTTTTCAGCTTTTTTTGCCAGTGTTCCAATAATGTCATCTGCTTCATAGCCATCAGAATATAAGATGGGAATATTAAAACCTTCAATAATTTTATGAATGTATGGGATGGCCAATTTTATGTCATCCGGCATGGCTTCACGATTGGCTTTGTATTCGGCATACTCTTCGTGCCTACTTGTGGGTTTGTCTGTGTCAAAAACCACGGCAATGTGTGTGGGTTTTCGATTGCTTAAAACGTCATATAAGGTAGAGGTGAAACCGTAAACGGCAGAGGTGTTCATACCTTTAGAGTTTACCATTTGTGCTTGGCTAAATGCAAAATAAGCTCTGTATATCAATGCATAAGCGTCCAGTAGCCAAAGCTCTTTTTTTTCTTCTGACATATACTTTTGTTGCTAAAAAATGGAGCCTCAAGGTAGGGAAATCCGAGCACTAAATCAATAGAAAATTTAGCTAATTCGCTTCTTGCAATACCGTGGCTAAAACAGTTTCTCCAACCGCTCTAAGTGTATTTTTATCAATAACACTCATGTTGTCGTCGTGTGTATGCCAGTGCGGAGCAAATGCTCTTGTTTTAGGGTCGTATTGTATGATGTCAATGCTCGGGATTTTAGCAATTCTATTTACATAAAGGTGGTCGTCTTCACCGACATGAGTAGTTTCTTGAAAAACAAAATGCTTGCTATGACCTAGTGTTGATGCAATGCTCCAAACCTTGTCGACAATATGAGGTGCATAATACATAGAAATAGCTTCTTTTGTAAAATAGGCGTCTTTAGCACCAACCATATCTAACAAAATCCCAAAATTAGCACTGTAGTTCTCGCGATGTGGGTTACGCGACCAGTATTGACTTCCCAAACACCAAGAACCGCTTTGTCTCTGTCGCATATCATCGGAGGGCTGTCCGTAATCTTCACCATCAAAAAAGATGATATCAATTCCAATATTTGGTTGAGCTTTTTCGATTTGTCTGGCAATTTCCAACAAAACGCCAACACCGCTTCCTCCATCATTTGCTCCATCAATTGGTTTAGTTTTGTTTTCCGTGTCCTGATCGGCAAACGGACGTGTATCCCAGTGAGCAAAAAGTAAAATTCGATTGTTTAGTTCAGGTTTGTATTCGCCTATAATATTTGTAAGGTTGAGGTTTTTCCCATTAAAAGCTTTTACTTGTGTTTTTTGCTCGATAATTTCAAAACCATAAGAAGCCAGTTTTCCGCTGAGGTAATTAGCAGCTTTTTGATGTGCTTCAGTATTGGGAACGCGTGGGCCAAAGTCAACCTGCTTTTGAATAAAGTAAAAAGCTGAATCAGCATTAAAATTTGGGCGTTGCAATGCCGGTTTTTGAGCTGTTTTGGATTTTGGCTTAGGCGTTTTTGTAGATTTCGATGACTCATCCCCACAAGCCCCTAAGGTAGCAATTACTGTAAAAAGAAGAATAATTTTAATCTTCAAAATGCCATTCTGCTCCATCTTTACTGTCTTTAACTGCAATTTTTAAAGCTTTTAATTTGTCTCTTATTTGATCTGCCGTAGCATAATCTTTTTGCTCTTTGGCTGCTTTTCTAAAGGCTAAAACCAGCTGCATAATATCGTCTAACACTTCATTTTTTGTGCCCTCATTTTTCTCCATTTTTAATCCTAAAATATCGAAATAGAAAGTGTGATAAGTCTTTTTGAAATGTTCCAAATCATTCCAATTTAAACTTTCATCTCCTTTTTCAAGAGCAGCAATCCACTTTAGTCCGTCAAAAAGTTTTGCAATGGCAATGGGTGAATTAAAGTCGTCGTTCATGGCTTGATAAAGTTCATCTTCAAACGCTTTAACATCAATGGTAGAGTTGTTAGAGGCCTTTAAGTTTTCTAAACGAAGTACACCTTTTTGTAAACGATCTAAGCCTTTTGAAGCAGCTTCTAAAGCTTCATTCGAAAAATCCAATGTACTTCTGTAGTGCGATTGAAGAATGAAAAATCGAACAGTCATAGGCGAATAAGCACGATCCAATTGAAAGTTATCACCGCTAAATAACTCATGGCAAAATATTCCGTTTCCGAGTGATTTTCCCATTTTCTGACCGTTGATGGTCACCATGTTATTATGAAGCCAATAGTTGGCAAAAGCTTTATCCGTATGGGCTTCGGCTTGAGCGATTTCGCATTCGTGGTGCGGAAAAGCATTTTCTAAACCACCTCCGTGAATGTCAAAGTTGTCGCCTAAGTACTTTTGACTCATTACGGTACATTCAATGTGCCAGCCCGGATATCCTTTCCCCCACGGACTGTTCCATTGCATTAAATGAGTGGGTTCCGCTTTTTTCCAAAGGGCAAAATCAACGGCGTTTCGCTTTTCAGACTGACCTTCTAAACTTCGGTTGGCAGCACCCTCCATCATTTCTTCGATGTTTCTTCCGGAGAGTTTTCCGTAGTCGTGCTTTTCGTTGTATTTTGCTACGTCAAAATAAACTGAACCATTTACTTCGTATGCATAGCCTTTTTTTATCAAGTCCTCAATGATTTCAATTTGCTCGGGAATATGTCCTGAAGGTCTTGGGTAGATCGAAGCACGTTCAACATTCAATGCATCCATATCTCTAAAGTAGTTGTGCATGTATTTTTCAACTACCGCCATCGGATCTACTTTCTCCAGACGAGATTGCTTGGCAATTTTATCATCTCCTTCATCGGCATCGTCGGTAAGGTGTCCTACATCTGTAATGTTTTGAACATATTTAACTTTCGGAAAAATGTGTTTTAAATAGCGGTAAATTAAATCGAATGAAACATACGATTTGGCATGCCCTAAATGTGCATCACCATAAACGGTTGGTCCGCAAACATACATCCCAATAACTTCAGGGTCAATGGGCTTGAATACTTCTTTTTTTCTGCTCAGGGTATTGTACAGAACCAAATCCGATTTCATCTTGCTATTTATTTTGAGGGTTTTGAAAACAAAACACAAAGAAACGAAATTTCAATGGGACTATAGTTTCAACTCTCGCGCTATATTATATGGTTATAATTATCGGAAAATTTCTTCTTTCTTTTGACTTCTAAATAAACATCCATATTTAATTAATTTAGCCCACTGATTGAAAGCAAGTATAATTTTTTGCAATTTATTCAGTTAGTAAACCGCAATTTTATCCACTTTTTGTGCATTTAAGGATTATCACATTTTTACTTTTAATTATTGGCTTGGGAGCTTGTTCTACTAAAAAGAATACTGCAATCAATCGGGCTTATCACAACACCACTTCTCGATACAATGGTTACTTTAACGCTCGTGAATTGATGAAGGAACGAGTGCAAACGCTTCGTGATCAGCACAAAGACGATTACTCTCAACGTTTGCCCATTTTTATTTATCCTGATGAAAAACAGTCTCAAAGCATGTATGATGACATGGATGTTGTGATTGAGAAATGCTCTGAGGTAATTGAACGCCATTCAATGTATATACGACGTCAAGAAAGAGTAAAATGGATTGACGACAGTTATTTTTTAATTGGGAAAGCGAGATTTTACAAGCAGGAGTATGGCTTGGCAGAGGAGACTTTTCTCTATGTTTATCAAGCTTACAAAAAAATACCTGAGCGCTACCAGGGTTTAAATTGGTTAATTAAAACATATATTGAAGATAAAGAGTGGGACAAAGCAGAAGAGTTTCTAGATTTGGGAGAGTCGGAATACAATAAAATCCCGGAAGAGTTTAAGGGGATGTTTAATGCAGTATATGCTGATTATTATTTAAAACGAGATAAAGATGTTCCCAAGGCGATTGAAAGACTCGAGAATGCCTTAAAGTTTACAGATGATAAATTTCACTCAAGGAGGTATACTTATGTTTTAGCTCAGTTATATCACGAACAAAGAGAATATGCGCCGGCAATGAGGTATTATCGCTCTATTCTTAAAATGAACCCAGACTACACCATGCGCTTTAATGCCAAAATTAGCTTGGCAATGGCATTTGATGTAAGTGGTGGAAGTAGTGAAGAGATAAAGAAAGAGCTGAAAAAGATGCTAAAAGATGAGAAAAACGAAGAGTTTAGAGACCAAATTTACTATGCTTTAGCAGAGTTAGCATTAAAAGAAAACGACGAGCCATTGGCGATTGATTATTTAAAAAAATCAACAAAAGTTAGTGTTTCAAATAACAAGCAAAAAGCACTTTCATTCTTAAAGTTAGCTGATATTTACTTTGAGCAACCTAGTTATGTGCTTGCTCAAGAGCACTACGACAGCACTTTGCAATTTCTGCCGGAAGATCATCCGGAATATTATACAGCTGATGAAAAAAACAACAGTTTACAAGATTTAGTCGCCAATTTAAAAACCATCGAAAAGCAAGACAGCCTTTTAAAACTTTCAGAGCTTCCTGAAAAAGAGAGGGAAAAGTTGGTGAAAAAGATGATTGAAGAGATGAAAGCTGAGGAAGAGCGCAAGAAGCAAGAACGATTAATGGCTTTGGAGAGGCAGCAGGCAGAGGCAGAAGCACAAGCAAATTCGGGTTTGTTAGGTGGCTTAGTGAAAGGGAAATGGTACTTCTATAATACGGCTAACATGGCAAGCGGTAGGGTGGAGTTTAAACAAGTTTGGGGTCGGCGTCAGTTGGAAGATAATTGGCGAAGAAAAAACAAATCTAGTGGTTTTTCCTCCGGCTCAGGAGACGATGGATCAAAACCCAAAGATCAAATTGCTCAAGCAGCAAAAGACTCTTCCGCTCAAGCAGAGAAGTATAATCCGGAAACTTATTTAAAGGAAATTCCTTCGAACTATCAAGAGCAACTGCAAGCACACGCCAAACTAGCCGAAGCATTGTTTAATGCCGGTACAATTTTTAAAGAAAGTTTTGACGACCCTAAAAGTGCAATTGAAGCATTTAAAAGAATTACAGAAACATACGACACTTCTAAACATAATTTACCCGCGCATTATCAACTTTACCGCATATATTCTGCGCAAGAAATGGACGAAGAGGCAGAAGAAGAAAAGAATTGGGTGTTAGACAATCACCCCTTTAGTGAATATGCTTATTTGATAAAAAATCCTGATTATGCGAAGCAGTCAAAAGCGACGAAAGAAAAAATTGAAGAGTATTATGAAGCTACTTATCGTCTATATGATTATGGTTTATATAATGATGTAATTGAGAGTTGCAACAAAGCTGACTCTGTATTTAAGGATAATCACATTCAATCCAAATTTGATTTTTTAAGAGCTAAATCTATAGGATATACTCGATCTAAAGAGGAATTAAAAGTGGAGTTAGAAAAAATTGTAGAAAACTATCCCGAAGACCCGATTAAGGATAAGGCACAGAAGATACTTAACTTCATGAACAATGTAGGTGGAATAGAAGAAGCTTCTGCTTTTAAGGTAAATCATCAAGATAAACACATGTTTATTATGTCAATGCCACAAAATCATAAAAACTCAAATGAGCTAAAAATTAAGCTTTCAGATTTTAATCAAAACTCTTTTCGCGAATCAAATCTAGAGTTAACTACCACAGCTCTCCCGGGAAAACAACTTTTTATGATTAGAACATTTAAAGATCAAGTGGAAGCTGTGCGTTACTACAAAGCGGTGAGCAACAATAATCAGTTGACGATAATGGCTAGTCAAATGAATGCTGAAAGCTATATTATTTCCCTAGAAAATTTTAGATTGTTGTTTAAAGATAAAGATGAAAAAGCTTATTTAGAGTTTTTTATGAGACAATATCCACAGTAAAATTTTTTCATTCTATTAGAAGTATTACATTTGCGACAGATAGGAATACAATGTTTACAAAAAAAGACAAACACATGGCCAGAAATAATGATGTAGATGCATCGTCGATTAACATTATCAGAAGTGGTACTGAAATCAATGGAGACATTAGTTGCAAAGGCGATATTAGAATTGATGGCAAGTTGATTGGCAACTTAAAGTCAGAAGGTAAAGTTGTAGTTGGAGAGAACGGTTTAGTGGAAGGAACCATTGAGTGTGCTTATGCAACTATTTCAGGTGGGTTGAAGGTAAACATTAAAGTGAATGAATTACTTACACTAAAGTCTACTGCCAATTTAGTAGGCGAGATTGCCACCAATAAATTGCAAATTGAGCCCGGAGCAAACTTCTCAGGAAGCTGTAAAATGGGTGCCGTGATTAAAGGCATTGAAAATGGCAAAAAAGAAGAAAGAGAAGGACAAAGAGGAAAAACGGCCTAATCAATTTCTCAAGTTTACCGGTATGGCTGCACAAATGGCCATAACTATTCTAATTGGTGTTTTTGGTGGAATTAAAGTGGATGAGTATCTAAACTTGAATACTCCTATATTTACCTTAATATTTTCATTGCTTTCAGTGGCGGCAGCCATGTATTTTGTGATTAAAGATTTGAATTCTTAAAACAAAATAATAATTGTAAACATAGCCTTAATGAAAAATTTCTATTACCTAATTGCTTTAATCACTTTTGCTTTAGCTTGTATCCATTTTGTTGTAATTCAGTTGAGCGAACTTTTTTGGCATAATTCATACATCATTTTATATGTATACTTTCCTTTAATTACACTTTTAATTCATTCGGTACTTTTAAAGCAAATCAATAAGCGCCCTCAACTTTTTATCAACTACTTTATGGGCAGTATGACAGTCAAGCTTTTTCTTTCTATGATCTTGCTCTTGGTGGTTTTATACACCCAGCCGAATGTTAGGGTTTCTTTCGCCTTAATCTTTATGTTTATGTATCTTGTATACACAGCCTTAAGTGTAGTGGTGCTTTTTAAAAAACTAAAGCAAAACAGTTAATCTTTTTAGGAGAATAAAAAAAGCCTAAAAATTATGTTTTATATCCCCTATTTATTCAGTACTTTTGCGCTCGAATTTCGAAGCGCCTGTTTGTTTAAAATTTAAGCAGATTTAAGGCCAATAAAATAAGCACTTAGATGAAACAATCCTAAGTTTTGATTTTGCGAAATGTTTATGAGAATGAGCATGGCAATAGTAAAATTTGGGAATTATGTGACTTTAAAAAGATATTTGCACAGATGAAAAAAGGCTTCATTCTTTTCCTTGCAGTTTTTGCACTTTTGAGCAGCTCAGTTAGCGCTGCTTCTTCTGAGGACGGGAAGTTTAATGCGGGAGAAATGATTATGCATCACATTGCCGATGCACATGAAATTCACTTAATCGGAGATTTGGCGATTTACTTACCAGTCATTGTTAAAACCGACAATGGTTGGGATGTTTTTTCCTCTTCTCACCTTTATCACAATCCACAAACGGCAGAAACTCCTAGTGGAGATAAAGTGAGCTACTACCAATATGGTGATTACATTATGTTTCACGAGCATTTGTACATGGCTGGTGATGGTATTGAGTTGAATGACGAAGGCGAAGTGATGAACCAGGCCGTTGCCATAGATTTATCCATTACTAAAACCGTAGCGGGAATGTTTTTAACCATTCTCATTATGATTTTAATCTTTACTTCTGTAGCGAAAGGTTATAAGAAAAGAGGTGTTGCTGCGCCAAAGGGGTTGCAGTCTTTTATGGAGCCACTTATTTTATTTGTGAGAGACGAAGTAGCGCGTCCTTCTATTGGAAAGCACGCCGATCGTTTTGTTCCATTTTTATTATCCGTTTTCTTCTTTATTTGGATCAGTAATATTTTAGGCTTAATCCCCTTTTTGGGAGGTTTGAACATCACCGGTACGCTTAGTGTAACTATGGTGTTGGCGGCAATTGTATTCATTGTAACATCAATTAATGGAAATAAACATTATTGGGGGCATATTTTATGGCCTCCCGGTGTACCATTCTTTGTAAAGTTGATTTTAGTGCCAATTGAATTTGCCGGAATTTTTATTAAGCCATTGGTATTAATGGTGCGTTTAACGGCGAACATTACCGCAGGTCATATTATTATTTTGGCATTTGTAGCGTTAATCTTCATCTTTGGTGAGCAAAGCGCATCAGCCGGATATGGAATTGGAATTGGCTCAACATTGTTTATGATATTCATGAACTTTATTGAACTTTTAGTAGCCTTCTTACAAGCGTATGTATTTACCTTGTTGTCGGCATTGTATTTTGGAGCAGCTGTAGAAGAGGCTCATTAAATTTGTAATCTATTTATTAATTAAACTATATATTTAAAATGGATTTATTGACAGTATTACTCGAGGTGTCTTTGTCTGTAGGATTAGCAGGCTTAGGAGCAGGTGTTGCAGCTATTGCAGCAGGTTTAGGTATCGGTAAAATCGGTGCTGCGGCCTTAGAATCAATCGCAAGACAGCCGGAAGCTACCGGAGACATCAGAGCAAGTATGATTGTTGCTGCAGCCCTTGTAGAAGGTGTTGCACTTTTCGCAGTAATCGTTTGCTTGTTAGTGGTATTAGGCTAACATTAAAGCGGCACCTTAGCGGTTGGCTGAGGTGCTGTTTTTACACTCATTGAAAATTAACTCTAGAGGAATATGTTATCAGTAAGTATAGGAACTGTTATTTGGACGACCATTGCGTTTTTAGTGGTGGTATTTATCTTGGCAAAATTTGCTTGGAAGCCGATTTTAAAGTCGATTAAAGCAAGAGAAGAGTCTATTGAAGAGGCTTTGGAAGCTGCTGAAGCTGCAAAAGAGCAAATGAAAGACTTGCAAGCCAGCAATGAGAAATTATTGGCTGAAGCTCGTCAAGAAAGAGAGTCAATTATTAAGTCGGCGCGCGAAGCAAAAGACAAAATGATTGCTGAGGCAAAAGAAAAAGCCAAAGCTGAAGGAGATAAGATGATTCAAAATGCGGAAGCAGCTATTAAGGCTGAAAAAGCTTCTGCCATTAACGAATTAAAAACTTTAGTTGGCGAACTTTCTGTAGAAATTGCCGAGAAAATTTTAAAACAAGAGTTGAGCTCTAGCGATAAGCAAAATGCATTAATCGAGGACGCGATCAAAAACTCTAAGCTTAATTAATAAAGCAAACTTTATCATCCATGAAAGGAAATAGAGCAGCTGTAAGATATGCAAAGTCGCTAATTATATTGGCCAAAGAAAAAGGTCAGTACGATGCGGTTTTGGCAGACGTTCAAATGCTTTCTAATTTAATTAAAGAAAGCAAAGAATTGGACTTATTTCTTTCCAATCCATTAATTAAAATGGAAAAACGTAGAAGTATTTTGGCTTCTATGTTCGAAGGAAAAGTAAATGCATTAACTTACGATTTCATTCAGTTGGTTGTAACGCAAAAAAGAGAATCGATTCTAAAGCAGATTTTCAATCAATTTATTGCGCAATACAATGAGTTGAATAAAATTGCCAATGTTAGTGTGAGCACTGCTGTTGCCATGGACGATAAATTAAAGTCACAATTGATGGATTCGCTTAAAAAAGCTTACAATTATTCTGAAATTAAGTTAGAGGAAAAAGTAGATGAGCAATTGATTGGCGGTTTGTTATTGCGCATTGGTGATCGACAAATGGATGCGACGATTCGCAGACAGTTAAATGATATTGAAAAAGAATTAGTACACACAAAATAGATTAAAAACAATAAAGATGGCTGAAGTTAATCCAGCAGAAGTTTCTGCAATACTTAGAGATCAATTAGCAGGAGTAAAATCTGAAGCGGATCTTGAAGAAGTAGGTACCGTACTTTACGTAGGTGACGGTATTGCTAGAATTTACGGAATGTCTCAAGTACAATCCGGAGAGCTTATTGAGTTTGAAAATAACTTGATGGGAATCGTATTGAACTTGGAGGAAGACAACGTAGGTGCGGTATTATTAGGTTCTTCAAACCAAGTGAAAGAAGGCGATACGGTAAAAAGAACCGGTAGAATTGCCTCTGTTAATGTAGGTGAAGGTATGCTCGGAAGAGTTGTAAATACCTTGGGAGAGCCTATTGATGGGAAAGGTGCTATTGAAGGAGAAACTTTTGAAATGCCTATCGAACGTAAAGCGCCGGGTGTAATTTACCGCCAGCCGGTAAATGAGCCACTTCAAACAGGTATTAAGGCAATCGACTCTATGATTCCTGTTGGTAGAGGCCAGCGTGAGTTGATTATTGGCGACCGTCAGACCGGTAAAACAACCGTAGCGATTGATACCATTATTAATCAAAAGGAATTTTACGATAGAGGCGAGCCGGTTTACTGTGTGTACGTAGCTATTGGACAAAAAGGATCAACTGTTGCCGGTATTGTTAAAACATTAGAAGATGCAGGCGCAATGGCTTACACTACAATTGTAGCTGCCAATGCTTCTGATCCTGCACCAATGCAGTTTTATGCTCCATTTACAGGAGCTGCAATTGCAGAGTATTTTAGAGATACAGGAAGACCTGCATTAATTGTATTTGATGATTTATCGAAACAAGCAGTTGCTTACCGTGAGGTTTCATTGTTGTTAAGAAGACCTCCGGGACGTGAAGCATATCCTGGTGATGTTTTCTACCTTCACTCAAGATTGTTGGAGCGTGCGGCAAAAATTATTGCCGATGACAACATTGCTTCTCAAATGAATGACTTACCTCCTTCATTAAAAGGGAAGGTAAAAGGCGGTGGATCTATTACGGCACTTCCAATTATTGAAACACAAGCAGGTGACGTTTCTGCATATATTCCAACCAACGTGATTTCGATTACCGATGGTCAGATTTTCTTGGAGTCTAACTTATTCCTTTCAGGTGTGCGTCCTGCGATTAACGTAGGTATTTCCGTATCACGTGTGGGTGGTTCAGCTCAGATTAAATCCATGAAAAAAGTAGCCGGGACCTTAAAGCTAGATCAAGCTCAGTACAGAGAGTTGGAAGCATTTGCTAAATTCGGTTCAGACTTAGATGCAGCTACAAAATCGGTATTGGACAAAGGTTCAAGAAACGTTGAAATCTTAAAGCAAGCACAAAACTCTCCAATGAGTGTTGAAGATCAAGTAGCGATTATCTACTTAGGAACTAAAGGTTTGTTGAGAGATGTGCCGGTAGATAAAGTGAGAAAATTTGAGGCTGAATTCTTGGAGTTCATGAATGCGAAACACAGAGATACAATGGACGCATTAAAAGCCGGAAAATATACAGATGCCGAAACTTCAGTATTGGAGAAGGTAGCTGCCGACATGACTGCAACTTATAAAAAATAATTGACCATCTGATTGATTACAACAAATGGCTAACTTAAAAGAAATACGTAGTAGAATTACCTCAGTATCTTCCACAAGGCAGATTACCTCTGCCATGAAAATGGTGTCGGCTGCTAAGTTGAGAAGAGCTCAGGATGCGATTACTCAAATGAGACCTTATGCCAACAAATTGAAAGAGTTGTTGGGCAACTTAAGCGACTCAGCAGAGGATAGTGCAGAGGGAATCTACACAGAGGAGCGTGATGTGGAACGCGTTTTATTGATTCCAATTACCTCAAACAGAGGCTTGGCAGGTGCATTTAATGCTAACATTATCAAGGAAACAAAGCGCATTATTGCCGAAAAGTACGCCGATAAAAATGTGACTGTTTTGTCGATTGGTAAAAAAGCAGATGACTTTTTCAAAAAGACAGAATTCAACATTAAAGGCACTACTTTACCCAATAAGTTAGATACGCTTTACGATGATTTGACTTTTGAGAATGTTGCCAATGTGGCTCAGAAAATCATGGATAGCTATTCGTACAAGCAGTTCGATAAAGTGGAATTGATTTACAACAGCTTTATTAATGCAGCGATGCAAAAAGTTGAAGTAGAGCAGTATTTGCCAATTGTACCTCAAGAGGTAGATGAAAATGACAACTCTCAAGTGGATTACATTTTTGAGCCATCTAAGGAATTTATCATTTCTGAATTGATTCCAAAATCATTGCGTATCCAATTGTACAAAGCCATTTTAGATTCTTACGCTTCTGAACATGGTGCACGTATGACGGCCATGCATAAAGCAACAGACAATGCTACAGAGTTGATTGGTGATTTGAAATTGGTATACAACAAAGCACGTCAAGCTTCGATTACCAACGAAATTTTAGAGATTGTTGGAGGTGCAGAGGCATTGAATAATTAAGCTTTAAAACAAAAAAGATTATATAAATCCATTTCTTGCGACAGCGAGAAATGGATTTTTTCTTTATTTGGTTTTTGTAGGTATATTGATCAACTATTTAGTCATTAATCATTGGTAATTACCTTTCTCCAATTCACTCTCATCTCTAACAGCGAAGCGGGCTTTGAAAAATATGAAATGTGAAATATGAAACCTTGAAACTGTCTCGCTGTCGCGAGAACTGGTTCATTCTTCGCAGCCTATTGATGCAAAACCTCTAACTTCTCTCCTCTAATAGCGCAGCGATCTACTCTCTATATTCTAAACTCTCAAAAAAAACTTAGTAAGTAGGTCTGATTTTTGCTATCATTGCCAAATGCAAAAATTGAAAACTACACTTCTGCTGCTTTTAGCGTTGCTCTTATTGAGCCTTCAATATTTGCCATCGTATGATTTCTTTCTTAACAAAAGCAATCAAGCACTGTGTTTTCAAGAGGTTTTAGCGGAAAAAGAAAAGCTTTTGCAGTCAAAGTTGAGGGATGTCCAACAAAATCATCGCAGTGGACTATTGCAGCGAATTGATCGTGAGTTGAGCGAGGGTTTTGAAGAAAATGGATTTTCTTATTTTATTTCAGTTAAGGGCGAGCTTGAGTTTTGGTCGGAAGATGCAACTGCAGTTGATGCAGAAGTGTTGGCTAAACCAACAAACTTATTGATAAGTGAAAATGCCATTCACGAAAAAATTAGTCTCCACAAAGGAGATACTATTTATTATGGATTAATTCTCATACAACAAACTTATCCTTATCAAAATCGCTTTTTAAACAGCCAATTGCAAGATGATTTCACGATTAGTGGAATTGAGGGAGTTCAACTAGAAAACACAGAAAAATATGCCATTCAAGGAGTGGATGGAGAAAAACTGTTTTCCTTAAAGTTTAAGAAAGAAGGTAGCTTACTTGATAGCTATAATACACTAATTGGGTTGCTAGGTGGTTTGGCATTTTTACTGCTTTTGCATTATGTCCCCTTGCTCTTCCGGCCATCACCTCAACAACGGGCTCAAATTGCTATTCTCTGGGGTGTTTTAATAAGAGTATTGGTCTTTTTTGCCCTGCCCAACAGTTGGGCAAAGTGGGATCTTTTTAAAGCAGAAAACTTTGCCATATCGCAATGGATTCCTTCTTTAGGAGATTTTATTTTGCACATCCTTCTTCTTTTTTACATTACCTCCCTCTTGCCCAAAGCCTTTAAAAAAGTAAAGAGCAAATACTACTTTTCAGTGCTGTTTTTAGTTGCGGTTATTTTAGCAGTTTTTGCAGTTGACTTAATTCAATCTTCCGTTTTAAACTCTACCATTCGGTTTAATCTCAATCGACTTTTTCAACTTTCATTGTTGAGTTATCTCACTTTTGGGGCTTTTGCCTTATTACTATTTTCTGTTTTATCGCTCTTTAGTCTGGCGATACAAGGATTGTTGAGGCAGCTAAAACTCAAAAAGTCGATTTGGAAAGCTTTGGAGATTAGTTCGCTAGTATTTGTTTACTGCTTTGTTGTGATTGACTTTAGTTGGATTTATTTATGGGTATTATTGCCGATTGCAATCTTATTCTTTCATCACAATCGAAACAAAAACAGAGCAATCGGTACACCCATTGCACTTCTGTTGATTTTCTCATTACTTACTGCTTATGCGATTTATGAAGTAGCTTTTGAGAAAGAAGCCAAAAAAAGAGAGATGTTACTTGCTAAACTCTCAGAAGAAAAAGATCCGGTTGCAGAATATTTATTTCAGGATGTACAACAGAAAATGCGAGAAGATGATAAGCTGAAAGAATATTTGAACAGCTTTTGGGAACAACAGAAAGAGGCTGAAGATTACATACGTTCAACTTTCTTTTCGGGCTATTGGGAAAAGTACAAAATGGTTTTTACCCCTTGCTTACCCAATGATTCTCTTTACATTAATCCGGAAAATGTATACACTTCCTGTCATGAATATTTCCAATCGAAAATTAGAAGAGAGGGAGAGCAAATTAGCTCTAACAATTTGTTTCAATTGAGAAATTTCCCCGGACGGATTGAATACTTGGCAGAAGTTTTTATTCCGGTGGATAGCCTTGTGTTTAATTTTTACATTGAGATGCTGGCGAATAATTTCAATGAAAATGAAGGTTATCCCGAGCTTTTACTCGATGCAAAAAGCCAGGGCTATGATTTGAGCTTAAATAATTATTCATTTGCTGTTTACGATGAAAATGAACTCATCTACCACTACGGAGATTACAACTACTCAAGGAAGTTGAAGATCACTGAAATTGCACCTACTTCATTTTATCAAACTCAATCAAAAACGGCAGAGCATTTATTGTATCAAAAAGATCAAAAAACGACATTGGTGTTAAGTCGTCCCTTGCCTAGTGTGCTGAATTTCTTGACTTACTGGGCGTACTTGTTTGTTATTTATGCACTTTTGTTTTTCGTTATAGCTGCTCTTGTAAAAACTTTTCCTTTTCATTTCCCCTTTCCTTTCACAGACTTTTCTGCTAAAATTCAATTTTTCCTTGTCAGCTCTTTGTTGGTTGCTCTGATTTTATTTGGAGTGGGAACCACATATTACATTCAAAAACAATATCAACAAAAGAATTTCAAGAACTTAAGTGAAAAGGTGCGTTCGGTAAACTTAGAGTTAGAGCAAAAAATTGGAACGGAAGAATTTATGTCGGAGCAATTGCAGTCTTACATTGCTGCTTTATTGGTTAAGTTTTCCAATGTTTTTTATTCCGATATTAATCTTTACGATACTGAGGGGAACTTATATGCAACTTCTCGACCGGAAGTGTTTGACAAAGGCTTAAAAAGCCGAAGAATGAACCCGGAAGCCTACCGCCAGCTGATTCTGAAAAATAGAGCGGAGTGGGTGCAAGAAGAGCAGATTGGTGAAATGACTTACCTTTCGGCATACATCCCTTTTAAGAATTACAACAATGAGGTGTTGGCTTATTTGAACCTTCCTTACTTTTCAAAACAAGGAGAACTAGAACAAGAGATTTCTACCTTTTTGGTTTCGACCATTAATATTTACGTGGGCATTTTTACTTTGGCACTATTGGTTTCTGTATTGTTGATTAATCAACTTTCAAAACCACTGTTGATGATTCGAAAACAAATTAGTCGATTAAAATTGGGCTCTTCGGTAGAGTTAATCGACTGGGAAAGTAAAGATGAGATTGGGGCTTTGGTAAAAGAGTACAACCGCATTGCCATTGAACTGAATGAAAGTGCCGAGCAACTGGCACAGTCTGAAAGAGAAGGCGCATGGCGAGAGATGGCGAAGCAAGTGGCGCATGAAATTAAAAACCCATTGACGCCAATGAAACTGAGCATTCAGCATTTGCAGAGGGCTTATGAAAGTGGTGACCAAATTGACCAAGATCGAATCAAGCGAACCACCCAAAACCTCATTGAGCAAATCGATACGCTTTCTAACATTGCCAATGCCTTTTCCACCTTTGCTAAAATGCCGGAAAAAGAGCTGGAGAAAACCGATTTGCTTTCTGCACTTCAAGCAGCTATTACCATTTATGAGCACGAAGTAGAAATTCAATTTACTAAACAGTTAAAGACTGACAAAGCTTGGATCATGGGCGATAAAGACCAATTGCTGCGCTTGTTTAATAACTTGATTAAAAATGCCGTTCATGCAATTGAAGAGAAAGAAGACGGAAAAATTGAAATTGTTATTTCGGAAAGCGATCAAAACTATAAAATCAGTATCGCCGATAATGGAGTAGGAATAGCCGAAGAGCAAAAAGACCGAATTTTTGAACCCAATTTCACCACCAAGTCCTCCGGCAGCGGCTTGGGCTTAGCCATGAGCAAAAACATTATCAACCACCTCAATGCCTCCATCCGCTTTAAATCTCAATTGGGTGAGGGAACTGTTTTTTATTTGGAGTTTGAGAAGGAAGTTGATTAGTTTTGGATACTTAATTCTGTTCTATGTCTGAAGATCAAAAGAAGCAACTGGAAAGCCAGTTATGGGGAATTGCTAATTTATTAAGAGGGAAAATTAACGCTGACGATTATCGAGATTATATTCTCGGATTTATTTTCTATAAGTATCTTTCTGAAAAACAGTATTTACACGCTAATAAGCTCTTAAAAGGCGAAAAAGTAAAAGATTACAAATACCTTACTGATCAAGAGGATTTGGAGGCTATTAAAGAAGACTCCTTATTGCAATTGGGCTATTTTCTAAAACCGGAAGAGTTGTTTTCTGTCCTTGCAGCCAAAGGAAATGCCGACACCGAATCGGAAAGCAACTACATTTTAGAAGACTTACAAGCCGTACTCAACCACATTGAGCAAAGTACCATGGGAACGGAATCTGAGGACGATTTTAACGCCCTATTTGAAGATTTGGACTTAAATTCTACCAAAATTGGAAGAACAGTGGCTGCGAGAAATGAGGTTATTGTTAAAATTCTCAATCGACTCAATCAAATTGACTTTAAACTGGAGGAAATTGATTCCGATGTGTTGGGTGATGCTTATGAATACCTGATTGCTAAATTTGCTTCCAATGCCGGTAAATCTGCAGGAGAATTTTACACGCCACAGCAAGTTTCTAAGATTTTAGCAAAGATTGTAACTACCGGAAAAACAAAAATTAAATCTGTTTACGATCCCACTTGTGGTTCCGGTTCATTGTTGTTGCGCGTAGCTAAAGAAGCAACTGTGGGTGAGTTTTTCGGACAAGAACAAAACCGAACAACCTACAATTTGGCACGGATGAACATGATTTTGCACGACGTTCATTTTAGGGAGTTTGACATTAGAAATGAAGATACCTTAGAAGAACCACAGCATTTAGAGAAACGATTTGAGGCAGTGGTCGCCAACCCACCTTTTTCTGCACACTGGAAAGGAAAAGACAATCCGCTGAACGATACCGATGAACGTTTTAGTCAATACGGACGCTTAGCACCCAAAACAAAAGCGGATTACGCTTTTTTACAGCACATGCTTTTTCAATTGGCAGACAATGGAATTATGGCGAGCATTTTCCCGCATGGGGTTTTGTTTCGGGGAGCGGCAGAAGGCAGCATACGCGAGTATTTAATTAAAGAAATGAATGTGCTGGATGCAGTAATTGGTTTGCCTGCTAACATTTTTTACGGCACTTCCATTCCTACTTGTATTTTGGTGTTGAAAAAGTGCAGGGAAGCAGACGATAACATTGTTTTTATTGATGCCAGTGGAGAAGGACATTTTGTAAAAGAAGGCAACCAGAATATGCTGCGCGATGAGGATGTGGAGCTAATTGTAGACACCTACCGAAAAAGGGAAAGCATAGCTAAATACAGCCATGTAGCGCCCTTAAAAGAAATTGCCGAAAACGATTACAACCTCAACATACCGCGTTATGTAGACACCTTTGAGGAAGAAGAAGCCATTGACATTGATGCAGTTTCTGAAGAATTAAAAGGCATTGAAAAGGAATTATCAGCTACTAATAAAACCATTGCTGCCTTTTGCAAAGAACTGAACATATCAACTCCTTTTTAGTGATGACTGAAACAAAATTAGCTCCTCTTAAAAAAGAACAAAAAGTGCCTGTATTGAGGTTTCCGGAATTTGAGGGAACATCTTATAAGAAAGGATTATTACTTGAGTTCTGTGAAATAAATCCAACAAATGGCGAACTACCTGACGATTTTATTTATATTGATTTGGAATGTGTAAATGCGGGAAGATTAGAAAAAGTAAAGGAAATAGATAAAAGTGAAGCACCTAGTCGTGCTCAAAGAGTTTTACAGTTTGGTGATATTCTTTTTCAAACAGTGAGACCTTATCAAAAAAATAATTACCATTTTAAACTTAACGGCGATTATGTTGCATCAACAGGATATGCACAAATCAGAATCATTAATTGCCCAGAGTTTTTTTATCAAATTATTCATACAGATAAGTTTGTTAATAAAGTTTTAAGTCGATGTACAGGAACAAGTTATCCTGCAATCAACTCAAATGATTTAAAGAAAATACCAATTTATATCCCCACCCTCCCCGAACAACAAAAAATCGCATCCTTTCTAACAGCGGTAGATGCGCGCATTCAACTTTTGCAAGCCAAAAAAGAAAAGCTGGAGGACTACAAAAAAGGGGTAATGCAACAAATCTTCTCGCAGGAGATTCGGTTTAGATATGAGAATGGGGAGAGCTTCCCGGACTGGGAGGAGAAGAAAATTAAAGATCTTTTTGATGGAATAAAGGGGAAGGGTCTCTCAAAAGATAAATTAGTTGAAAGTGGGAAATATAAATGCATACTCTATGGTGAGTTATATACAACTTATAAAGAGCTAATCAGTGAAATTAAGAGTTTCACAAATGACAAGGAAGGTGTTTTGTCAAAAACTGGTGACTTATTGGTGCCCTGCTCAACTACGACTTCGGGTATTGATTTAGCTAATGTTACAGCTTTAAATGAAGACAATGTTTTGCTTGGTGGAGATATGACAATCATGAGAGCTAAACAAGCAGCTGACAATGTATATTTCGCCTATTATTTATCAAATTTTAAAAAATATGAAATAGCTAAATTTGGACAAGGTATAACAATTGTGCATCTTTATTTTTCTCATTTTAAAGAGTTGTCTATTCAAGTACCTTCCTTAGCAGAACAACAAAAAATCGCTGCCTTTTTATCGTCCATCGACGAACAGTTTGAGCGACTAGAAAAAAAAATCGAAAAGAGCAAAGCGTTTAAAAAGGGATTGTTGCAGAAAATGTTTGTGTGATTGGCAAATAAGAAAAGAAATATAGATATTGTATAGTTGTTTGTCATTTAAAAAACAATCTTAAGTGAAAAAATATTATTGCATCAATTTAAAATTTAAAGACACTGGAATTTCAACTAAAACATTTCACTCACATTTATATGTTTCTGATAAAGAAATGTATTTTCAAATAATAGACAATGAGGTTGGTTCACGGATTGACAGTTACTTTTCAATGTCTAAAAATTCATTAGGGCTTTTTGAGGATAACTTTGAAATAATAAAAACTGAAGTATCATTACTTTTTGATAAAAGTAGAATTTACAAAGTAAAATCATTTCAAAGCGATAGTCAAAATACTTATTTCACAGTTTATGTAAGTAAAATTGCGTTGATTTTTGCTAACAAGTATAAAGAAAACGTAAATAAAGGTAAATCCTATTTAAATAAAAATGGGCTAAGAGTAGTTAACACTTTTTATTCTTACTTTTCTAATATGGATGACAAAAATGAATTCTCAATTTCGAGAATGAACGGAATGTCAGACTTCTATAAAACAAAAAAATTATCTTTCAGACCTGAGTTAGAGTTTTTAGATAATGAAACTCGTGGAAGTGAAGAGTTTACTATTAAGAAAATTCCAATAATAAACTTTCAGTTTATCGATTTGGATTTTGGAGTAGTCAAAAAAACAAATCAAATAATTTGTAATTTCTTATCATTTTGTTTCGGCATCAGAATTATTTTCGAGAAACTAATATATAGAACAGAAGAACAGGTATTTATTTATAGAGATACTTCACCAAATAATAAAACATTTGTTTCTAACTTTTCAATGGTTTTTTACCATTTAGAAAAAAATTATAATATCCAAAAAATATTCAAAACAGATTGGTATTCTTATTATCTTAAAAAAGAAAAACAACTTGACAAAGCAATAGATAATTATCTGCATTCTAGAGAGGTAGATTTGAGCGCGTCATTCCTACTACTTTTTAACATTATCGATATTTTCAACATAAAACAAGGAGAAGAAAAATTTGAATTTAATAAGTCAAAGGAAGATAATTTCAATAAAGCTTTAGGGTTTATTTTACAGTCATTAGAAAATAAAGAAGATGAAGGTTTACTTAGAGACAAATGGAATGGAATAATTAATAAAATTGAGATAAAACCTTTAAAAAGTCCTTTGGAAGAAACTTTAGATTTGAACAACATCAAACCATCCGATTTTGGATACTCTCTCGGGAAGTTAAAAAAAACTCGTGATAAATTAACTCACGGGAGTGTAAGTAAAATAAAAGAGAAGGATTTAGAGTCTCAAGTTTTTTGTTTAAGAGTAATTGCGTTACGTTTAATTTTAGCGAACTTGGGTTTCAAAAATGATTTAATAATCGGCAAGATCCGTTGAAACTGAATTATGGAAACACAAGACAGAAAAGAGTTAATTAATCGACTAGATACCTTAAGCAAAGGAAAAGAGTCAGCTTGGTTAAAGGAATACCAAGAACAGCGAGAAAACCGCCTATGGTTAAAGCAATCGCAAAAAACTGCTTTGCAAATTCTCCGCACGCTCAGAAGCAATCATAGCAGTCAAAAAGAGTTGGCTCAAAAAATGGGAGTAAGTCCGGAAAAAGTAAGCCAATGGGTAAAAGGCAAAACCCATTTTAGTTTGGAAATCATTGCTAAACTAGAAGTTGCCTTAGGGTGTAAACTTGCTTAAGCAATATTTTCTTGCTTTAGTGCCTAAACTAGTCTCTTAATATGTTGATTAAAAACGAATTATTTTATTTGAAGTGTAAAAATAAAGTATATCTTTATACTATTTGGAAAATGATGATTAACTTTGCCCTAACAGTACTCGCCACGCTACCCATTCGAACAGCGTCCCAGGGCGGGTCTTTTGCTTTTATAAAATACACCTCCTTTGCCTCTCATGATGAAGCACACTTAGGGGGTTTTTTCATTTATAAGCCCTTTTGCCAATGAAAATTTACGAGAAAAAGGTTTATTCTATCGACGAACACATAGCTCTTTTAAAAGAAAGGGGTTTAATTATTGAAAATGAAGATTTAGCACGTAAATATCTTTCGCATATTAGCTATTACAGACTTGCTGGTTATTGGTGGAGCATGCAAGAGGATAAGGAGAATCACATTTTTAAACCCAATAGCAAATTTTCAAATGTTATTGACCTTTATAATTTTGATGCAGAGTTGAGAATGTTGCTTTTCGATGTAATTGAAAAAATAGAAATTAGTCTACGAACAAAGCTTATCTACCATTTATCTCATGAATTTGGACCGTGGTGGTTCCAAGAAACCTCAATTTTTGAAGATGCAAGAGCTCTCGTTAAAACATTAGAAAAAATAAGAGAAGAAATAGAGCGCTCAAAAGATACTTTTATGAAAGAGCACAAGAAAAAGTATAAAAAAGATTTGCGTTTCCCACCGGCTTGGAAAACTTTAGAGTTAACAAGTTTTGGAGCATTATCAAAACTTTACGGGAACCTTAAGAACAATATCAAGTCTAAAGACATCATAGCTGAAGAGTATGGAGCAGTCAATCACACCTATCTCCCAAGTTGGTTACAATCAATTGCTCAAATTAGAAACTTCTGTGCGCATCATAGTCGTTTGTGGAATAAAAACCTTCCGAGCACAGTAAAACTTCTACCCGACCCGCCAAATAAATGGATAAAAGATGTCCCTAAACAACATGAGTTTTGTAAACTATATACCCACCTCTCTTTGATGCAATATCTATTAAATATTATTCAACCCAATAACAGTTTTTCAAAAGACCTTAAAAACTTGATGGACAAGTATCCAAATATTGATCATAACGCATTAGGTTTAAAAGAAAACTGGAGAAACGAACCACTTTGGAAATAAAATGACCACTTAAGAGAAACTGTTATTTGAAAACAATTACATTTGTATCAACAGAACCTGAGTAGCATACCATTAGAACTGCTCTCGGGTCATTTTAATTTAAGATGAAAACAAATAACTTATCCCAAGATCTTAAAAAGCATTTTGAAAATACTTCAAGCAATCAAATTATAAAGGAATGGGAGAAAAGTAAACATTTGGATGGGGTTGGTCCGACCATTGAAGAGTTTTTAAATTATTCGAATAAACTGCATGAAGTTCAACCTAAAAGAAATCATTAGAAGGTGTAAGTATTTTAAAAACTAATTTGAACCCGGAGCTTCCTTCGGGTTTTTTATTAGATGATATAAAAACAAAAACCAAGCTAAACTTGGCTTCTGCTCGACCGGAGACACCCCAGTCCTTTATATTTTACTGAAATAAATATAGGCTTAAATGTTTCAAATTACTAATTTAGGCAGCTAAATGACTACTCAGCCGGAACAAGTACTTGAAAATAGCTTAATCGCCCAACTGCAAGCCTTGGGTTATAAAAAAGTGGTGATTAATGATGAAGCGGATTTATTGCTCAACCTTAAGGCTCAATTAGAAAAACACAACAAAGTTTCGCTTAGCGATCATGATTTCAAACAAATCCTCAATGCCATTAGCAAAGGAAATGTGTTTGAGCGAGCCAAGGTTTTAAGGGATCGGGTACCCTACGTCAACCAAGAGGGAGAAACCAAAACCATTGAACTCATCAATCAAATTCACTGGTGCAAAAACCAATATCAGGTAACGCAACAAGTGAATATGGAGGGCAAGTACAAAAATCGATATGATGTTACTATATTGGTCAATGGCTTGCCTTTGGCGCAAATTGAACTAAAGCGCAGAGGTTTGGAACTTAAAGAAGCCTTTAATCAAACCAATCGCTACGAACGACATTCCTATTCTGCCGGACACGGTTTATTTCAGTTTATTCAGCTTTTTGTGATAAGCAATGGCGTGAACACAAAATACTACGCCAACAATTCCATTAAAGCCCGAAGTTTTAAGCAAACCTTTTATTGGGCAGATGAGAAAAATCACTTAATTACACAGCTTTCTCAATTTGCTGATGCCTTTTTGGAACCTTGTCATTTGTCTAAAATGATTACGAAGTACATCGTTTTAAATGAATCGCAAAAAATGCTGATGATCTTAAGGCCATATCAGTTTTACGCTACAGAAGCCATCATTGAACGAGTAAAAAACACGACTAAGTTTGGCTACATCTGGCACACCACCGGTTCGGGCAAAACACTGACTTCTTTTAAAACGGCTCAAATTTTAACCAACCTGCCTAAGGTTCATAAAGTAGTTTTTGTGGTCGATCGCAAAGATTTGGACTACCAAACCACCAAAGAATTCAACAGTTTTAGCAAAGGAAGTATTGATGGAACCAACAACACTAACACTTTAGTTAAGCAGCTTAGCGGCGACAATAAGTTGATTGTCACCACCATTCAAAAATTAAATACTGCCATCAGCAAAAAAAGGTATTTAGAAAAAATAGAGTCGCTTCAAGATAAGCGGATTGTATTTATTTTTGACGAATGTCACCGCAGTCAGTTTGGCAAAACCCACGAAACAATTAAAAATTTCTTCCCAAATTGTCAAATGTTTGGTTTTACAGGCACGCCCATTTTTAAAGACAATGCCGGTATGAATGAATACGGCAAGCGAACCACTGCCATGTTGTTTGATAAGTGCTTGCACAAATACGTGATTACTGATGCCATTCGAGATGAGAATGTTTTGAAGTTTTCCATTGAGTACATTCGAACTTTCAAGAAGAAAGATCACATCGTAGATATTGAGGTGGAAGCCATTGACGAACCTGAAGTGATGAACGCACCTCAGCGATTGGAGGCTGTAGTTGACTACATCATACAAAATCACCAGCGGAAAACCCACAATGGTGAGTTTACCTCAATTTTCTGTGTTTCTTCCATTCCTACACTCATTGATTACTTTGAACTGTTGTTGGATAAAAAAGCCAAAGGAGAACACGATTTAAAAATGGCAACCATTTTTTCTTATCAGGCCAATGAAGATGATCAAGAAGCTCAAGGCAGTTTTATAGAAGATGAGGAGTTTTTAACGGCAGCAGAGCCTGAAGTAGCTTATAGTTCAAAGCATAGCCGGGAGCACTTAGAAAACCTCATCGGGCATTATAATCAACAATTCGGCACCAATTTTACAACGAGAGACAGTCAATCTTTTTACAATTACTACAACGATATTGCCAAAAGGGTAAAACATAAGCAGATTGACATTTTGGTGGTGGTAAATATGTTCTTAACTGGTTTTGACAGCAAAACACTCAACACACTTTATGTCGATAAAAATTTGAGATTTCACGGTTTGATACAGGCTTACAGTCGGACAAATCGCATCCTCAACGAAATGAAATCTCAGGGGAACATTGTTAGCTTTAGGAACCTGAAAGATGCTACGGATGAAGCCATTGCACTTTTCTCGAATAAAGATGCCAAGGAAGAAATTATCATGGAGTCCTATGACTTTTATGTAAAAAAATTCAATCAGGCATTTATACAATTGCTTCAAATTGCGCCAACGGTAGATAGTGTGAATGACTTAGCGACTGAAGAAGATGAGTTTGCTTTTGTAAAGGCTTTCCGCGAATTGATTCGCCTAAAAAATGTGTTGACCACCTTTACCGAATTTACCTTCGACGATCTTTCCATGCAAGAGCAAATGTTCGAAGATTACAAAAGCAAGTACCTGGACTTATTCGATAAAGTAAAGCAGAACCGTCAAAAAGAAAAGGTTTCCATTTTAAACGACATTGATTTTGAACTGGAGTTAATTCACAGAGACGAAGTGAATGTATCCTACATTCTTAAGCTTTTGGCGAAGTTGAAAAATGCAAGTAGAGCGGAAAAAGTAAGACAGGAAAAAGCATTGTTGGATTTAATTTCCAGTGAAGCTCAGTTGCGTAGTAAACGCGAATTAATTGAAAAGTTTATTCAGGAGAATATGCCATTAATCGAGGATCCGGAGGATATTCCGGAAGCCTTTGAAAACTTTTGGGACAGTGAACGAAAGAGCGCATTGGATCAACTGAGCAAAGACGAAAAACTTCAGTACGACAGGGTAGAAGAAGTAATTGGCGATTATCTTTTTACGGAAAAGAAACCACTGCGCGAAGATGTGATTGGAATGATGGTAGAGCGTCCTTCACTTAAAGAGCGCGCTTCAACCGCAGAACGAGTAACTCAAAAAATCATGGACTTTGTAGAAACTTTTATCAGTGGGATAAATCGGCCTTGATTAATTAAGACCCATTGTTGAATAAGAAAATTGCTAATATGTTCTAATTTCAATTAACAATCTCCAAAAGTAATTCTCGTTCATCTATTTAGACATTAATCATTGCTAATTAGCAATTAACTATTTCTTAAAGCATAGCGATCTTGTCTCTATATTCTATACTCTAAAATTAACTCAAACCTATAAGTACTTTAGGCACTTTTAACTTCTTTCTCCCTCATTTCAATTACCTTTGCCTATAAATCAAAATCAGTATAATGTCGAACCTTAAGATAGAGAAGAACGGAAGTGTTGAGGTCATTACCATTAACCGTCCGGATAAGTTAAATGCACTAAACAAAGCAACCATTAAAGAATTAGGTGATGCAGTAACTGCTGCCGCTGCCAGTAAAGAAGTAACGGCAATTATCATTACCGGAGCCGGTGAAAAAGCTTTTGTTGCCGGAGCAGATATTTCTGAGTTTGCCAACTACAGTGCAGAAGAAGGTAAAGCACTTTCGCAAAGTGGACACACCAATTTATTTGATTTAGTAGAAAATACCGAAAAACCGATTATTGCCGCAGTAAATGGCTTTGCACTTGGCGGTGGCTTAGAATTGGCAATGGCTTGTCATATTCGTATAGCGTCAAGCAATGCGCGTATGGGTTTGCCGGAAGTTAGTTTGGGAGTAATTCCCGGCTATGGAGGTACTCAGCGTTTAGCACAATTGGCAGGAAAAGGCAAAGCCATGGAGTTAATTGCCACCGCAGGAATGATCAAAGCCGATGAGGCTTATCAATTTGGTTTGGTAAATCATGTGGTAGAGCAAGCAGAACTAATGGACAAAGCCATGGAAATTGCGCAGCAAATTAGCAAAAACTCATCAGTAGCCATTGCAGCTGCCATTCGCACGGTAAATGCAGGCTTCAACAAAAAAGTTGACGGTTTTCAAAAGGAAATTGAAGAGTTTGGAAAGTGTTTTGAAACAGAAGATTTCAAAGAAGGAACACAAGCTTTTTTAGGAAAAAGAAAGCCTAATTTTCCCGGCAAATAAAGACCTTGAATCCACTAAAAAAACTAGCAGGGCAAACAGCCATTTACGGTCTGCCGAGCATTGTCGGCAGGCTGTTAAATTACCTTTTGGTGCCTTTACACACCGCCGCTTTTGTAAAAGAAAGCTTTGGGGTAATTACTGAAATGTATGCCTATGTTGCTTTTTTAGTGGTTATTTTAACTTATGGAATGGAGACGGCTTACTTTCGTTTCCAATCGAAAAAGGAAAATGACTCAGCCGAAGTTTATAGCACCGTGCTTTTCTCGCTTTTGGGCAGCACTTCGCTTTTTTGGTTGATCAGCATAACTTTTTCACAGTCAATTGCCAATTGGATTGATTATCCGGAGAACAGCGAATACGTTATTTGGTTTGCATTTATCGTCGGCTTGGATGCCATTTCCTCTATTCCCATGGCGCGTTTGCGAACAGAAAACAAAGCTTTTCACTTTGCAACGGTCAATTTTGCTTCCATTTTAGTAAACATTGGTTTAAATGTATTTTGGATTGGCTACTGCATGCCGGCTTTTGAAAAAGGTGTTTCCAATTTTCTGATCGATACTTTTTACACTCCTGAAATTGGCGTGGGCTATGTATTCTTGGCAAACCTATTTGCCAGCATTATTAAGTTTGCTCTGCTTAGTCCGCTAATGGCAAAAATTAAAGCTGTTTTTAACCGACAAATGCTGAGGGAAATGCTTTTTTACAGCAGCCCGATTTTAATTGCCAGTTTGGCCATTATTGTCAACGAAAGTGTCGATAAAATTTTGCTTAAGCGCTTATTGGTGGATGATTTGGGCGTAGATGGAGCCAATGGACAGGTGGGGATTTACGGAGCGTGTTATAAGCTTTCCATCATTATCACGCTTTTTATACAGGCTTTTCGCTATGCGGCAGAACCATTCTTTTTTAACCAATCGCAGGAGAAAGATGCCCGGGAAACTTACGCCAAAATAATGAAGTACTTTACCATTGTTTGTGCTTTAATTTTTACCGGAGTGATGTTGTATATTGATGTTTTAAAGCATTTTATAAGCAACCCGGAATATCATGTAGGTTTGCATGTTGTTCCCATTTTACTTTTTGCAAATATTTTCTTGGGCATGTTTTACAATCTTTCCATTTGGTATAAGTTGAGTGGTAAAACGCGCTTCGGGGCTTACATTGCTTCTTTCGGAGCGATCATTACAATTGTATTAAACCTTATTTTTATTCCCATTTATGGTTATACTGCTTCGGCTTGGGCAACTTTAGCCTGTTACGGGAGTATGGTGCTTATTTCTTATTGGCTTGGACAAAAACACTATCCTGTACCTTACCCTTTGGGGAAAATGACTTTTTATTTGATTTTAGCTTTGGGAATTTACTTTTTAAGTGATGTATTGAATTTGGAAAATCAATTGTTGAAATACAGCACACATACCATTCTAATGTTATTATTTATGATCTTGGTTTACGTTTTAGAAAAACCTAAAAAAGCCATAATTTCGTAAATCTTTAAATAGCTATAAATTCATGCAAATAAACATCATAAATAAATCCAAACACGACTTGCCGGAATACGCTACAGAAGCTTCGGCAGGCCTTGATTTAAGAGCAAATATTGATGAATCGATTGAGATTGATTCGCTTGAAAAAGCAATTGTTCCCACCGGACTTTTTATGGAGATTCCGATTGGCTATGAAGCACAAGTTCGCCCGCGAAGTGGTTTGGCTTTTAAGCATGGAATCACCGTTTTGAATTCTCCGGGTACAATTGATGCCGATTATCGTGGAGAGATAAAAGTGATTTTAGTCAACCTTTCCAAGGAAAAGTTTGTGATTGAAGATGGAGAGCGCATTGCGCAAATGGTTATTGCTGCTCATGAACAAGCTGAGTGGAACCAAGTAGATGAATTAAATGATACCAGCCGTGGTGCCGGAGGATTTGGCAGCACCGGAAAAAAATAAATTAGTGCGATTAATTCGCAAAATTCAAAAAATTAGTAGAAGATGAAGATTATTGTTCCTATGGCCGGAAGGGGAAAGAGAATGCGGCCACACACCCTTACCATTCCTAAACCACTATTGCCTATTGCCGGCAAACCAATTGTGCAGCGATTAGTAGAAGATATTGCAGCTGTTTGCAATGAGCCCATTGATGAAATTGGGTTTATTATTGGCGATTTTGGTGCTGAAGTGGAAAAAGATTTGATGCAAATTGCCAAAGACTTAGGGGCAAAAGGACATGTTTTTCACCAAGAGGAAGCCTTGGGAACTGCTCACGCTATTTTGTGTGCTAAAGAAATTATGGAAGGCAAAACCATTGTGGCTTTTGCCGATACACTTTTCCGTGCCGACTTTAAGCTAGATGATAGCAAAGACGGCATTATTTGGGTGCAAAAAGTGGAAGACCCACGTGCTTTTGGTGTAGTTAAGATGGACGACAATGGCATCATTACTGACTTTGTTGAAAAGCCGGAAGAATTTGTTTCCGATTTAGCCATTATTGGAATTTACTACTTCAAAGACGGAGAATATTTAAGAGAAAATTTGCAGTATTTGATTGATAACGACATCAAAGACAAAGGAGAATATCAAATCACCGATGCTTTGGAGCGCATGAAGCAGGCAGGAACTCAATTTGCTCCCGGAGCAGTTGAAGAGTGGCTGGATTGCGGTAAAAAAGACGCTACAGTACACACCAATCAACGAGTACTGGAGTTTATAAAAGATCAGGATATTGTTTCTGCTTCAGCAAAAATTGAAAATGCGACCATTATTCCTCCTTGTTTTATCGGAGAGAATGTAGTGATTAAAAATGCAGTTGTCGGGCCGCATGTGTCTGTAGGTAACGGAACAAAGATTGAGCGATCAATTATTTCTAACAGCATTATTCAAGAAGAGTCTAAAATTAAAGGCTTACATTGCGATAATTCCATGATTGGAAATCATACGAGCATTAAACTCGACGCTAAAGAATTGAGCGTTGGTGACTACAACGAAATTGAGGACTAAGATAGATGTACAATAAAGTTGGGTATTTTTTCATCTTTGCTTTTTTGTGGGCATGTAGCCCCGCTGAAAAAGTACAACAAACGCAACCAAAAGTTGAGTTAAGTGAGAAGGATGAAATTGCCTTTGGAAATGCCTATATGGAAGGTGCAAAAGCTAAGATTTTAGGCAATTTCGAAACCGCCAAACAACATTTTAAAAATGCACTGAATATTAATCCTCAAAGCGCCGCAGCTCATTATGAATTGGGTTTAACTTACAATCAACTAGATGAGTTGAATGAGGCTTTCCAGGAATTTGAAATGGCTGCTCAACTTGAACCGGATAATTATTGGTATAAACTTTCTTATGCGAGCTTTTTAGAGTCGCAGGGGCAAGTAAATAAGGCGGTTGATGTTTTTAAGGAGTTGGTGGAAATGAAGCCCAACCAAATTGAGCTGAAGTACGAATTATCGAAACTCCTTTTAGGACAAAAGAAGTTTAAAGAAAGCATTTACTACCTCAATGAAATTGAAAAGGAAGTCGGCGTAAACGAAGAAATTACTTTTCTAAAACAGCGGATTCACTTAGCAAATGACGATGTTGATGCTGCGGCAAATGAACTTAAAAAGCTCATAGAGTCTAATCCGACGGAGATAAGATATTATGGAGTGTTGGCGGATATTTACATGACCAATGGAAGAAAAAAAGAGGCCTTTAAGGTGTATCAACAAATGGAAGAGCTGGAGGAGGATAATTATCTTGTTCAGTTTTCATTAGCAGAATATTATCGAGCAGAAGGAGAGCGGGAGAAGTATTTTGACGCCATTCAAAAAGCTTTTGCTAGTCCGGAGATGAGTATTGACGATAAGGTAAAATACATTTTGTCGTTTTACCAGGTAGATAGCAAAGATCAAGAACGTAAAGCGGAGGGAATTGCACTTTGCAGAACCGTTGTTAAGGCACACCCTTCCAATGCAAAATCACACGCATTATTAGCCGACTTTTTGTATTTTGATAATCAAACTGAAGCTGCCAAGCAACAATACATTGAAACGATAGAGCTAGATAGCAGTCGCTTTCCGGTTTGGAACCAATTGTTAATTATACTTTCAGAAACCAATGATCAGGAAAAGTTGATTGACTATGGGCAGCGTGCGGTGAATCTATTCCCTAACCAACCAACTGTTTATTTGTTGTATGCCTTAGGTCTTTCGTCGGATAAACAATACAATGAAGCTATCGAATATTTGGAATTGGGGAAAGATTTAGTTTTGGAGAACAATGCCTTGAAAAGCCAGTTTTATTCTTCATTAGGGGATTCCTACCATGAGTTAGGAGAGCATGCGGAATCCGATAAAAATTATGAAAAAGCATTAGAACTCGACCCTAACAATGTGTACGTTTTAAATAATTATAGTTATTACCTTTCATTGCGAAAAGACTCTTTGGAAAAGGCAAAAACAATGTCGAAAAGATCAAATGATCTAGCGCCAGGACAGCCTTCTTTTTTAGACACCTATGCGTGGATTTTATATCAATTAGGCGAGTTTGAAGAAGCCAATGAATGGATTGATAAAGCGTTGAAAGCTGACGGAGAAAGAAGCGGTGTATTGTTAGAACACAAAGGAGATATTTTATTTCAGTTAGGAAATAAAGAACAAGCGATGGACTACTGGAAAAGAGCTGAAGCAGCAGGTGACGCCTCTGAAAATATAAAGAGAAAGATTGAAGAAGGAAAGATTGATGAATAAGCAGCTGTTTTGGTTAGGATTAATGATTGTTTTTGCATTTACAGCCTGTAAAAAGCAAAAAAGTGGCTTGAGAAAGAGCATTGATGGCCGGTCTACTGAGTACTTGATTGAACAAGTGAAAAGCAATGAGGTAAACTTTAGCAGTGTTTCTACAAAAGCTGACTTTAAAATTAAAACGGAAGACAAAACACAGTCATTTAAAGCGAATATTCGTATTCAAAAAGACAGTGCAATTTGGATTTCCATCACTCCTCTTTTAGGAATTGAAGTAGCCAGAGTATTGATAACTCAAGATACGGTAAAGGTGATTAATCGCTTGGCAAAGGAGTATTTTATTGGAGATTTTAGTTATCTACACCAGCGATTCAACATCGATTTAGAATATGAGGTAATCCAATCGATTTTAGTAGGAAATTCAATTCCCTTTGAAACTGTTGAAGGAACAAGGTTTACCAAAGATAAATCGGATTACTACTTGGGAAATATGAAAAAGCGCAAAGCTCGAAAGGTGGATGACAATCCTCAAAAAGTGGAGCGTAGAGATGAGCAAGTGGTTAGTTTGTGGATTGATCAAGCCAATTTTAAGCTGAGTAAGTTTTTACTTTCAGATTTATCAGCCGATCGTTTTTTGTTGGGAGAATATGCCTCCTATGAAGAGGTAGAAAGTCAGTTGTTTCCCAAAAAATTAAACTTTCAGTTTCAAAGCTATGAGGCAACATATATTGAAATTGATTATTCCCGTGTATATTTGAACAAATCTTTAAACTTTTCATTTAATATTTCTTCCAAATATGAGCAGGTGTATTACTAAAGGACTTTGGATTTTTGCCTTGCTTTTCGGTTTGTTCACTTTGGGCGCTAATGCTCAATCAAAAAAAGAGTTGCAGGACAGGAAAAGGAAGCTTCAGGAAGAAATTGAATACTCTAACAAGTTGCTCCAGCAAACGGAGCAGACAAAAAAAGCCTCTTTAAATCAGCTTTTACAGTTGAATAAGAAAATCTCCAGTCGTGAAGCCTTAATACAAGCAATGGAGGAAGAAATTGAAATGATCAACGACAGCATTCAATTTCAAGAAGAACAGCTAGACAGTTTGGAGGCAAGTTTAAAGCTTCTAAAAGATGAATACGCCGAGATGATTCGGAGTGCTTATAAAAATCGTTCTGCTTATGATCGATTGATGTTTATTTTTTCAGCCGACAATTTTAACCAAGCATTTAAGCGACTGAAATATTTTCAGCAGTATGCTCAATACCGTAGAGCTCAAGCTGACAATATATTAGAAACGCAAAATTACATTGATGCGCAGCTTCGAATGTTGGAGGCAATCCGTAGAAGCAAGAAGGGCTTGTTACAAGCGAAGTTAAATGAGCGAAATACATTAGCACAGGAGAAAAACCAAAAAGAAAGTGTAGTTAGTCAGTTAAAAGGCAAAGAAAAACAGCTGAAAAAGGAGTTGAAGGAAAAGCAAGCAGCCGCCAGAAAAGTGGAAGCTGCCATAGAGCGAATTATTGCCGAAGAGATTCGAAAAGCTAGGGAAGCAGCTAAAAAGGCCGGTAAAAACAGTGATGGTTTCCCGATGACTCCCGAGGCTAGAGAGCTTTCGAACTCGTTTACTGCCAACAAAGGTAAATTGCCTTGGCCGGTGGGAGAAGGTGTGATTACAGAAAAGTTTGGAGAACATCCTCATCCTACACTTAGAGGGGTTAAAGTTCAAAACAATGGAATAGATATTTCCACTAAAAAGAACAATTTAGGAAGAGCTGTTTTTGAAGGAGAAGTTCGAAAAATTATCATTATTCCGGGCGAAGGTAAAGCCGTATTGGTTAGGCATGGTGAGTATTTTACATTGTATTCTTACTTTAAAGAAGTTTACGTAAGTGCTGATGATAAAGTAACTACTAAAGAAGAGTTGGGAGTGCTGATAGAGTCAGACGATGGAGCCAACTCTGAAATGCACTTTGAGATCTGGAAAGGCAGAGAAAAGCTCAATCCTGAGCAATGGATTTTTAAATAGAGTTTATCCACTCCAACCGCCTATTTAGCGACAAAATATTAGATTTTATCAGAAAACTAAAATCTATTTTGTACCTTAGTCGCTTATTACTAACTAACTTCTTGACAAATGATACAAAGTCGAATAATTTATTCTCTTTTTTGTGTTGTTGTTTTCTCTGTTCTATTTGTTCCAAAAGTAAAGGCGCAAGTTCCTGAAGGGGTTAATTATCAGGCAATAGCCAGAGATAATAATGGAAACGCTTTAGCCAACCAAATGATTTCAGTTCGCTTTGGAATTATACAGACTTCTGCTAGCGGAACTTTACTTTATGAGGAAGAGTTTAGTATGATTACAACCAATGATTTTGGACTGTTTAATCTGCTAATTGGTCAGGGTGTAAATACAAATAACGGCAGCCTAAATAGCTTTAGTGAAATTGACTGGGGTAGTGATGTTCACTTTTTAAAAGTTGAAATTGACCCCGGAAGTGGTTATGAGAATCTAGGAACCAATCAATTAGTTTCTGTTCCTTATGCATTGTATGCAAAAGAATCAGGTTCAATACTAAATGCAGGAACAGGAATTCTAATTCAGAATGATTCAGTTATAAATATTGGTGATTTGTCTGAAAGTAATGAACTCATAAATCAATTTGGACTAAATGGAGAAATCTTGGAGATAACCGATGCCGGAGGAACGCAATCTGTAGACTTAAGTGTTTTCAACGACAGTTTGCAAATAGTGGATAGTTCAGCCGCCATTCGATCTGATATGCTTATACAGCAAACTTTGAACGATAGCTCACAAGCCATACGAATGGATATGCTTTCTCAACAGACTTTGAACGATACTTCTTTAGCCATACGCGCAGATTTAAACACATTGAGCATAGGAGCATATAAAGATTCTTCAGCAACTAATGAGTTAAATACCAATGCTGTATTGAATGGGGAAACTTTGGAGATAACCGACGCCGGAGGAACGCAATCTGTAGACTTAAGTGTTTTCAACGACAGCTTGCAAATAGTGGATAGTTCAGCCGCCATTCGATCTGATATGCTTATTCAGCAAACTTTGAACGATAGCTCACAAGCCATACGAATGGATATGCTATCTCAACAGACTTTGAACGATACTTCTTTAGCTATACGCGCAGATTTAAACACATTGAGCATAGGAGCATACAAAGATTCCTCATCAACAAATGAATTAAATACCAATGCTGTATTGAATGGGGAAACTTTGGAGATAACCGACGCCGGAGGAACGCAATCTGTAGACTTAAGTGTTTTTAACGACAGTTTGCAAATAGTGGATAGTTCAGCCGTTTTGAGAAACAGTATTAATTCATCAAATAATCAACTTAGAACTGAAATTGGTGATACATCGAATGCCTTACGCACTGATCTGTCAACTTTTAAAGCTTTGAGTGACAGTTCTGCTGCTTTGCGGTTTGACTTAGTTAATAATGCAAATGTTTTTACGGTTACACCAAATACAGCCAATCGATTAGCATATTGGATAGCCTCAGATACAGTTGGGTACTTCAATGTTGTAACAATTGATGAAGTAAATAATCGACTAGGAATAGGAACGACCAATCCCAATAGCCTGTTAGATGTAAATGGAGTAGCTATTATCGATAGTTTGAATATCAATAATCAATACTCGCTGCCATCAAATGATGGAAATGCAGATGATTACCTTCAAACTGATGGGTCCGGAAACCTATCTTGGGTGAGTATAGATACAGCTACTTGTCCTACCGGGATGACAAACATAGCAGGTAGAATTTGTATTGAAACAAATCAACGAGCTCCTGCTAATTGGTTTACTGCGGCATCTACATGTGTTTCAGAAGGAATGAAACTACCTTCCTGGGGAGAGTGGTATGGAGCATTAGATAATGGAACGCTCAATAATGAAGTGGATGATTGGGAGTGGGTAGATGATGGAACTTCCAATACTGTTAGAAAAGTAGGCAATGGTAGCTTAACCAATAATGCCAATGATGACCCGGCTACAGGCTCAGCGAGTTTTAGATGTATTCTGATTTTAAAATAAAGTATTCTTAGCATGAAAATGAAAGAATTTTGTAGAAATAGAATGAATGATACATTGACAGCTTGCCTGTTAATAATCTTTACTTTGTGCTTGAGTTTTTCAATTGAGGCGCAAAATGTTTCATTTAATGAAAACGGTAGCTCTCCTGACCCTTCGGCAATGTTAGATGTCAGTGCTACAGATAAAGGGATACTTATACCAAGAATGACAGCTGCAGATCGCTTGGCGATTATAAGTCCGGCTAACGGTTTACTGGTTTTTCAAACTAATCCACCAAACGGTTTTTATGTATACTTTGCTTCTACCAATAGATGGTCGAGGATTACTCAAGACTCTACTTTAAGTTTGAGTGATGTACTTATGGTAGGAGATGATGCAGCTAATCAAAACATCGTTAATGTGAATCAACTTTCTATTGGGAATAGCTCACTCAATGCAAAGCTTCAAGTTTATGATCCTATATTTCCAAATATAAGGTTATCGACAAGTAATGCTGCTACTTCAAATGCTGTGAACAGTGGAGTAATTGAATTTATGGAAAATGGAGGCGACTTTGAGAGTGGAGGGCTTGGTTTTCAGATGAGGTATATTGCCTCTACTAGTGATCGTTTTCAGATTCGCTCTTCAGCAGCAGGAGTAGATACTTTACTTACAATTTTAAGAGGAAGTGGAAGAATGGGAGTTCGGAAAGATGCGCCTACTTCTCAACTGCATGTGAATTCGTTATCGCCCTCAGCTTTGAGTTTAGAAAGAGGAGTAGCAGATGACGTTTATATGCAATATATTAATTCAGGTTATGACTTGACTAGTGGATTGAGCACGAATGGAAGTTATGGAATTTATAACTCGGCAAGCGTCTTTGGAAGCAAGTTTATAATAAATAATGCAGGAAATGTTGGCATAGCACAAACAAATCCAACCGCTAGATTACATTTAACAAGTGCTTCAAGAATGAGCCAGATTATTGAATCAAGTAATACCGATGGAACTTGGTTGACCTTGGGCAATAATTCAACAGGAGGAAGGTTTCATCAAATCATTTCTACAGGTTCAACAAATGGAGAGGGTGCAGGAAAGTTGTTATTTGGCTATGGTAACAGCGCTACAATTACAAGTGTAGCAATGACTATTGATGAGTTAAATGTAGGAATTAATGTGGATACTCCTGCGACTACACTGCATGTGAATCATCCAACAGGGGTTACAAATGGGTTTTCATTAACAAATAACATCAATCCTTTAGATAGGTGGCACTTTTATGTTTGGTCAACCAATAACCTGACACTATATTTTAATAATGCCACTAGGGGTGATTTTAATTCAGTAACCGGGGTGTATAGTGCACTATCTGACATTAAATTTAAAAAGAATATTTCGGAGGCAAAACCTTTGTTGGAAAAGTTAAAGCGACTTGAAGTTAAAGAGTATCATTTTATTGATCAAAATGAAACAGATGATAAATCGATAGGTTTCATTGCGCAAGATTTAATGAAAGAGTTCCCTTCATTAGTTACTATAAAAGAGGCAGAAGATAGTTTAGTAGATAAGGTTCATCTTGTAAACTACAGTGGGTTAGGTGTTCTTGCTATAAAAGCAATCCAAGAGCAGCAAGAACAGATTAATGAACTTGAAAATAGAATTAAAGAATTGGAAAAGCTGATTGCTAAATCTCAAAAAGATGAATAAAGTTAAGTACAGTCTTTTTATTAGTAATGCTATTTTAATCAGCATTTTAATGCTTAACTTGAGCGTTAATGCACAAAATATTTCTATTAACGATGGTGGAGCAGCACCCGATTCGTCAGCCATGTTGGATATTAGCTCCACAGATAAAGGGGTTTTAATTCCAAGAATGACGGCTGCACAACGTTTGGCAATAGTAAATCCGGCAAACAGTTTATTGGTATATCAGACGGATGGAACTGAAGGTATATACATTTACAATAATAGCAGTAACCTTTGGCAACGCTTAAGTTTTGATTCGAATTACGATTTGGCAGCTGTATTAGCTAGTGGGAATGATGCAAATAATGACACAATTCTTAATTTAAATGCATTAGCTATAGGTCAAAATACGCCTCCAGTTTCTACCATTCAAATTGACTCTTTTATTGTGGTTCAAGGTAAACCTTTTAATGGCTTTCGTTGGTTTGGGTTTAATACTTATTACGATGGTGTTAGTACTAACCCAACTTATATATATGATGGAGAGGCTGCTTTATTAGGAAAAGGGAATAATCGACTTGTTTTGGGCTTTTGGAATTCAGGAGTTTCAGGCTCTATGTTGTCTAACGACGCTAGTAGCTCTATTGCTTTAGAGAATAATAGAGTGGTGGTGGATGGAGAGTTAAATGACTTCAATATTGACCTAAGAGGAATTGTTACAGTTGATTCATTAAGTATTGATGGTAATTATGGCTTACCGAAAAATGTTGGAGCTGTTAATCAATTCTTGAAAATAAATAATTCAGGAGATTTAGATTGGTCAAGTACACTTTGGCGTGAGAATGGGACGGATATTTTTTACTCATCGGGAAATGTAGGAATTAATAACAATAACCCCACTGTACATTTTGATTTGCAAGGGAACTTTCGTTTGTCAGATGGAACTGAAGGTACGGGGAAAGTTTTAGTATCTGATGCAAACGGAAATGCTTCTTGGGAAAGTAACTCTATATACAATAGTATTACTAATTTAAACAACTCTTCAGTAAATCCGACTACTACTTGGCAAACGGTTGGTCCTGTTCTTACAATTAATAAAGTACATGCAAATTCGGTAATTGAGGTAAATGTGAATACTTCTGCAACAGTTAGTTCATTTGGTACAGCTACTGCAGTTCAATTTGAAATTAGGGTAAATGGGGTTTCATCAACTATAGATAGTAAGGCCATTATTAGAAACGGGCTGAATAACCACGACATGATCGCAATGATGGCTGTTTTTGAGAATTTGCCAGCCGGGTCGCATACTGTTCAAGTTTATGTTAGAAGTGTTGGGGGAAGTTCTACAGGAGTTTTATTGGACTCAGGTGGCTTTGGCGGAGCAATAATAACAAAAGAAACATTTTGATGATGAAAATAGTAATTCTTGCCATATTGCTTTTTAATGGAGCTGCTTTTTCTCAAACTCAAATTGGAAGAAGCGTAATAGGCTCTGCGGGAGAAGAAAGTTCAAGTGCAACAATTATTCTTTCATCAACAGTAGGCGAAGTTGCAGTAAGTACACAAGCAAATAATATTGTTATTACGGAGGGATTTCAACAAGCGATTTCTGTGAATTCTTTACTTTCATTTAATGTAAATGTTCAGCATGCCAGCTGTCGAGGGTTAAGTAATGGATACGCTGAAGTTATTAATCTTTCAGGCTGTAACTCACCTTATCAAGTTTTATGGAGTAACGGCCAAAGTGGGAACAGAGCAACAAATTTAACGCCCGGAAATTATTCTGTTCAAGTAATTTCCGACGATGGATGTCAAAGTCAAAACTATAACTTCTCGGTTGAACTATTAAATGAAGAGTGTAAGCTGAAGTTTTATTCAGGAATTACACCCAATGCTGATGGAGTAAATGATCGTTGGGAAATTGATAATGTTACTCTTTATCCCGAGAATGTGGTAAATATATTTGACAGAAGAGGAAACTTGGTGTATTCCGGTAAAAACTATGATAATAAAAATGAAGTATGGAAAGGAGATTCCAAAAATGGCAAACCATTGCCTTCAGGAACCTACTTTTTCATCTTTGAGTCCGATGAATTAACACAAAAAGGGTGGATTGAGTTAACAAGATGATGAAATCTTTAAAGATATATATTGTTTTTATTTTGTGTGTTGTGTCTTTCCAGACAATCGCTCAACAAGACCCTCAATATAATCAATATTTTTTTAATCCTTTGGGAATAAACCCCGCTTATGCAGGTAGCAGAGGAATGGTAAGCGCAGTTGCTTTGCATCGTTCACAGTGGGTTGGGTTTGATGGCGCTCCTACTTCTCAAGCTTTTGCAATACATGCACCAAGTAGGAATAAGAAAATGGGTTTTGGTTTACAGCTCTCTAATGATAAAATTGGACCAAAAAACACAGTATCATTTTCTGCGGTTTATGCTTATAAAGTTAAATTGGGAAAGGGACGCTTGGGCTTTGGTTTTAGGTCAAGCTTGTATAATCATCAGTTTAATTGGAATGAAATTGAATACAAGGATAACGATACATATGCTAGCTCAAGAAGTGAAAGTGAGAGTTATTGGGTACCCTCGTTCGACTTTGGAATGTATTATCACGATCGAAAAAATTATATAGGGTTTGAGCTAGCTCATTTAAATGAGGGTAAAATCGGTTTGAAAGCAGATAATATAAATGTCGATTTTGCTGCTAAACAAACTGCTCAGGCTATTTTTACTGCCGGAAGAGCAATGAGGTTAAATAAAAACTTAGTTTTTAAGCCTTCTGTTCTTCTAAGGGCAGCAGAAAACTTACCTTTATTTGTTGATGTTAATGCAAGTCTGTTGATTAAAGAAAAACTTTGGCTTGGAGCTTCCTACCGTCATGGCTATGGGGGAGTTGCAATTTTAGAGTATAATGTAAACAGAGCCTTAAGGATTGGATATTCTTATGATATGGCATTAAATGAAATGTATCGACACCACGGAGGTGCTCATGAAGTTTTTGTGGGTTATGATTTTAACCTTTTTAAATCTCAAATTGTTTCACCTCGCTATTTCTAAATGAAAATATATTACAGTAATATATCTATTTTAACTATCAACTTGTTAGTAGTTTTTGGTTTTATGCTGTTTTCTTCTTTTGATTTAATGTCGCAAGAGAAGCAAATTAGTAAAGGGCTTGAACATTTTGAGATGAATGAATATGCATTGGCAATTCCTCATTTTGAGGAAGCTATTGAACTTGATGCAAGAAGCTATCAAGCAAATAAGTTACTGGGAAATTGCTACAGAAAGTTGAAAAACTATGAAAAAGCAGAGATGTATTTTGCGGAACTTGTGAAAATGCCTGAAGTAAGTGCAGAAGATTATTTATACTATGGTCAAGTATTGCTTGCTAACAATAAATTGAACGAAGCTGAAAAATACTTTGAAAAGTTTGCTGAATTAGGAGAGAATCAGTTCTTAGGTGAACTCATGTTGCTTTCAATACAAAAACAAAAACAATGGGCAGATTTGCCGAAACATTACAAAATCGACAGTTTAATCGGACTTAATTCTCCAGCTTCTGAGTTTAGTATTCAGTTTTTTCAAGATCGATTTTACCTCGTTTCCTCACGAGGAGAAAACTATTACTCTCCAGAATCACCATCTTGGACAGGCGATAATTTTTTAGGAATATTTGAGGCTGACACTACAGAGCTATTTAACTTAGAACCGATTAACTTGAAAGAGGTAAGCGGTTCGATTAACAGCTTTTACCACGATGGGCCTATTGCGATTGATAAGACAGAGAATAGAATAGCTGTAAGTAGAGTTGATAATAGAATGAAAGGAAAAAACTTTGTGAATCAGATGAAACTTTATTTGGGTGAGTTTAAAAAGGGGAAATGGAAAAGATTCACTGACTTTCCATACAATAGCGACAGCTACTCACTTGGTCATGCATGTTTTGCAGATAGTGGAAAAACACTTTATTTTTCATCAAATATGTCTGGAGGCTACGGTAAAATGGACTTGTATGTAAGTGAAAAAGTAAATGGAGAGTGGACAGTACCTAAAAATTTAGGCGAACAGATAAACACACCATTAGATGAAGTTTTTCCATTTTATTACAATGAGAAATTATACTTTTCATCAGATGGTCATACAACGTATGGTGGCTTAGATATTTTTTACGTAGAGAAAAATGAAGATTTATATAGCGAGCCAATAAATATGAAGGCGCCAATAAACTCTAATCGCGACGACTTTAGTATTTACTTTTTAAATGATGAAAATGGGTTTTTTGCTTCTAATCGCATGGGCAGTCAAGGTAAAGACGACATCTTCTTTTTTAAAGAAGTTAGACCTCCAGATATTAAATTGAATGCGTTATTTGAATATAATGGATTGCCTCAAGAAGGCATAAGAGTAAACCTATTAAACGAAAATGACTCTGTTGTTGCCTATACTTTCACCGATGAAAGTGGAAAATTTAGTTTTGAAGATTTGCCTTATGATGAAAACTATTTGATTCAATTGGACGCTGAGGATAATAGCATTGTTGAAGATGGACGATTGTTTATAGTCGATGAGAAAGGAGATAAATTACAATTGCTTTATGCATTAAAAAGCGGGAGCTATAAATATAGGTCGCTTCCATTTGAAGAAATTGTTGAGTTAAATCATTTGTTAGCAGAGGATGAAAGTAAACTGTTAGGAGTAAGCAACAATATTAATGGCACGATTTATAAAAAACTCCCCGGTGACTTTAAAGACAGTGTAATGGTTTATCTGTTAAATGATAATGGAGAAGTAATTGACTCTGTTTGGTCAGATAAAAATGGGAATTTTAGCTTTGAGGAGTTACCAGCTGATGCAAATTACTTGATTAAAGTTAACTCTGAAGACCCCGGACTGCAATTAGCTACTTATAATGATGAAAATAGGATGAATCAAAATGTTAGTAGTTCAAATGGCATTTTTGAGCTCAAGAATATGAAAGATGCTTCAAAGAGTACATTTTCAGCTACGAATCAAGGTTATACAACACTTATCGCTCGGTTAGTGCATCAAGGTGAGCCGGTAAAGCACCAATGGATAAAAATTTATAATAAAGATAAGGAGTTGTTAGCCTCTGTTTTGACAAATGCGCTAGGAGAATTTCAGTTTAATGAATTGCAGTTTGATGACACCTATTTGATTGAGCTTCCCGAACTAGACACGAAAACACTTTATGAGAGTGTAATATATGTTTTAAATGAGAAGGGGGATGCGCTTTACTTATTAAATCAATTAAAAAATGGGGATTTTGAATTTAACTCTTTGCCGTTTGACGAGTATAGCAAAATGCAATTGATTGAACAAGCCTATGTTCCTATGATTGTTAAGCTTGTGGGGCAGCTTTATGAAAAATTGCCTGGGGATTTTGAGAATCAAGAGCCTACTCTAGTATATGCAATTGATGAAAGCGGGACAGTCATTGATTCAGCTTGGACAGATGCTCGTGGAAAGTTTACCTTTCAAAAGCTTAAGGCAGATGAGACGTATACTTTTAAAATGAAAGATGAATCGAATAATCTAAATATGGCAATTTTAGATAAGAATGATTTGATCGTTGAAAAAACCACTCTAAATGAAGATGGAGAATTTGAGTATCAGATGCTGACCTATCAAGTAGCCCAATTTGATAAATTAGAAGTTGAAGATCCTGAGTTAATTGAGCTTGATAATAAACTAAGAGGTCAGGTGTTTAAAAAGCTTCCCGGAGATTATGGCGATAGCCTGAAAGTTTATATTTATGATGATGAAGGTAGTTTAATTGCTACTACTTATACTGATTCAAATGGGAAATTTGAATTTTCTAAACTTGATTTCGATGGGAACTATTTTTTTGAAGTGGAAGGAGCAGATGACAGCTTTCAGTTAGTCACCTTGGATGAAAATAACAACGTACTCCATCGTACCATTCGCAACAAATTTGGACAGTTTACTTACAGTAGGTTAAAACAAGTCAAACATAAAGTAAAACTAATTGATACCGAAGACAAAGAATTAATTGTATTTTTAGCTGATGAAGATAGTTTTGCAAATAATGATGTTAAAACTATAAATGTTAATTACCGATTTGATAGTTATAGGTTGGAAAAATCGGAGTTACACAAGTTAGATGAGTTTTTAAAAGAAGTGAGTCAATCTAATCAAAAGATTAAAATAACTTCACATACAGACATTAGAGGGTCAAAGGCATATAATATTGAACTGTCAAGAAAAAGGAGTCAGTTTGTTTTTAATTATTTAGTTAAAAAGGGGATTAATAAAAGTAAAATTAAAAGTGATTATAAAGGCGAACTATTGCCATTAATCGATTGTGAAAAAAGGGATTGCACAGAAGTAGATCATCGCATGAATAGAAGAACAGAGGTTAAACTCTTGCAAGAAAAAAATTAAGTATAATGTTGTTAAACGAACACAATATTTTTATTCTACTCAGCAGTTTCCTCACAGAAAACTGGTGGCTTGACATTGTTTTTTTAGTGACATTGTTTCTGGTTTTCTATGTTATTTATAAAAATCGAATTCGTAGAATTGAAAAACAAAAGGATCTCCTCGAGTCTCAGGTAAAGCAGCGTACAATAGAAATTATTCGCCAGAAAGAGATGGTAGAGCGCAAGCGTAAAATGCTTGAGGAGGAGAAGGAAAAAACAGAGAAACTCCTGCTGAATATTCTGCCTCGGGAAATGGCCGATGAGCTAAAAAATAAAGGAAAGGCAAAAGCTCGTCAGTATAGAAAGGTAACAGTAATGTTTACAGATTTTAAGGAATTTACCAAGCTTGCAGAAAATTACGATCCACAGGAACTTGTTGCGGAGCTAGACAGTTACTTTATTCGCTTTGATGAAATTGTAAATAAATACAATGTAGAAAAAATTAAGACCATTGGAGATGCATATATGGCTGCCGGAGGCGTTCCTATTCGCAATAAAAGTAATGCCATTGATACAACCTTAGCTGCTTTGGAAATTCAGCGAGCTATGAAAGAAATCAGCGAATTAAAAAAGAAGAACGGTCGCAAATCTTGGGAGCTTAGAATTGGACTGCATACCGGAGATTTAATTGCCGGAGTTATTGGTTTAAAACGCTTTGCTTATGATATCTGGGGTGATACTGTAAATGTAGCTGCTCACATGGAAAGTAGTGGTGAGCCGGGAAAAGTGAATATTTCTGAAAGTACTTACGAAGCCATAGCAGAATTTTTTGTCACCGAGTATAGAGGTAAAGTAAAAGCCAAACACAAAGGCGAAATTGACATGTATTTCGTGCATGGAATTAAGCCCGAACTTTCAGAGAATGAGGATGGAATTACTCCGAATGAAGCATTTTGGCACTATGTTAATCTTAAGCTATACAGTAATATTAACTACCGAAATGCTGAGAAATACATTGTAAAACGCTTGACAAGAGATTTGCCTGATGGACTTTACTATCATGGGATTCATCATACAATGGATGTTTGTGAAGCAGTGGAAAGAATTGCACTTTGGGAAGGTTTAAAAGGAGAAGACTTGTATCTACTGAAAACTGCAGCCCTTTTTCACGATGCTGGCTTTATTCACTCCTATGAAAGTAATGAGCCGATTGGGGCTGAAATGGCAAAAGAAATGCTACCTAGTTTTGGTTATACTAAAGAGCAGATTGAGCAAGTAATTGAATTAATTGAAGCGACTAAAATCCCACATAATCCTAAAAATAAATTAGAGGAGATCATGTGTGATGCAGATTTAGATTATTTAGGACGCCAAGATTTTCACCCTATTGCAGAAACTTTAAGAAAAGAATTGGTGGAGTTTGGAAAAATACCGGATAACAATTTGGTGTGGTACGAAATGAATGTTAAGTTTTTATCGACGCATAAATATTTTACTGACTCTGCAAAAGCTCGTAGAGCCCCTGAAAAGCTGAAAAGAATTGAAGAATTTAAAGAAAAACTAGAGCTTGCTGAAAAACATTCTGATTAAAAAAGTAAAGATTTATTGCTCAGAAACAAAAAATCTTAATTTAGTGTGCTATATTTGAAGACAATTGTTTTGAAATTGCAGATTAAGCATTTAATTTAGTCGACAAATATTAAGTGCTTTTGATAAAATGATTTATGATGAAATTTATTCAATTCCTTAGTTTACTCTTTTTGCTAACACTTGCACCTGTTTTAAGTGCAGGAGTGATTGTTTTAGAAGGGAATTACATGGGAAAGAACATTTATGTTAAAAACCCAACAGGAGGCGCAGGAGTTGGTTTCTGTGTTTTTGAAGTAACAATCAACGGTAGGCTATCTCCTGATGAAGTGAATCAAAATGCATTTGAAATTGATTTTGGCAATTTTAATTTGAATATTGGAGATAAAGTAGTTATCAATATTAAACACCGTGACGATTGCACTCCCGAAGTATTAAATCCTGAGGTGCTTAAGCCTAAAAGTACGTTTAATACTAAGCAAATATCTTTTACAAATGATGGTGTTTTAAAGTGGACAACAGACAATGAAAATGGTAAACTCGATTACATTGTAGAACAATTTCGTTGGAATAAGTGGGTAAAAGTTGGTGAAGTTAGTGGCAAGGGAGTGCCCGGAACACACAACTATTCTTTTAAAATTACTCCGCATAGTGGCGAGAATAAAGCAAGAGTAAAACAAGTAGACTACACCGGTAAACCTCGCTATTCTAAACCGGCTACCTTTACTTCTTCGGTTTCTGAGATATCAATTGATGGAGAGAAGTTTAAAAACTCCATTGAGTTTAATGGAGGTGAAACTATGTTTGAACTCTACGATCAATACGGAACAATTGTAAAAAGAGGCTTTGGAAATTCAGTTGATATTAGCAAGTTCGATAAAGGAACTTATTACCTTAGTTTTGATAATAAAACAAAGACAATTACAATTAGATAATATTACTTTACTTTAATTAAAGCCTTTCCATCAGGAAGGGCTTTTTAGTTTATAGAGCCTATATTTAAACAGATAAAAATCAGTTTTTGAAATGATGAAAAAAATTGAACACTTGGGCATTGCCGTAAAGAATTTAGATCAGTCGGCTAAAATGTATGAAGCATTATTGGGTAAGCCTCACTATAAAACAGAGAAAGTTGAAAGCGAAGGGGTCACAACTATGTTTTTTCAAATAGGAGAAAGTAAAATCGAATTGCTCGAAGCTTCTAATCCTGAAAGTCCGATTGCTAAGTTTATTGAAAAAAGAGGAGAAGGAATTCACCATATTGCTTATGATGTAGACAACATTGAGCAGGAAATAGAACGATTAAAAGGGGAGGGCTTTCAAATGATTCACGAAACACCAAAAGATGGCGCAGATAACAAGAGAATTGCTTTCTTACACCCAAAGTCAAGCGGTGGAGTTTTGGTGGAGTTGTGTGAGGAAAAGAAGGTTTAGTGTTTTATGGAATCTTTTTAAGAAATAAGTGTTTGGCAAAAAAGCAAAACACTGTACGTTGATTTATATAATAATGACTTTTCAGAACTGAAAGAATTTTATTTTAAAGATCAAATATTGCGGGCAGCACTTTCAAATAATATTTCAGAAGAGTTTTGATAGTGTAAGCTCCCCCTTTTTAGTAGGGTTCGGCTTGCGAAGTTCATTCAATGCTATTTGTAGGCGAAAAACTAAAACTTCTCAATCACAACAAAGTGAAAGAAAGAATCAATCAAGTAATAGAAGTGTCAAAAATGCTGGATGGATTGATAAAAACAGTCTCAAAAAGTCAATGACATAACCCTTAAATAAAGGCTAGATGCAAAACGCTCGAAGCTAAAAGCTAGCAGCTAATAACCAACAACCATCTCCAAGCTTCTCCCCTCATTCATGTGAAAAGTATGTAGTCCGGCTTTTTTGGCACCTTCTAAATGTCCTGCCGTATCGTCGATAAAAAGAGTTTCAGAAGGAACTAGATTATTGTCATGAATGACTGTTTCAAAAATTTCAACATTTGGTTTGCGTTGTCCCATTTCATGCGAAAGGTAAACGCGCTCAAAATAATCGTCTAAATTTTGAATGCCTTTTGTTTGCTTTAATTGATTAAAAACATATTCAATATGAAGCTCATTCGTATTGCTTAGGCAGAAAGTTCTATAATCTTTTTTTAGGCTTTTGAGTATGTTATAGCGTTTATCAGGAATGGTCAATAACATGGCATTCCAAGCATCGATAATAGCTTTTTCACTAATTCCATTTCCGATCATTGATTGAAGTGTTTGAACAAACTCATTCGTTGATATTTTCCCGGTTTCGTATTTCTCAAAAAAGAATTCTTTGTTCAGTTCATTCATTACTTCCTCATAGCGATTGGCGCAAAGCTTTTTAAAAGCGGAGTCAGTTGCTGCTATGTCTAAGTCAATAATGACATTTCCCAAATCAAAAATGATGTTTTTTATTTCCTTCAAGTCAATTCTATCCATTCGGCAAAAATCAACTTTTCATTTAAATTTAGGAAGCTAAATGAACAACTTCTTTGCGCGGATAAACTTTGGTAAAGATCCATCCGCTAATCATGGCTAAGAGAAACGAGGGAGCTAATACATCCAGCTTCTCAAAATAAGATCCGATGGGGTCAATATTTTGAACGACAAACTTAAAAAGGGGAACTGATAAGAAGCCGGTAATCATCGATGCAATGGCTCCTTTTTCTGAGTATGCAGGCCAAAAAAGAGAAAGAATAATAACCGGACAAAAAGTAGCAGCAATGCCTGACCAGCCAAAAATGACAAACCAAAAAACGGTTCTTCCGGGGCTAATAACTGCAACGCTCATTGCAATACCTAAAGCAAATAAAGCCATAGCTAGTGTAACCATTCTAGAGATTCGACTCATTTTTCTTTCGTCCATATTGGGGTTAAAAATTTTATGGTAAAAATCCCTAACCACTGCCGAAGAAGCCAATACCAACAATGAATCTATAGTAGACATGATGGCAGAGAGGATGACTGCAATATAAATGGCAATAATCGCTAGCGGAAAAGCATATTCAGTCAAGGTAATTAGCGAATCTTCTCCTTGATTACCCAAAATTGCTTCGGGATCTTGACCGGCTTCTGTAAAAAGATAACGAGCCAAAATGCCAATCGTTACTGCTGCTGCATCAGTTAAGAGTGTAAATACAATGGCTACCCAACGCCCTTTGTTGATTTCTTGAAGGTTTTTGATGGACATAAATCGCACGTAAATCTGAGGGGAGCCAAGAAAACCCAAGCCAATCATAGCAAAACCGAGCATGGTAGCAACTTTCATCCAAGTGTCATCGCCACCTCCAAAAACTGTGGTTAAACCTGGGTCTATTTCATTTAATCCACTTATAATGTTACTTCCGTTATCTATTCCCCAATAAACCACAATGGGTAGGGCTACTAAGCCCAAAAACATGAGTAAACCTTGAAAAAAATCAGACCATACTACAGCAACAAATCCACCGGTAAAAATATAAGCTAAAACAATTAAGAAGCCCACAATAGCTCCGGTGAAATAATTGATTCCAAGAAAGGATTCAAAAGCTTTTCCGGTCACGTCGATTTGTGCACTAACGTAAATGATAACAAAAATAGAAAGTGCAGTAGCCGCTACAATTCTCAATATATGGGTGCTCGACTTAAAGTGACTTTCCAAAAAGTCGGGAATTGTAATTGATTGATATTTGTCGCTGAGTTTTTTAAAGCGTTTAGCCATAAAAAACCATGATACTGCTACCCCTAGCAGTTCACCAACGACCACCCAATAAGCCGAAAATCCCGCCATGGCTCCCATTCCGGTTAAACCTAAAAGTAACCAACCCGATTCTCCTGTTGCTCTTGCCGAAAATGCAACCGCCCAATAACCGATTCGCTTGCCACCAACATAGAAGTCACTAAGACTTTTGATTTGTCGAGATGCGACAATTCCAATGATAAAAAGAATGGCAAAGTAGATGCCGAGAACGATTAATTTGGTTAGCATTTGTGTCTATGTTTTTACTGCTTGAGGCTCCATCAATTCAGCATAATGTTGCTCTACAAACTGTTCTAATTTCTTGAAAAAGTTAATAATATCTTCTTTTTTGTTGTCGGCGTTAATGGTTACAAAGCGCACAAATTCTTCCGTTTTAAAAGTGCCAAAGCCCACCATCAGTTCAGCGTGCTGGTAAAGTGCTGTACATAACTTTTCCGCCGGAATATTCTTGTAATTGAAACAGACTGAAATAGAATTGTCGAAACTGTATAATTGGTAGTCTTTGTTTTGTTTGATGTAATCTCTGGCAACATCAGCTAAATGAAATTGGTGATTAACCAGCTTTTCTAAGCCTTTTGTTCCAATTGATTTCCATAAAGTCCAAAATTTCAGCGCATCATTTCTTCTGCCACACTGAATAGAAGTTTTTCCTAAGTTATAATCATCGCCATCAGTTTGATAAAGATAGCGTGCGTCATTTGAAAATGAGTCAGAAAGATACCTTTTGTCTTTTGCAAGAATTATTGAACAGGTTAAAGGTGTGCCCAACATTTTGTGAGCGTTTACACTGAAAGAGTCAGCTTTTTCAGCACCTTTCACTAAGTGTTTGTACTCTTTACTAAATATAACCGCTCCACAATAAGCTCCATCAACATGTAGCCATAGTTGGTACTTTTTACAAATTTCTGCTGTTTCTTCAATCGGATCGAATGAACCTAGTACAGTTGTACCTGCGGTTACATTTACAAAAAACGGCTGAAAACCTTCTGCTATGTCTTCTTCTATTTGCTTTTCCAGCTCATTCAACATCATAATTCCATGTTCATTCGTTGGAATGTACCTTACCTGTTTTCGACCAACACCCATCATGGCGGCATTTTTTTCTATAGAATAATGACAGTCAGCAGAAGTGTATATGGTCATTTTATTACTCACACCATCATAACGGATATTGCTTTCAAAAGCATCTCTCGCCATTACCATGGCCATAAAATTGCTCATAGAGCCTCCGGGAGCTATGGTTCCACCGGAATATTGATCGTAGCCAACCAGCTCAGCCGTTCTACGAAGAATTTCTTTTTCTACCCCCACCATCGGACCGGCTACTTTGTAGGTATACATGCTGTTGTTAAGCATAACCGCCAACAAGTCTCCTAAGACAGCTTTGCTTTTCCTCCCACCAAAAAGCTGGTTGAAAAACTGTTTTGTAGCTGTTCTTGGAGTGTTCATGACTAATTTTTCCAAGCTATTGTAAAAAACATCATCGCTTGTGCCCTCGTCTTCGAGTTTTAAATCGAGAGTTTCAAATAAGCTTTCTGCTTGAATAGGTTGAGCAACCGGCTCTTTATTTTCTGCTTCTAAAAGCTGTTTAACAATGCTTTGAAAGCGATCTAAGTCGTTTTGATTCATCATAACGAAAGGAGAGCGACTCAGTAAAACTTGAGCCTTTATTTTAGTTTTAGTAAGTTTGTATGAAACTGCAAAATAAGGAAAAAGCGATGCAAATTTGACTTATTTCAGCAGAAAATAAGATAAAACTCCTCAATCATGTCAAAAACCGAATCAATTACTACTATTCAACAGCTAGTTGATGAACTCGATCAAGTAAAAGATGAAAAGGGCTATAAAAAGCTGGTTAAACGACTTGAGATACCTCTTGATGAATACAAACCTTACGCCCATTTTTCAAAGGAACACTACACGAGAAACTGCATAGCTAGAAATAAAGATTATGAATTAATTCTTCTTTGTTGGGAAAAAGGGCAGGAGACTCCGGTACATTGTCACAATAATCAGGAATGTTGGGTTTATGTGGTAAAAGGGGAGTTTGATGAACAGCGTTTTGTTGAAAGTGAAAAACCTTCTGAAGAAATTGAAGTGGAAGCAGAAATGCAATTAGAAGAAGATGAGGTTTCATACATGAACGACGATATGGGGTATCATAGCTTAACCAATATTAACGATGGAAAGTCAATGAGCTTGCACCTTTATATGAATCCAATCGATGAGTGTAATGTATTTAATGAAGAGAGCGGGGAGTTTGAGCGAAAAGAGTTAGAGTATTTTTCTTATAAAGGCAAATTACTTCAAAAAGTGTAAGCTTATTTTTTTGAATATTTGTTTATTTATTAAAGCTATAAATGAGCAACTAAACAATTTTATTCATAAGCAGTGTGTTTTTACTTTTTTCCATTGATGAAAAAAGTAAACAAAAAAATCTAGGCCTGTTTCATAATTTAAGTCTTCCGCTCCTAAATGGCGATGATTTCAGTGATCTCCAAAGATTTCCTTTGGAGTTTCTTCAATCATTAGCCCCATTTAGTTCGTTCCAAACTTAAATTATGAAAATGGCCGTTCTTTTAAAAAGTAATTCAATAATTATTAAAAAAAGTTTTAGGTATTATTGCTGATAATCAGGTTTTTTTACAATATCTTCAATAATCATTTTAGCATGAATGCGTGAATTTTCAATAAACCATTTATGCGTTTCCATACCACCGCAAATTACTCCTGCTAAATAAATTCCCGGAACATTTGTTTCCATAGTAGTTTCATTGTAGGATGGAATTTTTAGCTGTTCATCCGTAATTTGAATTCCCATTTTTTCAAGAAACGAAATATTTGGTTGATACCCAATTAAAGCTAAAACAAAGTCGTTGTTAATTGTAACATCTTGTTCATTTTCTTTTTTAACGATTACTGCATGCTGCTTAATTTCTTTTAGCTCACTGTTAAAAAAAGCATCTATACTTCCCTCTTTTATTCGATTAATTATATCCGGGCGAACCCAGTACTTAACTCTTTCGCCAATATCATCTCCTCTAACAATCATAGTAACTTCACCACCTTTTCGGTAAATTTCTAAAGCAGCATCAACTGCGGAATTGCTTGCTCCAACAACAACGGTTTTCATGCCCACATAATAATGAGGGTCGTTGTAATAATGAGAAACCTTTGAAAGGCTCTCTCCCGGAATATTAAGTCGGTTGGGAATGTCGTAAAAGCCTGTAGCAACAATTATTTTATTAGCCAAGTAGCTTGATTTGTTAGTTTTTACATTAAAGCACTTTTCTTTCCTAAGAACACTTTCTACTTTTTCGAATAGGTTGATTTTAAGATTATTGTTACTGGCAATACGGCGATAATACTCTAATGCTTCCTGCTTACTTGGTTTTGGCTTAATGCTAATAAACGGAATGTTGTCAATTTCTAGCTTCTCAGAAGTAGAGAAAAAAGTCATATTTACCGGGTAGTTGTAAAGTGAGTTAACAAGCGGACCCTTTTCAATAATCAAGTAGTTTAATTTCTTTTTTTTCGCTTCTAAACCGCATGCTAGTCCAATTGGACCGCCACCAATAATAATTAAATCAAAAGTTTTACTACTCATATCTACAAAATTAACCATTGACTAAGTGTTTGTGTTCTAATTTTAAAGACTTATTTCTTGTTAATTGTTTGTATATACAGATGTATGTATTGAATTAACATTTTTCAATTTTCCCTTTGTTTTTAGATTTTATTATCTATATTTGAAACGCTTAACCCAAAACAATTACCATGGAAGAGACCTACAAAGTGCTAGTACCTACTGATTTTACCGCAGAAGCAGAGGCGGCTATTTCTCATGCTGCTTTTGTTGCCAAAAGTTTTGATGGCGAAGTGGTTTTGCTTCACGTAATATCATCAGACAAGAAAAAAGAAGAAGCTCAAAGCAAGTTAGATGAAGCAGCAACGGATGCACAAAAAGCTTATGATGTAAAGGTATCCACAGAAATTAGAAAAGGGAGCATCTTTGATAGGATTCCTGAAGTTGCAGAAGAAATAAATGCAATGTTAATTGTTATGGGAACTCACGGAGTTAAAGGTGTTCAACATTTAACAGGAAGCTATGCTCTCAAAGTGATTGGACATTCTAAAGTTCCTTTTATTGTTACTCAGAGTAAAAAATCAGATAATAAGATAAAAGACTTGGTGTTGCCGGTAAAATTTTCTGAAGAAGGCAAATCAAAACTATCAATTACGGCTAGTATTGCTAAACATTTTGGAGCCATTGTACACATTTTTGCTTCTAATGAGTCAGATGAATTTATTCGCACTAAGGTGAGTAGAGAAATTACATTTGCCAAGCACTATTTTGATGATCGTGGTGTTAAGTACGAAGTAGAAATGGCTCCGGAGCACGGTCATTTTATCCCACAAATGTTAGATTACGCAAATGATATAGATGCTGATATGATTGCCATAGTGAATTCTTCAGGTGACGGCGGTTTTTTACCTGATGTATTTAAAGGCAGTGGAGAAGTAGATGTTTTAAATAACAAATACCAAATACCAACCATCGTATTAAATCCAACTCAGGTTTTTGTTCCTGAACACTTTGGATAAGAAAATCTTTTAAAAGTAAAAAAGCGGCCATCAGCCGCTTTTTTTGTGTTATATTTGTAACCATTGTGTAATCTTGTGTAATATGGTTATAAATAAGTATCTATCCTTATCTGAAACTGCTGAAATGCTTGGGAAAAGTAAAGAAACCTTGAGAAGATGGGATAGGGATGGAATATTGAATGCTGTTCGTGAGCCTGTTTCAAATTACAGGCTTTATAAAAGATCAGACGTTGAGAATCTAATGGGTACCTTGTTTGAAGGAAATTCATTAACTGATCAAGTCACTAATGAAGTTAAACCTTTAAAAACCTATAATGTTTTAGAATTATTTGCAGGAGCTGGTGGCTTGGCTCTTGGACTCGAAAAGGCAGGTTTGAGTTGTATCGCTTTAAATGAAGTTGATAAATGGGCTTGTCAAACGTTGAGAAATAATCGACCTCATTGGAATGTACTCGAAGGCGATGTGAAAAACTATAGTTTTGAAGAGTTTGAAGGAAAAGTAGATGTAGTAACAGGAGGCTTTCCTTGTCAAGCATTTAGTTATGCGGGCAAAAAGCTCGGTTTAAAAGATGCCCGTGGCACTCTTTTTTATGAGTTTGCAAGGGTTGTTCAGGCAGTTAAGCCTTCTATTTGTATTGGTGAGAATGTGCGTGGTTTATTGAGTCATGATAAAGGAAAAACTTTAGAAGGAATGATTTCAATTTTAGATGAAATCGGCTACAAAATTGTTCCGGTGAAAGTGTTAAAAGCAATTTATTACCGTGTGCCTCAAAAAAGGGAAAGATTAATTCTCGTTGGAATAAGAAAAGACATAGAAACTAATTTTTCTTATCCAAAACCACATAATAAGGTTTACAATTTAAAAGATGCATTAAAAAATGGAGAATTGTTTGACTCTGAAGTCCCTAAGTCTCCTGGAGCAAAGTATCCTGAGCATAAAAAGAAAGTGTTAGATTTAGTCCCTCCAAAAGGATATTGGAGAGACCTACCGATAGATATTCAAAAAGAGTATATGGGGGGAAGTTATTACCTAGGTGGTGGAAAAACCGGAATGGCTAGAAGAATTGGCTGGGATGAACCTTCATTAACATTAACTTGTAGTCCTGCTCAGAAGCAAACAGAACGTTGTCACCCTGATGAAACACGGCCTTTTACTGTACGAGAATATGCAAGAATTCAGACTTTTCCGGATGAATGGGAGTTTAGTGGCTCGATAGCTCAGCAATACAAGCAAATTGGTAATGCCGTGCCAGTTAACTTAGGTCAAGAGTTAGGATATTCTATCATTCAGTTTTTAAACGATGTTTATCTCAAGAAAAGTCAAAAAGTGGAGATGTCTTTATCTCATTAGCTAAACTTTCGCATCCTTTAGATATTAAATCCTTAGTATTAATTTCATTGATACTACTGTGTAGTTCTTTTACCAGTTTGTTGTAAAACCCCATATACCCTGTAAGTCTATACCAAAAATCCTCTCCAATGTATACAGGGTGCGTTTTGTCAATTTTCTTATAATGCATACTCAACTCATCAGCTTCTCCGTATAAAACACCAACGATAAAGTCTGCATTTCTAATGTCTTTAAAAGCGCTATTTGTCCTTGCTAGGTTAATTGTATTAGTAAATTTTCGAATAAGAGGATTTACATCTTCAGAGTTTATGGTATTAGGTCCTGACTTCAACTGGCACCACTTTTTTCGCTGATCAACTTTGTCAAAAAACTCTATGTCCATCCCTTTAATCAAAGAACCCTCAGCTAACCCTAATTGAACAAACATATTTTGAATTCTAGTGCCAAAAGAAGTGTTAATTGATGTTCCTAATACTCTTGGGTAATAAAGTGCTTTTGCAACACCTTCTGGGCTATACTTATCTTCTAGAACTTTTGACAAATATTTTACTACAATTGGATTAATATTGTAGGACTTAAGTCGTGAATGGACTTTTAAAGACGCCTCAATATGGTTTTGAAATATCTTTTCTTCAAAATACTTTACAATATTTTGAATCATTTCATTTTCTGACATAGTTGTAAAGCAATAAGTTTAGTTTCCTTTCAACGATTTCGCCGACTTCAACATTTCTCCGGCAGCGCTTTCGTTGAATTCCATTTCGTTTAACGACTTAACTTCATACAAATCTCCATTAATTTCTGTCTCTAAGAAAAAGTGAAATTCTGGAGCAATGTCGCTGTCTTTTATACTTTTTTTATACAAAATGGATTTGTCGTCTTCTTCTAAATATTCAATTGCATAAACTAAATCATCGTCCAGTTCTGCTTTAAATTCATCTTTACTCAAACCAAAAGGAACAACTTCGATTCCAAAACGATCACCTATTTTTATTTCAACTCCACCGGCAGCACTTTCATTAATCATTGCCTTCCCTTTGCTTTCATTAGGAATAAAGATTTCAGCAGGGATATTGTATTCTGTTAATGATACTTTTTGCATTTGACTGTAGTCAGCTTCAGAAGAGTTTTCTGTTTCTGCTTTTTTTGCTTCTGTTTTATTTTCTGTATTACCTCCACAGGCTGATAACAAAATTGCCAAGCTTGTAACTAGTAGTAAGTTTTTAGTCTTCATTTGTAGGATTTTGATTGTGAATAGACAAATGTAAATAAAATGAAGCTACTTTGTAAATTTGAATTTCTTCGAGTTCTTTGTGCAAGACCTGCCTACCGTTAAGTTAGATTATAAAAAAAGCGAATTATCAATGAGTGAATTTGAACTTTATTTCTTACCAATTGACCAGCTTTTTAGCCATTAATCATTGGTAATTCTATTTAATTTCCACCTTGCTGCCATCGCTCAAAGCTTGAAATTCCGGTGCATAATAAGATTGAAAAACAGCAGGTTCTAAACGATATGTTCCGCTAATATTAGTTTTTAATTCATACTCAAATACATAAACCCCTCTAGCCAAGTGCTCGAAAAAGAAGTTGGTAGAGGCATCTTTTGTGCTTTGATAATAATATAGTCCGTCTTGCCCGCGGTAAGCAGATAATTCGTTTAAAGGCTCCATACCCGATGCTCTGCCGTCCTTCAAATGCACGAAGGAAAGCTCTCTGTCGCTTTCTAATCTTAGTCGAACCTTTATTCGATCACCAATTTGCAAACCTCCCTTATCTATTGGAATTAGTTTCTCACTTTTTCCTTCCTGAACAATTTTAAAGAGTGTTTTACTCACTTTTATTCCACTCTGGCTGCTTTCTTCTACTTTGTCAATTTCTTGATAATATTGCATATAAACAGCTCCCCAGGCAACTCCTTCACCTTTATTTTTTACTTCGATTTCACCCATTTTAGGTGTAATCTCATTTTTTAGCCAGCGTTTTTTTAGATAACCGCTTCCCGCAACCTCAGAGTTGGCTGTGCTTAATTGCTTGCCGTCGAATTTTAATTCAATAACATTGTTTTGGTTCAACCAATTTTCACCTTTTAAAAGCATGGCATAACAAGCTGCTGCAGTTGCTTTGCTGCTTTTCCAACGGTTAACTTGCTTGTTTTTAAGTAGCCAAAGCTTCATTTGCTGAACGGATTCCTTATCGGTTAAAATTGTTCCAAATGCTTCGATAAGTAGTGCTTGGGTTTCAATTTTTTCATTTTGCCACGACCAAGAACTGCTATTTTCTTTCCAGTACATACCTAACTCACTATTTGTAATCGCGTGGTCTTTTATGGAAAGCAGCATTTCTTTTGCCAAAGCAGAATTTCCCTTTTTGTGAAAAACAGTGGCAAGCATCGCTTTTAGCATAAGTGGGTGTTGATGCACTTCCTTTTTGGCTTTTCGCAGGTAGAAATGATATGCAGCTGGCTCTTTAATCTCAATTTCAGGATAAAAACTACGTAAATACAAATATTGAATCTGATAACTTCCAACCGTCCATTCTGCAGTATCATAAGCTGAGTGTGCTAATAGTTTTTGATAATCCTCCAGTACTTTTTCGTCGAGGTATTGCAATCCGTTTTCGATAGCAGCTTGCAATTTTTGATTTTCGGCTTCTGCACCTAGTGCTTGTAATTGACCCAAACCACTTAAGATAACCTGTGTGCTAAAACGACTTTCGGGCATGCCTTTAAACCAAGGCCAAGCGCCATTTGGAAGCTGCCAATCGATTAATTCGTTTAAACTATTTTGAAGTTGATTGTTCAGATTGTTCTCATCAAATAAATTGGCAATTTGGCGCTTTTGCTCGCTTTCACTTTTAGCCTCTTGAAGCCATGGAGTCTCTTTCAAGATGAGGCTTTTTAATTCCTGGTTTTTCTCCAATTGACTGCTTAGCTCTTCAGGGCTTAGTTCTGCCCAAAGTTTAAAAACCTCTTCTATTTTCGGTTGCTCATCCACAATCTTTTTCGCCAAGCGATTCGTGAAGTATTGATGAAAAAGCTGATCGCTTGAATGTGCCTTTCCACTTTGTAAATAGGGCAGTGCTTGGACCACTTGCCAAATTGGATTAGCAGTAACTTCTATAGTGTATGTCTCAGGAACTATTCCATTTTGTTTAGACTGAATTAGTGGCGTAAAAAATAACATTCCGTCATGATTCCCTTCAATGAAAAAAGGATGTGTTTTAGTAATTAATTGTCTCGCCGGTAAGACGGGAATAATTTTTTCCTCCCCGTCTTCATGTTTTTCTCCTTTTGCTATAGCACGGTATTTAATGGCTTTTACTCCTTCCGGAATCTTGACTAAAAATGAATTGCTTGCATTTTGATTAGCAGAAATGGAAAATTCTTGAGTATCGTCTCCTTGCTCAATCAAATCCAGTTTTTGATTGTTGATAGGATTGAAAAACTCCAACCGTACTTGACCACTTTGAGTTTCATTGCTTAAATTATTAATCAGTATTTTCAGTTTTAACTGATCACCTTCTCTTACAAAACGAGGCGCATTTAAGCTTAGCATTAAATCCTTTTGAGTGCGAACAGTTGCTTTTTGACTTCCAATACGCAGTTCTTTGTCGTGCGTAATCAATTGAAGCTTCCATTGAGTTAGAGCATCAGGAGCTTCAAACTCAAAAGAAGTTTTTCCATCTCCATCGGTTTTTAATTGAGGGTAGAAAAAAGCCGTTTCTCTGAAATCAGAACGGATTTGAAGATTTGGAACCTTAACAGATTCCTTAGCTTGCTTTATACTTTCTTCTGAAACCGTGCTTTCATTTTTAGCTGCAACACCATCTATAAAACGTTCTTCATTTTCGTAAGCAGCATCGCTGTCTGCCATCATCATTGGTTGCTTGTTGTATCTTCCAAATTGATTCAAATAAAATCCAAACCAATTGAGTTGAGGTAAAAATCTGCTTGGATAGCTAATGCTTGGGTTAGGATTTCTGCCGTAAAGGTTAGAATGACTCTTATGAAAAGTTGAATTGCTTTGCCAGTTTAGTTGGCTATGAACTTGCTGATAGATGTTCATTGACCAATCATTTGATCTAAATACGTCTAACGATTGATCGTACATTCCTGCTAGTATTTCAGCTTCAACTGCTTTTCCGTTTTGATCTTTTAATTGTACTGTCCATTTTTCTTTAGCTCCGGGCTTAATTAAATCGCGGAAAGTGGTCAAATCAACTTGCAACTTTTTATTGCTAAAAGGAACGGCTATAAACTCTCTTTGGTTGATGAGTCGGTTGGAATGAACGGCCGTTAAATGGAAAGTAATTCCGCCGCGCTGCTCTTCTTGAATTTTAAAATCTAATTTTCGCTGCTCATTGCTCAACTTTATCCATTCGGAATGAATGATTTTGCCTTGAGACTCTACTTCATACAACAAATGCAAATTTTTAAGAGCAGTTGAAAGCAAAATGGATGCTGTTTCTCCAACTTCAGCTTTTTCGTTTAATTTTTTTGTCCAAAAGAAGAAAGGGAGTGGAGCTTGTTGAGCGCTTTCATCGAATAAGACAAAAGGCTGTTCTAAGGTGACTTTTTCGCCAAAACGGTCTGTGCATTCCAATAAAATAACATAAGCTCCCGGTTTTAAATCTCTAATTAGGTCAATCGGTCGGTTGGTTGTAATTTGCGATTGAGTGACTTCATAATCATGTTTTAGATTTGAAAGCAGAGAAGGTCTATCATTTTCAACTTGATTGTAATAAGGCATGATTTCTTCCTCCTCCGGCTCAATGATTTCCTTGGGAGATTTAAGTTTTACCAAGCGAAACATTGCTTTTGTATTGATGAGTTTTCTTTCAATGTTCTTGCTGTGAACAATGAGTTTTCTCACTTCATTTAAAGAAGCAGAGGCACCGATATTGGTGCTTAAAAAGAGCGCTTGCTTGCTTAATTTAATTGTTTGTGTAGCCGCTTGCATTTCCCCTGAAGGGGAAGTTGCCCAAACGCTAATTTCATAATGATATTTAGGGTTGTAATGGTATTGGTTTTGGTCTGCTTCTGCCAAAAAGTTAAATTCGAAATCTCCGTTTTGGTCAGCTTTTAATTTGCTTGAAGCAATGATTTCTTTTGAAACCGAAGGAAAACGACTACTCAAGAATGACCAAATTGGCGCTTGTGGATTCCGAACAATTTGATAACGAATTTCAGCATCTCCCACTGTTGCTCCTGAGTAGGCTGTTACTTTACCACTGACTTTTACGGAATCGTTAATCTTATAGCTCTTTTCGCTGCTATCAATGCTAACTTCAAAGGTCGGCCGTTTGTATTCTTCCACCGAAAAATAATGCATTGCGTTTTTATCCTGTAGGCGGAATTGACCAACCAAACCGCCGGATGGAAGCGTAAAACTGCCTTCGTAAGATCCGAAATCATTCGTTTTTACTTGCTGTTTGGAAACTTCTTCACCATTAGTGTTGTAGAGTTTAATTTCAGTTTCAAAGTTTGTTTTTAGGCTATGAATGTTGTTGCCTTCTTCAATTACAATTCCTTTAAAATAAACTGTTTGTCCCGGCCGATAAATGGCACGATCGGTAAATAAATGTGTTTTTAATTGAGCTTTGGCTTTTCTGCCCTGATGTAGATAATAGTTTTGGTTCGGGTTTAGAGTGTCATTACCACGATAAATTTCGATTTCGACATTTTTAGTTGATTTGTAATCTAACTCAACTAAACCTTGAGCATTGCTCTTCAATTGTTCAGTTGCAACCCAAGCTGTAGTTCTGTCTTTTTGGTTGAATTGGTTTTCGAAGAGTTGAACCTTTGCATCTTGAATGGCCTCACCATTTTTTCTGTGACGAAGATAGATTTGCGTTTTGCCACTTTGAGGATCTTGTCGTGAGAAATAGGCTATATTGCTAACTTGGAATTGACTAATTCCTACTCTGTTGTTGTCCCTTGAGAAGCTGTTGTCTGAAGAAGCCATTAAAAAATAATTCCCCAAAGGCAAGTTGCTTAATTTCAGCGTAGTATCATGTGGCTGAAAGTCGCCAAAATCTTTGAGTTCTTGAATCCATTCCTTTACAACTTTCTGCTCTTTGAGTTGATCAACTATTCGATAATCGTATTGACTGATTTTTCCGAAAGAATTACTGACTTTATACAGTCGAAAATGTAATTGATTGTAATTTTTATAGTTGATTTTTAGCTCAATCTCTTCATTGGGGATTTGAACTTTATCCAGCTTAAAGCTAAAGTGCGATTGTGTGATTTGCGCTTTCAGTGCTGCTGCTTGCTTACCAACAAAATGGTCTCTTTGTTCAATTATTTCACAAATTTGAAAAGCCTTTTTTAAGTAAAAACGATGACTGCTATCACGACTATGTGGGTATTTACTTCCATATTCAAAGAAAAACTCCGCTAAAGCATAATCAATTTGATCATTTTTGTCTTTTTGAGGGTCAATTTGTTGTTTAAAATCCATTAAGGATTCAAAATACAGCTGATCAGTTTTGTTGCTAGTTGAGTGATTTTTGGCTAGCTTAATTCGCTTTAAATTGTAGTAAATAAAGTAGGCTTCGTTTTTTTGAGCTTGCTCGCTGTTTAGCAGTTTTTGATAAATGGCAAATGCTAAATCTTGATTAGAAGCTTCTGTAGTTAATTGAAGTTGGGTAGACTTAAATTCAGAAGTTGTGCTAAAATACTTCTGTGGAATAAGCATATTTTTAATTTCCGGTCGACCTTCATTGCGCTCAAAATAATTTAACCCTCGATGAGCTAAAAAACTAAATAAATCCGGCTGCATCCAAAGGCTGCTTTTATCTTGAATGAGTAAAATTTCTGATAGCTTTTCGATGGGAGTTGCTTGTAAAATAGCCTCGTTTTGCAGAGAAAGCAAATAGTGTTTAACCGTTTCCTCTCTTATTTTTTCCAAACTCCATGTGCGAATATCTTCTGCTTCAAAATCTTCCGTTTGGCTGCGGTTTTGGAATCTCCAACGGTTTTGTTGATAATACTGATCAAACAATTCTGCTGTAGCTGAATGAAACAACTCTTTAAGTGGACTTTCGCTCTTTTCTGCTTGCTTTTGGTAGGCTTCAAGAATTTTTAAATGGGCATCTTCCTCAATATTGTTAATGTACTTTGACCGAAAAGCCATGGCTTTAAAAATCTGCACGGCATTTTTTTCTTTAAGCGCTCTTGCTAAAATGGAATCTGTTTTTTCGATAATGGCCTTTCCTAAGCCCTTTTTTTCCATTTTCTCAACTTCCTTCCAGTCGCCCTGATAGTTGGTCGAACTATATTCGTATTCTGTTTTTTGAGCATTAACTTTTTGTTTCTGACAAGCATTAAGTGAAAATAAAAAGCTGCCCAATAAAAGAAAGGAAAAGATGGATGGTTTCATTTGAAATGATTTTAGCGCATATTTACAAACTTAGTACCAAATATTACTTGTAGAATTTTTTGTAGTTATTTTAGAAAATTAATCGATAAAAGATTCAGCTGAAAAAGGTTAAATTTGATTTTAATTTAGAGGATAAAAAAGAATGAGTTTATTTCCTGAATTTACTAGAGGGATTTTCTGGGATACCAACTACAATGACTTGAAAATTGGCAAACACGATTTGTACATAATTGAAAGAGTATTGGATTACGGGCAGCAATCAGACTGGGAGTTATTACAAAAACTATATACAAAAGAAGAGATTATTAAGTACGCAACTCAAAGTCGAAATCTAAAACCTAAAACAGTTTCTTTTTTATCAGTCATTTATAATATTCCCCAAAATCAATTTAGATGTTACACAGAGAGACAGTCTCAGAAAATACATTTCGATTATTAGAAGAGATTGCTAAACATAATGCAGCTAGTAAGTTGGCATTGGCAGGAGGAACCGCTCTTTCACTTCAAATTGGACATCGCATATCATACGATCTTGATTTTTTTGGACAATTCAATGAAAGTGAATTGAAAGGTGATTTGCTTTCCAAGTATAATTATCAAGAAATTTTTTCTTCTGAAAATATTTTGACCATTTTGATAGAAGGGATTAAGGTTGATTTTATCAATGATAAATATCCACTTTTGGAGAAACTGAAAGTTCATGAAGGGATTAAGTTATATTCTTTGCAAGATATAGCCGCAATGAAATTAGAAGCAATTAAAGGAAGGGGAAGAAAGAGAGATTTTTATGACCTCTATCACTTACTAAGTGTTTTTAGTTTGTCGAAAATGATTGAATTTAATACAGCAAAGTTTAAAAGTTCAAATGAATTTCTTATCAAAAAAAGTTTGACTTATTTTAATGATGCTGAAAGCGATCCTGAAGTTGTTGTTCCTGATTTTAAAAAACATGTTGGTTGGAATAGTGTTAAAAGAAGGATTGAGAATGAAGTGATTCTTTTGTCTTAAGTCCAAATCTTATAGCACTATGACTTTTTAAACGGAAACTTCTTTTGATCATCTATGCCCGATAAGCCAATTTTGTATCTGATGGCGAGTATTCGCACAATGATAATGGTGAAAATGGTAATCATGGCATTTAGCTCAAAATTTAAGCCCAAACCTTGTAGCCATATAAAAATGATGCCACCAAAAATACAGGCGAGAGCATAAATCTCTTTTCTGAAAATAAGTGGAATCTCATTGATGAGCATATCTCGGATTACACCGCCCATAGTTGCCGAAAACATGCCCATAATAATGGCAATAATGGGTTCAACTTCGAAGATGAGTGCTTTTTTTAAGCCTAAAATGGTGAAAACAGCGATTCCAATGGTATCAAATAAAAAGAGCGTTTTTCGTAGTTTGCGGACTTGTTTCTGAAAGAGAAAAGTAATGCCTACTCCCAAACTAATGACTAAAAGGTAGTCTACGTTTTGCATCCAACCTACCGGGCTTTCACCCAGTAGTAAATCACGAATAGTACCGCCACCCAAAGCCGTTACCGAAGCAATGAAAGCAGCACCAAATAAATCCAGTTTTTTATTGGCAGCCGCCATGGATCCACTAATGGCAAACACCAAGGTTCCAATTAAATCCAGGTAAAACAGTAAGCTGTCGATGTTAGCCCAACCGAATGCATTCATGCTGCGAAGTTATAAGATATTTTTAGGCTAAGTAATTTTTTGGGGATTTACTCAACAAGCTTGAGAATAATTAACTTTCAAGGCTGCAATATAATTTCGATATTTGCAGGCAATTTTAACTAAAGTCCTTTGCACGGTGATTAAGTCCGTGATGCAATCAATATGTGGGGAGTATTTTCAAGTTTTGTGCTGCGTCAGCGCTATTTTATCATTAGTATACTTGTTTTAGCTACGGTATTTTTTGGCTACCATGCACGCAATGTAAAAATGAGCTATGAAATGGCTCAGGTACTTCCATCAACAGATTCTACGCTGCAAGTTTTCGAAAAATTTAAAAATAAGTTTGGACAAGAAGGCAGTTTGATGGTTATTGGAGTGCAGGATTCCAATTTATACGAGCTTGACCATTTCAATCTTTGGCTTCAACTTTCCGAAGACTTAAAAAAAGTGGAAGGGATTGATGAAGTTGTTTCTGTAGCCACCCTATTTACCTTAGAAAAAAATACCACCGAGAGAAAGTTTGTTCCTCAAAAGTTATTTGATCAACATCCGAAAAGTCAGGCTGAATTAGATTCTTTGCTAACAGAAATGTACAAGCTTAAGTTTTTTGAAGGTTTTGTGTTTAGCAATGATCACCAATCAACTTTAATGGCGCTTACCTTAGATAAAAAGCTCTTGGACTCCAAAGATCGGGGAGTGCTGATGGATGAGTTGCTTAGCAATGTTCATCGCTTTGAAAAAGAGAGTGGTTTAGAGGTGCATTATTCCGGCTTGCCTTATATACGTGCCAACAATACCACAAAAGTTAGTGAAGAAATAAAGCTCTTTATTTTATTGGCTATTTTGGTTACGGCAACTATTCTCTTGTTGTTCTTTAGAGCATTTAAGCCCATGCTTTTCTCAATGATTGTCGTTTTGGTTGGCGTGGTTTGGGCAATTGGAATTCAGGTGCTTTTCGATTTTGAAATCACTATTTTAACAGCACTAATTCCTCCATTAATTATTGTAATCGGTATTCCTAATTGCATTTTTATTCTGAATAAATATCATCAGGAATACAAGCGACATGGTAACCAAATTTTAGCTTTAATTCGGGTTATACAGAAAATCGGGAATGCTATTTTCTTAACCAATACGACTACTTCCTTGGGTTTTGGAACATTTATTTTCACCGATAGTAGCGTTTTAGTTGAGTTTGGAATTGTGGCGACCTTCGGTATTGCATCGGTTTTTTTAATTTCCATTACGCTTTTACCAATTATTCTTAGCTTTCAAAAGCCACCCAAAGAAAGACATACAAAACACTTGGAAAGACAGTGGGTACATCATGTGGTGAATCAGCTGGTAAAAATGGTTACTCAACACAGAAAATGGGTCTATATTGTATCTATTTTAGTGATAGGATGGGCGATTTATGGAGCCTCTTTGGTAAAAACTACTGGTAACATTGCAGATGATTTACCACGTCACGATCCGGTATACAAAGATTTAAAATTCTTCGAAACTAACTTTAATGGCGTTTTGCCTTTTGAGGTCACTATCGACACTAAAAAGAAAGGTGGAGCAACACGTCTACACAACTTGGAGAAAATCCAAGAGTTACAAGACGTATTAGCAGATTATCCGGAGTTTTCTAAACCGCTTTCTATTGTTGAAGGCTTAAAATTCGCCAAGCAGTCCTACTATGGAGGAAATCCTTCTCGCTATGATCTATTTAATCGACAAGAGCAGAGTTTTATTGCACCCTATTTAACTTCTGGCGATGCTGCGGCTGAAAATATGCTTAAATCTTATCTAGATTCCAATAAGCAAATTACGAGAGTTACTGCTCAAATTGCCGATGTTGGTTCGGGCCGGATGGAGGTGATTATTGGAGATTTAAAACACCGAATTGACTCCATTTTTCCGGCAGATAAGTACGATGTACACTACACTGGAACCTCCGTGGTTTGGTTAAAAGGAACAGACTACTTGGTTAAAAATCTCTTTTTAAGCTTAGGGATAGCCGTAGTGTTGATTGCTTTAATTATGGCATTTTTATTCTCCTCTTTAAGAATGGTGTTTGTGAGTTTAATTCCCAATTTAATTCCACTAGTGTTTACTGCCGCAGTAATGGGCTATTTTGGAATATCCATTAAACCTTCTACCATTTTGGTTTTTAGCATTGCCTTTGGAATTTCAGTAGATGATACCATTCATTATTTGGCAAAGTACCGCCAAGAGTTAAAGGTTCATTCATTAAACTTGCGTGAAGCCTGTATTTTGGCACTTAGAGAAACCGGAGTGAGTATGATTTATACTTCCATTGTTTTATTTTTTGGTTTTGGAGTATTTACAGCATCAGAGTTTGGTGGCACCTTAGCTTTAGGTCTGTTGGTGTCCATTACATTACTTGTCGCCATGGCATCTAACTTAATTTTGCTGCCTTCATTAATCCTTTCTTTCGATAGCTGGCTAACCACCAAAGCTTTTAAAAAGGAGTCTTTACTTGAACTGGTAGACGAAGAGGATGATATTGAGCTGGAAGAATTGTATGTAAAAGGCAAAGAAAAGCCATAGTTTTATTAATTTCGACACCTAAGTAATTAATTCATCGAAATTTTAAACACATGAAGGGAATTATACTTGCCGGCGGTTCAGGAACCAGACTGCACCCATTAACCATTGCAGTGAGCAAGCAATTAATGCCGGTTTACGATAAGCCGATGATTTATTATCCTTTGTCGGTTTTAATGAATGCAGGAATTCGCGAAATTCTAATTATTACGACTCCTTATGATCGTTCAAGTTTTCAAAAACTGTTAGGCGACGGGGCTCAGTTTGGCTGTGATTTTCAATATGCAGTACAAGAAGAACCAAATGGTTTAGCTCAGGCCTTTGTAATTGGAGAAGAATTTATTGGAAACGATAAAGTGGCGCTTATCTTAGGAGATAATATTTTTTATGGAACCGGAATGGCTGAGCTTTTACAAGCCAATAATGATCCCGATGGTGGAATTGTTTACGCTTATCATGTTAGCGACCCAAAGCGCTACGGTGTGGTTGAGTTTGATGAAAATCAAAAAGCCATTTCCATTGAGGAAAAACCCGAAAACCCAAAATCTAATTTTGCTGTGCCTGGCTTATACTTTTACGACAATGAGGTGATTGAAATTGCTAAAGGGCTCAAGCCAAGTGCTCGTGGAGAATACGAAATTACCGATGTAAATAAAGAATATTTAAAGAGAGGAAAGCTTCAGGTTGCTATTTTAGATCGAGGAACTGCTTGGTTAGATACCGGAACTTTTGCCTCTTTAATGCAAGCCTCTCAGTTTGTTGAGGTAATTGAAGAACGTCAAGGATTAAAAATTGGTTGTTTGGAAGAAGTGGCTTACCGGATGGGCTATATCGATAAAGCCCAGTTGAAAAAATTAGCAGAACTGCTACTCAAAAGTGGTTATGGAACTTACTTAATGAACATTATTTAAATTGGGAAAGAGAAGTATATTAGTGACCGGAGGTGCAGGTTTTATTGGAAGTGCACTCTTGAAAAAACTGGCGGAAAATCCACAAAACGAATTGGTGGCAGTTGATAATTTGTTGACCGGTAGCCAAAGTCGTTTAAATAAGACAGATAACATTCGATTTATAAAAGCCGATGTAAATAATTACATGGAAATTGCTAGTATTTTTCATCGCTTTCGCTTTGATTATGTTTTTCATTATGCTGCAGTTGTTGGGGTGAAGCGAACTTTGGAGAATCCGGTTTTGGTTTTGGAAGATTTAAGCGGAATTAAAAACATTCTTAACCTTTGTAAAAATACCGGTGTAAAACGAATCTTTTTCTCTTCCTCCTCAGAGGTTTATGGCGAACCGGTAGAGCTCCCTCAGAACGAACATACTACGCCATTAAATTCTCGTTTACCTTACGCTATTGTGAAAAATGTTGGCGAGGCTTTTTTAAAATCTTATCAGCAAGAATTTGGTTTAAATTATACCGTTTTTCGCTTTTTTAATACCTACGGACCACTGCAAAGCAAAGATTTTGTTGTGAGTAAGTTTATCGCAGCGGCTTTAAAAAATCAAGACATTACCATTTATGGTGATGGTAGTCAAAGTAGAACATTTTGTTTTGTAGATGATAATGTAGATGCTTGCGTAAGTGCTTTTGAGCAGGATGAATACATTAATGATGTTGTTAATATTGGTTCTGATAAAGAATATAGTGTGCTTGAGTTGGCAGAAAATATTATTGAGGTTTCAAACTCAAAGTCAAAAATTACTTTTCTGCCCCCTTTAGAAGAAGGCGATATGAGCCGCCGATTACCTGATACCGCTAAAATGCTGAAACTGCTGAATAGAGAACCTATTAGTTTAAAAGAAGGTTTAAAGCAAATTTTAGAAAATACTTCATTTATTGTTGATTAGAAATGCAGAATTGGAAAGCTTTAGCTGAAAAAGTAGAGTTGGCTTTAAGGGAAAATGCCATTAATGGTGAGCCCAAAGAACTTTACGAGCCGATTGATTATAGCCTAAAAATGGGTGGTAAGCGCATCCGTCCTACGTTGGTGTTAATGGCCGGAGACTTGTTTGGCAAGCAAGCAGAGGAGCTTCTGCATTTAGCGCTGGCAGTTGAAGTTTTTCACAATTTTACTTTATTGCATGATGATATAATGGATGAAGCTCCACTTAGAAGGGGAAAAGATACTGTTCATAAGAAGTGGGGAAGAGACATTGCCATTCTCTCAGGCGATGTGATGATGGTGAAAGCTTATGAGTTTTTAGCTCAGTCTGATGCAGAAATATTGCCACAGTTGTTGACGCTTTTTAATCAAACCGCCATTGAAGTTTGCGAAGGACAGCAAATGGATATGAATTTTGAAGAGCAAACGGAGGTGAGCTTAACAGATTATATTAGAATGATTGAATTAAAGACTGCAGTGCTTTTAGCAGCCGCCTTAAAGATGGGCGCAATTGCTTCCAGTGCTTCAGCTTCTGATGCTGATTCAATCTACGACTTTGGAAGGAATATTGGCATCGCTTTCCAAATACAAGATGATTTTTTAGATGCTTACGCCGACCCTGAAAAGTTTGGAAAGCAGGTGGGAGGTGATATTTTACAGAACAAAAAAACTTATTTACTACTCACAGCTATTCAAGAAGCCAACGAAAATCAAACAGAAAGGCTAAATGACTTGTTGAGCAATAATTCAGATAGTCAAAGCAAAATTGAGCAAATGATAGCGCTTTACGATGAACTGAATGTTCCTCAATTAACCCAAAACGCCATGCAAGATTACTTCGAAAAAGGCATGCAATCTTTAGAAAAAATTAATGTGAGCTCCGAGGCGAAAAAGGAACTAGTTGATTTAGCAAAGATGCTGATGTGGAGGGATGTGTAATTAACTATAAATCTCACTCAAGGCTTCATCTAACTTTACATACTTAAACTCAAAGCCTTTGTTTTGAATTTTTTGTGAGTCTACTCGGCTGCCTTCCAGCACTAAAAGTGCACGACTGCCTAAAATTATTCTCATTACAAAGGCCGGAACATTTGGTAACCATAAGGGTTTTTTAAGCGCTTTGGCAACAGCTTTAGTAAAAGTTTTATTATCGACTTGGTTTTTTGCTGGTGCTGCAGCATTATACGCTCCTTCTAACTTCTGTTCCATAGCGTAAATAAAAATACGACAAAGATCTTTGATGTGAATCCAAGGCATGTATTGTTTGCCGCTACCCAAAGCAGCACCAAATCCCATTTTAATTGGTTTTGCTATTTCCTTCAAAGCACCGCCTTTTTCGGTCATCACCAAGCCTATTCTAATTTTAGAAGTGGGAATCTGTAAATTTTTAATTTGGTCAACAGCATTTTCCCAGGCTACACAAGTATCGGCTAGAAAGTCATCTCCAGGAGCATCGGATTCTTTAAAAATATGTTCACCACTCACAAGGCCGTAATAGCCAACTGCTGACGCTGAAACAAATGACTTCGGCTTTTTTTCATTTTTAGAAATAGCCATTTTTAATAATTCAGCACTCTTGGTGCGGCTTTCCAGAATTACTTTTTTTCGCGCCTCTGTCCATGCTTCGTCCACAATGCCCGCACCTGCTAAATGGATAATATGTTCGTAGTCGGCTATTTCATCAGCTTTCAATTGCATTTTATCAACATCCCAAACAATTGTCTTTATCTGATCGGAAATGCTCTTTTTACTTCTGCTTAAATGGGCAACTTCATAACCCTTTTTGATGAGCATCTCGCTTAGCTTTTTGCCAACTAAGCCACTTCCTCCACTTATTAATACTTTCTTCTTCATTTGATGAATTTATGTTTGGTTTGTGTCTTCGATTTAACTATAATGAAACAACAAACTCACCTTAAAGTTTCTACTTTCATTAGCTTTGTAGTTATGAATGTACTTCAAAAAAGCGAGATAGAAAAATACTATCAAAAAGTTGAAATTGTTCAAGAAACGGCTCAACAAATCATAAAAGACTTTGCCCTTTTTGATGAGAAAATTACTTTTTCCGGCAATGCGGAAACTGCCTATCAAGAACTTTTTGATCAAATTTATCCCATCATAAAACGCTTGTTGAATTTAGATTCATCTCGCTTTTTTGCCATGCTTTACGCCATAGATGTGGATGAACGAAAAGTGAAGTCACTTCTATTTGGGGAGCATGAGTTTTCGACAGAAGAAGAAATTTGTAAGCTGATTATTGAACGAGAATTGATTAAAGTTGTTTATAGAAAACAATGGAGTCAAAGCGGCAAATGAGCACATAAAGCGTTGACCTAATCCATTTGATTTGATTAATTTTGTCACGTGATATCGCACATATAACTTTTTATGGATAAGTTTTCATATCTGAGCAACGCGGACGTCTCCGCAGTTGAAGATCTCTACCAACAATTTCTTAAAGACCCTAAGTCTGTTGAAGAAGGCTGGGCTAAATTTTTCGAAGGATTTGAATTTGCAAGAGCTAATTATGCAGAAGCTGAACAAACTTCTGCCGGTTCAAAAGCTGTTTTCGAGTCTGCAGTTGGCTTCGACAAGGAGTTTAAAGTTCTGAACTTGATTAACGGTTACCGCACCAGAGGGCATTTGTTTACAAAAACAAACCCGGTACGTGAACGCAGAAAGTATTCGCCAACTTTAGCCATCGAAAATTTTGGTTTGAGTGAATCGGACTTGTCTCAAAAGTTCCAAGCAGGTAAAGAAGTTGGGCTTGGTGAAGCTACTTTAAAAGAGATTGTAGAACACTTAGAGGCTACTTATTGTCAGTCTATTGGAGTAGAATACCGCTACATTCGAAAGCCGGAAAAAGTACAGTGGCTGCAAGATCAGCTGGAAGGCACCAAAAATCGCTCTGAGTTTAGCAATGAAGAAAAGAAGCACATGCTTCATAAATTGAACCAGGCAGTTGTTTTTGAGCAGTTTTTGCACAAAAAGTTTGTTGGTCAAAAACGCTTTTCACTAGAAGGTGGCGAATCTTTAATTCCCGCACTAGATGCCGTTATTGAAAAAGGTGCTACAATGGGAATTCAAGAGTTTGTAGTAGGTATGGCGCATAGAGGACGATTAAATGTTCTTGCCAATATCTTTAATAAAACTTACGACAATATTTTTAGCGAGTTTGAAGGAAAGGAATACGAAGATAATTTATTTGATGGTGATGTTAAATATCACCTAGGATATTCTTGCGACATTAAAACAGATTCAGGAAAAGATGTTAAGTTAACGCTTTCGCCAAACCCTTCGCATTTAGAGGCGGTTGATCCTGTTGTAGAAGGAATCTCCAGAGCAAAAATTGATAATTACTTAGAATCAGAAGATAAAATTGCTCCTATTTTAATTCATGGTGATGCTTCAATCGCCGGACAAGGAGTAGTTTACGAGGTGATTCAAATGGCCGGATTAGAAGGCTACCGAGCCGGGGGAACCATTCATATTGTCATTAATAACCAAATTGGTTTTACAACTAACTATTTAGATGGCCGCTCAAGTACTTATTGTACGGATGTTGGAAAAGTAACTTTAAGCCCAGTTTTTCATGTCAATGGAGATGATGTAGAAGCTGTAGTTCACACCATGAAATTGGCTTTGGAATATCGTCAGAAGTATAAGAAAGATGTATTTGTTGACTTGTTGTGTTACCGAAAGTATGGTCATAATGAAGGAGATGAGCCGAAATTTACACAGCCGATTTTATACAAAGCTATTTCTAAACATAAAAACCCAAGGGAGCTTTATTTGGATACTTTGGTAGAGCAAGGTGTTATTACTAAAGATGAAGCAAAAGGGATGTTGAAGGAATTTAACGATATGCTTCAAGATCGTTTACAAGATTCAAAGCAAATTCAAAAAGCTTCCATTACTCACTTTTTAGAAAAAACCTGGAAAGATGTTCGCTCATCAACTTTAGAGGATTTTGAAGGTTCTCCATCAACGGGCTATGAAGCAAAACGCTTAAAAGAAATTGCTGAAAAAATTACCGGCTTAGATGAAAATAAGTCATTCTTTAAAAAGTCGCGCAAACTGATTGAGGATCGTCGTAAGATGGTTGAGAAAGATGAGCTGGATTGGGGAATGGGTGAGCTGTTGGCTTATGCAACTTTACTCGATGAAGGATTCCCTGTTCGCATAAGTGGGCAAGATGTTGAGCGAGGAACTTTCTCTCATCGCCATGCGGTATTAAAAGTAGAAGATACAGAAGAGGAATATGTTCCTTTGGCTAATATTTCTGATAAACAAGCGAAATTTAGCATTTACAATTCTCTTTTATCAGAGTATGGAGTGCTAGGGTTTGAGTATGGTTACTCCATGGCTTCGCCAAATTCATTAACTATTTGGGAAGCACAATTTGGCGATTTTAACAATGGTGCTCAGATCATTATCGACCAGTTTTTGAGCAGTGCAGAAGATAAATGGAATAGCAAAAGTGGTTTAGTAATGCTATTGCCTCATGGTTATGAAGGTCAGGGTGCAGAGCATTCTAGTGCACGATTGGAGCGTTACTTACAGCTTTGTGCAGATAGAAATATGCAGGTAGCTAATGCAACAACGCCGGCTAATTTTTACCACTTATTGCGCCGACAGTTAAAGCGTGAGTTCAGAACACCATTAATTGTTTTTACACCCAAGAGTTTATTGCGTCATCCGGAGGTGATTTCTTCAATGAAGGAACTCTCAGAAGGAAGATTTCAAGAGATTATCGATGATCAATCGATAACAAAGAAAGATGTTAAAACTGTAGTAGCTTGCAGTGGAAAGTTGTTTTATGAGTTGCGCAAAAAACGCGATGAGGCAGGAATTAAAGACATTGCTTTAGTTAGAATAGAGCAGCTTTACCCTTTTCCTCAAAAGCAATTTAACAAACTGTTGGAAAGCTATAAAAATGCTGAAAATTTAGTTTGGGCTCAAGAAGAACCTGAAAATATGGGTGCTTGGACCTTTATTAAAACAACAACTGAGCAAGCGGCAGATTGGCAGTTAGTTTCTCGTCATTCAAGCGCGAGCCCGGCTTCCGGTTCAACAAAAGTATTTGCAAAAAGACAAGAAGCAATTATTGAAAAAGTGATGTCTTATTCGATGGTTGAAGCAAAATAATTAATAAAAAAATTAAAGCACGATAGATAAAAAATCATGGAAGAAGTTAAAGTTCCCAGTCCCGGAGAATCCATTTCAGAAGTTGATTTAGCTTCATGGACTGTTTCTGATGGAGATTATGTTGAAATTGATGACGTAATTGCCGAAATTGATTCAGATAAAGCAACCTTAGAGTTAACGGCTCCAGCAAGTGGAACCATTACCTTAAAAGCTGAAGAAGGTGATACAGTTGAAGTGGGTGCAGTGGTAGCCGAAATTGATACTTCTGCTGAAGCTCCTGCCGGTGGATCTAAAGATAAAAAAGAGGAAGAGTCTTCTAAAGATTCTCAAAAAGAAGAAAAGAAAGAGAAAAGTAAATCCTCTGATAAAGAAGCATCAAAGTCTGATAGTGAAGATAATTCATCAAAGCATGCTGAGGGACATCCTTCGCCGGCTGCTCGCAAATTAATGAAGGAGAATAACGTTTCTTCTTTGCAAGTAAAAGGCAGTGGAAAAGGTGGAAGAATTACCAAGCAAGATGTCGTTTCTGCAATGGCTGCCGGAATTCCGGCTGAATCTACCCAAGGTTGGGGAGGTTCGAGAGAGCAAAGTAGAGAGAAAATGTCATCTCTTAGAAGAAAAGTGGCTGAAAGACTGGTTTCTGTAAAGAATGAAACAGCGATGTTGACTACTTTCAATGAGATTGACATGGGCGAAGTAATGGCTTTAAGAAGTCGTTTAAAAGATAAGTTTAAGGAGCATCATGATGTGAATTTAGGATTTATGTCTTTCTTTACTAAAGCGGTAACTGAAGCATTAAATCATTTTCCGGCGGTAAATGCAATGATCGACGGAAATGAAATCGTTTATCATGATTATGCAGATATCGGAATTGCTGTAAGTAGTCCAAAGGGATTAATGGTGCCGGTTGTTCGCAATGCTGAGCAAATGAGTTTAGCTGAAATTGAAGCTGACATTAAACGCTTGGCAATTAAAGCAAGAGATGGTAAACTTTCGATTGATGAAATGAGCGGAGGTACCTTTACCATCACCAATGGAGGTGTTTTTGGTTCAATGATGAGTACGCCAATTATCAATCCACCACAATCTGCTATTTTGGGAATGCATAACATTGTTGAGCGTCCTGTTGCGATTAATGGCGAGGTGAAAATTCGTCCCATTATGTACGTTGCCTTATCTTACGATCACCGAATAATTGATGGTAAGGAATCGGTTAGCTTCTTGTATAAAATCAAGGAAATGATTGAGAATCCATCGCGCATTATTTTTGGTGGTAAAGATCCGGAAGAAGTGCTACTAGGATTGTAATTCAATCATTTTGCGTACCTTTCGAGCGAAAATAGATTGTATAAACACATGAAAAATATAGTTTTTGCTTTATTAATGCTGCTTAGCAGCTTTTCTTTTTCGCAAGAGGGTGAGCTTATTCTTTACGGTAGAGTAGAGAATCAGGGTAAAGTTTTGGGTTACGTTGATTTAGAGATCGTAAAAGACAACGATACAATTATTCAGGTTTCCACTCAAAAAAATGGAGACTATAAAGTGAATTTTGAGTTGGGTTCTGTTTATAACATAGCTTTCAGTAAACCGGGTTACATTAAAAAAACAGTTGATGTAATTGGAATCAGTCCTCAAAAGGATAAGGTGAGTGGAAAATATACCTTTCAGTTAGACATTGAGCTGTTGAAAGAAAATGAGAATCGAGTTGATGAAACCATGTTGCCACCAGTTGCTAAGTTGTACATAACTGATCCCAATGAAGGTTTTACTTTTGATAAAAGATATGTGAAGTGGGGAATTGATGAGTACTATAATGCCAAAGATTAGCATCAATTCCTCCTTTATTTAGTTTCTTTGCAGAAAAAAAGAAATGAATATCCTTATTCTTGGATCGGGCGGCAGAGAGCACGCCATTGCTTGGAAAATAAAACAAAGTAAATCGGTAAATAAAATTTTTTTAGCCCCGGGAAATGCGGGAACGGAAGAAGTTGCCGAAAATTTATCGATATCTCCTTCTAATTTTGACGATGTAGCTAAGACAATCAAAGCTCATAAAATCGGGATGCTTATTGTCGGTCCTGAAGCTCCTTTGGTGGATGGAATCGTAGATTTTTTAAAACAGCAGAATGATTTAAATGATTTACTGATCATTGGTCCTACCGAGGCAGGAGCCATTCTTGAAGGCAGCAAAGAATTTGCTAAAATGTTTATGGCTGAATTTGGAGTGCCAACAGCTCGCTATCATTCATTCCAAAAAGATACATTGGAGCAAGGATATACTTTTTTAGAAGAGCTGAAGCCACCTTATGTTCTTAAAGCAGATGGTTTAGCAGCAGGAAAAGGTGTCCTTATTTTAAATGAACTGCAAGATGCTAAAGTGGAACTGAAAAACATGCTTTTGGATCAAAAGTTTGGTGAAGCGAGTAGCAATGTTGTGATTGAAGAATTTTTAGATGGAATTGAGATGTCAGTTTTTGTGTTAACCGATGGCAAAAACTATAGAATTTTACCTGAAGCTAAGGATTATAAAAGAGTTGGAGAAGGTGACACAGGTTTAAATACCGGTGGAATGGGAGCAGTTTCTCCGGTGCCTTTTGCTGATAAAACATTAATGAATAGAATCGAAGAGAAGGTCGTTAAACCATCTATTCGAGGATTGGAGGCGCGTCAAATTGATTATTGCGGCTTTTTGTTTATTGGCTTGATGATTGTAAATGGAGAACCTTATGTAATTGAGTACAATGTGCGGATGGGTGATCCTGAAACAGAGGTGGTTATGCCGCGCATAAAGTCTGATTTATTTAAGCATTTAAAAGCATGTGCAGAAGGTAAGCTTGCGGAAGAAAAAGTAGTTTTTACTGACGAGGCTGCTACAACTGTTATGTTGGTTTCCGGCGGTTATCCGGAAGCTTATGAGAAAAATAAAGAAATGACCGGCTTTGACCAAGTGAGCGATTGTATTCTATTTCATGCAGGCACTAAAAGTGAAAATGGAAAAACTCTTACTAATGGGGGTAGGGTAATTGCCATAACTGCTTTAGGAGAAAACTTTAAGGATGCTTTAGCGAAAAGTTATCGGAATGCCGATCGTATTTTGTTCGAAGGAAAATACTTTAGAAAAGATATTGGGTTTGACTTAATGTCAAATTAAAGGAAAAGAAAGGCGGATATTATTCAATTCCGCCTGTTCTTTTTGCTTCTTTTTTGTATTTGCTAAGTTGCATCAACCAATAAACAAGTCCACCAAATATAATTGCTGTAAAAATAGCATTAGGGATGTTTCCCAATGGAGGAAGAATTGCGAAAGTTGCCTCTAGCAAATCACCTAATCCGTATACAAATTCGTTCCAAGTCATAATATTTTTAGCTTAGGGAATAATTAAAAGACAAAAGTATAAAATAAAAGTAACTTCGCTTAAACTTATCGAAAATTAATGGCTGCAATGAACCCCTCTAAATGGACCTTTTTAGAAAATGCCCTCATAGCAATTGCCTTTTTTTATCTTTTGTTTGTGCTTTTTTTTAAGCTAGAAGTAGCCGATGAGGAATCTGCCAATAACGCATTAATTTCTTTTAGTAGCTTTTTACCCATAATTGCTGTTAAGGTAATTGGCTTAATCATATATCTTTTTAGTTTTAGATTGGTTTTTATAGCCAACAGTAGCTTCAAGTTTGTAGAGAATGCAAAAGCAAGCTTTATAGTTCTTCCGCTCATTTTTGCCATTTTGTTTCCCGAATTATTACTTCGTTTAGAAGCAATAATTTCGCTCTTACTATTAAGTTCAACTTTGTTGGTTTTGATTCAACTCCATCAACAGGCAAATGCAAAAGGGATTTTATTTTCTGCAGCTTTACTTCATGGTTTAGCACTGCTTTTTAATGTACAGTTACTCTGGCTTTTTTTATTTTTTATAGCTTCAATTTACATCCTTCGAGGAATAAAAATCAAAGATTTATTGGTGACTGTGATTGGCTTGTTTTTACCACTTTTTTATTATGTTGGAATTGCTTACTTATTGAATTATAGCAACTATCACATTGATTTAAATTTTAGCTTTACTAAAATTGACTTTAAAGATAATTGGGGGTTTATAAGTCTATTGCTTTTATTTGTTATTACTGCTTTTTTATCTGCAGGGCAAACTTTTATAAGTCGTATGAAAATGACGGTGCGTAATAGAGATCAATTGAGCGTTTATTATTTGTACGCATTTGGAGCTTTGTTGCTGGCTTTTTTCTCAGATAGTTTCTTGTCTGTAGCTTGTTTAGCCGTAATTCCTCTTTCTCTTTTTTATGGAATAATGCATAAAAAACTCTCCAAAGTATGGATTCTGGATAGCCTTTGGATTTTGCTCTTGATTTTTTACGTTTTGGTCGATAATGCGTGGCTTAAACTTTCCTTTTTAGTTACTTTTGCATAAAATTTTTAAGATGAAGTTTGGCGTAATTACATTTCCGGGTTCCAATTGTGATCAAGATATGATTTATGTATTGGAAAAAATCATGGGTTTTGAAGTGGTAAACCTTTGGCACAAAGACGATGACTTACAGGGAGCGGAGTTTATTATTTTGCCAGGAGGTTTTTCCTACGGAGATTATTTGCGTTCAGGTGCCATAGCCAACTACTCTCCTATTATGAAAAAAGTCGTAGAGCATGCCAATAATGGTGGTTATGTTTTGGGAATTTGCAATGGATTTCAAATTTTATGTGAGTCAAAACTATTACCGGGAACGCTTTTACACAACAATCATCAAAAGTTTGTTTGCAAGAACACCTATATAAAAGCTGACAATAATGCTTCGGCAATAAACCAAGGCCTCGACACATCGGAAGCTTTGAAAATACCGATTGCCCATGCAGAGGGAAGATACTTTGCCACTGAAGAAATGTTGAAGGAAATAAATGAGAACAATCAAGTTATTTTCCGTTATTGCAACGAAAATGGTGAAGTAGTAAACGCAGCCTACAATCCAAATGGTTCATTGGAAAACATTGCAGGAGTTTGTAACAAAAACAGAAATGTATTTGGCATGATGCCACACCCTGAAAGAGCCGCAGACATGGAGTTAGGCAATACTGATGGTTTGAAAATCCTCGAAGCCATGATGAATTCAATTCAAGCGGCAGTTTAGGAGCACTTAAAAATATTCAAGCTGAAGTAATATTCTCGTTTATGCTTTAGAGAGAAGGTTGAAAATATTTTCTGAGGTCTAAACCCTAAAATCTTACTTCTTACTTTTCTCCTCTTCTAAAAGTTTGTCTACTTCAATCAGTTGCTTGTACCAATCTTCACCGTACTTCTTAATTAACGGTTCCTTAGCAAATTGGTAAATTTTTACTTTTAGCTTAGAGCCACATTCGCAGGCCGGTTTGCAAATAGGCCAACGATGATAATTCAAGGCATCGTATTCGTGAAGTTTAGCTACTCTAATGGGATATAAATGACAAGAAATAGGCTTTTTAAAAGTGGAATTTCCATCGCGATAAGCAGCTTCAATTCCACAAAGTGCCGTTCCATCTTCTGTAAAAACAGTAAAAGCACATTCCTTTCCATCATTTAAAGTAGTTACTAAGTCGCCCTCATGATCTCTTTCATAAATGCCAATTTGATCGATTGTTTGCTTTCCTTTTTCCGGCAAATAGGCTTTTATCTGCTCTAAATTTTCTTGAATGGCATCAATTTCCTCTACATTTAAGGGTGCACCGGCATCGCCTTCAACGCAGCAAGCACCTTTGCAAGCGGCTAAATCACAGATAAAATACTCTTCAAATAAATCTTCCGATAGAATTACGTTTTCAACTTGAATCATACTGCAAAGTTAGCTTTTAGCTTAGGATTTGAAGTGTTACATTGCCAAGGTTACATGAAAAAAAGCTAATTTTTAACAAAGCAGTTGTTTATAAAATAAATTACAATTCTACGAATTTGAGGTAATTTGCGTCCAAGTGCTTGAATTTGCTGATAAAAATGAAGCGTATTTTAAGCGAAAAACCTAGGGGAATCTACTTATTTGTAGTGATTTTAAGTGCTCAAATGATAATTTTTTTGGGAGTGAATGATTTTTTTTACTACGTTTGGCATGTTTAATTTAAACAATAACCAATAAAAATTTGTAAAAATGAAAAAGAAAGTATTACTAGTTGCAGCAATTGCTGCCGGAATTTTCACTACTAACGAGCTAAATGCTCAGGATTTTAAACCAGCTGGTGGTGAAAAAAACATTGAAGTTAATTTTACTCCTTTAAGTGGTTCTCCAATTGGAATGAACAATTTGCGATTCCGTTATTTTGCATCTAGCGATATCGCTTATCGTTTAGGTTTTTCTGTGAGTTCAAGTACAGAGAAAGACATTAATTTAGTAAATCCAGGTGCTAATAACGAAGCTGAATTGGAAGATAAAACCTCAAGTTTCGGTTTTTCAATCAGTCCTGGAATTGAAAAGCACTTTGAAGGAACAGACAGGCTTTCTCCTTATGTAGGAGCTGTACTTAACTTCTCAACTGTTTCAACCACACAAACTGTTGAAAGCCTTGATGCAAATGATGCAGTTGTTGAAACAGAGACTAAAAACCCTAACAATGATGATGCAACAACATTTGGTTTGAATTTGGTATTAGGTGCTGATTGGTATTTTAGCAAGCACATCTACATGGGAACTGAAGTTGGATTCGGGTTCCAGTCTCAAAATATTAAAGACAATGAAGTAACTCCTCCAACAGGACCTTCATCAACAACACCTAATGGTAGTGAGTTTAACTTAGGGCCAAACGTAAATGGTGCAATTCGTTTAGGGTTCTTGTTCTAATGGTCTCTTAACTAAGAAGACTCAATTATTACAAATCTTAAATTGAATATTATGAAAACATTGAAATACAGATCGATCTTCGGTGCTTTGGCAACTGCAGCTCTGTCTGTATTTCTTTTCACAGCTTGTGAAAAGGAATCAGACGGTTATGGTACGCCACAAAAACCAGATCGATTATCGAAATTTAAAAGATTAGTTTTCACAGGAAGCTCTTCTACAACAACGACCAACTCCGGATCAGGTACTTTTATTGGGAACAATAACAGTATAAACTTTACATCACCGGATAATGGTGGTGGAACTGAATTTGTTCCTGCATCTGCTGCAGCTTCAGAAAATGAGTTTACAGATCCACGTTCAACAGGCTCTAGCTTTGTTGTAAATAATTCATTTACTTTAGGAGGTGGAACAGTTACACTTGGGAGCAATAGCTACAATATTGATGTTGGATTTTGCGCTTCTTCAGATGTCTTTGGTCAAATTGATGGCTTAGGCGGAGGAGAACAAGGTGCAGAAATTGACATGTTTATTGGGGTTTCAGGAGACTTTAGTTTCGGGTCATTTGAAAGCGATACCGGAGAGGTTGATGACATGCCTATAAATTTATTGTTGTATGCATTTTCAATTAATGGTAGCAATAGAATTGGAGATTTTGCTGACTTCCAAGAAGAGGCAGTTGGTAAAGGCGCATTTGTTGTTGCTGTTGAATTTAATGAAAAAGAAGAAAGTGCTGCAATGTACTTCTCTACTTCAGGAACAGTTGATTTTACCGGTTCAAATGTAAGTTTGAGCGGTGTTAAAATGGCTAAGATTGAAGAGGGAGAGTTTGGAGATGAACTTTCTTCAACTGTTGTAAATCTTTCGGCTTATTTAGAGTGTGGCTCTTATGAGTTTGAAGAGGAAGAAGACACAGGAACAGGTCCAATGTAATTTGGAACTAATCTGATTGAAAAGTCAAAGCCCCGATTCGTCGGGGCTTTTTTTATGTTTAATGATTGCTAAAAAGCTGCAAACACTTACTTTTGCGAAATGGCAAATCAAGAAGAAAATTTAAAACAAATTGTAAGTCATGCCAAAGAGTATGGCTTTGTTTTTCCCTCCTCAGAAATATATGATGGACTAAGCGCTGTTTACGATTACGGTCCTTTGGGCAGTGAATTAAAAAACAACATCAAGCAATATTGGTGGAAAAGCATGGTGCAAATGCACGAAAACATTGTCGGTATTGATGCGGCCATTTTCATGCACCCTAAGACTTGGAAAGCTTCCGGGCATACAGATGCTTTTAACGACCCTTTAATCGACAACAAAGACTCTAAAAAACGCTACCGTGCAGATGTTTTAATTGAAGAGTGGGTGGCAAAAATTGATGCCAAAATCCAAAAGGAAGTAGACAAAGCTGCTAAGCGCTTTGGAGATCAATTTGATGAAGCTCAGTTTAGAGCTACAAACGATAGGGTGCTACGCAATCAGGAAAAGATTGACGAGGCTAATCGTCGTTTTAAGGAAGCTATGGAAGCAGAGGATTTAGCTGAGGTGCGCCAACTTATTTTGGATTTAGACATTGCAGACCCTGTAAGCGGGTCTAAAAACTGGACGGAGGTTCGTCAGTTTAATCTAATGTTTAGCACTGAAATGGGCTCAACGGCAGAAGGGACTTCTACTATTTACTTACGCCCCGAAACAGCTCAAGGAATATTTGTAAATTTTTTGAACGTGCAAAAAACAGCTCGTATGAAAGTTCCTTTTGGTATTGCTCAAATCGGAAAAGCTTTTCGAAATGAAATCATTGCTCGTCAGTTTATTTTCCGAATGCGAGAGTTTGAACAGATGGAAATGCAGTTTTTCGTTCGTCCTGGAGAAGAGCTAAAATGGTACGAATACTGGAAGGAAAAGCGCATGAAATGGCACTTAGCTTTGGGAATTCCCGAAAAGAAATACCGTTTTCACGATCATGTGAAAATGGCTCACTATGCAAATGCAGCAGCCGATATTGAATTCGAATATCCGTTTGGTTTTAAAGAATTGGAAGGTATACATTCGAGAACCGATTTTGATTTAATGCGTCATCAGGAACATTCTGGTAAAAAGCTTCAATATTTTGATCCGGAAGTAAATGAAAATTACGTTCCCTACGTTATTGAAACTTCCATTGGTTTAGATAGAATGTTTTTAGCAGTATTGGCTTCTTCTATTCAGAATGAAGAGTTGGAAGACGGCAGCTCAAGAGTTGTGATGAAGATTCCAAACTTTTTGGCACCTTATAAAGCTGCAATCATGCCATTAACCAAAAAAGATGGATTACCTGAAAAAGCGCGCGAAATCCTAGATGGTTTAAAAAGTGAGTTTAACTGCCAGTACGATGAGAAAGATTCAATTGGTAAGCGCTACAGAAGGCAAGATGCCATTGGAACGCCATTGTCGATTACAGTAGATCACCAAAGTTTAGAAGATAATACTGTCACCATTCGCGATCGCGATAGTATGGAGCAGGAGCGTGTTTCTATTGATGAACTGGAAAACATCATTCGAGGGAAAGTGAGATTGGTGTAAGATTAAACTTTCTAGCATAAAAAAGGCTATTTGCAATTGCGAATAGCCTTTTTTATTGTTATTTAAACCCTATTTAATTTGTTTCTAAAATCTCGAAAAGTTCGTCCAATTTAGGCGTTAATATAATTTCCGTTCTTCTGTTTTTCTTTCTACCTTCTGCAGAGTCGTTTGAAGCTATTGGAAAATGCTCACCTCTACCGGCAGCAGTTAAACGGCTTTCGTCAATTTTGCTTTTTGAGAGAATTATCTTTACAACAGAAGTGGCTCTAAGCACACTCAAATCCCAATTGTCTTTAATTACTCCCGAACCATTGTAGGGAACATTGTCAGTATGACCCTCAACCAATACATTTACATCTTGGTTTTTCTCTAAAACGCCTCCTAGTTTTTGAAGCACTTTCTTTCCTTCGGAGTCAACATTGTAACTTCCTGAAGCAAAAAGCAAGCTTTCATCTAAGGAAACATATACTTTACCATTTTTCTGTTCAATAGTTAATCCATTGTTCTCAAAACCTAGTAAAGCACTTTGAACCTTAGATTTTAGGGCATTAACCGTAGAATCCTTTTTATTCAAAATAGATTCTAATTCATTCACCCTTTCAGCTCTTTCTGCCAATTCACTTTCTAAGCTCTTTAAGTTTTTCTCCTTTTCAGCTAAGTTTCTTCGAGCTTCCTCCAAAGCATCGGATTGTCTTTGTAAATCAGCTTGCGACTTTTGTAAATTGTTAAACAACTCTTCGGTTTCTTTTTGATTCCCTTGCAACAACTGCTTGTTTTTTTGTAACAGCAATTCGTAAGTTTCATTAAGGTTGTCGTAGTTTCTTGTCATCACTCTTAATGAACGACCTTGCACTGTAGTGTCTTGCTTTAGTGCATTATGACGTTTTTCTATTTCACTCAAACGTTCTTTGGTCTCTGTCAGCTCTTCATCTAACTGGCGGTTTTGTTCTTTTAAAGCGGCACGTTGCTCTTCGCAAATTTCCTTTTTGCTTTTCATGTCTTCAAACTTCTTTGCAGGCACACAAGCAGCTGCAAAAGCTACGGCTAGAATGGGGATAATGTGTTTTATTTTCATCGACTTTTAATTTAAAGTTTTGAATTTATCTACAATAGTACGTGAATTGCAGTTTGATGTTGAGTGAAGTTAAGGATTTTATAAACAAATCAACTTTGATATCATTTTTTAGTCAATTTCTAATAAAATCGGACAATGATCAGAGTGCTTGGCTTCAGACAAAATAGCTGCGCGGCTTAAGCGATTTTCCAAAGCGGTGCTAACCATATTGTAATCAATTCTCCAACCTAAGTTTTTTGCTCTGGCATTTGCCCTATAACTCCACCAGCTGTATTGGTGTGGTTCCTGATTAAAGTAACGGAATGAATCAATAAAACCGGAGTCAATAAACTGACTAACCCACTCCCTTTCTTCGGGCAAAAAGCCGGAAGTGTTGGCATTCCTTTTCGGATTGTGAATATCGATTGGCTTATGACAAATATTATAGTCACCACAAATAATTAAGTTAGGAAGTTCTTTTTTTAAATCATCAATATAGTTTTGAAAATCTTCCAACCATTCCATTTTAAAAGCTTGTCGCTCATCTCCGCTGGATCCGGATGGCATGTAAACACTCATCACAGAGTAGCCTTCATAGTCAGCTCGTATTACTCTACCTTCGCGATCGTACTTTTCAATTCCACAGCCTACTTCTACATGGAGCGGTTTTTCTTTTGTCCAAATTGAAACTCCACTGTAGCCCTTTTTTTCTGCCGGATGCCAATAATGGTGGTAGTCCATTTCTTCCAATAAATCGTCTTCCAATTGCTCGGGACTTGCTTTAATTTCTTGTAAACATAAAATATCAGGATTGGCAGCCTCTAGCCAATCCATAAAACCTTTGCGCAAAGCAGCGCGTATTCCATTGACATTGTACGATATAATTCGGTTCATTTTTGACTTGATTTTACTCTTTATTGCTTTTTTTAAATTTACCGTGAAATTCCGATTATTTTATTGAAATATATAATCAATCAATACTTACTAAATGAGAACTTTGTTCGTTAGTCTATCACCTTTTTGTACAAACTGTCCCTTTTGAGAGTAATTGGATTTTTCATTTGTCTGTTTTTTGTTGCCGCACTGTCGGCGCAACAGTCTTCTAACTGGCGCTCAAAAACTATTTTTGTGAGTGAAGACACCCTTCAATTAGACAGTTTGAGCATTATTCCGAACTCTATAAGATTGACTTTAAATAACCAACTTATCGGTGAGAAAAGTTATAAAATTGACTATGCAAAATCTCAATTGATTGTTTCAAAAGAATTGTTGGGTGAGCAATTAAAAATAAGTTATCGGGTTTTCCCTCTGCTTTTCACCAAAGAGTATTATCATAAAAGCATGGATCAAATTGAGCAAAGCGACCCGGGGAAGTATGATTATTTTACCATTAAAGAAAGTGAAAAAGAGCCCGATTTGTTTGCCATAAGTGGTCTTAACAAGAATGGCAGCATTTCTCGAGGAGTCAATTTTGGAAATAATCAAGACCTCTCTGTCAATTCTAATTTAGATTTACAACTTTCAGGAAAAATTACGGAAGATATTGGCATTCAGGCCGCCATTAGCGACAATAGTATTCCCATTCAACCGGAGGGAAACACACAGCAATTGCAAGATTTCGATCGAGTGTATATTCAATTGTTTGACGACAAATCTAAACTAACCGCAGGTGATTTTAGAATCAGCCGACCGGTAGGTTACTTTATGAATTTTAATAAAAAAGTGCAAGGAGCAGGCTTTTCCACGGAAATTATTACAAAAGAAGAAGCCAATGAAGAAAACAATGGTATCCTAAAAACATCAATTAACGCCGCTATTTCTCGAGGTAAGTTTGCTCGAAACATCATTCCCGGAGAAGAAGGAAACCAAGGACCTTATCGGCTGCAAGGGGCGGAAAACGAAAGCTTTATTATTGTGCTTTCAGGTACTGAAAAAGTGTATGTTAATGGAAGATTAATGAGTCGTGGACAAGATAACGATTACATTATCGATTACAATACGGCAGAGGTAACTTTTATGCCTCAACAAATGATTACAAAAGACATGCGGATTGTTATTGAATTTCAATACTCTGAAAGAAACTACAGTCGATCAGTTATTTTTTCGGAGAACTTATACAAGAAGGAAAAATTGCAGCTCAATTTTAATGTTTACTCCGAACAGGACCATAAAAATCAGCCTTTACAACAAGACTTAACGGATGTTCAAAAAAGGGTTTTAACAGATGTGGGCGACGACTTAAACAATGCTGTAGTAAGTGGAGTGGATACAAGCGGTTTTATAAATGACCAAGTGATGTATAAAATGATTGATACATTGGGTTATCAGAATGTTTTGGTCTATTCAAAAAATCCTGATAGTGCGATTTATCGCGCTCGCTTTTCAAGGGTGGGTCAAGGAAACTACATTCAAATTCGCAGCGATGCCAACGGAAGAGTTTTTCAATGGGTAGAACCTGTAAATGGCGTTCCTCAAGGGAATTTTGAGCCGGTTGTTCAATTGGTTACTCCCAAGAAAAGGCAAATGCTTACTGCCGGAATGAAGTACGATTTTTCAGAGCGAACCAAATTAAATGTAGAAGGTGCATTTACTAATAATGATTTGAATACTTTTTCTGAAATAGATGCTGATGATGATCGATCCTATGGTTTAAAAATTGATTTTCAGCATAGTGAAATATTAAAGCAGATTGACAGCAGCCGTGCTTTACTTTGGAATTCAGCCGTTTTTTATGAGCAAATTGGCAAAGACTTCCAATTCGTAGAACGTTATAGAGATGTTGAATTTGACCGGGATTGGAACATCAGAGGACTTCAGTTAAATGGAAAAGAACAATTACTTCGCGCTAGTACGGGACTTTCTTCTGCTCAAAACTTTTTTAATTATGAATTAGGTGCCTTTTTAAAGGGAAATGATTACGACGGGGCGCAACATGGCTATTCGGGAAATTACAGTAAGAAAGGGTTCAATATTCGTTCCCGAGGTAGTTACCTACAAGCCGACGCTTTAAACAATAGTGAGTTTTTAAGGCATTATACTACCGCTACTCAGAAAATTGGCAGTTATAGAATAGGTGCATATTTAGAAGAGGAGAGAATACTTTTTTACAAAGAAGACTCCGACAGTTTGCAGAGCAGCAGTTTTGACAGAATAATTTGGAAAGCATTTATAGAAAGAGGCGACAGCAGCGATGCAAATATGTATCGTTTAGGATATAGTGAGATTTACGATTACTACCCTCAAGGAACCAACTTAGCTTACGCGATGAAAAGTGAAAATTTTGAATTGGATTTTAGTATGTCAAAAAATCCACGAAGCAGGTTGAGCGGAAAATTAGGCTATCGAAAACTAACAATTAAAAGAGATGAATTAACTACTGAAGACCCAGAAAATACTTTGCTGGGACGCTTAGAGTACAATGCAAAAGCGCTGAAAGGCTTTATTAGTTCCAATACTTTTTATCAAATTGGCAGTGGTCAGGAGCTAAGACGGGAGTTTTCTTTTTTAGAAGTGAACGATGGACAAGGAACGCATTTGTGGAACGACTATAATGACAATGGCGTTAAAGAATTAAATGAATTTGAGGTAGCCGGTGCCAACAATCAGTTCCAGGCCAATTACATTAAAGTGTTTACCCCAACCAATGATTACATTCGCGTGTTTAGTAACCAATTTAACCAAGTGTTATTTTTAAGACCTAATGCGCTATTAAGTGGTGAAGAAGGTTGGCGAAAATGGCTAGGGAAGTTTTCTAATAAATCTGCTTATCGAGCTGAACGCAAAACGCAAATTGCTGAGGATGCATACAATCCTTTAAATACAAATGTTTCCGATAGCAGTTTGATTTCAATTAATTCCTCATTTTCAAATACGCTTTACTTTAATCGTTTGAGTTCAAAATTTGGAATCGAGTATTTTTATTTAAACAACAAAAGCAAAAATTTACTGACAAATGGCTTTGAGAGTCGGCAAATTCTTCAACATGAAGTTAGAGGAAGATATAATTTAAGTCGCGTTTTGTCAGTAGAAAGCCGAGTAAATTTGTCGGAAAGAGGAACCAGCTCCGAGTTTTTTCAAAATAGGAACTACACCATTGAAAGCCGTGAAGCAGAGCCGGAAATAATCTATCAGCCTTCCGTAAAATTCAGAACTTCTGTTTCTGTGATTTACTCAGAAAGAGAAAACCTTTTGGGCAGTGAATACTCATACAACAGAACAGCGGCTGTAGAGTTTAGATTTAACGAAGCCGGAAAAGGAAGTTTTTCATTGAACTTACAGTACATTGACATCGTGTTTAACAGCACCACCAATAACTCTTTGGCTTTTGAAATGCTCGATGGCTTAACACCTGGAGGAAACATTACTTGGAATTTGCTTTGGCAAAGAAACCTTTCGAATAGCTTGCAGCTAAACCTCAATTACGGTGGACGTAAGTCAGAAGACCTTCGGACTATTCACACCGGAGGAATGCAATTGAGAGCGTTTTTTTAATTGCTGCTTTGGAAAAGCTGTTAGTGTATTTAATAATAACTTTAACTTAATAGCTAATGTAGTCGTTTTTTTATGTTCATCCTTTTATGTAAAATTCTTACTATCTCTACAATACCATTTTTTGACTTTCTGTAAAAAATTAAATGAGACTTAACTTTTGTTACCCTATAATCTTTTCTGTTTTGTTCTAATTGTTTTCCTGCTAGAAAGTTGTTCGCAATAAAGTTAATTTCTTCAATTATCAAATCATAATATCTATCAGCTTGTTTTTTAGACCATTTTTGAAGTGTGAAAAACCAAATACTATTTAAATCATTTATTGCTTCTTTACTTATTCGATATTTACTTTTACTCATAAATGATTATGATGTAAGTCAGTTAAATTTTGTTTTGGATCAAAATCTTCTACAAAACCACTTTCTTCACCTTTTTGTAAGGCTTTTATAAGTTCCTCTTCTTTTCTTTCTTCGTTTTCCAATAGTTTCAATGCTGATTGAACTACTTCGCTAGCTGAAGCATATCTGCCGGATTGAATCTCTTCTTTAATGAACTGCTCAAAATAATTTCCAAGTGAAAGTGATATATTTTTCGCCATTTTAAATCATTTATATTCAAATATACAAAAGTTTAGTCTGTCTTACAACTAGCAGTTCAACACTTTTTTACAAAGAGTTATACTACGATAATTTTACAGCTCGCCAATTTCCAACTTCATCATAACGTCAACTTGTTCCTCTTTGCCTAGTGTAAAAAAATGTTGATCAAATTTGACAAAGCCATACTTTGCATAAAAGGAAATAGCAGAATGGTTCTTTTCCCAAACACCCAGCCACAAAAAGTTTACTTTATTTTGTCCGGCTAGTTCAATAGCTTTTTGTAATAACAGTTTTCCTATTCCTTTTCCTTGGTATTTTTTAAGCACATAAATGCGCTCTAGCTCCATCGTATTCTTAGTTCGTATTTCTGTTTGAGCATCCTCTAGGTTAATTTTCAAATATGCTGCAATATGCTTGTCTTCAGTCGCAAAATAGAAGGCAGAGTTAGGATTGTTTATTTCGCTTTCCACTTTTTGAAGTGTAAAGTTATTTTCTAGGTATTGCTCTAGGTTTTCTGTTGAATTTTCTGAGCCAAAGGTTTCTTTAAATGTTTGCTTGGCTATATTTTGTAGCTCAACCGCTTCATTTGGTTGTATTTTTCTAATTTCAATCAATTTAGAAAATTCTACTTCAACTCATAACTAAAGGATGCCATTTCGTAATCTTCTGCAAACAAAAATAATTTATACTCTCCTGATAGCACTTCGTAGTCTTCATTTGGTTTAGCCCAATCCATGCAATACTCTTTGGCAGCTCCATCGTAATCAATGGTTTTCATATCTGAATAATACGTCATTTGACCATTCAGCTCAAAACGATATTCATCTCCATCGCCGGGTGTTAAAATGCTGCCATCAGGCGCAATAATTCGAAGGTAAAGATCTTTCTTTTCTTTGGGAGCCACTTTATTTTCTTCTACTGTAAAGCAAATTCTAAGCTTGTCAGTTCGCCTAGCACGATCCACCTCTTTTCCGGTCATGTCTCGCTTTACTTTTACACCAAACACAGAAACATCCTTTACACTCAAGCGACTGGCTATTTCTACCTTACTCGAAAGGTTTTCATTCGTTTGCTGTAGTTTTTTGGCTTTGGTTCGCTCCTCAGACAATGTTCGTCTAACCTCTTCATTCTCCATTCTCAAACCAACATTTAATGTGTTGAGTGAGTCTATAGTTACCACATAGCCTCTCATAATGGTTCGCAGTGTCTTGGTTTCTTTACGAAGCTTGTAAATGGCGTAGTCTTTATCTTTCACCTTGGCCAACAATTCTTCCACTTCTTGTCTACGGTTAGATAACTCCACTTTCATAGAATCGTTATCGGTCTCTAAACTATCAAAACCATGGAGCATTTCTTCAAGCTCATTTTGTAATTCAGCTCTTTCGTCATTTAAAATTTCTACTTCAGAACCTCTTTGAGCGAAATCTTTTTGAAGTTCAAAGTACTTCCACAAAGTAAAGCCCAAAGCCAATGATAGCAACACAATGATACTAATCAGTACACGATTAGTTGCTCTTGCTTGCTCTTTGTCGACTTTTAAGCTGTTCTTTCCTTCAATTTCTGCCATTTCTCCTTTTTTGCAAATATAATTCTTAGAACTGAATACCAAAGGGAATTATTGTTCAACTTATAAGAGTTGAATTAAGGTACTTATTCAAAAATGAAAGCTTGTGTTTCCTTTTGATTGGTTTTAAAAGCACGAAACATTCCGGAAGTGTTAAAAGGCATACTTATATTTCCATTTTTATCCATGGCAATTAAGCCTCCGGAGCCTGCTGCATTTTTTAGTTTGGTTTTAATTATTTCTTCAGTTGCTTGTTTTAGCGATTTCTGAGCATACTTTATTTGAGCAGCAACATCATAAGCTACCGCATAGCGAATAAAATACTCTCCATGACCGGTGCAAGAAACAGCACAATTTTCATCGGCATAAGTCCCTGCACCAATAATGGGTGAATCGCCAATTCTCCCAAACTTTTTGTTGGTCATTCCACCGGTTGAAGTGCCGGCAGCTAAATTTCCATTTTTGTCTAAACATACCACGCCCACTGTTCCATGTTTTTCAGCAGAAATGGCTCTTTGTAGTGATTCATACCTTTTTTGTGTAAAAAAATAAGTTGGAGAAACTGTATCTAAATTCACCGAAACTGCAAATTCCTCTGCTCCCTTTCCGCTTAGCATCACGTGTTTTGATCTTTCCATAACTGCTCTAGCTGCTTTAATTGGATTTTTAATTCGGCTTACTCCAGCTACAGCTCCAGCTTGCAAATTGCTGCCGTTCATAATTGAGGCGTCCAACTCATTTTTACCTTCATGAGTAAAAACAGCGCCTTTACCTGCATTAAAAAGCGGAGAATTTTCCAATATTTCAATCGCAGTCACTACTGCGTCAATGCTGCTACCATTATTGTCTAAAACAGCATAGCCGGCTTCGGTAGCTTCTTTTAATTTAGCTAAATAAACTTTCTCCAAGCTGTCAGAGATTTTTCCTTTTATAAGATTTCCTGCTCCACCATGAATGGCAAGTCCATAAACTAACTCTCTTGTGTTTTTCGGAGTGTCTTTTGCGGGTTCTGTTTTACAAGCAAAAAGTGCTAAGGTAAAGCAGACAAGAAAAGCAAATTTATTCATCTGTATTTTTTTTCGAAGGTAGAATAATTTTAAATTTTCACATCAGATTTTGAGAAAAATCAAATTCTTACTACTTTTAATCAGTGATTGGCTCTGTATTTCAGTTGTTTTACCCAAAAGTTTGTTTTGCTTGTGGCAAGCCCCTGAGCAAAAACTTTGAACATATTTGCTTGCAATGTCGGCACTCTTTGCCCAGAACCGAAGCCTTTGAGCGAAAGGAAAATCCTATTCAAAAAATGTTTTGGGGTCGTTTACCGCTTGAACGTGCAACCTCATTTCTTCAGTTTCAAAAAAGCGGGAAAGTACAGCGTTTGATTCACCATTTTAAATACAAAGGGATTAAAGAAATTGGCTATACACTAGGACAGATGGCTGCTTTTGAACTAAAAGAAAAAGGATTTTTTAAAGGAATTGATGCCATTGTGCCCATTCCTATTCATAAGCTAAAATTAAAAAAAAGAGGCTACAATCAAAGTCATTTTATTGCAGAGGGCATTTCTGATGCTATTCAAATCAACATTGATTTAGAATTAATTAACAAAGAGATTCACACAGATTCGCAGACAAAAAAAAGTCGTTTTAAACGATGGCAAAATGTAGATTCAAGTTTCAAACTCAACACGGAAAGAATTCCTGAATATAGGGGCAAGCACATATTGCTGGTTGATGATGTGCTGACTACCGGCTCTACTTTAGAAGCCTGCGGAAGTCAATTATTGCAAATACCGGGAGTAAAACTGAGCTTGTTGACCATGGCTGTGGCTGAAGGGTAATTAACCTAGGAGCATTCGCAAAAAGTCTAGGCAATATGAGTCAAATAATCAATGAAATATTCTTGCATTTATAAATCGCAAAAGCGACTTCGCTTGAATTAGCTACTTTTGCAATGAATATTAATGTATGGCAGAAAATTTAATCATTGAGGCAAATCTCTCAAAAAAAGACAAATACGAACAACTATATCCACAGCTCAAAGCATTATTGAGCGGAGAAACGGACTTTATTGCCAATTTAGCTAATCTAGCAGCAGCATTGCGACAAGCATTTGGCTTTTTTTGGGTGGGTTTTTATCTAGATAAAGAAGGTGAGTTAGTTTTAGGGCCATTTCAAGGACCAATTGCCTGTACTAGAATTGCTATTGGAAAAGGCGTTTGCGGAACTTCTTATAAAAAAATGGAAACAATTGTAGTGGAGGATGTCAACGCATTTCCAGGTCACATCGCTTGCAGCGCAGATTCAAAATCAGAAATTGTAGTCCCTTTTCGTTTTTCTAAGGATAAAAGTGGCGTTTTGGATATCGATAGTGATCAATTAGCAGATTTCGATCAAGTTGATAGAGTTTATTTAGAAAAAATTGTGAAGTTGTTGAAATAATGAAGTATTCTCCACATATAGTTATCGCTTTACTTGCCATTTTAGTTTCTGCTTGTGCACAAGTTGTTGCCCCTACCGGAGGTACTAGAGATACGCAGCCACCTCAGGTTAAAGAAGTAAAGCCTGAAAATGAGAGCCTGAATTTTAATCGTGAACAAACAATTTCTATCACTTTCGACGAATTTGTTAAGTTGGAAAATATCAATGATAAATTAATTATTTCCCCACCCTTAGAGCATGATATTAAAACGAAGTTAAGAGGTAAAACCCTAGAGATTAAATTTGAAGACACTTTAAAAGAAAACACAACTTATGTGATGAATTTCAATGAGTCTATTGTGGATTTAACAGAAAATAATCCGCTAGACTTTACTTATGTTTTTTCTACAGGAAATGAAATTGACAGCTTTGTTGTGAGTGGACGACTTGTTAATGCTTTTGACTTAAAAGTATTTAAAGATGCATGGGTAGCACTCTACAATGACTTGGAAAGCGATTCACTACCCATGAAAAAAATGCCTACTTATATAGATAAAACAAATGAAGAAGGTTTGTTTGAAATTACTAATGTAAAGGCAGGCAAATATAAATTATTAGCCATAGCAGATGAGAACAAAAATTTCTTGTTTGACAAGCCCACAGAAAAAATTGCTTTTAAAAACGAATTTATTGAGGTTTCCGAAAATTCCATTAACGACAGTTTAAAGCTATTCCTATTTGAAGAGGATAAGCAAAAGTTATTTGTTGAAGAAAAAAAAGAAGATGGCCCTCACTTTTTTATCAAACTTAGTCGAACTATTGACTCAGTAAGTTATAACTTTATTGATACTACACAAAGTGAAGTACTCTTGTTAAGTCAAGTCAGTAAAGAGAATGACAGCTTGCATTTTTGGATGAAAAATATTCAATTTGATAATTATCGCTTAGTAGTTGAGTCTGCTGATTTTTCAGACACTATAAAGTTTGACACAGATACACTGACAAAAAAGAATAAATTAAAGCTAACTAACCCTTTACCTTCTATTCAGCCCTATTATCAATCGATTAAATTGGAATTTAACCGACCGATTAAATCCTTTGATGCTAGCAAAGTGAAACTTTTAAATACTGATTCTGTGACGCTTGATTTTAAAATTGAGCAGTCAAAAAGAAAGGCTATTTTACACATTAAAGCCAATCTTCAGCAAGATAGCAGTTATCATCTGATTATTGCTGATAGTGCTTTTACCGACATTTATAGTTTTGCAAATGATAGTATTGGAAAGTCTTTTTCGATAGATGCTGAAGATGACTACAGCACCTTAGAAGTCGAGGTGGTTAACGAATTCGACTTCCCACAGTTTGTACAATTATTAGATGGACAAGAAAAGGTGATTCAGGAACATAAGGTGGATTCCGGAAAGCTAACTTTCAATCATCTCAAGTCCGGCAAATACAACTTAAAGTTAATTATTGACCGCAATAGAAACGGGAAATGGGATACCGGAGATTATATTGAAAACTTACAGCCGGAACCAGTTTGGATGTATGAAGAAACCATTGATTTAAGACCTAATTGGGATCAAGAAATCAAGTGGATTATTGCCCATTAGACATTGAAAAACTTGGTTGTTTTTTGTAGTACTTTAATAATAATGTACCACACAACTGAGGCAACAGCAAGCATCCACCAATAACTTTCCATTTTTAATATTTCTCCGTTACGAATATAACTACCAATCGCTTCAAAAACGAATATCACGATGAAAAGATTCATGATGCCTGTCTTTTCTTGTTTGATGATCTTTGGCCAGCTAAAGCTATATTGAGGCTTAATCCACTTACTGAAAGCAGGAATAAAAGCCGGTGTTTTTGAAGCCCAATCGGTGTATTTATCGCCGTACTTTTCTGTTAAAAAAGCTTCTTCTGCATACATGATTCTTTCATAATACACCCAATACATAAAGGTAAAAGCTACAATAAACCAAGGCTCCTGAGTAAAACCGGCAATCCCTAGCCACATAAAGAAGTTTCCGACATAAAGTGGATGACGACAAATTGAATAAAGACCTGTAGAGTTTACTTCATCGGCTACTTGTCCAACTGTAGTGTTTCGTCCAGAAGTATTTTTAGCGGCATGACCCACTGCGTGAACTCTTATTAATAAGCCTAAAAGTGCAACTGCCAAACAAATGAATTTATAAACTTCACCTTGCTGATGAGGTAAAACATCTGAAGTCATTTCATTTTGAATATAAACAGCAAGTCCGGCAATAATAATAATAACAGGCAAGTAACTGCGGTGTTTAAATAGAAAATCACCTTGAGTTCTAAGTTCTTTTTTAAGTGTCATGCGATAAGTTGAATCATAATTTTTGAAATCGGCTGTAAAAGTAGACTAATTCTAAAAAAAGGCAATAAAAAAGTTTGAGTAACACTTTTTGTCCACTTTAAATCTGAGTAAAATAAATCGATGAAGTTTATTAAAGTGCGTGAAGAAAAGTTTACTAACAAGAGTATTTTGCATTATGCTCAATACTCTTGCTCTAAACTGTTTGTTGTACCCAGGGCCGGAGTCGAACCGGCACGCCCGAAGGCATTGGTGTTTGAGACCAACGCGTCTACCAATTCCGCCACCTGGGCAAGTGATGTTTTAACCTGAAGGTAGATTCAGGACCGACAATTAACTGCGTTGGTCTCCAACGCGCCTGCCTGTCGGCAGACAGGTCTAACAATTCCGCCACCTGGGCTTTTAAGTTAAAATTAATTGAAAAGTGTAATTTAACAATTAATTTTGTCGAATAATTCTCCGCAAAAAAATGCGGTATTATCCTGAATTGGTGGGACAAAATTATCCAATACTTTTGATAAAGCACAACACTTTTAAAAATAAATTTTATTTGTCTGTGTATTTATTTGGCGTCGATTGATTTAATTGATAAATTTGCACCCCTTTAAATAATGGCTGTTTTCTCATGACAAATGAAGTAAAAATATTTGCAGGTTCTAACACTAAAATGCTAGCGACAAAAATCGCCAAAGGTTTTGGAATGGAGCTAGGTAAGTCCTCAATTAGTCACTTTTCAGATGGAGAGTTCCAACCTTCGTTTGAGGAGTCAGTTCGCGGGGCAGATGTTTTTATCATTCAGTCTACCAATCCACCAACTGATAATTTATTTGAATTATTGTTGATGGTTGATGCAGCTAAGAGAGCTTCAGCAAAAAGAATTATAGCTGTTATTCCTTATTTCGGTTTTGCTCGTCAAGATCGTAAAGATCAACCTAGAGTTCCTATTGGGTCTAAGTTGGTGGCAAATATGTTAGCAGCAGCTGGTGTTAGTAGAGTAATGACAATGGATCTACATGCTGACCAGATTCAAGGATTCTTTGAAGTTCCTGTAGATCATTTGTATGCTTCAGCTGTTTTCTCTCAAGCCATTAAAGATTTAAATTTGCCAAACCTTATTATGGCATCTCCTGATATGGGTGGCTCTAAAAGAGCTTATGCGTATGCAAAACACTTAGAGGCTGATGTTGTAATCTGTTACAAACAACGCAAAAAAGCCAATAACATTGATAAGATGTTTGTGATTGGCGACGTTGAGGGGAAAGATGTTGTTTTAGTTGACGACATGATTGATACTGCAGGAACATTAACAAAAGCTGCAGATCTAATGAAAGAAAAAGGAGCCACATCTGTTCGAGCAATCTGTACTCACCCAATTTTATCGGGAAGTGCTTATGAACGAATTGAAAATTCTGCATTGACAGAATTGTTGGTGACTGATACAATTCCTTTAAAACAAGAATGCAGCAAAATCCGAGTGATTTCTGTTGCTGATCTGTTTGCTAAGGTAATATACAAAGTGCATAACTATGAATCGATAAGTTCATATTTTATATTTTAAAAACGCTAATACCTAAAAATAGATTAGAATGAAGTCTGTTGAATTAAAAGCTGCCTCAAGAGAGGATATGGGATCTAAAGGTGCCTTAAAGGCATTAAGAACTGAAGGCAGAGTGCCTGCAATCCTTTATGGTGGCAAAGAAAACATTAACTTTCATGTTGATGAGATTGCTTTTTCAAAGCTGATCAATACTTCTGAAGTACACTTGATTGATTTGAATTTCGGAGATAAAACAGTGAAAGCTGTTATTCGCGAAGTACAATTTCACCCTGTGTCTGATGAGCCAATCCATGCCGATTTTATGGAGGTTTTTGATGATAAGCCAATCACTATTGGTATTCCTGTAAGATTCACAGGAAACTCTGTAGGTGTAATGAAAGGTGGTTCTCGTCGTGAAAAAATGAGAAAGCTTATTGTAAAAGCACTTCCTAACGATGTTCCGGAAGAAGTTGTTGTTGACATTACTAAAATGAAAATTGGTGATGTAATACAAGTTGAAGACATCAATATCGACGGTGTTGAATTCTTAGATCATCCTAAAGCTGTAATCGTTGCCGTTAAAATGTCTCGTTTGGTGGTTAAAGGTGCAGACGATGATGAAGATGAAGAAGACACTGATGAAGAAGGTAGTGAAGAAGGTGCAGAAGCAGCAACTGAAGAAGCTACTGCTGAATAAATAATAAGATGAAGTACCTGATTGTAGGACTTGGGAACATTGGTTCTGAGTACGAAAATACCAGGCACAACATAGGTTTTAAAACATTGGATGCCTTTGCAAAGGCATCCAATGTTTCTTTTAGCCCTAATCGATATGCGGATACTGCCGTAGTAAAATTTAAGGGTCGCAGCTTGCTTCTGGTGAAACCTACCACCTATATGAACCTTAGTGGCAAGGCTGTTAACTACTATCTTCAGGAAGAAAAAGTCCCACTAGAAAGGCTATTAATCATTACCGATGACTTAGCACTGCCTTTTGGTATCTTACGTTTAAAGGGTAAAGGGAGTGATGGTGGACATAATGGTTTGAAAAACATCAATCAAATTCTCGGCAGGCAAGATTACCCCCGACTTCGTTTTGGCGTAGGCAATGAGTTTAATCGTGGAAGCCAAATCAACTATGTGTTAGGTGAATGGAACGAAGAAGAGGCCAAACAGCTCCCGGAGCGCATAGAACAATGCCAAAAAATAATACAAGCCTTTAGCACAATTGGCATTCAAAGAACCATGAATGAGTTTAATGGGAAGTAGGTGTAGAGGATATACAGAGTTTCTTTTTCATAGTGCTATCTCAAACTCATCTCCATCTATTCCCACCGGAAATTTTTCACGAAAGTCAGCCAATTCTTTGAAACTTAAGGTTACGGTTTGAACCGTCGTTTGATGATCCTCCGCTTTCCAAATTACTTCGCCTTTTGCATCAATATAGCACGAACCTCCGCTGTAAGGAATACCCTTTCCGTCTTTACCCACTCTGTTAAGCCCAACAACATAAGCTTGATTTTCTATAGCTCGAGCGGCTAATAGTTTCTTCCAGGCTTCTACCCTTGGTTCAGGCCAATTGGCAATGTAGATCAGTAAATCGTACTCTGCTTTAGCAAAGGTATTACGATCAGTTTTAAAACGATTACGGCTCCAAACCGGGAAACGCAAATCATAGCACACCAAGGGCATAATTTTCCAGCCTTTCAACTCCACAATTAAGCGCTTATTTCCAGCAGAAAAATGTTCATTTTCGTTCGCCATGCGAAATAAATGGTGTTTGTCGTAGGTTTCACACTCCCCATTTAGCTTCATCCAAATCAAGCGATTGAAATATTCCCCATCTTCTTCAATAATTAAACTGCCACAAATAACAGCTTGTTGTTTTTGAGCCTGTTTTTGCATCCAATTAATTGTTGCCCCATTCATCGTTTCTGCTAAATCAGACGAACGCATACTAAAGCCGGTATTAAACATCTCCGGCAAGAGAATCAAATCCGTTTGCTCAATCTGCTCGAATAGTTGCTCAAATAGCTTGAAATTTGCTTGAGGGTCTTCCCAAGCTAAATCTGCTTGACATAAACTAACTCTAAGGTCTTCCATTTTACAATATAAGGTCTAAAATCTAAAGTCTTTAACTTCGTTCTTGATTCTTACCTTTTTCTTCTTGGTTCTATATATTTTATAGCAAACACTATAGTTTATTTAGAATAGCCGCAGCCTCCTCTAAAGTACTATTTTGTTTGGCAAAACAAAAACGCAAAACTTTATGGTCTACTTTTTTATTGTAAAATACTGAAACGGGAATAGAAGCTATTTTAAACTCTTTTGTTAAACGAATTGCAAAATCCACATCTGCTTCATCACTAATGTTTTCATAGCCTAACAATTGAAAATAACTTCCCTGAGCAGGTTTTAAAGTAAAATTGCTGCTCTCTACCAGTTTTCTGAATAAGTCTCTTTTTTCCTGATAAAAAGCTGATAATTCAAGATAGGCATCGCGATTATCTAAAAACTTTGCATAAGCTGCTTGAACAGGTGTATTAACCGAAAAAACATTGTACTGATGAGTTTTTCTAAACTCTTTCATTAACTCTGCCGGAGCTAAACAATAGCCCACTTTCCAGCCGGTAGTGTGGTAGGTTTTTCCAAAGGAAGAAATAATAAAACTGCGTTCTGCTAAATTTGGAAATGCGGCTACACTGTTGTATTTTTCACCATCAAAAACAATGTGTTCATAAACTTCATCGCTTAAAACTAACATATTTGATTGCATGGTTAACTTTTCCAGCTCTGCTAAATCTTTTTTACTTAAAATACTTCCTGTTGGGTTATGAGGGCTGTTTATGATAATCATTTTGGTACGCTGATTAATCACTTTTTTAACCTCTTCCCAATTAATTTTATAATTAGGGTCTTTTAATTGAACGTATACCGGTTTTCCGCCAACCAATTCAATGGCAGGTTCATAACAATCATAAGCAGGCGTAAAGATAATTACCTCATCACCTTCGTTTACCGTTGAGGCAATTGCAGTAAATATAGCTTGAGTAGCTCCGGCAGTAATCGTTATTTCTGTTTCTGGATTGTATTTTCCGCCATACAAAAAAGCTGTTTTTTCAGCAATTTTTTCTCTTAAGGCCGGTAAACCTGCCATAGGAGCATATTGGTTTTGCCCAGATTTCATGGCCTCGTGTACTAATTCAATTAATTGCGGAGCACATTCAAAATCAGGAAATCCCTGTGATAAATTAATAGCTTTCTCTTTAGATGCCAAAGCCGACATTTTGGTAAAAATTGTCGGCCCTACTTTAGGCAACTTAGAGTTAAGCGAAGCAGAAAAGCTTGGCATAAAAATAAATTTGGTTTGTACGATAGCCTACTTCAAGGAAGCGCTAAAGAACTCGCGGTTCATGCGAGCAATGTTTTCTAAGGAAATGCCTTTAGGACATTCTACCTCACAAGCTCCTGTATTTGAACAAGGTCCAAAACCTTCTTCTTCGGCTTGTTTCACCATATTTAAAACACGGTTTTTAGCTTCAATTTGACCTTGTGGTAATAGCGCATATTGAGATACCTTAGCAGCAACAAATAATGAAGCTGAGGCGTTTTTACAAGCCGCTACGCATGCTCCGCAACCAATACATGTAGCTGCATCAAATGCTTTGTCTGCACTTTCTTTGTCTACCGGAATAGCGTTAGCATCAACTGTATTTCCTGAAGTATTTACAGATACGTATCCACCCGCATGTTGAATACGATCAAAGGATTCACGATCAACAACCAAATCCTTAATTACAGGAAATGCTTTTGCTCTAAACGGCTCAATATAAATGGTGTCTCCATCTTTAAAAGAACGCATGTGCAACTGACAAGTAGTGATTCTTCTTCCCGGTCCGTGAGGTTCTCCATTAATGTGCAAGGAACAAGCACCACAAATACCTTCTCTACAGTCGTGATCGAAAGCTACCGGCGAATTACCTTCATTAATCAATTTGTCGTTTAACATATCCAACATTTCCAAAAAAGAACTATCGGGAGAAACGTCGCTTAATTGATAAGTTTCAATCTGACCTTTTGCATTGGCATTTTTCTGACGCCAAATTTTTAGGGTTAAATTCATTCCTTTTGATGTAGACATAATCTTTTCTTATTTGTATGAACGTGTTTTTAATTCCACATTCTCAAAGTTCAACTCTTCTTTATGCATAATGGCTTCTGATGGCTTGCCGGTATATTCGTAAGCTGCTACATAGGCAAACTGCTCATCTCTTCTTTCGGCTTCACCTTCTTCTGATTGATATTCTTCACGGAAGTGACCTCCACAAGATTCTTCTCTTTCAAGTGCATCTCTGGCAAATAACTCACCTAACTCTAAAAAGTCAGCAACACGACCAGCTTTTTCAAGTTCTTGGTTCATTTCATCGATACTTCCGGGAACTCGAACATCTTTCCAGAACTCTTCTCTTAGTTCAGCAATCTCTTTAATAGCTTCTTTTAAGCCCTCAGCAGTTCTTGCCATACCTACTTTATCCCACATGATTCTTCCCAACTTTTTGTGGAAATAATCTACGGAGTGATTTCCATTATTATTTACAAACTTTTCTAAAGTCTCTCGCACTTCTTTTTCAGCTTGCTCAAATTCTGGAGTATCTGTTGGAATGGCACCTGTTCTAATATCGTCTGCTAAATAGTCTCCTATGGTGTAAGGCAATACAAAGTAGCCATCGGCTAATCCTTGCATTAAAGCAGATGCACCTAGTCGATTAGCCCCATGATCAGAGAAGTTTGCTTCTCCAATTGCATATAATCCGGGAACGGTAGTCATAAGGTTGTAATCCACCCAAACACCACCCATAGTATAGTGTACTGCCGGATATATTTTCATAGGAGTTTTGTAAGGATTCTCAGCAGTAATTTGTTGATACATATCAAACAAGTTACCATACTTTGATTCAATTACCTTTTCTCCGAGTTTAGTTATTTCTTCGGCAGAAGCATTTTTAACACCTTTAATGTGTGCTTCTTCTTTACCATAACGCTGTATGGCCGATTTAAAATCTAAGAAAACACCTTCATTGGTGTCGTTATTTACCACACCAAAACCGGCATCACATCTTTCTTTTGCAGCTCGAGATGCCACATCACGTGGAACTAAGTTTCCAAAAGATGGATATCGACGCTCCAAATAGTAATCTCTATCTTCTTCTTTTATATCTGTTGGTTTTAAGCGTCCTTCGCGAACTGCTTTCGCATCTTCTAATTTCTTTGGCACCCAAATTCTACCATCATTACGAAGCGACTCCGACATCAACGTTAATTTTGACTGTTGTGTTCCGTGAACAGGAATACAAGTAGGGTGAATTTGCGTGTAACAAGGATTGGCGAAAAAAGCGCCATTTTTATGAATTTTCCAAGCGGCTGTAACGTTAGAGCCCATGGCATTGGTCGAAAGGAAAAATACGTTTCCATAACCACCGGAAGCAACCACCACTGCATGTGCAGAATGTCTTTCAATTTCTCCACTTACTAAGTTTCTGGCAATAATGCCTCTTGCCTTGCCATCGATTTTAACGACATCCAACATTTCATGTCGGTTGTACATTTTAATCTTTCCTTTGGCAATTTGTCGGTTCATGGCTGAATAAGCACCTAGCAACAATTGCTGTCCGGTTTGACCTTTGGCATAAAATGTTCTGGAAACCAAAACTCCACCAAAAGAACGGTTATCTAAAAGACCGCCGTAATCTCTGGCAAAAGGAACACCTTGTGCCACACATTGGTCAATGATGTTTGCCGAAACTTCAGCCAAACGATATACATTCGCTTCGCGAGAACGGTAGTCACCTCCTTTAACAGTATCGTAAAATAAGCGATAGATGGAATCACCATCGCCTTGATAATTTTTAGCTGCATTAATTCCACCTTGAGCGGCAATAGAGTGCGCACGTCTAGGAGAATCTTGGTAGCAAAATGCTTTTACATTATAACCCAATTCAGCTAAAGTTGCTGCTGCAGAACCTCCCGCTAAACCGGTACCTACCACAATCACATCAATGTTTCTTTTGTTGGCAGGGTTAACTAATCGAATGTTGTTTTTATGATTTGTCCATTTGTCTTTTAATGGACCTTCAGGTATTTTAGAATCTAAATTCATAGTCAATCTTTTAAAATTCTGCTTTTAGGCCATTAAATACATGTATATTGGAATAATTGCAAACAAAGCCGGAACAATGATGGCAAAAGCATATCCAAGTTTCTTAATTATTGGGGTGTAAGTTTGATTTCTCAACCCTAAAGATTGAAAAGCACTCTGAAATCCATGTACTAAGTGAAAAGCAATGGCAATCATACCTAACACATAAAATGCCACTAAAATAGGGTTTTGAAATCCTTCTAAAACTACTGTATATAAGTCTCTCATAGCTGCTCCCATAACTTCTCCGTTTAAAAGGACTTCACCATTTTCAATGGTTCCACCTTTTACTACTGAGCCGTCCTTTAATACTGGAGCACTTCCGTCTTCTGTCATCATATAGGGAGTAGAACCAAACTTGTATTCATACCAGAAGTTTTGCATGTGAACTACAATGTAAACAAAGATGATTGTTCCTAATATTCCCATATTTCTGGAAGACCACATTGAGTTTGCTGAGGGCTTATTATAAGCGTAGCCTTGTGGTCTTGCTTTTCGATTTGCCGCAGTTATAACAATACCGTCTACTAAGTGAAACAGTATACTAAAATAGGTCAAATACGAAAGAATTTTAACCGCCGGATTTGTCGTCATAAATACGGCATATTCGTTAAACTGAAGTTGACCTTCGTAGGTGGTGGCAAAGAGTTGCAAGTTGCCAATTAAGTGACCTACAAGAAAAAGACAAAGGAATAAGCCGGTGAAAGCCATCCAATACTTTTTTACAATGTGTGATTTAATTAAACCTTTTGATTCGCTCATCAGAAGAATTTTTAATTTAGCTAATTGACCGCAAATTTAAACCTTGATTTATTGTAAGCCAATTTTTCTACTTTTAATTATTTTATTTAGACTGGTTCTTAATAAGTCTTAATTGAATTGTTGCATCATAACAATTCAATTATCGAAAAGTTTCCTTCCGTCGTAAAATATTGTGTATTTACAAGTGTTTCTTAAACCACTGAACTATAATGCTATCCCTTAGTAATGAGCGATTACTAATTGAGTGATTACCTTTTTCAATTAAAATGAATTTGTGAGGTTTATTGTTTTTTTCTAAACTATCTTTAAGTCGTTCAGATTGTTTAAATGATACTCTTTTATCATTGTCACCATGAATTATTAACATTGGGGCATTAATTGAGTCTGACCAAAAAACTGCAGATCTATTTATAAACTCCTTTCTATTGTTGATTGTGTCGCCAATTAATTCTTTGTAAACTTTATCATAGAGTCTTGGACGGTCTTTTGATGATTGAAATAAATTGGAAGGAGCACCTACAGTTGCAATTGCTTTTAACTTACTAGTTTTTTTTGCTAGAATATAACTCATCATTCCTCCTCGAGAAAAGCCTAAAACTCCAATCCGCTTTTGGTCAATATATTGAATTTTATTGGTAAGATTAATAAGACAAAGCAAATCTTCAGCATCCTTTCCTCCATATTCATCAATTCCTTCAGAGCTTAAATTTCCTCTGTACTGAGAAGCTAAAACTACAAAACCATGTGAAACTATTTGATCGAGGTATTTTAACTGAAATAAATTAATCGAACCATAATCTCGATTCCCTCCACGATTATATAAAATCAATGGAAGTTTTTCTGTATCAGTTATATGAATAGGCTTTAGTAGAAAAGCTTCAATTTCGACACCTTGAGAAAAATATCTAATTTTAAGTACTTTCGAATTGTCAAGGGTGTAACTCTCAATTCCCTTAGCATAACTAAGTGAGCAGTCTTTATTAGCTCCAGAACAAGAAATAAAAAATAAAGCAAGTATGAATAAATATTTGAGCATCGAGGTTTAAATACTGAGTATGTTTAACAATATTAATAAATTAAGTTGTTTTTTAGAATGGAGCTTTATCTTTAAGCAATTTCCACCCCTAAATTTTTCTATGCCCCTCCAGCATCGTATCTTTGTTTTTCATTAAAAATAAGCTATGAAGTATTTACCAATCAACAATAATTTATTCGTAAAAAACAGAGTAAAATTTGCCAAGGCGCTTAAGCCAAAATCTTTGGCAATTTTTAATTCAAACGACATAATGCCCACCAATGCTGATGGGACTATGCCTTTTCGACAAAACAATGATATTTTTTACTTGAGTGGTGTAGACCAGGAAGAATCGATTCTGGTAATTTTTCCCGATGCACCTATGGAGAAATACAAAGAGATGCTTTTCTTAAAAGAAACAAATGATGAAATTGCCATTTGGGAAGGAGAAAAACTAACCAAAGAGGCAGCAGAAAAAACCTCGGGTATTAAAACTGTTTTTTGGTTAAAAGATTTTGAAAAAACATTGAATGCCATTATTTATGAAGCAGAGAATATATACTTAAACGACAATGAGCATTTGCGAGCAGACACAACGGTGCAGACTAGAGACGATCGTTTTAGAGATTGGCTCACTAAAGAATACTCAGTTCACAATTATGAGCGTTCTGCACCAATACTACATAAACTTAGAGCCATTAAAGAGCCGGAAGAGATCGAGTTGATGCAACAAGCTTGTAACATTACCGGAAAAGCAGTAGATCGCATTTTAAAATTTATTAAACCCGGTGTAATGGAGTTTGAGATTCAGGCTGAGATTATGCATGAGTTTTTACGCAATCGTTCAAGAGGTTTTGCTTACGAACCTATTTTAGCTTCGGGTTTTAATGCCTGTGTTCTTCATTACGTTCAAAACAACCAAGAATGTAAGGACGGCGATTTAATCTTAATGGACTTTGGAGCAGAGTATGCAAATTACGCATCTGATTTAACCAGAACTGTTCCGGTTAACGGCAAGTTTACGGAGCGTCAGAAAGAAGTTTACACTGCTGTTTTAACAGTGATGAAGCAAGCTATAGCAATTTTACGTCCCGGCATTACTTTGCATGAATACCACAAAAAAGTGGGTGAAATGATGACAGAACAACTTCTAAAGTTAGGTTTGCTAAGTCAGGAAGAGGTAAAGAATGAAAACCCGGATTGGCCTGCATACAAAAAGTACTTTATGCACGGAACTTCTCATTACATTGGTTTGGATGTTCACGATGTAGGAAGCTGGTATGAGCCTATTGAAGCAGGAGCTATGTTCACCGTTGAGCCCGGAATCTACATTCGCGAAGAAAATATGGGAATTCGTTTAGAAAATGACATCTTAATTACTGAAGATGGTCACAAAGATTTAATGGGGCATATTCCGTTGGAAATTGAAGAGATAGAAGCGGCAATGAATGCATGAAAATGAAGCGTTTTCATGAGTTTCGCGGTGAACAATTGGCTTATCATGACAAAGGTAAAGGGAGCACAATTGTTTTGATTCACGGTTTTTTGGCAAATGGAGATTTGTGGAAAGCCTTTAGCGCTCGATTAGCGAAAAGCTATCGACTAATCATACCGGATTTGCCCGGACATGGAGACTCAAAAGCCATTGGCTATGTTCATAGCATGGAATTGATGGCTGAGGGAATTCACAGTTTATTGAAGGAACTGAAAATTCGTAAAGCCTTATTTGTAGGACATTCTTTAGGTGCTTATGTGGCTTTGGCTTTCGCCGAAAAAAGTCCTGATTATGTTAAAGGTTTGTTATTAATTAACTCCACTGCAAAAGGAGATTCATTGGTTCGAAAACGCTCCAGAAATCAACTCATTCAGTTGGTGAAAGAAAATAGAGATAAAGCGATAGAGCTTTTATTGCCTACTTTTTTTAAAGCAAAAAAACGCAAAACTCACTTTCACATTAAAGCTTATTCTAAAATGGCTCAAAGATGTGATTTGCAAAGCATTGTTGCTACTGTAGAAGGCATGAAAAGACGAAAGGAAAGGGAGATTGTACTCAAATTTGCTCCTTTTCCTTTTGCTTATTTTGCAGGTAAAGAAGATGAGATACTACCGTATAAGGTGCTTCAAGCTGAGTCACAGTTAAGTGAAAAAGGAAGTTTTGCTATGATAGAAGAAGCGGGACACATTTTACCATTTGAGTATCCTGAATATACTTTTAAAGCCATAAAGCTTTTTGCCAAAGAACTGAGCTTAAAGTCGTATTAGTTTCTTGGCAATTTCTCCATTATCAATTACGTAAACTTGATATTGGCCATTTTTTAAACGACTTATATCAATCTCTTTTTTATTATTGGGTGTGATCGTTCCGCTTAATCTAATTCTTCCATTCATATCGCAAAGATCAAAAATAGCCTCCTTCGACTGACTCTGGTAGTCGATGAAAATTTTTGAAGCATTCAATTCTATGTCGAGTTTCTTGTCGATAATTGTGATGGTTTTAGAAACGTAATTTTAATGATAATTTAGCTTAGTTGTTGAATTTCAAACAATAAAATAGACAAACAATTTAATTTAATCTACCAAAGCGATAAAACTGACTACCAAAGCACCTCTTTTAAAAACAAAAGTAATTTCAGGCTGTTGAAGCCGTTAGAAAGTTTAATTTTGTGAAAAAATCCATGGAAAAATTTTGCGAAAGCTTAAGTACATATAAGCGCAGAAAAAGTCGTGTTGTTAAGATTGGAAATTTAGCAATGGGTGGTGATTATCCCATTCGCTTACAATCGATGACCACAACTGACACCATGGACACCGATGCAAGTGTTGAGCAGTCGATTCGTATGATTGAGGCCGGTTGTGAGTTGGTTAGAATAACTGCTCCTAGTAAAAAAGAAGCCGAGAACCTTAAAAATATAAAAGACAAACTGAGAGCATTAGGCTACGATACTCCTTTAGTAGCCGATATTCACTTTACACCAAATGCTGCGGAAATAGCTGCTCGTATTGTTGAAAAAGTTAGAGTAAATCCCGGGAACTACGCTGATAAGAAAAAATTTGAAAACATTGAATATACTGACGAATCTTATCAGGCAGAGCTAGCTAGAATTGAAGAGAAATTCACTCCACTGGTTAAAATTTGCAAGGAAGAGGGAGTGGCTATGCGCATTGGCACAAATCACGGCTCTTTGTCAGATCGAATTATGAGTAGGTATGGCGACACACCTAAAGGCATGGTGGAGTCGGCAATGGAATTTTTGCGCATTTGCAGAAAGCATGATTATCATGACATTGTTCTTTCTATGAAAGCCAGCAACACATTAGTAATGGTTCAGGCTTATCGCCTTTTGGTTGCAGAAATGAACAAAGAAGGAATGGATTACCCATTGCATTTAGGAGTTACTGAAGCCGGTGACGGTGAAGACGGTCGTATAAAATCGGCGGTTGGAATTGGCACTTTATTGGAGGATGGATTAGGCGATACAGTTAGGGTTTCCTTAACGGAAGAGCCCGAAGCGGAAATTCCTGTAGCCAAAAAATTAGTCGACCGGTATTTAGGAAGAGAAAAGCACGATTCAATTCCTGAAATAGAGAGACAAAAAATTGATTTTTTTAACTTTCAGAGAAGAAATAGTCGTTCAATTTTAAATGTTGGGAATAATCAAGTTCCTATTGTTTTTGGAGATTTATCTAAGTCAGAAAAAATAACTCAAGCCTCTTTTTTTGCTTGGGGATACAATTATTCAGTGCCTTTAGACAAGTGGAATATAATGGATCAGGCCACTGATTATATTTATATTGGTAAGCATCAAGTGGATTTTGAAATCCCCGGCACTTTAGGAATTGTTCAAGATTACGACATTTGGACAGAGAACATGATGAAAGCTCGTCATTATGCATTCGTAAAAGCAGATGAGTTTGTCGAGAAAGTAATGCCTACTGAGTGTCCGTTTTTTGTGGAAGCTAGTTTAGCGGATTTGTTAGAAGATGATTTTATTAAAAAATTAGCCGACTATCCGAATGCAATTTTAGTTTTAACAACCAATAATTTGCACGGCATGGCAGAGCAAAGAAGAGCCATTATTGAGCTTATGGATAAAGAGCTCGATTGCCCTGTAATTGCAAAAAGAAGTTACCGAAATTTAGATGTTGAAAGCTTTCAGTTGGCGTCGGCAACAGATCTTGGAGCATTGCTGGTAGATGGTTTAATCGATGGAGTTTGGCCGGAAGCAGTTAACTGCGGTGGAGCAAAAGTTGTTTTGAACACTGCATTTGGAATTTTACAGGCCAGTAGAAGCAGAATTTCTAAAACTGAGTATATTTCATGTCCTTCTTGTGGTAGAACACTTTTTGATCTACAAGAAACTACTGCAAAAATCCGCGCAGTAACTTCTCACCTAAAGGGAGTTAAAATTGGGATAATGGGCTGTATTGTCAATGGTCCCGGAGAAATGGCAGATGCAGATTACGGCTACGTAGGTACTGGTCCCGGAAAAATTACTTTGTATAAAGAAAAAGAAGTCGTTCGAAAAAATGTTCCCGAAAAAGAAGCTGTTGATGCTCTAATAACTTTAATTAAAGAGCATGGAGATTGGGTTGAGGTGGTTAATTCTTAGATTCAATTGACGGAGGGTTTTTTTGTAATCGCTTCATTCTCTCATCGATTGATTGCATCATTCGACTGGCTTCTGCGCTGTCGATTCTACCTCTTTTCTGGAGTCTTTCAATGGTTTTAGCTTCGTAGTTTAATAATGAGCGAACTGCTTGGGTTGTAGAAACTGCTTGATATACTTCAGGGTAGTTTTTTCTTAGATTCCTTAAGAAAGTTTGACCTTCAATTCTGTTGGCGTTAATTTCACTTTCGATGATTTCAATGAGATTTTCCTCCTCTTTCCCGCTGGAACGCATACTTTCAATTAACCTTAAAGCTTCCTCTTGAGCCATTACAAAACTCATTGCGCAATCATAGCTAAGAGTCATTCTGTCGAGAAACCAGTCGTTGACAAATTTTCCGAGAATTGGCCACTTACTAACTTTAGCAAGTAACTTTGGCGTTTCCCAGCTTTCTTCTAAATCTTGTCGGTCGGAAAGCGAGATTTGTCCACCTTGATCTAATAAACGGCTAATGTTGTCACTAAGTACTTTAACCCCTTCTGCACCAAGCAAACCATCTCTAAACTGATGCCAATAGCTGCTTTTTTCCGCTTCCAGAAATCGTTTTCTCAGCTCCGCAATCGCTTCATGTGATTCAACACCTTCAATCTCACGGTGAATTTTTGTATCCGGTAAATAGCTTTTAACTTGTTCCCAGTCAGACTTTTTTACAAATCGATCTTTTTTTAATAGTTCAATTTGTTTAGAGGTGTTTTCATACAAATGCTCTCTCGCATTTTTTAGCATTAATCCTTTTGCCGGAGTTATTTTGGTTAAACCAAGCTTTTCAACTAAAAACTTAATAGTCGTAGCATTGATTAACAAAGTGAGCGTCACAATTCCGGCGGTAAAAAACAAGAACTGATCTTTAATTTCTTGTGAGATATATTGGTCGTCAACATCGGCAACAATCAAAGCTAAAGCCAGGCCAATAGCACCCCTTAGCGCTCCATACCAAACAACAATTGCATCTTTTTTAGGCAAGCCATAGCCCGACTTTTTCATAAAGGGATAAAGGATCAGAATAACAAGTCCACGAACAATGTGAATTCCTATGTAAAATAGTCCGAGTAAGAGGAAGTCATTTAAGTTAAAAACACTTCTTTCGGCTATAACTACACCTACAATTAAAAAGATTAAACAGTTGGCAATAAAACCGGCAAGCTCCCAGAACTCATGCATGAAGTGTTCCACTTGGGGACTAATTCTCGAATTTCCCACTCCGCCAATTACTAATCCTAAAGCCACTAAGCCCAATACACCTGAAACGTGAAAGAGGTGTTCGGCAACATAAAAAGTTAAGTAAGCTGCAGCGATTACTAAACTTGTTTCTACCAGTGTATCATTAAATACGTTTTTAATCCAGTATATAATAAGGTATCCAAAAATTAAACCTACAAGAAGACCACCAAAAGCCACTCGGAAAAATTCAACGATTGGGCTACCATCATCAGCTTGACCGCTAATACTTAAAAAGAAAACCATAAAAAGTACAATGGCAGTTCCGTCATTTAATAAGGATTCGCCTTCTATAAGCGTACCTAGCTTTTTGCTAGCGCCCAGATCTTTAAGAAGTGCAACCACAGCCACCGGGTCTGTAGCACTAACAATGGCGCCAAACATAAGTGCCAAAGACCAATTCCAGTTTTCTAAACCCAATCCACTTGCAGAAAAACCCATGGCAATTGCAGCGGTTAAAAAGAGCGCAATTAAAATGCCGGGGACTGCTAATAAAATAGCATTGGTTGAGCTTTTTTTAAAAGTGTGCAAATCCATGGCATAAGCCGCTTCAAAAATTAAAATTGGCAAAAAGATAAAAAGCAGCATGTGAGGATCTATGTGAGCGGCAAAGTTGATGGAAGCACCAATTGCGCTTAAGTCGACTAAAGTGTAATTGCTAAAATAGCCTAGTCGATTAATTAAGCCTAAGATAAGTCCTATGATTAGAAGTAGAACGGTAAAAGGAATAGGGCTTTTTTTGAGAAAGTGCCTGGTGGCAACGCCAATAAATATGGAGAGGATAATAAATAACACAGGAGCTGTGTCGGTAGAATGATTTTTGGACTGCTCTCCGTTAACTGCATGAATTGTTTCTTCTTGAATTAAAGAATCTGTTGAGATAGAAGAAGAAAAACTTTGAAGTTGTATGCTAAATATCAAGCATAGAAAAAGGAGTATTTTGTCCATATTTAATTGATGGTAAATTATGAGTATAAAGATATAAATATATTTGAGTAGTGCAATTTGCTGAAATAAAAACACTTCCTAAATGTTAAAATTTTAACTTTTCGACGAAATTGTTTTGTGGTACGATAAAATTAATATACATTTGAGGATTAATAAGAAGGGGAGACCCTTTAAGAAAAGAGAGATTTTATAACCAAATTAATATTTTATGAAACGGATTTTTACTTTGGCAATTGTTGCCATATTAGGTCTTTGGACATTTGCATATAAAGCAAATGCGCAATGTACTTATCAAGTCAAACTATATGATAGTTTTGGCGATGGTTGGAATGGTAATAACATTGACATTAAGTCGGGAACTACGACCACGAATTATACTTTTAGTAATGGTAGTGACACTACCATTAATCTTTTGGTCAATTCAGGTGACTCTATCGTGTTGAATTTTTTAGGAGGAGATACTTCAGCAGTTTCAACTTTGAATGAGGTTTCATTTGAGTTACTTGATTCCTCTTCTACTGTGCGATACAGTTCAGGGAGTTCTCCTTTTGTGGGGGTGCATTATGCTGATACAGTTTTTTGTTCTTCCTGTTTAGTGCCGGTGTCTTTGTCGGCTAACCCCGCAGGTGCTACATCTGCTATTTTGGACTGGACTGAGCAAAATTCAGCTACAGAATGGGAGATTGAATATGGAGCGAGTGGTTTCCCTCAAGGTGTGGGAAATGTTGTTCATGTGACTACTGCACCTCCTTATACGCTTTCTGGTTTGACTGCTTCAACAAATTATGACTTTTATGTAAGAAGTATTTGTGGCGCAAGTGACACAAGTTCTTGGTCTATGTCAGGAAGTTTTTCAACGCCTTGTCCATCTGTGACGGCACCGTACATGCAAGACTTTGAAGCAAGCACAACAAGTCTCCCTAGTTGTTGGGAGCAGGGTGTTAATAATAATGAAGACTGGGAGTTTACAAACACAGGGTCAGGGAATCATATAGGAAATAATGGTACTCTTTCTGGAAGTACAGTTAGCGGTGGCTACTTTGCTTATGTAGATGATTCTTCACCTCAAAGTTTGTCAACAGAGCTCTACACTCCTTTTGTTGATGTTTCTTCTTTAACTGTTCCGCGTTTGACTTTTTATACAATTAGTGATAATGAAGGGGATAGTAATGTTGATTTTCATGTTGATGTATGGGATGGCGCTCAGTGGAATGATTCTTTGTTTTTTGCTGACACGAATTCCTTGAATGGAGCATGGGAGAAAATTGTACTTGACTTAAGTGCATTAACAATTACCGGAGATATTAGAGTGCGTTTTGTAGTAGATGAAGTTAATGGTTCTGATTTCGACGATGACCGTGCAATTGACGATGTGGTTATTGAAGAAACACCTACCTGTATAGAGCCAAATTCTTTGTTCGCTTCTAATGTTCAATCCTCTTCTGCTGATTTGAATTGGACAGAAGTGAATTCAGCTTCTGAGTGGGAAGTGGAGTATGGAACGGCAGGATTTACTCAGGGAAGCGGAACGAAAGTCTATTTGAATGTTGCTCCTCCTTATAATATATCTGGTCTTTCATCAAATACAACTTATGATTTTTATGTAAGGAGTATTTGTACAGTAGGGGATACTAGTGCTTGGTCTTTGAGTTCAAGTTTTACAACACCTTGTGTAGCCATTTCTTCTTTCCCTTATACAGAAAATTTTGATGGGTCACTTACTAATGGAGTTTGGGATTGTTGGAAAGTAATTGACGCAGATAATGATGGAGATACATGGAATCAGGATGATACATATTTGACGCCTAGGTCTGGAGCTTGGGTCGCCCATGGTATGGGGAATAACGACGATCATTTAATTTCACCACAATTTACAATTCCAGCTGGTAAAAGTATGCGAATGAAAGTTTGGGACATTGTAGAAAGTGCTTCTTATGCTAATGACTATAGTGTCTTAGTTTCGACAACAGGTTCTGCTATAGCTGATTTTACAGATACACTTGCAACCTATTCTGTTACTAATACTACATGGACAGAAAGAGTGGTAGATTTATCTGCTTACTCAGGAGTGAATATCTATATAAGTTTTTGGCAGTTTAATTCTGGTTCATCGTTTTGGGGTTTTGGTATAGATGACTTTACTTTTGAGGAAATTCCATCTTGTTTACCAGTTACTTCTCTTAGTGCTTCAACAGTAACTTCAACTTCTGCAGACTTAAACTGGGTGGAAAATAACTCAGCTACAGAATGGGAAATTGAATATGGAACAACAGGTTTTGCTCAAGGTACAGGAACAGTAGTACATGTAACATCGGCACTACCTTATAATTTAAGTGGTTTGTCAGCAAGTACATCTTATGATTTTTATGTAAGAAGCATTTGTGCAGTAGGAGATACTAGTGCTTGGTCTTCCGTGAGTTCTTTTAGTACTTGTCCAGCCGGAACAGTATGCGGAACATATTCTGCAGGTGATATTTCAACAGATAGAAACTTCAACTCAATTGGAGACTTCCCTTCATCTTGTCCTGACAGCTTACTAATTGTTGTTCCTGCCGGAAATAGAGTTGATAGCGTATCAACAGCTTATGATATGACAGCACAGAGTGGTGCATGGATGTCAGAGCAAGCTTCAATGTTATATTCGCCAACAACTATGTTGGGAGAATCGGCAGTTAGTGATGGAGCAGGGACAACTGCAGGTACATATTCATATAGCCGAACCGGCTTAACATTTGCTCGAGGAGCCACTGATACGGTTGTATTTGAAATGCATGCAGGTCGATCTTATGGTGGTTCAGGATGTAACACTACTTATAATAAGGTAGATAATGGAACATGGCAGGTAGTAGTATATTATAGCCCACTTCCTTCTTGTATAGAACCAACTATGTTAGCTGATTCAAATGTTCAAGCAACAAGTGTTTACCTAAATTGGGTTGAGAATAACTCAGCAACAGAGTGGATAATTGAATATGATACGGCTGGTTTTACTCCTGGTACCGGAGATACTGTTCATGTTACAACTGCTCCGCCCTATCAATTAACAGGGCTTAGCTCTCAAACTGAATATGATTGGTACGTAAGAAGTATATGTTCGGTAGGAGATACTAGTGCATTACCATTTCATAAAGGTAACTTTACGACACCGTGTACTCCATTTACAGCAACATACACTGAAAATTTCGATGCAGCAGCTGCTCAAATCCCGTTTGGTGGTATAGACTGCTGGTCGATTCATGGACCTGGAGCAGGTGACATCGATTTAGTATCGTCAACTGATCATGGTGAACCAATTCCAAGTGGTCCAAATGCTGTTGAATTGAACGATGGAAATTGGGCAAGTAACGATACAGCTTTATTGGTGTCACCTCAATTATCAGATTTACCAAGTGGATTGAATCGTATTCGTATGAAAGTAGCATTTGAGTCTACTTCACCAACAGCAGCTTCAATATTTGTTGGTACTACTCCAGATCCAAGTGATATGTCTAAGTTTACAATAATAGATACTTTAGATGCGACTGATATAGGTAATGTAACCTCTTTTGTTGAGGTTGTAGTTAATTTAGATAATACTTCTTTAATAGGTCTTAGTGAATACATTGCATTTGCACATGGCCCTGGAGCTTCTGAAGCTTACATTGATGATTTTATTTATGAGCCAATTCCAAGCTGTTTGAACCCTGATTCATTACATTCACTAAATATTACTGCGAATTCAGCGGATCTTGCTTGGAATGACCCTAACTCATTTAATAGTGGGTGGGAGATAGAGTATGGACCAACAGGTTTTACTCAAGGAAATGGTACAATTGTGTCGGCATCAACAAACCCTTACTCGTTATCAGGTTTATCCTCTTATCAGACTTATGATTTCTATGTTAGAACAATTTGTTCGCGTGGAGATACTAGTTCATGGAGTGCAATGCCTCATACTTTTACTGTTGGTTTACCACTTGCAGGTGTATACACAATTGATTCATCTCAAGCAACAGGTGGTACAAACTTCCAGAGCTTTACAGTGTTTGCGAATGCTGCCAATGCTCTTGGTGTTTCCGCTTCAGTTATAGTAAATGTTGCACCGGGCGTTTATAACAACCAAATGTCTTTAAATGATATTCCGGGCTCAAGTTCTTCAAACACAATTGTTCTAAATGGACATAGCCCTGACTCTGTGACTATTACACATGATCAATCAATTAGAAATTCGACCATTACTTTAGAAAGAGTTCAATATGTTCAAATTAAAAATTTAACGATTGAAGCTACTGCTACAAGTGATGCTTGGGGTGTTCATATATTTGATAGTTCACATCATATATCTATTGATTCAAATAAGATAGTTACTCCAATTGGCTCCAATACTGACGTTGCAGGGATTATGCTTTCCGGATCTGAAATTTCTGATCTTTCTTCAGGAACAAATGGTGATTTCATTAGCATATCTAATAATGAAATAATTGGAGGTGAGCGCGGTGTATCTGCTTACGGAGATTTTTCTACACTTAATAGAGCTTTGCTAATTGAAAATAATGTGATTCATAGTGCAGACGACTATGGTGTTTATATCTATTATTACGATTCAGTAGCTGTTCGAAACAACAGAGTTGACAATTTGATGAATACAGGTAGTGATGCATTGTATATGTCAGATGTTGAAAACTTTGAGGTTTCTGGCAACTATTTAGTAGGTCAAGATAATGGTATGGATGCCGATGATTTGAACTTCAATAATCCTGTAACTTCCAACTCGCTTATTTTTAATAATATGTTTATTGGAGGCGATGATGGAGCTTATTTTGACGATGCAGAAGAGATTGATTTCTTCCACAACTCGTTTAGAGGAGAAGACTATGGGATTTATGTTAATGATCATTTAGACTGGGATGTAAGAAATAATATATTCTTTAGTAACTCTACCTATGCATTTTATACTTTTGATAGCTTAGCGATTACAATGGACTATAATATTTACCATACAAATGGAACAAATTTGATTTACTATGGTAGTTTATACTCTGATTTAGCAGCATTTCAAAGTGGGGTGCCTAGTTTAAATATTAATTCATTACAAGGTGATCCAATGTTCGCTGCACCAGTAGATTTACATCTGAATGGTACTTTAGCTAATGATGTTGGAGATAATTCGGTAGGTATTACAATAGACATTGATGGTGATACAAGACCTTTGTCTCCATCAACAACAGTTGATATTGGAGCCGATGAGTATAATCCACCAACGTGTCCGAATGTAACTGCTTTAATAGTTGACTCTGTATCTAGTAGCTCTATTTCATTTAGTTGGACACTTGGTTCTACCGAAACTGAATGGCAAGTTGAGTACGGCTTGACAGGCTTTACACAAGGGAGTGGTACTTTTAGTACTGTTAATACAAATCCAAATACTACAATTTCAGGTCTTTCTTCAAATACCCAATATGATTTTTATGTAAGAGCTATTTGTGCCGTAGGCGATACTAGTTCTTGGTCATTTGCTCCACTATCAGCATTTACTTCATGTACAAGAGATTCACTCCCATTTGTTGATGACTTTAGTTCAGGTGTGCTGTCTCAATGTTGGACAATAAGTGACCCAACTTATGTTTCTATTGAGTCAAGTTGTGACAACAGAAGTAATGTTATTGATATTAATTATGAGGAAGAGGCAATCACTCCGGTTATCAAAGCGTCTGCGGCTCAAAGTATTGAGGTAGGTTATTATATTGGAGCTGGTGCTTGTATAAATGATCCTGAAGATACTGAGCATTTTTACGTGGAGTATTGGAATGGTAATCAGTGGGTTGTAGCTAAAGATTATGATGGTTCAATGCCACAAGCTTTTGTTTGGGATTCTTTTGTAATTCCCCCAGGATCATACACAGACTCATTTATGGTTAAATTTAACATGATTGATGGAACAACAGATGCTTGGCAAATTGATAGTGTTGTAATTAAGGAAGGACCGTCTTGCGTACAGCCTAGCAATCTAACTGCTGCTAATTTACTTGCGAATTCAGTTGATTTAAACTGGGTTCATCTAACAGGTTCAGAGTGGCAAGTTCAATATGATACAGCAGGCTTTACTTTAGGCACAGGAATTGATTCTATAACTACAAGCTCATCGCTGACAATATCGACTTTGCAAGCTGAATCTACCTATGATTGGTATGTTAGAACAATTTGTGCACCTGGGGATACAAGTGCATGGACTTCAATTCAGTCGTTTACTACTCCTTGTGCAGCTTCAGTTGCTCCCTATACTGAGAATTTTGACAACTTGCCTTTGACTTCTCCTTTCACAGACTTACCAAATTGTTGGGAAGAACAGCAAGGGCCTGATTTTTGGGAGGTGACAAATGACGTAACAAATACCGGACACACCTATTTGCCAAATATTGGCGACCATACTACAGGTAGTGCAAATTATATGTGGATTGACGCATCTGGTGACATAACAGGAAATGCTATGATTACTCCACTCATTGACATGAGTAATTTAACACTACCATATGCAGGTTTCTGGTTTGCTTCTAATAACACAAACAATAGTATAAATCATACTATATCATTAGATGCATGGGATGGTTCTGCTTGGGTTAACGTTGCAACTGAAACTGGAAACTTTAATAGTTGGACAGAAGTTGCAGGTGTTGTTCCTTCAACAATTCCAACTACCACTAAGTTTAGAATTCAGGCAATTGCAAATCCAAATGGAACTGCTTCTGATTACTATTTTAATGACTTAGGTGTAGATGACTTTTTTGTAATCGAAGGACCTACTTGTCCTAATCCCTCAAACTTGTCATACACTCCGACTTCAACTACCTCAGCTGATATTTCGTGGACAAGTCCTACTTCAGCTGCAAATGCTATTGTAGAGTACGGAACTGCAGGTTTTTCACTTGGTGCCGGTACTCAAATAATATCTACTTCAACAACAGAAAGCATAACAGGATTAATGGCTAATCATACTTATGAAGCTTATGTTAAAGATAGTTGTGCTGTTGGTGATACTAGTTCATGGGTAGGTCCAATTGTCTTTGGTGGTGAAGTTGTTCCTTGTGATGATTTTGATAGTTATAATGCCGGAAATGCTGCAAGCCAATCTATCTTGATTAATGGTTGGGGTGGAACAGTTGCCGGTGGTGGTGATGCAGAATTCAGCACTGACTACGCGAGCTCAGGTACTCAATCGTTGAAAATATACGATTCAGGACCAAACGCAGGTTCTGATGTTGTTGCTGAACTTGATACTTATAATTCAGGTATGTGGAATGTGGCAGTTGATGTTTATGTTCCAGCGACTTATGGGGGGTACTATAATATATTGCATAACTATACTCCAGCTAGCCAAGTATGGGCGATAGAGGTAACTTTAGATGCCAATGGTACTGCTACAGTCGTAGAAGGTACAAACGGTTCTAATACTATTGGAACTTATACATACAACACAGGTGCTTGGAATACTATTGAGCACATTATCGACTTAGATAATGATACAGCTTATATCCGAGTAAATGGAGTGAATACTAATGTTGGATGGCAGTTCTCTTTAGGTTCTACGAACTTTGGAGATCAGTTCAATGCAATGAACTTCTATTCAACTGCTCCATCTGGTCAAACACCTTTGGTTTATTTTGATAACTTCTGTGTTACAGAAGTATTACCTCACTATCCAATTGGCATAATCAATACTGAAGATGCTAATGGTGATGCTGACTCGGTGAATGTTGAATGTAGTATTTCAGGTACTGTAGTGGGTTATGATCGTCGAGGTGGCGGCGGATATGAGTTTGCATTAGTAGACTTATCTAGCGGCTTCCAAGAAGGAATTACTGTTTTTGATTTCAATGATGTTAGCGGTTACTCTAATCCAACTGAGGGTGACTCATTATTAATCTTCGGTTCTGTTGACCAGTTTAGAGGTTTAACTCAGTTCCGTCCGGATTCAATTGTAGTATTAGGTACTGGAACAGTTCCAATGCCGGATACAGCAACTACTCTAGATGAGACAACAGAATCTAAATTGATTTTATTGAATGATTGGATTTTGTTAGATCCGAGTCAAGGTACAGGTTCGTATAACCTTAGAGCTGTTGATGCCGCTACAGGTAACGATACAATTATTGTTAGAATTGATTCTGATAGTGAAATAAGTGACAGCTTAGCTGTAGTTGGAAATGGTTGGGTAATTGGTGATACTCTTTGCTCTTTAGTGGGCGTTGGCGGTCAATTTGACGGCTTTAGTAGTCCATTCTTAGGTGGCTACCAAGTATTCCCAAGCTTATATGCAGATGTAACAGTTTGTAAACTGTCAACAGGAATTAAAAATGTTGCAGCTAAAGCTAAGTCTATCAATATTTATCCAAATCCAACTGTAGGACAGTTTACAGTTAAGTCAAGTGGATTAAATAACGATAATGCTTTAGTAACGGTTAGAGATATTAGCGGTAGAATTGTACTTCAAGACAATATTGCACAAAGTAATAGTCCGTTTACTAAGCAATATGACCTAAGTGGTAAAGCAAAAGGCTTGTATTTCATCAGTATTATTGATGGAGAAGAGCGAATTAATCAAAAATTGATTGTTCAGTAAAAACTGAATAACTCAAATCCCAGAAAGAGGGTGTTCGATTTATCGGGCACCCTCTTTTTTAATTGCACCCATTTTTACATCAGCAAAAAATCTATTCCCCTTTCAATGTTTCCTTTATCATCATCCAAAAAACCGTTCATCAATTTTATTCGCTTCAATTGCATACTTTCTATTAAGTTTGACAAAATTTATAGACAATATGAACAAAATACTTACCCTTAGCTGTGCTGCTGCTATAGCACTCACTGCTTGTGATATGAAAAGCAAGAATGAAAGCAGCGAAAGCAACAAAAACGAAGAAATGAAAGCCAACAGCGGTTTTAGCTTAGCGAATTTAGATACTACAGTGGCTCCATGTGATAATTTTTATCAATATGCCATTGGCGGTTGGTTAAAAGACAATCCAGTACCTTCAACCGAAAGCAGATGGAGCAGCTTTAATGTCGTGAATGATTCTAACAATATTAAACTGAAAAAAATCTTGGTAGACTTTTCTTCTAGTGAAAATGCTAAGGGGAGTATGGAGCAAAAAATCGGCGACTTCTACAAAAGTATAATGGACTCAACATTAGCTGATCAATTGGGCTATGAGCCAATTAAAGCGGATTTAGATAAAATTGATGCCCTTTCAAATTCCGATGATTTAGTGAAATACCTTGCATATCACAAAAGCATTGGAGTAAATTCATTATTTAGCATTTATGTAGGTCAAGATGATAAAAATAGTGAGCAATACATTACTCATATTTATCAAAGTGGATTGGGTTTACCAGATCGTGATTACTATACAAAAACAGATCAGAAATCGAAAGAAATTCAGCAAGCTTATCAGAAGCACATTGAAGCAATGTTTACTTTAATTAATGCAGAAAAAGCTGCTCAACTTTCAGAAGAGGTTTACGCAATGGAGAAAACATTGGCAGAAGCTTCTATGACAAGAGTTGATCGAAGAGATCCTAACAAAACGTATAACAAAATGACAGTTGCTGAACTTAAAAAAGAGTACAGTAACATTGCATGGGATAACTACTTTGGTTTAATTGGAATAAAAGATATACAAGATGTTATTGTTTCTCAACCTGACTTTTTGAAAGTGGCTTCTGAACAAATTAACAATTGGAGTATTGAAAGTTGGAAAAATTACCTAAAATGGAGATTAATTGATACTTATGCCTCTGAATTGAGCAGTGACTTTGTAAATCAAAACTTTGATTTTTACGGTAAAACACTCAGCGGAACTAAAGAAATGAAGCCAAGGTGGAAAAGAGCGTTGAGTAAAATCAATGGTAACATTGGTCAGCTTTTAGGTAAGGCATTTGTTGATCGTCATTTTTCTAAGGAAGCCAAAGAAGAAGTTGGCAGAATGGTAGAAAATCTAAGAGCTGTATTTAAAGAAAGAATCCAAAATTTAGCTTGGATGAGCGAAGAAACAAAAGTGAAAGCTATAGAGAAACTGGAGTCTTTCAATAAGAAAATTGGTTATCCGGATAAATGGAGAGATTTTTCTGACTTGGAAATTGTTGCCGATAATCAGGTTCAAAACATTATGAATAGCCGTAAGTTTAACTTTGCCTATATGATCAATAAGTTGGGCAAACCTATTGATAAAGACGAATGGTTTATGAGTCCTCAAACGGTAAATGCCTACTATTCTTCTTCAAAGAATGAGATTGTATTTCCTGCGGGAATTTTACAACCTCCTTTTTACAGTGAAACTGCTGATGCAGCTTTAAATTACGGTGGTATTGGAGCAGTAATTGGGCATGAATTTACGCACGGTTTTGATGATCAAGGAAGCAAATATGATGCAAAAGGGAATCTACAAAACTGGTGGACGGATGAAGACCGAGAACGATTTGATGCAAGAGCGCAAAAAGTTGTCGACCAATTTGACGGTTTTGAGGTGCTTGATAGCCTTTTTGTAAACGGCAAACTTACTTTAGGCGAAAACATTGCAGATTTAGGCGGTGCTACTTTAGCTTTCCATGCATTGGAAAAAGAGCTAGAAGAAAGAGGGAAGCCTGAAAAAATTGACGGTTTTACTTATCAGCAACGTTTCTTTTTAGGTTGGGCTCAGGTTTGGCACATGAACATGACGGAAGAAGAGCTTCGTAAGCGCATAGCAACCGACCCTCATTCACCGGGAGAATATAGAGTAGTTGGTCCATTGGCAAACATGCCTGAATTTGCAGAAGCATTTGGCTGTAAAGAAGGCGACCTAATGGTGAATAACGATAGCCTAAAAGCAATTATTTGGTAATGTCAGAAGACAGTTCAAATAAAAACCCTAAAGGTTTTAAAGCCGCTAAAGAGAAAGCTGAGCAAATTATCGGCAATGAAGAAAAGCTCAGCAAACTCTTAAATGACGGTCAGAAAAAAGCCAAAGAAAAACAAGAAAAATTAAAGAGTGTCTGGAATGATTTCCAGGCGCTCTTTCGTTTAATTAAAGCATGGTGGAAAAAAGAATATACATCCGTTCCTTGGAAAACAATTTTATATGCTATAGCAGCGGTGTTTTACTTTGTCAATCCTTTTGATGTAGTGCCGGACTTTATCCCCGCACTTGGACTTTTGGACGATATAACTTTAATTACTTTTGTGATTAATTCTTTGAAAAAAGATATAGAGGCATTTTTAAACTGGGAATCCAGTAAGGGAAAAGAAGGAAGTGAAACTACTTAATCGAATCATCCAATACATCAAATATATCTTTCGTAGCATACACTTGCACGGCATTCACTCTCCTTTTGTTTTCTATATTCAGCATGAAATTATCAATGAAAATATTCCCTTTTACGCCTTTGACGATATTGAATCTGTTCGAGCGAAACTATTATTGAGTCAGCAAGAAATTAGTGTAAAAGACCTAGGTGCTTTAGGTGAAAAGCAGAAAGAACGTAAATTAAAAATTAATGAAATTGCTCGACGTTCACTAAAGCCGGCAAAAGATGCTCAATTGCTTTTTCGATTAGCGTATTACCATAAAGCAGAAAATATTTTGGAGTTGGGCACTTCTCTGGGAATTACCACATCGTATTTAGCAAAAGCTTGTCCTAATGCTAAGATAATTACAATAGAAGGAGCTCCGGCTGTAGCTAAAGTGGCGGCTGTAAATCTAAAAAAGTTAGACGTATTAAATGTAAAACAGTTAGTTGGCGATTTTAAGACGGAGTTAAAACCTGCCCTTGAGGAATTTAATCAACTAGATTTTGTATTTTTTGATGGGAATCATCGCTATCAGGTTACCATTAATTATTTTGAAAGTTGTTTGCCTTTAGCACATGAAAATAGCATTTTTGTTTTCGATGACATCTATTGGTCAACTGAAATGCAAAAAGCATGGAAAAAAATCAAAAGTCATCCTTCCGTTACAGTTACGATAGATGTGTATTCTATGGGAATTGTATTCTTTAAAAAAGATCAAGCAAAAGAAGATTTTACCGTTTATCATTAATCTTGCTTTTTAATGGAGTTAAAAAATTACCTTTGAGATTGCTAAAAGTTTAAGCGATAAATTAATGAGTGAATCAGCTATAATTCAAATAGAAAAGCTTGTCAGAAACTTCAAATTGGGCACGCAATTAATCAAAGTGCTTAAATCAATAAGTTTTACCGTAAACAAGAATGAGTACGTTGCTTTAATGGGACCATCGGGTTCGGGTAAGTCAACTTTAATGAATATTTTAGGTTGTTTAGACACACCTACTTCGGGTAAATACGTCCTCAATCAAAATGACGTAAGTAAGTTAAGCGACAGTGAATTAGCAGAAGTCAGAAACAAGGAAATTGGCTTTATTTTTCAAACATTTAATTTACTGCCACGTTCAACTGCCTTAGACAATGTGGCTTTGCCCTTAGTTTATGCGGGGCTTTCTAAAGAAGACCGCATAAAACGAGCCACAGAAGTATTAGAGCAAGTTGGTTTGGGAGATCGAATGACACATAAGCCCAATGAACTTTCAGGTGGACAGCGCCAGAGAGTTGCTGTAGCTCGTGCACTGGTTAATCGCCCGTCGATTATTTTAGCCGATGAGCCTACCGGAAACCTGGATAGTAAAACCTCTTATGAAATAATGGCTTTATTTGATGAGATTCACAAAAACGGCAATACGATTATTTTAGTTACTCATGAAGAGGATATTGCACAGCATGCACATAGAATTATTCGCTTAAAAGATGGAAACATAGAAAGTGATGAATTGAACAAAAACATTACTTCGTTTGCTACTCATTAAAATTTGGTTATAATTAACCAAAGAGATAATATTTTGCAATCCGATAGCAATTGGATTTAATAAACATTTAAAATGAAAATATATACGAAGAAAGGAGACAGTGGAATGACTTCACTCATTGGAGGAAGTCGAGTGCCGAAGCACCATTTACGTATTGAATCTTACGGAACTGTAGATGAATTAAATGCTAATTTGGGTTTGCTTCGCGACCAAAACATTGCAGAGGAACTGATTAGTGATTTACTTGAAATTCAAGATCGATTGTTTACCATTGGCTCTCTATTGGCAGCAGAGCCGGGGAAATCGAAAATGGATTTACCGCAAATTTTTGAAAGTGACATTACTTTTTTGGAAAACAGAATCGACGAAATGGATGAAGAACTTGAGCCCATGCGCTCTTTTGTCTTACCGGGCGGTCATTCCTTTGTTTCTTATTGCCATATTGCTCGCTGCGTTTGCCGTAGAGCAGAGCGAAATATCGTTCATTTGGCAGCCAATGAAGAAGTTAATGATTTAATCATTCAGTACTTAAATCGACTGTCGGATTATTTGTTTACTTTATCCAGAAAATTGAGTAAAGATTTTAACATTGAAGAAATAAAATGGACCCCTAGAAGGGGCTAGAAATCTGTAAATTAATTTTTTACAATTAATTTATTATATTTCACAAAGCACTTGTTTTTAAACTCAAAAAAGTTACTTTTGCGATAACCTAAAAAGAGAGTAAAATGTACTGGACTTTAGAATTAGCTTCCTACTTAGAAGATGCTCCTTGGCCTGCTACCAAGGATGAGTTGATTGATTATGCCATTCGTGCCGGTGCACCTTTGGAAGTAGTGGAGAACCTTCAAGAAATTGAAGACGAAGGCGAAAGCTATGAAACCATAGAAGATATTTGGCCGGATTATCCCACCAAAGAAGACTTCTTTTTCAACGAGGATGAATATTAAATTGATTTAATAAAATATTTACAAAGGGCTGATTCTTTAAATTAGCCCTTTTTTTATGCTCAATTCAAAAACGTTGAGCGATAATAAAATCAGTAACTTTGGACACCCAAATTTTTTGACACCTAAAAAGGAAATTTTATGCTTGGTGCACTATCAAAAACAATTAAGAAAATATTAGGCAGTAAAGCCGATCGAGATATCAAAGAAGTAATGCCTATTGTGGAGCAAATCAAGGCGATTTACCCTAGCTTGGCAAAGCTTTCTAATGATGAATTAAGAGCAAAAACTACTGCTTTTAAGAAAAAAATTCAAGATCATATTAAGAGCGAGGCAGAGGAGGTTGAAAAGCTTAAAGCTAAAGCCGAAGCGGAGGAGAATATGGATGTGAAGGAAAGCATCTACAAACAAATTGATGAGATTGAAGAAGGCGTTGACGAAAAAATTGAAACTGTTTTAAAAGAGATTTTACCGGAAGCTTTTGCAGTAGTTAAGGAAACCGCCAGAAGGTTTTCTGAAAACAAAGAGATAAAAGTTACCGCCAACGAAATGGACAAAAACATTGCTGCCAATCGTAGTAGTGTTATTGTTGAAGGCGATCAAGCCATTTGGCTAAACAAATGGAATGCCGCCGGTGCAGAAGTTGAGTGGGACATGATTCATTATGACGTTCAGCTAATTGGGGGGATTACACTTCATCAAGGTAAAATAGCCGAGATGGCAACAGGTGAAGGTAAAACTTTAGTTGCCACCTTACCTGTTTACCTTAATGCACTTGCCGGAAGAGGAGTTCACCTTGTTACTGTAAACAATTACTTGGCAAAGCGTGATGCCGAATGGATGGGACCTTTGTTTGAGTTTCATGGCTTAACCATCGACTGTATCGACAACCACCAACCCAACTCTCCTGAAAGAAGAAAAGCTTATCAAGCAGATATCACTTACGGAACCAATAATGAGTTTGGGTTTGATTACTTGCGTGATAACATGTCTCGCACACCGGAAGAGTTGGTTCAGCGTAAACATCACTATGCCATTATCGATGAGGTCGATTCTGTATTAATTGATGACGCCAGAACTCCATTGATTATTTCAGGGCCAACACCTAAAGGAGATAAACACGAATTTGCTGAACTTAAGCCGCTAGTTGACAAACTGGTTAGTGCGCAAAAACGTTTAGTTACAACTTTAATTGCAGATGCTAAGAAAAAATTAACTGCCGAATCTTCTGACAGTAAAGAACAGAAAAAGCTTACTGAAGAAGGCGGAATGGCGCTTTTGAGAAGTTATAGAGGTTTGCCAAGAAATAAAGCATTGATTAAGTTTTTGAGTGAGCCCGGAATAAAAGCTCAACTTCAGAAAACAGAAAATTTTTACATGCAGGACCAAGGAAAGGAAATGCATAAGGTAGACGAAGAACTTTTCTTTGTAATTGATGAAAAAAACAACTCCATAGAGCTAACCGAAAAGGGAATTGAACTGATTTCAGGTAGCAATACTGAGGATGACTTCTTTATTCTTCCGGATATTAACATGGAGCTGAACAGAATTGAAAAATCGGAAAAAGAAGAGCAAGAAAAACTAATTGAAAAGGATAAAATAATTCAAGATTACTCTGTAAAAGCAGAGCGAATCCATACCGTAAATCAATTGTTAAAAGCCTATACTTTGTTTGAAAAAGATACAGAGTATGTGGTAATGGACAACAAAGTAAAAATTGTTGATGAGCAAACAGGTCGTATCATGGAAGGACGTAGATATTCCGACGGCTTGCACCAGGCGATTGAATCTAAAGAAAATGTAAAGGTTGAAGCGGCTACGCAAACTTATGCAACAGTTACGCTTCAAAATTACTTTAGAATGTACCACAAACTTGCAGGTATGACCGGTACTGCCGAAACGGAAGCAGGTGAGCTTTGGGACATTTACAAATTGGATGTAGTGGTTATTCCAACCAACCGTCCTATTGCGCGTGACGACCGTGAAGATTTGGTTTACAAAACAACACGTGAAAAATACAATGCAGTAATTGATGAGGTAGTGAGCTTAGTGAAACAGGGTCGTCCTGTATTGGTGGGTACCACTTCGGTTGAAATTTCCGAATTGCTGAGCCGAATGCTTAAGATGAAAAACATTAAGCACAATGTTTTGAACGCCAAAATGCATCAAAAGGAAGCGGACATTGTTGCAGAAGCAGGTAAAGCAGGAACAGTAACTATCGCAACCAATATGGCCGGTCGTGGTACGGATATTAAACTTACTAAGGAAGTTAAAGAAGCCGGAGGTTTAGCCATTGTTGGTACAGAGAGGCATGAGTCTCGACGTGTTGACCGTCAATTGAGAGGTCGTGCAGGTCGTCAGGGAGATCCGGGGAGCTCACAGTTTTATGTTTCCTTGGAAGACAATTTAATGCGACTGTTCGGCTCTGATCGAATTGCTCGATTAATGGATCGAATGGGATTGGAAGAAGGTGAAGTAATTCAGCACTCAATGATTACCAAGTCGATTGAAAGAGCACAGAAGAAAGTAGAGGAGAATAACTTTGGTATCCGTAAACGATTACTGGAATACGATGATGTAATGAACTCTCAAAGAGAGGTGATTTATAAGCGTAGAAAAAATGCACTTTTCGGTGAGCGCTTGAATGTTGACATTGCCAATATGACTTTTGATACAGTTAGCGGCATTGTTCAAGAGTCACTTGAGTTTAAAGATTTTGAAAACTTCAAGCTAGAGTTAATTCGTCACCTTTCGATGGAGTCTCCTGTAGATGAGCAAAGTTTCTTTAGCATTAATCCGGATGAGTTAACAGAAAAAGTTTATCAAGCAGCTTTAATAAATTATAAGCAAAAGTCGCAAATGGTTGCACAAACAGCCTACCCTGTGATTAAGCAAGTGTTTGAAGATGAAACGAGCAACTTTGAGAACATTGTAGTTCCTTTTAGTGATGGCAAGAAAAATATTCAGGTGGTAACACCTCTCCAAAAAGCTTATGAAACAGAAGGAAAAGAGTTAATTCGTTCTTTTGAGAAGAATGTAATTCTAGCAATGATTGATGATGCCTGGAAAGAGCATTTACGTGAAATGGATGATTTGAAGCAGTCGGTTCAGGGAGCGGTTTACGAACAAAAAGATCCACTTTTGATTTATAAATTCGAAGCTTTTGAATTGTTTAAACAAATGATTGATCGCACTAATCGTGAAGCTATCAGCTTTTTGATGAAAGGAAACTTGCCACAACGTAAAGAACAAGCGCAAGTGAAAGAAGCACCACAGCAAATTGCACCACAACCACAATTAGAAACAGGCAGAACGGAGGTTGCAGCTAGCAGTCAACAGTCATCCGGAGGCGGACAAGCTCAACAGCAGAGACAAAAGCCAAAAGTTGAGCCGGTACGTGTTGAGAAAAAAGTGGGAAGAAACGAGCCTTGCCCTTGTGGAAGCGGGAAGAAATTCAAACACTGTCACGGACAGTAAAAAAGTAAAAATTATTCCAAATAAAAAAGCATCCTCAAAAGGGATGCTTTTTCTTTTAATAACTGATTTGGTTAGGCATGTATGTTCTGTTGCTGAAGTTTAAACGATACCATACAATGAGTCTGTAGTTTATGAGAGATGACCCTATCTGTTATTAAAATACACTTAACCATTGCCCCAAAGGTGCAGAGTTTTTGAGTGCTGCACAATACTCAAATTCCGTGATTTTTGTTTTATACTGCTTTTTTCAGAAAGGTGTTTATATTACAATTTTGTCATCTTCCGGAATTCTTTTTTTGTCGAATATCAGTGCTTGAAAGAAGAGAAAATGATTGATCTGAGTTCAGAAGCCTTAAGCCAGGAATTAAAACTATTAAGAAATAAGTGCTATAAGGATGACAATGACAAAAGTGATTTTAGTATAAAAAACGCGAGGTAATTCTTTTGACACTTTTTCACTCCATCGGTTTCACCTCTGCATGAGCGCTAACATAATACAGCCTTTTATTATCGATGTCAATGCATTCATAGCGACTTCTACGTTTTTTGCCTTTTTTAAAACGGCGTTTTTCATTAATCGAAAAAAGCTGACCTTCCTCTATGTCTTCCAGATAAATGATTGACTCGCTGTTTTTGTCGTACTTTTTTAATACCTTATATAGGGAAGGGTCGGCACAGCTTGAAGCTTTTGGTCGGCTTAAATGTTTATTAATAGCATTCTCAACTTCCGTTGGGAATGCTACTTCCGCAGCCATTAGTTTTAATTTCCGGCTATAGGTTTGCTTCCATTCTTCTCCATGAGGGAGAACCTTATTGGCGTGTTTTTCCCAAACTGCTGCATGAGCGACTTCGTGGGCAAAGGTGATTAAAAAGTGATAAGGGTTTAAATCTCCATTAACGGAAATTCTCGCTCCTCTATTTTTAAACGGTGGGCGAAAGTCTCCCAGTTTGCTTTGCCGGCTTTTGCTTATAGTTAAATGCAGTTGATAACTTTTCAGCCACTCTGCCATCAGGGGAATAGCTTCTTCAGGTACGTATTTTAAAAGCACTTTCGACAATCTTTATGCAAAAATTTGATAAACTAATAGACTTGAGAAATAAGCCAAAGCTCCCATGTATAATAGCTGTAAAATAGGCCACTTCCAGCCATTCGTCTCTTTTACAACTATGGCAACAGTAGCCATACATTGCAGGGCAAAGGCATAGAAAATAAGGAGGGAGTAACCGGTTGCTTTGGTATATACTTTTTCACCAGTGTTTGGATTAACGGCATTGGCCATTTTTTCTTTTATAGAAGCAGTATTTTCTTCATCGCCCACACTGTAAAGAGTTGCCATAGTGCCAACAAATACCTCTCTAGCAGCAAAGGAAGTAATAATGGAAATGCCAATCTTCCAGTCAAATCCTAAAGGTTTAATTGCAGGTTCTATAAACTTGCCAATATGTCCGGCGTAGGAGGCTTCCAATTTCTCGCTGTTTATTTGATCTTGATTTACGGTTAATTCTTGCGTAGGGTCATTTTTAATTTGCTCATATTTTTGTTCCACTTGAGCCATTTTATCACCCGGACCGTAAGATGATAATACCCATAAAACAATGGAAACAGCAATAATGATTTTACCTGCTTCAAAGAGGAAAACTTTTACTTTATTCAAAATGGTGATGCCGATGTTTTTCCAACGCGGTGGACGGTAAATAGGCAGTTCCATAATGAAATGGCTTCTTTCGGTAGATTTTACCAAATACTTCATCACCATAGAAGTGCCAATTGCGGCTAAAAAACCTAAAAGGTATAGCGCCATCATTACAATGCCTTGCAAGTTAAATGATAAAAATTGTTTTTCGGCGGGAATGACTAATGCAATAAGTAGGGTGTAAACGGGAATTCTTGCAGAGCAGCTAATTAAAGGCGTAACAAAAATGGTGAGTAAGCGCTCTTTTTTATTGCTAATCGTTCTTGCACTCATAATAGCAGGAACGGCACAAGCTGCACCTCCTAAAAGAGGAATTACTGAACGGCCGTTGAGCCCGAAGCGCTTTAAGAGTCCGTCCATTAAATAGCTAACTCGAGCTAAGTAGCCGGTGTCCTCTAAAATGGCAATAAAGGTGAAAAGTAGTGCAATTTGGGGAATGAAAATGATTATTCCTCCTAATCCGGCGAGTACACCTTCTACTAATAAGTCGTTTAAGACTCCTTGCGGTAAAGTGTCGCCAAGCCAATTGCCAAAAACTAAAAAGCCATTTTCAATCCAGTCCATGGGCCATGTTGACCACGAGAAAATGGCTTGAAACATTAAGAATAGTATACCGAGAAAAATAACATATCCCCAAAATGGGTGTGTTAGCACTTTGTCAAACTTGCGAGTCATTTGAGCCGTCACTGACTCTCCGCTGCTCTTCAAATTCGCCTGTACAATTTCTTTGATTTTCCGATAGCGCACTAAGGTGTTGTCTAAAGCATCTTTACTTTGATGATCCTCGACAAATTTTTTGATTTTTTGATGCTTATAGTTGGCAATGGTTTCTTTTAGTTGATCTACTCCTTTACCAATCCGCGCATTCATGGGAACTACCGGAATTCCAAATGCTTTTTGAATGCCTTCAACATTTATCTCCTGTTTGTTGCGCTGAACAATGTCCATCATATTGAGCGCTAAAATGGTTGGCTTTTCTAAATCAATCAGCTGAGAAGCTAGAAGTAGGTTGCGTTTTAAATTTGAGGCATCGGCAATAACCACGATAATTTCTGGAATATCCGTGCGATTATTGTCGTTGAGGTAATCGAAAGTAACTTGTTCGTCTTCAGAGCGCGGACTTAAGCTGTAAGTGCCGGGAAGGTCAATAATTTCAGCTTTGATTTGGCTGTTTACTTTAAAGTTTCCCGAACGCTTTTCTACCGTAACTCCCGGAAAATTACCAACCCTCTGATTAAGTCCGGTTAGGCTATTAAATAATGAAGACTTTCCCGAGTTGGGATTGCCGACAAGTACAATTCTAACTTTGTCTTCTATTTTAAACGGTTGTTGCGTTTCGCTAAGTGTTTCTGCCTCCAAATCTACTTTTTCTTTACTGTCATTTGCATTGCGTCTTCTTTGCGCAAGCTAATGAAACTATCTTCAACACTAATGATAATTGGGTCGCCGAAAGGGGCAATGCGTTCTATTAAAAGCGTTTCTCCGGGTACACAGCCCATACAAAATAGCTGAACAGACAATTGTTCGTCATCCACGCCAATTAATGTAGCTTCGTCGCCTTCCTTACAGTCTGCAAGCTTATTTATGTCTGCCATTATTTAGAAAGATTCTAAATAGCAAAAGTAAACTTATTTGGTGGATTAGCCTCTATGCAGGAAAGTAAATTTCTGGATGAAAGTTTAAAGTGCCTAAAGTACTTAAAGTTTGAAGTTAATTTTTTGCGAAGCAAAAAATGGCTTCATCTTTCACTATTTCATCTTTCTGATTTCAAAACAGGGTCTTTTTATGCCTTCTGTGGAATAACTGCTGAGTCGTTGCAGATGCTGAATCGACCCTTCGATTAACTCAGGAAAGCCGTTCGGCATGAAGGGTTTAAATAGCTATTTTTTTTATCTTTTGCTCAAGCAAAAAAGATTACTTTCATCACAATGCTTCGTAAATTTAGTTTCATTATTTGTTTACTATTTAACCTCAAAGTGCTAAAAGAAAGCGATAAGTTTTTTTATTCTAAGCTAAATTTTGCGACAGCAAGAAAAGTTTAATCTTTCATCCTTAATCATTCATCCTTTTGAGCTTAGCTCAAAAGAACCTTCCAAGCCTCTTCAATTTTTACTTCGCAAAGTAGGTCTTTAGCTTTTTGTTGTTTCCCTTCCCAGTCGGTTGGGACATCATGAGCATCAGTGTAGGAATTAATTTCCCCTTCGCTAGGAAGTTTTTCTACGTTTCCTAACATACCCAGGTCGTTGCCGCTTAAAATTTTACTGTTTCTAACTTTTTCGGGCAATTGGTCTACGCCAATTCCTTTCTGACGGATAGGCTTCGGTACTTCAAACAAAGCGTTGCCATTGGCACGAACATAGTAGTTGCCGCCCATTCTACCGACTAAGTCAATTTTGGTTTGGTCGATAGCACCTTCTTCGTCGAGCATTTCATCATTGATGTGCATGAGAACTACTTCGGCAATAATTAAGTTACCCGAACCGCCTTCGTCGCCTAATTCAACTACTTCTCTAACCTTACACTCCAATTGCACCGGAGATTCTTTTACTCTTGCCGGCTTCACCATTTCAGAGTCAATGGGCGTTAAACCGGATTTTACAAACTCATCTACCCCTTTTTCATAAGCTGTGCTGGAAAGCGACATTTGTTGAACGATGGGGTAGTTGACAATATTAATCACCACTTCCATGGTTTCTTTTACATTGTGATAAGTGTCTTTTTGCGTGTTGGTTCTGCCGCTTTTAGCCGGAGAAAAAATGACAATTGGCGGATTGGCACTAAATACATTAAAAAAACTAAAAGGACTTAAGTTTCGATTACCTTCTTTATCAACGGTTGAAGCAAAGGCAATGGGTCGAGGCCCTACCGCGCTTAATAAATGATGATGTAACTTTCCGAGTGAAACGTCTTTGGGATTAACTGTCATTTTTCTTGTTTTTTTAAATCCGATTGCTATTGGATTGCAAAGGTATTAAGAATTTGATTGGTGGAAATTGGATGGGGGAGCGGTTGAAGTGTAAAAATTTTTTAATCTAAATCAAGGGGTGTAAGTTTTTTATACAATTCTACTCAAGCCTCAATCAATGTTTATTTTTTAATCGTTAATTTTTAGGTAGTTACTTGTGATTTTAGGCATTTTTTTCCTATGAGCTTTTAAGCAATTTCAATAATTCTTTAAAGTTATCAGTAACAATTACTGCTTGATTTACACACCCCAAAATCCGCTCTCCAATTTCTTTATTTATATTCAAAAAAATATTACTTTTGCGCTCCTGTTTTTATAGCAGAAGTTCATTAAAAAAGTAAAAAAAGTATTTTTAGTAGTTTTTTGACTTAAAGTAGAGGTAAACCAACTTTAAGTACTTCAATTACTTCACACTTTAAGTACTTTAATTTGCGGATGTGGTGAAATTGGTAGACACGCTAGACTTAGGATCTAGTGCCTCGCGGCTTGTGGGTTCGAGTCCCTCCATCCGCACCAAATGAATGGCGTAAGGCTTTGGTTTTACGCCATTTTTTTTAAACAAAAATTCAAATGGAAGTAGTAAAAAAAGACATCGACAAGCTAAACGCTGAAATTACCATTAAAATTGAAGAAGCTGACTACAAAAATAAGGTAGAGGATGCTTTAAAAAATTACCGTAAGCAGGTTACTATGCCCGGTTTTAGAAAAGGGCACGTGCCTATGGGAATGGTGAAAAAAATGGTAGGTACTAATTTGCTCGTTGATGAGATTAATCGAATGTTATCGGATAAATTGTACAACTACATTGGCGAAGAAAAGCTAGATGTGTTGGGCAACCCATTACCTAAGCAAGAGGATGCCGATAAAATTGATTGGGATAGCCAAAAGGATTTTAGCTTTACTTACGAAGTAGGCTTGGCTCCTGAAGTGAAGGTAGACATCACTGAAAAGGACAAGTTTGAGAAGCACATCATTAAAGTTTCCGATAAAATGATTGAGGAACAAATTACTGAAATTGCTAAGCAATACGGTAAAATGGTGGATGCCGAAAAATCTGAAAAGGAAGATATGCTTTACGGAAAGTTCGAAGAGCTTGAAGGTGTTAAAGTTAAAGAAGAAGGGATTTCTAATTCTGCTGTTTTAAACATCAGAACCATTAATAAAGATAAAGATCAAAAACAGTTTATTGGATTAAAGGTTGGCGATAGCGTGGAAATGAAACCACAAGATATTGCCGATGCCAATTACGTAGCTTCTTGGTTGGGGATTGATGAGCAATACATTGCCGATCAAAAATCGACTTTCCGTTTTACGGTAGAGAAAATTAACCGCATGGAGCCGGCTGAGTTGAATCAAGAGTTTTTTGACAAAATTTACGGTAAAGATGCGGTAAAAAGCAAGGAAGAAATGGCTGCTAAAATCCGCGAGGAAATGGAGAAGAGTTTAGAGCAAACTTCTGATCAGTTTTTTGAGCGCGATGTACAGGACTATTTACTTGGAAAAGCCAAATTAGATCTTCCGGATGCCTTTATGAAAAAGTGGTTAAAAACAGCCAACGAAAAGCCGATTACCGATGAGCAAATTGAGGAAGAATACGATCAGTATGCACAAGGTTTACGCTGGCAGTTAATTGAAAATAAACTCATCAAGGATCACGAAATTAAGGTAGAGCAGCCGGAAGCTGTTGAGTACACCAAAGGCTTAATTGCTCAGCAGTTGGCCGGTATGGGGCAAGGTTTAATGGACGATGAGGCAATGGAAGATACTGCTAAGCGCGTTTTGGGCAACCAAGAGGAAGCACAGAGAATCTACCAAGAGATTTATTCTAAAAAATTGAGAGCTTTTTACAAGGAAACGGCAAAAATCAAAGAAAAGGAAATCAGCTATGATGATTTCGTTAAATTAGCCGAGAAAAAGAAAAAATAAAAGCCCATGGATTTTAGTAAAGAATTTAAAAGTTACGCCACTAAGCATCGCGGATTAAATAGCATGCATGTGGATAACTACATCGAGTCTTCCATGACTCCATACATTATTGAAGAGCGCCAGTTGAATGTAGCTCAAATGGATGTTTTTTCTCGTTTAATGATGGATCGCATCATTTTTTTAGGAACGGGAATTAACGATCAGGTAGCAAATATTATTCAAGCGCAGTTGTTATTTTTGGAGTCGGCAGATTCTAAAAAAGACATTCAAATTTATTTAAATTCTCCCGGAGGTTCTGTGTATGCAGGCTTGGGAATTTACGACACCATGCAGTACATTGCGCCTGATGTAGCTACCATTTGTACAGGTATGGCGGCTTCAATGGGAGCTGTTCTGCTGTGCGCAGGAACTGATGGAAAACGTACCGCCTTACCTCACTCTCGCGTTATGATTCACCAGCCAATGAGTGGCGCTCAAGGTCAGGCTTCTGATATGGAAATAGCCGTTAAAGAAGTTTTGAAAATGAAGAAGGAGCTTTATGAAATCATTGCTAATCATTCTAAACAAGAGTTTGATAAAGTAGAGAAGGATTCAGATAGAGACTATTGGATGTCGGCTCAAGAAGCCAAAGAATACGGAATGATTGATGAAGTATTGGCAAAAAAATAGAGTCAATTATAATTGATTAATTTTGACCTCGGTAAACTTTTACCGGGGTCATTTTATTTAAGACTTTACAGTTTTGTTCTTTCTGACTAATCATCAGCTTAAGAACTCAAATAATATACAGCATGAAAGACGAAAAGCGCATACACTGTTCCTTTTGTGGAAGAGATAAAAAAGATACCAATGTGTTGATTGCCGGAATTACCGGACATATTTGCGACAATTGCATTTCTCAAGCAGGAGCAATTGTTAAAGAAGAATTGGGTAGCAATGATAAGAATGATTTGAATTTTACATTGTTGAAGCCCAAGGAAATCAAGAAGCATTTGGATGAATATGTAATCGGACAAGAAGATGCCAAAAAAGTGCTTTCAGTAGCTGTTTACAATCACTACAAACGAATTACTAAAGGAAGCTATCAAGATATTGAAATTGAAAAATCGAATATTATGATGGTGGGTGAGACCGGAACCGGGAAAACACTTTTGGCAAAAACCATTGCTCGATTATTGGAAGTTCCTTTTTGCATTGCCGATGCAACTGTTTTAACAGAAGCAGGTTATGTTGGGGAGGATGTAGAAAGCATTCTTTCGCGTTTGTTACAAGCTGCCGATTACGATGTTGCTAAAGCGGAAAGAGGTATTGTTTTTATTGATGAGGTTGATAAGATTGCTCGTAAAAGCGACAATCCTTCGATTACCAGAGATGTTTCAGGAGAAGGTGTACAGCAAGCAATGCTAAAATTATTGGAAGGAGCTACGGTGAGTGTCCCACCTCAAGGTGGTAGAAAGCACCCTGAACAAAAAATGGTCTCGATTAACACACAGAATATCTTGTTTATTTGTGGTGGCGCTTTTGATGGAATTCAGAAATTAATTTCGAAGCGACTAAATACTAATGCAATCGGATATAAAAACAAAGTCGATGAGGAAAAAGTGGATGAAACTAATTTCTTGAAATACGTTACTCCACACGACATAAAAAAGTATGGATTAATTCCTGAATTAATTGGTCGTATTCCCGTTTTAACTTATTTAAATCCATTAGACGCATCTGCATTAAGAAGAATTTTAACGGAGCCAAAAAACGCTATTATTAAACAGTATATTAAGTTGTTTGAAATGGATGATGTGGAGTTGAGCTTCGACAAAAAAGCCTTGGATTTTATAGTAGACAAAGCTTTGGAGTACAAGTTAGGTGCTAGAGGTTTACGCTCTATCTGCGAAGCCATTATGCTGGACGCTATGTATGAAATACCAACGAAAGTGGAGAAAGAGAAAATCGTCATCGATTTAAAATACGCCCAAAAACGTTTTGAAAAATCCTCTTTGAGGAAGTTGAAGGTGGCTTAGGGCAAATGAAGTATATTTTTACTTCCTCTCAAAAGTATAAAAAGTAAAGTCGTATTGATGCTTTTCATCTTTGGGATGATACTCTTCGTGAATGACTTTCCAGTTTTCTTGATTAAATTCAGGAAAAAAAGTATCGCCTTCAATTTCAGTGTGGATGCGTGTTAAATAAATGCGGTCTGCAAAGGGCAGGGCTTGTTTGTAGATTTCTCCGCCGCCAATGACCATGAGTTCGTCTTCGCCATTTTGTTCAGCAAATAGAAAAGCTTCTTTTAAATCGTGAAAGATTACCGCACCTTCATAGGTGAAATCCGGATCACGCGTTAGAATGATGTTGGTGCGTTTTGGAAGTAACTTCCCAAAGGACTCTAAATTTTTACGACCCATCAAGATGTGGTGTCCTTTAGTAGTCTGCACAAAAAACTTCATATCGTCTGGCAAATGCCAAGGCAAGTCATTGTTTTTCCCAATTACGTTATTTTCTGTTGCTGCGGCGATTAAGGAGGTGATCACGGTTTGTATTTAGTTTAAATTTTTCATTTGGTTTATGCTTATGCTTGTTCTAAGTCGCTGTCAGTTCGAGCGAAGTCGAGAACTAGACAGCCACAGCCGCCTTAATGTGCGGATGCGGATCGTAGCCTTCTAACTTAAAATCTTCATATTTAAAATCAAAAATACTTTTCACTTCCGGATTAATTTTCATCTTCGGTAACGGACGAGTTTCACGTGATAGCTGCAGTTGTGCTTGTTCTATATGGTTTGAATACAAATGAGCATCCCCAAATGTGTGTACAAAATCACCGGCTTTTAAACCACAAACTTGTGCCATCATCATGGTTAGTAGGGCATAAGAAGCAATGTTGAAAGGGACCCCTAAAAAAGTGTCTGCGCTACGTTGGTACAACTGACAAGATAACTTGCCATCGGCTACGTAAAACTGAAAAAATGCGTGACAAGGAGGGAGCGCCATGTTTTCGATTTCAGCAACATTCCATGCACTTACAATTATTCTTCGTGAGTCAGGATTGTTTTTTAACTGATCTACAACCTTTTTTATTTGGTCGATATGCTTGCCATCGGCAGTTGGCCAAGAACGCCATTGAGAGCCATAAACCGGACCTAGGTTTCCATCTTCATCTGCCCATTCGTCCCAAATGCTCACGCCATTTTCTTTGAGGTAACGAATATTAGTGTCTCCACTTAAAAACCACAACAACTCGTGAATAATCGAGCGTAAGTGGACTTTTTTAGTTGTGACTAAAGGAAACCCTTCACTTAAATCAAAGCGCATTTGATGACCAAAAACGCTGATGGTTCCAGTTCCTGTTCGGTCTTCTTTTTTAGTTCCCTCTTTTAGTATTCGCTGAAGTAAATCGTGGTATTGCTGCATTTTTTCTCAAATAAATCCAACTTTAAAAGTAAGCCTTGCGATTATATTGAGCGAAGAACGGAGCAATAATTTAGGAACAAGATATTCACAAGAGGGAAGTGTCTAAAGTTTTTTGAGTTTAGAAATTAGAGTCAAGATTGCTTCGCTATTAGAGCAAGGAAGTTAAAAGTGGTTTAAGATAAAAGTTGTTTCTTTAACTATGAATTATGAATATTTACAAAGATAGATCAAAGTGCTCAAAGAGTTCTCGCTTTCAACAATAGTTAGCGAAGAAAGAGTTACTTATATCCTAAGCGAGATAGATTTCAAAGATTCTTTAACTTTCATATTTTCGAAGACTGCTGCGCTTTAAGTATCAAGAAATCTATGAAGTATGAAACTTAGAAAACATTAAGCGCATTAAGAAGTTTAGAAAATTAAGTCTTTGCTCATAAACTTAATGAGGCTCTTAATTTACCTTCAATTCTTAATGTTAAAATACGGTTTTATCAATTTAAAGTAGCGCCATTACTTTCAAAGTAAACTAGTAGCTAAAAGACTCCCCAATCCAACAAATAGCATAAACGCTAAGTAGATGATTGAGAAAATACCATAAAACTTAAAGAGTGACTTAAGGTTCTTCATTGAGTTTTCTACTTGATTGCTGTCCTTATTGGAGACTGCAATTTTAGCATTTTTGGAAAAGTTATAGAGATAATAAGCAGGAATAAAATAGATGGCTGCCATAATAAAATAGGCGACGAGCATTCATATTTTATATTCAGATTTATTGAAGGGTTGAGTTTGATGTGCTGAGAAAAAACTTGCTGCTACAAAAACTACAAAAAATATAGCCAGAATTGCAATGACTAACCAAGCTAAAAAACTGCCCCATTTTCCGCTCTCGTTTAGGTATGCAACTGCTTTATACTGCTAAGGTTTATTTGATTTTCTTCAACTTGATTATTTGGGCTTGGCTCATTTTCCATTTTGTGACATTTAAGTTTAATGCACACAAATTACGAAAAATTAGGAAGCTGAGGTTCTTAGAGGTGTTTTGTAAAAGTAGATTCACATTTTTATGCAGTAGCCTTCTCTGAACTACGATTACTTCTCTCAGATAACATTTCTTTAGCAGTTTTTACAATACTAGCTGTATCGTAATTGCATTCTGCATATAGCTCATCTTGAGATCCGTGCTCAATTATTTTGTCAGGAATTCCCAATCTTTTTACTTGAGCTTGATAATCGTGATCCGCCATAAACTCAAGCACTGCACTTCCCATTCCTCCAACAATACAGCCGTCTTCAACGGTAATCACTTTATCAAATTTGCTAAAAACCTCATGAAGCAACAACCCATCTACGGGCTTAGCATAACGCATATCATAGTGCGCTGCAGAAACATTTGCAGATTCTAACTCTTGTGCTGCTTTAAGTGCATAGTTTCCAATATGACCAATGCTTAAAATTGCAATCTCATCGCCTGACTTTACTTTCCTTCCTTCTCCTATTTTAATCTTTTTAAATGGGGTTTTCCATTGTGGCATAACACCTTGTCCACGAGGATATCGAATTGTAAAAGGACCATTGTTCTCAACTTGTGCTGTAAACATCATGTTTCTAAGCTCCTCTTCATTCATCGGGGCTGCAACAATCATATTTGGTATACAACGCATATAGGCGATGTCGTAAGCTCCATGATGCGTAGGACCATCAGCTCCGGCTACTCCCGCACGATCTAAACAGAAAATCACATGCAGTTTTTGTAAGGCTACATCGTGAATTACTTGATCGTAGGCACGTTGCATGAAAGAAGAATAGATATTGCAAAATGGTACCAAACCTGAGGTTGCCATACCGGCTGAAAAAGTAACCGCATGCTGTTCTGCAATCCCAACGTCAAAGGCTCTTTTAGGCATTGCTTCCATCATAATGTTCATCGAGCTACCCGAAGGCATCGCTGGTGTAACACCAACAATTTTTTCATTTCTCTCGGCCAGCTCAACAATTGTGTGCCCAAAGACATCTTGATATTTTGGGGGTTGAGGGTCTTTTGGAGTTACCTTGATAATTTCTCCTGTTTCCTTATTGAATAAGCCCGGAGCGTGCCATTTTGTTTGGTCTTTTTCGGCTAACTCATACCCTTTCCCTTTCGTTGTTAATACGTGAAGTATTTTTGGTCCGGGAATATCTTTTAAATCTTTTAAAACTTCAACTAAATGAGTTACATCATGACCATCGATTGGGCCAAAATAGCGGAAATTTAAAGACTCAAAAAGATTACTTTGCTTCAGCATAGCTGATTTTAAACCATGCTCTACTTTTTGAACAATGGCTTGGGCATTGGGACCAAATTTTGAAATCTTCCCTAATAGTGACCAAACTTCATCTTTTACCTTATTGTATGTATGAGAAGTTGTGATGTCTGTCAAGTATTCTTTAAGTGCTCCAACATTCGGATCAATTGACATACAGTTATCATTGAGCACTACGAGCATATTGGAATCTTCAACACCACCGTGATTTAAACCTTCAAAAGCTAAGCCGGCTGTCATGGCACCATCGCCAATTACAGCCACATGTTGTCTTTCTCTGTTGTTTTGTAACCTAGAACCAACTGCCATTCCTAAAGCTGCAGATATTGAAGTAGAACTATGACCTACGCCAAAAGTATCGTATTCACTTTCGCTCCTTTTGGGAAAACCACTAATTCCTTTGTATTTGCGATTGGTGTGAAAATTTTCTCTTCTACCGGTTAAAATCTTATGACCATAAGCTTGATGTCCAACATCCCAAACTAATTGATCATCTGGTGTATTAAAAACATAGTGCAAAGCAACAGTTAACTCAACTACACCTAAGCTTGCGCCAAAATGCCCTCCTTTAACAGAGACAACATCAATAATATATTCGCGAAGTTCCTTAGCGACTTGTGGTAAGTCTGATACCTGCATTTTTTCACGCAAGTCATCAGGGAACTCAATTTGTGAAAGTAGTTTTCCTGCTTGAAAGTTCATAGTTATAGCTGCTTGGCTTTGTAAACAAATATAGCATTATTTAGTTCGAAACAATGCCGAAAATGAAATAGTTTAAATCGCAAATTTTATCGATTTATTGCTTAGTAAGCTCGCTCATTTCTACCTTCGTAAAAATAAATAAAGCTTCTGTTTACAACTTTGTTTCCTCCCGGAGTTGGATAATTTCCTGTGAAATACCAATCTCCTTTATGTTCCGGAATCGCTTTGTGCAGACCTTCAATTGTTTGATAGATTATTTGCACCTCTGCATTCAATGAAGGGGGAGTTAGTAATTGGGATATTTTAGCAGAAATTTCTGTAGCTGAAAAAGGCTCATAAATTTCCTTAACGTAGTTTTTTATCTCATTTTTCGGTAAACTTTCTTGTGCTTTACACTTATCGTAAACCCCCTTGATTTTACCTTCCATTCCATTTTCTTTTAACAAGGCAATGGCTGCTTGAAAAGCAACAAAATCTCCCAGTTTTGCCATGTCAATTCCATAACAATCCGGGTATCTAATCTGCGGAGCTGAGGAGGCTATGATTATTTTCTTGGGTCCTAATCGATCGAGAATTCTCAGAATACTTTGCTTCAATGTTGTTCCCCTAACTATCGAGTCATCAATCACTACAAGGTTATCTTTTCCTTTGCGAACAGTGCCATAGGTAATGTCATAAACGTGAGTAACTAAGTCGTCGCGAGCATCATCTTGAGTAATAAATGTTCTAAGCTTGGCATCCTTAATGGCAATTTTTTCAACTCTGGTGCTAATGTTTAGAATTTCGTGCAGTTTGTCCGGATCAACCTGGTTGCCCATTTGGGTGATTTTTTTCTTTTTCACCTCGTTTAAATACGCATCCATTCCTTTTACCATTCCGTAAAAAGAAGTTTCTGCTGTATTGGGAATAAAAGAAAAAACGGAATTTTTTAAATCGTAATCAATTCCTTTTAGTACTTCCGTACAAATTGAACGGCCCAGCTCTTTACGTTCATTGTATATATCTTTATCGCTTCCTCGAGAAAAGTAAATTCTTTCAAAAGAACAGGGCGTTTTAGTTAGCGGCTCTCTAATTTGCTTGATTTTGAAGGAAGCATCTTTCTTAACAATGATGGCATGCCCCGGATCTAACTCTTGAATGCTTTCTGCAGGAACGTTAAAAGCAGTTTGAATGGCAGGTCGCTCAGAGGTTACCACAACCACTTCATCGTCATAATAGTAAAACGCCGGACGAATTCCCGAAGGGTCTCTCAGTACAAAAGCATCTCCGTGTCCAATCATTCCGGCCATGGTATAGCCACCATCCCAGTCTTCGGCTGCATTTCTCAAAATGCGATGCACTTTCATATTCTTGGCAATTTCTTCAGAAATTTCCTTTTTTGAATAACCTTGTTCTTTGTATTTCTTGTAGAGTTTTTGGTTTTCTACATCTAAAAAATGACCAATTTTTTCGAGCACTGTAACAGTGTCAGAGTGTTCTTTTGGGTGTTGGCCTAAATCAACCAATAAACCAAAAAGTTCATCAACATTGGTAAGGTTAAAGTTACCGGCTACAACCAAATTTCTGGTCATCCAGTTGTTTTGTCTTAAAAAAGGATGGCAATTTTCAATGCTATTTTTACCAAAAGTACCGTAACGCAAATGCCCGAGCATTACTTCTCCGGTAAAGCTGAGGTTTTGTTTGAGGTAATTAATATCTTTAAGTAGCTCAGGACTTTTTTCTTGTAAATCGTAAAACTGCTGATTGATTCTTGCAAAAACTTCTTTAATGGGCTGACTGTCGTTTGAGCGAACCCTACTAATATACCTAGAACCGGGAGGCATATCTAATTTAATGTTTCCAACACCGGCGCCATCTTGTCCTCTGTTGTGTTGCTTCTCCATCAGTAAGTACAACTTGTTTAAGCCATAAGTTACTGATCCGTATTTTTGAATGTAGTATTCCAGTGGTTTTCTTAAGCGAATAAAGGCAATGCCACATTCGTGTTTTATTTGGTCGCTCATTCTCGAAATTAGGTAAAGTGCAAAATCAAGGCAAAATTAAGCATTCTGCATGGCTTTCTTTTTCTTCTGTTTCTTCTCGATGGGAAGCTTTTTTATGAAGTAGTTTATCGTAAGCATACCAATAATTCCCGCAAGTGTAGAAGCAAATAGTATAGCCATCTTCGACTGACGATTAACTTCCGGGTCGTCAAATGCTAGGTTTGAAATAAAGATAGACATGGTAAATCCTATTCCTGCCATTATAGCTGCACCGGTTAATATTCCCCAATTGGTATTTCTTGGCATATCGGAAATTCCTAATTTGATAAAAAGGGCTGAAAAAGAAACAATTCCCAGCATTTTTCCCAAAATTAATCCACAAATAATACCCAAAGAAACATTGTTGGTCAATGCGTCCCAAATATTTACATCTAAATTGATTCCCGCATTACTCAATGCAAAAAGCGGTAGTACAAAAAAGGAAACGATGGGGTTTAAAGCATACTCCAGTTTTTGAAGTGGTGGTTCAACTTTTGCTCTAACCTCTTTAAGATCTTCAATTATCTCATGTTGTTCATCGCTCATAAATGAGCCCACCATAGCCGGGGTGGCTTTTAGCTTTTTTAGTAAGCCTCTCACTTGATGAATGAAGCCATATTTGTTGATTTTCGTTTTTGCCGGAATGGTCATAGCAGAAAGTACACCGGCAATAGTAGCATGCACACCCGAAAGTAAAAATGCAACCCAAAGTCCGCAAATCCCGATTATTGCATAATAGGCGGTATTTCGAATGCCGATCCAGTTTCCAACTGCCAGCAAAATGAAGAATACTAAACCATATTCTAAGTATAATAAAAGTAGATTCTCTGTGTAAAAAAAAGCGATTACTAAAACTGCGCCTAAATCATCCACAATGGCTAAGGCAGTTAAAAACAGTTTTAAACTAATAGGTACTTTTTTTCCTAAGAGGGATAAAACACCCAGTGTAAAAGCAATGTCTGTTGCCATAGGAACTCCCCAGCCTGCTTCTGTTTCAGAACCAAAATTAAACACCAAGTAAATTAATGCAGGGAAAAGCATTCCTCCAACAGCTGCAGCTGCAGGTAAAGAGGCCTTTCGCCAGGTGGATAAATCACCACCCATAATTTCTCTTTTGATTTCTAAACCTACAACAAAGAAAAAAATAGCCATTAAGCCATCATTAATCCAATGATGTAAACTTTTGTCGATTTCAAAATTGCCTACACCAATACGCATGTGAGTTTCCCACAAATGATGATAGCTTTCAGCATAATCAGAGTTCGCCCAAATGAGTGCAACAATAACGGCAATAAATAGTAAAATTCCCGATACAGGTTTGTTTCTAAGGAGATTATTTACGGGAGCGAGGAAACGATCAATTAGATACATTTTCTCATCATCGTAATTTATTTTTTCCTTCTCTTTTCTTATTTCTTCTCCTGTCATATATTTTTTGAAAGTCGCAAAAATACGATTCTAAAAGTTTGACTTTTACTCTATAGCCTGTTAGCTGTTTGAATTAACTATTTTTTAATAATCAGCTTTTGACGGAAAGTCGCTTCTTCGTTAATAAACTGAACAAAGTAAATTCCTGATTTTAAGTCTGGGATTGTTATAGAGTGTTGATTATTACTTAGCCTTTCTTTGCTGATCAGCTGACCATTTAATGCATAAAGCTCATAGGTCTGAAAGTTCATCTCTTTTTTAAAGAAAATCTTTTCACCACTCTGTACCGGATTAGGGTAAAGTTTAATTGATTTTTTGGCAAGTGTATTTTCATTCAAGAAAGTGGTAACCGGATTTACTTTAATATAATTAGTTAATAATAAAGAGTCACTTCCTTCCTGATTCATTACTCTAAGCTGAATGCTGTAATAACCGGTATCGGTAAAAGCTACCATAGGGGATTGGCTATTTGCATTTGTGCCATTTGCCCAGCGGTAAGTTTGTGGGCTAATCGACCAGCTAGAGTTGTATGGACTAATGCTAATAGTATTGTTGTTTAAAGTGGTACTGTCTCCCAATTCTAATTCAGTTGTATCTGCACTAAAAAGAGCTAATGGAGCAAAAATTGAAGGTACATTTCTAATACTATCTCTGTACCGAACGTTAGATGGAATGAAAATCCCGGCTACAACATTACCACTAACTGTTAATGCCGGAATTCCAAATTGAGTGGTTAGCCATTTGTACTCTCTAATATGGCTGTTTATGCCAAAATTGGTAGTGCCAAAACTAACGGTATCGTAAGCGACCACATCTGTAATTACTCTAATGCAATTAAATGTATCGTAGGGGGTCGTTAGAGTTCCCCAAGCGTCTACTTCATTAATTCTATAACCGTACGAAGCTAAATAAGCCGGAGGAAAAACATTGTTAAAGGTAAAGTTAAAAGTACTGCTGTCTCTATCTTGATAGTTAAGAGGGAATTGATAAATTTCGTCCTTGTCGCTAAAGTTTGGAGCAATGGATATGTTCCCAAAGGCAGTAGGAACCGTTGCTCCTCGATAATCTTTTGCAAACTCATTGCTGTCTAGATTATAAAATTCATAAACATCATAAAGGTCAATGCCTCCCATTGATAATGTATCTGCCAGTTTTTCAGCGATGCGGTTACTAACTTGGTTGCTGTAAGGTGTTTGAGAAGAGTTGTAATATCTTGAAACACCTTGTCTTATCGCTTGCAAGCTATCAAACTGCCAGCTTTGATTAGCTCCATTTTTTTGAAAGTTGAGCAAAACTGCTGTGTCCAAAGCTGCAACACTATATCTTAAAGTGTCGCCCGCTTGTGGCATGTGGTTTTGATTAATGCTAATTTGAGCGTTTAACTGAACAGCAAAAATCATCGCTATTCCGCAATTTACTATCTTCTTCATGGCTGAGTAATTTTTGCGAAAGATAAGAAAACTGCTCGAATTAGCCGTTAATGGCTTCAACTTCTTTGATTTGTCCCGGAAGCATTTCCTTCAACATATTTTCAATTCCTGCTTTTAGGGTCATCGTTGAAGAAGGACAACCGCTGCATGCACCTTTTAAAACCACACTTACTTTGCCTTCTTCAAAAGAGTGGAAATGAATTGCTCCGCCATCACTTTCTACGGCAGGACGTATGTATTCGTCTAAAATGTCTGCAATTTTAGCGTCTATTCCTTCTAAACTTTCTCTTTTGGGTGTTTGAATGCTGTTTGAAGAATTTTCTTCTTCCGCATTTTGATCCAAGGCAGAAACCTTAATAACAACCCCTCCATTGTTTAAAAATTCAGCTAAAAAATCGCGAATTTGATGAATGACATCTTGCCACTCAATAATGTCGGTTTTTGTAATTGCTACAAAATTGCTCGCCATAAAAACCTTCTCTACAAATGGAAAGTTCAATAATTTTTCAGCTAAAGGAGAGTTGCTTGCATCATCCTCTAAAGTGTATTCGTAAACCTGACCATCGATGATTAAGTATCGATTGGAAACAAACTTCATTGTTGCAGGGTTAGGCGTACTTTCTGCGTATATACTATGGGGTGCTATTGCTGTCTTATCCATAAGAATTATTTTTGTGCAAAGTTAACTAAGATTTAAAGACTACTTCATAATACACAAAAGATATGGCTTTGTTTAAAACGGTAAATGAAAAGACTCCAAGCTATGGAGGGAATTGCTTTTTTGCAGAAAATGCAACAATAATTGGCGAAGTTGAAATGGGCGATGAATGCAGTGTATGGTTTAATGCTGTGGTTCGTGGAGATGTTCATTACATAAAAATGGGAAATCGAGTAAATGTGCAAGATGGAGCAGTGATTCACTGTACCTATAAGAAATCGCCAACTACCATTGGAAATAATGTATCAATCGGGCATAATGCCATTGTTCATGGTTGTACTATACATGATGATGTGTTAATTGGTATGGGATCAATAGTTATGGACGATTGTGTGGTAGGGAGTGGTGCAATAGTTGCCGCCGGAGCGGTTGTTTTACAAAATACCAGAGTGGAGAGCGGATATATATACGCCGGTGTGCCTGCAAAGAAAGTAAAAAAAGTCCCTGAAAATTTAAAAAGTGGCGAGATTGAACGTATTGCTAATAATTATGTAAAGTACGCAAGTTGGTTTAAGTGATTTATTTATTGACTAATACTTCGCCATTCATCTCTTTTGGAATATCTATGTCCATTAACTTTAAAATGCTAGGAGCAACATCAGCGAGTTTTCCACTTTTAATATTTTGGTAGTCAGAATCAATTAAAATTACAGGAACAGGATTGGTGGTGTGTGCTGTGTTAGCAGAGCCGTCTTCATTTATGGCGAAGTCTGCATTTCCATGATCGGCAATGATGATAAAGGAGTAGCCGTGTTTTAAGCCATTTTCAATAATTTGTCCAGTGCAATCATCCACTTTTTCTACAGCCTTAACAATAGCGTCAAAAACTCCGGTGTGTCCAACCATATCGGGATTTGCAAAATTTAGACAAATGAAGTCGGCATTTTCATTTTTGATTTCAGTTATGATTTTTTCTTTTACTTCCTCTGCGCTCATCTCCGGCTGTAAATCGTAAGTAGCTACTTTAGGGGAAGGAACCATGATTCGCTTTTCACCTTTAAACTCTTTTTCTCTTCCTCCTGAAAAGAAGAAAGTAACGTGTGGGTATTTTTCAGTTTCTGCAATCCGAATTTGGTTTTTGCCAGCCTTGCTCAATACCTCACCTAATGTATTTTTTAAATTATCTTTTTCAAAAAGCACCTTTACATCTTTAAAATTAGCATCGTAAGTAGTCATGGTAACATAGTGCAAGGGCAGCTTACTCATACCAAGGTCAGGGAAATCCTCTTGATGTAGTGCACGTGTAATTTGTCGGCAACGATCAGTTCTAAAGTTGAAGCAAATAACTACATCATCTTTTTTAATCTGAGTAATTATCTCGTTGTTAGAATTTGTGCAAACAATGGGTTTTATGAATTCGTCAGTTATGCCATTGTCATAAGATTCTTGAATAGCATTCAGAACATTAGAAGTTTTTTCACCTTTGCCGTGTACCATTAAGTCATAAGCTTCCCGAATTCGCTCCCATCGCAAGTCGCGATCCATGGCGTAGTATCGACCTATAACTGAAGCTATTTTTGTAGGGGTATCTTTTATGTTTTTCTGAAGTGATTTAATGAAACCTTTACCGCTATGTGGGTCAGTATCTCTCCCATCTGTAAAGGTATGTATGAACGATTTTTCAATCCCATTCTCTTTAGCAATTTTGCATAAAGCTACAAGGTGGTTTTGATGAGAGTGAATGCCTCCATCAGAGACTAAGCCTAAGAAATGTACATTTTTACTTTTTTCTTTAGCGTACTTAAAAGCGTTTAGCAAAGTCTCATTTTTTGCCAGTTCCCCGGATTCTATCGCTCGGTTAATTTTTACCAAGTCTTGATAAACTACTCTTCCGGCTCCAATGTTTAGATGACCTACTTCTGAGTTGCCCATTTGACCATCTGGCAAGCCCACATGTTTTCCATCTGTTAATAAAGTAGCGTTTGGATAATTGTTAATTAAACGATCAAAAACTGGCGTTTGAGCTTTGTAAATGGCATCTGAATGATCCTTTTTGCCATAGCCCCAACCATCTAATATTATTAAAGCAACTTTCTTTTGATTTTCCATAAAACAAAGTTAAGCTTAACTGATGAAGTATGTAAAATTTAACTAAAAAGGAATATTTTGATTTGTTCTGAAGTAAAAGAATAGCTATTTGTTAAACAAAGATCTCAGAGTTTTTAAGCTCTAATTGGATTTGTTGTTTAATTATACATAAAAATTTTCTTTATAATCCTCTTTTAATCCTACTTAAACACCCTACTTAAACTTAATTGGGAAATTCAGAAATAAAAACGACCTAACTTAATCCATTGACAGTTAGGTCGTTTATCTGGTGGGCCCACCTGGACTCGAACCAGGGACCACTTGATTATGAGTCAAGTGCTCTAACCAGCTGAGCTATAGGCCCGGCTTTGATACAATTTTTGTGAATCGAGAATGCGTTCCGCTAGAAACTAAGACAAACAAACAAAAATTGCGTAGGCAAGATTACGAATTTTCATGCGAATGTTTTCCTACTCTACAAGGAAAAATTTCTTTTTCTTCTCCTATCTTTGAAGTATGCAAGAAGTTCCAATACTACAAAAAGGCGATCAGCTTCGCATTATTAGTACTGCTAGAAAAATTACCATAGACGAACTACAAGCTGCTCAAGAATTATTCGAGAGCTGGGGTTTAGTCGTTAGTTTTGGCAAACATTTATTTTCTGAAGACCATCAGTTTGCAGGTACAAAAGAAGAAAGGTTAGCAGATATACAATCAGCTATTGACGACCCAAGTGTTAAAGTTGTAGTTTGTGCCAGAGGCGGTTATGGCACTGTTCAGCTTATTGACGAAATTGACTTTAGTCGATTCGAAAAACACCCTAAATGGCTGGTAGGCTACAGCGATGTAACAGTTTTACACAACCACATCAACCAAAACCTAGGCATTGAAACACTACACGCAACGATGCCAATCAACTTTCCTAAAAACGGAGAAAACGATGCCACAAAAAGTTTGAAAAAAGCTCTGTTTGGTGAACAGCTACACTATGAATTTGAAGCCGAGCCAAAATCGATTTTAAATTTTGAAAAAATGCAAGCTCCGATTGTTGGTGGAAATTTGTCCATTTTATATAGTCTCACTGGAACTAACTCTCAGATTAGTAGCAATGGTAAGTTTTTATTTATGGAAGACTTGGATGAATACTTTTACCATATCGATCGCATGCTAATGAACCTCAAAAGAGCCGGTATTTTTGAAGGATGTAAAGGCATTTTGGTAGGTGGAATGAGCGATATGAATGACAACACAGTTCCATACGGGAAAACTGCAGAAGAAATTATTTTAGAAAACTGCAGTGATTTGAATATTCCTATCATTTTTGGTATTCCTGCAGGACATATTGAAAAAAATTGCGCTCTAATTATGGGAAGGAATCTTTGCATACATCGAGAAGAAAAAAAAATAAAAATGACATTCGATGGCTCAGCATAACGACATTGGAAAAAAAGGAGAAGCAATTGCACTTACTTATCTGCGAGAGAAAGGGTATCATGTTAGAGAGACCAATTGGATCTACCGAAAAGCGGAGCTTGATCTAGTTGCCGAATATAAAAATCAGCTCGTGGTTGTAGAAGTAAAAACTCGAACTTCTAGAGAGTTTGAAAGCCCAAAAGAGGCGGTTACCATTAAAAAACAGAAACATATTGTAAGGGCAGCTGATGCTTATATTCAAGAATTCGACATTGATATGGAATGCCGATTTGATATTGTTTCTGTTTTATTGGAAGCAAATAATGTTGAGATAGAGCATATTGAAGATGCCTTTTATCCAATGCTTTAAACAAAAATACTCAACAACTGCAGTCCTAGTCCAATTGCAAAACCTCCTGCAATTTCCTTAATAGAGTGTGCATTTAATTTTAATCGAGAAAACCCTACCAAGCCGGAAATCAAAACAAATACGATCAGCCAATTGGTAGTATCCATTTTAAGCACCCAAGCTACGGCGATTAACATACCGCAAATTCCTCCCCAAGCTGCCATGTGTGCACTTACTTTCTGCTTAAAAAGCGATAGGGCAAATAATAGAATTACGGTGATTGTGGCCCATTGAAAAACCATTAAATATAAAAGGGGAAACTGAATATTGAGCAAAAGAAAATAAGTGAAAATGTAAAAAATACTACTCACTAAATAAGGAATACTCCTTTCATTAACATCATTCATTTCTAAAGATTGAATGTAATTCTTTCGTTTGAGAAAAACAGAAATTAATAGAGGAGCAAGTACTAGGTTGAGAAATAACAACACATAAACGTAAATAAAATAACCATCTGTGTATTTATAATTGATATATGTTGGCAACTGAAATAACAGATAAATGCTGATTAATGGAGCAAAAATAGGATGAAATAAATGTGCAATTACTTTTGCAAAAGTGTGACTCATAATTAAAGTTCTTTGCGTAATCGAGCAACGGGAATATTGAGCTGCTCGCGATATTTTGCCACGGTTCTTCTAGCAATATTGTACTTTTTATCCTTTAACATTTTAGACAATTTATCGTCGGTATAAGGTTTCTTTTTATCTTCCGATTCAATAATATCTTGTAAGATTTTCTTCACTTCCCTCGTACTCACTTCCTCACCATCTTCAGTAGAAATAGACTCGGAAAAGAATGACTTCAATAAAAAAGTTCCGTAAGGAGTAGAAACGTATTTACTATTAACAACACGAGAAACTGTGGAAATGTCCATGTCAATTCGCTCAGCAATATCCTTTAAAATCATTGGCTTGAGCTTGGTTTCGTCACCTTCCAAAAAATAATCTTTCTGGTATTTGGCAATCGCCTCCATGGTGTTCATTAGGGTGTTTTGTCGCTGTTTTATAGCGTCAATAAACCACTTGGCAGAATCCAGCTTTTGCTTCACAAAGGTCATCGCTTCTTTTTCGGCTTTGTTCTTTTTGTCCGACTTTTTATAATGATCAATCATCCCTCGGTACTCATTGCTTATACGCAATTGAGGGGCATTTCTCCCATTTAAAGTTATGTCAATCTCACCATCCTTTATCTGCAAAGTAAAATCCGGCACCACAACCTGCACCGACTTTCCAGTAGTATTCAGTGAGTTTCCCGGCTTGGGATTTAATCGAAGAATTTCATCTATTGCCAGCTTTAAATCCTCCTCGCCAATCTCTAACTTTTTAATGATTTTACTGTAGTGTTTTTTTGTAAACTCAGTAAAGTGGTTTTCTAAAATCTCTTTGGCTAAAAGGTGTTTTTCAGTTTTGTTTCTTTTGCGATTTATTTGAAGCAATAAGCATTCTTGTAAATCTCGAGCACCAACACCTGCCGGATCCATTTGCTGAATCACTTTCAACACTTTATTAATTTGCTCAATGGAAGTCATAATATTATTCCGAAAAGCCAAATCGTCTTCTATCGATTCTAAATCTCTTCTCAAATAACCTGAATCGTCTAAACTGCCAATTAAATGATTGGCGATTGCTTCCTCCTCTTCGCTTAAATCTTGCAAACTAATTTGCGCCAACAATCGCTCGTGAAAAGTAGTACCACCACTGTAAGGAATTTCCTTTTCGTCATCGTCTTTTCCCTTATTGGAAACTTGATATTTATAATCCGGCGTATCATCATCCATGTAGTCGGAAAAGTCAAAATCCTCTAACTCATCCTTTGCATCATCTCGTTCTTCGTAGCGCTCCTCTTCGGCATCAAAATCATCTTTCTCTTTACCCTCATCTAATGCCGGGTTACTTTCCAGCTCCTCCTTAACTCGCTGCTCCAATGCCACGGTAGGCAATTGCAAAAGCTTCATAAGCTGAATCTGTTGTGGAGACAACTTTTGCAAAAGTTTTTGTTGTAGCGATTGTTTGAGCATAGTGAGATAAAGTTAACTATTTCGAAGGTATATTCGCTTTTAGCGAGAAAATAAAAAATGATTTTTTAAAACTCTGCACTCTTTGGTGTTCTTGGGAAAGGAATCACATCGCGAATGTTGCCCATGCCGGTTACAAAAAGCATTAAACGCTCGAATCCCAAGCCAAAGCCACTGTGCGGAGCTGTGCCGAATTTTCTCAAGTCCAAGTACCACCATAGCTCTTCGGCAGGTACGTTCATTTCTTGCATGCGCTTTTCAAGAAATTCTAAACGTTCTTCACGCTGAGAACCACCGACAATTTCTCCTATGCCGGGAAATAGAATATCCATGGCACGAACGGTTTTGCCATCCTCATTCTGACGCATGTAAAATGCTTTAATGTCTTTTGGGTAATCGTATAAAATCACCGGCTTATTAAAGTGTTTTTCTACCAAATAGCGTTCATGCTCCGATTGCAAGTCCGCTCCCCAGCCTTCAATTATATAATTGAATTTCTTCTTTTTGTTCGGCTTAGAGTTGCGTAGAATATCAATTGCTTCAGTATAAGTAACTCTTTCAAAATTATTTTCGGCTATAAATTGTAAGCGTTCAATTAAACCCATTGGTGAACGATCCTCTTTCTTCTTAACCTTTTCTTCGTCCTCTAAGCGCTTATTTAAAAAGTCTAAATCGTCTTTGCAGTTTTTTAGTGCATACTGAATTAAGTGCTTGAGTAAGTCTTCACCTAAATCCATGTTCTCGTCTAAATCTGCAAAAGCAACTTCGGGCTCAATCATCCAAAATTCAGCTAAATGACGAGTAGTATTCGAGTTTTCTGCTCTAAAAGTGGGGCCAAAAGTATACACCTTACCCAATGCCATAGCAGCTAATTCCGCTTCCAGTTGACCGGAAACGGTTAGATTAGCCTCTTTTCCAAAAAAGTCTTTTTTAAAATCGATTTCACCATCCTCCATTTTTGGAATATTGTGAAAATCAAAATTGCTTACTTTAAAGGTCTCCCCGGCGCCTTCGGCATCTGAACCGGTAATAATTGGCGTATGAATATTGTAAAACCCTCGACTGTTAAAATAATCGTGTATGGCAAAAATCATGGCATGTCGAATACGGTTAACAGCTCCAAAAGTGTTCGTTCGAAAACGCAAGTGGGCAATTTCTCTCAAAAACTCCAAAGAGTGTTTCTTAGGCTGTAGTGGGTATTTTTCAGGATTGGCTTCTCCCAAAACTTCAAGTTCCGAAACTTCAATTTCTACCTTTTGACCGCTACCTTGAGATTCTACTAATTTGCCTTTGGCAGAAAGACATGAACCGCTGCTGATTTTTTCTAAAAGTTCTTCGTTAAAATTGGCATTCTCCACCACTAATTGTATGTTGTGAATACAACTTCCATCATTTAGTGCAATAAAAGAAACATTTTTGCTTCCTCTTTTTGTACGCACCCAGCCTTTTACGATAACCTCTTTGCCTGTTTGTTCGCCACTTAAAAGCGATTTAATCTCCGTTCTTTTCATCTTTTCTGCCATAAAAAATTAAAGTGCAAAAGAACGCTTTTTCCCGCCTTATTTCAAGTGGTTTGCTTAGATTGTTAGCTGGCTTTAGATTTTGTGGGAATAGTGTTGGGTCGTTTTTAATAGATGGAGATATTGACAAAAAATAAGATACAATATTTCTGTATACAAATTGGTTCAATCTATTTTTTAGCCATATAAAACACATTGCAAAGCACAGACTTCTTGCGTAATTTTGGCAACATGATTAAGAAGTTGATTCCTTTTTTCATTACAGCTGGGTTTATTTTGCTTTTTCAAACTGAAGTAGAAGCTCAATGCGCCATGTGTAAAGCTGTATTGGAAACCAATATGCAAAGTGGTGAAGAAGCCGTAGGTAAAGGAATTAACGACGGCATCATTTATATCATGTTTGTGCCATACTTGTTATTGGGTTTGGCGGGATATTTTATGTATAAAAACTATCTAAAGCCCGGAAAGGCTGAAGAATAACGTTCTATAAATTCGTCTTATCAAGAAAGGTGGAGGGACAGGCCCTGCGAAACCTTGGCAACCTTTTCATTGTTGAAAGCGGTGCCAAATCCTGATTCACCAAAGGTGAATGAAGATAAGTTAAAAGAAACTATAAGCCCTTTTGACGAAGTCTGAGGGCTTTTTTTATGTGCAAAAATTATGAGTAAGAAAATTGAAGAAATATTAAAAGAAAGAATTTTAGTCTTGGATGGTGCAATGGGAACCATGATTCAAAGACATACTCTAACTGAGGAAGACTTTCGAGGAGAGCAGTTTAAAGATCATCATATGCCTTTAAAAGGAAATAACGACTTGCTTTCCATCACACGTCCGGATATTATCAAAGAAATTCATGCTGCTTATTACGAAGCCGGAGCAGATATTATGGAAACCAATACTTTTTCTTCAACAGCCATTGCTCAAGCAGATTATGGTTTGGAAGAGGCTGTTTATGATTTAAATTATCAGTCGGCGAAAATTGCCAAGGAAGTTGCGGAAGAATTTACTAATAGAAATCCGGATAAGCCGCGATTTGTAGCCGGTTCAATAGGGCCAACTAACAGAACTGCTTCTCTTTCTCCGGATGTAAATAAGCCCGACTTTAGAAACGTTACTTTCGATCAGCTGGTAGATACTTACAACACCCAAATCAAAGGCTTGGTAGATGGAGGCGCTGACATTTTATTGGTGGAAACAGTATTTGATACCTTGAATTGCAAAGCTGCACTTTTTGCCATTTCTAATTACTATGACGAACATGAAATTGAATTGCCAATTATGGTCTCCGGTACCATTACCGATGCCAGCGGGCGTACACTTTCCGGTCAAACGGCAGAAGCTTTTTTAATTTCAATCAGCCACATGCCTTTGTTAAGCGTAGGGTTTAATTGTGCTTTGGGTGCAAAAGAATTGCGTCCGCACTTAGAGGTAGTTTCCAATAAAACGGAGTTTTTTGTCAGTGCTCACCCTAATGCCGGTTTGCCCAATGCATTTGGGGAGTATGATCAAGATGCAGTGGAGATGGGAAAGCACATTGAGGATTTTATCTCTAATGGTTTTGTAAACATTATTGGAGGCTGTTGTGGTACTACCCCCGAGCATATTTCTGAAATTGCACGTATTGCAGCAAAATATCCACCAAGAAAAAAACCAACTTTAGATAAGGTTACTCAGTATAGTGGCTTGGAAGCGCTTACAGTTTTTAAAGAAAGCAATTTTATTAATGTTGGTGAGCGAACGAATGTTACAGGTTCGTTGAAATTTAAAAGACTAATCAAAGAGGAGAAGTATGAAGAGGCACTTTCAGTGGCTCTTCAGCAAGTTGAGGGTGGTGCGCAGATTATCGACGTTAACATGGATGAAGGGATGTTGGAATCTGCTGAAGTAATGCAAACTTTTTTGAATTTGATAGCTTCTGAACCTGACATTTCCAAAGTGCCGGTAATGATTGATTCCTCAAAGTGGTCTGTGATTGAAGCCGGTTTAAAATGTGTTCAGGGAAAGTCAATTGTTAACTCCATTAGTTTAAAAGAAGGAGAAGAGACATTTATTAAACAGGCTAAATTAATTCGCAAGTATGGAGCAGCTGTAATTGTCATGGCTTTCGACGAAAGAGGTCAAGCCGATAATTATGAAAGGCGAATCGAAATTTGTAAGCGGGCTTATGATCTACTCGTAAACCATGTAAAGTTTCCTAAGGAAGATATCATTTTTGATCCCAATATTTTAACCGTAGGGACAGGAATTGACGAGCACAATAATTATGCAGTTGACTTTATTAAAGCGACAAAATGGATTAAAGAAAATCTGCCTGGAGCTTTAGTGAGTGGAGGTGTGAGCAATGTTTCTTTTTCTTTCCGTGGAAACGATTTTGTTCGAGAAGCCATGAATTCTGCTTTTCTATATCATGCTATTAAAGCCGGCTTGGATATGGGAATTGTAAATGCAGGGATGATTGAAGTTTATGATGATATTCCAAAAGACTTGCTCGAACATGTGGAAGATGTGTTATTGAATCGTCGTCCGGATGCTACCGAGCGATTAACTGACTTTGCGGAAACGGTAAAAAGTAAAGGGAAAGTTAATGTGCGTGATGAACAATGGCGTGAAGAAAGTGTAGAAAATCGCTTAAGTCATGCTTTGGTTAAGGGAATTTTTGAGCACATTATAGAAGATACTGAAGAAGCTCGATTAAAATACGACAAACCGCTCGAGGTGATTGAAGGCCCTTTAATGGATGGGATGAATGTAGTTGGTGATCTTTTTGGGTCGGGAAAGATGTTTTTACCTCAAGTGGTAAAAAGTGCTCGTGTTATGAAAAAAGCAGTGGCTCATCTCTTACCTTTCATTGAAGAAGAAAAGAAACGCAGTGGAGATACCGCAAAAAACGCCGGAAAAATACTTTTGGCTACAGTTAAAGGAGATGTTCATGATATAGGGAAGAACATTGTGGCCGTAGTGTTAGCTTGTAACAACTATGAAGTAATTGATATGGGCGTGATGGTTCCGGCAGAAAAAATTCTGCAAAAAGCCAAAGAAGAAAATGTGGATATGATTGGCTTGAGTGGCTTAATCACCCCTTCTTTGGACGAAATGGCACATGTGGCTTCTGAAATGCAGCGTCAAGGGTTTGAAGTTCCGCTTTTAATTGGTGGAGCAACTACATCTAAAGCTCATACTGCTGTTAAAATTTCACCTAATTATAACTGTCCGGTTGTACATGTGCTAGATGCGTCTAGAAGTGTTCCTGTTGCTGGTAGCTTGCTGACAAAGGTTGAGGGTCAGCGCAAAGCATTTTTAGATAAAATAAACGAAGAATACCAGCACTTGCGCGACCAACATGCTATGAAAAAGCAAACTAAGCAAATGATTAGTTTGAAAGAAGCACGTGACAATAAAGTGCAAATTAATTGGGAAGAAAGCCAAGTAACAAAGCCTAAGTTTTTAGGTGTTAAGAAGCTGGAAGATTACTCTATTGAGGAGTTGAGTAAATATATTGATTGGACGCCATTTTTTAGTGCTTGGGAAATGGCTGGAAAGTTTCCGAAAATTCTCGAAGACAAGGTCGTTGGTAAAGAGGCTCAAAAACTCTATGATGATGCTCAATTAATGTTGCAAAAAATCATCGACCAAAAATGGATTAAAGCCAATGGAGTGTTTGGGTTTTGGTCTGCAAATTCCGATGGAGATGATATTTTACTTTTTGAGGATGAACAAAGAACAAAAGTCTTTGAACATTTGCATCAACTTCGCCAACAAGGTAAAAAAGCGAAAAATATTCCCAACTTAAGTTTGGCTGATTATATAGCTCCAAAAGAAAGCGGAAAAGCTGATTATGTTGGCGCATTTGCTGTAACTTCCGGAATTGGAATTGAGGAGCACTTAAAGCGTTTCAAAGCTGATCATGACGACTACAGCAGCATAATGTTAAAAGTATTAGCAGATCGATTGGCGGAGGCTTTTGCAGAACGTTTGCATGAATTAGTACGAACTGATTTTTGGGGATATGCTCCGGAAGAAAAGTTGGATAACGATAGTTTAATTCGTGAAAAGTACCAAGGTATTCGGCCGGCTGCAGGATATCCTGCATGTCCGGATCACACGGAGAAAAAAACAATTTTCAAACTGTTGGATGCTCCTTCAATCGGCATTAATTTAACGGAAAGTTTTGCCATGTACCCAACAGCAGCTGTAAGTGGATTGTATTTTTCTCATCCAAAATCAAAATATTTTGGATTGGGTAAATTGGAAAAAGACCAAGTGGAGGACTATGCTAATCGAAAGGGAATGAGCATAGCCGAAATGGAAAAGTGGCTGGCACCTAACTTGAATTATTGATTCATAATTAGGTTAGTTGATAATTGAAAATAATGCTTATCTATTTGCAGACAAGAAAACACTACCAACTTTCTTAAATGATTTGCCTTCTTTTAAGATGAGTATTTGATAAGAGTAGTAGCCTACCGGTGCAATAGAACCATTAGGCAAGTCGCCTTTCCAGCGGTTATTTATGTCATAAGATTCAAAAACCATTTGACCGGATCTATTGAAAATTTGAATGTGATATTCATCAAAGTTTTCAATTGTCATTTTTAGTTCATCATTGACTCCATCATTGTCCGGACTAAAAACATTTGGGAGGTTTATGAATTTTGGTGGGGTAACTTTTTCTTTATTAGTTTCTTCGTTTGTTTCAGCTTCTGTTGAATTAGTTTGAGAAGGGGGAGTAGTAGTTGACTTTTCCTCTACTTTATCTGCGGTATTGTTATTTGGTTTGGTCTTTTCATTTTTATCCGCTGTTTCAGTTGTCGTCAATTCTTCTGGTTCACTCTTCTCAACTATTTCTGTGTTGTTGTTCGTTAAGTTGTCGTCACTTTCCTTGTTTTCTGATCTGTTACTAGCCTTTTGCTCTTCGACAACTGTTGCCTTAGTTGACTCACTTTTGCTATTATTAGCATTAGAAGAAAGAGTTGTTGTTTTTTCGTTAATCTCTTCATCAGCAACTGCCCCTACAGAATTGTTTTCAACTTTTGGGGAATTGTCTTTATTCGTATTCGTTGAGCTTGATATTTCTGTTTGATTAGATTTATTTTCTTTCTTATTGAATTCAATTTTCTCTTTTACTTCAAAGGGCTTGTCTTTTCCTTTGATTTTCTCGGCAGTATCATTAAAAAAGAAATAACCACCAATAGCGGTAGCTGAAATAACGGTTGCTACAATAGCGGTAGCTACCCATGAAGTTGAAGTTGCAGTAGTTGCTGTTGTTGCAGCAGAAGCCGAAGAGGCCGCTGCACTTTCTGCCGCCATTTTTGATTGAATAGCTTGCCAGGCATTCGAACCGGCATCTGCTTCGTAGTTTTCAAACGCCTGCTTGAATAGTTCTTCGATTTGGTTTGTATCTTTATTCAATGCCTTTATCTTTTAATATTAACTTCTTCTAATTTTTTTTGGAGCAAAGCTCTTGCTCTGGAATATTGAGACTTTGAAGTGTTTTCTGAAATATCCAATTCTTTGGCAATTTCTTTATGGGTATAACCTTCAATGGCATACATATTAAACACCGTACGATATCCAACCGGAAGTGTTCGTATAATTTTTAATAAATCATCTGCTTGCATAGAGGCAATAATTTCTTGCTTGTCTTTTAACTTAAACTCTACATCATCAACAGATACATTAAAGCGTTCAGCTTTTGTTCTACGCAAATGATCTAATGCGGTATTCACCATAATTCTTCTAATCCAACCTTCCAAAGAGCCTTTGCCGGTAAATGTTTCTATCTTTTTAAATACTTTGATAAATCCATCCTGAACAATGTCTTGAGCTTCTTCGTAGCGGTCTGCATAACGCATACAAACCCCTGTCATTAATCTGGAATACTTTTCGAAAAGTAATTTCTGACATTCTTCTCGATTGGCTTTGCAGCCCTCCAGAATTTCTTCTTCGCTCATTTGTTGTCCGTCCGACGTTCTCAACTTTTAATTGATTGGTAGATGATTAAAATAAAGAATTGGTTGCATAAACATGCTTAAAAAACCAAAATTAATACGGAAATCTGAGCTGAGGTGTGTATTAAGCCTTTTTAAGCGTAAAAGAAAAAACAGAGCCCTCGCCTAAAACACTTCTCACGTTAATCGTTTGCTTGTGCGCTTCAATAATGTGCTTTACAATAGCAAGACCTAAACCCGAGCCCCCATCTGCTCTGGAGCGACCTTTGTCAACTCTGTAAAAACGCTCAAAAAGCCTTGGTAAATGTTCCTCCGAAATTCCACGACCGTTGTCTGATACTTCTACTAAAATATTTTCATCCATATCGTAGAATTTTATTCTAGTTTCACCATTCTCTTTTCCATAATTAATGGAGTTCATTACAAGGTTTGTAATTACTTGAGAAATTCTACTAGGGTCGGCTTTTACAAAAGTTGACTTTGTGTTATTTGCCAAACGCACTTTGATTTTTTTCTTTTTGGCTTTGTATTCAGTTGACTCTATGACCTCTTTGCAAAGTTCACTTAAATCAAATCGTTGAAAGTTTAACTGCATTCGATTTGACTCTAACTTGGCAATTTCGTCTAAATCATCTACCATTTCAATCATGCGATTAATACTTTTTTCAGCTTTAAGTAAAAAGTCGCGATTAATTTTTTTATCCTCTAAGCCACCTTCCAGTAAGGTGAGAATATAACCTTGTATGCTAAAAATAGGTGTTTTTAGTTCGTGAGAAACATTGCCTAAAAACTCTCTTCTGTATTTTTCCTGATCGGTTAATCGTTCAATTTCTTTACGGTTGTGCTTATCCCACTCAATCACCTCTTCTCTAATCTTGCCAAAAATATCTTGACTCATGTCCAATTGTTGATTGTCTTTTTTTAGACCAACTTTTAGGTTATGAATGGTTTTGTAAATCAATCGTATTTTTCGATCAATGAAATGTTTAATCCCCCAAAGGAAAATGAAATAACTGCTGAGTAGAGAGCCTACAAAAAGTAAGAAAGTGAAAAGAAAGCTAAAAGGACTGTTAAGAAGCCAAACTCCTGTGCCTACTAATCCGCATAAAAAAGCAACTCCTAATGCTAAGCGAAAGGAAAGCTGTTTAGGTGTTAAATTACGGACTTGCAATGCGATATGTTTACTTCTTTGTTTTCTACTGCGTTTCAAATTTATATCCTACCCCTTTTACCGTTTTAATTAGGTCATCGCCTAATTTTTCCCTTAATTTTCTAATGTGAACATCTATCGTTCTGTCGCCAACCACAACTTCGCCGCCCCAAATGGTATTCATGATTACCTCTCTTGTATAAACCCTACCTGGTTTGCTCATTAATAAGGAAAGCAATTCAAACTCTTTCTTGGGAAGATTGAACTCTTCGCCATCTTTTGAAATTAAATAACGCTCGCGGTCAATTGAAATGCCTCCGGCTTCTATGGCTTTTTCTTCACTAATTGAGCCGCCTTTTCTTCTTAAAATGGCTTTTACTTTACTGATTAAAACGCGAGGTTTTACAGGTTTGGTGATGTAGTCGTCGGCACCGGCGTCAAATCCTGCAATCTGAGAGTAATCTTCTCCTCTAGCACTTAAAAAGGCAATTAAAGTTTCTTTTAACTCAGGAATGTTGCGCATTTGGTAGCAAGTTTCCATGCCATCCATTTCCGGCATCATTACGTCAAGAATAACTAAATCCGGCTTTTCCTTTTGGGCAATTTTTATGGCATCTTTGCCATTATCTGCAGTAAAAACGTCGTAATCTTCTTTCTTTAAGTTGTAGCTGACAATCTCCAAAATGTCTGGTTCATCGTCAACTAAGAGAATTTTTTCTTTCTTCATTTGATATTTTAGTTACTCAATGATATTCAGTTTCCTGAAAATTAAAAGTAAAACTTAAGTAAAGATAAGACGTTAATTTAGCTTTATCAATAAATTAATTAAATGTTTCTAAGAAGCAAAAATTAAGCTAGAAGTGGAGGTCGAATTGCATACGGTACATTACCGCATCATCTGTATTTTCTTCTTTCGCATAGCTGATGTCTGCCTGTACTTTTAATTTGTGTCCAACAAAGTATTTAGAGCCGCCAAGAGTGAACTGATCAATATTGTTAATTGGCAAATCTTTATCCCGTGTTATTGAGGTATATCTGGCTGCAATTTCGTAATTCGATGGAAACAAATAGCCTACTTGCAAGTTTAAGCCTTTACCTGCAGTTACAAAGTCTCCTGTGAGTTCGCCTTCTGGGCCTCGGGCAAATAAATCCTCACTTCTTTTGTCGGCATACTCTCCCATCATAGAGAATCCACGGTACTTAAGCATAAAATCAACGAATAAGGTATTGATATCCGTTTCAAAGTAACCTGTTTCTGTTCGCATGAAACTTTTGGTGTTACCGTGTTCGCGAACTGCTCTGTCGTGCATATCATAGGTTATTCCAATTGAAAGTTTTGGTTGCTCTTCTCTTGCTAAATCTGAGCCAAAATAATCACCTTCATTGCTAAAGTTGCCAAAAGGAAGGAGCTCAACTCTCGCAGTATAATCATAGCCACCCAGGTTTCCAACCGTTACATTCCTGCCTTCTCCTTGAGAAATGGCAATCATTTCATGTACTATAAATTGGTTGCCGATTTTATGGTGATTGCGAATCTGAATACCTACATCACGATCAATATTGTAGTTGCTATTCAGTAAGGAGCGGTCGACAAATTGTAAATCTCCTGAAGAAATCACGCGCTCACGGTTTCCGGGTAATTTGGTCTGTCCAGCCCAAATGCTAAGATTTTTGTAAAAATTCCATTTTAAAACAGCATCTAAAATTAATCTGGATGAGTTGTTTGTTTCAGGCACTGCGTTTCCAATGTCTCTATTTGATAATCCCAGTTCTAGTTTGTAAGTTAATGATGGATGGTAGATGAATCCATCGAATTTAAAACGAGAACGACGAATTAAAAAGTTTGAATTGGCGTCGTATAATTCTCCATTATTGTCAATAGAAAAATCACCAATAAATAGCGTTTGAAACCTAGCGGCAAACTTCATGTCCCAGCTGGAGTCGGCTGCTATAACGTTAATAATCCCTTTGCCAAAAGTATGGTCAACTTTAGTTTGAGCTTGAGTATAATAAATGGATAAAATAGCTAAAAATGAAAGTATTAGCTTTAGTCTCATAAGTCAAATATTAATCTAAGGTTAATTTAATTTTGCGCAAAGTTGCCGGAATTATAAATAGATTAACATAAGAAGTAAAACATTTAAAGTTTTCTTAATGTACTTAATTCAACTTAGTTGTTGTTTGATAGTGTTTTAGTATGTAAATAGTAGAGGTTATTCATTTTTTATTGCTTAACGTTAATTTAACATTGTGACTTTTGATAAATTAGATAAAGAGATAGTTAAATCAAACTTTTAAACTTCGCCTGAAGTCTTGGCTAAAGGGTAACTAGGTATTATTTGAAGTAAGAAGGCGCTGTGAATGAGAGGGGAAGGAAAGACTAAAAGGCTGTGTTTGCTTTGTGGGGACTGAATTGTAATTCCCTAGCAACCAAAATTTTTAAAATACATTGAAATTACTTGCTACTGACCAGGAACTTATAGCCAACACCTTTAATGGTTTGAATGTAAGATTTGCCCAGTTTGCTTCTTAAATTACTAATGTGAACGTCGATGTTGCGGTCGCTGATGCTTAGGTCGCCGTTCCATAAGTGCTGTTTAATTTGATTTCTGCTGAAAACCTTCTCAGGGAACTCTAAGAATAAGCTCAATAAGTCTAGTTCCTTTTTCTGTAGCTTAATTTCTTTTTTATTATAAGTTACACTCTTGTTATCTCTATTAATTGTAAAGCCGTGTTTGTTTAATGAAGAATTATCTGACTTTAATGATAACTTGTTTCTTTTTAAAACAGATTTTATTTTGGCAAGCAGCAAGCGCGATTTAATAGGTTTTGTGATATAATCATCTGCTCCGGCCTCCAAACCGGCAACTTTTGAGTAATCTTCACTACGCTCAGTGAAAAAAACAATCCAACAATTTGCAAGGGATTTGTTTTCTTTTAATTTTAGTAATAGTTCTATGCCGTCCATATCCGGCAATAATAAATCTAAGACAATAAGTTTAGCCGAATATTTATTTATTGACTTTAATAAACTTTCGCCTGTTTGACAATAGAAAACTTCAAAACCGTCTTCATTAAGCTGATTTTCTATGCTTTTGAATTCACTTTTATCTTTAAGTGCAATGAGTATGTTTTTACTTTCAGTCATCTTTATAATAAGAAGACCAAAGTAGAAAGTTGAAGTTTATTGGATATTAAATTCAGATTAACTTAATGCAAAGAATGCGAATGTTATTTTCTCACTTCAGATGTATATGCTAAACATTTGCTTAATTCATTTAATATTTACTTAAGCTATCTATAATCCATTGATAACGGCAATTTGAACTTAGACTAACAATCTGGGGTCATCTTTGCCCCAACAAAAAAACATAACTGAAACTAATTTCAAATTAAAACAAAATGAAAAATTTTAGATTCGCAACAAAAGTATTAATGGGAGCAGTTGTTGCCTGCGCACTTTCTGTATCACTGACATCATGTAGTGATGATGACGACTCAGAAGATGTATTGCCCATCCAAAACAACGATAATAATAACAATGTAGTGGTAAGTTCTAACATTACTACGAATACTACATGGACAAAAGACAAGGTTTATGAGTTGGGTGCTAGAGTTGTTGTAGAAAATGGAGCTACCTTAACTATTGAGCCCGGAACAGTAATTAAAGGACAAAGTGGAACAGGAGCAAGTGCCAGAGCATTAATTATTGCTAGAGGAGGTAAAATTATGGCTGAAGGAACAGCTTCAGAGCCGATTATTTTTACTTCAACAAGAGATAATATTACTTCAGGTCAAATTAGTTCACCAAACTTAACAGCTGAGCAAAACGGTCAATGGGGTGGATTGATTGTTTTAGGTAGAGCTCCAATTTCAGCTTCTGCTAATGAAGTGCAGATTGAAGGTATTCCAACCTCAGATCCTAATGGACTTTATGGTGGAAATGATCCTGCTGATAACTCCGGAATATTAAAGTATGTTTCTATTCGTCATGGTGGTGCTGATATTGGACAAGGAAATGAAATTAATGGTTTAACACTTGGCGGTGTTGGTTCAGGAACAGTAATCGAAAATATTGAAGTTGTTGGAAATCAAGATGATGGAGTTGAGTGGTTTGGTGGAACGGTTAATGTAACTAACGTTATCGTTTGGAATGCAGGAGATGACGCAATTGATACAGATCAGGCTTGGAGTGGTACTTTAGATAACTTTGTAGTTATTACTCCGGCAGGTCACTGTTTTGAGCTAGATGGTCCTGAAGGTTCTATGTCGGGTAGTCATACTATTAAAAACGGTACTGTGGTAGCTTCTAGAAATGGAAGAGTTTCTGAGGACTTGATCAATACTGATGCTAACTCTGAAGTTTCTTTGGAGAATATTCACATTACTGCTATAGCTAGCGGTCAAACAATTAACAGAACGGTTGATAATCCAAGTGTATCTTTTACAGATATTACCTTAGATATTTTATCAGGAACAAACATTGATGATTACGTAGCTGATGGTCCGGCGCCGGCGGGAATTACTGCAGGAACTACAGGAAAAGCGAACATCTCAGCGTTCAGTAATTGGTCTTGGACTGCTGTATCAGGAGAGACAAACGGTTTGTAAAATTAACTTAACATAAAAGTTACACAAACATCATATAAGTTGTAAGGCTTCACAGCAGGGCAAAATCTAATTTTGCCCTGCTGTTTTTATGTATTACAGTTTTATTAAATAAAAGTTAATTAGAATGAAAAAGCTATTTTTCGCTTTATTATTAGTGAGTTCAGTTAGTGTATTTGCACAAAATGGTACGATTAGAGGAACCGTTTATGAAGAAGAAAGCGGTCAGACAGCCATTGGGGCAAATGTGGTAGTGCTTAACCCACTTACAGGAACTTCAACGGATTTAGATGGAAAGTACTCTATATCTATTGCACCGGGAACTTACGACATAAAAGTGTCTTACATTTCTTTTCAAACTCAACACATAAAGGGAGTTGTTGTTAAAAGTGGTGAAGTAACCGTTTTAGATGATGTTTATTTAAAGTCGGCTGCTATGGAGTTGGGAGTGGTTGAGGTTACGGCAACAGCCACACGTAAGTCAGAAGCTGCATTAAATATGATGAAGAAAAAATCCGTTGCCATGATGGATGGAATCTCCGCTGAAAAAATGGAACTGACAGGAGATGCTTCAGCAGTTGACGCCGCTAAGCGCGTTACGGGAGTTTCTATTGAAGGCGGAAAATATGTTTATGTGAGAGGACTGGGAGATCGTTACTCAAAAGTAACTTTAAACCAAGTAGATATTCCGGGCTTAGATCCAGATAAGAACAGCTTACAAATGGACTTAATTCCAACAAATTTAATTGACAATATAGTAGTTTCTAAGAACTTTACAGCTGATATGCCCGCCGACTTTACTGGTGGTTTAATGAATGTAGAAACCAAAGCTTTTCCGGATAGCAAGTTTATGGAGTTTTCTGTAGGAACTTCTTATAATCCATCTATGCATTTTAATAACGATTATTTAACATACGATGGAGGAAATACTGATTTTTTAGGATATGATGATGGAACAAGAGCTTTGCCGAGATACTCTAACTCTATTAATATGCCTTCGCCTTCTAGCGGACATTCTAATGAACAAGTAAATGAGTTTGTAAGAAGCTTTAATCCTACACTTGGCGCCGAAAGAAAAACAAGCTTAATGGATTACTCTATGAGTTTTTCTTATGGAGATCAAAAACAATTGGCTAAAAACAATGAAAGTAGTTGGGGAAAAAAGAATCCAACTTTAGGTTATATTTTCTCTATTGCTTATAAAACGGACTATAAGTACTATGATGATGTGACTTACGGAGAATATCAACGACCGACAGAATCTTCCGATTATGAACTAGTTCAAGCCAACTTAAAAACAGGTGAGCAAAGTTCACAGTCTGTTCTGGTTGGAGCAATGGCAGGTTTAGCTTATAAAACAACTTTGTCTAAAATACGATTAACAGCAATGCACTTGCAAAATGGTGAAAGCCGTTCGGGAAGGTTTTTTGTTGAGAACTCTGAGTCAGCTGTTGGCCAATCAGGATTTATTGCTTCATCAAACAATTTAGAGTACAATGAGAGAAGTTTGTCTAATGTTTTACTTCACGGTCAGCATTTAACAAAAGGCCGCAAATGGGAAGTTGATTGGAGGATTTCTCCCACTTACTCGACTTCTTATGATCCCGATATTAGAAGTACAGGTTTTACTTATACTCCAATTGATACATTCTTTTCAGCCGGAGCAGGTGGAAACCCTTCTAGAATTTGGCGAAGTTTGGAAGAGGTGAATTTAACTGCTAAAGCTGACATCTCATATAATTATGAACTTTTTAACGAAGATGCAAAATTGAAATTTGGCTCTTCTTTTAATTACAAAGACAGAAATTATGAGATATTAAAGTACGATATGCAATTTGAGTGGAATCAAGACTGGAACAGCGATAATCCTAATCAAGCTTTGGATCCATCTGTGATCTTTCCTAATCAACCCAATGGTTCGTATTATTACAACTCAAACCCTTATCTAAACCCTAACGCTTATGAATCTTCTGTGCAAAATATCGCGGCTTATGTTTCTCAAGAGATGAGCCTCTCACCTCGACTAAAAACTATTCTCGGTGTTCGCATGGAAAGTTTTACGCAATGGCATACCGGTCGCGACCAAGCTTATGCGCAAGCTTTTGAACAGGCTTTATCTTCCGGTGGCGACCTTAGAAACATTCAAGCAGGCAATAGTTTAAACGATGAAGTGGTGTTAGAGTCTGTTGATTTCTTCCCTTCGGTGAATGTAATCTACAACCTTACTGAAGACCAAAACTTGCGATTTGCTTATTCAAAAACCATAGCTCGTCCTTCATTTAAAGAGCTTTCTTTTGCTCAAATTATCGACCCATTGACAAATCGTTATTTTAACGGTGCTTTTTTCGAGTATGAGGACTGGGATGGAAATTTAGTGGAAACGAGAATTGATAACCTAGATTTCCGTTGGGAGAAGTTTATGGAACGAGGGCAAATTGTTTCGGCCAGTGTTTTCTATAAGTCGTTTGATAGCCCAATTGAGTTAGTTCGTATACCGGAGCAACAAACTACTGCTGAATATCAGCCTAGAAATGTAGGAAATGCCAGCTTAGTTGGAATTGAATTGGAAGCCACCAAAAGCATGGAGTTTATTTCTGAAAAATTAGCTGACTTTAGCTTTAGTGGTAATGTCACTTTAGTTCGTTCGCAAGTAGATATGACCGACCGTGAGTTTAATGCAAGGAAAAACTACGAAAAGGATGGACAAAATATTGATGACAGACGACCCATGGCAGGTCAAGCGCCTTATGTGATAAATGCTGGAATCACTTATAAAAATGTAGAGAAAGCTTTTCAAGCAGGATTATTTTATAACGTAAAAGGACCTGCTTTGCAAATTGTAGGTACCGGACTTTATCCCGATGTTTACCAAGAGCCTTTTCACAGCTTAAATTTAGGGGTAAACAAGAAATTAGGTGAAGAAGGGAATACAACAATCGACTTTAAAGTATCTAACCTATTAGGTGATCGAGTAGAAAGCTTTTTTCAATCTTACGAAGCAGAGAAACAAATTTTCAGCTCCTTTAATCCCGGAAGAGCTTTTAGCATTGGGTTAAGCCATAAGTTTTAGCCACAATCAAATCAAAAATAAAAAGAGCAAGGTTTTCGCCTTGCTCTTTTCATATTAACAAAAAAACAAAAAGGTCTATTGATTTAATATTCCTTTTCTGAAACTAATTCTCCGGCTTCATTCCACATTTTCCAAGTACCAACTTTTTCACCTTTGTCGTAATAAAGCTCATATCTTTTTTGACCTTGGTCATCCCAAATAATCCATTTACCATCTTTATCACCGTAGTAATAATTGGCTTTTCCTACTTGCTGACCCTTCTCATTCCATTTAATCCACTCTCCGTGTTTATCACCGTCTTTATAAAAGCCAATTTCTTTTTTGCTTCCGTCTTCATAATAGAATTGAGCTTGACCGTTTAATACGCCATTTTCCAAACTGTAGGTAGCTTCTTTAGCGCCATTCTCATAGAAATTGGAGTATTGTCCTTTGTATAATTCTTTTTCGGCTGTGTAGTACTGACCGTTTTCTAAAACCAATTCACTTTGTCCGTATGCAGTGGTCGCCCCGAAAATCAAGAGCCCGAAGACTGCTGCTGCTAACTTTTTCATATCTCTTCTTAATTAGTGATAATACAAAGATAAGAATAAGTTAACATAAACTTAACATTCCCAATGTTAAGTTTTTAAATAGATGAATTTTGTTAAGTGATTGATTTGATGTGTTAAGTTCTAATTCTTCTATTCGGTTACAACTTTATGCAAAAAAAAAGCTGCCCGGGGGGACAGCTTATCTAAGATGATGAAAAATGTAGAACTATCTTGAACGAAGTTGAAAAGCTATGAAAGAGTTGTCTTCTTTGCTAAAATCAACTTTTGTTTCAATTTCTTCAAAAGAAAGATGACTTACTTCAATTTGATGTTCAGAGGCAGCGATATCTTCAAGCACAAAGTTGCCGTCGAAATCGGTGTAAACCACTTTTTGTGAATCCTTCACAAGCACTTTTGCGCCGGCTAATGGATTTCCTTGTCGGTCGGTAATAGTTCCTTCTACCTTGCTCACTTTAGCATTACCACCCGCAAAGGCAGTTAAACTAATGATTCCGAAAAGCAGTCCTAAAAACAATGATTTACGCATAAAGCTCTTTTAATTTTAAGCAAATGTATAAAGTTGCTATGGCTCTTGAGTTAAGCCGGATTTACATTTACCTTAACTTGATGTTAAGTGAATCTTAATTTATAAGAATATAGAGAAAAGACCGCTTCGCTGATAGAGGAGAGAGTAAATTGGAAAAAGGATGAAGCTTAAGGATGAAGGTGCAAATTTATTTAACAATGGGCGATGAGCAATTGACAAATACTTAACAGCGAAGCATTATGATCTAACGATATGTCTTAATGGAGATGGTGCATCCCATAACGAATATACCTAACAGCGACGAGTCATGCTGAATTCATTTCAGCATCTGTCTATGTCTTGGAACTTGCTCTTTAGGAATTAGGTCTTGGTTGTTAAGGGTGCTGAGACGAGCTTAGCATGACCGTTTTTTATACAAATATTTCGTTTTGGATGAGCGTTTTGTATGGGGTTTGTGTTAAGACTTGAAACTCTTCTAAACTCCTTTTCGCGACAGCGAGAAAAGTTTCAATGTTTCTAGTTTCATATTTTCTTAGCCTTTCTTTCAATTTTGCTTTTTGTAAATTCGCACTCCAAACCACAAAAGAGATGAAGAAAATACAAAAGCTTGCAATCATTGCTGTTTTAGGATTAATGGCATGTGATTCACAACAAAAAACGGATAAGAAAACAGAAGAAATGGAAGTAAAACAAAACGATCCGCATTCTTATGCCAGAGCCGGTGAAGCAGTTGTAAAACATTTAAACTGGCAAGCAGATATTGATTTTGAAGCTAAGCGAATAATGGCAACTGCCAATTGGGATGTTGAAAACATTGCCGGAGTTGATACCATTTACTTTGATACGAAGAACTTAAACATTGAAGAAGTAAGGCTCGATGGTGCAGAGCAAGCAAGTACTTTTGTTTTACATCCGGAAGAAGATATTTTAGGCAGCAAATTGGCCATTCCCATTCAGGCGAAAACCCAAAGAGTGAGTATAAAATACCATACGACTAAGGGAGCTGATGCGCTACAGTTTTTAGACCCACAGCAAACAGCGGATAAAACCCATCCCTTTTTGTTCACCCAATCGCAAGCCATTTTGGCGAGAACTTGGTTGCCCTGTCAGGACAGTCCGGGTATTCGCTTTAGCTATGAAGCAAATGTGAAAGTTCCGGAAGGAATGATGGCTTTGATGAGTGCCGAGAATCCTACCGAAGTAAGTGCTAATGGTGCTTATAAATTTACGATGAATCAGCCGGTGCCTTCTTATTTAATGGCTTTGGCTGTAGGTAAGTTGGAATATGCGAAAATTGGGGAGGTCACAGGTGTTTATGCTGAGCCTTCTGTCATCGAAGCAGCAGCTTATGAATTTGCTGAAATGCAAAATATGGTAGACACCGCTGAAGCGCTTTATGGAGATTACCGTTGGGGTAAATACGATGTGATTGTATTGCCACCTTCTTTCCCTTTTGGTGGAATGGAAAATCCGCGTTTGACTTTTGCTACGCCCACCATTATTGCAGGGGATCGCTCACTAACCGCACTAATCGCTCATGAATTAGCTCACTCTTGGTCCGGTAATTTAGTGACCAATGCTAATTGGGAAGACATTTGGTTGAATGAAGGCTTTACCGTTTACTTTGAAAACCGAATCATGGAAGAAATCTATGGGAAAGACTTTGCCAATATGTTGGCAATCTTGTCTTACCAAGATTTATTAGAGGAAATAGATTGGCTGAAAAGCGAAGGCCGTTTGGATGATACTCGCTTAAAAGTAGATTTGGAAGGTCGTGATCCGGATGATGGTTTAACCGGGATTCCCTACGATAAAGGATACTTTTTACTTCGCTTAATCGAAGAAACCGTTGGACGTGAAAAGTGGGATGCTTTCTTAAATACATACTTTAACAACTTTGCTTTTGAAGTAATGACAACCGACGCATTTGTGGAGTACATCAATGAGGAGTTGTTAAGCGAAAACGAAGCATGGAAAAAGTCAATTCGCCTGGAAGAGTGGATTTTTAAACCGGGTTTGCCCGATAACTGCCCGGACATAGAATCGACTAAGTTTAAAGCGGTAGAAGCACAATTGACAGACTGGAAAGGAGGAAAAGAAGCATCCACTTTAGAAACGGAGTATTGGATGACGCCTGAGTGGCTTCATTTTGTGCGTTTGTTGCCGGACACTCTTTCGGTTGATCAAATGACTGCACTGGATGAGGCGTTTAATTTCACAAATAGCGGTAACTCAGAAATTCAAGCCGCATGGTTTGAGAAAGTAATTCCAAACAACTACCAAGCAGCTAAAGTGGCCACCGAAAACTTTTTAGTTGAGGTAGGCAGAAGGAAATTCTTAGTACCGATTTACAAAGCAATTTTGAAATCGGGGGAAGGTAAAAAACGGGCGTTGACCATTTACCAAAAAGCTCGTCCAAACTATCATGCGGTTTCTCGTTCTACCTTAGATGATTTATTGGGTTTAAGTAAATCGCAAGCATAAATCATGGCAGGTAAAAGAAAGTTGGAACACTTTGCGGAGATGAAAACCTTCGCCAATGTTTTTGAGCCCAAGCTCGAAGAGGTTTTTCGGGCAGATTATAAAATGAAAGGAAAGTGGAAGTTGGATTTTTTTAAAAACGACCATCCGCTGATTTTAGAACTGGGTTGCGGAAAAGGAGAGTACAGTGTGGGCATGGCTCAAAAATTTCCCGAGCGAAATTACATTGGAGTAGACATTAAAGGCGCAAGAATGTGGCGAGGAGCCAAGACTGCTCTGGAGGAAAATATTGCTAATGTAGCATTTTTGCGTACGCGAATTGAGTTTATTGAAGGCTGTTTTGCCAAAGATGAAGTGGATGAAATTTGGATTACTTTTCCAGATCCACAGCCCAAAGACCGACAAGAGAAAAAGCGCTTAACCGGTCCTCTTTTTATTAAGCGCTATTTACAGTTTTTAAAAGAAGACGGCACCATTCACTTAAAAACCGACAATAATTTCTTTTACAATTATAGTTTAGAAGAAGTGAAGCGTCACGACTATGAAATTATAGAAGCAACGGATGATTTGTACGGCGAAAAGATCGAAGACTTTGATGAAACCACTCGTGAGATCTTGAGTATCAAAACGCATTACGAAAAGTTGTTTACGGAAAAGGGGCATAAGATTCACTATCTGAAATTTAAACCTCATGGTAAAGCCCCAAAAGATTAGCGAGAAAAACCGCGATTTTTTTGAAATGGTGTATCAGGTTGTTCGTTTGATTCCCAAAGGCAGGGTGTGCAGCTACGGTGCCATTGCCAATTACTTAGGCAGAAAAGGCGGTGCACGCATGGTAGGCTGGGCGATGAATGCAGCACACGGACAAAAAGAATACGTGCCGGCTCATCGGGTGGTGAACCGTTTGGGCATGCTAAGTGGAAAACACCATTTTCCGCCGAATATCCCAATGCAAACTCAATTGGAAGCGGAAAATATTGTCATAATTGACGACCAAATTCAAGATTTTGACAAGCACTTTTGGGATCCAAGCAAGGAGTTGGATTTTGAGGAGTGATTTTAGTTTATTTAGTCCCTTAAGCCCATTACATTTCTTAACTTTGTGTTTGCAAAAATAAGCCGATTTTTTACAAGCCACACCGACCTTAAAAAAGACAACAGACAAGCATGGAAGTGACCTTTGAGAAGATTATGGAAGCGCTCTCATTTGTAGTAGAGCCCGATTTAAAAAAAGACATTGTTGCTTTGGATTTAGTTTCTAAAGTAGAGCACAGTGGCAATAAAATTAGTTTCGACTTACAAATTTCCAATCCGGCGATGCATAATCGCAAGCGCATGGAAGAAGCTTGTGAGCATCATTTAAAGCGATTTTTTGGGAATGATATTGAAGTGAATGCCAACATTACGGCCATGGGCAAAGCGCATGAACGCAAAGCGGAGCATAGAACTGTATTGCCGGGTGTAAAGCACATCATTGCAGTCGCTTCGGGTAAAGGCGGAGTTGGAAAGTCGACTGTTGCTGCTAATTTAGCTGCCGGCTTAGCTAAAAAAGGATATAAAGTGGGTATGGTAGATGCCGATATTTACGGGCCTTCTGTTCCTGCTATGTTTGACGTGGCTCAAGATAAACCGCGAATGATTAAGGTAGATGGCAAAGAAATAATTGAGCCGGTGGAAAGCTATGGTGTAAAAATGTTGTCGATTGGCTTTTTCTCCACACCCGACCAAGCTGTAGTTTGGCGAGGTCCAATGGCAACCAAAGCGCTGACGCAATTATTTAACGATGCACATTGGGGCGAGTTGGATTTTATGATTATTGATCTTCCCCCCGGAACCGGCGATGTTCATCTTACCTTGGTGCAGCAAATTCCTCTCACGGGGGCTGTGGTTGTAAGTACGCCTCAGGAAATTGCCTTAGTAGATGTCCGTAAGGCATTAGGAATGTTTAGTCTGCCGCAGATTAATGTGCCGGTTTTAGGCGTGGTAGAAAACATGGCTTACTTTACACCCGATGATAATCCGGACAAAAAGTATTATTTATTTGGCGAAAAAGGAGCAAAAGACCTTGCTGAGCGCATGAAGATTAATTATTTAGCTGAAATTCCATTGGTGCAGAGTATTCGAGAAGCTGGAGATGTAGGAAGACCGGCAGTATTGCAAGAAGACACCCTGCAAGCAAAAGCTTTTGACGAAATGATTGATAAGATTGTAGTAGAGGTAGAAAAGCCAAAAGCAGTTTAATTGGATTTAATTGGCTAACATTGCTAAGGATATGAATACAACAACAGAAACGGCATTATATCAAAAAATAGAAGAGGCGATTGACCAATTACGCCCTTTTTTGGAGGCCGACGGTGGCGATATACGCTTATTGAGAGTAGAAGACAATGTTGCGAAAGTGAAATTGTTGGGCGCTTGTCAAAACTGCAATATGTCTACCATGACCCTAAAAGCCGGTGTAGAAGAAGCCGTAAAAAAAGCCGCACCGCAAATAATAGCGGTGGAGGCAGTGGAAGAATGAGTTGGAAGTGGGAGGTTGAGGTTTCTCGATAGGGGAGAAATGTTATGTTGCTTAATGTGTTAGAAAATAGAGCAGTATACTTCGTTCATTTAATCCCATACATTCGGGCGATTAACTCCCATTGCTCTTAAATAAGAAAGGAACTGACCGGCATGAACAGATTCATGATAGCCAATTCTCAGTAAATATTTCCCAAGGACTTTTTCCTTTCCGTTCCCCGGATGAATAATTTTAGTTTCGTTGAGTTCTGTATCTGAAAATTGTCCAACACTCTTTAAAAATGCTTTGCGATAAGGTTCAGCAAACTCAAGTTCGTCAGTAACACTAAGGAATGGTCGATTTTTCCATGGGGTTTTATAGTTTGTCATGTCTCCCTTATTAATGATAATATTCCATCCGTAATCAGCTTCTAAGACATGTCTAATCATTTCTATCGCAGTTATTGCTTGACTGTCCGGCTTCCAGTTGTATGACTCTTGAGGAAGTCCTTCCCAAAGTTTTATACTTTTTCGCCTTATTTCATTAAAGTTTAAGATTAAAAATTCTGATTGGGTCACTTATTTTGTATTTGATTGTGGTTTTATATAATAGGCAGTAGTAAGATCTACACAAATTACAGTTCTTTTACTCTCGTCTCAGCTTTTGTAACTAAATTATCAATTTCAAAGAAAACAAAAATTGATTGATAATCAAGATGAAATGTGATGTTTTTTTCTTAAAATGAGCAAAGTCACTTTAAATACCACACCCTTCACTTCAATACAATAATTTTTTTTTTAATTGCTAAAGGTATTTCCATTGAGCTAATTCAACACTTTTTCACTTCGAGTCCATTGCGCCTTCCCAGCCTGCCGGCAAGCTTGTTTCTTTAGCGGTTAAGAAAGGTCAAGTTAATGCCCTTTCTTATGCTTCGGCTCCCAAATTAATCTTACGAAAGAGCTAATTCCTTCATTTTCTCTTTCCACCGGAATACCGGCTACAATTCCAATTAACAAATTATCTGCAATGCCCAAGCGCATTTGAGGACGAATAGTCATGTCAAAATCATTTGGGGCAAAGCTTTTGTTAAACTCAATTCCAATAAAATTTCTAGTGCCGCTGATCATGTAATGAACGTTAGAGTTGATATCATAAGAACTGTGGAATTCATTTGTTTCAAAATGTTGAACAATCATTGGCCCTGTATACAATAAAGTGTGAAAATTATTTCCCCATCGCTTGGCTATTACAAAGAAAGGGTTGTAGACATTGCCGCTAATAAATGGATTACCAAAATCGTTAAAAGTAGAAAGTTCAAATTCGTTGATGTAGCCTAATGCCATTGAGGTTGCGCGTTTTTCATTGACATAAAACGACCATTGTGCCGCAAGTTTTAAACTGTTTAATCGATTAGATGGAACTGAGTCTCTTTTCGTTCCGTTTATTGGAGAATAAAAGGTAAATGGCATCTCTACCTCTAAGCCCAGTCGATCGATTGGCGCCCATTCGTATTCAACTAAAGCTTCATAGGAATCAAATTTGTAATTATCAGTTAAGCCTAATCCGATGTTCCATTCCTTTTCTCCTTTGCGTGCACCCAAGTCTCTAATCAAGTCAATGTATAATGGTTCTGCATGAAGGACTTTGTCGGGTTTTCTTTTGTCTTCAACTTCTTCAATATAAATGCTGTCCTTTTCTTCCGGAGTTACTTGAGCGTAAATAATTGTATTTGTGTATAGGATTAGTAAGGTAATTAAAATCTTTTTCATGGTATTTTGTCTTTTGGGATGAATTGTTTTAAATCAAAATAATTCATTAATATGATTATCAGTCGATTGTATGTTGTTTAGTCTGCTTAATACAAACTAAACATTTGCTAAACCAAAAATGGGAAAGCAATTAAAGCAGCATTTTCTGCTTATAAAATAACTAACTACGCTTGGGGAGGGGGAGTGAATAATTGGTAAAAACCACCACTTAGTTTTTCAGAAAAGTCGTTGTAATTGACGGTTTTTTTAGGAGAAAAATTTGTTTCAAAAATTGAATTGCTGAAATATTGAATATCAATATCGAGCTTTGAATTCTTTTTTTGATTTTGGTCTTCACATTTATTTTCGTCGTGTTCGTCAATGGCTTCTTCATAGCCAAGAACCTGCTCAACTACAATTTCAACTATACTTTCTTGTTCATTAAAGAACGATTCTTGAATGAAATTTTCGGCTTCAGGTGCATCAACACTAATGTTAAATAAATAGATGCTCATAAAGCCCCACAGAATCTTAATAAAAGCTGTATTTCTAATCCACTTAATCACAGCGTAAAAGTAAAATAGTTTTAAAAGATGAAAAGTGAAAAAATTTTAAAAAAAGCCATGATACTTTCATTTAGACAGTATAATGAATGCATAGAAAGAGATATGCTTCAATTAAAAGTAATGTCCTAGAAATATGAGGTTGATGTTCTGAATAAACTATTCTATCAACAGTTGTTATTTTAAATTCGTTTTTTAGATAAACTCAAGGACATTTTTAACATTCTTCCAAGGCTAACCTTAAGCTTTACCGCCGGATGCGTATGATTAAAATCAAATTTTATGTAAATTTGAATTATGAAGTCGCTTAAGGACATACAATCTATTTTGAAGTTCCACAAAGAGCAGTTGTTTGCGAATTATCCGATAAAGTCTATGGCTATTTTTGGTTCGTATGCTCGTAATGATCAAACTGATAAAAGTGATTTAGACCTATTAATTGAGTTTAACGATCAAGTAGGAATTCGATTTATTGATTTAGCTGATGAAGTTGAAAAAATTGTCGGATTTAAAGTTGACTTAGTTTCAAAGAATGGAATAAAAGAGAGTTACTTTAAAGCAATTAATTCAGACTTAATTTATGTCTAAGCGCGATAATTTCCTCTTAGTTGAGGATATGCTTCAAGCCTGTATAAAGATTAAAAAATATACAAAAGGTCAAAGTTTTGAGGTATTCGACTATGACGATAAAACAGTTGATGCAGTTGTTAGGAACTTTGAGGTTATTGGCGAAGCAGCTAATAGAATTGATACAGACTTTAAAATACTAACTCTTATATTGAATGGCATAGATTAAGAGGCTTCAGAAATAGAATTGTTCATGAGTACTTTGGAATTGACAATAGGATAGTTTGGACAATAATTGAAAATAACCTTGATGAATTAATCACGAATCTTGAAAACTTAGTTCGAATGAATGAAAAGTAGAGGTAAGTAGTTGTTGTGACTTTATATAAGGGGTTCATTAACTTAATCCATAACTCCAAACTCTAGTCACTTCAAACCTCAAGTACTTATTACCTATAACACCTCCAATCGATCTGCATCCATTTTAATAAAAACAAATAGTAAAATCGTAAATGCCCAAAGAGAAGAACCACCATAACTAAAAAAGGGTAGGGGAATTCCAATTACAGGAGCTAAGCCAATTGCCATTCCAATGTTGATGGTGAAGTGAAAAAACAAAATAGAAGCTACACCATAACCGTAAATTCGAGCAAAAGCAGAGCGTTGTCGGGAGCAGAGGAAAAGAATTCGCAACAGTAAGGCCATAAACAATGCTATTACAACAAAACTTCCCAAAAAGCCCCACTCTTCACCAATGGTACAGAAAATAAAGTCGGTGCTTTGTTCCGGTACAAAATCGTACTTGGTTTGAGTTCCCTCCAAATACCCTTTGCCTGAAAACCCTCCGGAACCGATGGCAATTAAGGACTGGTTTACGTTGTATCCGGCACCTTGTGGATCGGATTCTAGACCTAACAGCACATTAATTCGCTTAGATTGATGGGGTTCTAAAACATTCGTAAAAACATAATCCACACTTTGGATTAAAGCCGCACTTCCGAGTAAAATGGCAATTAATGGTAGAAGGATTTGTTTTTTCTTTCTATTGGTGAAATAAACAGCGATTAGGAGTAAGAAAATTCCTAGAATAATTGCCCAGCTGCCATCCAGGCTTAAATCAAAAGGTAATTGATAAACTTCAGTTTGAAAATATAAAGTGAGAATAAATAAAAATGCTGCAATTAAGCCAACTAAAAGAATACTTCCTGAAAGGCCTTCGCGGTAAAGCACTAAAATAAAAGAGGCATAAACTAGCGCGGAGCCGGTGTCGTTTTGCAGTAAAATAATAATTGCCGGAGCAAAGATAATTGTTAGTGCAATGAGTTTAGTCTTGAAGTCCTTAAGCTTGATGTTAAGAGTGCTGAGGTATTTTGCCAAAGCTAAATTGGTAGCAAATTTTGAGAACTCCGCAGGTTGAATTTTAAAACCGCCAATGCTAAACCAAGAGGTAGCTCCTTTGGTTTCATCACCGATAAAAATTACCAGAACCAATAAAAAAAGCATTAAGCCGTAGAGTAAGTAGCCGAAGGTGGAGAAGAAACGCTCATCGATAAAAAGGATAAGTATGGCCAATACTGTAGAGGTGCCAATCCATATAAGTTGCTTGCCATACTGCTGTGAGGTATCAAAAATACTTTGGAATTCTTCATTATAAACGGCTGAGTAGATGTTTAGCCAGCCGAGCAGCACCAATACAAAGTAAAGTAAAACCAACAGCCAGTCAATATTGTCTATGATGTTTCTACCTCTTCTCATTCTGATTCTTCTGCTTTATTTGGTATTAAGTTGCCTTCAAACATTCTCTTTTCTTTCCATTTATTTTTATCGCTAATGGTATCGGTTAAGTATTTCTCAATCATTAAACCGGCAATTGGGGCAGCCCATCTGGAACCCCATACTCCATTTTCTACGTATACCGAAAGTGCAATTTGAGGATTGTCTTTTGGCGCAAAGGCAATAAAAGTTGAGTGGTCGTCGCCATGAGGGTTTTGTACTGTACCTGTTTTCCCACAAACGGCAATGGAGTCGATTCGCGCCATGGTTCCTGTTCCCTTTTCAACTACTTTGGCCATGGCGTCTATAACTGGCACAAAATGTTCCGGAGCAATGCCTGTATTTACTTTATGAATGCTGCTGTCATAATTTTCAATCATTTCCAAGCCAACTTTTTTTACCAAATGTGGTTTTATATAATGGCCTTTATTGGCAATTGCAGCCGTCATGTTAGCCATTTGTAAAGGAGTAAAGCCCAGCTCACCTTGACCAATGGCGAGAGAAAGTACGGTGGTGGCATTCCAATGTCCGCTTTGATAGTAACGATCGTAATAGGCTACTTCGGGCACAAAACCACTTAATTCATTTGGCAAATCAATGCCTGTTTTTTTACCTAAGCCAAAGTTGAGCACATAGTCTCGCCAAACTTTATATCCTTCTTCTGCAGTTGGATATTTTTCGATAATACTTCTAAAAACATTACAATAATAAGCATTGCATGAAGTTTCAATGGAGTATTCCAGGTTTACCGGCGAGCGATGAGCATGACACCCCATTCTTCTTCCGGCGAAGTAATAGCCGTAGTTACAACTGTAATAGGTGTTTGTTTTTAGAACATCCTCTTGTAAACCAATTAGTGCATTAATGCTTTTAAAAGTAGATCCTGGTGGGTATTTTGCCATTAATGCTCGATTAAATAGCGGATTAATCGTGTCTTGGTTAAGTAATTTGTAATTTTTAGAACGTTGTCTTCCTACTAATAAATTTGGATCGTAGTAAGGACTGCTAACAAAAGCTAAGATTTCTCCGCTTTGTGGATCAATGGCAACAATACTCCCTTTTTTGTTTTGCATTAACTTTTCGCCATAGGCCTGTAATTCTGCGTCGATAGTGAGTTGAAGATTATTACCGGAAACGGCAGTAGAGTCAAAAGCGCCGTCCATAAACTGCCCTTTTTCTCGGTTAAAAACATCTACCATTACAATTTCAACCCCTCGCTTGCCGCGAAGTGCCTCTTCATATTCTTTTTCAATTCCGCTGATTCCCATGTGGTCACCGGATTTATAATAAGGGTTTTTGTCCACCACCGACTGCGAAACTTCGCCCACATAGCCTAAAATGTGTGCTGCTGTTTTCTCCGGATAATTTCTTAATGTTCTCGTTTGCACGTAAAAACCCGGGTAGTTAAATAGCTGCTCCTGAATTTTAGCATAAGCTTGCGCTGAAATTTCCTTTTCAAAAACAGAAGCTTTGTAATAAGAGTAATTTTTCGCCTTCGTAATTCGCCTGGAAAAACTCTCTTTATAGATCTCAATTAACTCACAAAAAGCTGTGGTGTCAAAATCATCAGCCATTTGCTTTGGAATAACCATTAAATCGTAAGCTGCCTCATTATAAACTAATAGTTCTCCATTTCTGTCGTAAACTAGTCCTCGAGCAGGGTATTTTATAATATGGCGAATAACATTGTTGTCGGCATCCAGTTTGTAGTGGCTATCAATTACTTGAATGTAAAATAAACGAATGGAGAAAATTAACCCTATGGCTAAGAAAATGGCAGCGATTATAAAACGTCTGGACTCCAATTGATTCATCTTCTCTCCTCAGCATTATAACGAAACAGTTGTGCAATAAAAATAATGATCAAGCTGAAGAACCAGCTGGCAAAAACTCTTCCTAGCGTATTAAAGAAATCGCTAAAGCGGAAAACTTCAACATAAAATAAAAATAGATGGTGTAGGAAAGTTAGCGTTGCTGCATAAATAAAAAACCAGCTCCAGCCGAAGTCTTTAATGCCCGGCTGTTGGTTGAGTTCATAGCCATCTCTGGGCGCAATGAACTGCAAAACAAAAGGACGACAAAAAGCTAAAAAGATTGATGCTGAAGTATGCATGCCCAATGTGTTTGAAAAAATATCTACACTCAAACCGAGAAGAAAACCTAAAAGTAGGAGAAGAGCTTTGGGCGTTTCTAAAGGTAGCCAAAGCAGAAATAAAATGTATACGTAGGGGTTAATAAATGATGAAAACTGAACATTGTTTAGCACCACAGCCTGGAGCAATACTAAAAAAGTAAATTGGATTGGATATGTAATGATATTTCTAACCATTGATCTCCTCCCTTTTTTCTTCTAATACTTTTTGCTCAGTGCTTCTTAAGTTTTTAACTACATATACATAACTTAAGTTTTTAAAATCCATACTGAAGTTCAACTTTATGTCGTAAAAGTTTTCTCCTTTCGGTTGATTAAAGTCTGCAATGGTTGCTACTTTAATATTAGCAGGAAAAGTGGAGGAGTAGCCGCTGGTTACTACTGTATCTCCAATACGAATATCAACATGGTTTGGAATATCATATAAAACGCCTTGTCGGTAGTTTTCTCCATCCCACTGCATTGAGCCAAAATAGTTGTTTTTCTTGAGTTTTACACTGATTTTTGAGCTTCCATGAAGTAGAGAAACCACGGAAGAAAAATGAGGAGAAACGTCTTTAATAATCCCAACTACACCATTGGGAGCTACGACCCCCATGCCGTTTTTAATTCCGTTTTTACTACCCATATTTAGCGTAAGGTAGTTGTTTTGTTTGTTGACAGAATTATTGATGATTTTAGCTTTGGTGTATAAATACTGTTGTTGATGAAGGGTATCGTTAATCAGAATATTTGGGCCAAAAAGCTTTTCATAAGAATTGATTTGTAGCTCTCGAAGTCTTTCGTTCTCTTTAGCTAACTGCAGGTTAACTTCTTTAAGGTTAAGGTAGTCGGTAAATTCAGAATATTGAGCGTAAATGCCACCGCTAATTTTATTGGTAGAGTTGAGAAAGGAAGCTCGATGAAAATTGTGATTCTGAAAAAGCAAATAAAAAGCGAAACCTTCCAATATTAGGAAGAGAAAAAGGATTGCATTTTTTTCTATGAACCGTATTAAGTTTCGCATGGAATCATGCTCCTACACTTTAGTTTAACGTATTAAAAATGGCAGTTTTGCTGAGTTTTTTAAAGCAATTCCCGTACCTCTGGCCACTGCTCTAAGCGGATCTTCGGCAACATGCACGGGCAACTTTGTCTTTTGTGAAATTCGCTTATCTAGACCTCGCAATAAGGATCCTCCTCCGGCTAAATAAAGTCCTGTGCGATAAATGTCAGCAGAAAGCTCCGGTGGAGTCATTTCCAAGGCATTTAATATCGCTGCTTCAATTTTGGTAATCGATTTATCGAGCGCATGAGCAATCTCTGTGTAAGAAACTTTAATTTCTTTGGGAGTTCCCGTCATTAAATCACGACCTTGAATGGCATAGTCTTCCGGTGGATTGTCTAATTCAGGTAAAGCTGAACCAACTTCAATTTTAATCTTTTCTGCTGAGCGCTCACCAATTAAAAGGTTGTGTTGTCGACGCATATAGTCTACAATATCATTGGTGAAATCATCTCCTGCAACACGAATGGATTTGTCGCAAACAATACCCCCAAGGGCAATTACTGCAATTTCAGAAGTTCCTCCTCCAATGTCGATAATCATATTTCCCATGGGCTCCAAAACGTCGATGCCAATTCCAATGGCAGCTGCCATAGGTTCGTGAATCAAATATACCTCTTTACCTCCGGCATGTTCAGCTGAGTCTTTTACTGCTCTTTTTTCCACCTCTGTAATTCCCGAAGGAATACAGATGACCATTTTTAATGAAGGGTTGAAATAGCGTTTTTTGTTGTTGTTAATCATCTTTATCATGCCGCGAATCATGTATTCAGCGGCTTGGAAATCAGCTATTACTCCATCTTTAAGTGGGCGAACAGTTTTGATTTCTTCATGGGTTTTTCCGTGCATTTGCATGGCTTTTTTGCCCACGGCAATTACCTTGCCCGATGCGCGGTCAATAGCAACGATTGAGGGCTCGTCGACCACTACTTTATCGTTGTGAATAACCAAGGTATTGGCAGTTCCCAAGTCAATGGCTATCTCTTGTGTGAAAAAATCAAATAATCCCATTTTTTTAGTTTAATGATTAGTGTTTGAAGTGGCGAACTCCTGTAAAGACCATCGCCATTTGGTTGTTATCGCAGTAGTCGATTGAAAGTTGATCTTTAATTGATCCTCCCGGCTGAACTACTGCATTAATTCCGGCTTGTTTGGCAATTTCCACACAATCCGGGAAAGGGAAAAATGCATCAGATGCCATAACAGCGCCTTCTAAATCAAAGTTGAAGTGTTTGGCTTTGGCAATGGCTTGTTGCAGCGCATCAACTCTAGATGTTTGTCCGGTTCCGCTTGCCAATAATTGTTTGCCTTTAGCTAAAACTATGGCATTTGATTTTGTGTTTTTGACCAATTTAGCGGCAAAAACCAAGTCTTCTTTTTCTTCTGCAGTTGGAGCTAATTTAGTCGCTACAGTAAAATCTGATTTATTTTCTGTTTGTAAATCTTTATCTTGAACTAAATAACCGTTCAGCGCCGTTCTCACTTGCATCCTTTCCGTTTCAACTTCGTGCTGCTGTAATACGATGCGGTTTTTCTTTTGTTTCAGAATTTCGAGAGCTTCTGATTCATAATCCGGAGCAATAACTACTTCGCAAAACAAATCGTGGATTTTTTCGGCAGTGGCTTTGTCCATTTTTCGGTTGCAGATTAAAATGCCACCAAATGCAGAAACCGGATCTCCGGCTAAAGCGGCATCATAAGCATCTGCTAAAGTGTCACGGCTAGCGATTCCGCATGCGTTGTTGTGTTTTAAAATGGCAAAGGTGGGGCTTTCATCTTTAAATTCAGCCATTAAGTTTACGGCAGCATCCACATCCAAGAGATTGTTGTAAGAAAGTTCTTTGCCATGAAATTTGGTGAACATTTCATCTAATTTGCCATAAAAGGTTCCTTTTTGGTGTGGATTTTCTCCGTAACGAAGCGGATTGCTTCTGCGCTCACTTACTTTTAAGCTTGGCGTTTCTTCGCTGTCGCTCATAAAATAATTGTAAATGGCGCTGTCGTAGTTGGAGGAAATGTCAAAAGCCTGACGAGCAAATCTCTTGCGGTCGTTAAGCTCCGTTTCCCCATTTTTTGTTTGCAATAGTTCAATGACTTCCCCGTATTGCTCAAGTGAAGAAACCGTTAAAACATCTTTGAAATTTTTAGCAGCCGCGCGAATCAAGGAAATGCCTCCAATGTCAATTTTCTCGATAATTTCATCTTCAGAGCCTCCATTGGCAACAGTTTCTTCAAAAGGATAGAGGTCTACGATAACCAAGTCGAACTCGGGAATGTCAAATTCAGCCAACTGTTTTTGATCATCGGTTAAGGCTCTGCGAGCCAAAATTCCACCAAAAACTTTAGGGTGAAGAGTTTTTACTCTTCCACCCAAAATAGATGGGTAAGAAGTTAAGTTTTCAACGGCATTGACTTTAATTCCCAAATCTTCGATAAAAGATTGCGTGCCTCCTGTGGAATAAATATTTACTCCCAAGCGGTCGAGTTCTTTGGCAATTTGGTCGATGCCTTCTTTGTAAAATACTGAAATTAAAGCGTTTTTGATCTTTCTGCTACTCCCCATGAAATTGAATGAATTAAGCTACAATGTTACGTATATTATAAGCTAAAAACAATGAAAATTTAAGGAGATAAAAGGAAATTCTAACTTTATGATGAACGGTTTAAATAAGCGCTAAAAGAAAACTAATTTTATGCCGTGATTGTATTTCGACTCATCAAAGAAAGTTTGCTTTTTGCCATTGATTCTTTAGTGGTGAATAAGCTGCGAACTGTTCTCTCCTTACTGGGAATTACCATTGGCATTTTTGCTATGGTATCGGTTTTTACGGTGGTGGATTCGTTGGAAAACAATATTAAAAATTCGGTGCAATCCTTAGGAAATGATGTCGTTTACATTCAAAAAATGCCGTGGAATTTTAGCTCCGATCGCCCTTGGTGGGACTATATCCGCCGCCCGAACCCGGATTATGAGGAGTTTAAAATGGTACAAAAACTTACTCAAAATGCTGAAGCGGTTGCTTTAAACGCCAATAGTAGTGGAACTATAAAGTACAGAAATACTTCAATAGAAAATGTTGGCATTGCTGGTGTAACTCATGATTTTATTAAGATTTGGGACTTGCAAATTGTCGATGGTCGCTATTTTACAGAACTGGAAAGCCACAATGGGCGACCTGTAGCGGTTGTGGGTGCAGACATTGCCGAGAATCTTTTTCCCGAAGGGAATCCTGTGGACAAAACGTTTAAGTACAAAGGCAGAAAACTGACTGTAATTGGTGTGCTGAAAAAAGAAGGGGAAAGCATGGTGGGTCAGTCGAACGACAAAAATATGTTTATGCCCTTGGGAATGGCAGCCAATTTTTTTCGAATTAATGAGCGAAACAATGGAACCTCCATTATGGTGAAAGCCAAAGAAGGAGTGAGTAATTTAGAATTGATGGACGAGCTGACCGGGATTATGCGATCCATTCGAAAATTAAAACCCAAAGCCGAAGACAACTTTGCATTGAACCAGATGAGCATGATTACTCAAGGAATTGAGGGGATGTTTCAGGCAATACATTTGGCGGGTTTTGTGATTGGCATTTTCTCAATTATCGTGGGAGGTTTTAGTATAGCCAACATCATGTTTGTGTCGGTAAAAGAACGAACTAACATCATTGGCATTCAAAAATCCTTGGGCGCTAAAAACTATTTTGTGCTTCTGCAATTTTTGTTTGAGGCGATTTTTCTATGTTTAATCGGTGGCTTGGTAGGTTTGCTGCTTATCTTTTTGGGCACTTTAGTGCTGACTTATGGGTTAGACTTTGAAGTGCAAATGGGAGTTAACAACCTCTTAATGGGAATCGGAATCTCTGTAATTATTGGTTTGATCTCCGGTTTTGTTCCTTCTTGGAAAGCCAGTCGTTTAGATCCCGTGGAGGCAATTAGAGCTAATTAGGTTCAATTTATAGTTCTTGATTTTCAAAACCTTCAAATATTTTAGCTTCTTCATTAGTTAAAAGAAAGTCTTTGAAGCAAAGCACGATTTGTCTTTCAGATTGACTGAAACCTCGCTGCGCAGAAAGCACATTATTAACAAGCGTTGTAGGTAGCTCTCGCTTAGCTAATTTTTTAATTATTGTTTGACTAAAATCCTCGTTTTCTAGTCGAATATTTTTCGCCATTTGGTGCAAAATGGGAATCATCTGAGCGGCTTCTGTTTGTTCATTAAGCTCTTTTATTTTCAAGTAAAAGGCAATTAAAGCTTGACGGAAATATTGATAATATTGAACGCCACTAGCATTGTCGGAATTGTAAAGGTCTTCAAATTCATGCTGATAGTCCTTCATGGTTTTGGTTGAAGAAACTGCATACCTTACACTATGTAATATGCGGTTGATAAAGTCAGCATCTTCAGGACTAAGTTCATTTTCCTGAAGTTGAGAGGCATAATCAAATAACTCAGATTGCAATTCTTTAATAATTAGATAAGTTTGACTTACCTCTTTAGGCATATTAATTTTATTGCCATCATTGTTATAAAGTGGATTTAAAACTAAGGTTTCATCAATATACAAAGCCTTTAAATTGTGATGCATAACTAATTGATAAAGGTAGTTGGCTTCATTTTTAAATGCATTAATAGAGGCCTCAGGGAAATTGGGCAGAGTGGAGTGAATAAACTGAGTGTAAACGGCCTTTTTTTCGGGATAGATTTTTTTGATAAACCTTGAAAAAATCCCAATAAAAGGAGTAAAAACAATAACTCCTAGCAGGTTAAATGCTGTGTGAAAAATTGCTAGTGCAATTACCGGATCTTGTTGAGTTGGGTAGTTGTATATAATTAATTGGGTTAAAGGATAAAAAAGAGCAATCGCAGCAATGGCAGTAATTAAGTTGAAAAAGAAATGACTAAAGGCAACTCTTTTCATTGAGGTGGTTGCTCCAAAAGTTCCAATAATTACAGTGGTGGTGGTTCCAATATTAGTGCCAATTACCATAGCACAAGCTTCTTCAAAGCCAAGCATAGAAGAGCTTACTGCTGTTAAAATAAGTGCCATAGCTGCTGAGCTGCTTTGAACTAATGCCGTTAAAACAAAGCCCGCTAAAATGTAAATGAAAAAATTTCGATCTCTTAAATATTCTAAGGGTACGTTTTCCACTAAATCAGATACACTTACTTTTATGTAGTCTAAGCCCATAAAAATGAACCCAAAACCAACTAAGAGTTTGGAGATGTTGGCATATTTTCCTGTTTTTCCCAGAAATATTAACACCAAGCCACCAACTGCAATAATTGGAAGTGCGATGGACTCAATGCTAAATTTAAATCCTAGTGAGGCAACTATCCAAGAGGTGACGGTAGTTCCTAAGTTGGAACCAACAATTACGCCCATGGCATTAATCATATTCATAATGCCTGCACCTACAAACGCAATAACAATTAAAGAAACTGCTGAGCTGCTTTGTAAAATGGCAGTAGAAAAGGTTCCAGCTAGTATGGATTTTATGCGATTACTTGTATAGTTTTTAATGAGCTTTTTAAAAGAGCGACCGGATAGTGCTTTAATGGCTTCTTCCAAAAGATACATTCCAAAAAGAAAGATGCCCAATCCGGCTAATAATTTCCACAACTCATTCATGCAGTAAATTTACTTTGATTTTTTGGCTTGAGTTGATACTAAAGCTAAAACAGGAATGCTTGTCCCTTAGATTTTATTATCTTAGCACTCAAAGTTTAAAAAGAATCTTTTACTAGAAAATATGAGTGTTGCACTAGAAGTTTCTGATTTGAGAAAAAAGTACGGGAAAAAGCTGGCCGTAAATAACATAAGTTTTCAAGTTGAGCGTGGGTCGGTCTTTGGGTTATTAGGTCCGAATGGAAGCGGAAAAACCACCACGATTAGTATGATTTTAACATTAATCAAGCCCGATGGAGGAAATATCCGGCTTTTTGGAAATTCTGATTTAACGGAAGAACTCAAACGCACCGGAGTTTTGTTGGAAAGTGCTACTTACTATCCTAATTTGAGTGCAGCTAGAAATTTGAAAATAAGTTGCAAGATTAAAGGAGTCTCCGAAGAGAGCATTGACAAAGCACTGGAGAAAGTTGGCTTGTTAACCGAGAAGAATAATAAAGTAAAGAACTTTTCATTGGGAATGAAACAGCGTTTAAATGTAGCATCAGCACTTTTAACTGAGCCGGACTTTTTGATTTTTGATGAACCCACCAATGGACTCGACCCACAAGGAATAGCCGATATGCGGAAGTTGCTTATTGAGCTAGGACAATCCGGAAAAACAATATTGATTGCCAGTCACTTGCTTAACGAAATGGAAAAAATTTGTCAGCATGTGGCAATTATGAAAGAAGGAAGAATTTTGGATCAAGGAGAAATAAAATCTTTAACCCAAGGATTTGAAAATTTGGAAGAATACTTTTTAAACATAACCTCATGAATATAAAGCGAATTATTTCAATAGAATTATTGAAGTTGCCGGTTATGAGCAACTATATTATTTTGGGCATACTACTTTTGTTGGACTTTGCTTTTTCATTTCTGTTCTTTTATCAGTTTAGTTCGAGTGCCTCAGAATCTGATAGTTTTATGGATGTTGGAAGACAGATTTTAAACACTCAAGCTAGCTTTGGGGGAATGTTGATTTGCATTTTTATCATTTTAAATGTGGGTGGTGAATACAAAAACGGAACTTTAAGTAAAAACCTAATTGATGGCTTTTCCCGAGAAGACTTTTATGTAGGGAAGTTTTTTGTAATGCTTTTTTGTGTGCTTTTTGCTCTAATAGTAGGCGTTGTCAGTTTAACAATTGGAAGTTTAGCACTGGGTAAATGGAATGACTTTTTGCATTTAATGGATGTAACTTTTGTAATTAATTTCTTCATTCAACTGTTCTACAATGGAATATTCGCATTGTTTTTAATTTTCTTATTTAAAAAAGTGGCCATTAGTCTCGTTTTATATTTTGTTTGGGGAGTATTTGAAAATATTTTAACAGGAATACAATATGTTTATTTTAAAACTCAAGAAATTGATTCAACTTTTCGGTTAGATGAGTATTTGCCTCGCTCTTCAATTGAAGTTGTTTTAAACTCAACGGAGTATATTCATCCATCTTCAATCGTTATTACGGGATTATACATTCTGCTGTTTTTGCTGATTCCGTACTTCTCATTTTTAAAATCAGATATAAAATCGTGAAACAACTATAAATCATATATAGATGAAAAGATTCAAAAGACTTCCGTTTTTATTAATTGTAGCATTTGTTGCCATTGGTTTGATTGTGCTTTCAGTAAGCCTGAGTAATACTGTAATTAAAAAGGGGCAAGCAGAACGAGCTCAAAAAAATATTTTGCAAGAAATTATTGAGGCTACCAATAATGAGAATCCGGCAATAAATGATAGCTTAAAAGACAAAGTTGTTGTGATTAATGTTTGGGCGACTTGGTGTAAGCCCTGTTTGCAAGAAATTCCGGAATTGAACGAATTGGTGAAAGAGTACAAAAGCGATGAAATTGTTTTTATTGCCCTTAACCGAGAAAATGAGGAAGAAGAGAGGGAAAAGATGGAGGAAAAAGGTATTGAATTTGATTATGAGTTGTATTTTAATCAAGATGAGTTAATTGATTTGCTTTACTCTTACAAGTTGAAAAATGAAAGTAATGCGATCCCTTTAAACATTGTATTAAATAAAAGTGGGCAGCCTGACTTTTACTATATGGGCAATCAGCCTGATAAATTGAAAGAGGTGAAGATTCATTTAAGTAAACTTCGAACAACTACTTTTCGGATATTGTAGTTTATTGCCATTTTTTTATGTTAAATTACATCCCTTTTGATTGCTTTGTGCCTTCCTTGACTGCTGTCCTTCAGGTAGTTTTGAGAACATAGGACTTAAGCATCAGGACTATTTCTTAAGTAGTTTAACCGCAAAGGACCTAAGTTTTTCGCCAAGGTCACTAAGGGATGTATATCAAAAACCAACTAATCCACGATAGAAAGCTTTTTCGTTAAGAGGCTTTCTCTAATAAATGGTGAATATATTCACCAAAAGTTCATTTTTATTCAACTTTTCCAAAACTTCACAGTGAATAAATTAAACCTTTTCCTTCTCCAACACACGGCTCAACAACTCAATCGCTCCATTAATTGAACGAACTCGCTCAAACACTAAACTCAGTTTGCCGTTTTTCTCCTTCATTTTACATTGATGTGAGTTATGCTGCATAAACTGCAACACTCTTGTAAAAGTTGCAGATTGGTAATAAGGTGATTCTTGATTGCTAATAAAGTAACAAATGAGTTTGTTTTGCTTGAGCACCACTTTTTCCAAACCAATTTCCTTGGCTACCCAACGCAAGCGAATGGCTCGAATCATTTCTTGAGTAGGACGAGGAACAGGGCCAAAACGATCAATTAACTGCTCTTCGAAAGCTTTTAAGTCTTCCTCTTTTTCAAGGTTATCGAGCTCTTTGTATAGGTTAATTCGCTCTTCAATATTGCTGACGTAATGATCCGGAATTAAGATCTCCAGATCTGTTTCAATCTGGCAGTCGTCTACAAAGTTCTTGTCTTCCTCTAAATACAAATCTTTAAATTCCGTTTCTTTTAGCTCTTGAATCGCCTCATTGAGGATTTTTTGATAAGTGTCGAATCCAATTTCGGAAATAAAACCACTTTGTTCTCCTCCCAATAAATTGCCGGCTCCTCTAATATCTAAGTCCTTCATGGCAATTTGAAAACCGCTGCCCAAATCAGAAAATTGCTCAATGGCTTGCAAGCGCTTTCTGGCTTCCGGAGTTAGAGAAACCATTGGCGGGGCAAGTAAATAACAGAAAGCCTTTTTGTTGGATCGCCCAACACGACCGCGCATTTGATGCAAATCGCTCAAGCCAAAGTTGTTCGCATTGTTGATGATGATGGTGTTTGCATTCGGAATGTCCAAGCCACTTTCAATAATGGTTGTCGCTACTAATACATCAAAATCTCCATTAATAAAAGAGAGCATTTTTTCTTCCAGCTCGTCGCCCTTCATTTGTCCGTGAGCAGTTAAAATGCGCACATCAGGTAATAAGCGCTGAATCATTCCGGCGACTTCTTTAATGTTTTCCACTCGGTTATTGATAAAGAAAACCTGTCCGCCACGGCTCACTTCATACTGTACCGCATCGCGGATCAATTCTTCGTCAAAGGTGTGTACTTCGGTTAAAATCGGCTGACGATTTGGTGGTGGGGTGTTAATCACCGATAAATCCCTTGCTTGCATAAGCGAAAATTGCAAGGTACGGGGAATGGGAGTGGCCGTTAAGGTTAAGGTGTCCACATTTACCTTTATGGTTTTTAGCTTATCTTTTACACCTACGCCAAACTTTTGCTCTTCGTCAATAATCATTAAGCCCAAGTCTTTAAATTGAACATCTTTGCCGACTATTCGATGGGTGCCGATTAGAATGTCAATTTTACCTTCGCTTAAAGCTTTTAGGGTGTCCTTTTGTTGCTTGCTTGTTTTAAAACGGTTGATGTAGTCTACCTTGGCAGGAAATCCTTTTAGTCGGTTCTTAAAAGTTTGATAATGTTGCCAAGCCAAAATAGTTGTGGGCACTAGAACTGCCACCTGCTTGCTGTCGGCTACTGCTTTAAAGGCAGCACGAATGGCAACTTCTGTTTTTCCAAAACCTACATCTCCACAAATCAAGCGATCCATTGGAGTTTCCGACTCCATGTCACTTTTTACATCTTGCGTAGCTTTTAGCTGATCAGGTGTATCTTCATACAAAAAGGAGGCCTCCAGCTCATTTTGCAAATAGCTGTCGGGCGAATAGGCAAATCCTTTCTTAGATCGTCTTTCTGCGTAAAGCTTAATCAAATCAAAAGCAATCTCCTTGACCTTCTTTTTCGTTTTTTGCTTGAGCTTTTTCCAAGCATCGGAACCTAATTTGTCTACTTTGGGCGGTGTGCCATCCTTGCTAACAAACTTTGAGATTCTATGAAGAGAATGTATGCTGATGTACAAAATATCTTGGTTTTTGTACAAAATGCGAATGGCCTCTTGGGTTTTGCCGTTAACGTTGATTTTTTCTAAGCCGGAGAACTTGCCCACGCCATGATCAATGTGTGTAATAAAATCGCCGGGACTTAAGTTGTGCAACTCCTTTAAAGTAATTGCTTGGTCTTTCTGCTTAAAGCTTTCTTTTAAACGAAAACGATGATAGCGGTCGAAAATTTGGTGATCGGTGTAAACCGCCAGCTTTTGTGAACGATCGATAAAGCCCTCATGAATAGAAAAAAGCATGGTTTGAAGTGGCACCTCATTGCCCATGTCTTCGAATATGGAATACAGCCGCTCAATTTGTTTGCTGTTGTTGGCAACAATTATGTTTTCAATTCCTTCCTCTTGGTTTTCCTTTAAGTTGTTTGCCAGCAATTCAAAGTTTTTGTTGAATGCCGGTTGAGGACTTGACTCCAAATCAATTTTGCAGTCTGCCTGAAAGTAGTTTTGTAAGCCAAACTCAATGGTGTTGAGGTGAAGCGTTGCTTTTATGAACTGATCTTTTGATAGGAATAAATCCTCCGGTTTATCGTGCTTTGTGGGGCTGTCAATGTTTTGAAATGCGGTTTGCGCTTGTTCAAAATGCTGTTCTATTTTATCGCGACAAATGCTAAAGTCCTTGAACCAAAACAAGGTGTTGTCCGGTAAAAAATCAAAAATTGGAATATGCGCTTCTTCTTTCACTTGATGTTGCACATTGGGCAAAACGGCAATTTTTTCCAATGGCTTAACAGAAAGCTGCGTTGCCGGATCAAACAATCGAATGGAATCGATTTCATCGCCAAAAAACTCTAGTCGATAAGGTTTTTCATTGGCAAAGGAATAAATGTCTACAATCCCTCCACGAACGGAAAACTCACCCGGTTCGCCCACAAAGTCAACACGCTCAAAACCGTACTCATTCAATGTTTCCACTAAAAATTCAATACTAAGCTCTTCGCCTTTGTTAATTTCAAGTGTGTTTTTTTGCAGATTTTTTTCAGTAAGAACAAACTCTGAGAGTGCATCGGGGTAGCTGACAATAAAGTATTGTTGTTCTTTCGCCGCTACACGGTTGAGCACTTCTGCTCTTAATTGAATATTGGCATTGTCTGTTTTTTCAACTTGATAAGCACGGCGATAAGAAGCCGGATAAAACAAGGCGCGCTCACCAACCAATGCTTCCAAGTCGTTTAAAAAGTAGGCAGCTTCTTCTTTGTCGGGCAATACAATAAATTGGTGCACCGGCAATTGCTTGGAAATACCATAGGAAATCAATGCATTTAAACTGCCTGAAGTATTTTGCAAATGGACATGAGAAAGCTGTGCATCGCGGAATTGATCGGCAATGCGCTTGATTCGTTGATCGTCTTTATAACGCTCTTTTAAGTCAGCTAATCGCATAAAAAAACAGGGGGCAAAATTAGCTTTTTATTTAAGAATATAGCTTATTGTAAACCCACTTGACGGTATCTTTTACCGCAATCGCAACCCCATTTTTTCAGCAAGCTGCTTTTTTATATGTAATTAAGTATAATTTGCAATTATATGATGTAATTATATGCTATTGCGTATAGTTTTATTTGAGGTGGTTTTAAGGCAAAGTCTTCCTGTCAAACAATTAGCAATAGGAGGAAGTTTCAGAATAGAATAATGCTTTTTTTGATGGTTAAATTTTCGTTTATAAGTATTTAATAAATGCTTACAAACATTTAATGCTAATGAATTTATTGAAGCTGTTCAAATTTTTGGTATGTTTGATGTTTAAATTTAGCTACTGAATTTCAGAGTAATAAAAATTAATTTTAAACTGACATAAGGTAAATAAAACACACTGGTGTGTTTTAGCCAATTGTTGTATTCCATTGCTCATTTTCAGGCGATTAAATCTGCTACTTTTTGACTTAAGGAAGAGTGATTTTCTGGCTTTAGAATAGCTCAAGTGATGAAGATCACTTGAGCCG